>Ga0208297_1000135_pt1 | contig 188642 bp, 177 predicted proteins | sample LMS_cellobiose_e_FD_187367 | JGI IMG/M metagenome (GOLD analysis project Ga0208297, IMG submission 187367) | Rumen-fistulated moose microbial communities from Alaska, USA - LMS_cellobiose_enrichment (SPAdes) (version 2) | ecosystem: Host-associated > Mammals > Digestive system > Stomach >... | reverse complement strand
TTTGGGAAAGGTCTTGTCCCATTCTTTTGTCAATGTAAGTTCTGCTGGTTTCATCATGATTCAATCTTCCTTTCGGTGATTATTATTCTTTGTTTGTCTGATCAGATAATCAATCCGATCAATTTTCTTCTGGCACTCGTGCATATCCTCCACCAGATTGCAGCGCCGCAGCTTCAGGAATCTGACAAGCTCTGCCTCCTGTCCTGATTGATATAACCGCATCGCCCGCTCTGTGAGCTCTTGCCGTACACCGGTATCAGTAAGGAAGGACTTCAATGTTTCCGAATAATCTGACACTGTTATCTGCACTCCTTGGCTCCTTGTTCCTTGGTTCATTTTTATTATAACATATTGACTTCGTGCTCGCTAATGGTTATAATGAATATCGTGATATTCGTATTGGGAATATCGAAAAGGAGGAATACCATGGAGATAAGAACACTTCGGTACTTTCTTGCTGTTGCGCGGGAGGAAAATATGACGAGGGCCGCCGAGCAGCTTCACGTGACGCAGCCGACACTGTCAAAGGCGCTGAAGTCTCTTGAGGACGAACTTAATAAAAAGCTGTTCACCCGTCACAGCTTCAGCATTCGTCTGACGGATGAAGGCGTCCTGCTCCGCGACAGAGCGGAAGACCTTGTCAGCATGGCCGATAAGATCGAGAAGGAGTTCGTCTCGCTTGATGACGTCTCCGGCGGAGAGCTGTTCCTCGGTTTGGCTGAATCCTATCAGATCAAGTATATTGCAGATGCGATCAAAGCCTTGAAGGAGCAATATCCGAAGCTGCAATACCACATCACCAGCGGCGACACGGAGCAGGTTGCGGAAAAGCTGCAGAAAGGGCTTTTGGACTTTGTTGTCCTCGCAGAAGAACCGGATAGGAAAAAGTATGAGTTTATGGCACTCCCCGAAGCGGATCGCTGGGGAATGGTGTTTCTCGCAGACGATCCTCTGGCGGGAAGAGAAAGCTTTACCCCTTCAGATCTCCGTGGACTTCCGCTGTTCTGTTCTGAACAGGCATGGCATCAGGAAATAAAGAATTGGGCTGGACGCGATTTTGATGCTTTTCATCTCGAAGGCTCGTTCCGGTTATCATATAACGGATCAATCTTCGCAAAGGCAGGGCTCGGATACCTGCTGACCTTTGATAAACTGATCGATGTTTCATCCGATAGCGGGTTGGTATTCAGACCGCTTACCCCGCACCTCGAAACGAAGTTATATCTTGTCTGGAAGAAGTATCAACCGTTTACACCGATTGCCGAACGGTTTTTGGAGCAGGTCAAAGCTTCATTTGGATAATAAAACTTGCGCCAGCGACTTTCATACGGTCACTGGCGCATTATTTGCATTCTGTCGTGATGAAGTCGTACAGTGCTTCCGGTTCAGTAAGATCCCATTCAATGTCGAACCTCGTCGCCAAGAAAAAATTATGCTTCTGTTTTTCGTATATTCTCTGGACTTCCGACTGCTTCTGTGGTATTGTGTTGCTGCCGGCGGGCGACCGCGGCATAATTCAGAGAATGGGAGACCATCATGACGGACGAGGAAAAGAGATGAGCGATCGGATCGCTGCTCCGCGCGCTGCCGGACGCGCTGACGGCGATGCAGATCGCGCGGACGCTCCACCAGAGCAAGAACCGCATCTACGAAAAAAAGAACGAAAAGAAAACATGGCGGTATCGGATACGTCGCTCGGACGTCGAGGCGCTGTCAAAAACGCCGGAGAGGCTCCGGGCGGCGGACGCTTCGTCCCGGCGCAGGCGAGCGGCGTCCGCTTCTGTTCGATCGGATGGATTCCGGAAATGGCTTGAAGAGGCCTGGAGCGACGTACCCGACGTACTGACGGTACCGGACGTGGAAGCGATGACCGGCTACTGCCAGACCTCTGTCTGCGGATGGATCACGGACGGAAAGCTGAAATGCGTTACCGTCTGCGGCCGGCAGATCGTCTCCCGCGAATGGCTGATCGATTTTCTGTGCGGGGCGGGGCAGTGGATCACGCGGAAGAGCGAAAAGCACAGGGAGCTGCTGCGGGAGTTTGAGGAGAATGCGTGAATATATGAAAATTCCGGTACATGAGAGCAGCAGACATATGATCAGCAGAGATATCTGCACGTATTTTCACAACACGCCGGAGGTGATGACGGTCCGCGAGGCGGCGAAAGCGCCATGGTGCAGTAAGCGGACAGAAGATTCAGCCGGAAAAGACGCTCATCATGCGGAGACAGAAACAATTACTACGAGCACTGGTCTGCCAGGGTTGCTCTTGCTTAATGAAGCGAGGTTGCCCCCCGTTTCTCCACTGGTTCCGCAGGAGCGTCTTCATTCCTTCATTAGCCCTCGAAGGGATGACTTCATTGAAAAAAGGACTTGCATTGCAAGTCCTTTTTCTGAGTGCGCTGTACGTTTTAATGGGGTTTCCGATTATTTATGCTATAGACGTATGGATCCCTTGGACTTCTGCCTGCCTTACAGACAGATATCGAGTCCCTTCTCCAGCCGCTCCGCCGTGCCCATGACGGCAAAGGCGGGATCATCTTTTGCGAAGGAAAAGCTCTCCCCGTCCTTCATGGTGAGCGTGAAGCTGTCCCGGCCGCAGGCAACCTTGGCAATCGGACACACCTCATCCTTTGCGGGGTAAACGGCGGTGATAAAATACTCCACCCTTCCCTTCCTCGTGAAGCAGGGCGCGGGCGCCGGAGAATGCTCGTGATCCACACCGGACTGGCGCCGCTTCCGCCAGCCCATGTAGCGCGGCTCCTTCTCGGCGGTATGGACAATCAGCGGCGCGTCGCCGATCAGCGTAAGCGTTACGCCGTCTCCATGATCGGCCGTGATGCTGTATTCCGTTTCGGCAGTCGGCTCCGTACCCAGCTGGAAGTGCACCTCGTAGAGATGCTCCGCCCCGTCCTTCGGCGTGAAGGTGTCCAGCAGCACGAAGAACGGCTTCGCCATGCCAAGGCCCTTCTTGAAAAAGATCACCTTTCTGTGATGCGTCACAAAGACGCCGGGATCGACGCCGTATCCGCAGTCGTAGCTTCCCGCGGCGCATTCGTATGTTTCTCCGAAATTCCAGGCCAGATCGGAGGGGATCTTTTCGAGGACAGCCCTCGATTCGATGGAACGGAAATCCGTGTGCGCCCCGCGCCGCTGGTCCTGCATATCCACCAGCGCCGTGTTGTGGGCGCGGGTCATCACGATCATCTGGCGCATCCGGGAGCTGTCATATTCATACTGCCCGCCGTCCGTCAGGAGATTCTTCCCGTAGGCGGAGAGATTGAAGGAAAGCTTGTCCTCGTGGGCGTGTCCCCATCCGTAGTACGCGCTGTCAAAGAAGGCGTACAGATCGTCCTTGTCCCAGCCGGTACGCATGGCGCAGTGTCCGACGTAAGGAAGGACCGTGGACAGATACGGCGGCTTTTCTCCCTCCCTGCCGCCGGTGGCAAACCAGCGAAACACCGCGTCGTCCGGAAAGTAGCGCAGAACACGGGCGCACATCGCGGCCATGGAGGCGTCGCTCCCGTCGTTCAGATCGGGCATATGCCCGTCGGGCTGGGTGATGCGCACGATGGCGTGGGTCATGGCGCGCAGCCGCTCCATCAGATGCTGCGGGACCTCGATGCCGTAGGCGCGGGCGATATCGACGCAGTCCAGATACAGATCCCGCACGCCGAAGTGGTAGCCGGTGGTCAGTTCATACTGGAATCCTTCGGGATAGATCTGCACGTCGATCTCCCGGAGCAGCCGGTCAAAGATGAACGTCCGCCACTCGTCCGCTTTCTCGAAAAACGGATAGAAGCAGGCGATCTGCAGGAATCCGGTCAGCTCAATGATCAGCCAGTTGTGGGAGGAGCAGTAATTGCGGAGGTGGAAGGCATGCTCCCATACGGATTTGAAGATCTTGACGATCAGCGCGTCGGACAGGCAGCCTGCGCGCAGAAACACGTGGATCGGATACTGCCAGGGCTCGCCCATGCGGATGCCGGACTCGATGGTGCGCCAGCCGGCCATCTGATAGGAGCCGTGACGGTTCGCCACGTCGGCGATGGGAAACTCCTCCTGATCGATCCACGACTCGATCAGCTTCTCGTACGCGCGGACGTACTTTTCGTCTTTCGTGACCAGGTACGCCCTGGCCAGCACGGCAAATTCGGGATGACGGTTCAGCTGCCATACCCACTCGCCGTAGTGGTTCGGCGTGCGGTTCGTCACCCAGTCCATCTCCAGATTCCTGAACTGGTACGCATATCCGGTCGGGGCAAACCAGCCGTCCAGCACGCGGTCCGCCGCGGCGACGATCCGGTCGCGCGCTTCTCCGGTGAATTCCGTCTCGTTTCCGGGCAGAGCGAAATACCGCGCGTAATCGGTATGGGCGCGCACGTATTCCGCGAAGACGGCCGCGGCGCCGTCTTCATCGCCGGCAAAATAGAGTTTGCTTGCCTCTGCCATCTCGGGGATGCGCAGATCCAGCACAGCCTTGTAAAACTGCTTGTCGGTCAGCATCATGGTTTCTTCCTCCATAATCCATGAAAATCGTTTTCTGTCTCAGAAAAGCGCCGATACCGTCACTCCGGCTTTGTTTCAAGCTTCAGCGGATAATCGCCGAGGTGCGTAAGACGGAAGCCGTTCTTTTTGTACGTCTCATAGTCGAATGCGTCCAGCTCATCCATTGCCAGCTTGTGGAACTCGTAGAAATTGTGCCACCATTCGTAACCGGAGCCAAGCTCGGCGCCGAGATAGGCGTCCGCAATGTCGCAGCCCATCTGCGGCGCGACGTAGAACGCTCCCATTGCCAGCACGTTGACGCCGTTGCCGGTGATCGCCCGCAGCGCAGCGGGCACGCTTTCCACCACGCCCGCGTGGATGCCGGGGCACTTGCTGGCCGCGATGTGGATGCCCATGCCTGTCCCGCAGAAGAGCAGCGCGCGTTCGAAATTGCCTTCCGAGACCTGTGCGGCGACGCGCAGACCAACGCGGTGAAACATGTTTTCCGTGTCATTGACGTTCGGATCGGTGACGCCGAGATCGGTGATTTTCCACCCCTTTGCCCGGAGGTGGGCGCATACGGCTTCTTTGAGCGGATAGCCGGCGAAGTCTGCGCCGACGACGAGATACTTGTCCTTGATCGTTTTCATGATGTACCTTCTTATGCTGATTTATTTGATTTTCGCAGGATCTTTTCCACGCACGCTCTCGCCGAACGCGGTCAGGCTGACCAGCCCCGGCGTGATTCCGTCCGGCTTACCAAGAATCCGCAGGCGGATGCCGTAGGCGTTCACGGGCCTTGTCTCCCGGTAGTCGATGGGGAGATCGTCCGTGTTTTCCGACGCGTCGATCAGTGTTTTCCAACTTTCAAGCCCCGGATTCGGCGCATATTCGATAATATAGCGGAATGGGCCGGGCAGAATCCCCCGCGCGGTCTCCATGCCAATATCCCGCCAGATCAGACGGACGGCGCGGATTTCGAATCGTGTTGCTCGTCCCGGTTGGCCAAGCGGGAAGACGATCGCAGGTTCCGCATCGCCGTCCGCAGGCTGCCACCACGTCAGAACGCTGTCGTCCGAGGCATAGATCGGATCTCTGCCCGGCGCATGGCTCGTCGCCGTCGGGCGCTGCCGAAAAGTCAGCGGGAGCCATCCGGCGCCGTTGCCCTGCTCCGGATGCGGCCGGACACCGGGGGCGAACTGCGGCGTCTCCGTGACAGCCGGACAGAAGAGCTCTCCGTTTTCGTCGATCCCGACCGGATCCATACCGATCCGCCGCTCATACATGTGATTGTAACAGAAGAGACAGGTATAGAAGACCCACAGCGTCCCGCCCGGACCTTCGGTCAGGCAGCCGTGTCCCGCGCCGCGCACAAGGCCGTGCGGCTTGCGCGTCAGCGGATCGTGACGCTTCTGCGGCTGAAAGCCGGAAAGCGGTCCCTCCTCCGATACGGCGACGCCGCTTGCGTAGGTGGCGTATTCCGTGCCGGATCCGGAATAGAGCAGGTAGTACCGGGCGCCGATTTTCTTTACCCATTGCCCCTCGACCCAGCCCATCCGGCGATTCTCGTTGTGCTCGCCGATGCGCTGCCACGGGACGGCCGGATCGAACCGGTTCAGGAGCACGGGCTCTCCCCGCATTCGCCACGGATGGTCGGGATCCATCTCGACCCCGGCGGTGCCGGTAACCATTTCGATCTCCTCCCCGTCCGCCGGGGCGCCGCAATAGGTCCAGTACAGATAGAGCCGGTCTCCGTCCGCGAGGAAACAGGGATCCCCGACCTTCGTCGGATTGCCGTGCGCGTCTGTAATCTCCCCGCAGACGGCAAAGGGGCCGAGCGGACTGTCTGAGACGTACAGTTCCCGGACAGTGTGACCTGTCAGATACCATTTTCCGCGGAATTTCACGACGGCGGGGCTGTACCGCAGATGCGGCACGCCGATATCGACGTGCTTCCAGTGCACGAAATCCTCCGACACGTAGGCGACGGAGTAGGACGGATACAGGATCCAGCGGCCGCCGTCGTACACCACGCTGGGATCGGAGATCGAGCGGTAGTCGGCGAACTGCGCGGGATCGGCATGGGTCAGATCCGTATCCAGCCAGCGGCCGGACGGAAGATCCGGAACGGAGAGCGGGTTGCAGTAGGTGCGAGTTTTCATAACAAGGCCTCCTTATTTCCGTGATTTTCTGTATTGTCCCGGCGTTGTGCCGGTGATCCGCCGGAAGGTCGAGATGAAATGCGAGCAGTCCGAGAAGCCGGATGCAAAACATGCCTCTGTGACGCTCGCACCGTTTTTCAGGTGTTCGGAGGCGTAGCGGATGCGCATTTTCAGGATCAGCGACTTCAGCGGGATGGGATAATACCGGTGAAACAGCTTGGGAATATAGTTTTCCGAGATATGGAAGTGCTCGGCGATCTCCCGATTGCCGGACAGGCTCAGAAAGCGGTTGTCCTCCTGCACCCACGCAAGGATTTCCAGAAAGAGCCGGGGAACGTTTTGCCGGGCGACCGACGCGCCGGTCTCTTTGACGGACTGGATCGTCAGCAGAAGCGAGAGTGTTTCCAGCTGCAATTGACACGCGGCGGCCCGCGTTTCCGTGTGGGTGTTCCGTTCCATGTCGTCCAGGATCGCCAGGCACGCCCGGTACGTTTCCGGGGACAGATGGAGCACCTTTTCCGTCTGCGGCAGAAGGATGTCGCTGTAATCCCGGAAACGATCGAGCACCGGTTTGTCAATGCCGATCTTGTGGCGGATGCAGACGTCCCCGTCCTTCATATAGGAGCAGTGCGGGATCCCCGGCGGCACGACGATGACGTCTCCGGCCGTCAGATCAAAGCGCGTATCCCGCAGCTGGTAGTGGATCGGAATGGGCGTGTGGGAGAAAAAAATCTCATAATGCGCGTTGACGTGCATGAGAATATCGGCGGGCAGCATGTTCCGCACCAACTGATCCTTGGCGCAGAACGTGATCCCGTCCCGGGTGCAGCGGTAATCCTTGTCCACGGGCACCTCCGGTAAAATTGTATAGAAAAATGATATTATTGTGCAAAAACCTGCAATTCCGTCTGCGGAAAACTGTGTTATAATGAAGAAAACTTATATGGCCGAAAGGCCGAAAGGAGATTTCTCATGAAACTCAGAATCCCCGCGATCCTGCTCGTCTGCGCAATGCTTTTGGGCGCTGCCGCCTGCGGCACTGCGAAGCCGACCGATACGCCGCCCGCCACGGACAGCGCCGCCGATACGCAGCCGCCCGTGACGGAACCCGTCACCGAACCGGCGCCGGAGACTATGTACCCGACGGAAGACTATGACGGCCGGGAGATCCGCATCCGTTATTTCGGACATGCGGATTATCAGAAGTACGACGCCCTCGGTGACAATTCGGGCGAGGGCCTCGCCGATACCGTCTACGACCGGAACCGGACGGTGGAGGACGCTTTGAAAATCAAGCTGACCTGGATCCCGGGCAGCGCCGACTGGCTGGGGTATCCCGCCGAGATCGAGACGATGATCCTCTCCGGGGACACGTCCTTCGATGTAGGCTGGATGGAGCTGCAGAAGTGCTTCCCGCAGGCGGTTGCCGGATATTATTGGGACCTGAAGGACTCCAAGCGGATCTCGCTCGACGACCCCTGGTGGTACAAGAACCTGATCGACCAGACCCGGCTGAATGACCGGCATCTGTACAATCTGAGCGGCGCTTTCAGCATCGTCACCATGCTGAAGGCCGGCGCGGTCTTCTTCAACAAGGGCATGTGGGTGGATCGCTACGGCGACACGGAAAGCCTGTACAACATGGTCCGCGAGGAGAGATGGACGCTGGACGCCATGCAGAAGATCTGCCATGAGGTGTACAAGGACGTCAACGGCGACGGCAAGCTCGACGCCGGGGACATCTACGGCTTCTGCCACGACGGCAATACGACGATCAACTACTTCTCGATGTGCTCCGGGCTGGCGTTTACGACCCGGAACGAAGCGGGCGATCCGGTTTTGAACCTGTACAACGATGACGTCGTGCGGCTGGTGGAATCTCTCTATCAGATCATGTGGGACGGTCAGACCTGCTACTACACGGACGGTACAGTGACCGGTCTGAAGGCTTTCACCGGACAGAACGCGCTGTTCTATAACAAATTCCTTTTGCATGCGCTGACTTCGGTGCGCGACACGGAATTTGAGTGGGGCATCCTGCCGATCCCGGCGCTGAATGAAAAGTCCGGCTACTGCAGTGCCGCCAGCACGGTTTCCGGCGAGAGCGCATTCATCCCGAATACCGCGGCCCAGACGGACGTCGATTTCTTCTGCGCGGTCATGAATGCGCTGACCGCCGAAGCGTATCGAAGCGTGATCCCGACCAGCTACGAGATGCTGCGCTCCAAGTATTCCTCGGAGCCGGCGGACGCGGAAATGGTGAAGGTGATCCACGATTCCATCAGCTGCCACTTCATCATGGCCGCCACGCTCTCGCTGAACAACCTCGGCTCCATCTTCCAGGAATGCGCCAACAACAAGCTGAACGGCGGCGGATACGCGCGCTACTGGGCGGCCAACGAAAAAGCCTATCAGACCGCGCTTGAGGATTTGATCCGTTCCTCCAAATCCTGAGACAAACGGTCGCGTGTCGTTCTATGCGCAAACTCACCTTTACGGCGTTCTCCGATCTGCACGACTGTCCCGGCGTGCTGTTCACGAACGCCGCCGAGCGCCTTCGCAGGATCGGCGAGGCCGCCCTTCGCTGCGGCTCCTCGCTGATCCTGCACGCGGGCGATTTCTGTCATGATTATGCGGTGAGCGGACCGATCCTTGCGCAGTATCGTGCGCTGCCGCTTCCCGCCTATCACACGCTGGGCAATCACGACTGTGAGATCCGGGTGTGGACCGACGTGGTTGCAGCGTACCGGATGCCCGGCGCCTGGTATTCCGTGGATGAGGGCGGGTTCCGCTTTCTGTTTCTGGATACCAATTTTTATTGGGATGGGGAGCGGCATCGGCACTTTTCCGCCGGGAACTACATCGGCCTTCCCAAGGAATGCCTCTGCGTCCTGCCGCCGGAGCAGCTGACCTGGCTGGAGCAGACGCTGGACGATTCGCCGTATCCGTGCGTGATCGTCAGCCATCACAGTTTGGTGCGGCCGATCGGCGGCGTGCGGAACGCGGCGGCAGCACGGGAGATTCTGTACCGGAGCGGAAAGGTGATGCTCTGCATCAACGGCCATCATCACCGGGATCATCTGTGCGTGATGGACGGCGTCTGCTTTCTGGAACTGAACTCCGCCTCCTACAACTGGCTGCAGAAGCCGCACCGGCTGTTTCCGGAATCCGTCACCGCGCAGTATTCGCTCGCGGATCACATGGCCATCTACAATGACCCGTTGTACGCGGCCGTCACGCTTTCCGACGACGGAACGGTGGAGATCCGGGGTATGCGCAGCAGCTTCTATCTGGGCGTGTCGCGGGAAGTCAGCGGCAACGAACCGCTGGACGCCTGCGGCTGCCCGGCCCGTCCGGTCGTCTCGTCCGTCACGGTCCGAGGCTGTAACGCCGGCCTAACTGTGGGATCACCACGTCGCGTGTCGGACACAGAGCGCCAAGCCCGTCCATGACGGCGCCGGCGCTCAGGTAGGTGTAGAGCCGGTCCGATTCGCTCATCATTTCATACAAATGCCCGAGAAATATCCGCTGCGCCGGAATGGAAGCGACCTGTCGACAGACCGCCTCCAGCCAATCCGGCCACGGATATTTTTTCGCGCTGTTTTTACCGAGGAACACATGATAAAACAAGCAGTCTACCGGCCCGACAGCGGGTATCCGATCCGGCTCCGGATTGCGGACGTCTCCGGAGAAGAACAGCCGTCTGCCGCCGCCTTCCACGAGGTACATCACCGCGTCCGGACCGATCTCCTCGGGATTCTTGTGGCTTCCCGGCAGCACCGTGATCCGGCAGCCGGACAGCGTTAGCGTGTCTCCGGGGACGACGTATGCGGTTTCGGCGACTTCCCGGTAAATGCCGCGCATGAACGACGGCACGACGCGCACGATGCCGGATCCGCCGAGCGCCGCGTCCCATTCGGGCTGATAGTGATCATTGTGGGCGTGCGTGTACAAAATGAAGGACAGATTGCCCAGATCCTTTGCCAAGTGCTCGCGGCACGCCGCGAACACCTGCGCGTCTCTCTGCACCGGATCGACCATCCAGCGGGTGTCGGCCAGAGAAACCAGATAACTGCTCGCGCCCGCGAGCCAGAAGCAGTCGTCGAAGGTGCCGCTTTTCCACTCGCCGATCATCCGGCGCCACAGCATGGGGGCGGCTGCTTTGTATTGCGCGCGGATGCGCTGTTCCCATTCGTCGGACAGATGCCAGATTTCAGCTTCCACAATCGGCTCCTGTATAGATTTCTTATGTTATCAAGAATAATATGGCATGTTTTGAGCGAATAATCAAGAGGTAAATCCAATATTTTAATAGTTCGTGGAGCCGGGAGGCGCCGCTTCGCTGCGTCTGCCTTCCGGCAGCCGGTTCACGATCACTTCCTGCCGGCCCGCCGGGATCGTCTGAGAGCGGAAGCGCGCCCGGATCCCTTGCGGTACCTCGAAGTTGACGTGTACGCCGTCGGACGCTTTCCTCCATTCCACGGACAGCGTGCCGTGCGGCGTGTCGATGCCGCCTTTGGCCCAATCCAGGCCGTCAAAGAAGCAGGGAGCGAGTTCCACGGCGTCGTATGCCGGTTCCTCGATCCGGATCCCGATGATCGATTGCATCATCCACGCCATGAAGCAGGAATACATGTGGTGATTCTTGGAATACTCCCGGTTCCAGTATTCATACAGCGTCGTCGCGCCGTCCTCGACCCAGTCCCGGTAGGATGGGAAGCCGGACGCGGTCAGGATCCGGTATCCGTATTCCTCCAGCCCGCACAGGTTCAGCGCCCTCCACAGATGCGGCAGGCCGAGCATGCCGCAGTCATGGTGGAAATCCTTCTCTTCGATCAGCCGGGCCAGCTGCGACTTCAGCGGAGCGAGATCGTCATACACGCCGTAGACCACATGCATGGCGGCCGCGGTCATCTTGTCGATCCGGCAGGTGCTGTCGGCATTCATGTACTTTTTGCGGTGCAGCGCCGTATGCGAGGCCAGTTTTTCCGCGTAATACGCTTCCTTATCCCCGGCCAGCCGCGCCGCGAGGCAGGCGATCTGCAGGAATTTGATCCGCAGCGCGCTGTTGATGAACGGCGCGCGCACCTTTTGATCCTCATGGGGATGCGCCCAGTCGTCGAGACCGAACGCCACGTCGCCGTTTTCATCCTCCCGGCTTTCCAGAAAGCAAAGATACCGGTCGAAGTAGGGCAGGGAATCAAGCAGGAATCGGGTTTCTCCCGTATGCAGGTACAGCCGGTAGGGGATCTCAAACAGGATCCCGTCGGAAACCGGACCGTTGCCCCAGCCGTAGCCCCAGCCGCCCGTCGGGATGATCCCGGGCAGCTGTCCGTCCGGCAGCATGGCGTCGTAAACGTCCTGCAGCCACTTGGCAAAGAGCCGTTCCGTCGTGAAGTTGGTCAGCATCTGCTCCGCGGATGCCTGCGCGTCGTTGCACCAGCCCAGCTTCTCCCGGGTCGGGCAGTCGGTGGGCATATAGAACAGATTGCTCCACGTTGCCATCTGCCCGATCCGGAACAGTTCGTTCAGGAAAGGATCCGAGCACGCAAAGCGGCTTCTCGCCTTCACGTCCTGATGGACGAACACCGCCGCGGCGGAGCCAAGCGTCGGACGTTTGATCCCGGTCACCTCGGCGTAGCGGAATCCATGATACACAAAGCGGGGCTCCCACGTAAACATTCCGTCGCGGCAGATGAGCCGGTCGAGCTGAAACGGCGATTCCGGATACGCCTTTTCCATGTTGTTGTACTTTGGCTCCCCGGCTTCGTCCAGCTCTTCCGCGTGCCGGATCACGATCTCGTCCCCGGCGTTCTGATCTACCGTCAGCCGGACAAAGCCGGACAGATTCTGACCGAAATCGAAGATATACCGTCCGTTACCCCGGTCCGTCACGGACTGTGCCGGGTAGATCCGATCCACGTGGATGGGTTCGCAGGTGCAGAGGCGGAAAACTCCGGTCGGCGGCGTGTTGTCGGAGATCGCATGAGGCCAGGCGCTGTCGTCATAGCCGTGCTGCGTCCACGTCTCCTCGTACTGCCGGGCGTCGAAGTACTCACCGCTGCGAAGCTGATTATAGAAGATGGCGGACGATTCCCTGCATTTCCATTTCTCGTCGGAGGACAGGGCGCGTTTTCCGTTGACCTCCAGCTCAAGAATGAATTTGGGATCGTCCCGCCACGGCGCCAGATCAAAGTACCAGGCGGAAGGATGATTTTCGTTGTACCAGCCGTTGCCGCAGAGAACGGCAAACACGTTTTCGCCCTGCTTCAGTTTGTCCGTTACGTCGTAGCGGGTATACCACAGCGTCTTCCGGTAATCGCTGACCGGCGCGATGAACAGATCCCCGGTGACCGGCTGTCCGTTCAGCCAGTACTGCGCATACCCCAGCCCGCAGACGTTCACGACGGCGGTTTCGACCGGCGCGTCGACCACAAACCGGCGGCGGAACATCGGGGCGCCGCCCGGCTCCTTCGGACGGAACACATGATCGGCCTTTATGAAATTGATCCTTTCAAACGCCATACGATGCGGTGTCCTTTCTTTTTTTGCCGTATTTGCGGAGACTGTGCGGAGCGGAGCCGTCCGGCTTCCGGAAACAGGCGGTCACCAGACGATCCGCGTGCGCCACAGGCGATTGTTTGCGCCGTACCGCGTGCACACCGTGTGATCGAACGGATCCGGGCCGGTCGTCTGCATCCATTCACAGACGCAGATCCACGCCTCATGATCGCCGATCCCGGTCACGGAGAAATTGCCGAGCCGCGCGCCCATCTCCGGGACCGCGACGACCTCCGTATCCTTCACCAGGCAATCCCGCTCCTCGTCGAACTGTGCCATAAAGAGCGGCGCCCGGCGGCGGAAGATGTGCCTGTTGTGCGGCGTTTCCCGCGTGTAGACGAGGAACAGGCCGTCCGGATGCCGCAGCCACGCCTGCTGGGTGTTGCGGCTCGTGAGAAGCGCTCCGTCGTCCCACCGCCATTCGGTCGGCGCGGTGAAATGCATGCCGTCCTCGCTCTTGGAAAGCCAGCCGATCTCGTCCGAGCGCAGCGTGAGATAGTAGACGCCGCCCAGCTTTGTCAGCCGCGGCTCGCACAGCCCGCGGTTCAGGTCGGGACGCGCAACGGAGGGACTGCGCTCGAGAAAGCGCAGTTTTCCGTCTTCTACGGTGAAACGGCAGACGAGGACCTCGTGCTGTTTTCGCTTCCCCGGCCGTCCGTACGCGGGAATGAGAACCGTGCCGTCCTCTTCTTCCAGCGGTTCCATGAACGTGAGATTGTCCATCTCCTCCGTCCCCGGCGGGATCAGGACCTCGCAGGAGGGAAAGCGCATGGTTTCCGCGTCGAAGGTCCCGCACAGCGCGCGCATCATATCGCGGCCCGTAAGGATCGGCGCATGCTCGTCGGCGTAAGAGGTCATCCGGCCGATCGCGAAATTCGTTCCGCTTTTCTCGTGATAAAACGCATTGAGCGCGTAGACGCGGTGTACGCCGTTTTCACAGCTTTCCGGGTGGCCGTTGAACAGCTGCGGCGGAGAAAAGGTTTTTCCGCCGTCGCTGCTGGAGATCACATAGCGGTCGCGAAATACGTCGCTGCCACTCAGAAGAAGTATGGTGTAGGCGATGTGGAGGCGGCCGTCCGGCGTGCGGAACGCCAGGGGGGCGATGCGGCACGTCTTCCCGTCGAACCCTTCCATCAGGATCTCCCGGTACATGGTGTAGTCAATCGGTTTCATAGCTGCCTCGTTCTGGAGTATATTCCAATCGGAATCTCAATCGGATCCGCTCTGGCAGTGGGCGTCTGAGCAGACGGCACGCGCCGTCTGCTCAGATCGAAGGATCGTAGATGGTCACTCCAGCTCGACCTTGACCGGACGGCCGGTGGCCATCGATTCGTTGCACGCCAGCGTGAAACTGACGGATCTGAAGGCGTCGGCGTACGGCGAGCGGACCTTCGATCCGTCGCCTGTGAGGACGGCCTCGATGAAGGTGCGGTCGCAGGCGATGCCCGCGTCGCCCTCCTGGCGGTACACGAGGCAGCTGCCGTCCGCGGCGGCGACGGCGCCGTCTCCCTTGACCACGAAGCCGTTCGCGTCCTTTGCCGGTTCGGCGGGCTTTTCGCCGAAGATCTTGAGGCTGTCGAGGATCTTCAGCTCCGCGCGCTTGTCGCGCGTCGAGAAGGTGACCTTGGAATCGAGGCAGTTGCCCGAGGTGGCGTAGCAGCCGGTGGAAATCACGGCGAGGATGCCGTTCTGGAAGCGGACGGCGGTGGCGGAAAGATCGTCGGTGTCGTAGCCCGGCCATTCTGCGTCGGTGACGATGCCGCGGGCGGCGAAGGTGAAGACCTCTTCCGGCTCGCCGATCATATAGCGGATGATGTCGAACTGATGGATCGTCTGCTCGGCGACCTGGCCGCCGGAGAGCTCCTTTTTGCGCCACCAGTCCACCTCGGGAATGCCGCCCATGCGGGACGCCTCGACGAAGACCACGCGGTTCTGCTCGACGAACGCGCGGTTCGGTTCGACGAGGTTGGAATAGCGGCACTGGAAGCCGCTGGCGGTGATCAGCCCCTTCTCGGCGGCCGCGTCGCGGATGCGGCGGGCCAGATCCAGCTCGAGGGCGAGCGGCTTCTCCACGAAGAAGTGGATGCCGCGGGCGATAAGATCGAATTCGATCGCGCCGTGGCAGTAAGGCGGGACGCAGACAAAGACCATGTCGGGCTGCACCTCGTCCAGCATCCGGCGGTAGTCGGTGTAGGAACGGCCCGTGCCGGCGCGGCGCTGGAACTTTTCCGCCAGCTCGGGAATGAGATCGCAGAAGCCCGCCAGTTCGATGAGATCGGTAAACTGCAGAAAGTGGTCGAGATGATATCCGCCGATGCCGCCGCAGCCGATGATAGCCAGTTTTTTCATGATTTGCCTCCGTTAATACGTAATGATTTCGCCGAGTTCACCGGCGACTTGTTTGTAGTAATCCGAAAAGGAGAGCGCGGGGTCGGCCTTGAAGACCTCGCCGACCAGATAGCCGTCGTAGCCGGCGGCACGGAGCGCGGGCACGATCGCCTTCCAGTTCGCGCTGCCGTGGGTGACGTCCGCCCAGACGCCGCCCGAATTGAGACCGCCGTTCCGCTTGTAATCCTTGACGTGCACCTTGCCGATGCGGCGGCCGAGGATCTCGATCCAGTATTCCGGCACGGAAAAGGCGATCATGTTGCCGACGTCGAGATACGCGCCGATCATCGGCGAGCCGACGGCGTCGATGAAGGATACCATATCGTAGGGGGAGAGAAAGAAGCCGTTCCAGACGTTCTCCACGCCGACAAAGATGCCGCGGCGCTCGATCTCGCTGCGCTGCGCGCGCAGAAAATCGATCGAGGCGCGGCGGGCGGCGTCGAGGGAGACGCCGGGGCCCATGCCGCCGGGAACGGTCAGGATGCCGTCGGCGCCGAGAGCGACCGCCGCCTCGATCTGCTTGTACAGAAGACGTTCCCCCTCGCCGTGCCGGGCGGGGATTCCCATCATCGAGTCCCATTGCGAGGTGGAGATGCTGGCGACGGGCAGGGCATGCGCGGCGCTGAGCGCGCGGATCGCTTCGTAATCCGCGGGGGTGTCGGACATAGAGAGCGCGTGCGGGGAGGCGCCGTCGCTGTCGATATTCAGCTCGATGGCGTCAAAACCGGCGGCGGCGACGGCGGCGAACGAGTCCGCCATGGAGAGGGAGGACTCAAGCGTCCATGCGTTGAGTGCGGATTTCATAAAAGCTCCTTTGTTGTTTGATTCTTCTTCCGCGTCCGGCGGTGACGGACAGCGGCATACGCATAGTATATACGAAAACCGGGGCGATTTCAATGCGGAAGACGCAATTGCCTCAGATAATTCTTATCGATCCAGCTGGTAGGCGCCGACATACCGTTCGTCCCGGTGCGTCCACGCGCCGCGGGTGAAATCGGGGATGTCCACCGGCGCGCTTCCGTTGGCGACGGAGACCTCGGACAGCGGCGTGATCGACATCCATGCCGCCGTGTCGTAGGTGTCGATCGGCGGCGCCTGGTCTTGCGCCAGCGCCGCAAAATAGGCGTCGAACACGATCTGGTCCATCCCGCCGTGGCCGCCCTGGATGCCCGCCTGCAGATACCGCGCCCACAGGGGATGATCCCACTCGGCGCGGAACCTGTCCAGATTCCGGAAGGCGCTGTGATCCCACTCGCGGTTGTGATCCGCGTCCAGCCACACCAGATCTTCGTTTTCCGAGAAGAAGCCCCGGGTGCCGCGGACCGTGAAGTTCCGGGAGTAGTACCGCGGCAGCGTGGTGTCCAGCGTCAGGCAGATGGTCTCTCCGCGGGCGCACTGGATCAGGGTCTTCACGACGTCGCTCTGCCGGAACGGATACGACTGCAGGGCGGAGTTCACGGTATCCGGGTGCATCCGCGCATATTCGTTCAGCCCCCAGGCGCCTGACGCCATTGAGGTCAGCTTCACCATGCGGTTCCCGCGGTTTACGTCCAGCAGTTTGGCGATGGGACCCAGCGCGTGGGTGGGATAGTTGTCACAGCAGCGGCTCTGATAATTGCGCAGACGGTAATGGCGCGTTTCTTCGCCGTGGGAGACCTCGTTCCGCAGGTCGTGCTGGTATCCGCCCTCGCAGTGAACGATTTTTCCGAACAGTCCGGCGCGCACCATCCGCATGACCATCAGCTCGTTCCGGTCGTAGCAGCAGTTTTCCAGCATCATGCAGTGGATGCCGGTCTTCTCGTAGGCATGCACCAGCTTCCAGCAGTCGTCCAGCGAATAGGCGCCCCCTACCTCGGTGCAGACCTGCTTTCCGCATTCCATCGCGAGGCAGGCGGCGGGTACGTGATTTTCCCATGCGGAGGTGATGACCACGACGTCCACGTCGGGGGATTCGCACACCTCCCGGTAATCGCGTGTCGCTTTCGGGGTATGCCCGTTCTTTTCCTCGACGGTCCGGACGCCCGCCGCGCAGCGATCTTCGTATACGTCGCACACAGCGCTGACGTATACGTCGTTTCTTTCCGTCAGCGTCTCTCTCAGATGATACATGCCGCGTCCGCCGAGTCCGATGATGCCGACCTTCCATTGTTCCATTGGATTCACCTTCCTGTCTTATTTCAGCGATCTCTTCGCCCCATCGTCGGACGCGCCGTCAATTTCCGAAAACCGTATCCAAGAGGGACCAGGCGAACAGATGGTGCATCGCGCGGGTCGGATGATTCAGATAATTGGCGAGCAGATCGGTGATGTCGACGCCGTTTTGATGCATCGCCATCCATTTGGCGTATACGTCGCACAGCGGGACGCCGGCTTCAGCCGCCGCCGCGCGCGCCGCCTGCATATACCGGTCGAATACGCCATCCGCAAAGATCGCGGCCAGCGTGCGGGCGCCGTTGCGGAGCCCGTCTCCGCGCAGCTGACTGTGCACGCGGGTGCAGACGGGCTGCGGCGTCATCAGGATCGCTTCGCTGCCCGCGTCCTTCAGGCGGCGGAGGATGGAAAGGAGCGCGTTGTGATACGCGCCGATCTTGTCGACGCCCTGGCAGCAGTCGTTCAGACCGTAGCAGACGACGGTCAGATCCGGGTGATAGGGGAGCAGATCCCGGTCGAGCCGGGCCAGTCCGCGGGGCGCGCTGTCCCCGTTGACGCCTGCGTTGACCAGATTGATCTGCGCTCTGGGATACAGCGTCAGAAGCAGCTTCCGGAACAGCGCCGGGTACCCCTGCTCCTGGTCGAATACGACCTCGATCCCTTCCTCGCCGTTCTCGGAAACGGCGGGCCAGACCTCGAAGCAGCCGTGCGTCACGCTGTCGCCCAGAAATCCGATGGTGACCGGCGCGCTGCCTCCGGGATCCGCATTTTTGCACGATAGTTTTCTGAGTGTTTCGGATACCATGGATGTGTCTCCTTCAGGCATTGATTTTTTCCAGCGTTTTTTCCATAAAGTTCTGGATTCTCTGTCTCGATTTGGCGAATTGGGAAACGGGAGGATTTTTCGCGGCGCAGCAGTCCTCGATCATGATCCGCAGGTTGCCCCAGTTGAACAGCGCGCCGATATCATAGTACAGCGTATCGTGAATGATCCGCAGCATTTCCACCGATTCTTCGTCCCGCACCAGCTTGGTCGTCAGATAGTTGTCGTAGAAGACGGGAAGGACGCGGTCGTAGGATTCGTAGCTCATTGCCTCCAGGATGAAGGACGCGGTCGCACCGCCCTCCGACGCGGAGATCGGGATCGCCGCGACCGGGCTGTTGCCGAGGCTGGCGTCATGGTAATAGCGGCGCTGATTTTCGTCATACTTCGGCATCGGAAGCACGCCGTAGTCGTCCTCCATTTCCCGCAGCAGCCCGCCCAGATTACCGAGCTCGAACAGCCAGTATCCGCTCGCATAGCCCAATTCCCCGTTCTTGCCTGTGCGTGAAACGGAGGATCCGGATTTCCCGGGGCCAGGGTAGGGGAGGATCGCTGAGACCGGCTTCAATTGTTTGGAGACGGGAGTTGAAACGTTTTAATTCCGATCCGGGAGGAATCTGTTCCGGGAGCGGAGGGCGGAGCGTTGCGAACTTTTGCCCGCTCCTGGATGACGCTGGACGGGTAAAACGTTTTAATATCTATAAATGAAACGTTTTCTCAGAAGGAGTCCCGCAGGATCAGCTCCGTTTCGATGCGCACCGTGCGCATCGGCATTCCTTCCTGAATGTGAAGCAGCAGCTGCTCCGCGGCGCATTCCGCGATTTTCCGGATGTTCTGCCGCAGCGTAGTCAGACGGACCACGGCGGTTTCTGCGAAAATGACGTCGTCGCAGCCGATCACACAGACTGATTTCGGCACCCCGATCCCCCTGCGGGTCAGCGTGTTGACAACGCCTGCCGCCAGCATGTCGTTGGCGCACACGACCGCATCAAACGGGAAGCGGTTTTTCCCAGCGGCCAGAATCTCCGCCGCCGCTTTGCATGCGCCTTCATAGGTGAACTCTTTGCAGCGGTAAATCTCTCCATGGATCCCGCGCTCACGGCAGGAATCCAGAAACCCTTCTTCCCGCTCCCGCAAGGTCAGAACATTCTCATTTCCCGTCAGAAACACAGGCTTCTCACGCCCGCTGCAGGCGATCGCATTGGTGATTTTTTCGTATCCTTCACGAAGCTTGCATTCAACGGAAGGGATCTCCGAGTTCAGATAATGCGCGGTAGCGAAAATTTTTGGGATCGGCGCGTTTTCCAGATACGAATAATCGTTGACCGGCGTATGGAGAGGCGCAACGATCAGCCCTTCCACGCGGCTCTGCAGCATTTCACGGACCGATTCTTTTTCAGACTCCGCCGAATTGTTGCTCATGGCGATCAGCAGACCGTACCCGTACTTCCTCACCTCAATGTTCATGTGATACACGAGGTCCGCAAAGTACACGTTGGTGATATCCGGAACGATCAGGCCGATCATCCCGCTTTTCTTTTTCACAAGGCTTCTTGCGTTCAGATTGGGGATGTAGTTCAGCTGTTTCGCAATCGAGAGCACCCGCTGCCGGGTCTCTTCATTGATTTTTCCTTTATCATTCAGCGCAAGCGAAACGGTAGCGATGGATACCCCCGCTGCCGCTGCAATCTCTTTGATTCCGATTCCCATCACACACATAAAACGTTTTAATTAGTTTATGCATTCATTATAACACACGCAATGTCCATTGTCAATATCGATTTTGGATAACAAAAGTAATTTGTTAAAGAGAATTTCGTCAATACACAATTGTTTCGTTGTCATTTTGCAATCGTATCGTTTTGATCACGTTGCTATACCGATTTTCCTGCATCTGCTGAAATTATCAGGGAGGCTATTCATTTTTGAGGCCGATCACCTCACAAACCATGCCCGGTGACGGCGGCGACAGGGTGACGGCTGAAATGACAGCGGGAGAGCGCGGGATTCAGCTGTCACCGTGCGGGAAACGCGCCGGAAAGAGAGATTCTATCGAAGTGTGGTCAAATATGAAAAAGAGCATAGAAGAACTGCTCGATGCGCCGTACTGGATCGTGGATATCCTGCCGACCCGGCCTCTGGCATATACGAACAGGTGTTTGTGGCGGGAATGATCTCGTCGAGTGTGGAAACGATAGGCTCGTCCCGGAAGTTGAGCGTTACGATCACCTTGCCGTCGGCGAACAGCAGCACGCTGCCGACGAGACCGTCCACGATCTTCTCACGGTTTTTCTGTATTTTCAGATTCATATGAACGTACTTGTCCAGAATGAACCGGATCTTTTCTTTACTTTGTGTACGACCCACTCAAAAGATGGACAAATGACGCTTCCAGCATTACCTTCTTTCCACCGCGCCCACTGGACATGCCTCCATACAATTCCCGCAGTGCAGGCAATGCTCCTGCTTGATCGCGTGAGGAACGTCGTCAGTGTTAATACAGCTTTGTGGGCAGACCGCCGCGCAGCTCCCACAGCCGATGCAGGCGTCTGTGATGTAGTATCCCTCGATTTTCTTCTCTGCACCGCCGAAGGAAAATGAGGCGCGCTCGATTGGCTTTTTCGATAAGTCAAACCATTCGCCGGTGCCCTCATAGATTTGAAAAGCAGTCAGCGCCTGCATGGATTCATCGGTCGGATAAATTTGGTGCATGTACGGATTTTTCTCGAACAGCTCCGGGATCTTTCCATAACCAAGTTCGCGCACTTTTCCTCTGACGGAAAGAGCTGCACTTGACATGGTGTCTTCTCCCTTAAGCGCCGTAAAGGCAAGGAAACCACGCTTTATAAGCCGGTCATAAAAACCTTTCCCTTTTGCGGTAAGGAAGTACAAGCTGTTCTCGTCGCAATCCATCATGTCGATGGCTGCCGTGACCGGAAGGCCTTCATCATCCACTGTCGCCACTATGGTCGTGTGGATTTCATTTACAAGATAGCGGAAATAGGTTTCTGCGTTCGACATCATTTTTCTTTTCCTTTCAGAAGCGGTCTGATTCTTTTATATACAAGCATAGTGAATCCAGTTATCACAAGGCCTTTCAGCAAGTTGAACGGGAATGCGTTGTACAGAACAACATCCAGCTTCGTTTTGATTTCCTGCCCTTCCTTTTGAAAAGGAGACTGAACAAGTTCGTCCAGCCTCCTTTGTTGTTACTCTCTATGTGTTGATGAACGATCAGGCAAGCAGCCAGTCCACCATTTCATCGGCAGCCTTCAGATCTTCCGCCTTCTCCATGATGCTGCCGGGAACGTTCGCATCACCGGCTACATGAGCTTTGTAGTCGCGGAATCCGGCGGTAGCAAAGCTCTTCAGATTGGTCTCCACCATCTGGGTGTACACATCGACCGGGCCGAAACCGGCAAAGAAGTATCCGCCGAGCTTCTTGTCCTTACGTCCTGCCATGGAGAAATCGGGCTGGGTGAAGTCCATGAAGGAGTAGGTACGGTCGAGGAACGCCTTGAGCTGAGCAGGGAACTGATCCCAGTGTACAGGCGCAAGGATCAGCATGGCGTCACAGGAATCGATCTCCGGGATCAGTGCGGTGAAATCATCCTTCTGGATGCAGTTGGGGGTGTGCTGACGCTTGCAGCCGTCGCAGGCAAGACATACGCGGACGTCCTTCTCGCCGATGTTAAAGCAGACAACTTCTGCTTTGCCCTGGAGCTGCTCTGCGATGCGGGCCTCCAGCGCGTAGGAATTGCCCTTTCTTCTCTTGCTGCCATTGACGATCAGAATTTTCTTCATGATAGATTACTCCTTTTCTTCATTTTTAACTGCCGTTTTCGTGTCTTCCACGATATCGGCAAGTGTTGTGGATCTGAGTCTCTCTTCCATAGCTTTCTGTGCATCAATGAGACGCTGATCCAACACCTTGTGGATGTTTCTGCCCACAGGGCAGTCCGGGTTCGGCTGCTCATGGAAATGGAAGAGACCTTCCTCCTTATCTACGCTGCCAACGGCTTTGTAGACGTCGTAGAGTGTGATTTCGTCAAGCCGCTTTGTAAGCTCTGCGCCGCTGCTGCCGCGCTGTGTCTGCACAATACCGGCTTCCCGTAACTGTGAAATGACGGAGCGGACGATGACGGGATTCACCCCGATACTCCCGGCGAGGAATTCACTGTTCACACGGTCCATTTCCTTGAAGTAGTCGATGGCCGTGATGATGTGAACTCCGATTGTAAATTTGCTTCCGATCTGCATCTTCCACCTCCGCGTAAGTTTATCAGCTGACGTAGTTATTATACCATGCCTCTGCGAAGTTGTCAATAAGAAGATTACAACTTTTTCGGGAACAATTTGTTACATGGTGATGAATGCGGGTGAGGATTAAGGAAGGGTTTTGAGTGGATGAAACGACCAGATGGCCGCCGGATTTCGAGTCATGGCCGGATTTCGAGTCATGTGTGAAGAATAATGATTCACAAAACGCTTTCGGTGACGGCGGTGACGGGGTGACGGCTGAAACGACAGCGAGAGAGCGCGGGATTCAGCTGTTACCGTGCGGGAAACGCGCCGGAAAGAGAGATTCTATCGAAGTGTGGTCAAATATGAAAAAGAGCATAGAAGAACTGCTCGATGCGCCGTACTGGATCGTGGATATCCTGCCGAAGCAGGTGCCGATGAAGATGATCCAGGACTGGCTCGGACACTCCGATATCCAGACGACGAGCAATATTTACTCGCATCTCGACGCGCAGAGCAAGCTGAATTCCGCCGCGGTCATCGGCGCGGCGCTCACGAAATAACTCAAATCAAGACCGCCCCCTGCCCGGAAATAGGGCAGGGGGCGGTTGTTCTTATTATCCGAGAAGCAAAAGAAGAAATCGATAGCTGGTACCAAGCCCGCAGCATCATGTGCTTTTGGGGGGAACCCAACTCGGAAAAATCCGGACTATCGATTTCCAATAATAGTGTATCATAAACCGAACCGATTGTCAACTCGAAAAGCAAAATGCTTACTGCTGGCAGATCACCGGGACTTTGCTGCATCCCTCAGCAATGTCAGACGTCTGAAAAACATATCCCGTCGGGCATCATCCGAAAACCATGATTCCTTGATTTCTGCGATCTGATTCAGTCCGACCGCTTGTACTGCTTCGAGCGCGGCTTCGCTCTGCGTCTGATTCTTTTTATTTGTCTGGCATCGCGCGCCATCCATGGAATCGTAAGCAAGAAACGATTTGTTGAAGTCCATCAGCGGGTGCAGCTTCTGGAAACGGTTGGTCCGGTTATCGACAAGAAATCCCCAGTTTCCCCAGTGCCGATCCGTGTTTCCCACCAGATAATCGACCAGATTCATCATGTGATAGGAGTAGCCATCCTTCTTCAGCACGAAAGCATCGCGGTCCAGATCATGGTTTGCGCAGAACACGTCGACGGCTTCCATGGAAACAAGGCTGACCGCCTCCGAGGTAACGATTTGGCTTTTTGAAACTTTCGTACCTTCAAACTGTGCCGGCTCATATGGAACGTTTTCCACCTTGAAGCAGCGGACGATCTTCGAGGCGAGCAGTTCTGTCTCTACGTCCCGTATCTCGCCGTCTTTCAACAGATAGAACGTGTCTTTTTCCCGGATCCATGCTTTCGGCGAAACGCCCTGCGTGCCGAGATCGCCGGCCGCATCGGCCGCGCCGACCAGCTCTGCGTTCTGCACGGTCAGCGGCTTTCCTCTCAGGCTCACATCTATGAACGCACCGGACAGGGAATGGCGGTATAGGCTCAGATCAGAAAAAACGACTTTCTCGCGGTCGGGTTTTATCCAAAAGACGTCCGTCAGGCTCAATGCATGGTAGGAGATGGCGATCATTGCGCGGTCACGGTCTGTCGTCGCCTGTTTTGCGCCGACGCTGTTCAGTATCTCCTTTGCGTACTGACGGTCGAGTGTCAGTACGCGGGAGGAACACCAGTAGTAAAAGTTGCTGAGATTGTTGATCCGCGTGTCCAGATCGCCCGGTTCCGCCTGTTCGAGATAGAGGTTATACGGCATGAAAGAAGGGAAATAGACCGTGCAGGTGCCGTCCTCACGGATCGAGGCGACCTTGCGATCCATGTGCATGACGGAAAAACGCCGCCATCCTTTTTTCAATGTGGTATGATCGACCGTAAAGCTCATTTCGGCCTTTTCCTCCTTCCTCCATCCTGCTGTGAAAGCAATTTTTCGGGGGCTTGCTGTGTATATTATACCTTGAAACCTTATGAAAAGTCAAGAGGGTACGGGATTGTCGTTTTTCTCGAGGCGGATCATGGATGATTGCCGGACAAAAAGGAGCAGGCGGACCTGCTCCTTTCATAGAGGATCAAATCATTCGACCCTCAGGATGTTGTACTTGTTTTTCTTGAGGAAATACCCATAGGCTACGGCGGAAACGATGCTGTTAAAGGCGTTGACGATGCCGAACATCAAGGCGATGCCGAGGAGCGTCGTCGTCCAGACTCCGGTAAGGTACAGAATGAAGAACGTTCCGTAATAGACCGAATTGGTGACCACCGATTCAAACAGCATATAGTTCGTTTTCGTTCTGATTGTGTTCTGTCTGTAAATTCTGGCTTTCTGGCGGTTTCTCGCTGGATTTCCTGAAAAAACCGGAGTATGATTGTGGCGAAAATCTTGAAAGGAGACTATCCCATGAAAATCAAACATTGCATGGCTCTCTTTTTCAATTTGAGGCGCAGATTGTTTTGGAATGCGTATAAATCGGCTGAAACAATGTCGATTTTGTGCACCAAATGCCTGTTTCTTGTATTTACTTTGTCAATTTAGGGTAGTATAATGGAACTACAATCCCAGGCGTATTTGCAATGAATACGGCAGAGGGAGGAATTCATCATCATTCTGAGCAAAATCTTGAAAAAATGTGGGCGTTTGTGCTGATGTATCAGGATTTGTTTGCGGAATACAAGCTCGATGCGATTTCCGCTGAGTGCTGGACTGCGATGCAGCAGCTGGTCGGTGCAATGCCGTGCACTTCGTATGGCGTGCTGGCGGATATGGATTATATCATCAGCTGTGAAAGTGATCTCCATGCTGCGATGACGCAGGTCTTGCTCAAGGCGCTTACCTTTGGCGAGGGCAAGCCGTTCCTCGGGGAATTTACCACGCGCCATCCTTCTGATCGGAATGCGGAACTGCTTTGGCACTGCGGTCCGTTCGCCTATTCGCTTCATCGGCCTGGCGAACATTGCTGCAGCAGAAACATGCGCGAGTGGTTTCAGGTGAAGGAAGGCCATTTCACGCTGGCGCGCATCGATCAGGATCACGGCAGATATTCTATTATTGCCGGAGAGTGCGACAGCACTACCGGCCCGTATACATTCGGCACCTATCTCTGGGCGAAGTTTAAAAATCTCTCTCTGTGGGAGCGCAAGCTGATTGAAGGCCCGTATATCCATCATGTTTCCGAGATTGAAGGCAGCTACACGAAAGAGTTGTGCAGGGTATGCAAATTCATTCCCGCTCTGCATTTTGATAGCATCGAGGAGTAAAAAATGAGATATACATTAAGTGAGATCCTTGACTTTGCCGATGAAGGTGGTTTTGCTGTTCCAGCATTCAACGTATACAACCTGGAAACGTTGATGGGTGTGGCACATGCAGCGGAGATGACGGGTGCGCCGGTAATTTTTCAGATGTACAGCCGCCTGTTTGATACAGAAACCGGCAGATTCATGGCGCCGGTTCTCCGTGATGTGATCGATCGGTTGCCGTCACCCGCTGCATTTCATCTCGATCACGGTGCGGGCATTCCCGAGTGTATCCGCGCACTGCGGTATGGCGTGACCGGCGTGATGCTGGACGCATCGACGCTGCCGCTGGATGAAAATATAACAGAAACACGTAAGGCGGTAGAATTGGCACGCGAGGCAGGCATATCCGTGGAGGGAGAGCTGGGACATATCGGCTCGACCATGGAGAAAACATGGGCGGCATATACCGAGGTTTCCGATGCGGTGCGATTCGTCGAGGAGACGGGCATTTCGGCGCTGGCAATCATGGTCGGAACGGCGCACGGAAAATACAGCAAAGCACCGGTGATCGGCATTGACCGCATTGCAGAGATTCACGAGGCGACGAGCGCACATCTGGTGCTCCACGGCGGCTCCGGTGTGCCGGATGAACAGGTTCGTGCAGCTATCCGGGCAGGGATACGCAAGATCAATTTCGGAACGGATGTGTGCTGCGCGTTTATCGAAAAGTACGCGGCGCTCGACCCTTACAGCGCGCCGCTGGATGTGGTGTTGGCAAAGGCTGCCGCGGCTGTGGAAGCATTTGCCAAGGAAAAAATCTGTTTGCTCGGAGCAAAGTGATATGAACTATTCGTTTGATTATAGCGGGAAAAATGTAATTGTTACCGGTGCAGAACGCGGCATTGGTTTTTCTATTGCTGATGGATTTGCCGCCTGCGGCGCGAACATTGTGATTGCAGGGCTAAAGGAGGAATTGTTTGGCGACGCAATGGCACGGATCGAATCCCATAACGTCCGTTGCCTTGCCGTACGGTGCGACGTTTCCGATGAGAATTCAGTGAAAGAAACGGTGAAATTGGCTGCTGATAACTTTGGATGTATCGATGTGCTGGTCAACAATGCAGGAATTAACAAATTGTCTCCGGCTGAAGATATGCCGCTGGACGTATGGCAGAAGATCATTGGAGTCAACTTGACCGGCACGTTTCTTGTCTGCCGGGAGGTGGCTGGCATCATGCTTCCGCAAGGAGGCGGCTCTATTGTAAATGTAGCTTCTATGTCGGGGCTGATTGTCAATCCTTTGCCTCAGCAACAATGCGCTTATAATTCATCCAAGGCGGGCGTAATCATGCTGACAAAGTGCCTTGCCAATGAATGGGCCAGGCACGGAATTCGCGTCAACGCGATCGCGCCTGGATTTACCCGTACACCGCTGACGGCCAAGAGGCTGGATGTACCGGGCGATCCGGCGGTCAAAAAATGGCTTGATGGTACGCCCATGGGGCGTGTTGCTGCGCCTGAAGAAATGGTGGGTGCGGTACTGTACCTTGCCAGCGATTTGGCGAGTTTTACCACGGGAGCGTGCATCTCTGTCGACGGCGGCTATACTTGTCTGTAAAGTTCCACAGAGGATGCAGAGTGCACGCGAAAAGTGGAAACACAATAGTTTCGGAGACGAAATAGCGCCAGAAAATGAATCGTTGACTGAGTTATCTGTTTTGAGCCTATAAGTCCTGTTTGCCGTGAGAGAGCATGATGCTCCTCTCACGGCAGTTTTCTTTGTCAACTGCCGCAAAACCTTATCATTTTCGCTGACGCGGAAATGAAGGGTTCGAAACATGACATTCTGCAAAAGGAAAGAGGACGGGATTCGGAACCCCGGTGCGGGCATGTGTGGTAAATTGGCCTTAAGGCCAATTTACCACCGCGTTTCTCCCTTGCGCCGCAAAGGGCGGCGGCGCATTCCCTGCGGGAAACGGGAGAAAAGCGGGTTTGAGCGACGCCGTACAGCAGTGCTTTACTCTGCCGCGCCGGGGGCGCAGCAGAGGGGGGCGAACCGATCGCTGTGTGAAAACAGAAGGAGCGGCCAGGGCCGCTCCTTCTGTTTTGGCGCAGGGTGTGGGATTCGAACCCACGTGGCGTTGCCGCCAAACGGTTTTCAAGACCGCCTCGTTGTGACCGCTTCGATAACCCTGCCAGTATCCAGATTATAATACCACATTTTTCGCAAATAGTCAAGCCATTTCCGCCCCGCGCGGCAAAAAAGCGCGCCGGAGAGGCACGCCGCGCCTCTCCGGCTTCCGTCAGTGGATTCTGAACATGCGGCGCAGCAGCGGCGCCAGGATCTTCGGCGAATGCAGAACAACGATTTTCACATGCGGCAGCTCCTTTCTGCGGGGTGCATCGCTATCAGTATATGGCGCGGTGCGTCAAAGTGTGCAGTCGCTTTCGATCAGGAGGACGGGACCGCCAGAGACTGTAATTTCGGCAAATGCCGATGTGATTTCGTTGCTGACGGCGTAGGGGAGCGCGCGGCACAGCGGCGCGTCCGTGAGCGGATATTTGCATCCGCACAGCGAGACGGTCGCCTCCGTCAGCGCGAGCAGGGAGAAGTAGCGGAAGCCGTCCGGGGCGAGGCGGAGCGATTCGTTCTCCAGAAGGCGGACGCGGTTATCGCCGTCGGTGAGGATCGCGCGTATGCCGCGCCGGTGCAGCGCTTCGAGCCAGAAGAGGTTGGAGAGCGAGTGATCGATGCGGCCGCCGGTGCCGCCGAAAAGGACGAGCTCCTCGGCGCCCTCCCGGGCGGCGAGATCGCAGGCCAGCATGGTGTCCGTGTCGTCCTTTTCGGCCGGCACGCGGACGACGCGCACACCGTGCGGCGGCGCGGACGAATCAAAATCTCCGCAGACGAGGTCGGGGGTGATGCCGGCCGCCTCCGCGGTCAGGCGTCCAGCGTCGGCGGCGATGACGAGATCGGCGCGCGTCGGATAGCGGCGGAAGACGTCGGGGCGGCAGTGCCCGCCGGTGATGATCCACGCGGTGCGGACGCGCCCTTCAGCGGGCAGATCGCGGGATGTTTCCTTCGCCATGGGCGGCCTCCTGTTTCCGTTTCCATTCAGGAATCTTTTTGCATTCGTCGAAAATCGCGGCGTAACTGGCGCAGCGGGACGCCGGCAGCGCGCCGGTGCGCGCGGCCTCGAGGATGGCGCAGCCTTCTTCCCGGGTGTGTGTGCATTTGGTATATCGGCATTTGCCGAGATAGGGCGAAAATTCGCGGAAGCAGGATGCGAGCTGGCCCGGATCGAGCGCCGTGTCCCGCGTCAGATCGAGCAGGGAGAAGCCGGGTGTGTCGGCGATCAGGCAGGCGCGCGCGCCATCGGAGACCATGTAGAGCTCGACGTGCCGCGTGGTCTGCCGGCCGCGTTCGGCGCGGCGGCTGACCTCGCCGGTTTTCAGCGAAAGCGTTGGGAAGAGACGGCTCAGAAGCGTCGATTTGCCGGCGCCGGAAACGCCGGCAAAGGCGGCGACGACCGGTTTTTCGCCCGCATCGAGCGAGAAGATGTATGCGCGCAGCGTGTCGAGCAGATCGGGCGCGTCCGCCGCGGCGGCGAAGGCGGGGAAGCCGGCCTGCCGGTAGGCGTCGAGCAGGTGCTCGGCGCCGTCGGGATCAAGATCACGCTTGGTTATGACGACGAGCGGGGCGATGCCGCGCGCCTCCGCGGCGATCAGCAGCTTGTCCGCCGTCGTCAGATCCGGCGCGGGACGCGCGGCCGGGATCACGACGGCCAGGTGCGAAAGATTGGCCAGCGGCGGCCGCACCAGCGCGTGCGTGCGCGGGAGGATCTCGTCGATCGTATAGGCGGCGTCGCGCGACGGATCGGCCGACGGCGGCACGCCGGTCGGCGAGATGCGGACCGTGTCGCCGGGCAGCGGCGCGATTTTCTCATGGCGAAAGACGCCGCGCGCGCGGCAGAGGCAGAGCGCGTCCTCGGCAGATAAAGGGAGAAGGCGGACTCCGTACAGTCCGCCTATGCAGCGTATGATGATGCCGGTCCTTTCCAGCCGCTCAGCCATCGAATCCGTCCTCCGGTTCCCAGCCCTCATAGGGATCCTCCGGCTCGAGGACGTCCGGCGGCAGGATCGTCTCCGGTGTGGTATCGAGCCCGCCGGGATCGTCGTCAGAGGGAGACGTCGTGTCGTCGGGCTCCGTTGGCTCAACGGGAAGGTCGGGCTCCTCGGGCTCCGGCGGCGCGTTCGGATCCCGGTAGTCGGGACCGCCGCTGACGGTGAAGTCTACCGTCGTGTTGGCGTAGGCCATACTGAAGGCGCGCACGCTCTGCGTGAGCACCGTGCCGGCGGTCTTCTCGGACTGCTCGTATTCCACGGTTCCGACGCGCAGTCCGGCGGAAATCAGCTGCCGCAGCGTCTCCACCTCGCTGGAGCCGACGAAATTCGGCACCACGACGGAGCCGATGGCCGGGCCGTTCGAGGCGTAGATCTTGACCAGCTCGCCCAGCTTCATGACCGTGCCGGCGGGCGGCTCGGTGCGGATGACGGTGCCGACCTCAAAGGTCTCGCTGTAGACGCGTTCCGTGCGCACGGAGAGGCCGAGCGCGCGCAGCGCTTCCTCCGCCGAGCGGTAGTCGGAGACCATCACGTCGGGAAGCTGTACGGTTTCGGCGCCGACGCTGACGGTCAAGGTCAGCTCGCATTTCTGCTTGCCGGCGATCACCTTGCGGCGCTCGCCGCGGCCCGGCGTCTGTGAGATGATGACGCCGGCTTCGCTCTCCGTGTCGTAGGCCTCGCGGAGGGTGAGATTGTAGTATTCGGATTTCTCGAACCACTGCTTCAGCTCGTCCGAGTACACTGTGCCGACGAAATTCGGAATCTCGATCGTCTCGGAGACGTCGACCTTGTTGAAGAAGAGGCGGTCGAGCACATAATAGGCGCTGACGCCAGCCACCAGCAGGAAGGCGAAGACGACGCCGAGGATGATCGGCAGCATGGCGTGGCTGGCGCGGTGCGGCTTTTTCTTTTTCTTCTTTTTCATCCCGTCGGTCACCTCGCGGAAAACGATGTTCGGGTTTTCCTTGAGGCGCGTGACCTGCCGCAGCATCATCGAGGCGTTCTGATAGCGGCGCTTGGGATCCTTTTCCATGGCCCGCGTGATGATCTGCTCAAGGCCCAGGGGCAGGGAGGGGTTGATCTTGCGCGGCGGGACGGCGACGTCGTTGACCTGCATCAGGGCGACGGAGACCGGGCTGTCCGCGTTGAAGGGGAGGCGTCCGCAGCCCATTTCATACATCAGGACGCCGAGCGAATAGAGATCGCTGCGGGCGTCGATCGGCTGGCCGCTGGCCTGCTCCGGACTGATATAGTAGACGGTGCCGATGGCCTTGTCGGTCATCGTGACGGTCTCGGCGTTGGGCAGCTTGGCGATGCCGAAGTCCATCACCTTGATGAGGCCGTTTTTGAGCAGCATGATGTTCTGCGGCTTGATGTCGCGGTGCACGATGCCCTTGGCGTGCGCGTGCTCGAGCGCGCTCAGGATCTGCTCGGAGTAGCTGACGATCTCCTTGAAGGAGAGGATGCCCTTGTGCGTCATGTAGTTCTTGAGGGTGATGCCCTCGACGTATTCCATGACGATATATTTCACGTTGTCCCGCACGGAGACGTCGTAGATATTGACGATGTTCGGGTGCGAGAGCATGGCGACGGCCTTCGACTCGTTGATGAAGCGCTTGACGCTCTGCTCGTCGGCGGCGACCTCGTCCTTGAGCATCTTGACGGCGACGACGCGGCGCATGAGCAGATCGATCGCCTTGTAGACGACGGCCATGCCGCCGATGCCGATGATGCGTTCTATTTTATATCGGTTGTCGAACACGAGTCCGACGTACCGTTCAAATCCATCCATCCGTTCCGGTCCTCTTCCGAAGTTACAGCCCGATGACGACGGCTGTGATGTTGTCGGTGCCGCCGCGGCTGTTGGCGCGCGCGATGAGCGTCTGCGGCTTTTCTTCAATGGGCGTGTCGGCGCAAAGGATCTCGGCGATCTCCGCGCCCTCCAGGTGATTGGTCAGACCGTCCGAGCAGAGCAGCACGTAGGCGCGCTCCTCGGCGGGGTTGATCTCGGTGACGAACACGTCCGCGTCGATGTTGGATTCCGTGCCGACGGCGCGGGTGATGATGTTGCGGTTGGGGGCGGTGCGGGCCTCCTCCTTGGTCAGCCGGCCGATATCGACCAGATACTGCACGTAGGAGTGGTCGTGGGTGATCTGCTCGATCTCCGTGCCGCGGACGACGTACATGCGGCTGTCGCCGACGTTGACGGTGTAGACCGTCGTGCCGACGATGAAGACGGCGACGAGCGTCGTACCCATGCCGCGCAGCGAGGCGTCCTCCTCCGAACGGTGGAAGACGGCGCGGTTCGAGGTATAGGCGGCGCGGCGCAGCGCGCGGTGGATCTGGGAGTCGGTGCACTCGATGGTGTTCTGCTCCGTGAGATAGGAGGTGACGAAGGAATCCATGGAGGCGACGAAACTGTCGGTCGCGGTAGAGCTGGCTTCCCAGCCGCCGCGCGCGCCGCCCATGCCGTCGCAGACGACGGCGAGCAGGATGCCCGGCGCATATTCCTTGATCGAAAAATTGTCCTGATTGACGCTTCGCTTCATGCCGACGTCGGTCTGGCCGCTGTATTGCATCAGAAAACACCTCCTGGGGAAAATGGGAGCATTAGGTATTGTACCATATTTGCGCGGGGATGTAAAGATTTCAGGAAAAAGATGCGGATTTTTGCGCGTGCCGCAGCCGCAGCTGGCCGCAGGAGGCGTTGATGTCGCTTCCCAGGCGGCGGCGGATCGTGGCGTTGACGCCCCCGCGGATCAGCTCGTCGCGGAAGGCCTCGGCCGCGCGCCGGGCGACGGAGGTCAGGCCCGTTTCCGCGACTTCGTTGAGCAGGATCAGGTTCACGTGACACCTTGCCTGCATGTCGGCGCGCAGCAGGGCGGCGAGCGCGCGCGCCTGCGGCAGCGAATCGTTTCTGCCGGCAATCAGCGTGTATTCAAAGGAGACGCGGCGGCCGGTGCGCAAAAAATACGTGCGGCAGGCGGCGAGCAGCGTGTCGATCGGGAAGCGGCGGTTGACCGGCATCAGCGCGTCGCGCGTCTCGTCGTCCGCGGCGTGCAGGGAGACGGAGAGCGTGATCGGCAGTCCCTCCTCCGCGAGGCGCAGCACGCGATCGGCCAGGCCGCAGGTGGAGACGGAGATGTGCCGCAGGCCGATGTTCAGCCCGGCGGGGTGGCTGACGAGGCGCAGAAAGCGCACGGTGTTGTCGTAGTTGTCGAGCGGCTCGCCGATCCCCATCATCACCACGCCGTCCACGCGCTCGCCGGCGTCGCGCTGCGCGGCGATCACCTGCCCGAGGATCTCGGAGGCAAAAAGATCGCGCGCGCGGCCGTTCAGGGTGGAGGCACAGAAGCGGCAGCCCATGCGGCAGCCGGCCTGCGAGGAGACGCAGAGCGTGCTGCCGTGCTCGTAGCGCATGAAGACGCTTTCGATGCACTCGCCGTCGGGAAGCGAGAAGAGATACTTGATCGTGCCGTCCGCGGCGGAGATGAGCTTCTCTTCGATGCGCGGCAGACGGTACTCCGTCTCTCCGGCCAGCCGCTCGCGCAGCGCGGCGGGCAGATTCGTCATCTCCTCCCACCGCGCGCCCTTCATCATCCAGCCGTACAGCTGGCGCGCGCGGTATTCCGGCTCGCCGAGCGTGCGCATCCAGGCGCACAGCTCCTCGGGCGTCATGGAGAGAATATCCGGTTTGCTCATGGTCGTGTCCTCACAGTATTCTTTGGCGGCGATGGGGATTTTATACAGGCGCCCCTCCGTCGCGGCGGCGCATGCGGGCGATGAAGAAGCCGTCCGTGCCGTCGCGGTGCGGCGTCAGCGTGCGGCGTCCGTCCGCGGAGGCGCCGAGCGCGCCGAGGGAGAAATCCTCCGGGGCAAAATCGGGATGCGCGGCGAGAAAGCGGTCAACGACGCCCTCGTTTTCATCCGGATTCAGCGTGCAGGTCGAGTAGACGAGCACGCCGCCGGGCCGCACGTACTGCGCGGCGCCGCAGAGGATGTCATACTGGATCGCGGGGAGCGCGGCGGCGCCGTCGAGCGGCTTATACTTGACGTCCGGCTTTTTGCCGATCACGCCGAGGCCGGAGCAGGGCGCGTCGCAGAGGACGCGGTCCGCCCGCCCGACGAGGGCGGGATCCGGCTCGCGCGCGTCGCGCGCGGCGGCCGTCAGGATCGAAATGCCCAGGGCGGCGGCCGTGCGGCGGATCAGCGAGAGCTTGTTTTCGTGGAGATCGAAGGAGAAGAGGCGGCCGCGGTTTTCCATGTCGAGCGCGGCGGAGAAGGATTTCCCGCCGGGCGCGGCGCAGGTGTCGATCACGGTCTCGCCCGGCTGCGGGCCGAGCGCCCGCACCGCCATGCGCGAGGCGGGATCCTGTACGAAGTACAGCCCGTCCGATATGCCCGCGGCGACGGAGGCGGCGTGATCGACGCAGAGCATCTCCGCGTCGTACGGGCTGACGGCGGCGCCGGGCAGGGAGGCGAGCGCCGCTGCGAGAGTCGTGCGCAGCGTGTTGACGCGCAGCGTGACCGGCTGCCTCTCAAGGAACGCGGCGAGGAGCTGCCGCGTCTCCGCCTCGCCGAAGCGGTCGATAAAGAATTGACACAGCGGCTCGGGCGCGCTGAACTCCACCGACATCGCGTGCAGCGGATCATCCGCCGGCAGGACGAGGCGGCAGCCGGCGCGCTGGTGCGCGCGGAGTACGGCGTTGACGAAGGATCGGCCGCGCGGCGGGACGAGATTGACCGATTCGGAGACCGCCGCGTGCGGCGGGATGCGGTCCATATAGGTGAGCTGATACAGTCCCAGCCGCAATGCGGCGCGTATTTCCCGGTCGAGAGAGGAAGGCGAACGGCGGGCGTACCGACGGATCAGATAGTCGAGCGTCAGAAGCCGTTCGATGACTCCGTAGACGAGCGCGGTGTAGAGCGCGCGGTCCGCGCCGGCGAGCGGCGAGTCGGCGAGCGACGCGCTCACCTCCAGATTCGCGTACCGCCCCTGCTTCTCCCACGCGAGGAGGGAAGCGGCCGCGGCGGCGCGCGGGTTTGTCTGCGCCGTCATTGCTCAGAGAGACGGCGGCGTGAGCCGGTCGCCGAGAGCGAGAGCGCGTCCGCGCAGAAAATCGGCGGCGTTCATGCGCGCCTTGCCCTCCGGCTGCAGCGCGCCGACGCGCAGTATCCCGTCGGCGCAGGCGACGTCGAGCGTCTTCTGCGCGCCGACGACGGTGCCGGGCGCCGCGTCCGGATCGCACGGCAAGGGCTGCGCGGCGATCAGCTTCAGCGTCCGTCCGTCCGGCATGCGGCAGACGGCAAGCGGCGCGGGCGAGAGCGCACGCACACGGTTGTATACCTCCGCGACGGGCCGATTGAAATCGAGCGCGCAGTCCGCGTTTTCGATCTTGGCGGCGTAGGTGGCGCCGCACTCGCTCTGCGGCGTGCGGCGTGCCGTCCCGGCGGCCAGCGACTCGACGGTGCGGCAGATGACGCGCCCGCCGGCCTCGGCGAGCTTGTCATGCAGCGTGCCGAAATCGTCTTCGGGCAGGATCGGCACCTCGATTTTGTCGATCATGTCGCCGGTGTCCAGTCCCTCGGCCATGTACATGGCCGTCACGCCGGTCGTCGTGTCGCCGGCGAGGATCGCGCGCTGGATCGGCGCGGCGCCGCGCCAGCGCGGCAGGAGCGAGGCGTGCGCGTTGATGCAGCCGTATCTCGGATACGTCAGCACGTACGGCGGCAGGATCTTGCCGTAGGCCGCCACGACGATCAGCTCCGGATCGATCGCGGCGAGCGTTTCGGCGAAGGCGCCGTCCTTCAGCGTCGCGGGCTGATAGACCGGGATCCCCTGCGCCTCGGCGCAGACCTTGACCGGCGGCGGCGTCAGGATGCGGCGCCGGCCCTGCGGCTTGTCTGGCTGCGTCACGACGGCGCAGACCGCGTCGCCGTGCGACAGAAGGGCTTCCAGCACGGCGCGCGCGAAATCGGGCGTGCCCATGAAGAGAATTTTCATCTTGTCCCCCGTCCGTCAGTCTTCCATCATTTCCTTGATTTCTTCGCGGCTCAGCATCCGGATCGCGCGATCCTTGAAGAGCACGCCGTCAAGGTGATCGATCTCATGGCAGAAGGCGCGCGCGAGGAGCCCCTCGCCCGTCGCCTCGTAGATCTCGCCGCGGCGGTTCATCGCGCGCACGGTGACCTTTTCGGGGCGGTCGGTGACGCCCCATTCCTCCGGGATGGAGAGGCAGCCCTCCACCTCTTGCTGCTCGCCCTCGCGGGCGATGATCTCCGGGTTGATGAGCTCGTAGAGCTGCCCCTGTTCCACCTCGACGATGCAGAGACGGCGCAGCACGCCGACCTGCGGTGCGGCGAGACCGACGCCGTTCGCCTCGTGGAGCGTTTCGAGCATGTCGTCGAGCAGACGAAGGATGCGGGGGGTAATTTCGGTAACGGGACGGCAGTGCTTGCGCAGCACCTCGTCTCCTTCTTTTACAATATTCAAGCGTGCCATGGCGGCCTCCTTGTGTCAGAGCGTGTTGGGATTCAGATCGGCGGTGACGGTCAGGCGCCGCGTGGCGCCGTGACCGAATTCGGTGAGGATGGCGGCAAGAAAGGCGCGGCTCTGCCGGTTCAGACGGCATTTGATGACCATCCGGTAGCGGCAGACGCCCTGCACCTTGTAGACGGGCGCCTCAAAGGGGCCGTAGGCGATCAGTTTCAGATCGCGCCACGGGCCGGAGACGGCGTCGCGCACCCATTCCCGCAGCCGCACGGAGGCGGAGGCGAGCAACGCCTCGTCGCGGCTTGCGAGCGTGACGACGGCGATGTCGCAGAAGGGCGGGAAGACGAGCGCTTTGCGCAGCCGGATCTCGCGCCGGTAAAATTCGGGATAATCCTGGTTCGCGGCCAGCGTCAGGATGTCGTTTGTCGGATTGAAGGTCTGGACGACGGCGACGCCGGGGGCGTCGGCGCGTCCGGCCCGGCCGATCACCTGCGTCAGCATGGCGAAGGTGCGCTCGCCGGCGCGGTAATCGTCGAGATAGAGCGAACTGTCGGCGTTGACGACGCCGACCAGCGTGACGGCGGGGAAATCGTGGCCCTTGGCGATCATCTGCGTACCGAGAAGCACGTCGGCCTCGCCGCGGCGGAAGCGGCCGAGCAGCTCCTCATGGGAGAATTTCGTCGAGGTGGTGTCCATGTCCATGCGGATGACGCGCGGAGCCGGCGTCATCGCCGCAAGCTCCGATTCCACGAGCTGCGTGCCGTAGCCGCGGAAGTGGAAATGCGGGGAGCCGCACGACGGGCACGTTGCCGGCACGCGCGCGCGGTAGCCGCAGTAGTGGCAGGTGAGGATGCCGCTCTCCGCGCGCATGCGGCTGTATTCCTCGGGCGAGTCGCTCTCGCCGAGCGCGCGGAAAATGTGATAGGTCAGGGAGACGGAGCAGTTCGGGCACGTCAGCGCCTCGCCGCAGGCGCGGCAGGTGATGAAGCTGTTGTAGCCGCGCCGGTTTAGAAAGAGGATCGACTGGCGGCCGCTTTGCAGATTCTCCGTCAGATGCGCGCGCAGCACGCTTCCCAGCGGGGAGAGGGCGCCGCCGCCCGGCTCGCCGCGCATGTCGGTGATGACGACGTGCGGCAGCACGGCGCGGCCGTAGCGGTGCTTCATCTCGATCAGCGTATAGACGCCGCTCATCGCCTTGTAATAGCTGTTGACGGAGGGCGTGGCGGAGGCGAGCAGCATCAGCGCCTTGTGATGCGCGCAGCGGAAGCGGGCGACGTCGTGCGCCAGATATTTCGGGTTGGCGTCGGACTTGTAGGTGTGCTCCTGCTCCTCGTCGATAATGAGGATGCCGAGGCGCGGAAGCGGCGCGAAGACCGCGGAGCGGGTGCCGATCACGACGTCGGCCTGCCCGTCGCGGATGCGACGCCAGGCGTCGTACCGCTCGCCGGCCGAGAGGGCGGAGTGGAGCACGGCGACGCGCTCGCCGTAGTGGGCGAGAAAGATGCCGACCGTCTGCGGCGTCAGGGAGATCTCCGGCACGAGCAATATCGCGCCGCGGCCGTCGGAGAGCGCGCGGTCGATCGCCGCGAGAATGACGCGGGTCTTGCCGCTGCCGGTCACGCCGTGCAGGAGCGCCGCCTTCGCGTCTCCGGATTCGTAGAGACGGCAGAGCGTGTCGTAGGCGGCCGCCTGCTCGGCGGAGAGGGGACTTGCGCCGACGTCCGGCGGCGTCTCGCGCCCGGCAAAGGGATTGCGGAAGGCGTCTTCCAATCGTTCGCGGATCATGCCCTTTTTGAGCAGCGCCGCGACGTGCGTCGGGGAGGCCCCGGCCGCCGCGCACAGATCCGCCTCGCTCATCTCGCCGTTTTCCAGGAGCGCCGCCATGATCTGCGCCTGCGCGTGCGAGCGCAGACGGCGCGTGGCCGCGCCGCGCGCCTCGTCGTCGCGCATGGCGTCGGAGAGGGAGAGAAAGCGCAGCCGGCGCTCGTTTTTTGCGGCGCGCATCTCCGTTTCCCGGGTGACGAGACCCGCGCGCAGCAGCGAGGCGGCCAGCTGGGCGGCCTCGTGGCCGAACTCGGCGCGCAGCCGGGAGAGCGAGACGCGCTCCCGCGCGGCGATGAAGGAATAAAAGAACGTGACCTTCTCGCCCATCCGCGCGAGCTTGTCCGCCGCGTCCTCGCGGCCGACGACGCGGTAGTACTCCGCGGCATGGGAGAGCGCAGCGGGCGGCAGGATCGCGCGCACCGCGTCGCCGATCGTGCAGAGCATGTGCTCCTTCATGAAATCGCACAGCGCCAGCATCTCCTCGCTGAGGCAGACGTCGGCGGCGGGGCCGAGAAGCGGCTTGACGTTTTCGACCTCGCAGTTCTCGCTCAGCGCCGTCACCAGGGCGATCGCCTTGCGGTTGGAGACGCCGTAGGGAACGGTGACCAGCATCCCGCACGCGATCGAGGCGCGCAGCTCGCCGGGAACAAAATAGGAATACGCGCGGTCCGCGTGATAGGGGGCGTCCAGCACGTGGACGGCGGCAAAGAGCTCGCTCACGGCGTCTCTCCTTTCTGACGGTTCGCCCTGCCCGGGCAGAAAAAAGCCATACCCGCCGCATCCGCGGCAGGCATGGCCGAAGGGATCAGGCTTCCTTGCCGTCCCCGGAGGCAGTTTCGCCGGCGTTTTCGCCGCCGTCCGTCTCCGCGCCCTCGGCGCCGGACGGCTCCCCGGCGTCTTCTCCGGACAAGTCCTTCGCGTCCTCGGCTTTGCCGATGACGAACTCGCCCTCATAGAGCTTGTTGATGGCGCTCTTGACCGCCTTTTCGTCGCGGTACTCACGCTTGATCATGGAGATCAGGCTCTTGTCCGTCTCCTTGTTGGCGATCAGCTTTTCGGCGTATTCGCGCTGCTTCACATACTCGTCGGTGAGGATGCGCGCGCACTTGGAGGCGGCGATGACGAGCGTGTAGCGGTTGTATTTCCCGTTCTGGGACAGGTCGTTGATGGAAGGATAAATCATATGCTGTACCTCATTCCGCGTGTGCGGTATTCGTATCGTTTTCATTTTCCGCGCCGTCGGAGAAGAAATTCTCGACGACGTCCTTCATGCGTCCCGGCCGCATCCGTTCGGAGGCGAGGATCCCGGCGACGGCGGCCGCGCAGGCTTCGGCGCCGCCCGTCTCGTTCAGCGCGACGTAATCGTAGCGGTCGGCGAGGGCGAGCTCCTCCCGCGCGCGGGCGAGCCGGGTGCGGATCACGTCGTCCGTCTCGGTGCCGCGGCCGCGCAGGCGCGCTTCGAGCGTCGCGCCGTCCGGCGGCAGGAGCATGACGGTCACGGCGTCGGGGAAGAGCCGCTTGATGTTCATCGCGCCGGTCGTTTCGATCTCGAGGATCAGATCCTGTCCTGCGCCGAGCACGCGCTCGACCTCCGAGCGGAGCGTGCCGTACAGGTTGCCGCAGTATTCGGTGTATTCGAGCACCTCGCCGCGCGCGATGCGCGCCTCAAATTCCCCTCGCGTCAGATAATAATAGTGGACGCCGTGCGTCTCGCCGGGACGCGGCGCGCGCGTCGTGGCGGAGACGGAGAGGCCGATCCCGGGCAGCATCTGCCGCAAAAGGCCGACGACCGTGCCCTTGCCGCTGCCGGCCGGGCCGGAGATCACGAGCAGGATTCCTGGCTTTGGGTGGGTCATTGCGCATCCTCCGGGGGATATTTTTCGTCCGCTTCCGCCTCGCCCTCCATGCGGGCCGCCAGCGTATCCGGCGGCAGCGCGGAGAGGATGACGTGGTCGCTGTCGGTGACGAGCACCGAGCGGGTCTTTTTGCCGCAGGTGCAGTCGATGGCGCGGCCGCACTCGCGGCTGTCCTGGATGAGACGGCGGATGGGCGCCGAGTCGGGCGCGGCCAGCGCCACGATCCGCTCGGCGGAGACGAGATTGCTGTAGCCGACGTTGATGAATTTCATAGGCTTCTTTCGCTCTTATTCGATGTTCTGGATCTGTTCGCGGATCTTCTCGAGCTCGCTCTTGATCTCGACGACGATATGGGCGATCTCGGCGTTGTTCACCTTCGAGCCGATGGTGTTCGTCTCGCGGTTCATCTCCTGCAGCAGAAAGTCAAGCTTGCGGCCGGCGGCCTCCGGCGCCGCGAGGATCTCATCGAGCGCCTTGAAGTGGGAGGCGAGACGCACCAGCTCCTCGTCGATCGCCACGCGGTCGGCGAAGATGGCCACCTCCGTCAGGAGGCGGTTTTCGTCCGCCCGGATGGCGGCGTCGTCCAGGATCTGGCGGATGCGTGCCTCGAGCTTGTCCCGGTAGGCGGCGACGTCGGCCTCGGAGAGGGCGGCGATGCGCGCGGTGCAGGCGCGGATCTTTTCGGCCTTGGCGAGGATGTCGGCGCGCAGGTTTTCGCCCTCGCGCTCCCGCTGGGCGATGAAGGCGTCGACGGCGGCGGCGAGCACGCCGCGCACGTCGAGCCAGTCCTGCTCCATGTCGTCCTCCGCTTTTTTCGTGAGGAAGAGGTCGCGGTTGGCGGCGACGCTCATCACGGAGATGTCGTCCTTGAGGTTAAACTCGTCCCGCAGCGCATAGAGCGCGGCGAGGTAGGAGCGCGCGACGGCGCGGTCGAGGGTGATCTCCGTCCCGTCCTGTTCGAGCACGTCCACGCCGATATAGACCTCGATCTTGCCGCGGACGATGCCGCGCTGCGTCAGGTAGGCCTTGATCTTCTCCTCGAGGAACGAATAGGCGCGCGGCAGACGGACGGTGCAGTCCAGAAAGCGGCTGTTGACGCTTTTGATCTCGGCGGTGATGTCCTTTGAGCCGCTTTCATTCAGGCCGCGGGCGCGGCCGAAGGCGGTCATACTTCTGAGCATTCTGTACCCGGACGCCCCGGCGGGGGCGTTCTCTCCTTTGATGAATCCATAGATATATCTATTATACTCCGTTTTGCCTTGTTTTGTCAACTTTTTTCCGGGATTTGACGCGGGAAAATCGATCTTTTGTGCTCCGTGGCGCAGACCGCACGGCAAATCCGCCGCGCGGTATTGTAAATCGCCCGCCGATATGCTATAATGCCCCCGGCGGGAGGTCGACTTCCGATCAAAGACAAGGAGAAACCGATATGACGAGACGCGAACGGGTGCGGGCGGCCATCGCCCATAAATCCCCCGATGCGATCCCTTCCTGCATCCATCTGGCGAAGGACGGGAAGGAGGCGTATTTTCCCCGGCTGTACGAGCGGTACGTCACCGGGGAGCTGCGTGAGAAGCAGAAGGCCGGGCTGATTTCCTACAGCAACGCGATTTATTACGGCATGGGCAATCACGTGCTGCCCGTCTGCTGTCCCTGGTGGACGTGGAAGGATCTGCCGCCCGAATACGGGCTGCCGGATGCGCCCGGATTCCTCCCGAAAACGATTGGGACCGGCAGCTATGAGAAATTCGCGGAAGAGGTGCGCAATCTCCGGGAGCACACGGACGCCTACGTGCTGGTGACGATCTGGGGAAGCCATTTTGAGAAGGCGAATTTTGCGCGCGGGATCGAGAATTTTCTCGCGGATCTGGCTGTGGAACCGGAATTCGCCCAGTCGCTGCTCGACTTCATTATCCGCAAGAATCTGGTGATGCTGGAAAACATCGTGAACATCCCCGGGATCGACGGCGTTCTGCTCGGCAGCGATTGGGGGTCCCAGCGGGATCTGCTTATGTCGCCGGCGGTCTGGCGGGAGCGGATCCGTCCCGGCGAGGAGAAGGAATACCGTCTTCTCCGCGAGGCCGGACTGGACGTGTGGATTCACTCCTGCGGAGACATCCGCAAGATCATGCCGGATCTGTATGAAATGGGCGTGGACGTGCTCAATCCGGTGCAGCCGGAGTGCATGGACATCTATGAGCTGAAGGACCGCTACGGCGACCGCATCACGTTCTGGGGCGGCATCAGCACGCAGCGGACGCTCCCCGGCGGGACGCCGGACGAGGTGCGGCGGGAGGCGCGGCGGATCGCGGCGTACATGGGCCGGGACGGCGGATACATTCTGGCGCCGTCGCAGGAGATCCAGGCGGACGTGCCGTTTGAAAATCTCTGCGCGCTGATCGACGCGGCGCGGGAATAAGGCGCGGGCCTTGCCTGACAAAAAGCAGCGGCGAAACCTTTTCAATAAAAAACCACGCCGGGAAGCGCATCCGCGGGATGCGCTTCCCGGCGTGAAAATCTCTTTTGCAAAGCCCCGTCAAACCATTTCCCGCAAGGCAGGGAGAGCGGGGGAATGGCCCGTGAGACGATCCTTTCCCGCCTTTTGCGCGTCAGCCTGATTTCCGGGGATTCATCGCATCGTCCGCGCGCAGCTTCGGCAGCTTGACGCGCCGGCGCAGACGGAGCAGATAGAGCGTGATGAACGCGGTCAGCGCAAAGTCGTAGACGAGGAAGACCACGTTGTTGAAGAGCATGTCGGCGGCAATGAACTCGTAGCCCTCGCCGCTCAGGCCGAGCAGCTTCTGCGCGAGCAGGATGAAGAGCAGCTGGACCGTGTTGAACATGGAGAATTTGAGCAGCCAGGAGAAGACCGGATGCAGCCGCTCGAAGGCTGATTTGGCGATGGGATACATGCCGCCGAGCAGATAAAAGAGGGCGATCGTTTTCGAGGGAAGAAGCAGAAGGCAGAGCAGGGCGGTCACCGCCCAGACGAGCCACGCCCACTTCACGCCGATCTCGATCACGGCGAAGGCGATGCAGAGGGAGGCGAGCATCATCATGGTCAGATCGAGCACGTCCGTGACGGCGCCGAGCAGCATCAGAACGACGCCGAGCGCGCAGAGAATGCCGCAGACGGTCAGCTGCCGCGTGCGCAGCGAGGCGGCCGCCGCCGTGGATTTGTTGGCCATAGCTTCCTCCTTCAGCAGCAGCGGATCAGATCGCCGCCGCAGCATTCGCACAGGCAGTCCGCGCACAGAAGTCCGGAGCAGAGATCGCACACGGAGCAGCCGGAGGCGCAGGACGAGGTGCGGTACGGGTTTTCGTTTTCATACTGCGAGGCACCGGCGCGCATCTGCTGCCGGGCGCTCTGGTATTCGCTGTTCGTTGGGTCGAGATAGCAGGCGGTTTCGATATATTTCTGCGCGTCGAAGTAAAAGCCGCGCTGCCAGAGCACGCAGCCCTTGAGGAAATTCCACTCCGCGCCGCGCTGCTCCTGCGGCATCGCGTCGAGAATCAGCTCCGCCTCGGAGTACTGTCCGTCGCGGATGCGGATGCGCACGCCGGCGAAGTCCGTCGAGGTGTACTGCGTGCCGTCCTGCCGGAAGAAGTCCGTCGGATCGGCAAACGTCGTGCCGGCGGCGCGCGCCTTCTGGATCGCGTCGTAGGCCTCGTTGACCTCCTTCATCTTCTCCTCGGCGACGTCGGCGAGCGTGCTGCCCGCGTAGTTGTCCGGATGGTATTTGCGTGCCAGCGCGCGGTATGCTTTTTTGATCTCGTCGTCGGTGGCGTCGCGGGAGACGCCGAGCGTCGAGTAGGGATCCTTCATGATGACTCCTTCGCTTCTTCCAAGGGATGTTCGGGGAGCGCCAGCACCCGGCGCAGCTGCGCCGGGAGTCCCAGATATACGATGTTCTTGACGATGCCGGCGATCTCGCGCGGCACGCCGTCATAGTCGATCAGCGCTTCGGCCGCCGCCAGGCGGCTGAGCTCGTGCATGGCCGCCGTATAGAGGCTCTCGGCGAGCGGCACTGTCAGGCGCTGCCGGGAGCCGATCCGGCCCGCGGCGTCCGCCGCCGGACGGACGGCGAGGCAGTCCGGCCCGTAGCGGCGCAGGATCGGGTTGTAGCGGCCGCGCGCGGCGTCGTCCGCGGCGTCGTCCGCCGCGTCGATCACGTAGAGAAAGCGGCCGACGGCGTCGCCGGCGGCGCGGGCGATCTTCTCTTCCGTGCCGCTGAGCTCCCCAGCGAAGACGGCGCCGAGCGCGCCGCCGAAGCAGGCCGCCGTCTCGTCGATCGAGTCGGAGCCGGCCGCCTCCAGCGCCGCGAGACGCGAGAGCGAACAGCGGATCTCTTCCTCCGTTTCCGCGAAGGCGCCGGCGCGGCGCCGCATCGAGGCGACGGCCGGGCGGGCGGCGCCCGCCGCCGCGCGGCGAAGTCCGCGCTCGTCGGCGAGGTCGTCGTCGAGCTTGGCCGCGCAGAGCACGGCCGCGGCGCGCGCCGCGTAGGCAAGGGACGCGCCGTCCTCCGCCATCGCGCGCGGGCGCAGCGGATGGAGGACGCAGCGGTGCCGCCCGACGGAGAGTGCCTCTCCGGTCAGGGCGGCGCGGAAGGCGACGAGAAAGACAAAATCATAGCGGAGGGTGAGGCGGGAGAGCGGACCGGTGCGGCGCCCCATGGCGCGGCACAGCCCGCAGTAGAGCGCGTGGTAAAGCTCGTTTTCCGCGACCTTCATCTCCCCGACCATCGGCCGGACGTATCCGAACATGGCGGCCTCCTCCCCGGATTTCCGTTGTCAGTATACCATATAGTATCGGATTTTCCGTCAAATTACAATAAACAATCTGTAAATTCTCCCCTGCCGGGCGGCGCGAAAACGGCCGGACGCCGTCCGGCCGTTTTCGGATCGCCGCTGAGGAAAATCGTCCTTCAGCGCACGGGGATATAATTCGACCAGGCGGTGCGCCCCTCGGCGTCCGTCGCCTCGACGCGGACGAAGGTGTCGCGCGGCGAGGGCGTGTAGACGGCCTCGGTCAGGCCGCGTCCGACGTCGGCGCGGTGCGTGACCCAGGGACTGTCCGTGAAGAAGACGATTGAGGAAACGGGCGAGGTCGTGACGCGGAGCGCCCCGTCCTCGTACTCGACCGAGAGGCGCGGCCCCTGCGTGGCGTAGAAATCGCCGCGGCGGATCGCCGCGAGCAGTGCGGGCGGCGTGTTCTCTTCGGCGCGCACCATCACGTAACTGCGGCAGGCCTCCCGCGCGTAGAAATGGGTGTCGTCCACGGCGAGCAGCGGCAGAAGACGGCCCTCGGCGGCCGCCGCGTCCAGCACGCAGCCGGAATAGGGGCGGCAGTTGCGCGGCAGATCGGAGACGGAGTTGAAGATTTCCGTCGCGTCCACGCGCGAAAGCGCGCGGATGTGCTCGACTGTGTTCAGCGACCAGGCCGGATGCGCCAGCACCGCCAGTCCTCCGGCGGCGCGGATCCGGTCGACGGCGGCCTGCGGCCCGTCCGTCCGCGACACGCCGGGATCGGTGTACATGCCGAAGCCGACGATGTGATAGACGCCCTCGCGGGCGGTCTCGCCGAAGTTGTACTCCACGCCGGCGAGCAGCAAAAGGCCCTCCGGCGTGCGGGTTGTGACCGACACCTTCCAGTGGTCAGTCAGCGCGAGAAAATCGTATCCGTTCTCCCTGTAGAGCGCGGCGGCCTCCCCGGGCGTGCGCTGACCGTCGGAGCGGGTGGTGTGCGTGTGGAGATTGCCCTTGTACCAGCGCTGTCCCTTTTCGTCAATAAACATGAATATCCTTTCTTTTCCGCTTGAACGACCCGCTCAGAGCAGCATATGCAGCGCGTCGTGGCAGATTTCCACGGTGCCCGCGGCCGGATCGCCGCCGAACTCTCCGTCCACGGTCCAGGCGAGCGGCTCCGTGCATTCAAAATCGATGCGGCCGGTCTGGAAGTGGTAGACGTGCTCGGCATCCGCCTTCTGCGTGATGAGGATGTTGACGAGGCTCTGGCGGTCCGCGGCCGTCTTCGGCGTCTTGATGAGCGTGACCTCCATCAGCCCGTCGTCCAGCTTTGCGTCGTCGTTGATCGGCAGCTCGAAGCCGCCGACGGTGCGCGAGTTGGTCATCATGCCGTAGAGAAAATCGTCCTCGATGACCTCGCCGTCGTGCGTGAAGCGCACGTGGTAGCTCTGGATGTGAGCGAGGCTCTTGGCGCCCTCGAGCAGATAGGCCAGCTTGCCGAGGCTGTTCTTGAGCGGGCGAGGCGTCTGGTAGGAGGCCTCGGTGAAGAGGCCGAAGGCGGCGACGTAGACAAACGGCCGCGCGCCGAAGTAGCCGAGATCGAGCCGCTGCGCCGCGCCGGCGGTGACGCGCCGCGCCGCTTCGAGCGGCTCCTTGGGGATCTGGTGGGTGGTGGCGAAGTCGTTGACCGTGCCGCAGGGGATATAGCCGAGCAGGGCGCGCCCGCCCGAGGCGCGCAGCGCGCCGGCGGCCTGGCTGAGCGTGCCGTCGCCGCCGCAGCAGACGACCGTGTCGTACGCGGCGCCGTCCGCGCTGATGACGCGCTCCACGTCGCCGCCGTCCTGCGTGACGCGCACCGTCACGTCGTAGCCGCCCTTGATGAAGCAGTCGATCATATCGAGGAGGCTTGCGCCGATCGTCGTGCGCCCGGCGACCGGGTTGACGATCAGAAGCAGCTTTTTCTCACACATGTTTTCCTCCGGAGATTGGGGTGGTGTGCCTTTATTATAGCACGCCGGCGCCTCTCTTGCAATCCCTCCATGGATTTTTTGCCGCCGGGCGGCGCGCGAAAGCGATTGACATTTCCCGTCCGGTATGATAGAATAACCGGGAAAAGAAAAGCTCAGCGGAAATTCGGAGAGGATCGGTATGCAGAACGCGCCCGCCATCGACAACAAAGCCTTTTACCGGCATCTCGCCGTCCTGACGGGGCCGATCGCCCTGCAGAGTCTGATGCTCGCGCTCGTCGCCGCCTGCGACGCGCTGATGCTCGGACAGGTCGGGCAGAGCGAGATGACCGCCGTCTCGCTCGCCACGCAGATCCAGTTCGTGCAGAACATGTTTCTCTCCTCCACGACGGGCGCCGGGGCGATCCTCGGCGCGCAGTACTGGGGCAAGGGCGACCGCGGGGCGATGACACGCATCTTCCACATCACGCTGCGCGTCTCCGCGCTCGTCTCGATCCTCTTTTTCGCCGCCTGCGAGCTGTTCCCGGCGGCGCTGATGCATATCTTCACCGGCGACGGGCAGCTGATCGAAATCGGCGTCCCCTATCTGCGCATCGCGGGCTGGTCGTACCTCATCACCGGCGTCTCGCAGAGCTATCTGACGATGATGAAAGTCAGCGACCGCGTGCGGGCGAGCGCCTTCATCAGCTCCTGCGCCGTCGTGCTCAATATCGTCTGCAACGCGGTCCTGATCTACGGTCTCCTCGGCGCGCCACGCATGAACGCGCGCGGCGCCGCGCTGGCGACGACGATCGCGCGCGTCGCGGAGCTTGGACTGTGCCTTCTGCTTTCGGCGGGAGAGGGACGCCTCCGGCCCGTGTGGCGGCAGCTGTTCGCGCGCGGCGGCCAGCTGGCGCGCGACTTTGCACGGCAGTGTCTGCCGCTGATGGGCGGCGCGCTCTCGTGGGGCGTCGGCTTCACGGCCTACACCGCGATCATCGGCCATGTCGGCTCGGACGCGGCGGCGGCCAATTCTGTCGCCTCCGTCATCCGCGACCTGATCTGCTGTCTCTGCAACGGCATCGGCAGCGCGGCCGCCATCATCGTCGGCAACGAGCTCGGCGCCGGCCGGCTGGAGCTGGGCAAGGCCTATGGCATCAAGCTGAAGAACATTTCCTACGCGGTCGGCTTCCTCTCGACGGGGATCGTCCTCGCCCTGACGCCGCTCGTCGTGCGCATGGTGAAGCTGAACGACGCCGCGCAGGAGTATCTGACCGGGATGATGGTCATCATGGCCGTCTACATGATCGGCCGCTGCGTCAACACCGTGACGATCAACGGCGTCCTCGACGGCGGCGGCGACACGATCTTCGATATGTACAGCCTCGCGGTTTGCATGTGGGGCGTCGCGATCCCGCTCGCGTGGCTCGGCGCCTTCGTCTTCCATTTTCCCGTTCTTGCGGTCTACGCCTGCACGTGCCTCGACGAGGTCGGCAAGATCCCCTGGGTCATGATCCGCTTCCGCAAGTACAAATGGGTGCGCGACCTGACCATCCCCGGCGGCCGCTGAGGGCGGCGCCGCCTTCCTGTTTTCATCTTGACAGACTCCGCGGATTGCTGTATAATGTAAGATGATTTCTTTTTGATTTGAGGGACCGATATGTTCAAGGATAAAAAAGTCGTATTCTCCGGCGTCCAGCCGTCCGGCCAGCTGACGATCGGCAACTATCTGGGCGCGATCCAGAATTTCCAGCGCTTCTCCGAGGAGTACCGCTGCTACTACTGCGTCGTCGATATGCACGCCATCACCGTGCGGCAGAATCCGGCCGAGCTGCGCCGGCGCACCTACGAGACGCTGGCGCTCTACATGGCCTGCGGCCTCGATCCGCAGAAGAACGTGCTTTTTGTGCAGAGCCACGTCTCCGGTCATGCGGAGCTCGGCTGGATCCTTGACTGCTACACGATGTTCGGCGAGCTCTCCCGCATGACGCAGTTCAAGGACAAGAGCGCGAAGAACGCCGACAACATCAACGCCGGTCTCTTTACCTATCCGTCGCTGATGGCGGCGGACATCCTCCTTTATCAGACGGAGCTGGTGCCGGTCGGCGTCGACCAGAAGCAGCACATCGAGCTGGCGCGCGACGTCGCCGCCCGCTTCAACGGCGTCTACGGCGACACCTTCGTCGTGCCGGAGGGTTTCATCCCGCCCGTCGCCGCCAAGATCATGTCGCTTTCCGAGCCGACGAAGAAGATGAGCAAGTCGGACGAGAACGAGAACGCCGTCGTGCGCATCCTCGATGAGCGCGACGTGATTTTGCGCAAGTTCAAGCGCGCCGTCACCGATTCCGGCAGCGAGGTCCGCCGCGGCGAGGGCAAGGAGGGCATCGAGAACCTGATGAGCATTTACGGCGCCTTCACCGGCAAAACGCCCGAGGAGATCGAGCGCGAGTTCGACGGCCGGGGCTACGGCGAGTTCAAGGCCGCCGTCGGCGAGGCCTGCGCGGACGCGCTCGCGCCGATCCGCGCCGAGTTCTCCCGCCTGATGGCGGACAAGGGATACCTGGAGGCGGTGATGGCCGAGGGCGCGCGCACCGCCGCCCACGATTCGCTCCGCACGATGTCCAAGGTGCGCCGCAAGGTCGGCTTTACGGAAATCCAGCGGTAATTCCGCTCCACATTATTCTAAAGAAAGCGGGAATCAGTCATGAAAACGAAAGCAGTCCGCCTCTACGGCGCGATGGATCTGCGCCTCGAGGAATTTGAGCTTCCTCCGATCCGGGAGGATGAGATCCTCGCGCGCGTCATCTCCGACAGCATCTGCATGTCCACCTACAAGGCCGCCGTGCAGGGCGCGAAGCACAAGCGCGTCCCCGAGGACGTCGCCGAGCATCCGGTCATTATCGGCCATGAATTCTGCGGCGAGCTGGTCGAGATCGGCGCGAAGTGGAAGGATCAGTTTCAAGCCGGCGACCGCTTTGTGATCCAGCCCGCGATCAATTACAAGGGCTCCCTCGCCTCTCCCGGCTACTCCTATCCCTACATCGGCGGCGACGCCACCTACGTCGTCATCCCGCATGAGGTCATGGAGCTGGGCTGCCTGCTCCCCTATAACGGCGACGCCTTCTTCTATGGCAGCCTCGCCGAGCCGATGTCCTGCATCGTCGGCGGCTTCCACGCGAACTATCACACGAAGCTCGGCTCCTACGTCCATACGATGGAGCCGGTGCCGCACGGCACGATGGCGATCCTCGCCGGTGCCGGCCCGATGGGCCTCGGCTGCGCGGACTACGCGCTGCACGGGCTGAAGGAGCCGCCGCGCCTGCTCGTCGTCACCGATCTGGACGACGCGCGTCTGGCGCGCGCCGCGCAGCTTCTGCCGCCGGAGAAGGCGGCCGAGGCGGGCACCAGGCTCCTCTTCATCAACACCGGCGCCATCGAGAACCCGACCGAATATCTGCGCGGCCTCACCGGCGGCGAGGGCTTCAACGACGTCTTCGTCTACGCGCCGGTCCGCCCGGTCGTCGAGATGGGCGACGCGCTGCTCGCGCGCGACGGCTGCCTGAACTTCTTCGCCGGCCCGACCGATCCGAATTTCTCCGCGAACTTCAATTTCTACAACGTCCACTACGGCGCGACGCACATCGTCGGCACCTCCGGCGGCAATACCGCCGACATGCTGGAGTCGATCCGGCTGATGGAGCAGGGGAAGATCAACCCCGCCGGCATGGTCACGCACGTCGGCGGCCTCAACGCCGTCGCCGAGACGACGAAGAACCTGCCGCACATCCGCGGCGCCAAGAAGCTGATCTACACGCACGTCACGCTGCCGCTGACGGCGATCGAGGACTTCGGCCGCCTGGCGGCCGAGGGCGGTGAGCACGCTGCGCTTTACGCCGATCTCGACCGCATCTGCCGCGAGGCCGGCGGGCTCTGGTGCCCTGCCGCCGAGAGACGGCTTCTGGAGACGGTGAAAGAGTAAAAAAACTGGGAGACGGGAGTGCCGCCGCTGCGCGGCTCTCCCGCTTTCTCCGGGGAAAACCATGGCGAAAAAAGAAATCGATATGCTCCACGGCCCGCTCGCGGGCAAGATCCTCCTCTATACGCTGCCGCTGATGCTGTCCGGCATTCTGCAGCTCGCCTTCAACGCGGCGGACACCATCGTCGTCGGCCGCTTCGCGGGCGGCGATTCGCTGGCCGCCGTCGGTTCGACCGGCTCGCTCATCAACCTGATCATCAACGTCTTCATGGGGCTGGGCGTCGGCGTCAGCGTCTCCGTCGCGCATGCCTGGGGCGCCGGCAACGACGACGCCGTCTCCCGCATCGTGCATACCGCGATCGTCACCGCGGCCATCGGCGGCGTTCTGGTCTTTTTCATCGGCTTCTTCGGCTGCCATACGTTTCTCTCGTGGATGGGTACGCCGGACAACGTGATCGACCTCTCCACGCTGTACATGCGCATCTACTTTATTGGCATGCCGGGCTGTATGCTCTACAATTTCGGCGCCTCGGCCCTGCGTTCGATCGGCGACACGCGCCATCCGATGCTCTTCCTCATCATTTCCGGCGTCGTCAACGTGATCCTTAATCTGATCACCGTGATCTTCTTCCACCTCGGTGTGGCCGGCGTGGCCATCGCCACCGCCGTCTCGCAGTATGTGTCCGCGGCGCTGGTACTGGTGTTTCTCGCCCGCATCGACAACGCCTGCCGGCTCTCCTTCTCCAAACTGCGCATCGACCGCGAAAAGCTGGCGATCATTTTGCGCATCGGTCTGCCGGCGGGGCTGCAGGGCTCCGTCTTCTCGATCTCCAACGTGCTGATCCAGTCCTCGATCAATTCTTTCGGCTCGCTGGCGATGGAGGGCAACACGGCTGCCTCCAATCTCGAGGGCTTCGTCTATATCGTGATGAACTCCTTCTACCATGCCTCGCTGACCTTCGTCGGTCAGAATGTGGGCGCGCGGCAGTACAGGCGGATCACGCGGATCCTCTTCACCTGCCTCGGCCTCGTTTCCGTGATCGGCCTTCTCAGCGGCTGGGGCATCTACCTTCTCCGCGCGCCGCTGATCTCGATCTACCGCCCCGGCCAGGCGCACGTCCTGGAATACGGCGCGGTCCGCATGAGCGTGATCGCCACCACCTATTTCCTCTGCGGCATGATGGAGACCTTCACCGGCACCCTGCGCGGCATGGGCGCTTCGCTCAGCCCGATGCTGATCTCGCTGTTCGGCGCCTGCGTCTCCCGCGTGGTCTGGATCTACACCGTCTTTGCCGCGCACCGCACGCTCTTTGTGCTCTATCTTTCCTACCCGATGTCGTGGCTTCTGACGATCGCCATGCAGATCGTCTTATACGCGATCCTGAAACGGCGGCTTGAACGCCGGGGTCCGGCGCCGCATTGAATCTTCGGCGAATGCCGAGCCGGGCCGGATTCTATGCATTTGCATAAAATCCGGCCCGGCTTTTGCTTTTCTGACTTTTGCGGCATGAGTTTGATGATTTCCGACCTGTTTCGGAGAGGAAAAGGCGGATTTCCGGGGAAATTCATACCCTGTTCACAAAACGCGCGTACAATACAACCAGACCGTAATGTATGATTTTCGATTTAGTATCAATTTTTCAGGAGGTATTCCGATGAAACGATGGATGGCCGCATTTCTGGCCTGCCTGATGCTGGCCGGCGCGCTCGCTTCCTGCGCGGCGAAGAAGGAAGACGGCGAGACCGCCGCACCCTCTGACACCACGTCGGCCGCAGCCGACGTGACGACGGAGCCGGAGACGCCGCAGATTCCCGACAATCTTCCCGAGGAGAACTACGACGGCTACACGTTCCGCATGTTCGTCCGCCCTGGCTACTATGCGGATATGTGGAGCGAGGCGGAGACCGGCGAAATGCTCAACGACGCCGTCTACGCGCGCAACCGCGCCGTCTGCGAACGTTTCAATATCGACATGGCCGCGATTTTCTCCGCCGACAACAACGGCACCGACTGCGTGCCGACGATCCTCGCCGGCGACGACGCCTACGATCTCCTGGCGCCGCACGGCCGCTCCGCCTTCGGCCTGATCCTGCAGAACGTCGCCCTCGACTGGGACCGCCTGACCTACATCAACGTCGAGCAGCCGTGGTGGGACCAGGACGCGCGCCGGAACTTCACGATCAAGGGCAAGCTCTACACGATGAACGGCGACATCAGCTACCTCAACCTCGGTTACTCCTTCTGCATGGTCTTCAACAAGAATCTCTTCGACGACAACGGTCTCGAGTATCCCTATGAGCTCGTGCGCGAGGGGAAGTGGACCTGGGACGAGTGGGAGAAGATCCTGGCGATCGGCGACAGCGATCTCAACGGCGACGGCAAGATCGATTTTGAGAACGACCGCTTCGCCTATCTGACCCACGAATGGTACGGCTGCGTGGAGTTCATGTATCCCGCCGGCATCCGCGCCTGCACGAACAACGCCGAGGGCGTGCCCGAGATCAGCATCATGAGCGAGAAGACCGTCGAGGTCTTCCAGCGCTACTTCTCGCACATCACGAAGGGGCAGAACGTCGTCAAGGCCATCGAGGAGTTCTCCGCCTTCGCCGAGGGCCGCGTCTTTACGATCGACTGCACGGTGCAGGGCGCGTCCGGCAACCTGCGCGAGATGGAGGACGAATTCGGCATCATCCCCTGGCCGAAATACTCCGAGGAGGACGAGTACGCCGCCTGCATCAACGCCGCGGCCAGCCTGCTCGTCGTGCCGATCACGATCGAGGATCCCGCGCGTACCTCGGTCATCATCGAGGGCATGGCGGCGGAGTCCTACCGGAATCTGATCGACGTCTACTACGACGTGATCCTGCAGACGAAGACCAGCCGCGACCGGGATTCCGCCGAGATGCTCGACGTGATCCGCGCCAGCCGCGTCTTCGACTTCGGCTACTACAACTCCAGCCTCGGCGACGCCATCGCCAGCCTCGGCGTGACGCTGTACAACGCCTACGGCAACGCCAACTCCATCTCCTCCTACTACGCAAAAGCATCCAAGAAGGCGGAGGCCAATCTCCAGACGCTCGTCGAGAAATTCGAAACGCTCGGCGACGAGCAGTAATCCCCGCATTCCGAAAACCGGCCCGCGGCACGCCCGCGGGCCGGTATCTTTATGCAGCAGACGAAAATTTTTTTCGAATTTACGCTTCCTCTTTTGAATATTCATACCGGATTCATACGCGGCGCGTATACTGTATCCAGATTCCGTAACAAGGGTGGACCATGCTGAAGTTAACAAACATCACCAAAAATTACGTCGCCGGCGATTCGACGGTGACCGCGCTGCGCGGCGTGTCGATCGAGTTCCGCCGCTGCGAGTTCGTCTCGATTCTCGGCCCTTCCGGCTGCGGCAAGACGACGCTGCTCAACCTGATCGGCGGCCTTGACCGCTATACCGCGGGCGATCTGGAAATCGCCGGCCGCTCGACCAAAGAGTTCTCCGACAAGGACTGGGACGCCTACCGCAACCATTCGGTCGGCTTTGTCTTTCAGAGCTACAACCTGATCCCGCATCAGTCCGTGCTCGCCAACGTGGAGCTGGCGCTGACGCTCTCCGGCGTCTCCCGCGCCGAGCGCCGCCGCCGCGCCGCCGAGGCGCTGGAGTCGGTCGGCCTCGGCGATCAGCTGCACAAGCGGCCGAACCAGCTTTCCGGCGGCCAGATGCAGCGCGTGGCCATCGCCCGCGCGCTCGTCAACGATCCGGAGATCCTGCTCGCCGACGAGCCGACCGGCGCGCTCGACTCCGCTACCAGCGTGCAGATCATGGAGATTCTCAAGAAGATCTCGCGCGAGCGGCTGATCATCATGGTCACGCACAACCCCGACCTGGCCGCGCAGTATTCGACGCGCATCGTCCGCCTGCTCGACGGACAGATCACCGACGACTCCGACCCCTACGCCGGCGAGGCGGAGCGGCAGGAGGCGGCGCGGGAGACGAAGCGGACCTCGATGTCCTTTTTCACCGCGCTCTCGCTCTCTCTGAACAATCTGATGACAAAGAAGGGACGCACGTTCCTGACCAGCTTCGCCGGCTCGATCGGCATCATCGGCATCGCGCTGATCCTTTCGCTTTCGGCCGGCGTCGAGGCCTATATCAACCGCGTGGAGGAGGACACGCTCTCCAGTTACCCGATCCAGATCGAGGAGACGACGGTCGACTACACGAGCATGATGAACACGCTCATGTCGCAGAACCGGGAAACAAGCAGCCACGAGCTCGACCGCATCTACACAAACAACGTCATGACCGACGTGATGAACAGCGTCGTCGCCGAGGTGACGACGAACAATCTCGAGGCCTTCAAGACCTATCTGGAATCGAGATCGGACGTCGCGGAGCTCGTCAGCGACGTCAAGTATTCCTACTCGACGACGATGAATCTCTACGCCGCCGATACCTCGGAGAAGGTGCTGCGGGTCCATCCCAACACGACGCTGCGCGAGATCTTCCGCACGGGCGGCATGGGCGGCATGGGCGGCATGGACGCCTGGAGCGAGCTGCTCGACAATCCCGAGCTGCTCCGCAAGCAGTATGACGTCGTGGCTGGCCGCATGCCAGAGGCGTTCAACGAGGTCGTCCTCATCGTGGACGACCGCAACGAGATCAGCGATTACGCGCTTTACGCGCTGGGACTGCGCGATCCGGAGGAGCTGCGCGACGTGATGCGCGCGCTCATGCGCGGTGAGGAGGTCGAAAGCGAGGCGTACAGCTTTTCCTACTACGAGATTCTCTCGCTGCGGTACCGGCTGCTGCTCAACACGGATTATTTCGAGAAGACGGAGGACGGCTGGACGGACCGCTCGGAGGACGACGAATATCTGCGCGCGCGTCTCGCGGACGCGCAAGAGATCTCGGTCGTCGGCATCCTGCGCCCCTCGGCCGATTCCAACACCGGCGCCGTGCGCGGCTCGATCGGCTACCTGCCGTCGCTGATGACGACGCTGATCGAGCGGGTGAACGACAGCGAGCTGGTGCGCGAGCAGAAGGCGCACGCCGACGTCGACGTCTTCACCGGTATCTCCTTCGCCGATCCGGAGCCGGTCGAGGTGACGATGAAGGCCGTCGAGGCCTATCTCGCCGCGCTGCCCGAGGCGGAGCGGACGCAGTATACCGCGGGCATCGCGCAGATGCAGGCCGCCGGCGTGCCGGAGGAGCGGATCCTTGCGATGTTCCACGACGCGCTGCAGCCGCCGAAGACGGACGCCACCTATGAGGGCAATCTGCGCCGCATGGGCGTTTCCGATCTTGCAAAGCCCTCCTCGATCCGCATCTATCCGAAGGATTTTGAGGCCAAGGAGACGCTGTCCGAGCTGATCCGCGCCTACAACGCCTCGGCCGAGGAGGCCGACCGCATCCAGTACACCGATTATATCGGGCTGCTGCTCTCGTCGGTGACGACGGTCATCAACGCGATCAGCTATATCCTGATCGCCTTCGTGGCGATCTCGCTCGTCGTTTCATCGATCATGATCGGCATCATCACCTATATCTCGGTGCTGGAACGGACGAAGGAGATCGGCATCCTGCGCGCCATCGGCGCCTCGAAGCGGGATATCTCGCGCGTGTTCAACGCGGAGACGCTGACGGTCGGCTTTGTCGCCGGCATGCTCGGCATCGGCATCACGGTCGTGCTCGATATTCTGGCCAGCGCGATCCTGAAGCATATCACGGATATCGGCGGGCTGGCGTCGCTGCCGGTCGCCGGGGCGGTGGTGCTGGTGCTCATCAGCATGCTGCTGACGTATATCGCGGGATTGATCCCCGCCAAAATCGCCGCGCGCAAGGACCCGGTCGTCGCGCTGCGGACGGAGTGAGGGTGAGATATTTCTTGACAAGCGGGCCGGAGGGTGGTATAATATCACTGTCCGGGTCATTAGCTCAGTTGGTCAGAGCTACCGGCTCATAACCGGTTGGTCCTGGGTTCAAGTCCCCGATGACCCACCAAACAGGAAGAGGAGAGGCAAAGCCTCTCCTCTTCCTGTTTGGCAGAACGCCGAGACTTGAACCCCATTGATTTGCGCAGAGCGCAAATCAATGTAAGGCGCGGCGCAGACTGTGCGGAAATCCAGAATCAGCGAACGCCGCGCCGGGGTTCAAGTCCCCGGCGTTCCCGCGCTGCGTCAGACGGCGGCGAACCCGCCAGAGGACGCGGCGCAGACTGTGCGGAAATCCAGAATCAGCGAACGCCGCGCCGGGGTTCAAGTCTCCGGCGTTCCTTCATGCGTCAGGCGGCGGCGAACCCGCCAGAGGACGCGGCGCAGACTGTGCGGAAATCCAGAATCAGCCAGCGCCGCGCCGGGGTTCAAGTCCCCGGCGTTCCCGCGCTGCGTCAGACGGCGGCGAATCCGCCAGAGGACGCGGCGCAGACTGTGCGGAAATCCAGAATCAGCGAACGCCGCGCCGGGGTTCAAGTCCCCGGCGTCTCCCCCAAATCAAGGACGGCTACGCCTCTCCTCTATCTGTTTGGCAGAACGCCGAGACTTGAAACCCATTGATTTGCGCAGAGCGCAAATCAATGTAAGGCGCGGCGCAGACTGTGCGGAAATCCAGAATCAGCCAGCGCCGCGCCGCACGTCTGCACTCCCCGATCCTTGTCAAAACATATTGACAACTTCACATATCCATGCTACAATATACCCGGTAATTATATGGAGTATCAATCCACGCAGGCAAAACCGCTGTCAAACGGTTTTGCCTCGCGCGGATCCGTGTGGAAGGGGATCGGCATGGCACAGGATTGGACGGCGGAGGCCGTGGGGCGGATGCATACCGCACGCATCACGGGACGCGCGCTGGCGAAGGAGTGCGGGTATTCCGAGGCGTATGTTTCCGAGGTGCTCAACGGACGGCGCGGCACGGAAAAGACCAAGGAGAAGCTTCTCGCGGCGCTCGCACGGCTGGAGGGGAAAGCCCCGCAGTCGATGACGGCGCGCATCGAGCGGCTGGACGACGTGGACCGCGCGAAACTCGAGGGCTATATCGCGGCTCTGCTTGCGCAGGAGAAGTACGCCCCGCACGGCAAAAAGTGATCGGCGCAGCCCGATGAAGCAAAAGAACAGCCCGCCTGCGCGGGCTGTTCTTTTTTTGCGCGTCTCACGGACGCGCGACGGGGCCGCCTTTGCGCGGCTGCGGCAGCCGGTTGAGGATCACGCCGCAGACGATGCCGCACAGGCCGCCGACGATGTGCGTGAGCTGGGAGATGTTGTCCTTCTGCACGACGGCGTTCCAGACCTCCTGCCCGAAGTACATCAGCGCCACCAGTACCAGCGTCACCGGGATCGTGCCCTCGCGGTCGTTCGTGAAGCCGGAGAGCAGGATCAGCATGAAGACGATGCCCGACGCGCCGAGCAGCGCCGTCGAGGGCGAGAGCAGACAGTGCAGCCCGCCCGAGACGACGGCCGTCAGCAGCATCGAGGCGAGGAGGTTCTTCGAGCCGTACTTCTCCTCGGCCAGGGGGCCGAGCAGCAGGAGCAGGCTCATGTTGGAGAAATAATGCGAGAAGGAGCTGTGCCCGAGCACGTGCCCGAAGAGGCGCACATAGGTAAGCGGATCGCGCAGCGACGAGCGGTAGACGGAGAAGAGGAGCGTCGTCGTGCGGCCGCCGGTCAGCGCACCGAGGATGAGCGCGGCAAGCGAGAGCAGCGCAAAGCTGAGCACGACCGGCGCGTTGAAGCGAAATGCGGAGAGGACGGATTTCCTGTTGTCAGACGCCATGCGGTTCCTTTCTCATGCGGGCGCCGTCAGCGGAGGACGGCGGCGATCGATTCGTAGACGGCGGCGTCGGCGAGATAGATCACGCCGGAGCCGGGCAGACGGTAGGGAATTCGGCCGTCCTGCGGCGTGCCGAAGACGACGGTATAGCTGGCGGGGATGCGGGAGGTGCTCTCGCCGCCGGAGGTGTCGGTGACCGTCACGGCGCGTTTGTAGGAGATCGTCAGCGACGAGGCGCCGAGCCCCCAGGCGGCCGCGGCCTCGTCGGTGCCGCTCCAGTCGGCGTACTTCACCGGCCGCAGGCCGGTGAAGGCTTCATAGACCGCCGCGAGATCATCCGCGTCGTCGCTCTCGCGCCCGTCCAGCACGGCTGAGGTGACGTAGGCGGCCTCGATGTCGTCCGGCAGTGTGTCGTAGACGAACAGATCCGTCAGCGTGTACTGGAAATAGGGCAGGAGCGCCGGAGAGATCGTGTAGACCGCGCCGGTGTCGAGATCCTTCAGATAGCGGTTGCCGGAGACGGAGTTCACGTCGCCGATCGCGTAGGCGTGCGCCTCGCCGTTCGCGAAGAGGACGCGGACGGTAGAGGCGGGCGCGTCGAATCCGTAGACGCCGGTGTCGCCGCCGTCGAGCGTCCGGTAGACGCCGATCGAGCTGATGGCCGCGGCCATGCGCCGCGCCGTCTCCTGGTTGAGGGGGAAGGCGCCCTCGCCGTCCACCTTCCAGTCGGCGGAGGCGGCGGGGCACAGCAGCGTGATCGTCTCGCCGCCGACGGTGTAGGAAAGGGAACGGACCTCGCTCGAGGTGCGCTCGAGGATCATCGTCACCTCGCCGCCGGCGGCGGTGGTTTCGGCGGGCGTGCCGCTCGTCGCGGACTGCACCGCCTTGTAGCCGATGAAAAGCGCGAGGACGAGGACAAACAGCCCGAGGAGCGGGATGAGCTTCTTTTTGTTCATCTCTGCCTCCTCAGCGGCGCGTGCGGCGGAACCAGAGCACAAAGCCGCCGACAAGCACCGCGAGCGGAACGAGCACGGTCAGGAGCAGCGACCACATGGCGGCGGAGCCCTCCGGCACGACCAGCGACTGCACCTGCATCTGCTTGGCGATGATGGAGACGGAGGCGCTCTTCTCGCACATCCAGCTGACGCCGCCCATAAAGACGGTGGAGTTGCCGCCGTTCACGTAGTAGTCCCACTGATCGCTGACGATGGCCGGCGTGGCGAACCACACCATCTTGCCGCCGTCCTTTTCGGCGTAGGCGGCGACGGCGCAGGGACCCTCCGTGTCGCCGTCCTCCTTTTCATAGGTCTGGATGTCCGCGCCGGCCGCCTTGATGAAGGAGGCCGTCGTGGTGCGGATCCAGGCCGCAGCGTCGCCCGAGACGGCGATGCCGTGCGCGTTCGGCAGGAGCGCGTGCAGATCGGCGGCGAGGGAGGCGCCGGGGCCGGCGGTGCCGATGTTCGGCAGCAGATAAGTCGGATAAGTGTTGTAGCTATTGCGGTTCGTCTCGACGACGATGCCCTCCTCGACGTCCATGCCCATCGTCCGCGTGACGGAGAGCAGATTCGGCGTCTTCGCCGCCGTGCAGTAGCGGAAGTCGGTGACGAGGATCACATTGCCGCCGCCGGCGAGGTAGGCGGAGAGCCGCTCGGCCTCATAGGCGCTGAGGTCGGATTTCGGATTGTTGACGAGGATGGCGGAGCAGTCCGCAGGGATGCCGCTCTCGCCGAGCAGGGAGAGGGAGGCGGTCAGCATGTTGTCCGTCGTGAAGTAGGCGCGCATCGCGTCGCTGAGCGCGTCCTCATCGTGGCCGCTGAGCGTATAGATCGTGGGGATCGCGGCGGCGGTCACGTAGTCGAGGGCGGAGGTCAGCTGCACCTCGCCGTAGAAGTACGGCGTGCCGGACGGCATGACGCCGTAGTAGTAATAGTTGTACATGTCCTCCTCGGTCAGATTTTCATAGGAGGTCACGTAGATTTCCGAATTGTCGATCACGTGGGAGCGGCGGCCGCTCACGGCGATGACGCTGTTCGGCGCGAGCGTATCCGTCGTGTACTGCGAGACGAAGGCGGGATTGGTATCCGGATCGACCGTCTCCACGCGGATTTTGCTGTTCAGATCGGCGTAGCGCGCGAGCAGCTCCGTGAGGGTGGCGTCCTCCGCGCCGCGCTGCGCGATCAGATAGAAGGTGACCGGCTCCCCGACGGCGGCGGCGATCTGCTTCGTCTCCTCCGAGAGCGTCAACATGCCGACGGCGCTGGCGTCGAGCTTCGTATAGGTGGACGGCAGCGCGCCGACGAGCAGGTTGAGGAGTACGACGGCGGCCAGCACCACGGCGCAGAGCACGAGGCTGTAGGAGCCGCCCTTCAGGGCGCGCAGGTTCAGCGGCTTTTTTTCTTTTTTCTCTTCAGTCATGTCCGTTCTCCTTTCACGCCCAGCGTTTCTTTTCCATCGACTGCACCGTGAAGACGATAAAGAGCGCGGCGATGGAAGCGTAGTAGACGTACGCCGTCAGATCGACGATGCCGTTTGAGAAATTACTGAAGCGGTCAAAGATCGCCAGCGCGCCCAGCACCTTCTGGATCGAGCCTGCGAAGGCGGCGGAGCGGATCAGATAGGCGGCCAGCACGGCAAGCGCCGCGACGCCGCCCACGGCGGCCGCTGCGACGGCGTTCCTCGTCAAGGCGTAGAGGATGCCGCCGAGCGCCGCCGCGCAGACCAGATAGGCGATGAGCGAGGCGGCGACCGTGGCGGGGATCAGTCCGGCGATGCCGTTGATCAGATAGAGCAGAAAGAAGGCGCCGAAGGTGAGCAGCGCGGCGATCACCTGGCTCTCCGTCAGGGAGGAGAGGAACATGCCGACGGCGATCAGCGCGCAGCCGAGCAGAAAGAAGCCGAGGATCGCGCCGTAGGCGGCGGCGTAGTTGATCTCGCCGTAGAAGGAGAGGATCAGCGGGTAAAGACAGGCGACAAGGCACGGCACGGCCAGCACCGTGGCCATCGCAAAGAACTTGGCGAGGACGATCCGCGACAGCGGCAGCGGCAGGGAATAGAGCAGCTGATCGGTCTTGGCGTGCCGGTCCTCGGAGAAGGAGCGCATCGTGATGATCGGCACGACGAGCAGCAGCACGAGCAGCACGCTGGAGAGCGCCACCTCAAAGGCGGGATAGCCGCTCGAGAAATTGACGGCGGTGGAGAAGATGCCGAGCATCAGAAGCAGGAAGGCGACGAAAACTGCGCCCGTCACACCGAACAGATACGCGCGAACCTCGCGCTTGTAAATCGCATGCATGGCTGACCTCACGCTTTCCCGCCGAACAGCGGCGTGTAGTCGTCGTCGGCGTTTTTCTTTTTCTCTTTCTCCTTTTTCGGAGCGGGCGCGCCGTAGTAGGGCGAGTCGGCGTCCTTTGCGCCCGCCTCGTCGGCGTCCACCTCCGCCGACTCCGGCGGCGCCTGTTCATCCGGGGCGTCCGGCGCGGCGTCGAGGGCGGCGCGGATGCCGGGAACGTCCGCCTCCGGCGGCGTCTCTTCCTCCTCCGTCAGACGGAGGAAGACGTCCTCCAGACTGACGTCGCTCGACGTCATCTGCACGATCGGCAGATCGGCGGCGGCGAAGCGGCGGAAGATATCCTCGCGCACGTCGGCGTCGCTCGGCATTTCCACCGTCGCGCGCACGCAGTTGTCCATGCCGTACTCGGCATGGGTGCCGACGGCGCCGGGGATGCCATCGAGCACGCCGCGCACGCCGTCGAGCGGCCCGCGCACGTCGAGCGTGACGATGCGCCGGCCGTCGGCCGAGGCCGTCAGATGGGAGAGCGTGTCGCTGGCGACGATGCGCCCGTGCGAGATGATGATGACCGTGTCGCAGACGGCGCTGATCTCCGAGAGGATGTGGCTCGAGAGGATGACGGTATGCGTCTCGCCCAGCGTGCGGATCAGGTCGCGGATCTCGATGATCTGCAAGGGATCGAGGCCGACCGTCGGCTCGTCGAGGATCACGACGTCCGGGTCGCCGAGGATCGCCTGCGCGATGCCGACGCGCTGGCGGTAGCCCTTTGAGAGATTGCGGATCAGACGCGCGCGCACGTCCGTCAGGCCGGTCTTTTTCATGACCTCCTCCACGCGCACATCGAGGTGTACGCCGTCGACGCCCTTCGCCTCGCCGACGAAGAGCAGGTATTCCTCGGGCGTCATGTCGGGATAGAGCGGCGGCAGCTCCGGAAGATAGCCGATCGAGGCCTTGGCGGCCAGCGGCTCTTCGTAGATGTCGTGGCCGTTCACGGTCACGGTGCCGGAGGTGGGGGCGAGACATCCGGTGATGATGTTCATGGTCGTGGACTTTCCGGCGCCGTTCGGCCCGAGAAAGCCGTAGATCCGCCCGTTCTCCACGGTGAAGCTGATGTCGTTCACCGCGGTGAAGGCGCCGTATTTCTTGGTCAGATGTTTGACTTCAATCAAAATCTCATCCTCCGATTCGAGAAAATGGAAGCCTGCGGCAAGGCAGAATTTTCCGTGTACCCTATTATAGCATCACTTTGTGAAAAGAAACTGAATATTTCGGGACATTTTTCTGATTTTCCGGTTTTTGGGGGCGCCGCGCGCGGGAAATTTTGAAATCTGGAAAAAAAACGCCGAAGCGCATTGCAAATTCGGCCAAGATCCGATATAATTATAGTAAGGCGATCTGCAGATACGCGCCGTCGGCGCATACGATAGAGAAGCGGGGGCTGCGCCCCGCGTACTAGAGGCCATTGGCCGGGACATTTGGTAGGTGGAATGAGCAAGGATATCGGAATCGATCTCGGCACCGCGACGGTGCTGGTCTACGTAAAGGGAAAAGGAATCGTACTGAAGGAGCCGTCCGTGGTGGCGATCGACCGCAATACGGACCGCATCCTCAAGGTAGGGCGCGAGGCGCAGCAGATGCTGGGCCGCACGCCCGGATACATCACGGCCATCCGGCCGCTGCGCGACGGCGTCATCAGCCAGTACGACGTGACGCTGAAAATGCTGCAGCACTTCATCCGCCGCGCCTGCGGCTCCCTGATTTTCAAGCCGCGCGTCATCATCTGCGTGCCGAGCGGCATCACGGAGGTGGAGGAGCGCGCCGTGGTGGACGCCGCGCGGCAGGCGGGCGCCAAGCACGCCTATCTGATCGAGGAGCCGGTGGCTGCCGCCATCGGCGCGGGCATCGATATTTCCATGCCCAACGGGCATATGATCGTCGATATCGGCGGCGGCACGACGGACATCGCCGTGATTTCGCTCAAGGACATCGTCGTCTCCGAATCGATCAAGGTCGCGGGGGACAAGTTCGACGAGGCGATCATCCGTTACGTCCGGCGCAAATACAATGTCTTGATCGGCGAGCGGACGGCGGAGGAGATCAAGATCAAGATCGGCGGCGCCTGGCAGCGCGAGGAGCCGCGGACGATCGAGGTCAAGGGGCGGTGTCTGGTGCAGGGGCTGCCGCGCGTGGTGCATCTGAATTCGATGGAGATGCCGGACGCGCTCGAGGAGCCGATCACGGCGATCGTGGAGTCGATCTGCTCGGTGATCGAGCGCACGCCGCCGGAGCTGATCGGCGACATTCTGAACAACGGCATCGTGATGACGGGCGGCGGCAGCCTGCTCTACGGTCTCGACCGGCTGATCGCCAACGTGACCGGCATCCGCACGCGCGTCGCGGATCATCCGGTCTCCTGCGTGGCGATCGGCACGGGCAAGTCGCTCGACCACATCTCGGTGATCCCGGAGGGCGCGATCAATCTCTCAAGCCAGCGCCAGCAGCGCATGTAATCGGGCGGCGCCCGCCTGTGAACAAAGAAAAACCGTCTCCGGCAGGAGACGGTTTTTTTCTTATTCCACAAAATCGAATTCGATCTCGTCCATGCGGACGACGTCGCCTTCCTCGCAGCCGGCCTCGCGCAGGCGGTCGATCAGTCCGACCTTCTGCAGCGTGCGCTGGAAGTACATCAGCGACTCGCGGTCGTCGAAGTCCACGCGGCGCACAAACCGCTCGATCCACTTGCCCTCGCAGACGAACGCGCCGCTGTCGTCGCGGCGGATGCGCACGTCCTGCGCGCTCTCCATGTCGTCGGCCGGATCGGCGGGCGCCTCTTCCGCCTCGTACGTCAGGATCGGCGGCAGATTGGCGAGCCGCTCTGCGATCCCGCGCGTCAGCGCGTCGAGATTCCGGCGGGCGGCCGCCGAGAGGAAGACGATCGGATAGCCCGCCGCCGCGGCGGCCGCCGCCAGCGCGCGCGCCTCGGGCGCGTCCTCCCCGTCCGGCAGCAGATCGATCTTGTTGGCGGCGACGAGACGCGGCTTCGCGGCCAGCGCGGGCGAGAATTTCTCCAGCTCCGCGGAGATGGCGGCGAAATCGTCCGCCGGCGCGCGTCCCTCGGCGCCCGAGACGTCCACCACCTGCACGAGCAGACGGCAGCGCTCGATGTGCCGCAGAAAATCGTGGCCGAGACCGGCGCCCTCGGCGGCGCCCTCGATCAGGCCGGGGATGTCGGCCATCACGAAGCCGCTGCCCTCGCCGAGCGGGACCACGCCGAGATTCGGCTCCAGCGTCGTGAAGTGATACTCGGCGATCTTCGGCCGGGCGGCGGACAGCGCCGCCAGAAGCGAGGACTTGCCCGCGGACGGCAGGCCGACCAGCCCCACGTCGGCGATCATCTTCAGCTCCAGGATGACGTCGCGCACCTCGCCCGGCAGGCCGGACTTGGCGAAGCGCGGGATCTGGCGCGTCGGCGTGGCGAAGTGCTTGTTGCCCCAGCCGCCGCGCCCGCCGCGGCAGAGCAGATAATCCGCGCCGTCCGACATATCGTGCAGGATGCGGCCGGAGGCCGCGTCACGGATCAGCGTGCCGCGCGGCACCATGACGACGACGTCGGCGCCGTTTTTTCCGTGGAATTTGGCGCCCGCGCCGTCGCCGCCGTTTTCGGCGATGAATTTGCGCTTATAGCGGAAGGCGAGCAGGGTGTTCGCGCCCTCCTCCACGCGGAAGAGGACGTCGCCGCCGCGGCCGCCGTCGCCGCCGTCGGGCCCGCCCTTGGCGATATATTTTTCCCGCCGGAAGGAGACGGCGCCGTTGCCGCCGCTGCCCGCTTCCACATGAATCCGGATGGTATCGATAAACATGGCGTCTCAGCGCGCCGCTTCGCGCAGCATATCGGCGGCCAGCTCGCCCAGAATGGCGATGCCGCGGCGGATGTCGTCGTCGGAGGGCGTCGAATAATTGAGGCGGAAGGAGGGCGAGGGCGCCTCGGTGTCGCAGTTGAAGGCGGTGCCGGGCACGACGGCCACCTTGCGCTCGACCGCGCGGCGCACGAAGTCCATCATCGGGATCTCCGCGGGCAGCGTGCACCAGATGAAGAGGCCGCCCTCTGGCCGCGTGTAGCGCAGCGCCTTCGGGAAGGCACGATCCATCTCCGCGAGCATCAGAGAGCACTTGCGGCGGTAGATATCCTGGATCTCGCGGATGTGCGCGTCAAGATCGCGCTCCGTCATATAGCGGTAGGTCAGCATCTGGAAGAAGAGGTTCGTGTGCACGTCCTCGCATTGCTTGCCGACGACCATTTTCTGCACGATGGCGTCGGGCGCGGTGACGTAGCCGACGCGCATCCCGGCGGAGAGGATCTTTGAGAACGACGAGCAGTAGACGACGCGGCCGTCCTCGTCGATGGATTTGATGGTCGGGATCTCCTCGCCGGCGAAGCGCAGCTCGCCGTAGGGATTGTCCTCGAGGATCAGGACGTCGTGCCGGCGGGCGATCTCGTAGATCCGCTGCCGCTTCTCCCACGAGGTCGTGATGCCGGATGGATTCTGGAAGGTGGGGATCAGGTAGATCAGCTTCGTGTTCGGGTGGGCGAGGAGCGCCGCCTCCAGCGCGTCGGGCGAGATGCCGTCCTCCTCCATCGGCACGCCGACGGTGCGGGCGCCGACGGCGCGGAAGGAGTTCAGCGCGCCGATGAAGGACGGGTCCTCGGCGATCACGACGTCGCCGCGGTTGCAGATCGCGCGGCAGCAGAGTTCAAGCCCCTGCGTGCCGCCGGAGGTGATGATCGTGGTGTCGAAATCGCGGCCGATGTTGAATTTCTTCTTGATGCGCGCGGCGACGGCCTGGCGCAGCGGCGTGTAGCCCTCGGTGATGCCGTACTGCAGGGCGGTCGCGGCGCTGTTTTTGAAAATGTCGGCGGAGATCTCGGCGAGATCCGCGGCGGGGAAGGACTGCGGCGCGGGGTTGCCGGCCGCAAAGCTGATGATGGCGGGATCCGTGAGACTCTTGAAGATCTCGCGGATCGCCGACGGCTTCAGGGAGCCGAGATTGTCGGAAAAGGTATACTGCATAGCTGCCTCCGTGCCCGTGCGGGCGGGATGAAATCGTATGCGATTATTGTAGCACACTTTGCATGAAAATGCAAGGGGCCGCAGGCCCCTTTTGGCGCGCGCACTTCTTTTGCTGTACTGCCGGACAGCGCACGGAATTTGCTTTGACCTGCACACGAGTGTATATTTGATCCGCCGGGGGTGCGGTGACGTTAGCCCCCACGGAAAAAATAAATTCCTTCCCCCTTTGCGGGAGGGGGAAGGTGTCGGCGCAGCCGACGGATGGGGGACAAGGTGAAAGCAAAACGGGATTTGCTGGGGGTGCGGGGGCGAAGCCCCCGCAGATTCTAAAAAGTGTTTCTTCCCCCTCCGCGGAGGGGGAAGGTGTCGGCGCAGCCGACGGATGGGGGCGGGCAAATAACGTTTTTGCTTCGTACAGAAGTGGAGTTAGGCTGAACCTGCACGTCTGTGTTTCGCGGTGCTGCCGCACCGCGACGCGCCCCCTGCGCCAAGGCGCGTGTAGCAAACCGGCCTTGTGGCCGGATTTGCTACTGTATTTGCCTCTCGCGGCCAAGGAGCCCGGCCGCGTTTCCCTTCGGGAAACCGAGGCAAAAGCCCCCGCCCAATGGGAAATGGGAAGGTGTCGGCGCAGCCGACGGATGGAGGACAAGGTGAAAGCAAAACGGGATCCGCCCGGGGGCGCGGGGGCGAAGCCCCCGAAGCGCGCGCACCGCTTCGGCGCAGCCGCATATTTCGTTTTTTTATTCCTTTCCTCTTGATTTTCCGCCAAGGTTGTATTACAATATATCGGTAATCGAATATCAAAACGCCGGTCGAGCCCGGCGGACTGCTTCGGGCAGAATCGGATACAGATAAAGGAGCATTCGTTATGGAAAAGAAATTCAGAAAAATCGGCGTTCTGACCTCCGGCGGCGACGCGCCCGGCATGAACGCTGCGGTCCGCGCCATTACGCGCGCGGCGCTTTCCCGCGGCGTCGAGGTCATGGGCATTTACGGCGGCTACAGCGGCCTTATTCACGATCATATGATCGAACTGAAGGCGCGTACCGTCAGCAATATCGTCTCCCGCGGCGGCACGATCCTCTATTCCGACCGCTGCGACGAGTTCAAGACGGAAGAGGGCATGCAGACCGCCATCGGCGTCTGCAAAAAGCATGAGATCGACGGCATCGTCGCCATCGGCGGCGACGGCACCTTCCGCGGCGCGACGGATCTGTCCGTGCGCGGCATTCCCACGATCGGCGTGCCCGGCACGATCGACAACGACATCACCGCCACGGAGAATTCGATCGGCTTCGATACCGCGATGAACACCGTCATGCAGATGTGCGACCGTCTGCGCGACACCTGCGAATCCCACGCCCGCTGCAACGTGGTGGAGGTGATGGGCCGCGGCGCGGGCGACATCGCCCTGAACACCGCGCTGGCGCTCGGCGCCGTCGCGGCCGTGATTCCCGAGGCGCCCTTTGACGAGGCCGCCTGCATGGAGAAGATCCGCCGCCTGCGCGAGGACGGCAAACGCAGCTTCCTCGTGATCGTTTCCGAGGGCGTGGAGAATTTCTCCGAAGGCCTGGCGAAGCGCATCCAGAAGGAGACCGGCGTGGAGACGAAGTTTGCGCGGCTGGCGCACGTGGTGCGCGGCGGCGATCCGACGCTGGGCGACCGCATGCTGGCGGCGAAGATGGGCGTGGCCGCGGTAGACCGGCTGCTGGCCGGCGAGAGCAATCTGGTGATCTGCCAGCAGAACAACCGCATCGTGGCGGTGGACATTCTGTACTCGCAGATCCTCGACCGCAAGTACAAGGGTACCCTTAAGGAGGGCATGCTGGAGAAGTGCACGCCGGAGCAGATCGCGGAGATGGATCGCGCGATCGCGGAGAAGAAGGAAGACTTCCGTCGGCTGTACGCGATGGTGAACGAGCTGGCGCGCTGAGGCGCGCCGCGCAGACAGAAAAACAGCGGATCGAGTGCGGCTCGGTCCGCTGTTTTTCGCCTGGCACACCGTCAGCCGCCCTGCGTCAGGCGCCAGCCGTGATCGCCGTGGTAAATCATCAGACGCGTCATCCCGCCGTCAACCGTCAGATTCTCTCCCGTGATGAACCCCGCCTCCTCCGAGCAGAGGAAGAGTACCGCGTGCGCGACGTCGAGCGGATTTCCGACCCGGCCGACCGGCTGCTGCACGGCATCCGGTCCCGCATAGACGCGGTATTCCGTGTCGATCCAGCCGGGCGAGACGGAATTGACCCGCGCGCGGCCGGCGAGGCTGGCGGCGAGCGCGTGCGTGAGCGCCGCGATGCCGCCCTTGGCGGCGCTGTAGCTCTCCGTCTGCGGCTGGCTCATGCGATCGCGGGAGGAGGAGACATTGACGATCGCGGCGCCGGGCCGCAGGTGCGGCGCGAAAAGCTTCGTCAGATAAAACGGCGCGGTGACGCCGATCGTGAGCGCGCGCCCGAACTCCTCCCAGGTGCACGTGTCAAGGCCGCGCATCGGCGGCGGAACATTGTGAATGAGATAATCGACGCCGCCGTGCTCGCGCAGGACGGAGGCGGCAAAGGCCTCGAGCGTCTCCCGGTCGGCGACGTCGCCGACAAAATGATCGCCCGGCGTGCGGTCGATGACGCAGACGGCCGCGCCGGCGGCGGCAAACTGTTCGGCGACGGCGAGACCGATGCCGTGCGCGCCGCCGGTGACGACGGCGACCTTGCCCGCAAAGGAAAACTGAGTCTGCATGAAGGGGCTCCTTTGTTTTTACTTCGTTTTTCATCAGTGTAGCAGATTCGTGGCAAAAAATCAAGTCCCGCCCGCCGACGGCGCGATATTTTTGAAATAATGAAAAATAACCCGGCGTCAGGGGTTGCTTGTGACGCTGCGTCATGTGCTATTCTGTAGGTGAAGGAGGTGATACGCCATGTCACAATATACGACGGGAGAACTCGCACGGCTCTGCGGCGTGACGGTCCGCACGGTGCAGTACTACGATACCCGCGGCATCCTCGTGCCGTCGGCGCTTTCCGAGGGCGGGCGGCGGCTTTATTCCGAGGACGACGTGAAGCGGATGCGGATCATTTGCTTTCTGCGCGAGCTGGGCCTTTCCATTGACGCGATCCGCAGCCTTTTCTCCGAGGAGGAGCCCGGCCGCGTCATTTCTTTGCTGCTTGAGCAGCAGAAGGCGGCGCTGACCGCCGAGATCGCCGAGCGGAACGCACAGCTCGAGAAGCTCTCGGCGCTGCAGGCAGGCCTGCGGAGCGTGCGCGAATTTTCCGTCGAATCCATCGGCGACATTGCGTATACGATGACAAACAAAAAGGAACTCCAAAGGATCCGCACGACGATGCTGCTCACCGGGATCCCGCTCGCCGTCCTGCAGTGGTCGTCCGTCATTCTCTGGATCACCGCGGGCATCTGGTGGCTGTTTCCGGTGTGGGCCGCCGCCGCGATCCCCTACGGCGTCTGGATCTCCCGCTGGTATTTCCGGAGGATCGCTTATCTCTGTCCGCAGTGCCATACGGTCTTCCGGCCCACGTTCAGGGAGGCGTTTTGGGCAAACCATACCCCGGCTGCGCGAAAGCTCACCTGTCCCGCGTGCGCCCATCGCGGCTTCTGCGTGGAGGTCGCCGCCGGATCGGAGGGGAAAAACGATGCGTGAGACGGAATTCCAAAAGAAACAGGTCGTCAAATACCTGATATGGACCTTTGCGCTCGCGTACATCATTCAGTTCTGCGCGGCACCGCTTTATCAGAGGAACCGGACGGTTGGGCAGCTGGTGATCGCGGCGATGATGTTCGTGCCAACTCTCGGCGTGCTTCTGAGCGGCGGCCCGCTCTCTGGGATGGGCTGGAGGCTGCAGATCAAAAAGAATTTCAGGAGCATCCTCGCCGCCTGGTTTGCGCCCATGCTCCTGACCGCCGCCGGCGCCGCGCTCTATTTTCTCCTCTTCCCGGCGCATTTTTCTCTGGGCGGAGAATACGTGGCGGCCGCCGCCGGTTCGGAGGCGCTGGCGCAGATGGAGGCGCAGGGCGTGACCGTCCCGCTCTACGTCCTGGCCGGCGCGATCGGCAGCGTCACCTACGCGCCGCTGCTGAACGCCTTTTTTGCGCTCGGCGAGGAGATCGGCTGGCGGGGCTTCCTCTATCCGCAGCTGAAGGCACGATTCGGACGACGGGGCGGATGGCTCCTCGGCGGCGTGATCTGGGGCGCGTGGCACTGGCCGCTCATTGCGCGGATCGGTTATGAGTACGGCGCCGCTGCGGGCAACGCCGCCGGATACGCGGGCTTTCCCATCTCCGGGATGCTGCTCTTCTGCGTCGTCACGGTCGGCTGGGGCATCCTGCACGACGCTCTGTATGAGAGAAGCGGGAGCATCTGGCTGCCCGCCCTCTTCCACGGCGCGATCAACGCGGCGGCGACGATCCCGCTGACCGTCTGCCTGCCCGACACCGGCTCCGCGCGGCTGCTCGGACCGGCGCCGATGGGCATCCTTGCCGCGCTGCCGTTTCTGGCGGCTGCCGCCGTTGTGTTTTGGCAGAAGGGAAAAGAATCCGCAAAGAAGCCCTGACGCCGCCTTCAAGAGAAAACGCTCCCCGGAAGGGGAGCGTTTTCTTATCCGAGGATCTCGCCGATGCGCGCCTTCAGCGCCTCGGTCTTCGCCTCCACGCCGGAGAAATCCATCGCCGCGCGGTAGATCTCCTCCAGCGCGAAGTGATGCTCCCTCGCCTCGCCCAGCGCGGCGAGCGCGCCGGCGCGCATCTCGCCGGCACAGCGGAGGCCGAAGCGGATGCGGCCGCGCCGCGCGGCCAGGGCGGCGCGGTCGAGGAAGCGCTGCATGTTGACGGCACGCTCCGCACCCTCCTCGGCGGCCTCCGGCGTGAAGAGCACGCCCGCCGTCGGCAGCCAGATCTCGCCCGGCGCCTCCAAATCGGGCAGGCGCGGCGAGAGGATCACCGGCAGGCCGCGTTTTCCCGCCGCGCGGCGAATCGCGGACAGATAAAATCCGGCCGTGCCGCTGACGTCCCGCACCGTCACGACGCGCGCGGCCTGCCGCCGCAGCGTCTCCAGGTGATAGGCGCCCGTCATCGAGAGGGCGTAGGTGATGCGCACCGTCTCCGCCTCTCCCTTGCCCGACGGCAGTCCGGCGAGCGCGCGGGCCGCCGCCGCCTCCAGCTTGCCGTGCAGCACGCATTCGTCGAGCAGCGCGCGCACGCCGCGCGTAATCTCCCGCTCGGCCGCGAGATAGCGGTAGGCGCGGCGGTAGGCGTCCGCCTTCTGCGCCGTGTGCGCGGCGATCTCCTCACGGCGCGCCGCGAGCGCGTCCGCGTCCCAGAAGGCGCCCAGATTGACGATTTCCCCGACCGCGCCGGGCAGCGCGGGATCGACGGTGTGCGGCGCGGTGCCGTCGAGGATCGCCGCGCGCCGTCCGTCCGGATGCGTCAGGATCACCGCGTCGGCGGAGGCGGGATCGGAGGAGCAGAGCAGCAGCGTCACCGCGCATCCCGCCGGCGCGGCGGCGGCGCAGGCCTTCATCAGCGAGCTTTTGCCCGTGCCGCTGCCGCCCTTGAGGATGAAGAGCCGCGTGCATTCCTCCTCGCGGATCCAGTCGGCGTAGGCGCCGCGGAAGCCGTCGGCGGTGTTCGCGCCGGCAAAATAGGTGGCTGCACAGGCGCCGGACAGCGGTGTGAAGCGCATCGAATCGTTTTGCATAGGAACTCTCCTTACAGAGCAGAAACTGCCGTTTTTCTCATCGTATGCGGCTCTCTGCCGCCGCGCTACTAAATTTCCGCCCCGGCGCATAGAATGGGACAAAACCGGAAAGGAGCGTGATGTGTGATCGATATCGGGAAGGAGCGCGCGCCGCGGCCCCGGGCGGACGCGGCGGCGCCGCCGCGGGAGATCGCCTACGACCGCAGCCGCGGCCTGGACGCGGCGGAGGCGGAGGCCTCGCGCGCGCGATTCGGCACGAACGCGCTGAGCAAAAAGAAAAAGGCCGGCTTCCTGCGGCAGTTTATCGGGAATTTCAACGATCCGATCATCCGGATCCTGCTCGGCGCGCTCGCTGTCAACGTCGCCGTGACCTTCGGCCACGTGAACTGGTACGAGAGCTTCGGCATCGCCGCCGCGGTGCTGATCGCTACCCTTGTTTCCACGATCTCGGAATACGGCAGCGAGGCGGCGTTCGAGACGCTGTGCGGCCGCATGGACGCCGTCCCCGTCGCTGTCCTCCGCGACGGCGCGCTGACGCAGATCCCGCTGCCGGACATCGCCGTCGGCGACGTCGTGCGCCTCTCGCCGGGCGACATCGTCCCGGCCGACGGGATCCTCGCCGCGGGCGAGGTGTGGCTGGACGAATCGCCGCTGAGCGGCGAGAGCGAGGAAAAGCGCAAGGAGCCCGACGCGGCGCTCTCGCGCCTGCGCGGCTTCTTCACGCCGGACGCCGTCGCGTGGACGACCGACGCGCCGCATCAGCTTCTGCGCGGCAGCCGGGTCTGCGGCGGGGAGGGGGAGATGCTGGTCGGCCGCGTGGGCGACGAGACCTTTCTCGGCGGCGTGGCCGCCGGAATGCAGAAAAGCGCGCGGCCGAGCCCGCTCAAGGAGCGGCTGACGGTGCTGTCCCGCTCTGTCAGCCGCCTTGGCTACGCGGCGGCCGCGCTGATCGCCGCCGCGCATCTGACGGCGGCGATCTTCGGCGGCAGCGGCATGGATCTGTCGATCGTGCGTGCGCGGCTGACGGATTGGCGCTTTCTCTTGCCGGAGCTGACGCAGGCCGCGACCGTGGCGATCTCCATTCTGGTCGTCGCCGTGCCGGAGGGACTGCCGATGATGATCACGGTCGTGCTCTCCTCCAATATGAAAAGGATGCTCGCCGGCGGCGTGCTGGTGCGTCGCCTGGTCGGCATCGAGACGGCGGGAAATATGAACATCCTTTTCACCGACAAGACCGGCACGCTGACGACGGGCAGGCTGCGCGTCGCCGCCGTGGTCGGCGGCGGCGGGACGTATGCCGGCGCGGCCGCGCTGCACCGCGCGCCGGCCCTGGAGACGGCGCTGCGGGAAAACCACCGTCTCTGCCGCGCGCCGGGCCGCGGCAACGCCACTGACCGCGCGCTCGATCGCTTCTTCGGCCGGGAACTGACCGGCGCGCCGATCCTCGGCCGCACGCCGTTCGACACCCGGCTGCGCTGGACGGCGGGCTGGACGGAGCGGGATGGCGCGATCTCGACGGAGATCCGCGGCGCGCCGGAGGCAATCCTGCCGCGCGCCGCCTTCTGGCTAGACGGCGAGGGACGGACGCGCCGCATGACGCCCGCCGCGCGCGCACGCTTCGTCTCCGCCTGGGAGGAGCTGGCCGCCTCGGCGCACCGCGTGCTGGCGGCGGCGCGGACGGAGGGGGAGCCGGACGGGAACGAATGGACGCTGCTCGCGCTGATCGGCATCCGCGATCAGCTGCGGCCGGAGGCGCGCGAGGCGGTGCGCACGGCGCGCGAGGCCGGCATCCAGACCGTGATGATCACCGGTGACCATCCGCTGACCGCCGCGGCCATTGCCCGCGAATGCGGGATCCTCTCGTCTCAGGGACCGGAGCGGGTCGTGTGCGGCGCGGAGCTCTCGGCGATGACGGACGCGGAGGTCACGGCGCTCCTGCCGCAGCTGGCGGTGGTGGCGCGCGCGCTGCCGAGCGACAAAAGCCGCCTCGTGCGCCTCTCGCAGGAGGCGGGGCTGGTCGTCGGCATGACCGGCGACGGCATCAACGACGCGCCCGCGCTGCGGGCGGCGGACGTGGGCTTCGCCATGGGCAGCGGCACCGACGCGGCGCGCGAGGCCGCCTCGATCGTGATTACCGACGACCGCTTCTCGTCCATCACGCGCGCGGTGCTCTACGGGCGGACGATCTTTCTCAGCATCCGCAAATTCATCACCTTCCAGCTGACGATGAATCTCTGCGCGGTGGGGGTGTCGCTGCTCGGACCGTTTTTCGGCGCGCAGACGCCGGTGACGGTGATCCAGATGCTCTGGATCAACATCATCATGGACACGCTCGGCGCGCTGGCCTTCGCCGGCGAGCCGCCCCTGCGGGAGACGATGACGTCGCCGCCGCTCGGGCGCGCCGAGCGGATCCTATCGCCTTCGATGACGGCGCAGATCCTCTTCTCAGGCGGCTTTTCGCTCTCGCTGTGCCTGTGGTTTCTGCGCTCCCCGGCGATGCACCGGCTCTTCTCGCGCGGCGACGAGGTCTATTACCTGACGGTCTTTTTCGCGCTGTTCGTCTTCTGCGGCATCGCCAACGCCTTTCTGGCGCGCACGGAGCGGCTCAATCTCACGGCGCATCTGTCGCGCAACCGGCCGTTCCTCATCATCATGGCGGGCGTGGCCGCCGTGCAGCTGATGATCGTTTACTTCGGCGGCGAGGTCTTCCGCTGCGAGCCGCTGACGCTGCGGGAACTGACGATCGCGGCGCTGCTCGCGCTCAGCGTGATCCCGGCGGAGCTTGCCCGCCGTCTGGCGCGGCGGGCGCGGGCGCGCCGCGCGCGGACGTAAAAAACCGGCCGCCGGAGTTTCCGGCGGCCGGTTTTTTGCATTTCAGATCTCGTAATTTGCCGCGGCGCCGCGGATCGAGTAGGGCGCGATGACGTCCTCGTAGACGACGACGCCGTCGAGCAGCGTGTCGAGATAGGCCATGAAATCGTCGTTCTTCGCGTCGTCGAGCAGCGTACCGAAGAAGTCGGCGTTCGCCTCGTTTTCATAGGGCCGCGCCTCCGGCTCCAGCCGCAGGAGAAAATGCGTGCCGTAATCGCTTTTCACCTCGGTCCGCTCGCCGACGGCGAGCGTGAAGGCTGCGTCCACCACCTCGTCGATGAAATCGATCGAGCGGGAGAGGTAGTAGCCGTTTTCGTAGAATTTGTCCTCGGAATACTGCTCGTACACCGCGTCAAAATCCTCGCCGTCGGCCAGCGCCGCCTCGATTTGGCGGATCTTCTCCGCCTTCGCCGCGGCCTCCTCCGCCGTCAGCGCGCGCGTGGCGGCCGTGCCGTCGGCGTTCGTTTTGTAGTAGCCGTTTTCGTCCGTCTCGACGGCGTAGGCGTCGTTGACGTAGATGTGCCGCACGCGCACAAAGTGCTCCGCCACGTACCGGTCCAGCGCCTCCGGGCCGATCTCGCGCGGCCCGCCCTCGCCGTAGAGGTGGGAGAAGACGAGGCTGGCCTTGTCCTCGTTCAGATAGATCTCGCGCAGGATGTCGGCGTTGACGCCGTAGCGCGAGAGGATCTGGTTGAAGGCGCTGCGCGAGCCGTTGGCCTGCTCGTTGATCAGATCCTCGATGTAGCCGTCGACCTGCGCTTCCATCGCGGGGGTGACCTTCAGCCCCAGCTGCCGGAAGAGCTCCATGCAGAGGAGCGTGCGCTTGACGTTTTCCTGCACCATGCCGTTCAGATAGGCTTCGGCCGTCACGCCGTCCGTCAGCGGGGCGTCCCAGAAGGCGTCCGTGTCGCGCATGTCGGAATAGGTGCGCAGAAACGAGGCCTTGTAGGTCGAGAGCCAGTAGCGGTACATGTTGACGGAGATGCTGCTCTCGCCGTAGGACATGGCGGTCTGGCCGCGGCCGCAGGAGGCGAGGCACGGGGTGAGCGCAAGCAGGCAGAGCAGGGTGGCGAGAATTCGTTTGCCCATACGGTTCCTTTCCGGATCAGAGAAAAATCACAGAAAATCTGTCGATAGTATAGCCCGCGCTCTGCGCGCAAAGCAAGCGCGGAATGCGTCAGAACTGCAAATACTTTGTTAACAGCGCCACGGCGAAATCGGAGACGCGCTCTCCCTTCGGCACGCGGCAGACAAGCGCCGCCTCGCCGCCGAGGGACATTTTGCCCTGCGCCTTCGGGAAGGCGGCGCACAGCGCGGTCAGCGCCGCGGGTCGGATCTCGTCCGGTACGAGGCGCAGCGTGCGGTCGCGCTCCTCGATCTTCTTCATGCGCGCCGTCACGCCGAGCGCGCGGATCAGGGCGGCCTTGCACAGCGTCACGGCAGCCGCGGGCGGCTCGCCGAAACGGTCGCACAGCTCGTCGAGGATGTCCTCGTAGTCTGCGTATTCCTCGATGCGGGCGATCTTCTTGTACATCTCCATGCGCTGCGGCGCGCCGGGAATGTAGGCGGCGGAGAGATAGGCGTCCTCGCGGATGTCGACGGCGCATTCCGCGCGCACCGGCGCCTGGCCGCCCTGCTCCTCGATGATCGCGTCGTTGAGGAGCTTGACGTACATGTCGTAGCCGACGGCCTCCATGTGGCCGTGCTGTTCCGCGCCGAGCAGATTGCCCGCGCCGCGGATCTCCAGATCGCGCAGGGCGATCTTGAAGCCGGCGCCGAAGGCGGCGTATTCGCGGATGGCGGAGAGACGCCGCTCGGCGATCTCCGAAAGCTGCTTCTGCTTCGGATAGGTGAAGAAGGCGTAGGCGCGGCGGCTCGAGCGGCCGACGCGGCCGCGGATCTGATGCAGCTGGGAGAGGCCGTAGCGGTCGGCGTTCTCGATGATGAGCGTGTTGGCGTTCGGCACGTCGACTCCCGTTTCGATGATCGTCGTGGAGACGAGGATGTCGATCTCGCCGCGCACCAGCTCCGACCAGATTTCCTCGATCTCGTCGCGGTCCATCCGGCCGTGCGCCGTGGCGACACGCGCCTCCGGCAGCGCCCGCGCGATGCGCGAGGCTGTCTCGTAGACCGCCTCGATGCGGTTCTGCAGATAGAAGACCTGCCCGCCGCGCCGCAGCTCCCGCCGCATGGCCTCGTTCAGAATGCCGTCGTCGAATTCCATCACGTAGGTCTGCACCGGGGAGCGCATCCCCGGCGCCTCCTCGAGCACGCTCATGTCTACGATGCCGCCCATCGCCATGTTCAGCGTGCGCGGGATCGGCGTCGCGGTCAGCGTCAGAACGTCCACGTTCGGCGCAAGCTGCTTGAGCTTTTCCTTCTGCTCGACGCCGAAGCGCTGCTCTTCGTCGACGATGATGAGGCCGAGCTTCGAGAAGGTCACGTCCTTGGAGATCAGGCGGTGCGTGCCGATCACGATGTCGGTGTCGCCGCGGCGCAGCCGGCGCACCAGCGCCGCCTGCTGCGTCGGCGTGCGGAAGCGGGAGAGCATGTCGATCTCCACCGGGAAGCCGCGCATGCGGCTCTGGAAGGTCTGCAGATGCTGGTAGGCGAGGATCGTCGTCGGCACGAGCACGGCGACCTGGTAGCCGCTCATGACGGCCTTGAAGGCGGCGCGCAGCGCGACCTCGGTCTTGCCGTAGCCGACGTCGCCGCAGAGCAGCCGGTCCATCGGACAGGCGGCTTCCATATCGCGGCGGATGTCGGCGATCGCGTTCAGCTGTCCCTCCGTCTCCTCGTACTCGAAGGCGTCGGCGAACTGGCGGCAGAGATCGTCGTCGGGGTCGAAGGCGATGCCCGGCGTCCGCTTGCGCCGCGCGTAGAGCTCGATCAGCTCGCGCGCCATCTCGCGGGTGGCTGCCTTGGCGCGGGATTTGGCGCGCGTCCAGTCCGCGCCGCCCATCTTCGAGAGGTGTACCGCGCCGGTGTCGGCGCCCGCACCGATGTATTTGGAGACCAGATCGAGCTGGTCGACCGGGAGAAAGAGCTTGTCGGTGCCGGCGTAGCGGATCGTGATGTAGTCGCGGGTCGTGCCGTCCACTGTGATCGATTCGATGCCGGTGTACTGGCCGATGCCGTAGACGGCGTGCACGACGAAGTCGCCGATCTCCAGATCGGCGTAGGAGAGGATCGCCTCGGAGGCGCTTTTCTTCTGCTTGCTTTTTACGCGGCGGATGCGCCCCGAGGTGCGTTGTGCGGAGGAGAAATTGAGTAGGGCGAAGCGCGGCGAGAGCAGATCGAAGCCGGCCGAGAAGGAGCCGCAGAGCACGGCGATCGGGCGCGACGCGCCGCCGGCGAGGTAGAAGGCGGTGCCGGCGTCGTCTGCGGCGGCGGCTGTGTAGCCGTCGTCGCCGAGCGAGCGGATCATCTCACGGGCCTCCGGCTCCGTCGCGCAGACGACGGCGGTCATGTAGCCGTTCTTCTGATAGTTGGCGATGTCCTCGCGGAGCAGCGCCAGATTGCCCGCGTAGGCAGGGATGTGGCTCGACTGAAAATTGTAGGTGTTGGTGTTCCCGACGGTGCCGAAGGCGTCGAGATAGACCGTCGGCATGCGGCCGGCGGCCGACTCGATCACGTCCCACGCACGCAGGTATTCGCCCGACGCGCGCAGCGGGAAGAGCTCGCCCGCGGCGAGCAGATCGCTCACGTTCTGCGCCAGCAGCGCGCGGCAGGCGTCGGCCTTGGCGGCGCAGGCCTGCGGCGAGCGCACGACGAGCACGCCGTCGAAATAATCGAGAAGGCACGTTCCCTCCGGCGCAAAGAGCGGCAGATATTTGTCGGCGAAATCCAGCTCCAGCCCGCCCTCGGCGGCCGCGAGCTCGCCCCGGAGGATCTCGGCGGCGCGCGCGCCGCCCTCACCCTGCGCGCCGAGCTTTTTGATCTGGCGGCGCAAGAGCGCGGCGAGCGTGCGGCGGCTCTCGTCGTCGGGCAGGATCTCCCGCGCGGGCGGGATGTGGATGCGGCCGGTCACGGTGTCCGTGAAGCGCTGCGTCTCCGGGTCGAAGGTGCCGATGCGGTCGATCTCATCGCCGAAGAGCTCGATGCGGTACGGTGCGCCGCCCGGCGCATAAATATCGACGATGCCGCCGCGCACGGCGAACTGTCCCGGCCCCTCGACCAGCTCCTCCCGCTTGTAGCCGGCGGCGCCGAGCGCCGCCGTCAGCGCGGCGGTGTCGATCGTGCCGCCGGCGTCGATCGTGATCGTGCGGGCGGCGAGCGCGTCGGGCGAGAGCGTGATCTGCAATGCCGCCTCCGGCGTCGCCGTGACGACGATCGGATCGGCCTCGATGAAGAGCGAGGAGAGCACGCGCAGCCGCTCGTGCTCGTATTCGTGGGAGGCGGTGATGTTGTTGAAGTTGTAGTCCCGCGCCGGATAGCGCATGGCGCGGATGCCGCAGGATTCGAGCAGCGCGGCGGCCGCGGCGGCCTCCTTTTCCTCCGGGAAGAGGCACAGCACGCACACGTCGGCGAAATCGCCGGCGAAGGCGGGCAGAAAGACGTCCGCCGCTCCCTCGGTCAGACCGGCGGCGGTGACGGGCTTCGTGCGCCCGCTCATCAGCGAGCGGCGCAGGGCCGCGGTCATTTCGGCGTATTCGCGGTTCTGGCGGAATACGGTGGTCAGAAGCGGGAAGTTCATTCTTTTTCTCCCTCGCCCTCCGGCGCGCGGAAGCCGTTGACGAGGCCCATCGCGCGATCAATCTGCCCCGAGAAGATCAGCTCCGCCGCCTCCGGCAGAAGCGGAAAGCAGGCGGCGAGGCGCGCAAGATCCGCCGCGGGCAGCGGACCGAGCACCCAGTCGGCGAGATCGTACTCGCGCGAGGGCTTCTGCCCGACGCCGAAGCGGATGCGCGGGAAGGCGTCGGACTCGAGCTGATAGATGATGTTCTCGAGCCCGTTGTGGCCGCCGTCCGAGCCCTTGGCGCGCGCGCGCATGCGGCCCGGCGCGAGGTAGATGTCATCCACCAGCACGAGGATGTTCTCCGGCGGGATGTGATAGAAATCCGCCGCCTCGCGCACGGCGAGGCCGGAGGCGTTCATCAGCGTCAGCGGCTTCATGAGCAGCACGCGGCGCGCGCCGAGCATCGCGTCGCCGACGGCGGCGTGAAACTTCTCCCGCGTGGCGGGGGCGCCGAGCTGCGCGGCGAGGGCGTCCAGCGCCATGAAGCCGGCGTTGTGCCGCGTGCGCGCATAGCGTGGCCCCGGATTGCCGAGGCCGACGATCATGTGCGTCGGCGGGACGGCGGGCGCCGCCTCCTTCTTCTGAATCTGCCGGAAAAGCTCGAAAATATCAGTCATATGCACCTCGCGCGGACGCGCAAAAAGCAGCCCGGCGCGCCGCGCGCGCCGCTGCTCCGTACTCCATTCTTTTGTTTGGCAGTATTATATCACAAATCGCGCCGGATTGCAATCGAGATCTTGCGCCGCCGCCGGGCGGAAAAGAACGCAAAGCGGCGCAAATTGTAAACGAGGGGTAAAAAAAGAGGGAACTCTTTGCGCCCGCCCTTGTCAAAACGAGAAAAATCATCTATAATAACTACGTATCGAATTCTCACCCAGAAGCCATCGGGAGGAGTCCCATGACCCGACTGAAAAATCTGTTCTCCCGCGACGCCCGCGCCGAGACCTCCGAGGAGGAGGAGCTCGCCTTTACCCGCGAGGCGCCGCTCAACTACGACCGCGACCCGTTTCTGCATTCCCTTGCGGAGCTGAAGCCGGAGGATATCCCGCTCGCCTGCCCGCCGGACGCGCAGTCCCGGCGCGAGAAGACGAAACGGATCCTTTCCGACGTCGCCATGTACGTCTGCGTGGCGGTCTTCCTCATCAGCTGCGTGCTGCTTGTCGACAATCTGCTCCAGAAGCAGAAGGGCAGCGCCCTCTACGACGAGGTCGCCGCGGAGTTTTCCGCCGCCGGCGTCTTCGAGGCCGGCGAGGAGGCGGCCGGGGACGACGGCGCCGTCCGCCGTCTGCGCGCCGTGCGCTCGGACAGCGCCGCGCTCTCGATCTCCACGCGCGCCACCCAGAGCGCTTCCCAGGCCGGCGCCTCCTACACGGAATCCTCCGGCGACAACGAGCAGCTCGAGAAGCTGCGCGCGGTGCTCCGCTCCTACAAGGAGCGCAATCCGGACGTTTACGGCTATATCAACATTCCCGACGCCGGCATCTCCTACGTGATGGTGCAGGGCGAGGACAACGACTACTACCTCGACCATAACTTTCTCGGCGAGTATCTGATAATCGGCTCCATCTTCGTGGATTACCGCTGCGAGGAGACGCTGATGGCCAACTTCAACACCGTCGTCTACGGCCACAACATCATGAACGGCACCATGTTCCACGGCGTGGAGAAGTTCCTCGAGCCGGAGACGTTCCACAGCGCGCTGATCTATATCTACACGCTGGACGGCATCTACGTCTACAAGCCGTTCTCCGTCTATGCGACGACGCCGACCTCCGGCTATATCCGCACAGCATTCATGTCGCGCGCGGAATTTGCAGAATTCGCCCAGGAAATGAAGGACCGCTCGTCGATCCCGAACGAGGTGCCCGTCGGCGAGGGCGACCGCATGCTGACGCTGTCCACCTGCACGAACGTCGGCGACGGCCGCTACGCGCTGCACGCCGTGCTGGTCGACGCGATCACCTGAGGTGCGTATGTTTGCTGATTTTCTGGCCTGTCCCGTCTGCGGCGGCGCGCTGTCGCGCGAGGGCGGCAGCCTTTACTGCGACGCGCGCGCCGGCCGGCGCCACTGCTACGACGTCGCGGCGGCGGGATACGTGAATCTTCTGCCGCCGGGACGCGGCGGCAACGCCCGCACCGGCGACGCTGCCGAAATGCTGGCCGCGCGCACCGCCTTTCTGCGCGGCGGCTATTATGACCTCCTCTCCGATGCGGCCGTCGAGGCCGCCGTGCGGCACCTGCGTCCGGCCGGCGCGTCTCCGGCGCTGCTGGATGCCGGATGCGGGGAGGGCTATCACACCTGCCGCATCGCCGCGGGCATTGCCGCCCGCACCGGGAGCGCGCCCGTCATGTGCGGGCTCGACGCCTCGAAGATCGGCGCCGCCGCCGGCGCGAGATGCGCGCGCACGCAGAGCGGCGCGGCTTTTGTTTCCTTTGCGGCCGGCAATATTTTCGCCATGCCGGTGCAGACGGACGCCGTCGACGCCGTTTTCAGTCTCTTCGCACCGATCCCGGCCGCTGAGGCCGCGCGCGTTTTGCATGAGAACGGCATCCTCGTCGTGGTCGCCGCCGCGCCGCGCCATCTGTGGGAGCTGCGCTGTCTGCTCTACGACGAGCCGCATCCGGGCGGGGAGACGCCCGCCGCGCCCGCGGGCTTTGCGCTTCTCGGGCGCTACCCGCTTTCGCAGACCGTGCACCTGCCCGACGCGCACGCGGTGCGCTCGCTGTTTTTCATGACCCCCTTCTCCCGCCATACGCCCGCCGCCGGCCGGGAGCGGCTGATGGCGGCCGACGCCCTGGACGTTACCGTGGCGGCGGATATATCTGTATGGAAGAAAGAAGACTGAGATGAAGATTTCCGTTTGCATCCCGATGTACAACGAGGCCGCGATCGCCGCCGATACGGCGCGCGCGCTGTGGCGCGAGATGGACGCTTTGCGCCGCGCGGAGGGCTGGGAGTTTGAGATCCTGTTCTCCAACGACGGCTCCGCGGACGACTGCGCCGCGCGCGTGGAAAACGCCGCGCGCGAGGAGGCGCTCGACGGCGTGCGCGTCGTCGGATACGAAAAGAACCGCGGCAAGGGAGCCGCGGTGCGCCACGCGGTGCTCGCCTCGACGGGCGACGTCGTGCTCTACACCGACTGCGATCTCGCCTACGGCACCGCCGTGATCGGCGAAGCCGTCCGCCGCTACCGCGACGGGATCGATGCCGTGATCGGCAGCCGGCGGCTCAGCGGCGGCGGGTACGCGGAGTATACGTTTCTGCGCCGCGCTGCCTCCAAGATCTACTACGCGATTCTGCGCGTCGCGCTCGGCTTCCGCCTCTCCGACTCGCAGTGCGGCTTCAAATCGTTCCGCGGTCCGCTCGCGCGCAAGATCTTCGCCAAGTGCGAAACGGACGGCTTCGCCTTCGATTTCGAGGTGCTGATGCTGGCCGACAAGCTGGGCGCGGTCATCGACGAGATGCCCGTGACCATTATCAATCACCGGGAATCAAAGGTGCACGTCGTGCGCGACAGCGTGCGCATGCTGCGGGATCTTTCGCGCATCCGCCGCCGCATCCGCCGCGTCACCTTTGACTGAGATTATGGAGGATTCTATGGGAAAATTCCGTGAGATCCGCGCCGAGGAGCTGGCGCTGCGTCCCGCCGGGGAGATCGGCGGTGACTGGATGCTGATTGCCGCCGAGGCCGACGGCCGTGCGGACGCGATGACCGCCTCCTGGGGCGGGCTCGGCGTTCTGTGGGGCAAGGCCGCGGCGTTCGTTTTCGTCCGTCAGAGCCGCTTTACCAAGACTCTTCTGGATCGGAGCGGCGTCTTTTCGCTGACCTTCTGGGATCGGCCGCAGTATGCGGAGATGCTTGCTTACATGGGCCGGGCGTCCGGCCGGGACGAGGACAAGATCGCCCGCTGCGGCCTGACCGTGCTGCACGACGGCGGCGCGCCGTACTTCGCGGAGGCGAAGCGCGTTCTGATCTGCCGCACGATGGGACGGCAGCTTCTGGGGCCCGAGAGCTTTCTCGACGCGTCGATCCGGGAGAGATTTTACGCCGGCGGCGACTGGCACGATTTCTACGCGGCCGAGATCACGCGCGTGCTGGTGAAGGAATAAAAAATCGGATCGGGAAACCCGATCCGATTTTTTCTTGTGTTCTCAGTCGCCGAGGTAGGGCATCAGAGCGACCACGCGCGCGCGCTTGATGGCGACGGTCAGCTGACGCTGATGCTTCGCGCAGGTGCCGGAGATGCGGCGGGGCAGGATCTTCGCTCTCTCGGGAGAGACGAACTTTCTCAGACGGTTGACGTCCTTGTAATCGATCTCGTCGATCTTGTCTGCGCAGAACTGGCAGACTTTCTTTCTTCTGCGGTTGAACGGGCGCTGCGCGGGACGCTGGGGCGCCGCGTTCTCGGCGGCCGGTCTGGCCTCCGCGGTCTGTTCAGGCTGCGCCTGCACAGGGGTGGCTTCGGTTCTTTCGGTATCCATGGTGTATGAGACCTCCTGAATTCAATTTGTGTGGCTGCGTCAGAACGGCAGCTCGTCGTCGCCCGACAGCTCTTCGAATTTCGGCGCGCCGGACTGCTGCGTCGAAAAGGCGGGCGCATTGTAGCTATCCGGCATGTAGGCACCGCTCTGCGCGGGATTGTTGGCCGGAGCCTGCTGTACGGCCAGCGGGGACTCGGATTTCGCGTCCACGAAGTACGCCTCGTCGGCGACGACCTCGGTGGCGTAGCGCTTCTGCCCCTGGTTGTCCGTCCAGGAGCGCGTCTGGATCGATCCGACGATGCAGATCGAGCTGGCGCGGCGGAAGTAGCGGGTGATGAACTCCGCCGTCTGCCGCCATGCGGTGACGTTGATGAAATCCGCCTGGGATTCCTCGCCGTTCTTGCCTCCGAAGCGGCGGTTGACCGCGACGGTGAAGGACGTGACGGAAATGCCGCTGGTGGTGGTTTTCAGCTCGGGATCGGCCGTGAGGCGGCCGCCGAGGATCGCCTTGTTGAAGTTAAAGTTCGCCATAATACAACTCCTTGTTCAAAGAGGGAAGCTCAGGCTTCCGCGGCGGCTTTTTTTCCTTCCTCATGGCGGATGACCACCGCGCGCATAATGCCCTCGGTAATGCCGAAGATACGCTCCAGTTCAGCCGGGAAGCTGCCCTTCGCTTCGAAGTTGACGAGAACGTAGTAGCCCTCGTCCTTGTCGTTGATCGGGTACGCCAGGTGACGCTTGCCCCACTCGTTCACCTCGGAAACGGTGCCGTTTTCGGCGATGAGAGCGGTGAACTTGTCCTTCAGAGCGGCGATCGCGTCGTCAGACAGCGAAGCGTCGATGATGAACAGAGTCTCATAAGAGTTCAGCTTATCCATGTTTGATTACACCTCCCTATGGACATAAGTCCGCCGACAGTAGATTTACCGGCGGAAGAGAGACGGGTACACTCCATACCCGTTCTGCGGAATTATACCACATTCTGCATGCGTTGTCAAGAGGAAAGTTTGCGGTCGGGCGTTATTTTTCATTTTTTCAGTTGATTTGGCGGGCTTCGTACCGCTGTTGTAGAGAATGCTTTTCGCACAGCGAAAAGCTGCCGCTTCTCGTCTCTTTTCCTTTTCACTCTTCACTGGAAAAAGCCGCGGAGAAAAACGGAGAGAAGAGAGAAAAGTGAAGAGGGCTTCGGAACCCCGGTGCGGCGGAATGGGAAGCGGTGTCTGACCCAGCGGCGCCGCACCCGACATCCCCCTGCGCGTGCGCAGGGGGATGGGGCTCGACCCGTTGAGAGAGTGAAAGAGAAGAGAGGGGAACAAGTTCCCCTCTCTTCTCTTTGGCCCGCCCTGGGGGATTCGGAACCCCGGTGCGGCGGAATGGGAAGCGGTGTCTGACCCAGCGGCGCCGCACCCGACATCCCCCTGCGCATGCGCAGGGGGATGGGGCTCGGATCGTTGAGAGAGTGAAAGAGAAGAGAGGGGACAAGTTCCCTCTCTTCTCTTTGGCCCGCCCTGGGGGATTCGAACCCCCGGCCTACGGAATCGGAATCCGGCACTCTATCCAGCTGAGCTAAAGGCGGATCGGACGCTCTATATTATACACCACCCCGCCGGGATTTGCAAGCGTTTTTCCGAAATCTTTTCTCAATTTTGCCGGGCGCCGATCGTCTGAATCAACTCCTGAATCAACTTCCTGCCCGCGCCGACGGCTTGTCCGCCCTTCGTCAGGGCCGCCATCCGCGCCGTCCTCCTCCTTCGGGATAGGCGGAGGAATGCGGCCTTGGGGCGTCATGGCGCGCTCTTTTATGGATATTTTCCGCGTGACAGCCGTTTCGGCCCGCAGAAATGATTTCTCCTGCTGCAAATCCACAAAAAATATTTGTAATTTGCGCAGAAATATGATATAATGATAGTGTAAGGATGGCGTCTAATTTCCGCAATCAGGAGAGAGCCCATGAAAACCTACCATGCCGCGGACGCGCCGCTCGGCGTGTTCGGCATTCCGTTCTTTGCCGGGAACCGTTCCTTTACGCGTCTGCCGGTGGCGCTGCAGCAGAAGCTGCCGGGGATCGGGCATCTCGCCCGCCGCTGTCCCGGCGCGCGCATCGGCTTCCGCACCGACGCGCGGGAGATGACGGTGCGCGTCTCGCTGAAGACGCTCACGCCCGACATCGGCATGAGCATCTACGCCTGTCAGTCCGTCTCCGTGATGATCGGCGAGCGGACGAACGCCGTCCTGCGCGGCCTCGTTTATCCGCCGAACTACGACACGAAGACCTTCGAGCGGCGCGTCCGGCTGCCCGGACGGATGGAGGAGGTCACGCTCTGGCTGCTGCGCAACGAGGAGATCGAGGATGTGGAGATCTCCTTTCCGGACGAGGCGGTCGTGGCGCCGCCGACGCCGTACCGGTACGGCCCGGCCGTTTATTACGGCTCATCGATCACGGAGGGCGGCTGCTGCTGCAGCGTGACAAGCGCCTACAACGCGATCCTCTGCCGCTGGCTGGATCTCGATTACTACAACCTCGGCTTCTCCGGCCGCGCGCTCGGCGAGCCCGAGATGGCGGATTACATCAACACGATCGATATGCGCCTTTTCGTTTATGATTACGATCACAACGCGCCGGACGCGGCGCATCTGCGCCGCACACACGCGCCGTTCTTCTGGCGCATCCGCGAGGCGCACCCTGATCTGCCGATCCTAATGATGTCGCGCCCCGGCTTTGATTACTACGGCGACGCCGCCGAACGGCGCGCCGTCGTCGAGGAGACCTACCGCCAGGCGCTCGCCGCCGGCGACCGGCACGTGCGCTATATCGACGGCGAGACCTTCTACGGCGAGACGGATCGGGATCTTTGCACGATCGACACGACGCACCCGAACGACCTCGGCTTCTACCGCATGGCGACGGTGATCCGCCCGGTGATCGAGGAGCTGCTGTGCATCCGATGATCCGTACAGATTTCCACAAGGAAGGCCCCTGACATGGAAAAACAGATTGCAGAGAGCCGCAGCACGGCGGAGACGGAAGCGCTTGGCGCCGCGCTGGCGCGCGAGGCGGCCGAGGCCGGCGCGCCGTACTTTGTCGCCCTGACGGGCGATCTCGGCGCCGGCAAGACCGCCTTTGTGCGCGGCTTTGCTTCGGTGCTCTCGCCCGGCAGCCGCGTCCGGAGCCCGAGCTACACCCTGGTCAACGAATACCGCCGCGGCCCCGTCCCCGTCTTCCATTTTGATTTTTACCGCGTGGCGGACGCGGACGAGCTGAGCGGCATCGGTTTTGACGACTATCTCGCCGAGGGGATCTGCATCGCCGAGTGGAGCGAACGGCTGGGCGCGCGGCGCCCGGCGGACGCGATCGGCGTGACGATCGAGAAAACCGGCGAGAGCACGCGCCGCATTACGGTGACGTGGCCTGGAAAGACTGCGAAAGAGGGGGACGGACATGCTGACGCTGGCCTTTGAGAGCACCTCGCCCGCCGCTTCGGCGGCGCTCTGCCGCGACGGCGAGCTTCTGGCGCAGAGCACTTGGCAGAGCGGCCGCTCGCACAGCACGACGCTTTTGCCGATGGCGGAGCAGCTGCTGCGCGCCGTGGGCGCGGCGGTGGAGGAGATCGATCTGTTTGCCTGCGCGGCCGGCCCCGGCTCCTTTACCGGCGTGCGTATCGGCGTCTCGACCGTGAAGGGACTCGCCTTCGGGCGGCGGACGCCCTGCGTCGGCGTCTCGTCGCTTCTCGCGATGGCCTACGGGCTGCGGCTGTGCGACGGGATCGTCTGCCCGCTGATCGGCGCGCGCCGATCGCAGGTCTACACCGCACTTTTCCGCGTCCGCGACGGCGCGGTCACGCGCCTGACGGAGGATGGGATATTGCTTCTCGACGAGCTTTCCGCGGCGCTCGCGCCCTACGACGAGCCGATCCGCCTCACCGGCGACGCCGCGGAGAGCGCGCGGCCGCTGATCCGTCACCCGTATCTGCGCGGCACGCCGCCGCTCTGGCGCGTGCCAGGCGCCTTCGCCGTCGCCGAGGCGGCAGAGCAGCTTTGGCGCGCGGCGCCCGATCCGGCCGTCTTCACGCCCGCGGCGCTCGCGCCGGTTTATCTGCGCAAGACGCAGGCGGAGCGCGAGCGCGAGGAGCGCCTCGCCGAAGGGACGGACGCATGAGTCCGAATTATCAGAAGAGAACAGAGAAGAAGGGAATAGAGAAAATGGAGAACAAGACGATTGCTTTTGCCTGCGACCACGGCGGATTTCTGCTGAAGGATGCCGTGATCGCGCATCTGAAGAACGAGGGCTGGGAGGTGCTCGATTTCGGCACCTGGAGCGCGGAGAGCTGCGCCTATCCGCGCTATGCGGAGCCGGCCTGCCGCGCCGTCGCCGAGGGCCGCGCCGCGCTGGCCGTTCTCATCTGCGGCACCGGCATTGGCATGAGCCTGGCCGCCAACAAGATCCGCGGCATCCGCGCCGCCTGTTGCTCGGAGCCGTATTCCGCGGAGATGACGCGGCGGCACAACGACGCGAACGTCCTCTGCCTCGGCGCGCGCGTCGTCGGCGAGGGGCTGGCGCTGACGATTCTCGACGCATTCCTCACGCATTCCTTTGAGGGCGGCCGCCACGCCGATCGCGTGGCGATGCTGACGGATCTGGAAAACCGCTTCTGAGAGACCTATCCGCAGAAAAGGAGAACTGATATGTCTGAATATGATCCTCTGAATCTGAAAAATCAGCTGTGCTTCCCGCTGTACGCCGCTTCCCGCGAGATCATCAAGCGGTACCGGCCGTTTCTGGAGAAGCTGGACCTGACCTATACGCAGTACATCGCCATGATGGTATTCTGGGAGGAGCGGCGCGTCAGCGCCAAGACGCTCGGCGAGCGTCTGCTTCTCGACAGCGGCACGCTGACCCCGGTGCTCAAGAGCCTCGAGACGAAGGGGCTGATTTGCCGCACGCGCTCCCATGAGGACGAGCGCCTCCTGATCGCAGAGCTCACGCCGCAGGGCGAGGCGCTGCGCGAGCAGGCGATCGATATCCCGGCGCAGATCGCCAGCTGCGTGCTGCTGAAGCCGGAGGAGGCCGCCGAGCTCTACCGGCTGCTCTACAAGATTCTCGACACAACGCCCTCGCCGTGAGGCGGCCGTTGCCCGGACGGAAAAAAGTTGAAAAAACATCCGCGTCCCCTCTTGACAACGGGGAGCGGATGTGGTATTATATTACCAACCAACCGAGTAGGTTGGTAATATTTCTATCGGGAGGAGCCCGCATATGTCCAGGATTTATACCTCCGCCGATCAGCTGATCGGCAAGACCCCGCTTCTGGAACTGACCCATATAGAAAAAGAGGACGGCCTCAAGGCCACAGTCCTTGTCAAGCTCGAATATTTCAACCCCGCCGGATCCGTCAAGGACCGCATCGCCCGCGCCATGATCGACGAGGCCGAGGCCTCCGGCAAGCTGAAGCCCGGCTCCGTCATCATCGAGCCGACCTCCGGCAATACCGGCATCGGTCTCGCCTCCGTCGCCGCCGCGCGCGGCTACCGCATCATTATCGTGATGCCGGAGACGATGAGCGTCGAGCGGCGGCAGCTGATGAAGGCCTATGGCGCCGAGCTAGTGCTCACCGAGGGCGCAAAGGGCATGAAGGGCGCGATCGCACGCGCCGAGGCGCTCGCGCGCGAGACGCCGAACAGCTTCATCCCCGGCCAGTTCGTCAATCCCGCCAATCCGAAGGCGCACTTCGAGAGCACCGGCCCCGAGATCTACGAGGACACCGACGGAAAGGTCGATCTCTTCGTGGCGGGCGTCGGCACCGGCGGCACCATCACCGGCGTCGGCGAATATCTGAAGTCGAAGAATCCCGCCGTCCGCGTCGTCGCGGTCGAGCCGGCCTCCTCGGCCGTGCTCTCCACCGGCGTCGCCGGCCCGCACAAGATCCAGGGCATCGGCGCGGGCTTCGTGCCGGACGTGCTGAACACGAAGATCTACGACGAGATCATCGCAGTCACCAATGAAGAAGCCTTCGACGCCGGCCGCCGCATCGGCCGCAGCGAGGGCGTGCTGGTCGGCATCTCCTCCGGCGCGGCGCTGCATGCGGCGCTGCTTCTGGCCCGCCGGCCGGAGAACGAGGGCAAGACCATCGTCGCGCTGCTGCCGGACACCGGCGACCGCTACCTCTCGACTCCGCTGTTCGCGGACTGACGGATCATAAGACCGAAAGCACTCCGGCGGTATCCCGCCGGAGGCTTTTGAGCGAAAGGAAAACGATGAATCCAAAGAGAACGATTTACGCGGACAACGCCGCCACCACGCCGATGAGCGCGGCGGCCGTCGCGGCCATGCTGCCGTACATGGAGGGAATCTACGGCAATCCGTCGAGTCTGCACTCCGTCGGACAGCGCGCCGCGGAGGCGCTCGCCGACGCAAGGCAGCGCGTGGCGGCCTGCCTCGGCGCCGCCTCTCCGCAGGAGATCACCTTCACCTCCGGCGGCAGCGAGGCCGACAACCAGGCGATCCTCACCGCCGTGCGGCTGGGGGAAAAGAAGGGAAAACGGCACATCGTCTCCACCGCCTTCGAGCATCACGCGGTGCTCCATCCGCTCGAGCGGCTGGCGAAGGAGGGATATGAGATCACGCTGCTGGACGTCCATGAGGACGGCCTTGTGCGTCCGGAGGAGGTGCGCGCGGCGATCCGGCCGGATACCGCGCTCGTCAGCGTGATGTACGCCAACAACGAGATCGGCACCGTGCAGCCGATCGGCGAGATCGGCGCGATCTGCCGTGCGGCGGGCGTCCTCTTCCATACGGACGCCGTGCAGGCCGCGGGCCACCTGCCGATCGACGTCGCGGCGGAGAATATCGACATGCTCTCGCTCTCCGGCCACAAATTCCGCGGCCCGAAGGGCGTCGGCGCGCTCTATGCGCGGCGCGGCATCCGCCTCGCTTCGCTGATCGAGGGCGGCGCGCAGGAGCGCGGCCGCCGTGCGGGTACGGAAAACGTCCCCGCGATCATGGGCATGACCGCCGCACTGGAGGAGGCCGTCGCCCGCCGGGCGGCGGACGCCGCCGCCGTCGCGGCAAAGCGCGACCGGCTGATCGCCGGCCTTTCGGCGATCCCGCATTCGATCCTCAACGGCGATCCGGTGCGGCGGCTGCCCGGCAACGTCAGCTTCTGCTTTGAGGGCATCGAGGGCGAGTCGCTGCTGCTCCTTCTGGACGACCGCGGCGTCTGCGCGTCCTCCGGCTCCGCGTGTACCTCGGGCTCCCTCGATCCGAGCCACGTGCTGCTCGCCATCGGCCGCCCGCACGAGATCGCGCACGGCTCGCTGCGTCTGACGATCTCCGCCGAGACGACAGATGCGGACGTGGATTGCATCATCGGGGCGGTGCGCGAGGTCGTCGCGTACCTGCGCGGCATGTCGCCCGTCTGGCGCGATCTGACCGAGGGAAAAACGAAATTTGTGACAGAGTGAGGCAATTATGGCTTTATACAGCGAAAAGGTGATGGACCATTTCCGCAATCCGCGCAATGTCGGCACCCTCGAGGATGCGGACGGCGTCGGCGAGGTCGGCAACGCCAAGTGCGGAGACATCATGAAGATCTATCTGAAGATCCGGGACGACGTGATCGACGACGTGAAGTTTGAGACCTTCGGCTGCGGCAGCGCCATTGCCTCGAGCTCCATGGCGACCGAGATGATCAAGGGCAAGCCCGTCTCTGAGGCCATGGCGCTGACCAACCGCGCGGTCGCCGAGGCGCTGGACGGACTGCCGCCGCACAAGCTGCACTGCTCGGTGCTCGCCGAGGAGGCGATCAAGGCGGCGCTGAAGGATTATTACGACCGTCACGGCATCGCCTACGATCCTGCCGATTTCCCGGCGGGCGAGGGCTGCGCGCACTGCGGCCTCGCAGGAGAATGAAGGCGCTGATCGCCATGAGCGGCGGCGTGGATTCGAGCGTCGCTGCCTTCCGCATGCGGGAGGCGGGCTACGACTGCGTCGGCTGCATGATGCGCCTGTACGCAGGCGAGACGGAGGAAGGGTGCTGCTGCTCGCTCGACGACGCAGAGGATGCGCGTGCCGTGGCGCGGCGGCTGGGGATCCCGTTTTACGTCTTCAACTATGCCGACGCCTTCCGCCGCGAGGTGATGGAGCCCTTCGCCGACGCCTACCGCCGCGGCCGGACGCCGAATCCGTGCATCGAATGCAACCGCGCGCTGAAGTTCGGACGGCTCTTTCTTCGCGCGCGGGAGCTCGGCTGCGAGCGGATCGCCACCGGGCATTACGCCCGCGTGGAGCGCGACGGCGCGCGCGCGCTGCTGCGCGCGGCCGCCGATGCGGCGAAGGACCAAAGCTACGTGCTCTACACGATGACGCAGGAGCAGCTCCTTCACACCGTTTTCCCGCTGGGGGAGATGACGAAGGAGGAGACGCGCGCGGCGGCCGCCGCGTGCGGTTTTGTCAACGCGGAGAAGCCGGACAGCCAGGACATCTGCTTCGTGCCGGACGGCGATTACGCCGCGGCGGTGGAGCGGATCCTCGGCACGCGCTTCCCGGAGGGGGATTTTGTTTCGCCCGACGGGACGGTGATCGGCCGTCACCGCGGCATTATTCACTATACCGTCGGCCAGCGGCGGGGACTGGGCGTCCCGGCCGCCTCGCGGCTGTACGTCTGCCGCATTGATCCCGAGGCGAACACCGTCACGCTCGGCGAGGAGCGCGATCTGCTCTGCGAGGCTGCCTGGACGGAGGCGCCGCACTGGATCGCCGGGGAGGCGCCGTCCTTCCCGCTTTTCTGCCGCGTGCGGCTGCGCTATCACGCGCGGCCGCTGGAAGCGGCGGTCCGGCGCGACGGCGACGGGCTGCGGATCGAGTTTGCCGAGCCGCCGCGCGCCCCGGCGCCGGGACAGGCGGCGGTCTTCTATGACGGTGAGTATGTGCTCGGCGGCGCGGTGCTGCGCCGGCAGGAGCATGAGGGAGTTCTGAGATGATTACAACGAAGGGACGCTACGCGCTGCGCGTGCTGGTCGATCTCGCGGAGCACGGCGGCGGAGACTGGATTCCCATGAAGGACGTGGCGACGCGGCAGGAGATCTCGCTCAAATACCTGGAGCGGATCCTGCCGGTGCTGACGCAGAACCGGCTGATCGAGGGACAGCACGGCAAGGGCGGCGGCTACCGCCTGGCGCAGGCGCCGGAGACGATCCACGTCGGGGACGTTTTGCGGCTGCTGGAGGGCGATCTCGCGCCGGTGGCCTGTGTCTGCGAGGGCGCCGCGCCCTGCGCGCGCGTCAGCGGCTGCCGTACCTATCAGATGTGGAAAAAATTCGGCGAGATCACGAACGCCTACTTCGACGGCATCACGATCGCCGATCTGATGCAGCCGGTCTCCGGCGGCGAATATGTGATCTGAAACGAGCCGTGCCGCGGCGCTCTCCGGAGCGCCGCGGCACGGCTGTTTCATTCGGCATGGACGGCCAGCACGTCGTCCAGCTGGGCGGGCGCGCTGACGGAGGTGATCGGCACGATCTGTCCTGGCAGCGCGCGGATCTCTTCGAGCAGCGCCGTCTGCACCGGGCGGCCGCTGCGGCTGAGACGTGCGAGCAGCGCTTCGTTGTACGGATTCTCAAACACCGCGTCGAGCCGCGCGGTGTCCGCGCCGGCGGCGCGCTTGGCAAACCAGCCGCGCGCCGTGGCGGAGTAGGGGATGACGGCGAGATGGCGCGCGTCGAGCGCGGGCAGCTCGTCGTCGGTGAGCGTCACCAGCGTGTCGTCGGCGTAGAGCGGCTTGTTCGGATGTGCCGGCGACCAGAGATCAGACACGGCGCACGGGCCGGCCAGACCGTGTGCACGGGCGGCGTCGTCGAGCGCGGCGGCGCGCGCGGCGGTGTAGTTGGAGATGCCCCAGAAGCGGATCTTGCCCGCGCGCACGAAGGAATCCATGATCGACACGATCTCCCCGGCAGGCAGGGAGGGATCGTCCCGGTGGAGCCAGTAGAGCGCGATTTCGTCCAGCCCCAGCTCCCGCAGGCTCTCGTCGAGGTCCGCGGCGACGTCGGGCGCGTTCAGTCGCGGCGTGCGCATCGATCGCAGATCGGGATGCGCGCCCTTGGTGGCGACGACGAGCGCGCGCCGTCCCCGCGCGCGCAGATAGTCGCCGAGCAGCCGCTCACTGCGGCTGTAGGTGTCGGCGCGGGCGTAGACGTGCGCGGTATCGACGAAGCTGCCGCCCGCATCGCGGAAGCGGTCGAGCAGGGAAAAGACCGTCTCGCGGTCGAGCCGGGTACCGAAGTGGTCGCCGCCGAGGCAGATCTCCGATACGGTCAGGTCGGTGCGGCGGAGGGTGAGCTGTTTCATGGGCTTCTCCTTTCGGGATTCAGGATGGCTCGGTATGCGCGCGGACGCGGTTTTCCTCCGACGGCGCGTAACCGAAGCGGGCGCGGTAGAGACGGAAAAAGGTCGAATACTCGGGAAAGCCGAGCGCGGCGTGCACCTCCGTCGGGCGGCGGCCGAGGCACAGCTGCGCCTGCGCGGCGAGCAGCCGGCGGTTCGTCAGGTATTTCTTCGGCGAGGTTTTCAGCTGCTGCCGGAAGAGGCGGTAAAGGTAGCGGTCCGTGATGTGCAGCGCGTCGCTGATCTCCGTCACGGAGGAGATCGCCGCCAGGTTTTCGCCGATATAGCGCAGCGCCTGCTGGAGGATCGGATGGAGCGCCGCCTGCTCGGTGGGCGGCGTGCGGCCGGGCAGGGAGAGATTGTAGAACATCTCGCGCACGACGCCGCGCGCAAGATCGGGGAAGGCGGCCTTGCCGAAGACGCGGCTGTAGTAATCCAGCCGACGAAAGCTGTCGAGAATGAGGGCGTTGTCCGCGCAGGCGACGACGTCGGTGTGCGCCAGCAGCTCCCGGCAGTCCAGCCCCTCGAGAAAGCGCGGATGAAAGAGCAGATCGCAGCGCTCGTATTCCTCGCTGCCCTCCAGCGCGATGTAGTGAGGAACCGTGGGGCGCACGAGCACCAGATCGTGCCGGCGCAGCGCGTAGCGCCGGTCCTCGACCACGTGATGGGCGCACCCGCGCACGAAGAGGATCAGCTCCGGGTATTCGTGGGTGTGCAGCGAGAAGCGCGTTACCGGCCCGATGGGCGTGACGGCGTGCCGATAGACGAGCTCGTCCGAGACATGCTCTGCGAGGATTTTCATGCCGCTCTCCTCCTTTTGCCGCGTCGGCGGCGCGGATGCGTTCTCCGGGAAATAGTATATCACGGAAGTTCGCTTTTTGCAATATAAAAGTTCACGCCGCACTATAGACAACGGCGGGCCGAGGCGGTATAATTATAATGGAAACCACCAAATATCAGGAGGTATCAGAATGAAACGTTTGAATCTGGCGGTCATCGGGCAGGGGCGCAGCGGAAAGAACATCCACGGCGCCTTCTATCGCAGCGAGGGTAATACGTTTTTCAACGTGCGCTACGTCGTGGACGCGGACGAAATCAGCCGTCAGCGCGCGCTCGAGCTCTATCCCGGCTGCGAGGCGCTGAGCGATTACCGGGAGCTGTTTGAGAAAAACGACCTCGACCTCGTCGTGAACGCCTCGTATTCCTGCATGCACTATCCGATCACGAAGGATCTTCTCGAGCACGGGCTGAACGTCCTTGTTGAGAAGCCGTTCGCCCGCAACCGCTACGAATGCGAGGATCTGATCCGCACGGCGAAGGCGCACGGCGTGACGCTCGCCGTCTTCCAGCAGACTTTCCTTGCGCCGTTCTATCTTGAGGCGCAGCGCTTTATCCAAAGCGGTGTCTTCGGCCATATCGAGCAGATCAACATCCACTACAGCGGCTACTTCCGCCGCTGGGACTGGCAGACGATGCAGAAGATGATGGGCGGCTCGACCTACAACACCGGCCCGCATCCGATCGGCCTCGCGCTCGGCTTCCTCGATTTCGATCCGCTCACGACCGTCGTCTACTCGCGCCTCGCCACCGCGCTGACCAGCGGCGACGCGGACGACTATTCGAAGATCCTGCTCACCGCGCCGGGCAAGCCGCTCGTCGATGTGGAGATGAACACCATCGATCCGTTCAACAACTACCAGCTGCAGATCATGGGCACGCGCGGCGCCCTCCGCGCCACGAACGCGCACTATGAGCTCCAGTACTGGAAGGAAGAGGAGAACCCGCCGCGTCCGGTGCAGCTCGAGACGCTGCGCGACGAGAATCACAACCCGATCTACTGCGGCGAAAAGCTCGTCTGGCACAAGGAGAGCGGCGACTTCAAGGGCAGCGTCTTCACGAGCGCCGTCAAGGCCTTCTATGAGAATCTCTACGCCGCGCTGACGGAGGGCGCGCCGCTGGCTGTGCCGCCGGAAAAGGTGACAGAGATCGTCGGCGTCATCGAGAAGGTCCACGCGGACAATCCGCTGCCGGTGAAATACTGAGGCGCGGCATGTACAGAATCGCACTGCTCGGCGTCGAAAATTCGCACGCCGATACCTTCCTCCGCTTCATGCGGGAGGAGAACGAGTTCTCCGATCTGGCCCCCGTCGGCGTCTATTCGAATGAGGCCGCCGCGGCCGCCCGCCTTCATGAAAAATACGGCGTGCCGGTGCTCGGCGCGCCGGAGGAAGCCGTCGGCGCCGTCGACGGCGTGATCGTCACGGCCCGGCACGGCGGCAATCATCTCCCCTACGCTGCGCCGTATCTTCCCGCCGGCATCCCCGTTTTCCTCGACAAGCCCGTCACGGTCACGGAGGCGGACGCGCATGCGCTGGCCGAGGCGCTCAGAAGATATAAGAATCCCTTCACCGGCGGCTCCTGCCTCAAGTACAGCCCCTTCGTGCAGTCGCTGCGCGCGGCGCACGAGAGCGGCGAGGGCGGGCGGACGCTCGGCGGCGTCGTGCGCTGCCCGGTCGCCATGAACAGCGAATACGGCGGCTTCTATTTCTACGCGCAGCATCTGGTGGAGACGGTGGTCGAGATCTACGGTACGGACGTGCGCGCGGCGGCGGCCTTTCGCTGTGACGCCGGCGTGACGGCGGTCTTCCGCTATCCCGGCTTTGACGTGACGGGCTGCTTCATGGACGGGAACTATCAGTACGCCGCCTGGCGCTTCGCGGAGAAGACCTCGGAGGGCGGCGTCTTTCCGGTCGATACGCCCTGCTTCCTTGCGGAGCTGCGCGCCTTTCACGCGCTGCTTCACGGCGAGGCGGGACGCGAATCGATTTCGCGCCTTCTGTGCCCGGTCTTCGTCATGAACGCGATCGAACGGTCGCTCACAAGCGGCCGCGAGGAGACTGTCGGAGGGTGCGGGGCATGAAACGGATCCTGCTTTCGGCCTTCTCCGACGAGTATTCCGCCGACTTCGGCGAGCAGATCGCGGCGCTCTGCCGCCTCGGCATCCGCTATATGGAGATCCGCGGCGTCGACGGACGCAACGTGTCCGAGCTGAGCGCCGCGGAGGCGAAGACGTGCGCCGCGCGCCTCGCCGACGCCGGGATCTCCGTCAGCGCCGTCGGCTCGCCGATCGGCAAGATGCCGCTCGACGGCGACTGGCTGGCGCACCGGGATATGGCCGCGCGCGTTTTTGAGATCGCGGCGATCCTCGACGCGCCCTGCTGCCGCGTCTTCTCCTTCTATATACCGGCCGGCGTCGACGCGTCGTTCTGCCGCCCGCAGGTGATCGAGCGGCTGGACGAGCTGCTCGAGATGGCGACGCGTGCCGGCGTGACGCTCTGCCATGAGAATGAGGCCGGCATCTACGGCGAGAGCCCGGCGCAGTGCGCCGATCTGCTCGCCGCGCTCGGCGGGCGGATGCGCTGCGTGTTCGATATGGGCAACTTCGTCCTCTGCGGCTACTCGCCCTATCCGTCCGCGTACCGCATGCTGCGCCCGTATATCCGCTATTTCCATATCAAGGACGCCGTCGTCACCGGCGCGATCGTGCCGCCCGGGCAGGGCGAGGCGATGATCCGGGAGACGCTCGCCGATTTCTCGGCGGGAGAGGGCTAGTATTTCGTCTCGCTCGAGCCGCATCTCGAGGTGTTCGACGGCCTGGACAAGCTGAGCGCGCAGCGCCCGCGGACGCTGTTTCACTATCCGACGCAGGCGGCGGCGTTTGAGGACGCCCACGCCCGCCTCGCCGCATTGCTGGAGGAACTATCATGAACTGGATGCACAGCCGGACGGCGGCCGTCGACGAGGCGCGCGTCGCGGTCTACGATTCCCGCGCCGAGATGGGCGCGGCTGCCGCGGCCGATATCGCCGAGGCGATCCGCCGCGTGCTCGCGGAAAAGGACGAGGTCACGATGATTTTCGCCGCCGCGCCGTCGCAGAACGAAGTGCTCGCGTCGCTGGGAGCGGATCCGACCGTCGCCTGGCAGCGCGTGCGCGCCTGCCATATGGACGAATACATCGGCCTCGCCGCCGACGCCCCGCAGGGCTTCGGCAATTTTCTGCGCGCGCATCTCTTCGACCGTGTGCCGCTCGGGGAGACGCACCTCATCGACAGCACCGCGGACGCGAGGGCGGAGTGCGCGCGCTACGGCGCGGTCCTGCGCGCGCATCCGGCGGACATCGTTGTCATGGGCATCGGCGAGAACGGCCACATCGCCTTCAACGATCCCGGCGTCGCTGATTTTCACGATCCCGAGACGGTCAAGATCGTGCCGCTCGACCCGGTCTGCCGCATGCAGCAGGTGCACGACGGCTGCTTCGCCGCGCTGGACGAGGTGCCGCGCGAGGCGCTGACGCTGACGGTGCCGACGCTGACGCGCGCGCCGTATCTGTTCTGCATCGTCCCGGCGAAAACGAAGGCCGAGGCCGTGCGCGCGGCGCTCTGCGGCCCGATTGCCGAGACGTGCCCGGCTTCGATCCTGCGCACCCGTCCCGGCGCGCGGATGTATCTCGATCCGGACAGCGCGTCGCTTTTGGGGTGAAACGATGACGCAGTGCTTTCTGTGTGACCGGATCCTGTGCGGCGGGGCGGAGCGCACGGGCGCGATCCTCGTGCGCGACGGCGTGATCGAGGCGCTCGCGGACGGCCCCGTGCCGGCCGACGAGACGATCGATCTGCGCCCGCTGTGCCTCTCGGCCGGCTGGATCGACATGCACACGCACGGCGGCGGCGGCCACCCGTTCCTTGACGGAACGGAGGAGGATGTGATCGAGGGCTGCCTCTTCCACCTTCGCCACGGCACGACGTCGATCCTGCCGACCCTTTCCGCCGCGCCGTTCCCGGCGATGCGCGCCGCCGTCGCCGCCATCGAAGCGGCGCGCCGCAGCGGCCGCTTCCCGGGCACGATCCTCGGCGCGCACATGGAGGGACCGTACCTTTCCGCCGCGCAGTGCGGCGCGCAGTGCCCGCGCTTCATCACCCCGCCGCAGCCTGCGGAATACGAGGCGCTGCTCGCCGACTATCCCGGCGCCGTCGTCCGCTGGACGTACGCGCCGGAGAACGACCCGGACGGCGTTTTCTGCCGCTGCCTGCGCGCGCACGGCGTCGTGCCGTCCGCCGGCCACACCGACGCGATCCTCTCCGACATGGATACGGCGATCGAAAACGGCTGCCGCCTCGTCACGCATCTGTACTCCTGCACCTCCACCGTCACGCGCGAGTTCGGCTTCCGCCGTCTCGGCGTGATCGAGGCGACGTTTCTGCGCGACGAGCTTTCATGCGAGATCATCGCCGACGGGCGGCATCTGCCGCCGGAGCTGATCCGGATGATCCTCAAGATCAAGGGCGAGGACGCCGTCGCGCTGGTGACGGACAGCCTTGCGCTGGCCGGCACCACGGCGCGAGAGGGCGTGATGGCGGGGACGGAATATCTCATCGAGGACGGCGTCTGCAAGCTGCGCGACCGCAGCGCCTTCGCCGGCAGCATCGCCACAGCGGACGATCTGCTCCGCGTGGTGACGCGGGACTGCGGTGTGCCGCTGGCGCGCGCGGTCAAGATGATGACGGAAACGCCCGCGCGCATCCTCGGCATCCGGGCCGGCCGCCTCGAGCGGGGCTTCCCGGCGGATCTCGTGGCGTTTTCCGCGCCGGAGATCGCCGTGCGGCGCGTCTTCCTCGGCGGAAAAGAATTCTCTCTGACGTAAAAAATCCTCCGTTCGGCTGCCCGAACGGAGGATTTTTTCACTCTGCGGCGCTCTCGCCGACAAGGCGGCGCACCCAGATGCCGCTTTTGGCCATCAGATAGCCGATAGACGCCTTGACAATCTCCATCCCCTGCGTGATCCAGAAGATCCAGTGGATGCTGAGCGGGGTGAAGCGCGTGAGAACGAAGGTCAGCGGCAGCATCAGCGCCCAGACGGTGCCGGAGTCGAAAAGCATCGTCAGAAGGACGCGGCCGCCGGAGCGAAGCGTGAAGTAGGAGGCCGTCGAGACGGCGTTGAAGGGGAGCATTGCCGCGAAGACGAGGATCATGTAGGAGGCCAGCGAGCGGGCCGACGCGGAGGTGTTGTAGAGCAGGGGGAAGAAGGGCGCGGAGGCGGCCAGCAGCGCGCCGGTCACAACGCCGCAGAAGATGCCGAAGGCGATCAGCTTGCGGTCGGTGTCGCGCGCCTCCTCCAGCTTGCCCGCGCCGAGCAGATTGCCGACGATGATGGCTACGGCGGCGCCCAGCGAGATGAAGACGATGCTGAAGAGATTCGTGATCGTGGAGGCGATGTTCTGCGCCGCCACCACGTCGAGGCCGCGCGTCGAATAGCACTGGTTGCGCAGCGTGATCGCCGTCGCCCAGAAGAGCTCGTTCGCCATCAGCGGCAGGCCGCGGATGAAGATGCGGCGGGCGAGCGCCCCCGGGATCGAAAGCGAGCGGAAGGCGCCGCGGTGGAAGGGACAACGCTCGGCGTGCCGCGCCGTCCAGACGATGAGGATGCCCGCCTCGGCAAAGCGGGAGACGACCGTGGCGATCGCCGCGCCGCGCACGCCCATGGGCGAAAGGCCCAAGTGTCCGAAGATCAGGATCCAGTTGAGCACGAAATTGAGCAGCACGGCGGCGATGCTGGCGGCCATCGGCAGAAAGGTCTCCTCCGTCTCGCGCAGGGTCGAGGCATAGGCCTGCGTGACCGCCGCCGGGATCAGCCCGACGAGCATGATCGTCAGATAGACGTGGCCCTCTGCGAGCGTCTGCGCGAGATCGCCCTCCAGACTGCCGTCGTGGAGGAACATGCCGATGAAGGCGTCGCCAAAGAGCAGAAAGACGGCGATGCCGAGCACGCCGGCGAAAAAGCTGATGAGCATCTTGAAGCGGAAGGTGGCGCGCACGCCCGCGACGTCGCCGCGTCCGTGATACTGCGCGGTGAAGATCCCGGCGGCGGAGACGGCGCCGAAGACGACCGAGGTGAAGATAAAGAGAAACTGGTTGACGATCGAGACGCCGGACATCGCCTCGGTGGACAGCCGTCCGACCATGATGTTGTCGAGCAGGCCGACGAAGTTGGTGATGCCGTTCTGGATCATGATCGGCACGGAAATGGAGAGCACGAAGCGATAGAACTTCCGGTCGCCGACAAGAGAACGTATGGACATGGAGATTCACTTTCGAGAGGAAATTTACTCTAACATTATATCATATCCGCCGGATGTTGGCAAGAGAAAAAGCGGCGCGGACCCCTCCGCGCCGCTTTGGCTGCGCCGAAGGGCGGCGGCTGAAAAAACGCCGGAGAGTATTTGCCCGACCGTGATAAGGATGTTTTTTAGAAGAATCGGTGTAATCCCGTTTGAACGGGGTTACACCGTTCTTCTTTTCTGTACTTATGACACGTATTTCAGCGTCTTCGGATTATTCTTCATTTCTTCCATCATTGCCTGTATCTCCTTTTCGTCGGGGATGCTCATCATACCAACGACGGTAATACATATCTGAGCCAAAAAAGCCGTTTTTGGCTCAACCGAACATATCGAGTGCGGCAAGGACGTTTTCAACGTTTGCCTCCTTTTCTTCCTCGGTCAGGTCCGTGTCGAGCTTTGAAGGTGCCGATGGCGGCGGAGAAGCCGTAATAGATACGCTTTTCTGTTCCTCCCGGAACATAGCGCGGATATCGTCAAGGGACAGCGAACCGTCGTTACCTTCGCGGTCGATTGCCTCTATGATCGCGTTCACGATGAAACGGTTTCTCGTTCCGCTGCTTTTCTCCGAGAGCTTGCCGAGATACTCCGCCGCCGTCCTTTCCCGTTGTGTCCTTCACCTATGGTGTAATATTTGCCGTCGTAAACGAGAAGATTTTTCGTGAACAGCGGCTCGCCGTCGCTTTTCAGCACGCCTGTCCTGAATACGTGGTTAGCGGTTTTGATGTTCCCGTAACCGTGGTCGATGCCGATGATGACTTTGTCTTTGAATTGTTTCATGGTTTTTGCCTCCTGCCGGTCTTTCCCGACTGTCTGAATTATTAGTTTGTTTTGTCGATCACACGCTGTCATTCGTTTGGTTTTTCAGCCGGATACCCTCATAGGCGTCCCTCCTTTTTGATTTTGGGCATAAGAAAAGACCGGCGGTTTTCCGTCGGTCTTGCCTTTTCCATGTAAAAAAGCGCGTGCAGTTATCAAATAAATCAGCGTATGGTTATTCCGTCACTTTCTGCCGACAAGCAAGGCGGAGCCGGACAGCGCCATCCACTTTGCTTCAAACGGCGTCATGAATCTGCCGGATGTCGTGTCGATCAGCTCGACCTTCTCGTATCCCATGCTCTTCAGCTTTTTGACAAACGAGAGCATATCGCCGTATTTCGATTTGGAGAATAGATCGTGCAGCGCGAACGTGCCGCCCTTTTTGAGTGTGCGCAGCGTTTCAAGCAGGATCGCCTGACGGTCTTTTGACGGGATATTGTGGTAGACGTAGTTGCTCGTCACCGCGTCGAAGGACCCGTCGGCAAATTCGAGCTTCGTCGCGTCGCCTTGTCGGAAGGAGACGTTATTCACGTTTTCAGCTTTCGCGTTTCTTTCACACAGCGGCTTATTGAACGAGGCGTATTCCTTGCCCCAGCGGTCGATGCCGACAAAGGAGGCGTTCGGATTGCGCTTCGCGCAGGCGATCGTCAGCGCGCCGCTGCCGCAGCCGACGTCAAGGCATTTGCCGCCGTCGGGGAGCCTTACGTATTCCGCGATCCCTTCGATGATCTGCTTTGACATTTTGCGCTTGCCGTTGTAATCGAACGCGCGGTACATCAGCGCCATCCACAAGGTAACGCAGGCGCAGACGACCGTCGCTGCGAGAAAAACGACGAACAGAACCGTCTTTGCTGTCCCGGAAACAAGCCCGGTACAGCCGAAAACGATGAAGAGCGCAAGGCAGACGAGCGTGCCGAAGAGCGTGCCGAGCACCATGCCTTTCGGCATCCAGTTTTTGTAATCGGGTTTCATCATAGGTCTCCTTTCTTACACGCTCCAGGCCGCGCTTTCGGCCTGCAGATCTGCCATACGGCGGAAAATGCCGTTTTCGATTGCGTAAAGCGTCTTCGGCGAGCCCGCTTCCGCGACCTTTCCGTCCTTGAGCACGACGATCTTGTCCGCCGCCTCGACGGTGCGCATGCGGTGGGCGATGACCAGCACGGTCTTGCCGGCAAGAAGCCGCGACAGCGCGCCCTGGACCTTCGTTTCGTTCTCCACGTCGAGCGACGCCGTCGCCTCGTCGAGAAGCACGATGGGCGCGTCCTTCAACAGCGCACGGGCGATGGAGATCCGCTGACGCTCGCCGCCCGACAGCTTGGCGCCGTTCTCGCCGATGGGCGTTTTGTATCCCTCCGGCATTTTCAGCACGAACTCGTCGCAGTTCGCCGCCTTCGCCGCCGCGAGGACCTCTTCGTCCGTCGCGCCGTGCTTGCCGAGGCGGATGTTTTCCATCACGGTATCGTCAAAGAGGACAACGTCCTGGAACACCATCGAGTAATCCGTGAGAAGCACCTCGGGATCGACGGCGGAGACATCCACGCCGCCGACCGTGATCCGGCCGCCGGTCACGTCCCACAAGCGCGCCGCAAGGCGGGCGCAGGTACTTTTCCCTGTGCCCGAAGGACCGACCAGCGCCGTGATCTCGCCCTCTTTCGCGGTGAAGCTGACGCCGGAAAGCACCTCGTGATCGTCGTAGGAAAAGCTGACGTTATCAAACACGATATCGTGTCCGTCGGGATGGAATTCGTTCGCTCCTTCCGCGCTCGGCGTATCATAGATCTCGTTAATACGCGCGGCGGATACCTGCGACATGAACATCTCGGCGATGAGCGCGAGGCTCTGATCGAACGGCGCATAAACGCGGGTGATGACCATAAGGAACATAAACATCAGCATAAAACCGATCTTGCCGGAAAGCACGAGAGAAGCACCAGTGAGAATCGTCGTCGCCACGCCGAGCCGCATGATGACCGACGCGCCGTTGACGAACAGTCCGGTGACAAGCTCGCCTTTGACGTTGGTCTTTTCCCGCCGGTCGATCTTTTTGTAAAGCCCTTCCAGATACTGCTCCTCGCGGTTGGTCGCGCGGATCTCACGGATGTTTTCAAGCGATTCCTGGATCCCGTCGGAAACGGCGACAGCGTCGGCCTTGAGCCTTTCGGAATTGCGCTTTGAGATCCTGCGGCTGCCGAACAGCAGCGCGAACGCCACCGGCACGCCCCACAGGCAGGCAATCGCCATACGCCAGTCGTAAATGAACAGCACAACGGCGATGATCGCGGTCGAGATATACGCGCCGTAAAGATACCCGAGACAGTGCGACCATACGTGCTCCAGGCGGTTGACGTCGTCCATCACCGTCGTCGTCAGATCCGCGATATCCTTTTTGCCGAACCAGCCGAGCGGCAGACGGCGCAGCCGTTCCGCAAGGGTGAGGCGCGTGTCGCGCACTTCGTTATAGACAAGCCCGTAGGTGGTGCGGTACTGCTCGAGATGCGTGACGAAAGACAGAACGACAAACCCAAGGAGCAGCCCGACAAAGAGCCAGGCGTTCGGGAGCGGCGCGCCGTCCGTCAGCGTGTCCATGTACTTCTGCATCATAAAATACAGGATGCCCATGCCGGCCATCATAATGAGATTGACGACGACCGTCCAGGCGGCGCCTTTTTTCGTATTGAGAACGCCTTTCTCGGTCAGGGCGTATTTCTTTTTGAAGTTTTCACCGAACATTCAGGCTCCCTCCTTCCCGGACGCGATCTTCCACGTGACCGCCTGATTGTATTCCTTCCACATCCGTTCGTACAGTCCGCCGCCGACGGAGAGCGCCGCGTGCGTCCCTTCCTCGACGACCCTGCCGTGATCGAGAACAATGATCTTATCCGCGCCCACCACGGTGGAGAGGCGGTGCGCGATCATGATGACGGTGCGGCCCTTGGTGAGCGTCTTCAGCGCCTTCTGGATCAGCGCTTCGTTTTCGGGGTCGGCGAACGCCGTCGCCTCGTCCAGCACGATGATCGGCGCGTCCTTCAGAATCGCCCGCGCCAGCGCCACGCGCTGCTGTTCGCCGCCCGAAAGATACGTCCCCTCCGAACCGATCACGGTGTCGATCCCCTTCGGCAGCTTTTCAATGATATCGCCGCACTGCGCCGCGTGAAGCGCCGCTTCGGCTTCCTCGCGGGTCGCGTCCGGACGCGCGGCGCGGACGTTTTCGAGGATCGACGACTTGAACAGGCGCGTGTTCTGGAAGACGAACGCCACCTTGTCCATCAGCACGTGGGGGTCTATGTCTTTTACGTTCACGTTTCCGACCAGCACCTCGCCGGACGAAACGTCCCAGAAGCGCGGGATCAGACTGGCCGCCGTGGTCTTGCCGCCGCCCGAGGGGCCGACCAGCGCGACCGTCTGCCCGGGCTCGACCTTGAAGGAAACGTGATCGAGCGCGGGATGCTCCGCGCCGTCGTAGGTAAAGGTGACGTCTTTGAATTCCACGCCGTTGTCACGCGGCGTCTGCGGATTTTTTGCTATCTCCAGCGTCGGCGCGTTCATCACGGTATTGATCCGGGCAAGCGCGGTCTTCGCCAGCATCGTGCCGGACGCGGCGAACATGATGCGCGCGAGCGCGGTGGAAATGATCGCCGAGAAGACGGCGTAGAACGCGAAGTTGGTGACAAAGCCAGCAAAGCCGCCGCCCGCAAGCGCGGCGGGCGCGATCAGCAGCGCCGCCGGAACGAGGAAGATGAACGCGCCCTCGGTGAAGGTGAGGTTGACCGACTGCGGAACGCGGCAGACGCCGTCCGTGTATTTCTGCGCCTTTGCGCTGTAATCGTCGATCGCCGCTTTGAACGCTTTGAACGAATATACTGTCTGCTGAAAGACCTTCACGACCGGGATGCCGCGCACGTATTCCGTGCCGGCCTTGCTCATCACGTCCTGCGCCGCCTGGTATTCCGCCATCAGTTTGGCGTTTTTGCCGCCCATCATCGTAAACATCGCTCCGACCGAGATCACGGCGGCGAGGAGGCACGCAAGCCCCATACGCCAGTCGAAGATGAACATCAGAACCAGCATCCCGAGGAACATCGCCGCGGTGCCGACGATATCGGCAAGGTTGTGCGCCAGCAGCGTTTCGGTCTCGGATGCGCCTCCGTCAAGACGGTTGCGCAGCAGCCCCGACGCGTTGCTGTCGAAGAAACCGAGCGGCGTTTTCATCAAATGAGCCACGCCCTGCTTGCGTATGTTCGTTGCCGTGCGGAACGCCGCCAGATGCGTGCACATCAGCGCACAGAAATAGACGATGATTCCTCCGAAGGCGAAGGCGAATGCCAGCCGCCCGTATTTTGCGATCTCGGTCGCTGCGCTCCAATCCGGCGCCACGGCGATCAGATCCCGCGCCGCGAGCCAGATGCAGATATACGGCGCCATACCCAGCACCATGGCGGCGGCGGAGAGACTCAGCCCCAGAACGGTCAGTGCCTTGTACTTCCCGGCGTAGCCGAGAAGCACCGCGACGTCGCCTTGCTTTTTTTGCTTCATTTTTTGTCTCCTTTCTTCGCAAACCACGGGATGGCGCGGTTTGTGCGCTTGCAGTATTTTTCGTATTCGTTTCCGAACCGTTCGGTCAGCCATTTTTCCTCGGTATTCTTCATCATCACGGTCATAAGCGCCCAGAAGACGAAGAACAGCGGCAGAAAAAGCAGATTCCCCGCGATGCACAACGCGCCGGTGCCGGCGAACAGGATCGCCGAATAGATCGGGTTTCTCACGTGCGCGTACACGCCGCCGGTGACAAGGCGGTTTTCTTTTATCCCGTCGTCGAGCTTCGCCACGAGCACGGCGCGGATCCATAGCGAGACGCCATAAACGATCAGCAGGATCCCGAGGATCAAAAGCGGGATCTTCAACTGCGGTACTTTCCCGAACGGGATCAGATTGCCGCAGACGCATCCCGCCGCGCTCAGCGCGGCGACGATCGCGCAGTAGACCGGACCGACGCCGTACAGCGGGAGATGACCGCTGTTTTTCATTCTCTCACTCCCTCCCATCCTTCAGCGCCTCGATCATATCGGTCCGGCCGATCTTGCGGCGCAAAAGCAAAAGCGAAATCACGTAGCTTGCCAAAGTGATGAGCGCGGTGTAAAGGATACTTTGCGGATAGAGCGTCGCCGGGATCATGATATGCTCGACCTCGACGAACTCCGCACAGTACCACGCCATCACGCCCCAGGCGGCGGCGATCCCGAGCGCAATCCCGGGGATGAGCAGAAGATGATTGGAGGAGAGGATCATCGAGTCGATCTGTCCATCCTCAAATCCGAGGACCTTCAGCATTGAAATATTGTGTCCGTTCTCGGTGATCATCGTGTTGATCGTCGCGTAAAGCGCGGCGATGCAGACGATCATGCCGATGATCATAAAGGCGTAGATCAGCCCGCCCATCGCGGTCATCATATTCTCCATCTGCGTTTCGTAGGTGGTGTCGGAGATGATCTCGGTCACCTCGTCGCTTTTGTAATCAAGCGATTTGTCGGCAAGCACGGCGTTGTAGCTCTTTTCGTCGATCCCGGCGATCTTCGCCGCCTTCTCACGCGAGGTGAGAAGATAACTCTGATAGCCGTTCTTTATAACGCCGTCGATCTTCACGGTCTGTTCTTCGAGCGTGGCGATCGAGCGGAAGGTGAACGTGTCGCCCTTATGTACACCGAACGTCGCCTCACAGAGCGTGCTGATATAAAACCCGTTTTCAAGGTCGGCTTTTTCTCCGTCGACGGTCGTCAGGTTCCAGAGCGTCGCGTCACGGTCGAGACCGAGCAGCGAGAAGCGGCTCGATCCCTCGTTTTCGTATTGCAGGGCGAGCATCGGTTCTCCGTCCTCCGGCTTGCCGTTTTCAAGAGAATTCAGAATATATTCGTATTTGAAGCTGCCGAATTCGCCGTGCGCCTCTTTGCCCACCGCCTGCACCGAGTCGATGAAAGAGAAGGCAAAGGCGACGATCATGGCGCCGAGGAAGATGCCGAGGAAAATCACGAAGCTGCGCCCGGGGCTTCCGACGAGCTGACGGACGGCGAATTTGCGTTTTACAGGCGCTTTCTTTTTTGAAAGGATGCGGCGGCTCTTCGCATCCGCGCCTACTTTGCCGGAAAGAAGATCCACCGTGTCGGCTTTCAGGAGCTTGCGCACGCGGAGCATCGCGGCGACAAAGTAGATTAGCGTCGGGATCACCACGCCGGCGGCGGCGACCCAGACGGGGAGCGTGAATTCCGGCCTCATCGGCTCGTAGTCGGCGAGTCCCAGCGAGCCGAAGGGCTTTGCAAGGAGCAGCGCGGCGAGGGAGGTGAGAAGGCCGCCGACGATGCCGGGGATGACGGCGAAAAGACTGTAATGCCGCATCAGCTGCGATCTCTCATACCCAAGAGCCGACAGTGTGCCGATGAGCTTCTGCTCCGCGCGGATCCTCCGCCCGAGCAGGATGCAGACGAGCGCCACGGTGAGAAGCGGGAAGATCACGAGGATGAACCACGAGGACATGATGAACATGTCCGCCTGCTCGTGCACGAACGTGATCCGCATGTTGCCGTCGGCGGAGAGATAGGAGGACATGAAGTAGTCCTCGTTGATCGCCCTGCGGAAGGCGGCCTCGTCGGTCTTTTCGGTGTAAATCACCTTATTGCTGATGCTGCCGCCGCCGAACTGCGCTTCAAATTCGTCCGGCGTCATATAGCAGAGAAAGAACGTCGTCACGTTTTTATAGTCGTCCGACACGTTCTCGACCATATAGAGGTAGTCGGGGCGCAGGAACGTGCCCGCGACCGTGTAATCCCTATCTTTTATCCGGATCACGTCGCCCGGGTTTACGCCGTTTTCCGCGGCGTAACCGGCGGAGATGAGGATCTCGTTGTCAGAGAGGATATCCCGGCCGTCCCGGACCTCGTACAGGTCGATCTTTTCGTTCGGCCGGAACACGCGAACGCGGTATTCGCCCTCGTCCACACCGGCGAAGCGCTCCTTTTCCAGCGTGACGGAATACTTCTCCTCCAGCACAGCGATCTCCCCGTCGGGGATCTCCCGATACGTCGTGAAGGCCGCGTCCTCGCGCTTGTATTTTGAGAAGAATTCGTCGCCGTAGCGGTTGATGCCCGTCCCGGCTATGTAGAAAAGATAGAACATCAGAAGCGTCACCATCGTGAGAATCGACGCCGAGACGTAAAACGGCAGGTTCGCCCGGATACTGCGCGCATAGCGTTTATTGAGCTTCATCGCACGCCTCACAGTTCGATCTCGTCGGCGGTCTTCTTCGACGCGTTTGCCGTCACGGAATCGACCCGGCCGTCCTTGATGCGCACCACGATGTCCGACATCTCCGCGATCGCCTCGTTGTGGGTGATGATGAGCGTCGTCGTACCATACCCGCGATTGATCTTCTCGATGAATTTCAAGACCGAGCGGGAGGACTTCGTATCGAGCGCGCCGGTCAGCTCGTCACAGAGGAGCAGCTTCGGATTTTTCACCATGGCGCGGGCTATGGCGACGCGCTGCTGCTGACCGCCGGAAAGCTCGCGTGGAAAACGAAAGCGGTATTTTTCAATATCCAGCGCCGTCAGGATCTCGTCCATATCGAGCGGGTTTTCGGCGATCTCCGCGACAACCTGCACGTTTTCCTCGACGGTCAGATCGGGGATGAGATTGTAGAACTGAAAAATGAATCCCACGCTCTGCCTGCGGTACGCCGTCAGTGCTTTTTTCGACAGTCTTGTGATGTTCTGTCCGTCGATCGTGATCTCGCCGGAATCGAGCGAGTCCAGCCCGCCGATCATATTGAGCAGCGTGCTTTTGCCCGAGCCGGATGGGCCGAGGATCACGCAGATCCTTCCCTTTTCCAGCGACAGATCCACGCCGTCCAGCGCACAAACCGCCGCCTCCCCGGTACCATACTGCTTCTTTGCGTTTTTTACTTCGATAAACATAGTCCCTCCACGTTAGCTGCAGCTAACCAATGCTCGAAAAATCAGGGCTTTGCGCCCGCTTTGATCCGTTATTTTTTTGCAATGACCGCAATATACGGCTTTTTCGGATGATGAACGGAGCCGACATGCGCAAAGCCCGCCGCCCGCAGCGCGTCCTCGAGCTGCTGCGCAGTATAGCATTTCATCCCGTCGATGATCTTCTCGAATTTCAGCCCCGTTTCGTCTTTCCCATCAGACTCGTTGCAGATGAGGAACGTCCCGCCGTCTTTCAGAACGCGGCACACCTCGGCAAAGCATTTCTCTATACCGGGCCAGAAATACACGGTCTCAAACGCCGTGGCAAGATCGAATTCGCCGTCGCCGAACGGCAGCTCAGCGACGTTCCCCTGAACGACGGCGCATCTGCCCGACGCGATCATATCCTTGTTGTAGTCCTTCGCCTTTTCCACGGAAAGAGCGGAATAATCAAGCGCCGTGACCCTGGCGGACGGATATCTTTTGAGCAGCTCGCCGGCATTCTTCCCGCCGCCGCAGCCCAGCTCCGCGATGCTCGACGGCGCGGCGATATCAAGGTGCGACATGCCCCAGTCGGCAAGTCTGGCGTGCCCGCCGTTCATGCCGCCGAGCATCAATTTTCCGAGGAAGCCCTCCGGCTTTCTCGTCTGGCTTACGTATTTTTTGAAAAGTCCCACGGTGATCCCTCCCTGAACTCGATTTTCACGATCTGCATTTTCATAAATCCGTCGGCGATCCTTGAAAGCAGGCGGAAAGCGCCCGGTACGGACGGATCCTTCAGATCGTTGTATCCGAGCATATATCCGCGCGAGGTGACGGTGGAGTTTTTCATCCACGGGATCACGTCCGTTTTGATATTCTCCACGCTGAAATAATCGGCGATCGAGGTGATCCCGGCGTCCTTGACCCACGTTTTGAGCATGATTTTCACGGCGCGCCGATTCGCCGCGTCGAACACGAGCCTGCCGCCGGGGAAACGCTTTTCCATAGCGGTAAAAAGCTTTTTGATATTCTCCGCCCTGAAATAATAGAACACACCGGCTGCGAGAAAACAAACGCCGTTTTCCGCAGGGATATGATCGAACCACGAAAGATCGTTCAGATCCGCCGCAACGTTTTTGATGCGCTCCGTCTCCGGCAGCAGCGCGTTCCGCACGGCGATCACGTCCGGCAAATCGATATTGACGATCCTGCATCTCCCGTTGTCGCAGTTTTCCGCCGTCTGATCGAGCCCGCAGCCGAGGTTGACCAGCGTCGCCTCCGGGTGCGTTTTCAGGTACTCCTTCGCCTCGATCATCAGATCTCCCTCGCGCATGGCGACCTCCAGCGCGCCGAAGCGGTGCGCAAGACTTTTTGACTTTTTCTCCAGCGGCGAAAAATCGTAGTCGATGCGGTTTATCAGTTCCACCGCCTTCTCATCCCTGAAAAGATTCGGAAACTGCTCCGTACAGAGCTTGCGCCCGTAGAGCGGGATGACAAGCGTCTCCTGCACGGTGTTCTTTTCGATGTGCGTCTTCTGCTCCATTCTGCACCTCTTTATTTCGCGTCCGGACTTTTGACAAAGCCGGTCTCTTTCGCCCGTTCGGGGCTCATCAGGTGGAAATTGCATTCGTCCTTGCCCGGGTACGGTTTTGAAATAGTAATACCAGTTCATCGGGTACTCGTCGATATGGTCGCGCGACGATCGCCTTGTATTCCGAAAGCACTCGCTTTTTATATGACGCGAGATCGATTTCGGGCATCTCTTTTTCGAGATAGCCGAACGCCGTTTTTGCAAACGCAAACTTGATAAAGGCGCCGATGATTCCGTATTTCATTTTCTCTGCTTTTTCTGTCAGCGTCTCCATGGAGCGCGTCTTCCGCGATATTCAGTTAGCTATCGCTAACTCACAGTACCATTATAGCACGGCATTTCGGTTTTGTCAACCGTACAGCGCAACGTTCCGCGTCTTTTTTCTCAAAACTACGAATTTTTTGTAACAAAAATACAAATGTCCTCGCCGTAACGTAAAGCAAGACCGGCGGTTTCCCGTCGGTCCTGCCTTTGCTATGTAAAAAGTGCGTGCAGTTATCAAAATACTCCACCGGGCTTGAGATCGACTCCGCAAAGAGCGGCATCAAGCCCGATCTGACCGAATATCTCATTCTTCAGACGGCGAAGAAAAGTCTGTTCCTGCGCTACAAAGCCATCGCCGGCGACAAAACCGAGCCCAAGTGGTATGAACAGACCCAAAAGCAGAAGATCGATAACTTTATGATCACCACCGACTGGAACGAGGTCAGCTCCAATCTCGAGCTGCTCCCGTATTACGCGTATATGCTCGGTGAGGAAAGAGCGACACGCCGGAGCTGAAGAAACTCCTGCATGGCGCTCTGTACGCGAGCGACTACAAAGAGGCGATCGTGAAAAACTGCATCGCTCTGCTCACGCCGCCTGACAGACGGGAGAAGCGCGTCGATATGGACGAGGCGGTCAGGTGCGCCGCCGCGCTGGGCGAGCGCCGCTTCATACTGGAGGTCCTGCCGTATGCCGTGGGCGAAGCGGCGGTCGGCGCCAGTGAGAAAAAGAAACGGAGGCGGTTCGGCTTATGACGAACGAATGGGAAGAATTCAAAGCGTACACCACCCCGGTGCAGTACGTTTCCACCCGTAAAAGCGACAAGACCTATGGCGTTTATGCGGTTTTGCATCGTTCTGTACGAAGCGATCCCATCACTTGACCCAACCGCGCTGTATGTGGGCGGTTCTTTTCCCGTCACCTCGGAAAGTCCCGTGTAATTGACGATGACCGCAGCCGGGCGGGGATATCTCGCTTCGCCGAAGCTTTCTGTTCCGTAGCTGCCGAGCCACGCCGCCATTCTGCCGCCCGCCGAGCCGCCCCAGAGGGAATAATCCGAGACGTCGACTTCAAGCTCTTTTGCGTGTTCGTGGATGAACGCGATAGCGCGGGCGAGGTCTTCGCACGCCGTCTGAGAGCCGGGACGGTAGATCAGCGCGAAGGCGTTGTATCCCGTTTTGGAAAGCTCCAGAGCGTGCGGAAAACTGTCGTGCATCGCGCCGACGTAGGCAAACCCGCCGCCCGCGTTGACTACCGCGAACTTCGCGCCGGGCTTGCCCTTGAAGAAGAACAGCCCCGTATCACGCTTGGCGGGATCCGCCGCTTTTTCGGCGTCGGTGTAGATATCGTAAAAGATTGGTTCGCCCTCCGCCGCGTGTTCGCTCATGTAGTTGACAATTTCGACGGTCTTGTCCGGGTCGATATAATTGTACCACGTCAGCGACAGATCGCCGAGCGTGCTCCCGCCGTAGTAACTTGTATTGACGGGAAATATCAGCCTGCCGTAACCGTCAAAAACAGGATCGTTTTTCACGTCGTTGATCGCCGAGTCCGTCGTATATGTCACGGCGGTTTTTCCGGACACGGCGCTCTCAAAAGGGAAAAACAGCGGCAGAGCGTTATACAGATATTCCTGCACGGCGTTAAAATCGTGATAACCGCCCTGCTTCAGATAGAAAACGTAATGCTCGGGCGTAAAGATCTGCCTTGTCAGCATTTCATCCGCCATGTCGATACTTTGGCTCTTGACCGCGTCCTGCGTGCCGACGGCGTGATAGATGAAATAGCCTCTTTCATCAAGGTCGTTATCCTTCACGAGCTGTTCGATGAAATCGACGTTCCGTTCGATCTGAAAGTCGCCGTAGGTGCCGTAGTACCAGCAGGAGCCGCTCATCGGCAGGAACCAGCGGATATAGTCGTAGTCATAACAGAACTGCAGCCAGGTCGTCACCGAGCCGAGGGAGAAACCTCCGAACGCGCGGTGATCGCGGGAAGCTTTCAGGTCATCAGGCGAAGTCGATTTTGCGTAGGTATGGAACATCCCCTCGACTGTCGGCATCAGGTGATCCTCAAAATCCCGGTGGAACTGCCTGAATTCCGAAATGGAGCTTGAAAAATCCGTACTGCTGTTTTCGTTATAGAAGGTCGCCGAAACGATGATGATCGGCTTGATCTCACCTTTTTCGATGAGGTTGTCGAACATATTCTTCTGCGAGGCGAACTCAAAGTATTCGCCAGCTCTGCCGCCCCAGCCGTGCATCAGATAGAGGATGTCGTACCTCGTTTCTGTATCGTTTTCGTCGTAGCCGTACGGCGTATCTTCGATATATTTCTGCGCCTCTATCCCGTAATCCTCCGCGCGGATATTCACGCCCGCGCCCTGAAAGTACAGTCCTTCGTAGCCGGGCAGCGTTACAAACAGCGCGTAGGGCTTCGCCCCGTTGTAACGTTCGGGGATATACAGACCGAAGTGGATATCGCCTTCTTCGCTGTGCAGAACATTGTCAAAGGTAAAGCCCCTGATTACATTTTCTCCGAAATCGATCTCCGAAGACTCCGGAACAGTATCTCTTTTATCTGTCGTCACGTTGCTTTCCGTCTCTTTCGTACCGCAGGCTGTAATGGAAAGTAATACTGCCGCCGCAAGAACGAGAGACAGTATCTTTTTCACCTTTTACCACGCTTTCTTTTCGTTTTCACTGCGCTGATTTTTCTTGCGCTCCTCCACCATTTTTACGAACCATTCGACCATATTCGGGTCGGTGTGGGAGAAGAACGCACTCGTTTTGGTATCGAGCTCCGCGATCGCCGCCATATCCCCGTCGGTAAGAGAAAAGTCGAACACGTCGAGGTTTTGTATTATTCTCTCTTTATGGGTGGATTTCGGAAGAACGACGATGTTTCTCTGGATCGCCCAGCGGAGCATCACCTGCGCCGCAGATTTTCCGTATTTCGCGCCAATTTCGATCAGGACGGGATTTGTGAAAAGCCCTCCCTTGCCTTCGCCGAAGGATGCCCACGCCTCGTGCTGAACGCCGTATTTCTCCATCCATTTATGATCCTCCACGCGCTGATTCAAGGGATGCGTTTCGATCTGATTGACCATTGGTTTGATACGCGCGAAGGACGCGATATCGACCATTCTGTCGGGGTAGAAGTTGGAGATACCGATGGCGCGGAGCTTGCCTTCGTCGTAAAGGTCCTCAAGGGCTCTGTACGCGCCGTAGTAATCCGCGAAAGGCTGATGCAGAAGCATAAGGTCAATATAATCCACGCCGAGACGGCGCAGAGACTCCAGTACCGACGCGCGGCATTCTTCATAGCCGTAATGCTCGATCCAGACCTTGCTTGTGATGAAAATCTCTTCACGCGGGATGCCGCTCTTTCTGATCGCCGCGCCGACTTCTTCCTCGTTGAAATAGCTTTGCGCCGTGTCGATATGGCGGTAGCCCACCGAGAGCGCGTCAAGCACGCAGCGCTCGCATTCGTCCTTTGTTACCTGATAAACGCCGTAGCCGAGCATCGGCATTCTGACTCCGTTGTAAAGCGTAGTGAATTCCATTTTTATATCCTCCGTTATTTAATAATTCAAGCCTTTGACCCAGTCTCTGACCGCGTTCTCCGATGAAGCGACGCTGCCGCCTCTTATCGAAAGCGCATCATCCGTTCTGACGTTCGCTCCCTTTGCGAGTTCCGTTACTCTCGGCAGAGCGCCCGCGCCGTTGGAGCTGCCCTCGTGGGAGAAAAACGGGATGACCGTTTTACCGGAAAAGTCGTAGCTTTCAAGGAAGGTCCACATGGACATCGGCAGGTCGTACCACCATACCGGGAAGCCGAAGAAGACCGTTTCGTACTGCGCCATCTGCTCGGGTGTAAGATCGACGTTGATCTCGGGACGGATGCCGTCGTCTTTTTCTTTTTTGGCACGGTCGGCGGTAGCGTTGTAGTTTTCGGGGTACGCTTCCTTCGCCGTCACGCGGACGAGGTCTCCGCCGGTCTCGTCGGCGACCCAGTGCGCCATCTTGTCGAGGTTACCCGACCAGGAGAAGTAAACGACGAGGATCTTTCCGTCGCCCGATATTGTCTGCTCCGAGCCGGTTTCAGCCGTGTTATCGGGATTGGTCTCGGTTCCGTTTGCGGTTGACGCAGTACTTTCGGGTGCTTTGGTGTTTGCGCTCGTGCTTTGCTCCTCATTTTGCGCCGTGCCGCAGGCGGCAAGCGTCAGCAGTAAAACGGCAGTAAGGATAAGGGATACTATCTTTTTCATTTGTGTTTCCTCCGTGTTTTCAATACTTGATTTCGGCAAGCCAGCGGCTTATCTTTTCGGGCACGCCGCGCTCGGCGTCGGACATTTCTACGGGAAGCCCGGGAAGGACCTTCGAATTCGGGCAAAGTTCTTTGACCGTTTCGTAGGTGCCGCCATCGCCCGAGCCCATGTGCGTGTTGAAGGGGATGACTGTCTTGCCGGAGAAGTCGTATTTTTCAAAAAGTGTGTAGATGATCATCGGGAAGGTGTACCACCACATCGGGTAGCCGATAAAGACCGTGTCGTAGCCTTTGATCGGCAGACCGTTTTTGATCGCCGGGCGCATATCCTCGTCGTGCTCGCGTTTTGCAAGCCGTGCGAGAGCGTTGTAGTGGTTGCGGTCGCCGTCATACGGGACGGCGGGCTCGATCTCAAGAATTTCCGCGCCGGTCTGCCTTGCGATCTCCTCCGCGGTGGATCTTACGGTCCCGTAGACCGAGAAGTATAATACAAGCGGCTTTTTCATCTGTCTGCTCCTTATAAAGTTATTTCGCGGCGGTTATATGTTTTTCCCGCCTCCGTGTCTAAATAATACCATAAAGCCTCTTGACTGTCCACTGCCGATATGTTATAATTGTATTACTCGCAGTTATACACAGGAGGCCGCTATGATCGAAATTTACCTGCTGGAACAGCTCGCCGCCGTGGCGGAGCACGGTACGCTTTTAAAAGCCGCGGAGGCGCTTTATCTCTCGCAGCCCGCGCTCAGCCGCTCCATGAAGAAACTTGAAACGCAGCTCGGCGTTTCGCTTTTCGACCGGGACAACAGCAAGATCACGCTGAACAAGACCGGGCAGTACGCCGTGGAATACGCGCGGCGCATACTTGAACTCGACCGTGAGATGTGCGAAGGCGTCGCCGACTTTGACCGCCGTCAGCGCACCGTTTCCGTCGGCGCCTGCGCTCCGTTCCCGCTTGGTGAACTGACGCCCGTCATTCAGGAACGGTTCGTCGAAATGGCGGTGACGACAGAGCTGTCCGACGATGAAAAACTGCTTTCCGGACTGCGCAACCGCTCGTATCAGCTCGTCATCCTTCACGAAAAGCCGGAGGAACGGGATCTGTTCTGTCAGCATTATCTTGAGGAAAAGCTCTTTATCGTACTGCCGAAGGATCACCCGCTTGCCGGTAGAGGAAGCGTCACCTTCGACGATCTGCGGGAATACAAGGTACTGCTCGTCAGCAGTATCGGCTTCTGGATGGAGATCTGCCGCAAGCGGCTTGACCCCGAAAAACTGATCGTCCAGAACAACATGGACGCGCTGCTTGAACTGATAGAAGCGTCGACGCTTCCTCATTTCACCTCCGACCGCATTATGGAACGCGGGGGCGCCAATCCCGACCGCGTCACGATCCCGATCGAGGACCCCGACGCAAAAACAACCTATTATATCGCCTGTCTCAACTCCGAGAAAAAGAAATACGGCGCCGTTTTCAGCGCCGCAAGAGAAGCGGTATTGAGGAACAGATAAGAAAAAGTGCGTGCAGTTAACATATTATGTATTCTAAAAGTTTCAGCGGCGGGAGCTATCCCGCCGCTGTGCGTTATGTAGTTTCTTTTGTGAGCGGTACTCCCGCCTCGATCATCAGCCGGACGCCGAGTCGGAAGCCGTAGGAGAACGCTTCAATCTCTGCGACGGAGTGCATTTCGTTCATCGCCTCATCGTACTTTTCGAGCGTTTCCTGCTGCTTGTCGGTCAGCGTTTCGCTGAGTTCGTCCCGGTTCCTGCCCATCAGTGAGAGCAGGTGTTTATACCGCCTGTTCTCGGTCAGAATCGCCTCGTACGGGTTTACGTTGCCGTACCACAGGTTTTCCAGCAAGGTCATACGCAGATCACCTCCCGCAGAACGATCTCCTCGGCGCGGTTTCGGATATTGTTCATACGTCCGACCCAGTAGAGTTGATCACGGCGCTTCATCGCTTCGTCCACGCACTCGTCCTTCGCCATTTGTTTCACCAGCTGAAAAAGCATTTCTTCCGCCTGCTCGTCCACCTCGCGCAGATACTGTTTCAAAGTGTTATTCATACACATTACATTGACTACCGTAGGCTTGTTTTCTTTCAGGTACCGGTAGTGCCTCTGGTCTCGCCTGCCGGCTCGGTCGGTGCTTCTGCCTTCGGCAGAGGTCTCCACCGGAGACCCGCACCCCCAGACCCCGACTTGTCCGATCCAACTGTCCTTCATTTTGATGCCTCCATAACCTTGATTTTTTTCGTCGGTTCGTCGATGATCTTGATCAGCAGTTCGTTCACGACCTCCACGCATCCGTCCTCGTCAATGACTTGCTTGCGGTATTCGTTGATCCCCTTGACCAGAGCCCGCCACTCAAAGTCATCCAGTACGATGTGCCTCTTGGGTTGCTTTACGTATTTCACAGCGTTCCCGCCTCCTTTCGCCTATATTGTAGCGCAGAGCGGCGGAAAAGACGAATGTGCGGATTCTTTCTGCAAACAGAAAAGCACCGGGACTACATTTCTGTAATCTCGGTGTTTTCTTGCCTTAACCGCGCTAATTCAGTTGTTTTTGACCGTTTTCAAAATTACTGCCTTATCACGGTCGGGCATTCTCTCCGGCGTTTTTGTTCGGCGTGCGGGATGCCGTCTTTCAGTGCCTGCGGCGCAGGATCAGGATCGCCGCACCGATGCCGATGCCGGCGCCGCCGACGAGGATGGCCGCCGGGATGAGCGCCTTTTTCAGCGTTGCGGCGGTGTCCCGGACGCTGGCGTCGAGAATCTCCGAGAGATCGGCTGCCGTATCGGCGGGCTTGTCGGTGTCAGCCGGTGTCGTATCAGCCGGGGCTGTCGTGACGGCGGGCGTCGTATCGGCCGGGGATGTCGTGACGGCGGGCGCCGTATCGGCCGGGACCGTTGTGACGGCGGGTGTCGTATCAGCCGGGGCCGTTGTGACGGCGGGCGTCGTATCGGCCGGGGCCGTCGTAACGGCGGGGGCAGCTGTCGTTTCCGCCGGCTTGGCCGTCACGGTGACCGTGAACATATCGGCAAAATCGTTGTAGGAGACGGTGACGGACTGCGTGCCGACGGTGTTCAGCACCGTGGGCGTGACGGTGAGGCCCTCGCCGTTCTTGCTCTCCCAGGCACGCTGCGTCGTGCGAACCTGTACGACGAGACCGTACAGGTCAAGCGTCTCTCCCTGCACATACTTCATCTTGGCGGGGAACTCGACGATCGAGACGGAGACCATTTCCTCCTTCGTCTCGACGGGCTGCACCTCCACCGTGAAGGTATCGGCAAATCCCTCGTATTCGACGGTGACGACCTGCTGTCCCGCCGTCGTCAGCGTCATCGGCGTGACGTGCACGTCCTTGCCGTCCTGGCGGTCCATGAAGCCGTTGCCGGTCCAGATGCGCACGGAGAGGCCGGTCAGATCAAGCGTTTCGCCGACCTTGTAGGTCATTTTCTTCGGCGGGGTGGAGATGCCGATGCCCACCACCGCGTCGTCGTCCTCCTCCGTCAGCTCCAGCCGGACGGAGAAGTTGAGCAGCGCCTCGTTGCCGCCGCTGTCACGGACGATGCAGCCGTAATAGAACGTATCTCCGTCCTTGGCGTCGTAGGGCAGGCCGCGCAGCACGTACGCCCTGCCGCCGAAGCCGATATCGTTGCCGCGGATCGAGCCGTCGGGGTTGCATTCGTACCATTCGGTCCACTGCAGCTTGCCCTTGGCATGGAGCGCCTGCACCTCAAAGGCGACTTCTTCCTCTACGCTGTGCACGACGACGTTCTGTTCCCCGACGGGAACGAGCGTCATGCCGTCGTCCTCCTCGTAGCCCATCGGCAGCAGCACGCAGGAGAAGACGAAGAACGCCTCGTTGCCGCCGCTGTCGCGGACGATGCAGGCGTAGTACTGCGTCTGCTCCATCTTCTCGGCGGGGATGCCGTGGAGCACCAGCGCCGTGCCGCCGAAGCCGATATCGCCGCCGCGGATGACGCCGTTCTCATCGCATTCGTACCATTTTGTCCACTGCAGGTCGCCCTTGGCGCCGACGGCCTTGATCTCAAAGGCGATCTCCTCGTCGGGCGAGTAGACCTCGACGTGCTGCGGGCTGACCGGAACCAGCGTCATGCCTTCCTCTTCGACGCCCATCGGGACGAGAATGGCGGAGAACGTGCACTGCGCACTCTCGCCGTTGAGTTTGGTGATCGCCTTGTAAATCTGCAATTGTCCCATCTTTTCCGTCGGAATCCCGTGAACGGTAAAGGTCGTGCCGGTGCCAAGGACACCAGTGACCGGATTGCCCGAATCATCGACCAGATACCACTCGATCTGAAGCCCCGGCGTGCCGTTCACGACTTCGACCTTGAATTCGATATCCTCGTCCGGGTTGTAGATGACGGCGGAATCCTGACCGACCGGCCTCAGCTCCAACCCTCCCCCGCCCGCGTGCACGGGTACAACGGAGCCCAAAAGCAGCAGAACGAGAAGACATGCGAGAAGCGATCTGTATTTCATATTTCGTCAATTCCTCCCTAAGCGGATCTAAATACATTATATATCAAAATCCCGGTCCCGTCAAGTGCAATCCCGCGGACGCGAAAAAGTCCGATCCGCGAAAGCGGATCGGACTTCCCGTCGGATGGTTCAGCTTATTCCACCGTCACGGATTTGGCGAGGTTGCGCGGGCAGTCCACGTCGATGCCCATGCCGGCGGCGGTCTTGTAGGCCGTGGTCTGCAGCGCGGTCATCGTCGGCAGCGGCGCGTCGGGGCCGTCTGCCGGGATGCGGATCACCAGATCGGCCGGGATCGGCGCCGCGTCGGCCACGGAGGCTGCCGCAAAGCAGACGACCCACGCCCCGCGCGACTTTACCTCGCGGATGCCGGAGATCATCTTGTCGCGCAGACCGTCCTCCGTCATCACGGCGATCACCGGCGTTCCCTCCTCGATGAGGGAGATCGTGCCGTGCTTGAGCTCGCCGGCCGCGTAGGCCTCGCAGTGGATGTAGGAGATCTCCTTCAGCTTGAGCGCGCCCTCGGTGGAGAGATGCGCGTCTACGCCGCGGCCGATGTAGAAGACGTGCTCGTGCCGGCGCAGCCGGTCGGCGACCTCGTCGAGCGCGTCGCTCTCGCGGATCACCGCTTCGATGGCCGCGGGCGTCTCCTCGAGCAGCGTGCGGCAGAGCGCGCGCGCCGCCGTCTCGCCGATCGTGCCGCGGGAGAGCGCGAGGCGCACGGCCAGGAGCCGCAGCATCGCGCACTGCACGATGTAGGCCTTGGTGCTGGCCACGGCGATCTCCGGCCCGGCCCAGGTGTACACGACCTCGTCCGCCTCACGGGCGACGGAGGAGCCGACTACGTTGACGATCGCCAGCGTGCGCACGCCGCGCGCCTTGGCCAGCCGCAGCGCGGCCAGCGTATCCGCCGTCTCGCCGGACTGCGAGATCAGGAGCACCAGATCCCGTTCTCCGAGGATCGGATCGCGGTAGCGGAATTCGGAGGCGATGTCCACCTCCACGCGCATCCGCGCCAGCCGCTCGATCCACGCGCGGCCGAGCAGGCCGGCGTGCATGGCGGTGCCGCAGGCGACGATGTGGATCGTGTCCACGCCGCGCACGCCGTCGCCGTCGAGCAGCGCGGAGTCAAAATGCGGCAGGCCGTCCGTGAGGCGGGAGGATACCGTGCGGCGCAGCGCCGACGGCTCCTCGTGGATCTCCTTCCACATGAAGTGCGCCCAGCCCTGCTTCTGCGCCGCCTCGACGTCCCAGTTCACCGTCTCCTCGGGCAGCGTGACCTCGCGCCCGTCCTCGCGCACGAAACGGACGTCGCCGCCCGAGAGCACCGCCACGACGTCCTCACCGGGACGCCAGTAGGTGCGCGTGTGCGCAAGGATCGCCGGGATGTCCGAGGCGATGATCGAGGTGCCGCCGACGCGGGCGACGATCAGCGGGCTGTCGCGCCGCATGGCGTAGATCGTGTGCGGCCGGTCGCAGAACATCACGCCGATCGCCCAGGAGCCGCGCAGATCCTTTGCCGCGGCGAAGAGCGCCGCGACCGGATCGCCGCACTCGCGGTAGCGGCGGTCGATCTGCATGGCCATGACCTCGGTGTCCGTCTCCGAGACGAAGCTGCAGCCGCGCGCGGCGAGCTCCTCCTTGAGCGCGGCGTAATTCTCGATGATGCCGTTGTGCACCAGCGTCAGCGTCGGCGCGCTGTGCGGGTGCGAGTTGACGTCGGAGGGGACGCCGTGCGTCGCCCAGCGCGTGTGGCCGATGCCGCACGTGCCTTCCATCTCCGGATGCGTCGCGAGCCGCTCGCGCAGGGCGCTGAGCCGCCCGACCGACTTGACGATGCGGATGCCGTGCGCCGTCTCGACGGCGACGCCGGCCGAATCATATCCTCTGTACTCCAGCGTGCTGAGCCCGTCGAGAATGGCCGGCACGCAGTTTTTGTCTCCGGAAAAACCGATGATTCCACACATAAAAATCCCTTTCGCGGAGCGTGTCTCCGCGCATGCTTTCACCGGCGTGTTGTTTTGCGGTCGCCCGCATATTTGCCGCCGGGCTGCGGCAGTCTGCTCTGCCGGAGGAACATCCGCCGAATTTTCGATCGTTCCTCTCCTCGTCAACTCCGCGCGCGGAGTCTGGCGCTTGACGGTCTGCGCGTCTCACGAAAGACGCGCGCGGATGACCTCGGCCGCGTGTTCGGCCGCCTCGGCGATGCGTCCCTCGTCCTCGCCCTCCGCCATCACGCGGATCAGCGGCTCCGTGCCGGACGGACGGACGACGACGCGCCCGCTCTCGCCGAGCATCTCCTTCGCCTCCTCGACGGCGCGCTTCACCTCGGAATCCGTATAGAAGCGCAGCTTGCCCTCGGGCGAGACGTGCAGGTTGATCATCGTCTGCGGATACTTCGTCATCACGCAGTTCAGCTCCGAGAGACGCTTGCCCGTGCGGCGCATGATCGAGAGCAGCTGCACCGCGCTCAGCTGGCCGTCGCCGGTCGTGGCGAAATCGCGGAAGATGATGTGCCCGGACTGCTCGCCGCCGAAGGAATAGTCCTCGAGCAGCATTTCCTCCAGCACAAAGCGGTCGCCGACCTTCGTCGCCTCAAAGCGCAGCCCGTTCTCCTCGCAGAATTTGCCGAAGCCGAAGTTCGTCATGATCGTGCCGACCACGGCGTTGCGGCTGAGCCGGCCCCGCTCCTTCAGGTCGAGCGCACAGATCGACATCATCATGTCGCCGTCCACCAGCGCGCCGTTTTCGTCGACGCAGAGGCAGCGGTCCGCGTCGCCGTCGAAGGCCACGCCGCAGTCGTATCCGCCCTCGACGACCGCCTCGGCGAGCGATTCCATATGGGTCGAGCCGCAGTTGTCGTTGATGTTCGCGCCGTTCGGCTGATCGTGCAGCATATGTACCTCGGCGCCGAGCGAGGTGAAGAGCGTCTCGGCGGTGCGGGAGGCGCTGCCGTTGGCGCAGTCGACGGCCACGCGCAGCCCGTCGAGCGAATAGGCTGCCGTGCTCTTGACGTGCGCGATGTAATCGCGGCAGACGTTTTCCGCCTCGGTGATCCGTCCCACACCGTCGCCGACGGGCAGCGGCGGGATCGGCGCGCCGTCGAGCACGATCGCTTCGATCTGCTCCTCCAGCAGATCCGGCAGCTTGTAGCCGTCGCCGCTGAAGATCTTGATGCCGTTGAAGGCGGCCGGGTTGTGCGAGGCGGAGATCATCACGCCCGCGTCGGCCTTGTACTTTTCGACGAGATACGCGACGGCCGGCGTCGGCACCACACCGAGACGGATCACGTCCGCGCCGACCGAGCAGAGCCCGGCCGAGACGGCCGCCGTCAGCATGTCGGAGGAGGCGCGCGTATCCGCGCCGATCACGAAGACCGGGCGGCGCCGGCAGCCGGCGCTCAGCACCGCGGCCGCGGCGCGTCCGATGGAGAGCGCGGTCTCACATGTCAGTTCCGTGTTGGCGACGCCGCGCACGCCGTCCGTTCCAAAGAGTCTTCCCATGGCTGCTCTGTCACCTTTCTTCCATTTCCGCCTGCGGCACGATGTGCGAGGCGTCCTTGTAGATGCATCCCGCGGGGATGTAGCCGCGGACGCTCGAGAGCGGATAGACGCGCGTGCCGCGTCCGATCACGGTGCCCGGATTGAGCACGGCGTTGCAGCCGATCTCCACCCCGTCGCCGAGCAGCGCGCCCAGCTTTCTGAGTCCGGTTTCCACGCGCACCGTACCGAGACGGACCGAGACGTTCGTCTTGTCGGACTTGAGGTTCGAGGTGACGGCGCCCGCCGCCATATGCGCGCGCACGCCGAGGATCGAGTCGCCGCAGTAATTGAAGTGCGGCAGCTGCACGCCCTCGAAGAGGATCGCGTTCTTCACCTCCGTCGAGTTGCCGCAGGCGGCGCCGCGTCCGATCAGCGCCTTGCCGCGGATGTAGGCGCAGTGACCGACCGTCGCCTCCTCGTCAACGACGCAGGGCCCAGCGATGAAGGCGCTGGGCGCGACGTGCGCCGTGCGCGCGACCCAGACGTTCTCTGCGATCTCCGTGAAGCGGTCCGGGTCGAGCGACCGCCCCAGCTCGACGAGAAAGTCGCCGAGGTCGCAGAGCGCTTCCCACGGGTACGTGTACCGTGCAAGAAGCGCGCCGGCGCGCGAGCGGGTCAGATCCCACAGCGCACCGGCTGTCAGTTCCTTGTGTTCCAATGCGTTTCTCCTTTCTCTGCCCGCTGTGCAGGCAGCCCTTATATTATATGCGCTTTCCGACCGGATTGCAATAAATCCTTGTCAATATTAACAGAAAGTTATTTAATACCAAAATATATCACAGAATTCTGCGATAAAATCCAAAATCCGCCGCCGTCCCGCCGCATCGCGCGGACGGCGGCGGATTTTGCCGCTTTGCCGTGCCGCGTGCGCAGATTTGCTGCGAATCCGGTCCTCGCGTTTGTAAAGTTTGTTCAAAACATCCTTTGCAGAACAGCGAAAAATTTGATATAATATATATATACAGCAGGATGCCGACCGCGCCCCACGGACGGCGCGCGTCCTTTTCAGGAGGGAACGAATGGAAAAAATCACATTGACGCATACGCTGTACGGCGCAGGCGAACAGGTCTCGCTTTCCGATACGGTGATCCGAGTACGTTTCGCCGACGGTACGGAGCGCAGCTTCGTGTACCCGGATGCGTTTCTGAAGTTTTTAACGTATACCGACGACGCGCGCGAGCGCGCGGTGCGCGCGCTGCTTGACGAGCGGCGCGAGGCAGCCGAGGAGGAGGCCCGGCGGGCGGCGCAGCGGCGCGCCGATTCGCTCAAGGCCGCGCGCACGGAACGGCTGCGGCTCGCAGCGGAGAAAAAACGCGCCGCCTCGCGCGCCCGCCGCCCGGCGGCCGCTAAGAGCGAGGCGTAAAAAAAGCGGTGCGGAGATGTCTCCCGCACCGCTTTTTCGGTGTGACATTCATTTGTTATCCGGCGAACCGCCGTTTTTGTCCTTCGGCGTGCGCAGCGTGAAGGCGCCGAAGATGCGCCGCTGATGCAGTCCGAGCACATAGCCGCCGAAGATGCCGAGGATGACGACGAGGGGCGTCAGGAGCAGCAGATAGTGGCTTTTCGGCGCGACGGCCTCGATGATGCCGAGGAACATCGCCTGCCACAGGCGCGCCGCCCAGGTGGGAATCGTCCAGAGAAAATGCTTCAGTTCCAGCCGAACCGGGCCGTCGGCGGAGGAGAGAAAGTAAACGATCGAATCGAGCAGACAGAGCACAATGGCAGGCAGCTCCGCCCAGACGCCCAGCCACAGGCCGACGATCGGCCGGTAGGTCTCGCGCCCCGCGTCCACGCGGATGCGGCTCTTGGCACCGTCCTCCCACACGACCGTGTAATCAAGGAACAGAAGGAAGCAGACGGAGAAAATGCTGGTAATAAGGTAGAGCGTCTGGCTGATGCGGGCCGTGGAAAGAGAAAGCGCCAGCCCGAAGAACGCGGCGCCGAAGTGGTTGATAATCAGTTTGTTGATGACGCGGGAGTGCTCGCGGTAAAAATTCAGCATATACGGAACGGCGTCCGCAGACGCTTCCTTTCGGTGTGGGATTGCCGGGGTACTTATTATTTTATAGGATTTTTTTGGACTTTACAAGCGGCTCCATGCAAAATTTACAAACTATCCATGAAAACGAAAAGAAACGCAGTATAATTAAAGAGGTGGAACGGCGCGCCCGTTCCGGACAAGGAGGCTGGAAAACGGCATGGCGATTGACAGGGAAGAATTCTCTCCGGTGATCCGGGAGTTTGCGGATTATAAGCTGATCGTGCAGGGGCGCTCGGCGCTGACGATGGAAAATTACCTCTTTGATCTGCGGATGTTTCTGCGCTTCATCAAGCTGCGCCGCGCCGGTGCGGCAGTGACGGAGGAGGCGATGGAGACGTGCGACGTGCGCGACGTGGATCTGGACGTTCTCGCCGCGGTCAAAACGGGGGACATCTACGAATTTCTCTCCTACGCGCTCAAAGAGCGCGCAAACGACAGCGCGGCGCGCGCGCGCAAGCTCTCCGCCGTCAAGGGACTGTACAAATATCTGACGACGCGCGTGCACAAGCTGGAGGTCAATCCGGCCGCCGACATCGAATCCCCCTCGATGAAGCGGCAGCTGCCGAAGTATCTGAGCGTCGAGGAGAGCGTCGCGCTCCTCTCCGCCGTGCAGGCGGACACCGAGTCAAAGACCCGCGCCCGCGACTATGCGATCCTGACGCTGTTTCTCAACTGCGGCATGCGTCTCAGCGAGCTGTGCGGGATCTCGTTCGGCGATATGGATCCCGAGCTGCGCTCCCTGCGCGTGCTCGGCAAGGGCGCAAAGGAGCGCATCGTCTATCTCAACGACGCCTGCCGCGAGGCGCTCGAGGCCTATCTGCCCGTCCGCCGCGCGCAGAAGGCGAAAAAAGGAGAGGAACAGGCGCTGTTCCTCTCCGGTCAGAGCCGCCGCATCAGCGACAAGACGGTGCAGTGGATGGTGAAGCGGTATCTGGAGGCGGCGGGGCTCGGCTACAAGCACTACTCGACCCACAAGCTCCGCCACACGGCCGCCACGCTGATGTACCAGACCGGCGAGGTCGATATCCGCGTGCTCAAGGACATCCTCGGCCACGAGCAGCTGACGACGACGCAGATCTATACGCACGTCAGCGACCGCGGCATGGAGGAGGCGGTGGCGAAGAACCCGCTCTCCGACGTATACATCCCGCCGAAGACGAAGGGGCTGCGCGACGGCGCGCCCGACGATGACGGCGAAGAAGACGAAGACGAATGAATCACAGGCGGCGCGCAGCTTCGAGCAGCGCCGCTTTTTCGTTCGGCAGCCGTTCCTCGATCACCGCCTCGGTCAGCGCGGCGAGCGCGCGTCCGACGGCGGGGCCGGCGGGGATCCCGGCCGCCAGCAGCTCCCGCCCGCCGACGGCGAGCGTGGCCGTATTGTAGCAGACGCCCGGCGCGAAGAGCGCCGCGAGGCGCGTGCCGACCGCTTCCCAGTCCTGCGCCGGCGCAAGGGCGCGCCGAAAGGCGAGATAGCGGCCGAGCTTCGCCTCGCCGAAGGCCGCCGCGAGGCGGCAGAGCGCGGCGTGCGTGTCCGTCGGCGCGTCCTTGAAGCGCAGGCAGCGCGCCGTGTCCTCGGCGAGCGTCCGGCCGAGCGCGAGGTGCAGAATCCGCGACATGGCCGCCTCGGGGGCGAGCGGCGTCAGAAGCAGCGCCAGACGCACCGCCGTGTCGTCGGTGCGCGCGAGCAGCGTCCCGGCCTCCCCGGCCGCGCAGCCGGGCAGGATCCGCTGCGAAATCGACGAAAAGCGCGCAAGGAGCGCGCCGGCCTCCGGCCCGGCGAGGATGCCGCGCAGCTCCTCACCGATGCGCTCCGGCGCGATCTCGTCGAGCAGCGGCGCCGCGGCGTTCATCGCCGCGGCCGTCGCCGCCTCGATGGCAAAGCCGAAGCGCGCCGCGAAGCGGATGCCGCGCAGGATGCGCAGGGCGTCCTCCTCAAAGCGCCGCTCCGCCTCGCCGACGGCGCGGATCACGCCCGCGGCCAGATCCCGCTGACCGCCGAACGGATCGATCAGCACGCCGCCGGGCGCGGCGGCCATGGCGTTGATCGTGAAATCCCGGCGGGCGAGATCGTCCTCCACGCGCGAGACGAACGTCACGCGGTCCGGCCGGCGATGGTCGCTGTAGGCGCCGTCCGTGCGGAAGGTCGTGATCTCGCAGGCGGCGCGCGGATCGCCGGCGAGCGCGACGGTCACGGTGCCGTGGCGCAGCCCGCCGCCGATCGTCACGCAGAAGGCGCCGTCGGCAAAGACCGCCGCCGTCTCCTCCGGCTCGGCGTCGGTCGTCAGATCCCAGTCGCGGGGCGTGCGGCCGAGCAGGGAATCGCGCACGCAGCCGCCGACGGCGTAGGCGGCGAAGCCCGCCTCGGCGAGGCGGGAAAGCAGGATCGTTACATATTCCGGAAACTCCATATTCGCTCCTTTCCGGATGCGCGTTTCTGATAAAAGTATATACCGCCGCGGCCGCTTTGTCAAGACGGCCGGCCGCAGACGGGCGCATTTCCCGCTTTGCCCTCTTGCAATCGGGAGAAAACTGTGCTATACTATAATCTGTATATTTATCATTGCAGCGGAGGTGTGCGGTGTTCTGCGACAGCCATACCCATTCGGTTTTCTCCTTTGACGGGCACGACACCGTCGCGGATCTGTGCCGCGCGGCCGCAGCCGCGGGCATGCGCGCGTTCGCTCTGACGGATCATTTTGACATCGACGGCATTCTCGACGGCTACTACGCGCCCTACGACGCGACCGGCGCCCGCCGGGCGCTGGAGGCGGCGCAGATTGAATATGAAGGAAAGCTGCGCATCGTGCGCGGCATCGAGCTCGGACAGCCGTGGACGAGGCCGCAGAAGGCGCGGGATTTTCTCTGGGAGATGCGCTTCGATTTCGTGATCGGCGCCTGCCACAATCTCAGCGGCGTGCCGGATTTCTGCTTCCTCGATTATTCAGAGATGCCGGACGAGCTGATCGCCGGCCTCTATCGCCGCATGCTGCAGGAGCTGATGCACTGCGCGGCCTTCCCCGGCGTGACGACGATCGCGCATCTGACCTACCCGCTCCGCTACATCGTCCGCTGCGGCCGCCGCTTGGCGATCCCGCCCTTCGAGGACGATTTCCGACGCCTGTTCGCCGTGATGCTGGACAACGGCACCGCCCTCGAGCTCAACACGAAGGGCATCCGCACCGGCGCCGTGTCGCCGGAGGTTGAATTGTGGATTTTGCGCCTGTGGCGCGACTGCGGCGGCCGCGACGTGACGCTTGGCTCCGACGCGCACCGCGCCTCGGAAATGGGCGCCTGGATCACGGAGGGCGGCGCGCTGATCCGCCGCGCGGGCTTCCGGACGGTATTGTTTCCCGGCGCGCACGGCGCCGAATATGAAAAACTCTGAGAGGGTATGCCGATATGTCTGATATGGAGGAACTTTCCCGCGACATCAGCCTTTTGTATCCCGATGCGGAGCACGCCCGGCGCCCGGGCGGCGGGCATCTGACGGAGGCTGCCGCGGAGCAGCTGGAGCTGTATTATCTGATCGATCTGAAATCGAGCGACATCGGCAGCTTTTTCACGACGGATCCGGAGACGATCCGCTACCGGCAGGAGACGTTCGCCGATATGATGGAGAATCCGGAGCTGGGGCGTGTTCTTCTGAAGATGCTGCCGCTGCTCGGAGACATCACGGAGCTGCGCCGCATGGGCAGCGAGCAGGCCGCCTCCACGGAGGCGTATCTCTATTCGATCACGGAGGTGGAGCTGTACACCTCGCTGATCGACCATCTGAAAAAGGGCCTTCTGCCGCTCGCAGACCGCCTGACAAGCCGCGCCTTCCGCGCGCTCGCAGACCGGATCCGCTATCTGAGCGAGAGCGAGTATTATAAGAATCTCAACCAGAAGCTGGGCGAGCTGACGCGCCGCGTGCGCGAGATCAAGAGCATCACGGTCGGCGTCAATCTGGACGCGCAGCTGCGGCCGGAGCACGCCGGCGTGCTCTCGATCAACAACGAGCCCTTCAAATCCGGCGAGATCCTCGACAAGATCCTGCGCCTGGATTTCAAGGAGGACGAATACACCTGCATCGCTTCGCTTGTGCCGTTCCGCAAAAATCAGAGCGAAAACCAGCAGATGGCGCTTTCCTTCGCCTTCAACTCCGCGATCAATGAGGTCTTCAAATCCTCGATCCGCTCCTGGAAGAAGGTCGTGCAGCTGTACGTGCTGGAGAACACGGATTTTCTGATCCGCATGATGCCGGAGATCGAATTCGTGGTCAAGGCCGCCGAGCTGATGGGCCGCCTGCGGGAGAAGGGCGTCACGCTCTGCCGGCCGGAGATACTGCCCATGGCGGACAAGCGCTTCGCGGCGAAGAACCTCACGAATCCGGTCGTCGCGCTGAAGATCGATGGCCCGGTCGTGCCGAACGATTTCGCCTTTGACGACGAGGGGATGATCTTCGTGATCACCGGCCCGAACCGCGGCGGCAAGTCGGTGACGACGTGCGCCGTGGGGCTGGCCTTCGTCATGGCGCAGCTGGGGCTTTACGTCTGCGCGGACAGCGCGGCCGTCTCGCCCTGCGACGCGATCTACACGCATTTTCCGACCGGTTCGGAGGACACGATCGACAAGGGCCGTCTCGGCGAGGAATGCGCGCGGCTGGACGCGATCTTTGACACGCTGACGGAGAACAGCCTGGCGCTGCTCGATGAGTCGCTTTCCTCGACCGGCTCCTACGAGGCGTCGTATATTGCGAGCGAGGTGCTCGCCGGCTTCTCGATGGCGCGCTGCCGCTGCATCTTCTCCACGCACCTGCACGATCTGGCCGCCTCGGTGGACCGCATCAACGCGCAGTGCCTGCCGCAGGGCGGGGTGAAGATCGACAATATGGTCGCCGCGATCGACGAGGGCGCGCGCTCCTTCAAGGTGCGCCGCGCACGCCCGGACGGCAAGAGCTACGCCCGGGACATCGCCGAGAAATACGGCCTTTCGTTTGATAAAATCATGGAAAAAATCGAAGCGAACCGCGCCGCCGCGGCGGACGGAGAGGGAAGGGAAGAGACGAAATGAACGAACTGTTGAAGCTGCTGGAGGACAACGCGCGCCTGAGCGACGAGCAGCTCGGCATGATGCTGGGCAAGGAGACGGGCGAGATCCGCGAGATGATCGAGCGCTTTGAGGCGGAGCGCGTCGTGCTCGGCTATAAGGCGATCATCGACTGGGACAAGACGGACAAGGAATCCGTCAGCGCGCTGATCGAGGTGAAGATCACGCCGCAGCGCGACCGCGGCTTCGACCGCATCGCCGAGAAGATCTACAACTATCCGGAGGTGGAGAGCCTCTATCTGATGTCCGGCGCCTTCGATCTCGCCGTGATGATCGAGGGAAAGACGATGAAGGAGGTCGCCTACTTCGTCGCTATGAAGCTGGCGCCGATCGAGGACGTCATCGCCACCTCCACGCATTTCGTGCTGCGCAAATACAAGGATAAGGGCGTCGTCTACGGCGCCGATCCCGTCGACGAAAGGCTGACGTTCTGATGATGGATTACGAATCCCTGATCCCCTCGGCCGTCCGGGAGATGAAGCCGTCCGGCATCCGCCGCTTCTTCGATCTGGTCGGCGGCCGGGAGGACGTGATCTCGCTGACGATCGGCGAGCCCGATTTCGTGACGCCGTGGCACATCCGCGTCGCCGGCATCGAATCGCTGGAGCGGGGACGGACCTACTACACCTCCAACAGCGGCACGCCGGAGCTGCGCGAGGCCATCGCCGGCTATCTCGCCCGCCGTTTCGGCGCGCACTACGACGCGAAAACGCAGATCATGGTGACGGTCGGCGGCAGCGAGGCGATCGATCTGACCTTCCGCGCGCTGCTTTCACCGGGCGACGAGGTCATTATCCCGCAGCCGGCCTTCGTCTGCTACGGGCCGCTGGCGACGCTGGCCGGCGGTACGCCGGTGTACGTGGAGACGAAGGAGAGGGACCGCTTCAAGCTGACGCCGGAGGCTTTGCGCGCGGCGCTGACGCCGCGCACCAAGCTGCTCGTGCTCCCCTATCCGAACAATCCGACCGGCGCGATCCTGACCCGGGAAGAACTGGCGGCGCTGGCCGCAGTGCTCGAGGGCACGAATGTGCTCGTCCTTTCGGACGAGATCTACGGCGAGCTGACCTACGGCCGCACGCACGCCTCGTGCGCCGCGGTGCCGGGGCTGGCCGAGCGGACGATCCTCGTCAGCGGCTTCTCGAAGGCCTTTGCCATGACCGGCTGGCGGCTCGGCTACCTGGCCGCGCCCGCGCCGCTGTTCCCGCAGATCCTCAAGATCCATCAGTACGCGATCATGTGCGCGCCGACGACGGCGCAGTTCGCCGCCGTCGAGGCGATGCAGAACGGCGACGGCGACGTCGAGATGATGCGCACGGAGTATAACCGCCGCCGCCGCTATCTGACCGCCGGCCTGCGCGCCATCGGCATCGACTGCTTTGAGGCGGAGGGTGCGTTCTACGTCTTCCCCAATATTTCCCGCTTCGGCATGACGAGCGAGACCTTCTGTGCGCGGCTCCTGAACGAGCACGGCGTGGCGATCGTCCCCGGCAACGCCTTCGGCGACTGCGGCGAGGGCTTCGCGCGGATCTCCTACGCCTACTCCGTCGAACACATCTCCCGCGCGCTCGACCGGATCGAAAAATTCACGTCCTCGCTCGCCTGAGCGGAAGTTTGCAAAAAAATCAAAAAAAGACTTGCATTCGGCGGCGGGATATGGTATAATACCCATTGCTGATTTTGTAAAGATACATCTCATACAGGGAGGTTACTGGATATGGCTAAGTGCAGCATTTGCGGAAAGGGCGTCGTTTTCGGCGCGAAAGTTTCCCACTCGCATCGTTCCACCAACAGAATGTGGAAGCCGAACATCCGGAAGGTCAAGGTGGACGAGAACGGCACGCACAAGACGGTTGCCGTCTGCTCCCGCTGCCTTCGTTCCGGCAAGGTGAACCGCGCTGTCTGATCGGTTCCGATCCCGCATTACAATCCCACCTACGGTGGGATTTTTTTCGTTGCGCGCCTGCGCGGCGCGGCGCGCGAAAAATCCGGCGCAAATGGCGCAGCCTCTTGCAAAGCGGGGAAAAATATGCTACAATGATGGCAGTCTGACCCAAAGATGCGTCCGACGCAGGAAAGGATTTGCTTCATGACTACCGAAACCGTGTTTCTCCGTCCCGACGATCCCAAAATCACCCTGACCACCTATATCTCCGGCGACGAGCCGGAGCTGGGGATGCCGCCGCGTCCCGCGATGGTCGTCTTCCCCGGCGGCGGCTATCACTTTCTCTCCGACCGCGAGGCGGAGCCGATCGCCAAGGTATTCTTTGCCGCCGGCTTCAACGTCTTCATCCTCCGCTACTCCATCGGCGCGGACGCGCTCTTTCCGCGGCCGCTCGTCGACGCCTCGCGCGCCATCGTTCACGTCCGGCAGAATGCGGAGAAGTACCACGTCGATCCGGCGCGCGTCTTCATCATCGGCTTCTCCGCCGGCGGTCACCTCGCCGCCAGCCTCGGCACGATGTGGCACGAGCCCTTCGCCCGCGCCTCGGACGACATGCCCGAGGGGCTCAACCGCCCGACGGGCATGATCCTCTCCTACGCCGTGATCTCCGGCGGCAAGTGCTCGCACCGCGGCTCTTTTCTGCGCGTACTCGGCACGGAGACGCCGACGCAGGCGCAGATCGACAGCGTTTCGATTGAAAAGCACGTCAGCGGCAAGACCGTTCCGGCCTTCATCTGGCACACCTTCAACGACCAGACCGTGCCGGTGGAGAACGCGCTGCTCATGGCCCAGGCCATGACCGAGTACAAGATCCCCTACGAGCTGCACATCTTCCCGAACGGCCCGCACGGCATGGCGCTGGCCAACGACCAGACCGTCGCCGGCAAGCCCGCCTACGTCGATCCCGCCGTCGCCCACTGGGTGCCGGAGGCGATCGAGTGGACGCGCCGCGTGCAGTAAGCTTCTGACTTGATTGCGGGAATTCCCGCGGAAAGGAAACCCACCATGATTATGACTCTCCGCTACTTCGGCCCGAGCGATTCGATCCCGCTGAAGTATATGCGCCAGGTGCCCGGCGTCAAGGGCGTCATCTCCACGCTGTACGACACGAAGCCCGGCGAGCCGTGGACCCGCGAGGCGGTGCACGCGCTCAAGACGTCGATCGAGGAGGCGGGCCTGGCCCTCTCCGGCATCGAGAGCGTCAACGTCCATGACGACATCAAGATCGGCCTGCCCAGCCGCGACGAATACATCGAGAACTATATCAAGTCCCTGACCGCGCTCGGCGAAGAGGGCGTGCGGATGGTCTGCTACAACTTCATGCCGGTCTTTGACTGGACGCGCACGAATCTGGCCAAGCCCCGCCCGGACGGCTCCACCGTCCTCGCCTACGACCAGAAGGTCGTCGATTCGATCGATCCGCAGGTCTTCTTCAACCAGACCGACGCCAATTCGAACGGATTTGTGATGCCCGGCTGGGAGCCGGACCGTCTCGCGCACGTCAAGGAGCTCTTTGAGGCCTACAAGGACGTGGACGCCGCGAAGCTTTTCGACAATCTCGTGTACTTCCTCAAGGCGATCATGCCGGTCTGCAACAAGTACGACATCAAGATGGCGATCCATCCGGACGATCCGGCCTGGCCGGTTTTCGGCCTGCCGCGCATCATCACGAATCAGGAGAATATTCTGAAGCTCTTCCGCGCGGTGGACGACGTGCACAACGGCCTGACCTTCTGCACCGGCTCGCTCGGCACCGACCTGAACAACGATCTGCCCGGCATCATCCGCGCCTCGAAGGGACGCATTCACTTCGCGCACGTACGCAACCTGCAGCACTTTGCGCCCGGCCTCTTTGAGGAGGCGGCGCATCTCTCCGCCGACGGCACCTTCGATATGTACGAGATCGTCAAGGCGCTCTACGACATCGGCTTCGACGGACCGATCCGTCCCGACCACGGCCGTACGCTCTGGGGCGAGGTCTGCATGCCGGGCTATGGGCTGTACGATCGTGCGATGGGCGCCTGCTACATCAACGGCCTCTGGGAGGCCATCGAGAAATCGAGCACGAGAAAGTAAAAAGAGAGCGGGGGAGGCCGGCGCCTCCCCCGCCTTTTTGGAGGGATTATGCCGTCAAGAAAAAGCTATCTGTCTTTTATCCTCGAACAGGCCGCGGGCGCGGGAGACGTGTCGTACCGAGCCATGATGGGCGAATATCTGCTGTACGTGAGCGGCCGCCTCGTCGGCGGGATCTACGACGATCGGCTGCTCCTCAAGCCGACGCCCGCCGCCTGCCGCATGCTGCCCGACGCGCCGCGCGAGACGCCGTATGACGGCGCAAAGGAAATGCTGCTCGTCGAGGAGGTGGACGACCGGGATTTCCTCTGCGCGCTGCTGAGGGAGCTGGGGCGGTAGGTCTTCTGAAAGAAGGCCGTTCTCAGACTTTCCCCGAAAATCTTGAAACGGAGCACAGGACGAAGTGCAGTGGAAGCTGCCCGGCCTGTGTTTTTGTTGTTTGCGTAAATTAACAATTTGGCGGATTTTTTAAAAAATGTTTGGGAATCATTCTGTTTCCTGTTGACAGGCACGTTCGAATCTGCTATACTGAATGTAAGGATGGCCATCCTTATCACGAATTACTTGATCTATTGTATAGCACAAGGCAGCTTCAGCTGCCTTGTGCAATTATCATATACTGATATTATTGATTTGTGGGATACAAATAATGAGAAAAACATGTTGCTTTCTTATTCTGGGATTGTTATTCATCTCGTCTTCGTGTTCGTTCAATTCTGATTCTGAGGTCTATAAATGGATTCCTCCTGAAAAAAAGATTGCGCAAACCGCCGCAGACGACGGTTACGATCCGGCGAGCGGGCTTACATACGAAGAATATCTCACGACCATTGACTCTCCGATTGTTGTATCAATAGAAAGGTTGATACGCTCCACGCCCCTTTTGGAATCCGAATTGACACGTGATCCAGCAGCAGCCTATATTAAGGCACTTCGCAATAATCCTCATGTGACCAATGTCTCACTTCCCGTCCTTTTTCATTGGCTTGACAATTTCTGCGGGGAGTCAATTTTGCAAGCGCCCGCTGATAAAATGATCAATCGTAACTCCATATTGCTCAAGGATGTGACATATGCGCCTATGGAAAAAGCGACGTTGATGATTGGTCAATATCAGACTGCATTAACAGATGAGCAGATCGGCGAGGGACGGAAATGGGAGGATATGCGGGAATGCTGTGTGAACCGGGCACTTTATGAGAAGCTGCTTGCTGCTGAAAAAGCGGAATTTAAAGGATTAGGCGATATCATTTCCGTGACGGAATCCTTTTACATGAGAGGCTTCATGCACGATACAGGGGAAGAAGCAATTACTGTGTGCGGCGATTTCACCACGACAACGCATGAATACACGGTGGTCGGAATTGTAGAAGAGGAAGAGGAATATGCCAACACGGAGGCATATGGGTTATATCATATCTATGTGTCGATAGATATGCTGCGAAATCTGATTGCAAAACATGACAATAATCATCCCAATTATGTGGATAATGCTATGTATTAGATCACGCAGTTAATCGAAAAGGAAAATATTGATCCTTATAAAGTCCATTCTGAGATTTATTATCGTCCGTCACCGGATGATAAGACGAAGAAAGAGATTCGTCTGCCAGGAGATCGGATTATTTCAGAAGAAGAATGGAGGGCACTTTGGGATGGTGTGTCAATCAATGCAGGATATACGATGGAAGTTACACTTGAAAGTGGTAAGTATTATACTGAATTTGTTGAGTTTATGTGCGTGGAAATCACCTCGGCCACTGCGCGGCAGATGTATGATGTCAGAAATCGGATGTATCAGCAAAACGTGGCGAATGGTGCAAAAAATCCGAAATTGAATATGCCGCAGATTCTTGAGGAAATTGCGGCAGACGGAGAATTGGATGAATGGTACTATTATTACCCTGTCCCCCGGGTGATCCGTCCGCTGCGCGTCGCGCCGTAGCCGTACAAAAGCACAAGGTCTGACGATGTTCGTCAGACCTTGTTTTTTGTTTTGCGGCGGCCACTGTACCCCCATCCGGCCGCTGCGCGGCCACCTTCCCCCTCTGCCGAGGGGGAAGGTTATTTAATAAGGTGCAGTGGGGGCCGGAGGCCCCCACGCCCCCGGGCGGACCCAATATACTAGCGGCGTGGCACGGACGCGCTTTTCTCCCGGTTCCCAGTCCTACCCCCATCCGGCCGCTGCGCGGCCACCTTCCCCCTCGCCTGCGCGAGGGGGAAGGGATTTTTTAGATTCCTGCGGGGGCCAAAGGCCCCCGCACCCCCTGGTGGATCAAATATTCTTCCCGTCGGCCAGCGGCCGCAGACAAAATCAAAAACACAGGACAAACGGTTTGCACCGCACCTTGTCCCGTGTTTTGTTTCAAGGTCTTTGAAGAGGGGTCGAGGGGAGGGACTTTCTTCAGAAAGTCCCTCCCCCGCGCATTCCCGCGCATTCCCGCGCATCCCCGCGCGTCCCCGCGGCCTCACGCCGTGACGATCTTTGCCGCTTTTTCGAGGCCGAGCTTTTTGACTGCTTCCTCGCGCATCTTGAACTTCTGGATCTTGCCGGCGGCGTTCATCGGGAAGCCGTCCACAAAATCGATATACTTCGGTACCTTGTGCCGCGCCATGTGCTCGCGGATGTAGGTCTTCATCTCCTCGGCCGTCATGCTCTCGCCGTCCTTGAGGATGATGCAGGCCATGATTTCCTCGCCGTAGGACTCGTCCGGCACGCCGATCACCTGCACGTCCTTCACCTTCGGGTGCGTGTAGATGAATTCCTCGATCTCCTTCGGGTAGATGTTCTCGCCGCCGCGGATGATCATGTCCTTCAGGCGTCCGGTGATGCGGTAGTTGCCCTCCGGCGTGCGCGCCGCGAGATCGCCGGTGTGCAGCCAGCCGTCCGCGTCGATGGCGGCGGCGGTCGCCTTCGGCATCTTGTAGTAGCCCTTCATGATGTTGTAGCCGCGGGCGACGAATTCTCCGTTCACGCCGTCCGGCACTTCCTCGCCCGTCTCCGGATCGACGACCCGGCATTCGATCTCCGGCATTGCGCGGCCGACCGTCTGCACACGCACCTCCAGCGGATCGTCCGTCGAGCTCATCGTGCAGCCGGGCGAGGCCTCGGTCTGCCCGTAGACGATGACGATCTCCGGCATGTGCATCTTCTCGACGACGTCCCGCATCACGGAAATGGGGCAGGGGCTGCCCGCCATGATGCCGGTGCGCATATGGGAGAAATCGGTTTTCGGGAAGTCCTCGTGCTCCAGCATGGCGATGAACATCGTCGGCACGCCGTTGAAGGAGGTGATCCGCTCGTGATGGATGCAGGAGAGCGCGGGCTTCGGGGAGAAATAGGGGATCGGGAAGAGCGTGCCGCCGTGCGTCATCGTCGCCGTCATGGAGAGCACCATGCCGAAGCAGTGGAACATCGGCACCTGCACCATCACGCGGTCGGCGGTGGAGAGATCCATGCGGTCGCCGATGCATTTGCCGTTGTTGACAATGTTGTAATGCGTCAGCATCACGCCCTTGGGGAAGCCGGTCGTGCCGGAGGTGTACTGCATGTTGCAGACGTCGCCGACGCGGACGGCGGCCGCCAGACGGCGGATCTCCTCCGCGGGCACCTCGCGGGCGCGCGTCATCGCGTCCTCCCACGTCATTGCGCCCGGCATCGAGAAGCCGACCGTGATGACGTTGCGCAAAAACGGCAGACGACGGGCGTGCAGCGGCCGGCCGGATTTTGTCCCGGCGAGCTCCGGACAGAGCTCGGCGATCGTGCCTCGGTAGTCGGAATCGCGCCAGCCCTCGATCATGACCAGCGTATGCGTGTCGGACTGGCGGAGCAGATACTCCGCCTCGTGGATCTTGTAGGCGGTATTCATCGTGACCAGTACCGCGCCGAGCTTGACCGTCGCCCAGAAGGTGATGTACCACTGCGGCAGATTCGTCGCCCAGACGGCGACCTTGGCGCCGGCGCGCACGCCGAGCGCGACGAGCGCGCGGGCGCAGGTATCGACGTCCTCGCGGAACTGCGTGTAGGTGCGCGTGTAGTCGAGCGTCGTGTAGCGGAAGGCGAGCTGATCGGGGAATTCCTCGACCATGCGGTCGAGCACCTGCGAGAAGGTGGCGTCGATCAGCGTGTCCTTTTTCCAGACGAACTTGCCCGTGTGGGCGCGGTTGTCGTAGAGCACGGACGGCGCGCGCGCCGGATCGGTGAAGCGGCGCATCGTCGATTCAAAATGCGAGAAGATGATCTCCATGTCGTCCAGCTCCGGCATCCAGGCGGGATCCCATTCCAGCGACAGATAGCCGTCGTAGTTGACGGAGCGCAGCGCGCCCATCACCTCGTCCAGCGGCACGGTGCCCTCGCCGATCAGGCGGTGTTCGATCTCGCCGCCGACGATTTCCGAGTCGCGCACGTGCACGTGGCGCACGTAGGCGCCGAGATTCTGGATCGTCGTCTCCGGCGACTCGCCCGCCAGGCGGAAGGGATCGTGGATGTCCCACAGCGCGCCGAGCGAATCGGAGGCGAAGCGGTTGAGCATGTCGCGCAGGCGCGCCGTGTCGGCGAAGATGCCCGCCGTCTCGATCAGCACGGTCACGCGGTCCGCCTCGGCGACCTCCATGACGCGCGCGAGCAGCGCGGCGACGGCGTCGGTATCCGCGTCCGCATGGCTGTAGGCGTGCACGCGCACGTAGGGGATGCGCAGCGTGCGGGCCGCGTGCACACAGCCGGTGATCTCGCTCAGATTCTCCGCCTCGCGCGTCCGGTCGGCGATGTCGCAGACGGAATCGAGGCAGGGAATTGTCAGCTTGTGCTCGTACATGGAGCGGATCGTGGAGGCGGCGCGGCCGGGCGTCAGCGCGGAGAACTCGGATTTGGTGTGGTTATGCACCTCGATGCCGGAGAAGTGCATCGTTTCGGCGGCGCGGCAGAAGTCCTCGAAGGTACGGCCGTGCCAGCCCTTGGTGGAGAAAGAGAGTTTCATCGGTGGATTCCTCGCTCAGGCTTCTTCGTATACGATTTTGTTCAGCGCGTTGACGTAGGCGCGGATGGCGGCGCCGATGATGTCCGTGGAGATGCCGTTGCCGGAGTAGATCTTGCCGTCGGAGCGCAGCCGCACCAGTGCCGAAGCCATGGCCTCCTGTCCCTCGGTGACGGCCTCGATGCGGAACTCGTCGAGCTCGTAGTGATGGCCGATCAGATGCTCCAGCGTCTGGAAGGCGGCGTCGATCGGGCCGTCGCCGAGGGAGATGCCGGAGAGCGTCTCGCCGTTTTTCTCCAGATGGATCTGGGCGGACGGCGTCATGATGTTGCCGCTGGTGGCGGCGTAGCTGACGAGGGTGTAGGTCGGCGGCACCTGCAGGGCGCTGGTGGCCACGATGACCTCCAGCTCGCGCGCGCTGACCGGCTTTTTCTTGGCGATGCGGGAGAAAGCCTCGTAGACCTTCGCCTGATCCTCCGGGGAGAGGTCGTAGCCGAGCTTGCGCGCGGCGGCGGTCACGTCCTGGTCGGTGGCGTTGCCGTCGAGCAGCACCAGCGGCTCCTCGACAACGGCGGGGTTCGGCGTGGAGGCGGATTCCTTTACGCGCTCGCCGTCGAGGATCCAGCGGATCTGCGCGGTCAGCCGCGTCATCTCCGGGATGCGCAGGGCGGCGGCGACGCCCATCGAATCGCCGCGCGCGCGCAGGAGCTCGCCGATCCGTTCCTCCGACGGCAGCACGCCGCCGAGGCTGACGCATTTGATCTCGTCGGCGCCCGCGCGGAGCGCGGAGGCCGCGGCGGCCAGGCCCATGCCGAGCCCGTCGCCGCATTCGATGCCGAGGCGGACGCCGGCCACGCCCGGCACCTCGGCGCGCGCGCGCGCAACCAGCGCGGCGGCCTCCTCCGGCAGGAGCAGCGAGGCGGAGTCGCAGAGGGTGACGGCGGCGGCGCCGGCCTCGACGGCCGCGCCGAGCACAGCGGACAGGAATGAGAACTCGGCGCGGGTGGCGTCCAGCGCGACGAATTCGACGTTGTCGGTATGCGAAGCGGCGCGCGCGACCAGCTGCCGCGTCAGCTCCAGCACGGCCTTCGGCTTGGCGTGCGCCAGATATTCCATCTGCGCGGCCGCCGTGGGCAGCGCGACCGACAGCCGCGCGCCGGGGATCGTCGAGACAGCGGCCCAGGCGAGATCGACGTCGTCCTCGCTGCTGCCGCAGCGGAGGGAGACGTGCGCGCTCGTCATTGCAGCGGCTGCGGTGCGCAGCAGCAGCGGGTCGGAGCGGTCGCCGCTGAGCGGCGCGAACTCGACGTAATCGACCGCCATGCGGTCAAGGGAGCGGATCGCCTCCAGTTTTTCGCGGAAGGTGTAGGCCGCGGGGGAGGCGGCGATGGTGCGGTCGGAGATGGTGATTGTGCGCATGACAGATTTCCTTTCGTTTTGAAGGTGGGAAAAAGAAAAGTCCCCGAGAAAAAACTCAGGGACGGAAAAAACCGCGGTACCACCCAGATTATCTCCCGGGAGGGAGATCACTCGTCCGGCTCAGTCAAGCCGTAGGCCATGATAACGGGGCGTCCGGGATCCCTTACTGATTTGGGGGATCCTGCTCGGGAAGGAGACCGCACGGGGATGAATCAGACCGGCTCGCACCGCACGCCGGTTCTCTGAGCTGCTTCATCGGAGGCGTAATTCCGTCGTAGCATTTAAAATGTTTACTCGTTTATTATAGCACGCGCCGCGGCGGATGTCAAGAGGAAATCAAATTTTTGTTGTCCGAAACGCGCGGGGGAGGCGCAGGGAGACGCGGGGGAGGGACTTTCTGGAGAAAGTCCCTCCCCTCGACCCCTCTTCAAAGACTTTGAAACAAAACACAGGGCAAGGTGCGGTGCAAATCGTCCGGGGGAACGGGGGCAGAGCCCCCGGAAGAATATATGATAGCCTCGGGGGCGTGGGGGCCTCCGGCCCCCACTGAACCTAAAAAACTCCCTTCCCCCTCGCGGAAGCGAGGGGGAAGGTGTCGGCGCAGCCGACGGATGGGGGTGAGCAGTAAACGAAGGAATCCCCTCCGCGTCGAAGAATAACAAAAATACAAGGTCTGACGATTCCCGTCAGACCTTGTCCTTTTTTGCCCAGAGGTTTTCGGGGAGGGTTTGGGGACCCCCTTTTTCAAAAGGAGGTCCCCATCGCGTCCCCCGCGTCCCTGTCAGATCTTGTGGATCCAGCCGTGCGTATCGGGCAGGCGTCCCCACTGGATGCCGGTCAGCGTGTCGTACAGCTTCTGCGTGACCTCGCCGATCTTGCCGCCGCCGACGATGCAGGAATGGCCGTTGTAATAGAGCTCTCCGATCGGGGAGACGACCGCGGCGGTGCCGCAGCCCCAGGCCTCCGTCAGCGTGCCGTTTTTCATGGCCTCCTCCAGTTCATCGACGGAGATCAGCCGCTCGTTCACGGTCCAGCCGTCCGCGCGGAGCAGCTCGATGCAGGACTTGCGGGTGATGCCCGGCAGGATGGAGCCGGTGAGGGCGGGCGTCGCGATCTCGTCGCCGAAGCGGAACATGACGTTCATCGCGCCGACCTCCTCGATGTACTTGCGGTGGACGCCGTCCAGCCACAGAACCTGCGAGAAGCCGAGCTTCTCCGCGTTCTCGCCGGCGCGGTTCGAGGCGGCGTAGTTGCCGCCGCACTTGGCGTAGCCCGTGCCGCCGCGCACCGCGCGGACGTCCTCGGACTCGATCATGATGCGCACCGGGTTGATGCCTTCCTTGTAGTAGCTGCCGACCGGGGAGGCGATCAGCACGAACATCGCGTGGTGGATGGAGTGAACGCCCAGCGTCTCGTCGTTGCCGAAGAGGAACGGGCGCAGATAGAGCGAGGTGCCGGGGGCGCTGGGCACCCAGTCCTGCTCGGTGCGCACGAAGGTGTCGAGGATCTCGATGCCGTCCTCCTCCGAGAACTGCGGCAGGCGCAGACGCTCGGCGGAGTTGTTCATGCGGCGGATGTTCTCGATCGGGCGGAAGAGCTGCACGGCGCCGTCGGGCGTCCGGTAGGCCTTGAGGCCCTCGAAGATCTCGGCGCCGTAGTGGAAGACGGTGGACGCCGGATGGAGGGAGAGGCGGTGGAACGGCTCGATGCGTGCGTTGTGCCAGCCGTTCGCGTCGTCGTACTCCATGATGAACATGTGATCGGTGAAATACTTGCCGAAGCCGAGGGTGGAGGCGTCCGGCTTCTCCTTTTTCTCCGTGGTGGGATGGAAATCGATGTGCAGCATACCGTTTCTCCTTTTATCCTTCGTATTGATAGCCGACGTCGATGGCGCGCCGGTTGTAATCCAGCATTTCCTTGTGACGGGCCGAGACGACTTTGGCGAGCGCCGCGTCCAGATTGTCGTAGGAGACGGCGTCGCATTCGCGGATCAGCTTGCCGACGATGATCATGTTCGCCAGCGTCGTGATGCCCTCGTCGGCCGCCATCTGCGTGGCGGGGATGTGGAAGGCGCGCACGTCCGTGCGCGCGACCCTGCGCTCGATGAGGGTGGAGTCGGCGATGATGAGGCCGCCGGGAACGACCGCCTTCTCATAGCGGTCGAGCGAGGGGAGGTTCATGGCGATCAGCACGTCGGGCTTGGTGACGATCGGGGAGCCGATCGCGCCGTCGGAGACGATGACGGAGCAGGAGGCCGTGCCGCCGCGCATTTCCGGACCGTAGGAGGGCAGCCAGGAGACCTGCGAACCCTCCATCATGGCCTTGTAGGCGAGGAATTTGCCGGAGAACAGGATGCCCTGTCCGCCGAAGCCGGTGATCAGAATCTGGGTCGTCATCTCACTGTACCTCCGCGTATTTGTCTTTGTAGACGCCGAGCGGGTAGTAGGGGATCATCTTCTCGTCCACCCAGGCCAGCGCCTTTTCCGGCGTCATGCCCCAGTTCGTCGGGCAGGTGGAGATCACCTCGATCAGCGAAAAGCCCTTGCCCTCGACCTGGTTGCGGAAGGCCTTCAGAATGGCCTTCTTGGCATTGCGCACGTTTTTGACGCTGTTGACCGCCACACGCTCAAGGTACGAGGCGCCGTCGAGCTGGGAGAGCATCTCGCACATCTTGATCGGATAGCCCTGCGTGGCGACGTCGCGGCCGTAGGGCGAGGTCTGCGTGATCTGGCCGGGCAGGGAGGTCGGCGCCATCTGGCCGCCGGTCATGCCGTAGATCGCGTTGTTGACGAAGATGATCGTGATGTTCTCGCCGCGGGCGGCGGAGTGGACGGTCTCGCAGGTGCCGATGGAGGCCAGGTCGCCGTCGCCCTGATAGGTGAAGACGATCTTCGACGGATCGGAGCGCTTGACGCCGGTAGCGACGGCCGGCGCGCGGCCGTGCGCGGCCTGCACCATATCGACGGTGAAGTAGTTGTACGCCATGACGGAGCAGCCGACGGAGGCCACGCCGATGGTGCGTCCCTCGATGCCGAGCTCGTCAATGGCTTCGGCCACGAGGCGGTGAATGATGCCGTGGGTGCAGCCGGGGCAGTAGTGCAGCGGCGCATCCGTCAGCGATTTCGGTTTGGCAAAGACGGTCATGCGTGAATACCTCCCTGGATTTTTTCGATTTCGGCGAGCACCTCGTCCGGCGAGGGGATCATGCCGCCGGCGCGGTTGACGAGCGAGACGGGACGGGCGCAGTCCATGGCGAGGCGCACGTCCTCGATCATCTGGCCCATCGAGAGCTCGACGGAAACAAAGTGCTTCGCATGCGCGGCCGCGGCGGCGATGTTCGCCTTCGGGAACGGCCAGAGCGTGATCGGCCGGATCAGGCCGACCTTGATGCCGCGCTCGCGGGCGGCGAGGATCGCGTTCTTGGAGACGCGGGCGGCGACGCCGAAGGCGACGACGGCGATCTCGGCGTCCTCCATCATGAACTCCTCGGCCGCCGCTTCGTTCTCCTCCACGGTGCGGTAGCGCTCGTAGCGGGCGAAGTTCATCTTCTCCAGATCCTCGGGCACGAGGAAGAGGGAGTTGACGATGTTGTGCGGACGCTTGCCGTCGGTGCCCGTCAGCGCCCAGGGCTTTTCATACTTCACAAGCTCCGGCGCCTCGAGGATGACCGGCTCCATCATCTGGCCCATCGTGCCGTCGGCGAGGATCATCGAGGTCATGCGGTACTTGTCCGCGAGATCGAAGCCCTTCATCGTCAGGCTGGCCATCTCCTGCACGGAGGCGGGCGCGAGCACGATCATATGGAAATCGCCGTGGCCGGAGCCGCGCGTCGCCTGGAAGTAATCGGACTGGGAGGGCTGGATGCCGCCGAGGCCCGGGCCGCCGCGCTCGACGTTGACGACCAGCGCGGGCAGATCGCAGCCGGCAAGATAGGACAGGCCCTCGCACTTGAGGGAGATTCCGGGGCTGGAGGAGGAGGTCATGGCGCGCTTGCCGGTGGAGGCGACGCCGATGACCATGTTGATGGCGGCGATTTCGCTCTCCGCCTGCAGAAACGTGCCGCCGATCTTGGGCATCCGCTTCGCCATGTAGGCGGCCACCTCGGTCTGCGGCGTGATCGGGTATCCGAAGTAATGGCGGCAGCCGGCAAGGATGGCGGCCTCGGCGATGGCTTCGTTGCCCTTCATCAGTACTTTTTCAGCCATGGTATGATTCCTTTCAATCTTTTTCGATGGTGATGATGCAGTCGGGGCACATGGTGGCGCAGAACGCGCAGGCGATGCACTTCGTCTGGTCGGTAATTTCTACCGGATGATGTCCTTTTTTGTTGATCTTGTCCGAGGCGAGCACGAGGATCTTTTTCGGACAGGCGGCGACGCAAAGGCCGCAGCCCTTGCACAGGTCGGTCTGAAACGTCAGTTTCGGCATGATTTCATCTCCTTTTCAGCGAGTTATTTCCATGAGTATTTATGCTGCAGCGTGATCGGGAAGAGGTTCCCGATCCGGCCTGCGAGCGCGGGAGCGAGGTCCTCGCGCACCGTGGTCAGGCGCACGGGGAGGCCGCTCTCGCGCGAGAGCGCGTCGGCGTAGGGCAGGGAGGCGAGGACGTCGTCCGGCGTCGTCGCCTCGCCGAGATTTGAGTTGTTGACCAGTTCGGTCGCGGGGATGCCGCCGGCTGCCTCGATCTCGCGCAGCACGGCGATCGTGTCGGCGACGGTCTGCGTCAGCGGGCGGTAGCGGTTGACGACCACGAGCATCTCGTAATCATTCTCCGCAAGGATCGCGGGGGCGAGGCGGCCGAGCGCCAGGGCGCCGCGGTCGTCGCCGCCGACGTCGATCACGGCGTGGGCGCCGGTGTCGTCCGTGACGGCGTACATCTCGGTCGGCAGCGCCGGAAAATCGACGTTCGAGTTCGCGTAGGCGGAGGAGATGAGGCGGACGCCCGCCGCGTCCAGCCGCGCGGCGCTGTCCTTTGTGCGGAAGTAGGGATTCACGATGTCAAGATCGGCGATGTTTACCCGAAGTCCGCGCGCGCGGAGCCACAGGGCGTAGCTGACGGCGATGTTCGTCTTGCCGCTGCCGTAGTGACCGCAGAAAAGGGTCACGCGGCGCGGCGGGGGAAGGGAGGAGAGGGAGGCGTGGTTCATATCGTTCACCGTTTTCAGAGCTTTGCGCGGATGATCTTGCCGCTCGTCGTCTTGGGCAGCTCCGTGCGGAACTCGACGATGCGCGGGTATTTGTAGGGCGCGGTGTGCGCCTTGACGTAATTCTGGATCTCCTTTTTCAGGGCGTCGGTGCCGACGGTGCCCTTCGTGAGCACGATCGAGGCCTTGACGACCTGACCGCGGATCTCGTCGGGGGCGGCGGAGACGCCGCATTCGAGCACGTAGGGCAGCTCCATGATGACCGATTCGATCTCGAACGGGCCGATGCGGTAGCCGGAGGACTTGATGACGTCGTCGATGCGGCTGACGTACCAGTAGAAGCCGTCCTCGTCGCGCCAGGCCAGATCGCAGGTGTGATAGAAGCCGTCGTGCCAGACCTCCTCGGTCTTGTCGGGGGCGTTCCAGTAGCCGGTGAAGAGGCCGCAGGGGGCGCCGTCCGCGACGCGGATGCAGATCTCGCCGGTCTCGCCGTCGCCGACCTCATGGCCGTCGGGATCCAGCAGATGGACGTCGTAGATCGGGCAGGCGCGGCCCATGGAGCCGATCTTGTGCGGAGCGCCCGTCAGATTGCCGAGGATGCAGGTTGTTTCGGTCTGGCCGAAGCCCTCCATGATGGCCAGACCCGTCGCGGCCTGGAACTGCTTGTAGACCTCGGGATTGAGCGCCTCGCCCGCGGTGGAGGCATGGTGCAGGGAGGAGTAGGAATACTTCGAGAGATCCTCCTTGATGAGCATGCGGTACATGGTCGGCGGCGCGCAGAAGGTCGTGATGTGGTATTCCTCAAAGAGCGGCAGGATCTGCGCGGCGTCAAAGCGGTCGAAATCGTACACGAAGGTAGCGCCCTCGCAGAGCCACTGGCCGTAGAGCTTGCCCCACATGGCCTTGGCCCAGCCGGTGTCGGAGATCGTGAAATGGAGGCCGTCCGGCTCCACGCAGTGCCAGTATTTGGCGGTGTGGAAGTGGCCGAGCGGATATTTGTGGCTGTGCAGCGCCATCTTCGGATATCCCGTCGTGCCGGAGGTGAAGAAGGCGAGGAGCGGATCGTCGCCGCCCGGCGCGTCCGGCGTGCGCAGATAGTGGCTGGAATACATCGTGTATTCCTCGTCGAACGAACGCCAGCCCGCGCGCCGTCCGTTGACCAGGATGCGGATCAGCGGCGTGCCGGCGGCCGCCTCGGCCAGCTCGACCTGATGGGCGCAGTCGCCGTCGGCGGTGCAGAGCACGGCCTTGACGCCGGCGAGACGGAAGCGGTATTCGAGATCGTGCGAGAGCAGCTGGTTGGTACCGGGGATGGCGATGGCGCCGAGCTTGTTGAGCCCGAGCATGGCCGGCCAGAACTGCCAGTGCCGCTTGAGGATCATCATAACGCGGTCGCCGCGCCCGATGCCCAGCGATTTGAAGTAATTGGCGCAGCGGGCGGACTCGTGCGCCATATCGTAGAAGGTGAAGCGGCGGCAGTCCGTCTTGTCGCCGGAGAGCCAGACCATCGCGGTCTTCTCCGGCTTTTCGGCGGCCAGCGCGTCGACGAGATCGAAAGCGAAGTTGAAGTGCTCGATGTTGTGGAAGCGGATGGCGGTCGGCGTGCCGTTTTCGTCCTCCTCCGTATCGATGAAGCGGCGATAGACGCGCTCAGCCGTGTCGGCTTTGACGGGTGCGGCGGCCTTGACGGGCGCGATCGGCGCGGCGGCGATGGCGAACTCCGGGATCTCGGCGCCGGAGGGATTGAGAACGATGGCGTAGAAATGGCAGTCCTGCCCGTCGAGGGCGATCATGCCGTGGGGGGTGGCGGAGTCGTAGTAGATGGAGTCGCCCTCGTGGAGGATCTCCTTGTGCTCGCCCACCTGCACCTTCAGCGTGCCGCTGATGACGATGTCGCATTCCTGCCCCTCGTGGGTCGTCATCTCGATGTCGCGGTGCAGGGCCTCCTCGGTGTAGCGCAGCCGGACGCACAGCGGCTCGGCAATGCGGTTCTTGAAGGCGGCGGCGAGGTTGTGATAGACCATGCCGTGCGCTTCCTTGATCTCCTGGCCGCCGCCGCGGCGGGTGACGGTGTAGGAGACGAGGGTCGGCGATTTGCCTTCGATGATATCCGTGACGTCCACGTTGAAGGCGAGCGCGCAGCGGTAGATAAAGGCGAAGGGAAGATCGGACAGGCCGTTTTCACAGGCGAGGTATTCTTCCTCCGTGACGTCGGTCTTCTGCGCCATCTCGGCGGGGGTGTAGCCCTCGATTTCCCGCAGCTCGCGGATTCGTCCCGCCATCTCGGCGATCTTCACGTCCAGACCGGTGATCGGTTTTGCCATGGTTTCCTCCATTTTTCGGGAAGGGAAATGAAAAACGCCCGTCCCAAAGATGTGTACAATCCTTGAGACGAGCGATAAAAGTCACCCGCGGTACCACTCAAGTTGCGCCGGGAACGGCGCCACTCATCAGGCTCTGTCAAGCCCTATGCCTTCACGCAGCAATCACGGGGAAGTTCTACTTGCTTTCGCTTTCTTCTTCCCGGCTCAGAAGCTACAAACAGGAAAACGCTTTCATTGGCTCGCACCGCCCGCCAACTCTCTGGAGAAAGAATGTCTTCTGTCCTCTTCGTCGTCGCTTTTGTTACCAAAGATTATACCACATTCCCGCCTGTTCGTCAAGGGGCTGCGGGAAATTTCCGCGGTTTTTTCGCGCCGCGTCTCTCAGAGCTTGTTCCGGATGATCTTGCCGCTGATCGTTTTCGGCAGCTCGTCGCGGAAGACGACGATGCGCGGATACTTGTAGGGCGCTGTCTGCTTTTTGACGTAATCCTGGATCTCCTTTTTGAGCGCCTCTGTGCCGACGGTGCCCTTCGTGAGCACGATCGAGGCCTTGACGACCTGCCCGCGGATCTCGTCGGGGGCGGCGGAGACGCCGCACTCGAGCACATAGGGCAGCTCCATGATGACCGATTCGATCTCGAACGGCCCGATGCGGTAGCCGGAGGATTTGATGACGTCGTCGGCGCGGCCGACGTACCAGTAGTAGCCGTCCTCGTCGCGCCAGGCCAGATCGCGGGTGTGGTACATGCCGTCGTGCCAGACCTCCGCCGTCTTTTCGGGATCGCCGTAGTAGCCCTTGAAGAGACCGCAGGGGATCTCGCGGTCGGTGCGCACGACGATCTCGCCGGTCTCGCCGTCCGGCACGGGGTTGCCGTCCGGATCGACCAGGTCGATGTCGTAGAGCGGCACCGGGCGGCCCATCGCGCCGAGCTTGGCCGGCGCGCCGACCATGTTGGCGATGGTCAGCGTCGTCTCGGTCTGGCCGAAGCCCTCCATGATCCGCAGTCCCGTCTGCTTTTCAAACTGGCGGAAGACCTCGGGATTGAGCGCCTCGCCGGCCGTCGTCGCATAGCGGATGGAGGAGAGGTCGTAGCGGGAGATGTCCTCCTTGATGAGCATGCGGTACATGGTCGGCGGCGCGCAGAAGGTCGTGATCTGATATTTGGCGAAGAGCGGCAGGATGTCGGCGGCGTGGAAGCGGTCGAAGTCGTAGACGAAGACGGCGGCCTCGCACATCCACTGGCCGTAGAGCTTGCCCCAGAGCGCCTTGCCCCAGCCGGTCTCGGAGATCGTCAGGTGGAGGCCGCCGGGATGAATGTTGTGCCAGTAGCGCGCGGTCAGATAGTGGCCGAGCGGATATTTATAGGAATGCATGGCCAGCTTCGGGTAGCCGGTCGTGCCGGAGGTGAAGAAGGCGAGCATCGTGTCGTCGCCGCAGGGGGCGTCGGGCGTGCGCTCGAACTTGCCGGTGAAGAGGCTGTATTCCGCGTCGAAATTGTGCCAGCCGTCCCGCTCGCCGCCGACGAGGATCTTCGTCTTCACGCAGGGGCACTGCGCGGCGGCCGCGTCCACGTCCGCGGCGGTCCCGCCGTCCGCCGTGCAGAGCACGGCGGAGACGCCGGCGGCCTTGAAGCGGTAGACGAAATCGTGCTCGTGGAGCTGATTCGTCGCGGGGATGGCGACGGCGCCGAGCTTATGCAGGCCGAGGATCGCGTACCAGAACTGCCAGTGCCGCTTGAGCACGAGCATCACGCGGTCGCCGCGGCGGATGCCGAGCGATTTGAAGTAGTTGGCGCACTGCGAGGAGCCGCGCTTGACGTCGGCGAAGGTGAAGCGGCGTTCGTTCTTGTCCTTGTCCAGATGGAGCATCGCCAGCTGATCGGGCTTCTCGCGGCCGAGCGTGTCCACGATGTCGAAGGCGAAGTTGAAGCGGTCGGCGTTCTCGAAGTGCACCTCGGTGAGCACCCCGTTCTCGTCGGTCTTCGTGCGCGCGAATTTCTCGACGGTCAGATGCTCGATCTGCGGCGCGGAGATGTATTCCGGATGGAGGATGTCGTCGCCGGTGTTCTCGCCGGGCATGACGAAGGCGAGAAAGACGCAGTCCGCGCCGCCGACGGCGATCATGCCGTGCGGGGTGGAGCTGTTGTAGAAGATGCTGTCGCCCTCGCCCAGCTCCTCGGTGTGCGAGCCGACCTGCACGCGCAGCCGGCCGCTGAGCACGAGGTCGAACTCCTGTCCGGCGTGCTTCGTGCAGTGGATCGGCGCGCTCTGCAGCGCCTCGGAATACTCGTAACGCACCCAGTACGGCTCGGCCAGCTTGCCGCGGAACATCGGCGCCAGCTCCGTGATCTCGATGCCGTCCTCCTGCGCGGTGCGCGCGCCGCTGCCCTTGCGCGTGACGGTGTAGGAGGCAAGACGCGCGCCCTCGCCCTCCAGGATCTCCGTGATGTCGATGCCGAAGGCGAGCGCGCATTTGTGCAGGAAGGTGAAGGGGAAGTCCTTTTTTCCTTCCTCATAAAGGAGGTACTCTTCCTCGGAAATTTCGGTTTTCTGCGCCATCTCGGCGGTGGTGAAGCCGGCGATCTCGCGCATGTCGCGGATGCGGTGCGCGATCTCGTCCAGCTGATACAGAGAAGTTCTGTTCGGTTTGGCAACGGTCTGCATGACAGTTTTCCTCCGGAAAAATAAAATAACGCCCGTCTCAAGATTTCTTGAGACGGGCGAACAATCAACCCGCGGTACCACTCAAATTGCACCGGAAAATCCGGTACCCCTCGGACTCAAGCAAGTCCTATGCCTTTACGCAGCAATCACGGGAAGACCTACTTTCCACGACGGGGTTCAGTCTTCCGGCTCGGAAGGGATGGGCATGTGAAAAGGCAACCATCGGCTCGCACCGCCCGCCGACTCTCTGGAGCATGTCTTTTCCGCCGTCTTCGTCAACGCCTGTTATTCAGTTGTGCAGTATTATAGCACGCCGCGGCGCGGCTGTCAAGAGAATTTGTAAAAAAAATTTTTGCCGTTCACAATAGGATCTCGCCCGCTCCCGCCGGGATCGTCACCGCGCGGCCGTCGAGCGTCAGCGACGCCGTCTCGGCGGCAAAATTTGCCAACACGGTATACGTCCTGCCGTCCGACGCCTCACAGCGCACGCCGCGCACGAGCGGATGCGCGTCGTCGCGCACCGGCGTCAGACGCTGCCCGACGGGGAAGCCGCCGCCGGAGACGATCACCGCCGCGCCGAAGTCGAAGACGGTCTCGCCCGCGTGGTAGAAGGCCGGCCGGGTGACGGGATCGATCGTGATCTCATCGGTGTGCAGAAAGCCCCGCTCGCGGTAGAGCCAGTTCTTCAGCCCGATCTGCCGGTAGGGCGGACGGAGCAGCTTCAGGCTGCCGCCGTAGACGGCGGCGACACTCAGCCGTCCGTCCACGTTGATTTTGCCGTCGCGCTCGGCGTAGGTGCGGTGAAAGCCGTTGAAGACGTCGTTCGGCACGTTCAGATTCAGCGGATGCACCTCGGTGACGTGGCAGGTCTTGAGGGCGCGCGCCAGCTGGAGCGTGATCATCGTCTCGCCGTCCGGCAGCGCCGCGCAGACGATCTGGCAGCGGACGGTGTCTTCGCTGTTGATCTGCTCCTCCAGCAGGCCCTCCGTATACGCGGTGTACTCGCCCCAGGTGAGAAAGCCGCCCTCCAACAGCCGTCCGCCGTGGGAGACTTTTGTGTTGTAGTCCACGGTGCCGTCGCCGCGCACAAAGCTCGTCATGTTGTTCTTCCACTCGGCAAGGGAGGAATCGTCTGCGGGCACGCAGACCGCCATCGGTCGCTCCGCGCTGATCCAGGTGAAGGCGGCGCGGCGGTTGGCGTCCTGCACGAAGTAGGCGCCGTGGTACTCGTCCGACCACTGCGCGAGCGGCGCGATCTCCGTTTTTGTGACCGGCGCGGCAAAATCACGGAACAGATGCCGATACATGGCGCTGTAGCCGATCGTGCAGGCGCGGTCGGATTCCAGGCGCGTGTAGTACAGCGGCGAGCGCTCGATAAAGATTTCGGCGCGGCGGGAGAGGAAGGTGCCGTCGCCGTTGTAGGCGCGCTCGGTCTTCAGGATCCCGATCCAGCCGCGCTCCCAGCCGTCCGTCTCCTCGCCCCACAGATCGGCCGCCATGTTCAGCACCGGCAGAAGATAATCCTGGCAGTAGCAGTAGCGCACGCGCGTGTCGCCGCCGACGCGCCACAGCCGCCCGTCGTCGTAGATGCAGGACTTCACGAGCTGCCAGAGCTCCTTCAGATTGTGCAGCAGCACCGGCGGGACGGGCAGGCCGCGCGTGCGGTAGTGGAAATAGAGCATGGAGGCGTTCGAGAGCGTGATGACCATGTAGCCGATGTTCATGTAGCCGTGGTGATTGGTCGCATAGCTCTCAAAGAAGTTGGCACCGACAAAGCGCTCGGCGGCCGTTTTGCCCTCGTAGACGGTCAGTTCCTCCGCGGTGGAGGGCGTGGAGACAGAATTGACGAGGAAATCCGTGCCGCGCTCGATGTAGGCGGCGGCGTTCGGGCAGTCCGGGTAGAGCGAGGCCGTGCGGAGCATGACCGCGCCGTTCCACATGTTGCTCTCCGGCTTGTTGTCCTTGACCAGTCCGGCGACGAGCGGATATTCGTTCAGGATCCAGTCCGACTCGGAGATCAGCACCGCGCGCAGCAGAGCACGGTCCGCGTCCGTCAGATGCGGCAGGATCGCGTCCACCGCGTACATCATCCGCTCCACGCCGAGTACGGAGATCCACGTGTGGCCCCAGCGGACATCGGGGCCGTTCGTGAGATGATAGGAGCCGACGAGATGCGTCTCGAGCGAGTAGCGGAGCAGCGCCGCGGCGGTGCCGAGCCATTTCGGCTCGCCGCCGGGCAGCGTGGCGAGCGCCGCGTAGGCGGCGAAGGCTTTCTGATTCGTCTGCACGCCCCAGCCGCCGGAGCCGTCGCCGAAGTACGTCAGATCGGGGCGGTCGTCGGGCGTGAAGAGGTAGGGGCGCATGGCCTCGGCCCATTCGCGGAGCATGTCGAGATATTCGTTCTGAATCGATTTCATAAAGTCCATCTTCCTTTCGGATTCCGCCGGGGATCGGCGGAGATCATGGTGAATTTATTGATATTTTTCCATCGCTTCCATCAGATCGGCAAGCGCCTTGTCGGCCTTCGGGCCGAGCTTGGCGATGATGGAGACGAAATCGGAAACTTTACCGAGTGCGTACGAGCGCAGCGACTGGGCGGTATCCGCCAGATTGAAGGCGGCGTTGAAATCAAAGACGATATCGCGGTAGATGATTTCCAGCATCTGCGAGGTCTCCTTGTCCTGTGCGATCTTGCCGTTGAGCGTCACGTTGTAGATCGCCGGGCGCAGGTATTCCTCGCCGAGGAAGGCCATGGCCTCCAGGATCAGTGCGGACATGGCCGGATCGGACGCCGAGCGCGGGATGCAGGAGCCGCAGGGGGCGTACGTGTTGCCGAAGGTGATGTAGTCCTTCTGCTCATCATCCAGCTTCGGCATCGGCAGAATGCCGTAGTCGGCCGTCATGTCGCGCAGCTCCTGCGCGGCGAACATCATCGTCGTCAGAGCGAACATCGCGTGCTCTTCGACGAAGGGCGCGATCTTGCCGGTCGAGGAGTCGATGATCGTCGAGGTGGTGCGGTCGCCGATCACGGCGCGCAGCTTGTCGAGGATGAACAGGTTCTTCTCGGAGGCCAGATCCAGATAGTACTGTCCCTGCTCGTCGCGCTCGATCAGGACACCGCCGGCGGAGACGAAGGCGCCGCGTCCGGCCTCCGAGTTGATAACGAACGGGAGGAAGTCATGGGCGGCGTCGTATCTGCCGTCGCCGTTCAGGTCGTCGAGGCACATGCTCGCCGCTTCGCCGAGCCGGTCGATGGTCCATTTGCCGTCCAGCACGAGCGGATACAGCGCGGGCAGGCCGTAGTCAACGGCCTTCTGCTTGTTGAAGAGGGCGCATACGGCGGAGAGATAGTAGGAGGGGGAGGAGCCGCCCACGGCGATGTAGATGCGGCCGTTGACCGTGAAGTTTTTGATCATGGTCGGGGCCCACCACGGCTGTGAGAAGTCCAGATGCGGCTGGGAGGAGAGGGCGGCGAGCAGGCCGCTGCTCATCAGTACGTTGGCGCCCTCGATCATGGAATTGAAGACCAGATCATAGGCGTCGTCGTCCGCGTTCACGGCCTTGATGACGAGGGTGTTGACGTTGCCGCGGCTGGACTGCGGCAGCGTCTCGATCTTGACTTCATAGCGGGCCTCGAGCGCGAGCTGGCGGTCGTAGAGCGCGTCGTTGATCGTCGCGCCGGTGTACTCCGGCAGGCAGAAGTTTGGCCGCTGGTCGTAGCTTTCGCCGATCATGACGACGGTGCGGCCGCCGAAGGTTTCCGTCGAGAGCACGTCGAGGTAATACGGCTCGGGCGCGGCGGTCGTCTCCGGCTCCGGGGTGGTGGAATCGGCGCCGCCGGCGGTCGTAGCGGGCGCATCGGGCTGCTTGTCGCCGCCGGCGCAGGCGGCGAGCGGGAGCAGAAGCAGCAGGGCGAGTGCGAGGCAGAGCGTTCGTTTCATGAGAAGTCTCCTTTCAGGGTGAATTTGCACCGCATGGTTTTAGGTGGATCCATCTGCATTTTTATTATAGCGGATCGATCGGGAAAATACTTGCGCGGATGTGCTCTGAAACAGAAGATTTGTTTCACATAACGGACGATTTGTTGAAATAGGATATTTGTTTCACAGAAGGAAATTTTGCGCGATCTGTTGCATTTTGCCGCGGAATCTGATACGATATAGAAGGAGAACGCTGAACGAACGGAGGGCGCGGACATGTCCCTGAAAAATCGGATCCGGCTGGAATATCTGCCCGATCCGGCGCCGGATCAGAGCGTCGATTTTGTGCATGAAATCCTTTTCACGAAGAAAGCAGGCTTCAATCCGCAGCATGTACAGGAAACCTATGAGATGGTGGTCTACGTGGCCGGACAGCTCGATCTGAAGGTGTATGACACCGTGTATTCCTGCACCGCGGGAGACATGATGCTGCTTGCTCCCGGCGCGCCCCACGGCGGCAACCGATACGATTGTCTGCTCGACCGCTATACCGTGCTGCTGGGGCGGCGGGCGATGGACGTGTTCGGCGCGGCGGGAGAACAGCTCCGCGGCGTCTTTCCGACGGAGGGCTGCCGCCTGGTCCGCCTTCCGCCGGAGCGGTTTTCCGAGGTGACGGCGCTGCTTTCCTCGGCGGACCTCGCGCTGCACGCGCCGCAGCAGGCGGGACTTGCGCACGTGGAGGCCTTCAGCGACATATTGCAGGTCCTGCTGCTGCTCGCGCGGCACCGCGCGGAGGAGACGAACGTCGCCGCCCCCTCGCAGACGCTTTCGCGGATCCTCGCCTACATCGAGTCCAACTACGCCTCGCTGCGCGGCGAGGAGGAGCTGTGCCGCGTCTTCGGTATCAGCCGCTCGGGCCTGTGGCGGCTGTTCACCGCCCAGCTCGGCCAGACGCCGGGCGCATATCTGCGGCGGATGCGGCTGAACCGCGCGCGGCTGCTGCTCGAGCGGGGCACAAGCGTCACGGAGGCGGCGATGGAGGTCGGCTTCGGCGACGCCTCGCATTTTATCCGTCTGTTCCGGGAGGCGTTCGGCGTGACGCCGCTGCAGTATAAGAACAGCCGCAGCCATAACGCGCACAAAATTCCATTGAATGAAGGGCAGAGCATTTTATGATTTTCTATATTCTTTCGGCGATCTTTTTTCTCGGCGCCGCCGCCTCGCTCGGCGCGTGGGTCACCATGCGGCCGCGCGCGTCGGGCGCGGCCGTCGAGGCGACGCTCACCCGTATCGTGCGCGACGAGGCGCGCGGGGAGGAGTATGCGGAATATACGTTTTCCCTTGACGGCGGGCGCCGCACCGTGACCTCGCACATCCTCTTCTGCGAAGAGGGGGAGACGGTGCCGCTGTTCTACGACCGGGAGAACGGGATGCTCGCCTCCCGGCGCACCGCCGGCGTCTTTCTGCTGGCGGCGGCGGGCTTCTGCGCCGTCGGGGCGCTGGTGCTCGTGCTGCCGCGGCTGTTCTGAGGGGACGGCCGGCGGCAATAAAAAATAATCGGCGAAAAAATGATTTACAGAAAAAACAGATTGCAAACGCAGCGCTGCCGTGCTATAATATTCTGGCAGATCCGGCGCGAAGCGCTGTGAGAAATGAGGTGAGACGGCATGGATGTTCCCGGGCGAAGTACCCGCGCTTTTTTGCGATGCCGTCCGCTCTCTCCTTGGAGGAGGCGGCGCGGCGCCGCCAATGCCGCCGACGGGCGGAAAATAACAAAAGGAGAGAGAAAGAATGGATCAGGAAATCATGCCGCCGATCCCCCAGACCGACCGTCTGTCGGAACTGATCGGTGCGCGCAGGCTGCGCGAGCTGCGCGAGGCCTATGAGGAATACAACGAGGTTGACATCGCCGAATGGCTCAGCGAGCTGTCGAAGGAGGAGGCGCTGATCGCCTTCCGCACGCTGCCGAAGGAGCGGGCGTCGGAGGTGTTCTCGTATCTCGAGCCGGAGAAGCAGGAGGAGCTCGTCACGAGCGTCACCGACTCCGAGCTGGGCGCCATCGTCGAGGAGCTGTACATCGACGACGCGGTGGATATGCTGGAGGAGCTGCCCGCCAACGTGGTGAAGAAGATCCTCCGCCTTGCCTCGCCCGAGACGCGCAATCTCATCAATCAGTTCCTGAAATACCCGGAAAACTCCGCCGGGAGCGTCATGACCGCGGAGTATACGCATCTGAAGGCCTCCATGACGGTGCCGGAGGCGATCGAGCATATCCGGAAAACCGGCGCCGATTCGGAGACGATCTACACCTGCTACGTCACCGATCAGAAACGGTACCTCGAGGGCGTCATCACCGTGCGCGAGCTTCTGCTCGCCGGAGACGACCTGAGCGTCGGAGACATCATGGACACGAACGTGATCTTCGTGAACACGCTCTGCGACCGTGAGGAAGCGGCGAAGCTGCTCAGTCACTACGGCTTTCTGGCGCTGCCGGTCGTCGATGAGGAAAACCGCCTCGTCGGCATCATCACCGTCGACGACGCGATGACCGTTATGGAGGAGGAGACCACCGAGGATATCGAAAAGATGGCCGCTATCCTGCCGTCCGACAAATCGTACATGCGCCTGAGCGTCTTCGAGCTGTGGCGCAACCGCATCCCGTGGCTGCTCCTTCTGATGGTGTCGGCCACCTTCACCGGCGTGATCCTCACGTCGTTTGAAAACGCGCTGGCCGCGCAGGTCGCGCTCGTCGCCTTCATTCCGATGCTGATGGACACGGGCGGCAACTCCGGCTCGCAGGCCTCCGTCACCGTGATCCGCGGCCTGTCGCTGGGCGAGATCGAGTTTTCCGATCTTTTGCGCGTGATATGGAAGGAGATCCGCGTCGCCGTGCTGTGCGGCGCGTGCCTCGCCGCCGCCAGCTTCGCCAAGGTGATGCTGGTCGACCGGCTGCTCATGCACAACGAGAGCATCACGTTCACGATCGCCCTGACGGTCGCCCTGACGATGCTGCTCACCGTATGCCTGGCCAAGATCGTCGGCTGCACGCTGCCGCTTCTGGCCAAGCGGCTCGGCTTCGACCCCGCCGTGATGGCCTCCCCGCTGATCACGACCATCGTGGACGCGCTGTCGCTGATTCTGTATTTCGTCGTCGCCACGCAGCTGCTCGGCCTCTGAGACGGCCGGGAAGGAGAGGGATCATGTTTGAGAAGATCACGCCCGAGGCGGCGGGCATCCGCGCCGCCGACGTCGGAGGCTTTCTCCGTTTTCTGGAGAAAAACGGCCTCGTGATGCACAATCTGCTGCTCCTTCGCGGGGAGCGCGTCTTCGGCGATTTCTCCTGGCGGCCGTTCTCCTCCGCCGACACGCACCGCATGTATTCCCAGACCAAGAGCTTCGTCGGCATCGCCATCGGACTGCTGGCCGGGGAAGGGAAGCTGTCGCTCGACGATCCGGTTGTGAAATTCTTCCCCGACCGCGTGGAGGCAGATCATCCCGCCGCCCTTGACGCGCAGACCGTGCGGCAGATGCTGACGATGGAGACGTGCTGCCTGCCGCCGAACTGGTTCCGCGCCGGCGACCCGGACCGCGTTCATCTCTATTTCCGTTCGCGGCCGAAGGGCTACGGCGCCGGGCTGGTGTGGGCCTACGATTCCGCCGGCTCGCAGGTGCTCGCCGCGCTGGCTGAGCGCCTGGCCGGCATGCCGCTGCTCGATTATCTGAAGAAAAAGCTCTTTGATCGCATGGGGACCTTCCGCACCGCCGAGATCCTCAAGACGCCGAACGGCGATTCCTGGGGCGACTCCGCCCTGCTCTGTACGCCCTATGACATCGCTTCCTTCGGACGGCTGCTGATGCAGGGCGGCGCCTGGCAGGGGGAGCAGCTGATCGACGCCGGCTACGTGCGCGAGGCGACCTCGCCGCTCGTCGACAACGACGAGTGCGGCTTTGACAACTGCGACGCGCAGGGCTACGGCTACCAGATCTGGTGCCTGAAAAACGGCTTCTGGTTCCGCGGCATGGGCGGACAGTTTACGATCTGCATCCCGGAGAAGGATCTGATCTGCGTCTGCACCGGCGACAATCAGGGCTACGCGGGTTTCGCCCACGTCTTCCTCGCCGGGCTCAACGAGTGCGTCGTCGACCGCATGGCGGACGCGCCGCTCGCGGCCGATCCGGTCGCCGACGCCGCGCTCGCCGACGCCGCCGGCGCGCTGAAGTTGGCCGTGATCGCCGGGAAAACGGACAGCCCGGCGCGCGCGGAGATCGATGGCGCGCGCTACGAATGCGCTGAGAATCCGATGGGGATCCGCGCTTTTTCGCTGCGCTTTTCGCCCGACGGCAGCCGGGGCGAGCTGCACTACGAGAACGCGCAGGGCGAGAAGGTCCTGCCGTTCGGGATGGGAGAGAACGTCTTCTGCCGCTTCCCGCAGCTCGGCTATTCAGACGGCGTCGGCGGCGCGCGGACGACGGACGGCTTCACGTACCGCTGCGCGGTCAGCGCCGCCTGGCGAGAGCGCGCGAAGTTCGTGCTCAAGGCGCAGATCATCGACCGCTACTTCGGCAATCTGTTTCTTGTGATCTCCTTTACGGAGGGCGGCGCGGCCCTGGTGCTGCGCAAGACCGCCGAGGATTTTCTCGACGAATACGCCGGCTCGGCCCGGGCCGTGCGCGTCTGAGAACAGGGCGGGACGCCGTGCGGCGTCCCGCCCGCCCGGACGGAAATAATTTCAGAAAAACTCTTGACAAGCGTATGCGCTTGTGCTATAATACTTTGGAAATCAAGCAGAACCGTCTCGTTCTCACCGTACCGCAATCGCGCGCGTGCGGTTCATACACCGTTTTTTCGTGCGTCGCATCGGTGAGTGGAGTCGGTTCCCGACCCCATTTTTTATTTTTTCCACGTAGTGGGAGGTGCTTCACAATAGCGAAAGAACTGCTTATCAACGACCAGATCAAGATCAAGGAAGCCCGTATGCTGGACGAAAACGGCAATCAGCTGGGCATCATGCCGCTTCAGCAGGCACGCGCGTACGCATACGACCGCGGCCTCGATCTCGTTCTGATTGCTCCGCAGGCGACGCCGCCTGTGTGCCGCGCTCTGGATTACGGCAAATACCGGTATGAGTGCGACAAGAAGGACAAGGAAGCCAAAAAGAAACAGACCGTGATGGAGGTCAAGGAGGTGCAGCTCTCCTGCAGGATCGACACGCATGACTTCGAGACGAAGGTCAATCATGCGCTTCGCTTCCTCAGCGGGGGCAACAAGGTGCGCGTCTGCCTCAAATTCCGCGGCCGTGAAATGGCGCATCAGAGCCTCGGACACGAGATCCTGGAACGCTTTGCCGCCGCCTGCAGCGAAAGCGGCACGGTGGAAAAGAAGCCGGTTCTCGAGGGCCGTCAGGTCACTATGTTCCTTGCGCCGATCAAGCAAAACGTGAAGTAACAGTTCTGCGCGTGGGCACCGGTGTGTACCGTGCAATTTCATCAACCGAAAGGAAACAAACCATGGGCAAAATCAAAACGCATAAGGCGTCTGCAAAAAGATTTTCCGTTACCGGAACGGGCAAAGTAAAAATGTTCCATTCCGATCACCGCCACAACCTCGGCAACAAGAACCAGAAGCGCAAGAGACATCTCCGCTCCGGCGCGATCCTGGAAAAGGCCATGACGAACAACGTCAGAAAGCTGATCTGCAAATAAGAGGCGGTTGCCCGAACATCATTATAGGAACGGAAAGGAAATAGGAAAATGGCAAGAGTCAAGGGCGCGATGATGACGCGCAAAAGAAGAAATAATGTTCTGAAGGCAGCCAAGGGTTACTGGGGTGCCAAATCGAAGCATTTCAAGATGGCGAAGCAGGCCGTCATGAAGAGCGGCAACTACGCCTTCATCGGCAGAAAGCAGAAGAAGAGAGATTTCCGCCGTCTGTGGATCGCCCGCATTTCCGCGCAGTGCAAGGTCAACGGCATGAATTATTCGACGTTCATGCACGGTCTGAAGAAGGCCGGCATCGAGCTCAACCGCAAGATGCTCGCGGAGATCGCCGTGGCCGACAAGGCTGCCTTCGCGGACCTCGCCGACAAAGCCAAAGCTGCCCTTTGATGAGGATAAAAACCCGGTTTAACCGGGTTTTTATGATACAGGAGACGTATTCGTTTTATGCGTAACGTGACCGAGCGCATCCCGCGCGCCTCGGCGATCGCCTCGCGCGCCAACCCGCTCGCCGTCCGCCTCGCCAAGCTTTCGCAGGCGAAGTTCCGGCGCGAAGAGGGACTCTTCCTTGCCGAGGGGAAAAAGCTTTCGGCGGAGGCCGCCGGCCTGCCGGAGGTCGAATATGTACTCGTGCGCGCCGAGGACGGCCGGGCGGAGGAGGAACTCGTGGAGATTGCAGCGCGCTGCCCGCGGCCCGAACGGGTCTGCGTGCTCGCGCCCGCCGTCTTTGAGAAGATCTCGACAGAGAGCGCGCCCGAGGGGATCATCACCGTGCTTTCGCCGATTTCGCGGCTGCATCGGATGTGGCAGGGCGGCGCGGATATCGGTCCGCGCGAGCGGATCCTGGCGCTCGACGCCGTGCGCGATCCCGGCAATCTCGGCACGGTGCTCCGCACCGCCGCCGCCTTCGGCTACGACCGGCTGCTCTGCTGCGACTGCGCCGATCTTTATCATCCGCGCACGGTGCGCGCCTCGATGGGCGCGCTCTTCCGAGTGCGCGTCGATCTTGTTCCCGATCTGCCCGCGGCGCTCACCGCGCTGCGCGGCGCCGGGCGGCGCGTCTTGGCGGCCGCATTGCGCGAGGACGCGCTGCGGCTCGGCCGCGACGCGATCCGGCCGGACGACTGCGTCGTCGTCGGCAACGAGGGACACGGGGTCTCGCCGGAGACGATCGCCGCGTGCGACGCCGCCGTGCGCATCCCCATGGCGCCGGGCACCGAGTCGCTCAATGCGGCCGGGGCCGCCGCCGTGCTCATGTGGGAATACTCGAAGCCTCATATTCTCTGATCTATCGGATCATCCTGAAACAAGGAGGGACGGGCGTGGACAATCGACTGAGCTGGATCTGGCTTTCTCTTGCCTGCGGGCCGGCCAGCCGGACGGCGGTGCAGCTTCTGTGCGCCTTCGGCTCGCCGGAGAAAATCTACCGCGCGCCGCGCGAAAAGCTGCTCGCCGCCGTCGGCGAGCGCGCCCGCGCGACCGTTTCGCGCCTGGAAAACAAGGATCTCTCCGAGGCGTCCGCCGTCCTGCGGCGCTCGGACGAAGCCGGCGTGACGATTCTCACCCCGGACGACGCGCGTTACCCGCGCACGCTCTACGCGCTGCGCGACGCGCCGATCGTCCTCTACTGCGCCGGCCGGCTGCCGGATCTCGATTCGCTTTGCTGCTGCGCCGTCGTCGGTACGCGCAAGATGTCCGAGTACGGCCGCCGCATGGCCTTCGATATCGGCCGCGGCCTGGGCGCCGGCGGCGCTGTGCTCGTCAGCGGGCTGGCGCTCGGCGTGGACGGCATGGCTATGGCGGGCGCGCTCAGCGCGGGCGGCGTCACGGTCGGCGTGCTCGGGTGCGGCATCGATATCGTTTATCCGCCGGAGCACCGGGACCTGTGGGAACGCGTGCTGGAAAACGGCGCGGTGCTGACGGAATATCCGCCGGGCACGCCGCCCGCCGGCGCGAATTTCCCCAAACGGAACCGCATCATCAGCGGCCTCTCGCAGGCCGTGACCGTCGTCGAGGGCGACAGCCGCAGCGGTGCGCTCATCACCGCGCGGCATGCGCTCTATCAGGGGCGCGATCTGTACGCCGTTCCCGGTCAGATCGGCGAGAGCGGCGCCGAAGGGCCCAACGCGCTCATCAAATCCGGCGCCCGCGCCGTCACGAGCGCCGTCGACATTCTCGCCGCCTACGAATTTCTCTACCCGCACTCGATCCGCATGCTTTCGGCGGAGGAAGAGCTCGCGCGCGAGGTCTCGCCGGGGCTCGTGCAGGACGTAGCTGTGCGCATGCGTCCCGCCGCAAAGGACGACAAAATGTATTACGGCATCGGCCTCTACGGCGGCAGACGGCTGCCGGAGCCGGGCCGCCGCCGCATCCCGCAGAAGAAGATGGTCGAGCGCTTTTCCGCCGCGGAGCCGCCGCGCAACGAGGGAAAAATGATCGCCTCATCCGAGAAGCAGCTCGATTCGCTCGGAGAGAACGAAAAGAAGGTGTTCGCCGCCATGAAGCCGGATATGCCGATGCTGGCGGACGACATCGCGGCCGCGGGTCTCGATATGCCGCAGATCCTCGCCGCCCTGACAATGCTCGAGCTCGCCGGCGCCGTGGAAGTCGGCGCGGGCGGATACTATCTCCGCCGCGCGGAGGAGCCGCTCGCCGAGAGCGGCGCGGACGACGCGCAATAACCCAACGCAATTTCTGTAAAGGAGGATGTCTGTCCGCAGACAACTGCTTGCATGGCCAATCTTGTCATCATCGAATCACCCGGTAAGGTGTCCACCATAAAAAACTGCCTCGGCTCCGGCTATAAGGTCATGGCCTCGGTCGGGCACGTGCGCGATCTGCCGAAATCCTCGCTCGGTATCGATATCGAGGATCATTTCCGCGCGCATTATATCAACATCCGCGGCAAGGGCGATCTGATCCGCGACCTGAAGAAGGAAGCCAAGAACGCCTCGACCGTCTATCTCGCGACCGACCCGGACCGCGAGGGCGAGGCGATCTCCTGGCATCTGGCGAACGCTCTGGCGCTTCCGCCGGAGAAGATCCGCCGCGTCACCTTCAATGAGATCACGAAGACCGCCGTCCGCGCCGGCATCAAGAAGCCGCGCGAGATCGATATGGATCTGGTGAACTCACAGCAGGCGCGCCGCATCCTCGACCGCATCGTCGGCTACAAGCTGAGCCCGTTTTTGTGGAAGAACGTCAAGAGCGGCCTCTCCGCCGGCCGCGTACAGTCCGTCGCCACGCGCATCATCGTGGATCGGGAGAACGAGATCCGCGCCTTCGTGCCGAAGGAGTACTGGACGGTGGATGCGGAGCTTGTCACCGCGAAGGACAAGGCCTTCACGGCGCATTTCTTCGGCGACGCCGCCACCGGCCAGAAGCGGGAGCTTCACTCCGAGGCGGACGCGATGGAGGTCTACCGCGCCGTGAAGGACGCCCGCTTCGTCGTCAGCGAGCTGAAGAAGGGCACGAAGTATCGTGCGCCGGCCGCCCCGTTCACGACCTCCACGATGCAGCAGGAGGCCTCCCGCAAGCTGAACTTCCACTCCCAGCGCACGATGAAGGTGGCGCAGGAGCTCTACGAGGGCGTCAACCTCGGTGCGGAGAACGGCGGCGTACAGGGCCTCATCACCTATATGCGCACCGACTCGCTCCGCGTCTCCACGGAGGCGCAGGACGCGGCGCGTGCCTATATCACCGAAAATTACGGCGAGAAATACTGCCCGCCGACGCCCCGCATCTATAAAACGAAGGCCAACGCGCAGGACGCGCACGAGGCCGTCCGCCCGACGAACATCGCGCTGACGCCCGCCGCCGTCCGCCGTCACATGACAAACGACCAGTACAAGCTCTATAAGCTCATCTGGGAGCGCTTTATCGCCAGCCAGATGGAGAGCGCGGAGCTGGCCACGATCCAGGCCGTCATCACCGCCGCCGGTTACCTCTATCACGCCTCCGGCACGACGGTCCGCTTCCCCGGCTTCCTCGCCGTCTACGAGGAATCGACCGACACGCCTGATGAGGACGAAAAGAACGCCAAGCTGCCCGCCTTCGCCGAGGGCGAGACGCTCGGATGCCGGGCGGTCCATCCGCTGCAGCATTTTACCGAGCCGCCGGCCCGCTACAACGAGGCGTCGCTCGTCAAATTCCTCGAGGAGCGCGGCATCGGCCGTCCCTCCACCTTTGCGCCGATCGTCACCCTGATTATCTCCCGCGGCTACGTCGCGCGCGACGGCAAGTCGCTCGTGCCGACGCCGCTCGGCGAGGTGACGACGAAGCTGATGATCGACTCCTTCCCGGATATCGTGGACTACAAGTTCACCGCCGTGATGGAGGATAAGCTCGACGGCATCGCCAGCGGCGAGGACACCGTCGAGGACGTGCTGGGCAATTTCTGGGGCGGCTTCTCCAAGGAGCTCGAGCGGGCGGACGCCGAGGTCTCCCGCGAGAACATCGAGGTGCCCGTCGAGGAGACGGACATCATCTGCGAGCTGTGCGGCGCGCGCATGGTGGTCAAGAACGGCCGCTACGGCAAATTCGCCGCCTGCCCGAACTATCCGGCCTGCAAAAACACCAAGCCGCTGCGCCGCGCGTCGGAGAAGGAAAACGAGAAGCCCCTCGAGCGCGCGCCCTTCCAGTGCGAGGTGTGCGGCTCCGACATGGTGCTCCGCTCCGGCCGCTTCGGCGATTTCTACGCCTGCGTGCGCTATCCGGAGTGCCGCTACACGCGGCCGAAGGTGCACGCCACCGGTGTGCAGTGCCCGAAATGCGGCGCGGACATCGTCACCAAATGGGGCAAGAACCGCACCGTCTTCTACAGCTGCGCCCGCTACCCGGAATGCGACTTCTCCTCGTGGGATCTGCCGACGGCGGAGAAGTGCCCGACGTGCGGCGGCATCCTCTATCATAAGAAGGGGAAGAATCTGCTGATCTGCAAGACGGAGGGCTGCGGCTACCGCCGGGAGACGGAGGAGCCGGCCGCGCCCACCGCCGAGGCGTAAGGACGATGGAAACGGTTTCCGTGATCGGCGCGGGCCTGGCGGGAGCGGAGGCGGCCTACCAGCTTTCCCGCCGCGGCGTGCCCGTCCGCCTGATTGAAATGAAGCCGCAGAAGAAGACGCCCGCGCACAAAAGCGATCTCTTCGGCGAGCTCGTCTGCTCCAATTCGCTGCGCAACGCGGAGCTCACCTCCGCGCCCGGCCTCCTCAAGGAGGAGCTGCGCCGCGCCGGTTCCCTCATGATGCAGGCGGCGGACGCCTCGCGCGTCGCCGCCGGCGGGGCGCTGGCCGTCGACCGCGTGCGCTTCGCTTCGTATATCACCGACGCGCTGCGCGCGGCGGGGAATATCGAGATCGTCGAGCGCGAGGCCACGGAGATCCCCGACGGGATCGCCGTCGTCGCTACCGGCCCCCTGACCTCCGACGCGCTGGCCGCGCGCATCGTCTCTCTGACCGGGCAGGGCGGGCTGAGCTTTTTCGACGCCGCCGCGCCGATCGTCGATTTTGCCTCGATCGACATGACGAAGGCGTTTTTTGCCTCCCGCTACGGCAAGGGCGACGCCGACTATATCAACTGTCCGATGAACGAGGCGGAGTATACCGCTTTCTGGCAGGCGCTCGTCGCCGCAGAGGAGGCGCCGCTGCACGATTTCGACCGCGGCGCGCCGCTGACGGTCTTCGAGGGCTGCATGCCCGTCGAGATCATGGCGAAGCGCGGACCGGAGACGCTGCGCTTCGGGCCGCTCAAGCCGGTCGGTATCCGTCATCCCGTGACGGGCGAGAAGTACTATGCCGTCGTGCAGCTGCGCCGCGAGGACGAGGCCGGCACGATGTTCAACCTCGTCGGCTTCCAGACCCATCTGACCTTCCCGGAGCAGCGCCGCGTCTTCGGCATGATCCCGGGGCTCGAGAGGGCGCAGTTCTTCCGCTACGGCGTCATGCACCGCAATACGTTTCTCAACTCCCCGACGCTGCTCGCGGCGGATTATTCGCTTCGTGCGCGGCCGACGCTTTTTTTCGCCGGGCAGATGACCGGCGTCGAGGGGTATATCGAATCGGCCGCCTCCGGCTACATCGCCGGCTTCTCCGCCGCCTGCCGTGCGCGCGGGATCGAGCCGCCGCTCTTTCCGGCCGAGACGATGATGGGGGCGATGGCCCGCTACGTCAGCGGCGGCGGCGCGGGCGATTTTCAGCCGATGAACGCCAATTTCGGCATCATCCCGCCGCTTCCCGAGCGCCTGCGCGGCGGCCGGCGCGTCCGCTATGCGGCTTACGCCGAACGGGCGCTGAAGGCGCTGGACGCCATGGATCTGCTTCCGGAACCTGCCCGCTGACTGCGGAGAAAGTGAAATCATGCATATCATACTCGACGCCATGGGCGGCGACCGCGCACCGCTGGAGGTGCTGCGCGGCGCCGTTCTGGCAAAGGAAGCCTGCGGCGTCTCGCTGACGCTGGTGGGCCATACGGAGATTTTGCGCCGCACCGCGGAGGAGAACGGTCTCTCGCTCGACGGGCTTCGCCTCGAGCACGCCGAAAGCGTCGTGACGATGGAGGACGATCCGTTCTCCGTCGTGCGCGCCAAGAAGGACAGCTCGATGGCCGTCGCCCTGCGCCTTCTGCAGAAGGAGGGCGACGCGCTGGTCTCTGCCGGCAGCACCGGCGCCCTGCACGTCGGCTCCGCGCTGCTCATCCGCACGATCCCGGGCGTGCACCGCTCCGCGATCGCCACGCTTCTGCCGCTGTCGCGGCCGATGCTGTTTCTCGATTCCGGCGCCAATCCGACCGTCACGGCCGAATATCTGCTCCAGTGGGCGGCGATGGGCTCCGTCTATATGAAAAACGTCTTCGGCGTCGCCGCGCCGTCGGTCGGACTGCTCAACAACGGCGCCGAGCCGCACAAGGGCACGCCCGTCGCCGTCGAGGCGCACCGGCTGCTCGCCGCCTCCCGGGAACTGAATTTCATCGGCAACGTGGAGGGCAATCAGCTGATCGAGGCGCCGTGCGACGTGCTCGTCAGCGACGGCTTCACCGGCAACGTGGCGCTGAAGCTCTACGAAGGAATGGGAAAATATCTGTTGACCGCGATGGCGCAGGCATGCGCGCAGAATCCGGCGCTCGCGCCCTCGCTCGGTGCGATCCGCGAGACGCTGGGCGCTCTGCGCGGCCGCTTCGACGCCTCCGAGCACGGCGGCGCGCCGCTGCTCGGGCTCACCAGGCCCGTCGTCAAGGCGCACGGTTCCTCGGACGCGCGCGCGATCGCCAGCGCCGTGCGGCAGGCGGTCTCTTTTGCCTCCACCGGCGTGATCGGCGAGATCGCCGATTTTGTCCGTGCGCACGAAGACGGCGGGGAGACGGGGGAGGGGACGCATGAAAGCTGAAGAGATCCGTTATCCGCTGCCGCAGGAGCAGCTTGAGGCGCGCCTCGGCTACACCTTCCGGGATCCGTCGCTTTTGCGCCTCGCACTGCAGCATTCCTCCTATGCGAACGAGCTCAAGAGCAAAAGCGGCCACAACGCGTGCAACGAACGGCTGGAGTTTTTTGGCGATTCCGTGCTTTCGCTGATCGTCAGCAGCTATCTCTACTTCCGCTACGCGGACAATCCGGAGGGCGATCTGACGACGATCCGCGCGTCGGTCGTCTGCGAGCGGGCGCTGGCCAAATTCGCCGCCCGCATCGGCCTCGGCGATTTTCTCTATCTCGGCCGCGGCGAGGATCACAACCACGGGCGCGAGCGCGCCTCCATCACCTCCGACGCCTTTGAGGCGGTGCTGGCCGCGATGTATATCGATTCCGGCAGCCTCGACCGGGTGGGAGAATTTCTCCTGCCGCTCGTCGCGGAGGAGATCGAGAACATCCGCGAGACCTCGTCGTTCGTCGATTACAAGACGGAGCTGCAGCAGCTGGTGCAGCAGGCCGGCGGCGAGCGGCACGAGTACGTGCTCGTCGGCGAGGAGGGTCCCGATCACAACAAGACCTTCCACGTCGAGGTGCGGCTCAACAGCAACGTGATCGGCCGCGGCGCCGCGCATTCCAAGCGCGAGGCGGAGCAGCTGGCTGCCCGCGAGGCGCTGGGCCTGTTCGGCGTGGAGAGCGGAGAATAAGAAAAAGGATCCGGCTTCGGCCGGATCCTTTTTTGCACCGCGGGGCACAAAATCTGCAAAACGCATTGAAAAATTGCCCAATATAGGGTATAATATTACAATAGACATTCTGGTATCACGGAGGAATCCGTTTTGCGACTGAAAAGCCTGGAACTTCATGGCTTCAAATCCTTTCCGGAAAAAACGGTCATCCGCTTCGACGAGGGCGCGACGGTGATCGTCGGCCCCAACGGGAGCGGAAAATCCAATATTACCGACGCGATGCGCTGGGTGCTGGGCGAGCTGTCGTCGAAAAACATCCGCGGCGCAAAGATGGAGGACGTCATCTTCGTCGGCGCCGACGGCTTCCGGCCGATGGGCTTCGCCGAGGTTTCGGTGACCTTCGACAACACCGATCCGGCGACCCGCATCGATTCTCCCTACGACGAGATCACCGTCACCCGCCGCTACTACCGCGCGGGAGAGAGCGAATATTTCATCAACCGCAAGCCGGTGCGCCTGCGCGATATCAACGAGCTCTTTATGAACACCGGCATCGGCCGCGACGGCTACTCGATCATCGGGCAGGGCAGGATCGCGGAGATCGTTTCCAAAAAGAGCGAGGAGCGCCGCGGCGTCTTCGACGAGACGGCGGGCATCGCCAAATACCGCTTCAAGAAGCAGGAGACGCAGAAGCGGCTCGACGCCACCGAGGCGAACATGCTGCGCGTGTCCGACATCCTGAGCGAGCTGGAGAGCCGCGTCGGTCCGCTCGAGCGGCAGGCGAAGAAGGCGCGGGAATATCTTGAGCTCTTCGCGCAGAAGAAGGAGGCGGACGTGTCGCTGTGGCTCTACGACCGCGAGCGGCAGGGGCGCGCCCAGGAGAAAACGCGCGCCGACTGCGCGCTCTCCCGGCATGAGCTGGAGATGGCGCAGGATACGGAAAGCCAGCTGCAGTCGCAGAGCGAGCGCATCTTCGGCGTTTCGCAGGATACGAAGGCGGCGGCCGCCCGGCTCTACGAGCAGATCCGCGCGCTGACCGATACGCGCAACGCCGCCGAAAACGCCGCGCAGCTTCTGAAAAACGAGCTTTCGCACGCTGCCGCCGAGAAGGAAAGCACATCGGCCGAGCAGAAGCGGCAGACGGAGGCGCGCGGGGAGGCCGTCGCCGCGCGCGAGGCCGCCGCGGCCGCGCGGAAGGAAACCGCCGCCGCGCTGACGGAGGCGGAGGCGTCTCTGGCCCAGACGCGCGCGGCGCGCGAGCGCGTGCTCGCTGAGAGCGGCGGGAAGGAGGCGGCGCTTTCGTCGCTGCTCGCCGAACAGAAAAAGCATGAGGACGCGCTGCTCGATCTGCGCGTGCGCCTGAACGTGCTGAAGAATACGCTCGAGAGCCAGAGCGAACGGACGAGCGGCCTCAGCGCCGATATTGAAAAATACGAGTCCGAGCGCGCCGGCCTTGCGGACAAGCGCGCGGAGCTGGAGGAATCACAGCGCAGCTATGACGAGGCGGTGAAAAAGGAAAAGGAAGCCGCCGCCGCCGCCGCTGCCGAGGCGGCAACGCTGCAGCGCGGCGAAAACGAAACGCTCGAGGCGCTGCACGCAGCCGAGGCCGCCGGACAGGCGCTTGCCTCGCGGATCGCCGCGCTGAAGAACATGCTTGAGCATTTCGAGGGCTACAATAACAGTGTCCGCTACGTGATGAGCGAAGCGGCCGCTGGCCGTCTCCGCGGCATTCACGGCCCGCTTTCGCATCTGATCTCCGTGAAGCCGGAGTATACCGTGGCGCTGGAGACGGCGCTGGGCGGCGCTTTGCAGAATCTCGTCGTCGAGAACGAGCAGGCGGCCAAGGATGCGATCTATGCGCTCAAGCGCTCCGGCACCGGCCGTGCCACCTTCTATCCGCTGACCTCCGTCAAGGCGCCGGCGCGCGGCCGCGATACCGAGGAGGCGGCGCGCTACGCCGGCTTTGTCGGCTTCGCCGACACGCTGGTGCGCGCCGAGGCGCGCTATGCCGGCGTGGTCGGCTCGCTGCTCGCGCGGATCGCGGTGTTCGACACGCTCGAGAACGCGACGGTCATGGCGCGCGCGCAGAACTGGCGTGTCCGCGCCGTCACGCTGGACGGCCAGCAGATCAACGCCGGCGGCTCCTTCACCGGCGGCGCGGTCCGCCGCGACAGCGGCATGCTTACCCGCACCGCCCAGATCGAGAAGCTTACCGAAGAGGCAAAGGAAGCCGCCGCGCGCCAGAAGAAGCAGGAGGAGGCGCTCGCCGCCGTGCGGGCGCAGATTTCCGCGGCCGCCGCGCGCCGCGCGGACGCCGAAGAGCGTGCGCGGCTGATGGAGACGCTGCGCCGCGCCGACAGCGCGCAGCTGGAGGAGATCGACGCCCGCGACGGTGTCCTCTCGAATCTGCTCGCGCAGCTGCGCGACGACTGGGAAAAGCTGCGCGCGCAGGGCGAGCGCGGCGGCACGGATATCGAAAACCTGCAGGCGGCCTGCCGCGGGGAGGAGACGACGATCCGCGAAATCGGCGCGCAGCGCGCGGCGCTGGACGTCGAGCGCGCGGCGCTGGACGAGGAGGCGGACGCGCTGGGCGCGGCGCTGACGGACGGTCAGGTGCACGCCGCCGAGATCCGCAAGGATCTCGAGGCGCGTGCGGCCGCCGAGACCGCGGCGGAAGAGGAGATCCGTTCGCTTGAGGAGGCGATCCGCGGCGCGATTGCGCGCGGAACGCAGCTTGAGGAGCAGATGGCCGCGCTGCGCACGCAGATCGCCGAAAAGGAAAAGGAGAGCGCGGAGATGGCCGTGCAGCTCGAGGGGCTCGAGAACGAGCGCTCCGAGGCCGAGAGCGGCAGTATGGAATACGAAAAGCGGCTCAACGAGCTGCGGCTGCAGCTGAAGGACATTTCGGCCAAAAAGGAGCTGCTTGTCTCCGCGCACGAAAAGAATGAAAACCGTCTCGCCCAGATCACGTCGGACATCGAGAAGATGACGCAGCGATTGTGGGACGAGTATGAGCTGACGCCGACGGGCGCCGCCGCGCTGCCGTATCCGAAGGTGGAGGAGAGCTCGCGCACCGGCGTGAACGCCCGCCTCAGCGAGCTGAAGAACCAGATCAAGGCGCTCGGCAGCGTCAACGTCGCCGCCATCGACGAGTATGCCGCCGTCAAGGAACGCTACGACTACGTCAGCACGCAGATGCACGATCTCACCGAGGCAAAGGAGGATCTCGTCGGCATCATCTCCATGATCGACGAGGAGATGATCCGCATGTTCACCGAGGCCTTCGAGAAGATCAACGAGAACTTCGGCGCCGTCTTTCGCGAGCTGTTCGGCGGCGGCGAGGCGCATCTCTCGCTGAGCGATCCCGAGAACGTCCTGACGAGCGGTATCGAGATCAGCGCCGCGCCGCCGGGCAAGATGATCAAGAACCTGTCGCTGCTCTCCGGCGGCGAGCAGGCCGTCATCGCCATCGCGCTGCTCTTCGCGCTGGTGCGCGTGAACCCGTCGCCGTTCTGCATCTTCGATGAGATCGAGGCGGCGCTCGACGAGGTGAACGTGCAGCGCGTGGCGCAGTACGTCAAGCGGTACTCCGAGACGATGCAGATCATCATGATCACGCACCGCCGCGGCACCATGGAGATTGCCGACACGCTCTACGGCGTGACGATGCCGCGCCGCGGCGTCTCCAAGGTCTTTACATTGGATCTTTCGTCCATGACCGAAGAGGACATGGACCGCGCACTCTGAAACACGGATACGAGGAACGATATGGGATTTTTTGATACGCTGAAGCGGGGTCTGACAAAGACCAAGAACGCTTTTTTCGGCCAGGTGAACGACGTGATCCGCAGCTTCCGGCGGGTCGATGAGGACCTGCTCGAGGAACTGGAGGAGCTCTTGATCTGTGCCGACATGGGCGCGGAGACGGCCGAGTCCGTCATCGGCGAGCTGCGCGAGCGCATCCGCGAGGAGAAAATCAAGGATGCGGAGGACGTGAAGGGCGCGCTGGAGGAGATTTTGCGCGGGCACGTCGGCGAGGGCGAGCCGCTGCGGCTGGACACGAAGCCGTCCGTGATCCTCGTCATCGGCGTCAACGGCGTCGGCAAGACGACGTCGATCGGCAAGATCGCCGCCCATCTGAAGCAGGAGGGGAAGACGGTCGTTGTGGCCGCCGCCGATACCTTCCGCGCCGCCGCCATCGATCAGCTCGCCGTCTGGTGCGACCGCGCGGGCGTGGAGCTGATCCGTCAGAGCGAGGGCAGCGATCCCGCCGCCGTCGTCTTCGACGCCGCCGCGGCCGCGCGCAAGCGCGGGGCCGACGTGCTGATCGTCGATACCGCCGGCCGGCTGCACAACAAGAAGAATCTGATGAACGAGCTGTCAAAGATTGACCGCGTGCTCACGCGGGAACTGCCGGACGCGGCGCGCGAGACGCTGCTCGTGCTCGACGCGACGACCGGCCAGAACGCCGTCCTGCAGGCTAAGGAATTCATGAACTCCGCGCCGATCACCGGCCTGATCCTGACCAAGCTGGACGGCACCGCCAAGGGCGGTGCGGTCTTCTCCATCAAGGAAATGCTCGGCATCCCGGTGAAGTTCATCGGCGTGGGCGAAAAGATGGAGGACATGCAGCCCTTTGACGCGGAAATGTTCGTGTCTGCATTGTTTGACGAGGACGGGGACGAATGAACGTCGTGCTCGCCTCCCGCAATAAGAAAAAGATCCGGGAGCTGGAAACATTTCTCGCCGCCGTTTCGTCCGATATACGGATCCTGTCACTGGACGACATCGGATACTGCGCGGAGATCGTCGAGGACGGCGCCTCGTTTTGGGAGAACGCCGTCATCAAGGCCTCCGTGCCCGCGCGCGCCGGCTTCATCGGCGTCGCCGATGACTCCGGGCTGGCCGTAGACGCGCTTTCCGGCGCGCCCGGTGTCTACTCCGCCCGCTACGCAGGAGAACACGCGACGGATGCCGAAAATAACGCGAAGCTGCTCGCGGCGCTCTCCGGCGTGCCGGATGCGGCGCGCGGCGCGCGGTTCGTTTCCGTGGTGGCCTGCGTGCTGCCGCGCGGTCTTGTGCGCGCGATCCCCGAGGCGCTGCGCGTCCCGACGCGGGAAGGCTTTGACGCATTCGCCGTGCGCGGCGAATGCGGCGGCGTGCTTCTGCGCGAGGGGCGCGGCGCGGACGGCTTCGGCTACGACCCGCTGTTCTACGTGCCGGAGAAAATGAAGACGTTTGCCGAACTCGCGCCGGAGGAGAAGAACGCGATCAGCCACCGCGGCGCCGCTATGCGCGCCTTCGGCGCGGCGTTCCGACAAATTTTTACAAAAGCCTAAAAAGAGGATCATCATGCTGACAAGCAAACAGAGAGCGTATCTGCGCTCCATGGCCAACGATATGCCCCCGATTCTGCAGATCGGGAAGGGCGGGATCGGCGAGGAGCTGACCGTGACCGTCGATCACGCGCTCGAAGCGCGGGAGCTGATCAAGATCACTGCGCTGGAGACCGCGCCCGTGGACGCGCGCGGCGCGGCCGGCGCGCTCGCCGAGGCGCTCGGCGCCGACGTCGTGAGCGTCGTCGGGCGCCGCTTCGTGCTCTGGCGCCGCTCGAAGAAGAAGCCCATGATCGAACTGCCGTGACCGCGGCAATCCATGCGCGGCCGCGCCTCGGCATCTATGGCGGCACGTTCGCGCCGCCGCATCTCGCCCACGTGCGCGCCGCCCGGGAATTTCTCGAGCAGGCTTCGCTTAACCGGCTGCTCGTCGTACCGACCTATCTGCCGCCGCACAAGCGCATCGGGGCGGACGACGATCCGTCCGTGCGGCTGGAAATGGCGCGCGCCGCCTTCGGCGCCTATGACGCGCGCATCGGGGTTTCCGATTACGAGATCCGCCGCGAGGGCGTCAGCTATACCTGGCAGACGCTGACGCATTTTGCCGAGACGGAGGACGCGGAGCTCTTCTTCCTCTGCGGCACCGATATGTTTCTCACGCTCTGGCAGTGGAAGCATCCGGAGATCATCTTCCGTCTCTCGACGATCGCCTGCATGGCGCGCGCCGAGGGGACGGCCGCGTGGCTGGAAACCGCGCGCCGCGCGGATTTCTACCGCGCGCAGTACGGCGCACGGATCCTTCTGCTCGACGGAGCGCCGCTGCCGCTTTCCTCGAGTGAGATCCGCGGCCGCGTCGCGCGCGGCGAGCCGATCGGAGGGCTGGTGCCGGCGGCGGTCGAGGCGATCATCCGCGCGCGCGGACTCTACAGAACAAAGGAGGGATGCCCATGAGGCTCTCCGCCGAGGCGCTCTCGTCGCTGCGGGAGCGCGTGCGCCCCTATCTGAGCGAGGCGCGCTACCGTCATACGCTGGAGGTGGAGGAGGAGGCCGCGCGCATCGGCGCCGTCTATCTTCCCGACAAAATCCCCTCGCTGCGCGCTGCCGCGCTGCTGCACGACATCACAAAGGCGTACTCTCTTGAAAAACAGTTGCAATGCTGTGAGAAATTTGGTATACTATTGGAAAAGGCGACGCTGTCGTCGCCGCAGGTGCTGCACGCGCTGACCGGCGCGGCCGTCGCCGGAGAGGATTTTCCGGACTGCACGGACGAGGAGATCCTCTCTGGCATCCGCTGGCACACGACCGGGCACGACGGCATGACGGTCTTTGAATCGATCGTCTACCTCGCCGACTATATCGAGCCGAGCCGCACCTTCGACGACTGCATCGCGCTGCGGAGCTATTTCTGGGACGGCCTGCCCGGGGACGGCGCGCGCGCCGCCGCCGTGCATCTCTGCCGGACGATGGTGTACTCATTTGATCTGACGATCCGCTCCCTGCTCGGGGAGGGCAGGGCGCTGGGCACGGATACGGTCCTGGCGCGCAACTGCTTCCTCGACCGCCTCGAGGCACTCGGCGCCGCCGGGGGCTGATCTGTATTTGCGAAAGGACGGTGCCTTCGGGCACGCACGAATATGAAAAAGAAAAATCTGACACGAAGCGCGACCGCAAAGCAGCAGCTGGTGATCGTCGTCGTCGTTCTGCTGCTTGTGCTGGCGGCGCTGGCCGGTACGCTGCTCTGGCTTTACCGGCCCGCCTCCGAGCTGCCGGGCGAGGAGCTTCCGTTCGGCACCGACACCGCCGCTATCCCGCACGTCACCTCCGACGGCAGCGAGGTGATCGCCGCGCCGGCGACGCCGACGCCGCAGTACAAGGCGCGGGAAGACGTCTATAACTTTCTCCTGATCGGGCACGACCGCGCCGCCACGCTGGCCGACGTCATCATGCTCGTCAACTACGACGTCAAGGCCGGTACGCTGACCGTGATGCAGTTCCCGCGGGACACCTATTTTGAGGGCGACGCCAACGTGCCGCAGCTCAACGTCCAGTTCTCCGCCTACTACAACCGCGCGATTCTCTCCGGCGACAAGACGCCCGCGCAGACCGCGGCCGATCTCTTCGCCCGGCAGCTGGAACAGAATCTCTGCATCAAGATCCACTACACCGCCGTGATGAATCTCGACGGCTTTGTGAAGATCGTGGACGCCATCGGCGGCGTAGACATCGACATCCCCGCCGACATGGACTACGAGGATCCCGAGCAGGATCTCTATATCCACCTCAAGGCCGGTCCGCATCACCTGAACGGCGCGCAGGCGGAGGGCTTCGTTCGCTTCCGCTCCGGCTACGAGCAGGTGGACATCGGCCGCGTCGACGCGCAGAAGCTCTTCATGACCGCCTTCCTGCAGAAGGTCAAGAGCTCGGTCACCGTCTCGGTCGTCGCCAAGCTGGCCGGCGAGGTCGCCTCCAACCTGAGCACCGATCTGCCCGTCGCCGATATGGTCTATTTCGCGCGCAACGCGCTGAGCCTTGATTTCTCGGCCGTTACGATGATGACGGTGCCGTGCGACTACGCCGGCGGACTCGTCATCAACCGCGCCGCGACTCTCGCGGCGATCAACCGCTACTTCAATATCTACAACAACGACATCACCGATTCGATCTTCGACCGCTCGAACCGCTTCGTCAACGAGCAGCAGCCCGCGATGTACGCCGCCTACATGGCCTCCTCGGCCGTGATCGTCAGCGAGCACACCGCCGAGGAGATCGAGGAGGACTCGATCCGGATCCCGCGCAAAGCGAATCCGTAAGGATCCGCATCCCGAACCATCCGAAAACCAAAAACAGGAAAGGAAGAGACGTTTATGGAGGAAATCAGAAAAACAGCCGAAGAACAGACCCCGCAGCCCGCTCTGCCGCCGGACGCCTCCCCTGAGGCGATCGCCCGCTATGCCGTTTCGGTGCTGGATAAGAAGAAGGCGCGCTCCCTGCGGCTTCTGCACACCGAATCGCGCACGATCCTGGCCGATTATTTCGTCATCGCCAGTGGTACCTCCCGTACGCAGATCAAGTCGCTCGGCGACGAGGTGGAATACCGGCTCTCGCTGTGCGGCATCCGTCCGCTCCATACGGAGGGCGACGGCTCGGGCGGCTGGCTGCTGCTCGACTTCGGCGCGGTGATCGTCCACATCTTCAGCCGCGAGGCGCGCGAGTTTTACAATCTGGAAAAGCTGTACGAGGAGTCGAGCGAGGAGGACATCTCCGCGCTGCTCAGCGAGGACTGAATCTCATCATTCTATATAAAAACACAGAGGCGTAAGTATGAAGTACGATTTCAAATCCGTTGAGGGAAAATGGCAGGCCCGCTGGGAGGCCGAGGGCACCTTCCGCGCGTCGGAGGACCACACGAAGCCGAAGTTCTACGGCCTGGTCGAATTCCCGTACCCGAGCGGCGCCGGCATGCACGTCGGACATATCAAGGCTTACTCCGGCCTCGAGGTCATCTGCCGCAAGCGCCGGATGCAGGGCTACAACGTCCTCTTCCCGATCGGCTTTGACGCCTACGGCCTGCCGACCGAGAACTACGCGATCAAGACCGGCATCCACCCGCGCAAGGTCACGGACAAGAATATCGAGAAGTTCACCTCCCAGCTGAAGCGCGTCGGCTTCTCCTTCGACTGGAGCCGCGTCGTCGATACGACGGAGGAAGGCTATTACAAGTGGACGCAGTGGATCTTCCGGAAGATGTTCGACGCGGGGCTGGTCTTCCGTGCCAAGACCCTCGTCAACTACTGCCCGAGCTGCAAGGTCGTCCTCTCCAACGAGGATTCGCAGGGCGGCAAGTGCGACGTCTGCCACAGCGACATCATCCAGAAATCGAAGGACGTGTGGTATCTGCGCATCACCGAGTACGCGGACAAGCTGCTCGAGGGGCTCGACCACGTCGATTATCTGCCGAACATCAAGCTGCAGCAGGAGAACTGGATCGGCCGCTCGGAGGGCGCGTTCGTCAACTTCGCCATCGCCGGCGAGAAGGAGAAGCTGCGCATCTACACGACCCGTCCGGACACGATGTTCGGTGTGACCTTCATGGTCATCGCGCCGGAGCATCCGATCCTCGACCGCTGCCGCGCGCGCATCCGCAACACCGACGCGCTCGACGCCTACCGCGCAGAGTGCGCCAAAAAGACGGAATTCGAGCGCACGCAGCTCGTCAAGGAGAAGACCGGCGTGCGCATCGAGGGCCTGACGGCCGTCAACCCGGCCAACGGCCGCGAGATCCCGATCTACATCTCCGACTACGTGATGATGGGCTACGGCACCGGCGCGATCATGGCGGTGCCGGCGCACGACGAGCGCGACTACGAATTCGCCAAAAAGTTCGGCATTGAGATCATCGAGGTCATCCGCGGCGGCGACATTTCGAAGGAAGCCTACACCGGCGACGGCGAGATGGTCAACTCCGGCTTCCTCAACGGCATCACCACGAAGAAGGAAGCCATCGCCCGCATGCTGGAATATCTGAAGGAAAAGGGCGTCGGTGAAAAGGGCGTCCAGTATAAGATGAAGGACTGGGCCTTCAACCGCCAGCGCTACTGGGGCGAGCCGATCCCGATCGTCCACTGTCCGAAGTGCGGCATGGTCGGCGTGCCCTACGAGGAACTGCCGCTGAAGCTGCCGGAGGTGGAGAACTTCGCGCCCGGCGAGGGCGGCGAGAGCCCGCTGGCGAAGATCGAATCCTTTGTCAACTGCCGCTGCCCGAAATGCGGCGGCCCGGCCAAACGGGAGACGGATACCATGCCGCAGTGGGCCGGCTCCTCCTGGTACTTCCTCCGCTACACCGATCCGCATAACACGGAGGCCTTCGCCTCGAAGGAGGCGCTGAAATACTGGCTGCCGGTCGACTGGTACAACGGCGGCATGGAGCACGTCACCCGCCACCTGATCTACTCCCGCTTCTGGCACCGCTTCCTCTACGACATCGGCGAGGTGCCGGTCGCGGAGCCGTATGCCAAGCGCACCGCGCAGGGCCTGATTCTCGGCCCGGACGGCGACAAGATGAGCAAATCGAAGGGCAATGTCGTCGACCCGAACGACGTCGTGGACGTCTACGGCGCGGATGTTCTGCGCGTCTACGTGCTCTTCATGGGCGATTACGCCTCGGCTGCGCCGTGGAGCGAGAGCAGCGTCAAGGGCTGCAAGCGCTTCCTTGAGCGTGTGGCGGGACTGGGCGACATGGTGCGCGGGCACGGCGAGACGCCTGCGCTGACTGCCTCCTTCCATAAGACGATCCGCAAGGTCTCCGAGGACATCGAGGAGATGAAGTTCAACACCGCCATCGCCGCGCTGATGTCTCTGCTCAACGAAATCTATGACGCCGGCACACTGACGGCGGAGGAGCTGGGCATCTTCGTGCGCCTGCTCGATCCGTTCGCGCCGCACCTGGCGGAGGAGATGTGGGAGGCGCTCGGCAATCGGACGCTGTGCGCCGTCGCCCCGTGGCCGGAGCACGACGAGAGCAAGACCGTCGAGGAGACGGTGGAGATCGCCGTGCAGATCAACGGCAAGCTGCGCGGTACGCTGTCCGTCGCCAAGGATGCTCCGAAGGACGAGGTGCTCGCTGCGGCGAAGGCCGACGCGCGCACCGCCGCTGCGCTCGAGGGAAAGACGATCGTCAAGGAGATCTACGTGCCCGGCCGTATCGTCAACCTTGTCGTCCGCTGAGGGAAAATCTTCACAAAAGAGCAAAAAGCTCTTGACATTAAGGACAAAACGAAGTATAATATTAAAGAGATGGAATATGTCTCGTTTTGTCCTGTGCGAAGGGAGGGATATGGATGGCAGAGATCAGAGTCAAGGAGAATGAATCACTCGACAGTGCGCTTCGTCGTTTCAAGCGCCAGTGTCAGAGATCCGGCATTCAGGCCGAGCTTCGCAAGAGAGAATGCTATGAGAAGCCGAGTGTCAGAAAGAAGAAGAAGTCTGAGGCGGCTAGAAAGCGTAAGTACAAATAATCCCGGACATCGGAGAGGAGGACGCCAGTCCTCCTCTTTTTTCCTTGACAGAACGGCGCGACTTTGCTATAATGGTACGTAAGCCCGGCACATGCCGGGCGGGAGGAATAATTATGATGAATATTGACGCACTGACGGGAAAAATCGCGGACATCGTCGCGTCCCATGCACTGGGCGGGGGAGAATACGCCCGCTGGCTCTGGCAGGACGGGAAGGGAACACGGGAGCTGGGCAACAACGAATACGGCTGCGCCGACGCGGCCAACATTCTCTATACGATCGGGCAGTTCCCGACCGGGCAGGCGCGGGAGGATATGCTCGCGGCGCTTTTGGCTCTGCAGGATCCGGCGACCGGCCTCTTCGAGGAGCGGACGCACCACACGATCCACACCACGGCGCACTGCACCGCCGCGATCGAGCTTTTTGACGCCCGCCCGCTCTATCCGCTGACCGCGCTGAAGAAATACCAGACCGTCGAGGGACTCTATGGCCTGCTCGAATCGCTGAACTGGACGGGGAATCCGTGGCCGCAGTCCCATCAGGGCGCCGGCATCTATGCGGCCTCCGTGCTCTGCGGCGAGGTCAGCCTGGCCTGGCAGAACGCCTATTTCGACTGGCTGTGGGCGCACACCGATCCCAAATACGGCATGAGCTGTGCCGGCACGGTGGACGGCGGCACCGCCTCGCTCTCCGCGCATATGTGCGGCTGGTTCCACTATACCTTCAACATGGAGTATGCGCGCCGTCCGATGCGCTACCCCGCGCGCGTGATCGACTCCAACCTGGAGATGTACAACACGCATACGCTCTCGGACAACGAGAGAGGGAAGCACGCGCCCGCGGACGTCTTCGGCCGCACGGTCGGCTTCCGTGAGATCGACTGGGTCTTCTGCGTCAGCCGCGCCATGCGGCAGACGCCGCACCGTTTCGAGGAGGCGAGGGCCGCACTGACCGATTTCGCCCGCTCCTATATCCCGTGGCTCGAGTCGCTCGATCCGCAGAAGGACGAGGGCCTGAACGATCTGCATATGCTCTTCGGCGCGGTCTGCGCCGTGGCGGAGCTGCAGCGCGCGCTGCCCGGCGAGATCGTCTCGCAGGTGCCGTGGAAGCTGGTGCTCGACCGCCGGCCGTTTATCTGATTTGATTCCTGAGAGAAAAGAGGACAATTTTATGAGAGCCGTAATTTCCGTCGTCGGGCGTGACCGCGTCGGCATCTTGGCCAACGTGAGCCGGACCTGCGCGGAGTCCAACGTCAACATCATCGACGTGACCCAGTCCGTATTGCAGGAGATGTTCGTGATGGTCATGCTCGTGGACATCACCGATATGGACGTCGATTTTCCGATCCTGCAGCAGAAGCTGCACGATCTCGGTGAGCAGATCGGCGTCGTGATCCACGTCATGCACGAGGACATTTTCAATTCCATGCACCGCATCTGAGGAGGCCGCCATGCTGAACGTACAGGACATCATGGAGACCATCACCATGATCCAGGAGGAGAATCTCGACATCCGCACCATCACGATGGGACTGTCGCTGCTCGACTGCGCCGACGCGGACGTCGGGCGCTCCTGTGAGAAAATCTATGAAAAGATCACCCGCATGGCCGCGCGGCTCGTCCCCGTCGGAGAGGAGATCGAGCGCACCTACGGCATCCCGATCATCAACAAGCGCATCGCCGTCACGCCGATCGCCATGCTCGCCGCCGCCAGCGGCGGGGATCCGGTCGAATACGCGCGGACGCTGGAGCGCGCCTCGCAGGCCGTCGGCGTCAACTTCATCGGCGGCTACTCGGCGCTCGTGCACAAGGGCTTTGCCGCCGGAGATCTTGCGCTGATCCGCTCGATCCCCGAGGCGCTTGCGGAGACGGAGCATATCTGCGCCTCCGTCAACATCGGCTCGACGAAGACCGGCATCAACATGGATGCCGTCGCCCTGATGGGGCGCGTCGTGCGCGAGGCGGCCGAGCGCACCGCCGACCGCGACAGCATCGGCTGCGCCAAGCTGGTCGTCTTCTGCAATGCGCCGGAGGACAATCCCTTCATGGCCGGCGCCTTCCACGGCCCCGGCGAGCCGGACTGCGTGCTCAACGTCGGCGTCTCCGGCCCAGGCGTTGTGCGCGCCGCGCTGGCCAAGCATCCCGAGGCCGATCTGACGGAGGTCGCCGACATCATCAAGCGCACCGCCTTCAAAATCACCCGCATGGGCCAGCTCGTCGGTACCGAGGCCTCCCGCCGGCTGGGCGTGCCCTTCGGCATTGTCGATCTGTCGCTGGCGCCGACGCCGGCCGTCGGCGATTCCGTCGCGCATATCCTGGAGGAGATGGGCCTCTCCGTCTGCGGCACGCACGGCACGACCGCCGCGCTGGCGCTGCTCAACGACGCCGTCAAAAAGGGCGGCGTGATGGCCTCCTCGCACGTCGGCGGCCTCTCCGGCGCCTTCATCCCCGTGACGGAGGACGCCGGCATGATCGATGCCGCCCGCGCGGGCGCCCTGACGATCGAAAAGCTGGAGGCGATGACGGCGGTCTGCTCCGTGGGGCTGGATATGATCGTCATCCCCGGCGATACCTCCCCCGAGACGATCTCCGCCATCATCGCCGACGAGGCGGCGATCGGCATGGTCAACTCCAAGACGACGGCCGTGCGCGTGATCCCCGCCATCGGCAAGGCCGAGGGCGAGGAGCTTTCCTTCGGCGGACTGCTCGGCGGTGGTCCGGTCATGCCGCTGCACAACGGCTGCTCCTCGGCGAAGTTCATCGCGCGCGGCGGGCGGATCCCCGCGCCGATGCAGAGCCTCAAAAACTGATGCCGGACCGCACGGCGATCCCCGCAGAGGCGGCGTGGCGCGCCGCCGAAATGCGCCGTCTGGCCGCCGCGCCGCTCTCTACCGTGGAGCGGATCGGCTTCTTCGCCTCGCTGTGCTACGAGGAGCGGCCGGACACGTGCGCGTTCCTTTTGCTGCTCGGCCGCGCGGGGCGGCTGTGCGGCGTGCACGATCTCTACCGGGGCCGGCCGTTGCCCGCCGAACGGTACGTTTCGCAGATCCGCGGCGCGGTGGAGAGCGCCGGCGCGGCAAGCGTGGTGCTCTGCGTCGCCGCCGCCGATCCGCACGCCGATCCGTCGCGCTCCGATATCGACGCGGCGAGCCGCGGTGCGCTCTGGTGCGAGTATGCGCGCATCCCGGTCCACGAGGCGCTCGTCCTGACGCGCTCCGGCTACACGCCGCTCTACCGCTATTATTCTCACTGATTTTTAACAAGAATTATCACAAATGGAAAGGATTCATCAAATGGCAGAAGGAAGAGTTCTCGCCGCCATCGGCGGCACGGCCATGACGGTCACCGACCGCGATCTCGAGGAAATGATCGCCTCGCTCGGACAGCGCGGCAAGAATTACGACACCCGCGAGGGCCGCGCGGCGATCCTCGAGCAGCTGATCAATCAGAAGCTGCTGCTGCTTGACGCGACGCGCAATCTCTATGAGCGTGAGCCGGAGTTCAAGGCGGAGCTGGCGCGCGTCAAGGAGGATCTGCTCGTCAATTACGCGGCCACGAAGGCCGTTTCCTCCGTCCGCGTCACCGACGCGGAGGTGGAAAAGTTCTTTGAGGAGAACAAGGATGAGCTCGTGGGCGAAAAGACGGTCAACGCCTCGCACATCCTCGTCTCCGACGAGGCGCAGGCGAGCGACATCCTCGAAAAGATCCGCGCCGGCGAGATCTCCTTTGAGGACGCGGCGAAGAAATACAGCTCCTGCCCGTCCGCCGCCGAGGGCGGCAATCTCGGCGATTTCGGCCGCGGCCAGATGGTGCCGGAGTTCGACGAGGCATGCTTCTCCATGGAGGAGGGCGAGATCCGCGGGCCGGTGCGCACGCAGTTCGGCTATCACCTGATCCGCCTGAACGCGGTACACGAGGCCGCGCCGCTGAAACTGACGGATATCAAGGAAGAGATCCGCCGCAAGCTCCTGGCCGACAAGCAGCAGAGCGCCTACCAGAGCAAGATCAATCAGCTAAAGATCCTCTATCCGGTCGACCGGTATTGATCCCCGCACGCCGGGAAGGGCAGCGCCCCTCCCGGCATTTTCTTGTTTTTCGGCGAAATGAACAAAAACAAGGCGGCATTTTTGTGCAAGATGCCATCTTGACCTTTGAACGGATTGGGTGTAAAATGAATTGACTGGAAATGGCCTGCCTTTTTCAGTATTCTTTCATGAAAGGTGATTCCGTTATGAAACGATCGATGCGAATCTGTGCGATGCTCCTTTTGCTCGCCCTGCTTTTGCCCGCCTGCGCGCAGAGCAAACCAAATCCCGCCGATACGACGACGGCGGCCGTGGACACCACCGCCTCCGCCGCGCCGGTAGAGGAAACGACCACCGAAGATCCGAACGACCGCTCGAAGATCCCGGACAGCGTCCCGGAAGGGCTCTCCTTTGACGGCGAGACCGTGCGGATCCTCTACCGCGGTGACGGCGCCGGCGAGGAGCCGATCGAGGTCTACGACGTCGTCGGCACCGACAACGTCGGCGACCAGCTGACCGACGCCATCTGGGAGCGCAACCGCTCCGTGGAGGAACGGCTCGGCATCAAGCTGGAGTGCATTCCGGGCGCGCGCGCCAACAGCGAGATCACGGCGCTCATCCGCCGGGTCGTCACGGCTGCCTCGGACGAATACGACGTAATCAACTCCTCCGGCAATACGATGATCGTGCACGGCCTCAGCCCCTATCTGCGGGACGTTTCCGGGCTGCCGTACGCGGATTTCTCCGAGCCCTGGTGGTGGTACGAATCGATCCGCGCCCTGTCGCTGGACGGTAAAGCGTATCACTTCCTCTTCGGCGACATGAACCAGCGCAACTACACGCAGACCGGCGCGATGTTCTACAACAAGAACCTGTACAACAATCTTTTCGGCGATCCCGACGAGCCCTACTCCTACGTCCTGAACGGCTCGTGGACGATCGATCTGCTGCGTGAGAAGGTCGCGGCCGCCTACTCCGACGCCAACGGCAACGGCGTCGCGGACGACGGCGACGTCTTCGGCCTGCTGGGCCTGAACGGTCAGGCCACGCAGATCGAGCACTTTGTCGCCGGCTGTGATCTGAATCTCTACCATTACGACGAATCCGGCAATTTCATCATCGAGTTTGACCAGGAGCGCTGTGTCGCGGCCATCGATAAGCTGATCTCCCTCTTCTATGAGACGACCGGCGTCCAGCTTACCAATACGGACATCGACGACAAGGGCGGCAACCTCTTTGTGGAAGGCAATTATCTCTTCTTCCCGGCGCGCCTCGGCCGTGTTCTTGCCGAGTTCCGTGAAATGGACGATCCCTTCGGCATTCTGCCGTATCCGAAGCTGGAGGAATCGCAGAGCGAGTACAAGTCGCTGAGCCACAACTCCGGCACCGCCGTCTGTGTGCCGAAGACTGTCTCGGAGGAGAAGATGAAGGTGATCGGCGCGGCGCTGGAGTCGATCAACGCCGAGACCTACCGTTCCGTGATGCCGATCTTCCTCGAGACGGCGCTGAAGATCAAGTATTCCCGCGACGCCATGTCCGGCCAGGTCATCGATATTCTGATCGGCTCCGTTGTCAAGAATACGCTGCACGAGTATTCCAACTACACCAACAATATCTGGACGACCTGCCTGGTGGATCCGATCCGGAACAACAAGAACAACTTCGCCTCCGCCTACGCCAAGGTTCTTTCTGCCGCGCAGAAGACGTGGGACAAGAGCACTGCAGCGCTCGCGAAGTGAAGTGAAAATAATGAAAAGGCCGCATGCAGTGCGGCCTTTTCTCTATGGGGATTGAATCACTTTGTCGGGGCGGCGGAGCCGCCGTCATGCGCGTACCCGCTTCAGCCGGGCTGCAGCACAGCGCACGGACATTGCCTGTCGCGGTGCAGAGCGTCAGCCAAAAAGGCGGAAGCACGCCGCGCCTTACAGTCTCTTGCGCAAGCGCAAGAGACTGTGGCTCGATCCGGCGCGCCAGCACCACAAAAAGGCCGCACTGCGTGCGGCCTTTTCTCTATGGGGGATCGAACCACGGCGTCGGCACAAAGTAAAACTGGGAGTAAAAGACAGCACGCCGCGCCTTACAGTCTCTTGCGCAAGCGCAAGAGACTGTGGCTCGATCCGGTATGCCGACACCACAAAAAGGCCGCACTGCGTGCGGCCTTTTCTCTATGGGGGATCGAACCACGGCGTCGGCACAAAGTAAAACTGGGAGTAAAAGACAGCGCGCCGCGCCTTACAGTCTCTTGCGCAAGCGCAAGAGGCTGTGGCTCGATCCGGTACGCCGACACCACAAAAAGGCCGCACTTAGTGCGGCCTTTTCTCTATGGGTGATCGAACCACGGCGTCGGCACAAAGTAAAACTGGGAGTAAAAGACAGCACGCCGCGCCTTACACTCTCTTGCGCA
>Ga0208297_1000134_pt1 | contig 188700 bp, 177 predicted proteins | sample LMS_cellobiose_e_FD_187367 | JGI IMG/M metagenome (GOLD analysis project Ga0208297, IMG submission 187367) | Rumen-fistulated moose microbial communities from Alaska, USA - LMS_cellobiose_enrichment (SPAdes) (version 2) | ecosystem: Host-associated > Mammals > Digestive system > Stomach >... | reverse complement strand
TCTGGAAACTACCGTATAAAATAGCAGCACCGGCAGGAATGATAGGCGCTTCCAATTTCTTTGAACTTGCCGTGGCTGTGGCAATCGCTTTATTTGGAGCATCATCTCCAGCGGCGCTGGCAACAACGGTTGGTGTACTGACAGAGGTGCCCGTTATGCTTTGCCTTGTAAGAATAGCCAATAAAACGCAGGGATGGTTTCCTGCGGGATAATAAAAAAGGAGGATTATATCATGTCACTGTTCGGAAAGAAGAAAGAAGAACTCAAACATCCGACCTGCTGCTGCGAAGGCAATTCCGGCAATGAACCCGCAGAAGGTAAATCGGTCAGTGAGTGCTGCGGGAAACCGGTTGAGGGCATTTGTTGCATTAAGGTGCTTGGCGCCGGGTGTAAATCCTGCCACCAGCTTTATGAGAATGTCAAAAAAGCTGTTTCCAATCTCGGGATCAACGTAGAGGTCGAGTATATCACCGACATGGAAAAGGTCATGTCCTATGGTGCTATGAGTATGCCCGCCCTCGTCGTAAATGAAAGGGTCGTTTCGGTGGGTAAGGTTTTGAAGGAATCAGAGGTGATGAAATTGATTGACGACCGTTGAAAACCATGCCAAGAAAGAGTATAATAGTTCCATGAAAAACACAGCGCCATTCGCCCCTGTTATCAACGCTGATAACAAAATGATAACAGAAGGGGTGATAGGCTGGATAATATGGACAGATCAAATAATCAAAGGAACCACGAACAGGACGAACAATATTTCCTAAACGGAATCAGTTAAGTCCTGTCGAGTGGGAATAAATTCGTTATTATTGTAATGTGTTTTTGGTATAATTAGAGTAAGAAATATAAAATTGCGGAGAAATAAAATGGTTACGGAATTTAACTGTTATGGCTATAATGACGAATGGTATCTGGTAGAAATGGCAATATCTATTCCGCCAAAGAACATAGAATTCGATAAAATAGTCGTACCCGAGGAAGGTGTTTCTGAAAAGAACTGGCAAGCTGTTTTGGCCGAGCAATTTCTAAACAATGATGGAACAGAACGAATTTGTGATCTTTATGATATTCCAGATGGGAGCGATTCCACGTCTCGCATCGCATTCTTTATTTTCAAAACGGGGGCTCATATTCTGAAAACGCCATATGGTGATTTTGAACTTAGTGACTCAAATGAAGTTCCTGAGAGATTGAGATCTATCATTGAAATCGATGAGGACTATATGTGAAACAAATTTCAGTTTAGTTTGATTTCTGAAAGCACCGCAAACTCTCAATAATACTGCTTTTTGAACTCTCAAAACGGTGCCTGGCAACGTTTTGGCAACATATGGAGCTTCATCGAATAACGAAAGAGCTGCCTGATTTTTTATAATCAGGCAGCTCTTTTTATACCTTATTTGATGTTGATCCAAATCCCGATATCCCTCATCTCGGAATCCGGGACAGCTTTATAGAATCTTTGCGCTTCATCGTTGCTGGCAGTCAGAGCAATCAGTGTGTCAACGTGTTGAGCCTTTAATGCTTCCCGAAGTGTCGAGAGGAGTTTCTGTGCCACACCTTTATGGCGGCAGCTTTTCAGAACACAGACCCAATCCAGATAGGCCTTTATGGAACCATCAAAATGCGATGGAATCAAAACAGTGTCAATTCGGCCGATCACACGATCATTCTGATATGCCAAAAAAGAAAGCGCATTGGAAAATCTGTTGTCATGGAAGCTGGAAGTAACGCTTTTGGTATACGCTTCGTTAATCTCCCAGCCCCAGAAGTCTTCCTCAGCCCGAAGCGCCGTTTCAAACCTCAGTACATCTGGGATCTCCTGTTCCGTGTATGGCCTGATATGGATTCTGTTTCGTTCAACCTCTGCCTGCATACGGTCGCACCATTTGTCCCATTTTTCTTGGTATTCCTCATCAGAAATAATCCGCGGCAGCAAATCGATTGGCGATTCGATCGCCTGCGCTCGGCAGGCTGTGACACACGCACGATACATATCCCAAGGCAGTTCGTCCTCATCCCAGACCAAGGGAACAGAATCGAGCCCTGCCCGCAGAGCGGCTACAGCTCTGGTGTGGCCGTCTGTCATAACCGGCTTTCCGTCCAACAGTTTGACTGGGATCGGCGCAAAGCTGGATAGGTCTGCCGGGTTCAGCCAACCTTCAATACTCCTTAACTTCTTCTCAGAAATATAAAACTGGGAGGGTTGCAGGTCTTTCAATTTCAATTCACTGATGAGCATCATTCATTCACCACCGAGTTGTTTTTCCTCAAAGAAATATCCCAGAGTATCAACAAACTCACCCTGATCGAATAACTCTTTTATCTGTTTCTTGTCAAGCCAGGAGATCTGAGCCACTTCATTTGTCATGGCCGCTTCCAATGATACCGGACCGTCATACGGAAACAGCCACACATCAACAATATCCGAAAACCTGATACCGTTCACGATTCTGCCAACTGTTGAACGCACGATCCTTCCGTCTTTCGGTTCCAGAGACAAACCGACTTCTTCTCTAGTTTCTCGGAGAGCTCCCGTCAAGCTGTCCTCTCCCTTCAGTACAGAACCTCCGACACACTCCCATTTTAGAGGATGTGTTGGACGGTCTGCGCTGCGTTGTGCAATCAGATATTTACCATTACTGTTTCTGATCCACACGTGAACAACCAGATGATAGTATCCCTGTGGGATATCTTTACCTCGGATCTGGTCTCGCCCGGTCAATTCACGTTTTTCATTATACAGGTCCCAGATTTCCTTACTTTCCATATCCGCCTCATATTCTCAGTTGAATAACTTTTTGAATTGTCTTTTGCGCGCCTTGACCATGGCGTTAAGCGACGCTTGTGAACATCTCATTGTACGATTGCCGTTCCTACCGATCCACAATCACACTGCGCTGATGCTTCCACGCGCCGCTGCGGTAGTAGAGGAGCATGGCCACGCTGGTGACCGCCCAGGAGACGGGATAGCAGAGGCAGAGCACAAACAGCGTATGGATCCGCAGGAACAGGGTACCCAGCCAGATCACCCGGAGCAGGCACACACCCAGGCCGATCATAATGACAGGCCGCACTGCGTCGCCGCAGCCGCGCAGCACTGCCGAGAGCACTTCGATCACAACCCAGGTAAAATAGTAGGGGACAAAGTAGGTCATGATCTGGTAAGTCGTATCAATCACCGCCTGATCCTGGGTCAGAATGTGCAGAAGCGGCTTTCCAAGCAGCATGATCAGGCTGCTTGTAACCACTGTGATGGTACCGGAGAGGATCAGCCCCTGCTTGACGCACAGACGCACCCGATCCTGACGACCAGCGCCCAGATTCTGCCCAACAAAGCTGGTGATGGCAGCGCCCAGAGCACTGCTGATGGCCCAGTAGATGCCGTCTGTTTTGGAAGTCATGGCCCAGGAAGCAACCACAACGGTGCCAAGGGAGTTGATACCCACCTGAATGATCATGTTGGATACGGCATACATGGAGGACTGGAGTCCTGCAGGAATGCCGAGACGAAGCATGTTGGTCAGATAGACGCCCTTGAGCTTCAGTTCCCGGAAGCTCATCCGATAGGCTTCCTTGGTGGTCAAAAGCTTCCAGGTGAGAAGCGCCATGTTCAGGACCTGGGCAGCGACCGTGGCAATGGCTACGCCGGCGGTGCCCCAGTGGAAGACCACCACAAAGAGGAAATCCAGAATAATGTTGCTGACACAGCCCGCAACCATGTATAGGAAGGGACTGAAGGAGTCGCCCACCGCCCGCAGCATGTTGGATTCCATGTTCAGAACCAGCACGAAGGGAACGCCCAGGAAGTAGATGCGAAGATACAAGGCAGCGTCAGCCAGGGTGTCCTCCGGTGTTCTGAGAAGCCGGAGCATGAGGGGAGATGCCAGAAGGCCGATGATGGTCAGAAGGCAGCCCAAAAGGGCAAAGACTGCAATGGCGTTCCCAGTTGCGATCTGCACATCCCGGGTACGCTTTGCGCCGTAGACCTGGGCAATGACCACCGACGCACCGGAGGTGATGGATACGAAAAAGCCGATGAGCAGGTTGATGATCTGGGCGGAGCTGCCGCCAACAGCAGCCAGGGCAATGGTGCCGACAAAGCGGCCCACGATCAGACCATCCACCGCGTTATAAAGCTGCTGAATACAGGTACCGGCGGCAATGGGCAGAAAAAAGATCAGAAGCTTTTTCCAGACCACGCCCTCGGTCAAATTCTTGCGGGAAAGACGATTCTCCATTTGTTTTCATTCCTCAAACCACTGCAGAGAAAAAGCGGAAAGCGCAGCGGATAGTTTTTTGATGTTCCAGTTGGTGGTATTCACCGTCAGCTCAAAGGTGCTGCTGTCACTGCGGGCCTTGCCGGTGAGGATCTCCCGGGTGTGAGCACGATTTCGGTCGATGCGGCGGATGTTCCGCAGGATCTGCTTCTCACTGAGCTGTTCTTCCACAGGACGGTTTCTTTCATGGCGCATACAGCGCTCCAACCGCGCGGAAAGATCGGCGCAGATAAAGATGCGGAAGGGGTGATATTCTTCCAGGATCACATCCGCGTCCCGCCCGATGATAATGCAGTCATTTCCCAGGGAGGCGATGTCATGGAGGATCTCCCGCTCCCGGATCAAAAGCTCGGTGCGCATGCCGGGATCATAGAGCTGCTGGGAGAAGCTGTTTCGATAGGTGAGCTGAATATTATGCCAGCCGTGGTTGGACAGGGCCTTTTTTACATAGTCCGACTCCAGACCATGGGCTGTTGCAAGGGTGTCGATGATCTCTTTGTCGTAATAGTCCCAGCCCAGGCTGTCCGCAAGGCGCTTTCCAAGCTCGCGCCCGCCGCTGCCGAACTGGCGGCTGATGGTGATGATCCGCATTTTCGTTCCTCCCATCTGGGTTTCTCAGAAGTATATAGCACGCAAGCTCCGATTTGTCAATTCCTCTCAGGGAATGAGAGCGCCATGTATGGAATGATCTTCCCAAAATGTATATACAAAATGGATCGGATCTTTTTGAATGGTGTTGTTTGTACGCCAGAAGTTGCGAAGAAACCCTGTTTTTCGTTGCGATACAATGCATTCAGCAAGAATAGCGCGGGAACAGCCAAACCAGAAAAACAGAAGCAAAGAAGTGAAAAAGAAATTGAATATTCATGTATCCTGTGATAGAATAACATTCACTTGAAATCAGAAGGATGACAATATGAGTTTGTTGGAAACAATCCGCGACCCAAGTCAGCTGCGCAGTCTCAGCAGAGAAGAGGAGCTCCAGCTGTGCGCGGAGATCCGTTCTTTCCTGGTGGAGCATGTGTCCCGGACAGGCGGCCATCTGGCCTCCAACCTGGGCGTGGTGGAGCTGACTCTGGCGCTGGAGAAGAACTTTGATCTGTCCCGGGACAGATTGGTATTCGATGTGGGGCATCAGTGCTATGTGCACAAGCTGCTGACCGGACGGCAGGAGGGATTTGAGACCCTTCGCAGCTTCGGCGGCATGGCCGGTTTCCCCAAGCCCTGTGAGAGCCCCTACGACGCCTTTATCGCCGGACATGCTTCTGCTGCGGTGTCCGCCGCATTGGGACTGGCTCGTGCCAGGACCCGTTCTGGCTCTGATCACAGCGTCATTGCACTGCTTGGCGATGGCGCTCTCACCGGAGGCCTGGCCTATGAGGCGCTCAACGACGCCGGTCAGAGCGGCGAACCGCTCATTGTAATATTGAATGACAATGGCATGTCCATCGACAAGAACGTGGGCAGCGTGGCCCGGCATCTGGCGCAGCTTCGGCTCAAACCCCGGTATTTTCACATCAAGCAGGCCTGGCGGGAGATGACAAAGCGGATACCCGGCGGCGCAAGGCTTTATCGCTGGTCTCATGCCATCAAACAGCGCCTCAAGCGCTTTATCCTGGGCAGCACCATCTTTGAATCCATGGGCTTCACCTATGTCGGCCCGGTGGATGGTCATGATCTGGAAAAGGTCAGCTATCTGCTTCAGGTCAGCAAACAGCTCAATTGCCCGGTGCTGATGCATGTCATCACCAAGAAGGGGAAGGGCTATCCGGAGGCGGAGGCTCACCCGGAGCGTTACCACGGCCTGAGCCCTCAGTGCGACACCCATACCGGGGAGTACTTTTCGGCAGCCTTCGGTGACGAGCTGCTCAAGCTGGCAAAGCAGGATCCGAAGCTGGTGGCAATTACCGCAGCAATGCCCGGCGGAACGGGCCTTCACGGCTTCTCTCAGGCGCTTCCAGGCCAGATCGTGGATGTGGGCATTGCCGAAGGACATGCTGTCACCATGGCCTCCGGAATGGCGGCAGGGGGCATGCGCCCCGTGGTTGCCATCTATTCCTCCTTTCTGCAGCGGGCGTATGATATGATCCTCCAGGATGCAGCCATGATGGGTAACCATGTGGTCTTTGCCGTGGATCGTGCCGGCTTGGTGGGAGAGGACGGGGAGACCCATCACGGCGTCTTCGACGTTTCGTATCTGCGTTCAGTTCCGGGTATGCAGGTGTTCTGTCCTGCCACCCCCGAGGAGCTTCGCGCCATGCTGCGCAAAGCCATCTATGACTGCCAAGGTCCTGTGGCCCTGCGCTATCCCAGAGACTGGCGGGTCAATGTATCGACACCGGATCTGCTCTGTGAGAAACCGGATCTGACCATCGGCTGCTATGGAACCGATTACTTTGCAGCAGCTGAATGCGCCTCCATGCTCAGAAAGCAGGGGATCTGCGCCGATGTGGTGCGGCTTCCCATGATCAAGCCTCTGCCAATGGAGAGCCTGACGGCCTCTGTGAAAAAAAGTGGTCGGCTGCTGTTTTCGGAGCAGGTGGTATCATCCGGCTGTGTGGGCCAGCAGGTTCTGGAGGAGCTTGCCCTTTCCGGTCTGGAACCGGCTGCCAAGCTTTGTAATCTTGGGGACTGCTTTACCACCCACGGCAGCATGAAGGATCTGCTTCGCTTTACCGGTCTGGATGCGGAGGGCCTGTACCGATCAGCCATGGAGGTGATGGATCGTGAGCCAAAAAGAGAGAATTGATGTGCTTTTAGCTTCCTCTGGCCTGTGTGAAAGCCGAGAAAAGGCAAAGGCTGTGATCATGTCCGGCGATGTCTTTGTGTCCGGCGTTCGGGTGGACAAGCCCGGCACCTTGGTGGATCCGACAGCGCCCATTGAAATCCGGGGAAGTCAGTGCCCATATGTGAGCCGAGGCGGACTGAAGTTGGAAAAGGCGCTGCGGGATTTCGGCGTGGATCCGACTGGCTATGTCTGTTCGGATTCCGGCGCCTCCACCGGCGGCTTTACCGACTGCCTGCTCCAGAAGGGCGCGAAAAAGGTTTTTGCCATCGACGTGGGCTATGGACAGCTTGCCTGGAGCATCCGTTCTGATCCCAGAGTGGTCACCATGGAGCGGACCAATATTCGTTATGTGAAGCCGGAGGATCTGGGCGAACCCCTGGATCTGTCCGTTGTAGATGTGAGTTTTATTTCACTGCGCATCGTTCTGCCTGCCATCCGGGCTCTTTTGAAGCCCGATGGACAGATTGTCTGCCTGATCAAGCCCCAGTTTGAAGCGGGAAAAGAGAAGGTGGGCAAAAAGGGCGTTGTCCGGGATCCGGCTGTCCATCTGGAGGTGCTGGAGAACTTTGTGGAGCTTGCGCACTCGCTGCCGGCAAGAATCCTGGGACTGACCTTCTCGCCGGTCAAGGGGCCGGAGGGGAACATCGAATTTCTGGCCCACCTGAGTCTGACGGAGGGCGCGTCCGTGCCCCTGGATCTGAACGCCATCGTGGCTCAGGCCCATAAGACTCTGAAAGGAGCCCTATGAAAAAAGTGATTCTGACCCCGAATCCATATCGGGATAAAAACTTCAAAACGACCCTGGCAGCAGAGCGCATCCTTCGGGAAGCGGGTATGGAGACGAAGATCTGCCTGCCCTTCCAGACGGAGATCCCGCAGGAGCTTCGCGCCGATCTGAAGTTGTCCAATCTCCAGGCGGAGATGCCCGGAGCGGACCTTCTGATCTGCCTGGGCGGTGACGGAACCATTCTCCATTCCTCCAAGCTGGCGCTGAACTATGGAACGCCGATCCTTGGCATCAACACCGGGACCATGGGCTTCATGGCAGAGCTGGAATCCACAGAGCTAGAGCTTCTGAGCCGGATCGCCCGGGGCGACTATCAGATGGAGCATCGGATGATGCTGGATGTGGAGGTCTGGCGGGAGGGCAAGCGCCTTTACTCCGATACGGCGCTCAATGATGCAGCCATCACCAAGGGCGCGGTTGCCCGGGTGATCCAGCTCAGCGTGTTCTGTGACGGCGTGGAGGCTAGCACCTTCACCGGCGACGGCGTGATCGTCTGTACGCCGACCGGATCCACGGCGTATTCAGTCTCCGCCGGAGGCCCCATCGTGGAGGCCACCGCGCGCAATATTATCATCACCCCCATCTGTGCCCACACCATGCAGGCAAAGAGCCTGGTCACAGCAAAGGACCGGGTCATCAGTGTGCGGGTGGGCCGGATCGGCCGCCGCAATGCCTTCCTTTCCGTGGATGGCGGCAGAGCTTTCCGGCTCAACGCAGAAGATGAGATCCGTCTGCGGCGCAGCGCCCATGAGACCGTCCTGATGAAGCTCAAAGGCACCAGCTTTTATCAGGTTGTCCGGGAAAAACTGGGGATTTCTTGAGGTGAAATTATGAAACTGCAACGACAAGAGACCATCCTTCGTATCATTGCCCAGGAGGAGATCGAAACCCAGGAGCAGCTTCTGGACGCGCTCCAAAAGCAGGGGATCAACGGAACACAGGCCACCATCTCCCGGGACATCAAGGAGCTTCGCATCGTCAAGGAGCTCTCTCCCAGCGGAAGCTATCACTATGTGGCCTCCCGCACAGAGCAGGTGGGGACTTCCTCTGCCCGCATTCACACCATCTTCCGGGAGTGCGCCACCAGCTGCGACTATGCCAACAATCTGGTGGTCATCAAGACTCTTCCGGGGCTTGCCAACGCGGCCTGCAGCGCTGTGGATACCATGAATCTGCCCAGTGTTGTGGGAACGCTTGCGGGGGACGATACGGCGCTTGTGATCCTTCGGGATGAGAGCGCCGCCGCTTCCCTCAGCGCACAAATTGAAAAGCTGATCCGTCCATAAGGAGGCTATCCCATGCTCAGGACCTTGCAAATCGAGAATATTGCGGTCATCGAGCGCGCAGAGATCCGGTTTGACCGAGGCTTCAACGTCCTCACCGGTGAGACCGGCGCAGGCAAGAGCATTGTCATCGATGCCATCAGTGCCATTGCAGGGGAGCGGACCTATCGGGAAGTGATCCGCACCGGCGCGGAAAAGGCCTTTGTCTCCGGCGCGTTTTCCGAGGTGCCGGAGCTTGCCTGGTTTTCCGAAAACGGTGTTCCCTACGATCCCGAGACGGTGCTCCAGCGGGAGATCTTTGCAGATGGGCGAAATCTCTGCCGCGTCAATGGCAGGCCGGTGAACGTGGCGATGCTCCGGGAGCTTGGACGCAGTCTGATCAATATCCATGGGCAGCACGATGCGCAGCAGCTGTTTGATGAGCGCTATCATCTGCAGTATCTGGACATCTATGCCCAGGACGATGCCGAGCTTGCCGCCTTTGAAGATGCGTATCGATCCCTGAGTGAGGTTCAGGCAGAGCTGAAGCGCCTGAATCTGGATGAAGGCGAGAAACAGCGGCGTATGGAGATGCTCCAGTATCAGATCGCGGAGCTGGAAAAGGCGCGGCTCAAGCCAGGGGAGGATGAAGAACTGGCCGAGCGCCGGAAGCTTCTGCAAAATGCGGAAAAGCTTTCCAGCGGACTGGAGAGCGCCTACAGCGCTATTTACGGCGGAGATGACTCCGGCGGCGCGCTGGAGCTGATTGCCGACGCCGAGCGCGCACTGCAGCAGCTTGGGCGATATACGGACAGCTTTGAGGAGCTTCACAGCCGCCTGAGCGAACTGCGCTTTGCGGCGGACGATGCGGCGTCTCTTCTGCGGGACGCAAAGGAGCAGGTGGAGTTCTCCGATGATGAACTGGAGCGCATCGAATCCAGGCTCAATACCCTTCATAAACTGAAAAAATATGGCCAGAGCGTGGAGGAGATGCTCCAGTATCTGGATTCTGCCCGCCAGGAGCTGGATGAGATCGAGTTCTCGGCAGATCGGGTGGAAAAGCTCCAGAAGGTTCTGGATGAACGCCTCTCCGCCGCGCAAGCTGCTGCCAAAATACTCCATGATGCAAGACAGGCAGCCGGCGTGCGCCTTGGCGCGCAGCTTCGGGAGGAGCTTCGCCAGCTTGCCATGCCAAAGATCGAGTTCCAGTGCCTTCTGGAAGATGCCCCTCTGGGGCCGACTGGCGGCGACACGGTTCGGTTTCTGATGTCTGCCAATGCGGGCGAAGCCCTGCGGCCCATTAACCGGGTCGCATCCGGCGGCGAGCTTGCCCGCATCATGCTGGCAATGAAGAATGTGCTCTCCGAGCGGGATCAGGTGGGTACGCTGATCTTCGACGAGGTGGATACCGGCGTCTCCGGTCGGGCTGCTCAGAAGGTGGCGGAGAAGCTCTATGGGGTCAGCGTGGGCAAGCAGGTCCTCTGTGTGACCCATCTTCCGCAGTTGGCTGCCATGGCGGATGTCCATTTCCGTATCTCCAAATCAGAACATGATGGGCGAACTTATACAACCGTGGAGCCCCTGGATGAGCAGGGAAGAATGGAGGAACTTGCCCGTCTCACCGGCGGCGCGCAGCTCACGCAGACCTTGCTTGCCTCTGCCCGGGAGATGCTGGACGCTGCTGCATCCTACCATCGGCAGACAGAAAAACCCGGTTGACTTTTGAATCGCTTTCTGATAAAATCCGCTTGTTACATGCGATGAAGGAAAGAAGTAATCCGGTATTTCCCTTCAGAGAGCGCCCGGTTGGTGAAAGGGCGCGGCGAGGCCGGATGAAATACATTCCGGAGCGGTCTGCCTGAACCAGGAGTAGGGCGGGACGGGGAGCGCCCGTTACAGCGCCAGGGTGTGATCGCACCCGTTGAGGCTTCCGCTGTGAGGCGGCAGCGAACCAGAGGTGGTACCGCGAAATGATTTCGCCCTCTGTCCCAGCGCGGGACAGAGGGTTTTTCTGTCCTGAAAACATGAAAAAGGAGAGAATGAACAACATGGGAATCTACGAAGAACTCCAGGCAAGAGGCCTGATTGCCCAGGTGACCAATGAGCCCGAGATCCGGGACATGGTCAATGCGGGCAAGGCGACCTTTTACATCGGCTTTGACTGCACGGCGGACAGCCTGACTGCCGGTCACTTTATGGCGCTGACTCTGATGAAGCGCCTGCAGGCGGCGGGCAACAAGCCTATCGCCCTCATCGGCGGCGGCACGACCATGATCGGCGACCCCTCTGGCCGCAGCGACATGCGCAAGATGCTCACCCGGGAGGATATCGATCACAACGCCGAGTGCTTCCGGCGTCAGATGGAGAAATTCATCGAGTTTGGCCCCGGCAAGGCACAAATGGTCAACAATGCAGACTGGCTGCTGGGCCTGAATTACATTGAGCTCCTGCGGGAGGTCGGCACCTGCTTCTCCGTGAACAACATGCTCCGGGCGGAGTGCTACAAGAACCGCATGGAGAAGGGCCTGTCCTTCTTTGAGTTCAACTACATGATTATGCAGTCCTACGACTTCTACTACCTGTTCCAGCACTACGGCTGCAACATGGAGTTCGGCGGCGACGACCAGTGGTCCAATATGCTGGGCGGCACGGAGCTGATCCGGAAGAAGCTGGGCAAGGACGCCCATGCCATGACCATCACCCTGCTCACCGATTCCAACGGCAACAAGATGGGCAAGACCGCCGGAAACGCTGTGTGGCTGGATCCCAACAAGACCTCGCCATTCGAGTTCTATCAGTATTGGCGCAATGTGGGCGACGCGGATGTGATGAAGTGTATCCGCATGCTCACCTTCCTGCCTCTGGAGGAAATTGAGGCCATGGACGCCTGGGAGGGCAGCCAGCTGAACCGGGCCAAGGAGATTCTGGCCTTTGAGCTGACCAAGCTGGTTCACGGCGAAGAAGAGGCCAAGAAGGCCGAGGAAGCAGCCCGGGCGCTGTTCAGCGGCGGCGCTGACGCCGATATGCCCACCACTGAGGTTCCTGCTGACAAGCTCAAGGACGGAGTCATCGGCATTCTGGACCTGATGGTCACCTGCGGCCTGGCTGCCTCCAATTCTGAGGCGCGGCGTCTGGTCCAGCAGGGCGGTGTCTTTGTTAATGACGAGAAGGTACCTGCAATCAGCGTCACCTTCTCTGCGGATGATCTGAAGGCTGGCCTGAAGCTTCGCAAAGGCAAGAAGATCTTCCACAAGGCTGTTCTTGCTGAATAAATCCACAAGCCCCTTGCAGCATTAGACTGCAAGGGGCTTTTCGTATGTTCTTTTTTGAACGAGGAGACAAAAAACCGGACGGCATTTCTGCCGTCCGGTTTGATGAGATTCAGCGAAGGGTAACGCCAAGACTCTGTTCAAGCTTTGCAAGGACCTTGGAGATCACACCGTCGGAATCAGAATCCGTGAGGGTCCGATCATCCGCACGCAGCTCCAGAGAGAAGGCAACGCTCTTCTTTCCGGCAGGAACGCCGACACCCCGGTAGATATCGAACAGGGTGACCTTCCGCAGCAGTGCGCCGCCGGCGGAGGCAATGCACTTCTCCAGCTCTGCAACAGTCAGCACTTCATCGCAAACGAGAGCCAGATCCCGGTTCACTGCCTGATACTTGGGCAGGGGATGGTACACAGCTTCCGGAGCCAGCACTTCTGCCATGGCGGTGAAGTTCAGCTCGGCTACATACACGTCACAATCCAGATCATAGTTGGCAGCGGTGAGCGGATGGATCTGACCCAGAAGGCCAAGATCCTTGCCGTTCACACTGACGCTGGCGCAGCGGCCGGGATGGAACACGGGATTGTCTGTCACAGGAGCGAATTCGGGCTCCAGCGTGCCCACAGCGCTCAAAACGCTTTCTACAGCGCCTTTGAGCGCATAGAAATCCATCTTGTCCCCATAGCCGCCCAGCATCAGATACTTGGGCTCCTCCGGAAGGACCTGGTCCTCCTGGGGCAGATACACCTTTGCAAGCTCATAGAGCCGCACAGCAGGGGTATGATAGGAATCGTTTCGGGCCAGAACCTCCAGCATGCTGGGGATGGCAGTGGTGCGCATGATGCTCCGGTCTTCGCCCAGGGGGTTCAGGATCTTGATGGTATTGCGCAGGGGAGAGGCCTCCGGCAGACGCAGATCATCAAACATGGAGGGGGAGTCGAAGGAGTAGGTCATGATCTCGTCATAGCCCATGGCACGGCAGGCAGCGCCCGCTTTCCGCTCCAGCAGCTCAGCCTGAGAGAGCTTGCCCTGGGTGGTGACGCCCTTGAACATGGTGGTGGGCATCTTGTTGTAACCGTAAAGGCGTCCAACTTCTTCCGCAAGATCCGCCATGCAGCGAAGGTCCGGCCGCCAGGAGGGAACCTTGACGTTCATGCCGTCCACTTCAATATCCAGCCTCTTCAGGTAGCTCTTCATCTCATCCGCAGAGAGCTCCAGACCCAGAAGATGGTTGATCTTCTCCGGCTCCAGAGGCAGCTCCACCGGCTGAGGAACGTAGCTCAGTACATCAATGACGCCATCGACCACCTCGCCGGCGCCCAGAAGCTCCACAAGCTCGCAGGCACGGTTGACAGCAGGAAGGGTGTTGAGAATATCCAGGCCTTTCTCAAACTTGGCAGAGGCCTCGGTGCGCATGCCCAGCGCCAGCGCAGTCTGGCGGATGGAGGTGCCGTCGAAGTTGGCGCTCTCAAAGACCACATCCACGGTGTCGTCCACGATCTCAGAGTTCTCGCCGCCCATGATGCCAGCCAGGCCTACAGGCTTCTCCGCGTCGGCAATGACCAGCATGCCCGGCTTCAGAGGACGATCCACGCCATCCAGCGTGCGCATGGTGTCGCCTTCCACGGCCCGGCGGACTACGATGTGACCGTTCACATAGCGGTAGTCAAAGGCGTGCATGGGCTGGCCATATTCCAGCATGACGTAATTGGTAATATCCACAATGTTGTTGATGGGCCGCACGCCGGAAGCGCGAAGCCGCTGCCGCATCCACTTGGGGCTGGGCGCGATCTTCACATTGCGCACCATGCGGGCGGTATAACGGGGGCACAGATCCGTGGCCTGCACGTCCACGTCCAGAAGCTCCGGAAGATTCCCGGCTCCGCCGCCATGAACCACAGGCTCGTGGAGCTTCAGAGGCTTTTCAAAGGTTGCGGCAACTTCTCTTGCAAGACCGATGACGCTGAAGCAGTCTGGACGATTGTTGGTGATTTCAAACTCCACCACGGAGTCGTCATTTCCGATCACCTCATTGATGTCCTGACCGGGATAGCAGCCCTCATCGTTGAGAATCCACAGGCCGTCCTCGTAGGCGTCGGGGAAATCGTTGTGGGGCAGGCCCAGCTCCTTGAAGGAGCAGCACATGCCGTTGGAAAGCACACCGCGCAGCTTGCCCTTGGTGATCTTGACGCCGCCGGGCAGAAGGGAGTTGTGCAGGGCAACGGGAACCAGGTCGCCGACCTTCTGGTTCTGAGCGCCGGTGACGATCTGAACCAGCTCGTCGCGGCCCACGTCCATCTGGCAGACCCACATGTGGTCCGAATTCTCATGGCGGACCATCTCCACGATCTTGCCGACCACAACATTCTGAATCTCAGCGTCCATGCGGGTTGTCAGTTCCACCTTGGAGCCGGAAAGGGTCATGGCCTCGTCAAATTCCTTGTCAGTCGCCTGAATCTCAACAAACTCATTGAGCCATTTTCTGGATAAATTCATCTCATCTCGCCTCCTTAAAACTGCTCGAGGAACCGAACATCGTTCTCGAAGATCAGGCGCATGTCACTGATGGCAAAGCGGCGCATGGCCATACGCTCCAGGCCCACGCCGAAGGCAAAGCCGGAATACTCATCCGGGTCAATGCCGCAGCCGGCAAGAACCTTGGGATGCACCATACCGGCGCCCAGCAGCTCGATCCAGCCCTCGCCCTTGCAGGTGCGGCAGCCGGCGCCGTGACACTCAAAGCACTGCACATCCACCTCGCAGCTGGGCTCGGTGAAGGGGAAGTGGTGGGGACGGAAGCGAACCACGGCATCTGCGCCATAGAGGGCCTTGACCATCTGCTCCAGGCAGCCCTTCAGATCTGTCATCGTGATGCCCTTATCCACCACAAGGCCCTCCATCTGATGGAACATGGGGCTATGGGTGGCGTCCACTTCGTCCTTCCGATAGACGCGGCCGGGAGCGAAAATGCGGATGGGCGGTTTTCTGGTTTCCATGACCCGGATCTGCATGGGGCTGGTCTGGGTCCGGAGGAGCACGGAATCATCCTCCGTCAGATAGAAGGTATCCGAATGATCCCGGGCAGGATGGCCCTCAGGGGTATTGAGCTTTGTGAAGTTGTAGTCCGAAAGCTCCACCTCCGGACCGTCCACAATGTCAAAGCCCATGCCGACAAACACGTCCTTGACCTCGTCCAGAGCAATGTTCATGGGATGCCGATGTCCCTGCTTGGGCTTGGTGCCGGGGACCGTCACGTCCAGGGCCTCTGCCTTGAGCTTGGCTTCCAGCATTCTGGCCTTGAGCTCTGCCTTGCGGCTTTCCAGATGTTGCTCGATCTCCGCACGCACGGAGTTTGCCAGCTGGCCCATGACAGGCCGTTCCTCTGCGGAAAGACCGCCCATCATTTTCAGAACGGCGGTCAGCTCGCCTTTTTTGCCCAGAACGCGGACCCGCAGGGCCTCCAACTCCTCAGCCGAGGCCACCTGGGACAGCGCTTCCAGGGCGGAAGCACGGATCGTTTCCAGTTGCTGCTTCATATTGACACTCCTTACAGTTGATTTTCGGGAAAAAGGGGCATAAAAAAACCTTCCTCCCCATGGGGACGAAGGAAGACCCTCCGCGGTACCACCCGCAATTCGCCTGACAGCGCACTTTTCACCTTTAACGGAGTCACCCGGCGCGCCCTACTGCTGATTTCAGGCGGCAGCTCACGGGGGAAGGCCCTTTCGCGTCCCGCAGATGGCTCCCAGCAACCCATCCTCTCTTTGGCGGGAAAGCCGCGTCGGACAACCCGGTCACAGCCTTTTTTGTATCCTTGACACTTTATCACATTATTTCTGATTTGACAAGAGTTTTTCCTTGGTCTATAATGAGAAAAAATCTTCGGATAGGATGTGCGCAAATGGTCTATGAAGACGTCCGGGTGGAACAGCTTGTCAAGCACAAGCCCACATTTCTGAATATCCTCATCAAGGTTGCTGCAATTCTCCTGGGTCTGGTGGTCACCGCCACGGCCTGGCTCATCACGCCGCGCTACAGCTATATTCTCTTCACGGCGGCCTGGATTGCTGCCTATTTCATTTTCATCACCCAGAGCTATGAGTACGAGTACATCTATGACTCCGGGGATCTCTACATTGACAAGATCGTGGCCAAGCGCCGCAGGACCCGTGCCATTGCCACCCACATGGACCAGATCGAGCTGTTTGCGCCCTGTGATGACGCCCATGCAAATCTGGTTCCGGCTCAGGGACTTGAAAGCAGTCAAAGCTACTGCACATCCAAAAAGGCGCAGGGGCGCTGGTTCTTCCTGATCCCTGGGAAGACGGGTGGAAAGATTCAGGTCATTTTTGAGCCAGGCACCAGAATGCAGGAGACGCTTCAGAACGCGCTGCGCGGAAAGGCTGTCCAATGAGCATTCCGGTTTATGATCCCCAGGATATGAAGGCCATCGACCGGATTGCCATCGAGGAACTTGGCGTCAGCTCTGTCCATCTGATGGAGCGGGCTGCCCGGGCGGTTGCGGATGCGGCAGCGCAGGCGGTCAGGTCCCATCCCGGGGAGATCTGGCTGTTCTGCGGGACCGGCAACAACGGCGGCGACGGCATTGCCGCCGCCCGTTTTTTGCGGGAGGAAGGCTTTTCAGTCCGCTGCGTCCTCCTTGGAGAGGAGGCATCCCTGAGTCCGGATGCCGCACAAATGCTCATAGAGCTTCGCAGGCAGGGCGGAGACGTCTTGCCCTTTTCGCCGGATGTATCCAAACGCCCCGGCGTCGTCGTGGACTGTCTGTTTGGGTTCAGCTTTCACGGGACCCTGCGTGGAGAAGCATTGGCAGCAGCAAAGTGGATCAACGCCTCCGGCGCGTATGTCATTGCCTGTGATCTCCCCAGCGGCGTCGATCCGACAACTGGCCGGGTGGAAGGCGAAGCTGTCCGCGCGGATCTGACCATTACCATGACTGGCTATAAGACCGGCTTGCTTCTGGACCAGGGCTCAGAATTCGCGGGAAAGGTCCAGGTTGCAGACATCGGCATTCCCAAAGAGGCCAAGCAATTTCTGCCTGCTGCACAGGTCACCAGTCAGGAAGACGCGGCTTCCTGTTTTCCGAGACGGCTTCGAAATACCCACAAGGGCGACTACGGAAAGGTTCTTCTTCTCTGCGGCTCCGTGGGGTACACTGGGGCCGCTGCGCTTGCGGCCAGAGCGGCTCTCCGCGCTGGTTCCGGCCTGGTATTTCTGGGCGTTCCTGAACCGGTCTATCCAATTCTTGCCTCCAAGCTGGATGAGGCAGTGGTGTTTCCGCTGCCTGCAAAGGATGGCTGCCTATCTGAAAAAGCGATTCCTGAGATTCAGCGGCGACTTGCGTCGATGGATGCCTGCCTCATCGGCCCTGGACTGGGCAGCGGACCAGATGTGGACGAGTTTGTTTGTGCGGTTCTGACCTCCGCAACTTGTCCTGTCTGTCTGGACGCGGATGGCATAAATGCGCTTTCCCGGCATAAGGATCTAATGCAGAGTGTGTCCGCGCCGCTGGTTCTGACGCCGCATGATGGAGAGCTTGCCCGTCTGTGCGATCTTTCGTGTCCAGGCACGCGGTTGGAGCAGAGCAAGGCAATTGCCGGATCCCTTCATGCTGTACTCCTTCGAAAAGGATTTCGGACCATCATCACAGATGGAGCTGCATGCTATGTCAATCCCACCGGGAATCCCGGGATGGCCGTCGGCGGTTCCGGGGATGTGCTCTCCGGAATCATTACAAGCTTTCTGGGACGTGGGATTTCGCCCCTGAACGCAGCGGCTTCGGCTGCATGGCTCCATGGCGCTGCCGGAGATCTGGCGGCAAAGCAGAGGGGCGAGGCCTCCATGCTGCCCACGGACCAGCTGGATGCGCTTTGCGAGATCATCAAGGAACTGGAGGGAAGGTCTTGCGGCGATGGCTTTGCGCCGTACTGACGATGCCCCTGCTGCTGCTTGCCGGCTGCGGGAAAACTACTAAAGAGGAACAGACTGCCCTGGATCTGCGCACTGCGCTGCAAAGCGCCGACTCCTGTCGTTTTGAAGCAATCGTCCACGCAGATTGCAATGGGCGGCTCTACGATTTTACTCTGGCCTATGAGAAGACCCCGGAGGAGGAGACCGTTACGGTCCTGGAACCGGAGGAGATTGCGAAGATCCGGGCAAACGTCAGTCCGGACGGGACAGAGCTTCAGTTTGAGGATCTGATCCTGGAACTGGGGCTGGGTGAACAGGCAATTTCCACGCCGCTGCTTCTGCCGCATCTTTTGTATGCGTGCATGCAGGGCGCCTATATTGCGGATACAGCCCGCACGACGGAGGGCGCGAGTGTGCGTTATTATTCCGGATACGGCGAGGATCATCTGGAGCTGCAGGTCCTGGTGGACCGGGCGTCTCTGACGCCATGCAGCTGTGAGCTGTTTGTGGACGGCGCGGTGATCCTCAGCGCCGAGTTATCCGATTTTTCAATTTCGAACTGACCAAAGAGGAGGATGCAGCCTTGGAAGCAGGAACGCTGCAGTATCAGAAGAAAACCTGGGTGGAGGTCAATCTGGACCTGCTTGCCCATAACTATCAGGTAATTCGCCAAGCCATTCCGGAGACCACCCGTTTTCTCGGCGTGGTCAAAGCCGACGCCTATGGTCACGGCGCAGTGCCGGTGAGCCTGTGCCTGCAGGAGCTGGGAACGGAGTTCTTCGCCGTTTCCAACCTGGACGAGGCGATCCAGCTTCGCCGGGGCGGGGTGGAGCGCCCCATTCTGATTCTGGGTTATACCCCGCCGGAGTTCGCCATTGAGATGACGCTGCTGGGTATCACACAGGAGGTCCATGATCTGGAATATGCGAAGGCCCTTTCCCGAAGCCTGCCGGTGGGACAGACGCTTGAGGTCCATATCAAGCTGGATACGGGTATGTCTCGCCTGGGCTTCTTTGCCTATGAACGGCCGGAGACGGCGCAGGAGATCGCGCAGATCGCTGCGCTGCCGCATCTGAGACTGACTGGCTGTCTGCAGCATTTTGCAGCCGCGGACAGTCGGGATCCGGAGGATCAGGCGTTTACCCGGGAGCAGTTTGCGCGGTTTCAGACCATGCTGACTGAGCTTCGGCAGCTGGGTGTGGACCCTGGACTGTGTCACTGCGCAAATTCCGGTGCGCTCATTGACTATCCGGAGTATGCCATGGATATGGTTCGTCCCGGCATTGCAACCTATGGACTTGCCCCAGCGCCGGAACTGGACGGCGTTCTGGATCTGAAGCCCATCCTCTCCTGGAAGGCCAGCATCGGACAGATCCGGGATTTCCCCGCCGGCGTCAGTATCAGTTACGCCCGCACATTCACCACGGCTCGTCCAAGCCGGATCGCGGTGCTCTCTGTTGGCTATGGCGACGGCCTCTCCCGCGCCCTGTCCAACGGGCATGAGCTGCTGCTTCATGGCAGACGAGTCCCCATTGTCGGCCGGATCTGTATGGATATGTGTATGATCGACGTAACTGACGTGCCGCAGGCCGCGGTGGGGGATGAGGTGACCCTCATCGGCCGTGACGGGGAGGAATGCATCACCGCGGAGGCAGTGGCCTCCAAACTGGGGACGATCTCCTATGAGGTCCTGTGCGGGATTTCCAAGCGCGTCCCAAGACTTTATCTGCGTGATGGACAGGTTTCTGATGAACTTCGATACATCGTTTGATGGACATATACAAAAGGCTCCCGCATAGAATGTTGCGGGAGCCTTTTGCATGGAATAAAATCGGCCCTTTGGTGGAAGAATGAGACTGCTGTGTTACATATTGCTGTAACACAGGAAGTCTTTCACGGAGTGTGTTGTCTATGGATACTCTCGTAAAACGGGGCGATATTTACTTTGCCGATCTGAGCCCGGTGGTAGGCAGCGAGCAGGGCGGCACCCGTCCTGTGCTCATTGTGCAGAATGATACCGGAAATCGCTATAGCCCCACGGTGATCGCAGCCGCCATCACCAGTCAGCTCGGCAAGGCAAGACTGCCGACCCACATCACCCTCAACGGCCCCAGCGTGGGCCTCACCAAGGATTCAGTGGTTCTGCTGGAACAGATCCGCACCATTGATAAACGCCGCCTGCGGGAGCATATGGGACGCTTGGATGAGCATCAGATGCAGCAGGTGGATACGGCCATTGCCGTAAGTTTTGGCTTGCATGATGGAATAAAATGATGTATAATGCCTCCATATGGGAAGGAAGGACCTAAAAAAGCCTTTGTTTTCCTGGAATGGAGGTCACCATGTCAAAGAAAAAGTTCGCCGTAAAGCTGATTTCTGCCGCCTGCCTGGTTGCGCTGCTTTGCTGCTTTACCATCCTTGCCTTGAGCGCCGGAACTGCCGGCACCACTTCCGATCCGCTGGTCACCCTCAGCTATGTGAACAAAACTTTCCGCGAAAGCCTTCTGGCCGAGGTGCAGCAGCGGGTGAATGAATCCGCGCCGGTTACCAATCAGCAGATCGCAGCCCTGGCGGACAGCTTCGCCGCCCAGGTTGGCAGAACTGCACCCCAAGCCAGTGAAACCGCCTACAGCGCTGTGAATGTTCCGGAAGGAGAGAGCTATCAGCTCTTCGCCGGACAGGAGTTCCTGGTCCTCTCCGGAGGCGCCAAGGTCAGCGTCAATATGCTGGTGGATACAACAACCGGCAAGAGCCTCGCCGCCGGCGATGCGGTGGCCGAGAATCACTTCTTCACCTGCCCCGCGGATTGCCAGATCCGCGCGGACAGTGCCCTTCGCATCCTCATCAAATGATAGAATCGTCACCCTTTTTTCGGGTGACGATTTTTCATTGCCGCTTGTCTGCTCCTTTTCGTCGGCTGATGAAAAAAGTGTATGACTGGAACGGCATAACAAGCAAACTCTTGTTCAGCGAAGCTGAACCAGCACAAAAGGAGAAATGCACCATGGAAAAGAAAACACAGCTTTATGAAGGAAAGGCCAAACGGGTCTATGAAACTGACGACCCGGGACTTCTCATTGTCTCTTACAAGGATGACGCGACTGCGTTCAATGGCTTGAAGAAGGGAACCATCGCGGGAAAAGGCGTCATCAACAATCAGATGAGTAACTTTTTGATGCAGAAGCTGGAGGAAGCAGGCATCCCTACCCACTTTGTAGAGGAGCTCTCGGAACGGGAAACTGTGGTTCGCCGGGTGCAGATCGTTCCGTTGGAAGTGATCGTCCGGAATCTTGCGGCCGGCTCCTTCTCAAAGCGTTATGGCGTAGAAGAGGGGACCGCTTTCCAGGAGCCAACGGTAGAGTTCTCCTATAAGAATGACGCACTGGGGGATCCGCTGCTGAACGATTCCCACGCGCTGGCCCTGGGCCTTGCCACCAAGCAGGAGCTTGCCCAGATCCGCGCCTATGCGTTGAAAATCGATGAGTTTCTAAAGAGCTTCTGGGCAGAGCGGAATGTACGCCTTGTGGATTTCAAGCTGGAATTCGGCCGCCTGCCGGATGGAACGATCATCCTTGCTGACGAAATCAGCCCGGATACATGCCGCCTCTGGGATGCGCAGACCGGAAAGAAGCTGGATAAGGATCGCTTCCGCCGGGATCTGGGCGGCGTAGAAGAGGCCTATGAAGAGATTATGAAGCGGCTCAAGAACTGAGAGGGGAAACATATGGCAAATTGTGCAATCGTAGGAATCAACTGGGGCGACGAGGGCAAGGGACGCATGGTGGACCTGCTCACCGAGAATTATGACGTTGTGGTTCGTTATCAGGGCGGCGGCAACGCCGGACATACTGTGATCAATGAATATGGAAAGTTTGCATTGCATCTGCTGCCCTCGGGCGTGCTCCGGTCTGGTGTTGTGAATGTGCTGGGCAACGGGGTTGCGCTGGATGCGGAAAACCTCTGGACAGAAATGGAAGCGGTCCGTGCAAAGGGTGTGCCCATCACCCCGGAGAATCTGAAGATCAGCGATCGTGCATCCCTGCTGCTGCCCTGGCATCGCCTTTTGGATGAGCTGGAGGAGAACCGCCTTGCGGATCAGAAATTCGGTTCCACCAAACAGGGGATTGCTCCCTTCTATTCAGATAAATATCAGAAAAAGACGGTCCTTGCCGGAGAACTGCGGGATCCGGAGCATCTTCGCGCCCATCTGGAAGGACTTTTGGAATGGAAGAACCTGACCCTGACTCGGGTTTATGGCGCAGAGGCCGTCACCATGGACGAGCTTTTGGCCTGGGTGGAGAACTATGGAAAGAAGATCCTTCCGTTCATCTGCGATACCGGCGCATTCCTGCGCCAGGCCCAGAGCGAGGGAAAGCAGATCCTGTTTGAGGCCCAGCTTGGCGCGCTGCGGGATCTGGACTATGGCATCCACCCCTTTACCACCTCTTCCAATGCCATCGCCGCCTATGCCCCGGTGGGCAGCGGCCTGCCTTCTGCGCGGCTTGATGAGATTGTCGGCGTTGTGAAAGCCTATTCCACCTGCGTTGGTGAGGGTCCCTTCACCTGTGAATGGTTCGGACCGGAGGCAGAAGCGCTTCGGGAAGCAGGTGGAGAATATGGCGCCAAGACAGGCCGGCCTCGCCGTGTCGGTCCCATCGACCTGGTTGCGACCCGCTATGGAGTCCAGGTCCAGGCGGCTACCTGCATCGCTCTGACGAAGCTGGATGTGCTGAGCTACATGGAGAAGATCCCGGTCTGCGCCCACTATGAGCTTCGCGGGGAGCAGACAGATGAGTTCCCGTTCCCCAGCCGTCTTGCGGAGGCGAAGCCTGTTGTTGAGTATCTGCCCGGCTGGAAGTGCGATGTTTCCAAAGCACGGACCTGGGAGGAGCTTCCCAAGGAGGCTCGGGACTATGTGGAGTACGTAGAAGCGCGCATTGGCTGCCCCATCCGTTACGTTTCCGTTGGCCCGGAGCGGGACAGCATCATTCTTCGCTGAGGAGGCTGTCATGAGAGAAATCTATGAATCACCCCTTTCCTCCCGCTATGCATCCAAGTATATGTTGGGCCTGTTCTCCCAGCAGAAGCGGATCGAGACCTGGCGACGCCTCTGGGTGGCTTTGGCTCGTGCAGAGCACAAGCTGGGTCTTCCTGTGACCGGGGAACAGGTTCAGGAACTGGAGGAGAATATCTCCAACATCGATTTTGAAGCTGCAGCCCAGCGGGAGAAGGAAGTCCGACACGATGTCATGGCCCATGTGTATGCCTACGGTCTTGCAGCCCCATCGGCAGCCGGTATCATCCACCTTGGTGCCACCAGCTGCTATGTGACCGATAACGCGGATATGATCCTTTATCGGGACGCGCTGCGGTATCTGCGCTCGGAGCTGCTGGGAGTGCTTGCAAACCTCGCTGATTTCGCTGAACGCTACAAGGCGGTCCCCACTCTGGGTTATACCCACTATCAGCCTGCCCAGCTGGTAACGGTGGGCAAGCGGGCAACCCTGTGGATGCAGGACCTGCTTCTGGACCTGGACGAGGTGGATTTTGTCCTCGGAACCATGAAGCTGCTTGGCTGCCGGGGCACCACCGGTACAGAGGCAAGCTTCCTGGACCTCTTCGACGGGGACAGCACAAAGATCGATGAGATGAATCGGATGATCTGCGAGGAGTTCGAGTTTGACGGCTGCTTTGCCGTTTCCGGCCAGACCTATCCCCGGAAGTTCGACAGCCGGATCCTCAACTGCCTCTCGGCCATTGCCCAGAGTCTCTACCGAATGGCGAATGATATCCGTCTTCTGCAGCATGACCGTCAGCTGGAGGAGCCCTTTGAAAAGAATCAGATCGGGTCCTCTGCAATGGCCTATAAACGCAATCCCATGCGCTCAGAGCGCATCTGTTCGCTTTCCCGCTATCTTATGGCTGATGCCATGAACGGGGCCATGACTGCCTCCGTTCAGTGGCTGGAGCGCACCCTGGATGACTCTGCCAATCGCCGCATCAGCCTGCCGGAGGGCTTCCTCTGTGCGGACGCGATCCTGCGCCTTGCTCAGAATGTGACGAGCGGGCTTGTGGTCAATGAAAAGATTGTGGACCGAACTGTGCGGGAGTATCTGCCTTTCATTGCAACGGAGAATCTTCTGATGGAAGGCGTCAAACGGGGCGGAGATCGTCAGCAGCTCCATGAGGTGATCCGCAGCTGCTCCATGGAGGCCACCGCGGCCCTGAAGCAGGGGGAACCCAACCGGCTCCTGGAGCTTCTGGCAGCCACAGGCGCTTTCCCCATGAGCCTGGAGGAGATGAATGCGGCATTGGATCCCAAAGCCTACGTGGGCCGCTGCCCGGAGCAGGTAGAGACCTTCCTCGCTTCGATCCGCCCCATCCTGGAAACGGTGTCCCGCTCCGATGCGGAGATCAATCTGTAAGGAGGCACAATGGAAAAGATACTGGTTTTGGATTTTGGCGGTCAGTACAACCAGCTCATTGCGCGGCGTGTGCGGGAGCAGGGTGTCTACGCAGAAATCATCCCTTACAATAAAATTTCCCCGGAACAAATTGCAAAGACCGGATACCGGGGCGTTATTTTCACAGGTGGTCCGAACAGCGTCTATGATCCGGCGTCGCCGCATTTTGATCCTTCTGTTCTGGAGCTTGGCATTCCGGTACTGGGCATCTGCTATGGCTGCCAGCTCATCGCCTGGATGGGCGGAGGCGAGATCTGTGACGCGGGTTCCATCAGTGAATACGGAAAGACGGAGCTCTCCGTCTCTGAAAGCAGCTTGTTCCAGGATGTTCCTGAGACCAGCGTCTGCTGGATGAGCCATACAGACTATGTGAAGACTCCGCCTGTTGGCTTCCGTGTCACGGCAACGACCCATCACTGCCCCTGTGCCGCCATGGAGGACGCTGCTCGCCGGATTTACGCGGTGCAGTTCCATCCTGAGGTCACCCATACGGAGTTTGGCAAGACCATGCTTCATAATTTCCTGTTCCGGATCTGCGGCTGTGCAGGCGACTGGAATATGGAGGATTTCGTTCAGACAGCAACGGAGCATTATCGCAGCACGCTGGCAGGCAAGAAGGTCCTGCTTGCCCTTTCAGGGGGTGTGGACTCCTCTGTGGCAGCAGTCCTGCTTCACCGTGCCATCGGAGAGAACCTGACCTGTGTCTTTGTGGACCACGGCCTGCTTCGAAAGGACGAGGGAGACATCGTGGAGCGTACCTTCCGGGATCAGATGGGTCTGAATCTCATTCGGGTCAATGCCCAGCAGCGTTTTCTGGAGAAGCTCTCCGGCGTCACAGAACCGGAGCAGAAGCGCAAGATCATTGGGGAGGAGTTCATCCGGGTCTTCGAGGACGAAGCCAAAAAGCTGGGCCACGTCCATGTGCTTGTTCAAGGTACCATCTATCCTGATGTTGTGGAGAGCGGCAGGGGAGACGCGGCCACCATTAAGAGCCATCACAATGTGGGCGGTCTTCCTGATGTCATTGATTTTGACGAGATCGTAGAGCCTCTGCGGGATCTGTTCAAGGACGAGGTCCGCGGGGTAGGTCTTGCCCTGGGGATTCCCTATGAGCTTGTCTGGAGGCAGCCCTTCCCGGGACCGGGCCTGGCCATTCGAGTCATTGGAGCGGTGACGGATGAAAAGCTGGCCATTCTGCGGGAGGCGGACGCCATCTTCCGGGAGGAGATCGCAAACGCTGGCCTGGAGCAGCAGACCAATCAGTATTTTGCGGTGCTGACCGATACCCGCACGGTTGGCGTCATGGGCGATGCCCGCACCTACGGCTGGACCATTGCGCTTCGTGCAGTGAGCACCGATGATTTCATGACTGCCGACTGGTCCCGTCTGCCCTTTGATGTTCTTGCCAAGGCCTCGAACCGGATCACCAGCGAGGTCCGCTCCATCAGCCGGGTGGTGTTCGATATCACCAGTAAGCCCCCTGCCACAGTGGAGTGGGAATAATCGGAGTAATCAGGGAAAGCTCCTTTGCCGTTCTGGGCAAAGGAGCTTTCTAATGCTAAGGCTTGCTCTAAGTTTGCAGAGATGGTACAATGAGAAAGAACAAATCTGAAATGAGTGATCAAAGATGAAACAGGATCGTGCACGGAGGGCGCGAGGTCTGACCCTCCAAACAGAATAGGGAGGAACAGAATGAAACCATTTCATGAGATTGATTTGACGGATTTTTCAGATGTCAGTTTTCGCACAGCATTTCAAATGTACTTTGAAGAGCTCGGGATCCGGGTTCAGAATTGGGACGGACTATTCCGCGAGATACAGGAGGGAGAAAACAGCGCCTTTCTCCATGTGAATGAGGAAGGACAGGTGATTGGGTTCCTGTTATTCACGACTATTCGAATGAAAAGTTGGTTCTTTGAGGAGGATTGTGGCTTTCTGCGAGAATTCTGGATCGCTCCGGAGCATCGAAGCGAGGGACATGGTGCAGCGCTGCTGGACAGGACAGAGGAACATTTCCGCCTGCAGGGGATCCATCGGATCCTGCTGACAACGGACACGGCGCCAGGCTTTTATGAAAAAAACGGATATTCGCAAGCGCCTGGCATTCAGTCAAAAAACGGCGATCCGGTTTTCCAGAAACAGATTTAAGCAGCAGAGCAGGAGAAAAGTCTGCCGTTCTTTCATTGCACTTTTCTCGGTTACCTGTATCATCATTTTAGTGAAAAAGGAGGTTCAGAGGTGAAAAAGAAGCTTCAGATAGTACTGAAGCGGTCAGAACTGGGACGAAAGATCGTGGAGGACAGCCGATTCCGCGCGTTTCTGATTGCGTGCATCACTTTCTGCGTCAATGTGGGCTATGCTGCACTCAATTTTTTCCTTGCGATAACCCACAGGTCCTTTTCCTATCTGACACTTTTTGCAGATTTTCTTGCTCTGTCGCTCATGCGGTTTTATACAGTGACCTATGAGTTTCGTGGCAGCACAAGAAGAACGAAAGCCTCTGTCATGCGCTTTTCGGGGATCTGGCTTTGCTTTCTGTCGATCGTGGTATCAGGTCTTGTCGTCATGACCATCATGGAGGAACAATCCACAGCGCGTCCCATAGTTCTCATGATCGCCATCGCAACCTACACCTTCTGGAAAGCGGTCATGGCTGTAATCAATACGATCAAAGCGCACTCAAGCCAGGAGCCGCTGCTCATCACGCTGCGAAACATCTCTTGTGCCGATGCAGCCATCTCTGTGCTTACTCTCGAACACGCAATGATCTGCACATTTTCAGACGAGCCGGGTTCATTTTCCCTCTGGATGGATGCCGGTACTGGAATGGGGGTCTTTTTGATGGTCCTGGGCCTTGGAATCGGCCTTCTGATTCAGAGCAAGATCCAGCAAAAAAGCAATGAATAACGAAATCCGCGCCGCACAGATGTGCGGCGCGGATTATTCTCTATGCAAGAATCGGCTCAGCCTGAATGGCGGAGACCTCGTAAGCAACTCTTCGCACGGTTCCCTCTGGCAGGACCTTCTGGTATTCCCGACTTTGCAGGCGTCCGGTCAAGTGCAGCATATCGCCCACCTCCATCTGTGAGACCTCATAGGCAGTCCTGCCCCAGAGGATAACCGGGATGTAATCTGAGCGGTGATAGGAACGATTGACAGCCAGCATGATGTCGCAGATTTCCCGCCCAAGGGGCGTCCGGCGAAAGACAGGCGCTTTGCAGATGGTTCCGGTCAGCTCGGCCTGGTTTTCCGGCGGAAGCTCAGTCTGATCCAGGCGGGAGGCGTACACGGAGATCACCAGTCTGCGCCCGGCATCCGTGCGACGGTTGAAGGATCGGATTTGTCCTGTCACCTCAAGTACGCGCTCATCCAGCTCGGTCTGTTCCAGCACCTCCCAGGGGGCGATGACCTGAAGCAGATCCACAGCGCCGGAGAGCCGGGGAACCCGGATCGGGAATTGATAAAACATCCGGCCGTGGTTTTCATGGGAATATACCGGTTTCGCGTCTAGGAAGCCGCGCAGGATAATCTGGTTGATGCTTGTGTCCATTCTCCCACCTCAAATTCATCTTGTATGGGAGAATATATTCCTGACGTCAGGCCGATAGAACCTAGCGGCTGCGCTTCGGGGACTTTCTGCGATCTTTCGGTTTATTGTTCTCAGGGATGCGATTTTGTGCCTTTCTGGGCCGAATCAGGCACTTGGAATCATATCCGATCAGATCCTGCCTTCCTGCAGTGACCAGCGCCTCATGGACAAGATCATAGTTTTTGGGATTGCGGTACTGGATCAGCGCCCGCTGCATGGCCTTCTCATGCGGGTTCCGCGTCACGTAAACCTTCTGCATGGTCCGTGGATCATAGCCAGTGTAGTACATGACTGTGGAGACCGTGGACGGGGTGGGATAGAAGTCCTGGACCTGCTCTGGAGAGGCCTTTGCTTCATGAAGATACTCAGCAAGAGCGATGGCGTCATTCAGTGTGGAGCCGGGGTGGCTGGAGATGAGATAAGCGACAAGGTACTGATCCATATGATAGCGCTTGTTCAGTGCCTCATATTTCTCCTGGAAACGACGAAACACCTGCTGGGGCGGCTTTCCCATGAGCCGGAGTACATTGTCTGAGATGTGCTCCGGAGCGACTTTCAGCTGCCCAGAGATATGATACTGCACCAGCTCCCGGAAAAAGCTGTCGTCTTTGTCGCAGAGCAGGTAATCGAAACGGATTCCGCTGCGAATAAAGACCTTTTTCACACCCGGCAAAGCCCTGAGCTTTTGCAGAAGCGCCAGATAGTCAGAGTGGTCTGCGATCAGGTTCTTGCACGGGGTGGGGAAGAGGCACTGCCTGGTGGGGCAGACACCGTGTTCCAGCTGCTTGTCGCAGGCGGCGCGGCGGAAATTTGCTGTTGGTCCGCCAACATCATGGATGTAGCCCTTGAAGTCCGGATCCTGGGTCATAAGCTTTGCTTCCCGGAGCAGGGACTCGTGGCTCCTGGCCTGGATGACACGGCCCTGATGGAAAGTCAGGGCGCAGAAGCTGCAGGCGCCGAAGCAGCCGCGGCAGGATGCAAGAGAGAACTTCACTTCGGAAATGGCAGAAATGCCGCCCAATTTCTCATAAGAGGGGTGATAGGTGCGCGCATAGGGAAGCTCATAGATATCGTCCAGCTCCTGCTGGGATAATGGCTCGCAGGGCGGATTCTGGACCACAAATTCCCGTTCGGAGTAGGGTTCCACCAGGACTTTACCGGTGATGGCATCCATGTTCCGGGACTGAATCGCAAAGCTCTGGGCATAAACCTTTGGGTCACGGTGCAACTCGTCCCAGGATGGAAGCAGGGTATACTCCGGGATGTCCTGCAAGGATTTTGTTTTATAGACAGTACCCCGCAGAAAAGTCAGCTCCTGAATGTGCAGACCGCTTGCCAGCGCATCCGCTGCCTCCACAATGGATTTTTCGCCCATCCCGTAGAGAAGCAGATCTGCCTGGGAATCCAAGAGAATGGAGCGCTTGAGCCTGTCCGACCAATAGTCGTAGTGGGCAAGACGCCGCAGGGAGGCTTCAATCCCACCGATGAGAATGGCAGCTTTGGGATAGCTCCGCCGGATCAGATTGCAGTATACGGTCACGGCATAATCCGGCCGTTTGCCGATCTTGCCCCCTGGCGTATAGGCGTCAAAGTTTCTGCGGCGCTTGGAGACTGTATAGTGATTCACCATGGAGTCCATATTTCCGCCCATGACGAGAAAGCCAAGCCGAGGCTCTCCAAGAATGGAGATGGATGCTGGATCCTTCCAGTCCGGTTGAGATATGATTCCGACACGATAGCCGTGTGCCTCCAGGACCCGGCTGATGATGGCGTGACCAAAGGAGGGATGATCCACATAGGCGTCGCCGATGATATAAACAAAGTCGCACTGATCCCAGCCGCGCCGTTTCATATCCGCCCGACTGATGGGCAAAAAGTCTGCCATATATGTGTCCTCCCGCTGCAGTTTTTTCTATTATAGCAGAAAAATACTCCGGTGGAAAGACCACCGGAGTAATCTCAGGGATTCAAGAGAATCCAGGCTTTCAGAATTGCAGTCTGAGTTTTGGCGTCCGGAATTGCGCCTGCCATAACTTGTTTTTTCAGCTCCTCAAGAGGAATCAGAAGCACATTCAGATACTCGTCCTCGTCCAGCTGCTGCGTGCCTGCATGCAGGCCTTTTGCAAGGTACATGTGAATGAGTTCGTCACAATAGGCGGCGGCAGGCAGAAATTCTCCCAGAGGGATCCATTCATCTGCCACATAGCCGGTTTCCTCCCGGAGCTCTCGCTTGGCTGCTTCCAGGGGATCTTCATCCTCAGAATCCAGTTTTCCAGCAGGAATCTCGGTAATGACCTTGTCAATGGGATAACGGAATTGACGCTCCATCACCACCCGGCCATCGGGAAGCAGGGGGACCACGCAGACAGCGCCCACATGCCGGATGACCTCCCGGGAGGCTTCGTGCCCGCCGGGCAGGCGGACCTCATCCAGATCCAGATGCAGAATGTGTCCGTCGAATACCCGCTCAGACTGGAGCTTGACTTCTCTCAGATCTTTTTCTTCCATAATCGCCTCACATACTTCCGGTACTGCCGAATCCGCCCTGACCACGTTCAGTGTCAGAGAGCTCTTCAGACAACTCAAATTCTGCTTTCAAAAACGGTGCAATGACCAGTTGCGCAATCCGTTCCCCAGGCATGACTGTCTGGGTCTGAGCGGAATGGTTCAGAATGCTCACCATGAGTTCGCCCCGATAGTCCGCATCAATCACACCGACCTTGTTTGCGGGAGCTAGCCCCTTCTTGGAGGCGGTGCTGCTTCTGGCATAGACCAGGCCGCAGTAACCTTCCGGAATCTCGACAGCTAGGCCTGTGTGGATAATCACTACCTGGCCGGCTTCGATTTCCACCGGGGCATAGCAGCAGGCATAGAGATCAGCCCCTGCGGAGCTGGGTGTTCCATAACTCGGCAGGACTGCATTGGGATCCAGTTTTTTGATTCTGACTTGCATGGTGTTCCTCCTGTTCAAAAAAGAAAGAGGTAAGAGAACTTACCCCTTTCTGATGAAAGATCTTTTACAGATCGCCAAGATCATTTCTGCAGTTGTCTACCATCCGAGCAAGCAGACGGCAGGCAAGGTCTGTCTCCTCCTCAGAGAAGCCGTTGCAGATCAGATTGGACCACTTCTGGTAGCCCTCCATGATCACAGGGACCTGTTTCTTGCCCTGCTCGGTCAGGTAGAGGCAGTACTGCCGACGGTCGTTCTCGTTGACCTCCCGACGGATCAGATCCGCTTCCTCCAGCGCTTTGCACTGACGGGCAATAATGCCCTTGTCCATGTTGAAGCGAGCGGAGAGGTAGTCCTGACTCACACCAGGATGTTCTGTCAGGGTGGTTAAGATCATATGCATGGTGCCGGAAAGACCGGAATCAGAAAGAAACGCCGTAATGAAACGACGATGAAATTTTTGTAGGATTGAAATCTGACCACCGATTTTCAAGGCTTCCGAATTTAACTTGTCGCTCATATGCGTTCCTCCTATTACGCGATATTGGTTGTTTTTTTCTATAGTAACACTGACTTAGTTTTATGTCAAACATCGATTTTATTTTTGTCAATATTGACCAAAGAATTTCAAGTGTCAAAGGGACTTCTTCATGCTATAATAACTCTGCAAAAACGAGATGATCGTTTTTTAAGGAGAGTATTTTGCCGGCAAAATAGGCGGGCAGGAACTTTTTCCTTGCTTCGACGTCAGAATGAAAAAACAAAGGAGGATTCTCAGATGAAGCGGATCATGCCTATTCTGATGATTGCGCTCTTGCTTTTCGGACTTTTTGCGGGCTGCTCAAAAAAAGATGCGCCGGAAGTCGTCAATCTTCCGGATCAGACTACCGGTCAGCCCCAGACTGGCCCGAAAGAGGATCAGCAGACCGATGCCTGGCAGGCGGGTGAAGAAGCTTCCGCCCATGCGGCTCTGGAGGTCTCCATTCCTCAGGCTGAGATCCGCAAGGCCCAGAGCTATCAGGAAGTCTATCAGCTCTTTGCATCTGCGTTCAGCGCATCCGGAGATCAGAACCGGGATCCTGGAGTGGATGCTCCCAGTGCAACGCCGGATCAGACCGGCGGCGCCATGACCCTGGGCTTTGATCGGGATCAAACTGTCAAGACCGATGGAAACTATCTTTACATCCTTACATCGCAGGAGCTTCTGATGATTTCCGCGCAGGGAGAGAACGCCCGGCTGGCAGGCACTTGTGCGATTCTTGGAGGCTATTCAGGAGCCAATGGCTCGGAATATGCCCAGAGCTTGTATCTGGCAGGTTCCAGTGTCTATGTGCTGACAAATTTCTATTCCTGGTCTGAAACCAAGGACGAAAATGGCCATTATACCTATAACTCCTCGGAAAAGACCCTGGTCAAGCGCTTTGATGTATCTGATCCCGCAAGCATCACTCTGACAGATGTGTATGCGCAGGATGGCAGGTTCGTGGACGCACGGGTTACAGAAGATCAGATGTATCTGGTCACCAACTTTACAGCCTGGAATTCAGAGATGAGCCAGACAGAGCGTTATATCCCGAGCATCTCCGAGGGGGAAGAGGAGCATCAGATCGCGCCTGAGAATCTGCTTCTTGTGGAGCCCTGCCAGTCCGCAGGCTTTACAGTCCTTGGCAAGATCGATCTTGCAACCGGAAAGAGCCTGCAGGCTGTGGCCATCACCGGCGCGGCGAGCCAGGTGCTTCTGACAGGTCAGGACCTCTATGTGGCGTTGGGCGCTTATGAATGGCTGGAGTCCGAGCCCTATACCGAGCGTCAGTATAAGGTCACCGATCATGTACAGCTGGCGGTTACCCGGATTTTCTGCCTGAATCCCCAGGACCTGAGCGTTGAGACCTCCGGCGCGGTGAAAGGGTTCCTGCTCAGCCGTTATGCGATGAGTGAATGGAACGGAACGCTCCGGGTTGTGACCAATGAGTATCAGTATGCATATAAAACCTATGTAGATGAGACATACGGCTTTGTGAACTACCTGGATAATGGGGTAGAAACAGGGACAATTCTGCGCACCATGAACAATTCTGAACTGGAGCCCCTTGGAGAGCTCTCTGTGGTGGGCGAGTTCGGGAGTATCTCTGCGGTGCAGTATCGGGAGGATCGTGCGTTCTTCCTGACGAAGACCGCGAACGATCCCGGCTTTGTGGTGGATTTGTCCAATGCCAAGCAGTTGAAGCTGATCCAGAATGTTGATCTGATCCCCAACATTGGCTATCTGGAACCCGCAGGCAGTGGGAATTATCTTGGTCTGGCCCTGAGCGGGGAGGAAGGGTTCCGTCCTTATCTGATGGAGCTCGCTGGTCCATCAGTCAAATCTATCCTGAGTGCAGGTGTTACCGCGGACAGTGGCTATGCCATTTTCCTGGATGAGCAGACAGGACTTCTTGGCCTGCCCTCTGCCGGGAGCTATCAGTTTTATGATCTGTCCTCTGGTGACTTCCAGAACTTGGCCGAGCTGGAGATGAACAGCATCTTCTACAAGGGCGCTCGCTGCGTTCAGTCGGGAGATGTGCTCTATCTCTGCACGGCAGCCTCTGTCATTGGCATCCGTCTGTCCGATTATCAGATCCTTTGCAGCCTGACTTTCGCAAACGGCTGATGATAAAGAGCTTGAGCGGCCGCGAACAGTTCGCGGCCGCTCAAATTTTTTATGATTCACCCTCGGTACAAATCGGGGGTGATTGTTTTACAGTGCAAAATCGCCCTGATCGAAGACGACGATTTCCCTGCCGTCTTCTGTCGTGCCGACAATGCGAAGATCCGGGGTGCCGATCATGAAATCCACATGGATGGTGGACTCATTGAGGGTCCAGGGATCGTCTTTGGAGAGGGGACGACCCAGCGCTCGGCCAAGGGCCAAGTGGCAGGAGGCATTTTCATCGATCAGCGTGGTGTAGAAAACCACATTGGACATGGAGATGGGGGAGTGGTATTCCACAAGGGCGGCTTCGCCCAGATAGGCGGCGCCTTCGTCCATGGCAATCAGGGCTTCCAACATCTGCTTGCCCTCTTGTGCGAGCACCTCCACGACCTTTCCTTTTTCAAACCGGAAACCAAAGTTTTCAATGCGCTTTCCGCCCAGAACCAGAGGACGGGAGGCATAGACTACACCGTCCGTTCCGTATTTCTCCGGAGCAGTGCAGATCTCCTCCGTTGGAATGTTCGGCTGGAAGGGAATGCCTCGCTCCATGGAGAACGAGAACTTGGAATAAGGGGTCAGTGTCACGGTCAGATCCGTGCCATTGGAGGCGGTGTAATGCAGCTTGGTAAAATGGTATGCGTCGATGCGCGCGCCGCGCTCTGAATTCCGTTTGCCCTTTTCAGCCCAGGTCTGGACAACATCATTGGTTTCATCCACATAGCAGATTTTCAGAAGGAGCTTCCAAAGCTCCTCCAGAGCTTGTTCCTTGGGCACGTCCGGCAGAATGTACTCCGCCCAGTCCTGCGTGGGGATCATGGCGATCAGCCACTGGCACTGCTTTTCCCGACTGGCACGACGCATGACGTTCCGGACTGCGTCGGTGTGGGCAAAGATGGCATTTGCCTGGGCCTCTGGCACATCCTCCATCAGAAGCGGGTTGACGCCCTCCAGGCGGACATAGCATGCGCCATCGTCCAGATACTGCTGGCACTGCAGAACTTCCCAGTCCTCGACCTTCCGGACATCCGCATCGGAGCGATAGCGGGCGGCGATCTTCAGATTCGGCTCATCCAGGTAGTGAACGATCACATTGGAGGCGCCAAGTTTATAGCATTCTTCTGCAAAAATCGGAGTGAAATAGGCGCCCTCAATCGCTGCCTCCACCAGAACAGGCTGTCCCTTCTGAACATTCAGGCCCACCCTGGCCAGGGTATAGGCATATTTGCGCTGCATGGTTTGAAGATCCATGAGATCAGCTCCTTTTTATTTATTGATGAATCTATCATACACAGATTTGTATCAATCGTCAACTGTTGCGGCGGATTTCTCTGACTCTACATGCATGAGCAGCTATAAAGCGTCCTCGTATGAGGACGCTTTATAGCTCTAGAAAGCGCTCCAGAAGCCTCTGGATCACATCGCTGGTCCGGCTTGCGTTGATGCATTCCTTTGCAAGAGGGACGTCGTTTGTAATAATATTGTCGACCCCCAACCGCAGCATCCGATGGATATTGTCCTCCGTGTCCACGGTCCAGGCGAATACCTGTTTCCCGCTTGCATGGATGGAAGAGACCAGGCTCTTTGTAAGGAAGGAAGCCTGGATGCTGAAGTGATCCGCGGCCGTCAGCCTGCCAATGTCACCCACCGCAACGGCCATGACATAGACCGTTGAGATTTCCGGATCATAGGCCTTGATCTGTTCCAGAATCTCGTAGGATTGGGAGGTCACAACACAGTCATCTTCAAAGGCTTTTTCCCGGACAAGATCCACCACCTGTCGGGCAAAATCGATCTCATGACCGGTGGGCTTGAGCTCGATATTCAGCCGGATGCTGCGCCACTTCGCAAAATCGATCACTTCTTCCAGCAGCGGAACTGGCTCCCCGGCGTAGTCCTTGTCAAAGCGATACCCGGCATCCAACTGCGAGATCTCTTCCCAGCTCATCTGCCAGGAGCGGCGGTTTACACCTGTGGTTCGGCGCAGGGAAGAATCGTGCATGACATAGATCACCCCGTCCTTGCTCTGCTGCACGTCCAGCTCAATCCAGTCTGCCTGCTGTTCCCAGGCACCCTGAAAAGCGGCCATGGTGTTTTCCGGGAAATCCAGGGACGCACCTCGATGAGCGCTGACTTCCGTTTTGCGCAGCTGTTCCACGTCCAGATTGAAGTGTCCGCGCTGAGCAATATAGACGTTGTAAATACAGCCCAGGATGGACAGTGTCAGCAGAACTGCGCCAAAAATGTGGAAGCGGTGCTGTTTGATCGGGTCCAACTTCTTTGCAGGGACTGGCGCGTGCAAAAGGGTCTTGCCAAGGGCCTCTCTGCGAAGCTCCAGCAGGAAGGTCAGAACTGCAAAGCTGGTCGGCATGGAAAGGGCGGCAAAAGTCAGAATGACCGCGCCCAGGAATACCAGCGCTGTAGAAGTGATCACTGCGCTGGATACTCCGGAAAGACGGCGGAACACAAAAACGATCAGGAAGAATCCTGCAAAACTGATCAGAAGATGCAGGATCGTCAGAACCAACTGAACAAGAAATAACTGACCGAGGTCATTCCAGTAGTGCCCCCAGGAGAGAGCGGAGGCCTGTCTGCAGGCCTCAAAGAAGCGGACCCTGGACAGGGAAAAGACGTGCAGCGCATAACGCCATTGGAACAGAATCAGAAACGCAGCGCCATAGAGCAGCATGGAAAGAAAAACAAAAGTTCTGTGACGGGACAGAAAATCCGTGACGAAGGCGGGAATGGCATAGGTTCCGATGAGATTGGACGCAACGCCCAGGTTCAGCGTGGGCAGCATCAGAAGCAGATAGGGGAGCATGAGCAGATTCCAGGGAAGAAACACTCGCAGGGCGTTTCGAATGGAATAGGAAGCGGCCTGCGTGACACTGACCTTCCGCTTTTGTGAGGATTGGTCCAGAATATAGAGGACGCATCCAATGTCAAACATGGCATAGAACGCCATGAGCAGCATTGTAAGCAGAAGGGCAAGGAGCACGACCGGATTTTTCAAAAAACGGAAGAGGTTTTCAAGAGTCAGGTAGCGATATCCAAGCAGATGCATCAGACCGGAGAAGCACCATTTGGAGAGCGGGAGAAACAGGGCAATGGTTGCGAGCTTGAAAATCAGTTCGAACCAGACAAGGGTTTTCCAGTTGACCTGCAAAAGTCGGAAAAGCCTCCGAATGCTTGCCATCATGATCGCCCTCTTTCCAAAGTCATTTGATACTATCATCATAAGAAATCGGCCGGCAAAAGTCAACAAAGCATGACGGATTTCGTCGTCATAAAGGCGATTCATATTGACATTTGTTTTTGGGGGTGATACAATTTTTTTGCAGTTTTTTCTGTAAGAGGTGTGTATGGCAGAGAATTCTGTAATTAAAAAAAGAGGGGCTTGATATGGAAAATTACTTCAAACTCAAAGAAAAAGGCACAAATGTGCGCACTGAGATTATTGCCGGTCTGACCACTTTCATGGCCATGGCATACATCCTGATGGTCAACCCCGGTATGTTCTCCAACCTGGGTGATCGTTACTTCGGCGGCGTGTATATTGCAACTGCGCTGTCCGCTGTGATCGGCACTCTGCTCATTGGCCTTCTTGCCAACCTGCCTCTGGCGCAGGCTTCCGGCATGGGCCTGAACGCGTTCTTTGTGTTCACTGTTTGCTTCGGCATGGGCTTCACCTATGCCAACGCGCTGCTGTTCGTCCTGATCGATGGCCTGATTTTCATCATTCTCACCGTCACCGGCCTGCGCAGCCTGATCTTCAACGCCATCCCGCAGCAGGTCAAGGCGGCGATCCCCGCTGGTATTGGCCTGTTCATCGCCTTCCTGGGCCTGCAGGATGCTGGTATCGTCATTGCTGACAGCTCCACCGGTGTTACCCTGGCCTCCTTCAATCTGCTGGGCAGCGCCTCCTGGGCCTCCATTATGCCCATGCTGGTCACTATCCTGACGCTGGTCTGCATCGCGGCTCTGAGCAAGAAGGGCGTCAAGGGCGCCATCCTCTGGAGCATCCTGGGCGGCGCAGTTGTTTACTATCTGCTCGGCCTCACCATCCCCGGCTTCTTTGATGGCTTCTTCTCCAGCATCTCTCTGAATCCGCTGGATGCTTTCAAGGATTTCGCGGCTGTTTCCTTTGGTAAGGTCTTTACAGAAGGCTTCAACTTCAGCCAGTATCTTGGCGGCGAAGGCCACAACACCGGCTCCCTGGTTCTGACCTTGCTGACCACCTCTCTGGCCTTCTGCATGGTTGATATGTTCGATACCATGGGCACCCTCTACGGCGCATGCCGCGGCGGCAACCTGCTCATCAAGAACAAGAAGGGCGAGGACGAAGTTCCCAACATGAACAAGGCGATGCTGGCTGACGCTCTGGCGACCACCACTGGCGCTGTTCTGGGCACCTCCACCGTCACCACCTTCGTGGAGTCCGCTTCCGGTGTCGCTGCTGGCGGCCGTACCGGTCTTACCTCTATTGTGACTGCCTGCCTGTTCTTCATTGCTATGTTCCTGTCTCCCATTGCTGCTCTGATCCCCGCTGCTGCATATGCTGCTGCGCTGGTCTATGTCGGCATTCTGATGATCGGCGTTGTGGCCGACATCGATTGGAAGAATCCTGTCAATGCGCTTCCTTCCTTCCTGACCATCGTGATGATGCCCTTTACTTACAACATCTCCTACGGCATCGCCTTTGGCCTGATCTCCTATATCTTTGTCAATCTGTTCACCGGAAATGCCAAGAAGATTGGCGTGGGCACTTGGGTGATCTCCATCCTGTTCGCTGCCATGTTCTTCCTGACCCACTGATCTGCCAGACACCTCTACACCGGCGGCTTCGGCCGCCGGTGCTTTTCTTTGGAAAAAAGCCGACTGCCTCTTGCGATTTTCCGGTCGAGTCGATATAATCAGGTTATCCACATTCTGTCGAATCAAGGAATCTGCCAAAACTTAAGGGGGGAGAAGTATGAGCCATATTGATAAGGATATTCAGACCATACTCGTCAACGAAACGGAACTGGACCGTGTCACTTTTCGCATTGCCTCTGAGATCGACCGCGACTATAAGGATTCTGAGCACCTTGTGCTGCTCTGCATTCTGAAGGGATCCATCGTCTTCACATCCGAGCTGATGCGAAAGCTTACGATTCCCTCCGAGGTGGACTTCATGAAGGTCTCCAGCTACGGAACCGGAACCATCTCCAGCGGACACGTGAACATTGTCCTGGACATTCTTCGGGACGACCTGGAGAAGTGCGATATTCTCATCATTGAGGATATCATCGACTCCGGCAGGACACTGTCCTATCTTGCGGACTATCTGCGCTTCAAGGGCGCAAAGAGCGTCAAGACCTGCACGCTTCTGGACAAGCCAAGCCGCAGAACTGTGGAGTTTGAGCCCGACTACGTTGGCCTGGAGATCCCGGATGAGTTCGTGGTCGGTTATGGTCTGGACTATGCCGAGCGCTACCGTCAGCTTCCTTATATTGGCATTCTCAAGCCCAGCGTTTACGAAAAATGATCCATGCCCGGCTCTCAAATATGGGAGCTGGACCTTACTATCACAGACCAGGCAAAAAAACAATCCATGTTATGAACAAAAAACAGCTGTGTTTTTTTACATTCCGTTCAGTCAGCGAAACTTGCAGAGAAACCAAACTTCTGTTATCATAAATATGCGTAATTGTTGCACGAACCGACGATTTTTAGTTTTGATATGGAAAAGGAGGAACAACCATGCCACGTTTTGTTTGCGGATTGAATGATCCTGTCGTTCAGACGCAGTGGGGCAAGCTCAGAGGCTTCCTTTATGATGGCGTTTATACCTTCCATGGCATTCGTTATGCCAAGGCAAAGCGCTTTCAGGCGCCTCAGCCCCTCAAGCCCTGGGACGGCGTGAAAGACGCCCTCAGCTATGGCTATGTCTGCCCGACCCTGAGCCAGCCCAGACCCACGGGAGAGGTGGTCACGCCGCATCGCTTCTGGCCATCCAGTGAAAACTGCCAGTATCTCAATATCTGGTCCACAAGCCTCGACGAGAAAGCCAAGAAGCCTGTCATGGTCTGGTTCCATGGCGGCGGCTTCTCGGACGGCTCATCCATTGAGCAGCAGTCCTATGACGGCGCCAATCTGGCGCGTTTCGGCGACGTGGTTCTGGTCTCGGTCAACCATCGTCTGAACGCTTTCGGTTTCCTGGATGTCTCCTCCTTCGGCGAGAAGTACTATAACTCCGGAAACGCGGGCATTGCGGATCTGGTGGCTGCTCTTAAATGGGTTCATTATAACATCGCGCAGTTCGGCGGTGATCCGGAGAATGTGACAATCTTCGGCCAGTCCGGCGGCGGCGGAAAGGTCACTGCTGTTGGACAGAGCCCTGCGGCGGACGGCCTCTATCAGAAGGGCATCATCATGTCCGGCGTCATGTCCGGTTCCTTGATGCGCCATGATATTCCCGGCAGGGAACTGGCACTGGCGATCCTGAATGAGCTGGAGCCTGGCTGCGAGGACATCGAGGTCCTGGCAAATGCGCCCACGGCAAAGTTCATCGAGGCAGTCAACGCAGCTTCTGCAAAGTTTGCAAAGCAGGGAAGAATGGTCGGCTGGTCTCCCAATCCCAACGATTGGTATGTGGGTGATCCGCTGGAGGTTGGCTTTACGCCCTATCATAAGACGGTGCCCACCATGGTCGGGACCGTCCTGGGCGAGTTCTGCATGAACCCCATGTCGAAAGACAAAGAGACCTTTACACCGGAGGAGCGCCGCGCGGTGCTGGAGAAGGTATTCGGGGAGAATACGGATCGTCTGATTGCGGAGTTTGAGAAGGCCTATCCCGGCAAGAACATCGTCTACGCCAAGGACGTAGATACGATGTTCCGTCCTGCAACACTGAAGTATCTGCATAAGAAGGCAGAGGTTTCCTCGGCACCTACATATTCGTATTTCTTTGCTCCCTGCTTCCCCTATGGCGGCGGAAATCCGGCGACCCACTGCGCGGATATCTCCTATGCCTTCCACAACGCGGATATGGTACCTGGCACCTGGTCGGATGAGCTGAGCCCCAAGTTGCAGGAGGAGTACTTCTCCGCATATGTTCAGTTTGCAAGAACCGGCAACCCCAACAACGAGCACATTCCCACCTGGAATCCCTCCACCAAGGAGGAGCTCCACACCATGGTCTTCGATGCGGTGACAGAGGAACGGGTCAACCATGACGAAGCGCTTGTCACACTGCTTCAGGAGATCAAGCCGCCCTTCCATTTCGACTTTGCCGCATTTGGCAGCGGAGACGATGACGAGGAAGAGGGCAAGGCCTGGGTCTATTGATTTGAATCAACAAAAATTATGGAGCACCTTCGGGTGCTCCATAATTTATTTTATGAAAACTGGATTCCTTCGCGGCTTTGACTTGAAAAAACAGAATAGAATGTGCTATACTACTTAAAGTATGCTGTTCTGCTCCCATGGATATTTTCCGGAGAACCTCCCATACTATGTGCAGAAGGGGGGATCCGGAATGGGACTGGATCAACAGCAGGTGGCTGATTTCGGCGCGCAGGTGCTGGAAGGCAGACAGGGAAGCATCGAGGTTCTTACCATCATTGGTCAGATCGAGGGGCATGTGCTTCTGCCTGAGACCTATAAGACTACCAAGTATGAGCATGTGCTGCCGCTGCTCACCAGTGTGGAGGAGAATCCGCAGATCGGTGGTCTGCTGCTGCTCCTGAATACAGTAGGCGGAGATATTGAGGCCGGGCTTGCGATTGCGGAGCTGATCGCGGGCATGAAAAAGCCCACAGTATCCCTGGTTCTCGGCGGAGGGCATTCCATCGGTGTGCCTCTGGCTGTCAGTGCCAGAACATCCTTTATTGTTCCAAGCGCAGGAATGACCATTCATCCTGTGCGCATGAGCGGGACCGTGATCGGCGCTCCTGCAACCTATGAGTATTTCCAAGCCATTCAGGATCGGATTGTGGAATTTGTGACTCGAAACTCCGGGATTACCCGGAAACGGTTTGAGTCCTATATGATGGCCACCGGACAATTATCCAATGATGTGGGTACCATGATCTACGGCAAGGAGGCCGTCGCCTGCGGCCTGATTGATCGAATCGGCAGTCTTGCAGATGCTTTGGATTGTCTGCGTCAGATGATCCATGAAACGCAAACGGATCAAAAGAAAAAGATCTCAGAATCATCAATATAAAAAGGAGAATATTTATGTCCTATCTTACCGCGCTTTTGCTGGGCCTTGTTCAGGGCCTCGCGGAGTTTCTGCCCATCTCCAGCTCCGGGCATCTGGCCGTGTTCCAGAATGTGTTCCATGTGGAAGGAGCGGACCTGTTTTTTGATGTACTGCTTCATCTTGGTACGCTGATCGCTGTCTTTGCGGCCTATTGGAAAGAAATCGTGGAATTGATTCAGGCATTCTTCGGCTTCTTCCGAAAGGATCAGTCTCCGGAAGCCGTTCGTGCTGCCATGCCGAACCGGCGAATGATTTTGCTCATCATTGTGGCAACGCTGCCGCTTGTGCTGGTGTTCCCGATCAAGGATAAGCTGGAGAGTCTCTATAACAATCTGGTTTTCATTGGCTTTGCCCTGATTGTCACCGGCCTGATCCTGTTCTTTGGTGACCGGGTTCGCAGAGGAAAGAAGACAGAACGGGATGCCACGCTTCTGGACGCAGTTCTGGTTGGCCTTGGCCAGGCTCTCGCTGTAGTGCCGGGCCTGTCCCGCTCCGGTACCACCATCTCCGCCGGAATGGTTCGTGGCTTTGATCGGGAATTTGCCGTGCGGTTCTCCTTTATCCTCTCAATCCCTGCGGTTCTTGGCGCAAACCTGCTCAGCCTCGTTGATGCCATCAAAGAAGGCGTCAACTGGAGCCTCATGCCCAAGTACCTGCTGGGCGTCATTGTTGCGATGGTCTCCGGCTATGCAGCAATCTCTTTCCTGAAGTACATCACCCGGAAGTCAAAGTTCGGTGTCTTTGCATATTACTGCTGGGGCGCTGGCCTTGTGACGCTGATCCTTTCCATGGTCTCGTAATAGGGGATACATATGGCAACAACAAAAAGAAAGACCTCTGGCAATTCCGGAGGAAAGCGAACAAGCAGCAGCCGCCAGTCTGGGTCCAGGCAGGCGGCGCAGAAGCAGACAGCAAAGCCGATCCGCAGGGAAGTGGGGGCATTTTTCTGCCTGTTTTTAGCTGTAGCAACCGTTTTTGCCCTGTTTGGCGTGGAAGCGCCCTTTTTCCAGCTGATCAAATCCTTCTTTCGAGGGCTGTTGGGTGCTGGCTTTTTTGTCATGCCGGTCTGCCTGTTCCTTTGCTTTATCATTCTGCTTCTGCATGAGGGACGTCCAGTCCGTGCGCGGGTTTGCTTTGCACTCTGCATTGCATTGGCTGTCGGTGCATTTGTGCAGACCGTCTCTTCCAAAACAAACATTGGGTGGTCCAAGTATCTGTTCCAGGACCTTTGGAACGGCGGCATCCATGGAACAGCCGGTGGCGTTCTGGCGGGTCTTTTGGGACTTGCCTTCCAGTCAGTTCTGGGAAAGGTGTTTTCTGCCATCATCTTCTTCCTGGTTGGCCTTCTTCTGCTGCTTCTGAGCATGAACATGACTCCGTTCAGTCTTGCGCGTGCCATCAAGAATCGGCCTCGTCCTGCTTACGAAGAACCGGAGGAGCAGGAGGATCCTGCTGAGGTGCTGGTCAATCGTGTGGCACAGCGCCGGATTGCCCGGCAGGAGCAGCGTGCCAGACAGAGAAAGTTTGAATACGATTTGCCTGTTGACGATCAGCCGGAGGCGCAGCCCAGCCGGAAACGGCGCAAGCAGGAACAGCAGGAGACAACGCAAATACTCACGCCTGAGGCAACATCAACGGTGGAGCAGGCTCCTGTTCCGGAGCCCCAGGAGGAGCCGGAGGTTACTGCACCGATTCCGGAGCCAGAGAAGAAACTGAATGTCCTCTCGCCCGATGAATATCTGGCGTCGCAGGAGCCGGAAGAACTGACACCCTCCCAGCTTCGGATGCAGGAGCTTGTTGCGCAGGAAGCTGCCAGACAGGCAGCTCAGGCGGCGCAGGAGATCGTTCCGGAGCCTGTGGATCCTGTTTCGTCGGAAGAGCTTCCTGCACTTGTACAGCCTGAGGGAAAGCAGACTGTCCGTCCCGAGGAAGCGGCACAGGCCGCAGCGGAGGTTGCACAGCAAATCGAGGCGTCGGAAGGGGAACCGCCGGTGGAGTATGCCTTCCCACCCATGGAGCTGCTGCATGATGTGAACTCCATCAGTGTGGATGGAACCGATGAGATGCGCCTGAACGCGGACCGCCTCAGCGCAACCCTGCGCAGCTTCTCCATTGACGCGGAGATCATCAATGTTACCCGCGGCCCGTCTGTAACGCGATATGAGCTTCGGCTGCATGAAGGCGTGAAACTCTCCAAGGTGACTGGCCTTGCGGATGATATTGCCCTCGCCTTAGGCGCCAGCGGCATCCGAATCTCTGCAATTCCGGATAAGATCTCTGTCGTCGGTATCGAGGTACCCAATAAGCTGGTCAGCACGGTCTATATCCGTGAGGTTATCGATTCTTCCGAGTTTGCCAACCATAAGAGCAAGACGGCCTTTGCCATTGGCAAGGATATCGGCGGAAATCGAATTGTTGGCAATATTGCAAAGCTGCCCCATATGCTCATTGCCGGCACGACCGGTTCCGGCAAGTCCGTCTGCATGAACAGCATCATTATCAGCCTGCTCTATAAAGCCAAGCCGGACGAGGTTCGTCTGATCATGGTGGACCCCAAGATGGTGGAGCTCGGCGTTTACAACGGCATTCCCCATTTGCTGATTCCGGTTGTTACGGATCCGAAGAAGGCTGCCGGAGCGCTGCAGTGGTCCGTCAATGAGATGATGCGCCGCTATCGGATGATGGCGGACGCAGGTGTCCGCGACCTGGAGTCCTACAACAAGGTGGCACAGACCAGCGATGACCTGACGCCCATGGAACAGATCGTCATCGTCATCGACGAGCTGGCGGATCTGATGCTGGTTGCCGCAAAAGAAGTGGAAGAATCCATCTGCCGTGTGGCGCAGATGGGTCGTGCGGCTGGCATGCATCTGGTCATCGCCACCCAGCGTCCCTCTGCGGACGTGATCACCGGCCTGATGAAGGCCAATATCCCGTCTCGGATCGCGTTTGCGGTTGCGAGTGCCATGGAATCCCGCATCATTCTGGATACTGCCGGCGCGGAAAAGCTGGTCGGCAAGGGTGATATGCTCTATGCGCCGCTGGGGCAGGGAAAGCCTATGCGCGTTCAGGGCTGCTTCATCACGGACGAGGAAGTACAGGCGGTTGTGGACTTCATTAAGAGCAGCGGAACCGCGAATTATTCCGGCGAAGTTATGGAGCAGATCGATCGCAGCGCCGCCCAAGAAAAGAGCAGCGCGGCCGTGTCGGACACGGGAGCGGCCATGGAGGATGACTGCGACGAGCTTCTGCCGGCTGCTGTCGATGTGATTCTGGAGACCGGGCAGGCTTCCGTCTCCATGCTTCAGCGCCGTCTGAAGCTGGGTTATGCCCGCGCAGCCCGCATTGTGGATGAGATGGAGGAGCGCGGCTATGTCGGCCCCTTTGAAGGCTCCAAGCCCAGGCAGCTTCTGATTACCAAGGAACAGTGGGAAGCCATTCAGGGCGGCGCAAGTATGTCAGATTTTGATCCAAATCCGCCAGTAGAGGAAGAAATCCCATAAATTACCTTTCTTTTTGAAATTTTCCGCATTTTTTTGAAAGAAAGGATTGCTTTTTCAAATCATATCTTGTATAATGCGCACGAAATCTTTTTTCGGGAGGAAGTAACCATAATGAATAAGACTGAACTGATCACTGCCATGGCTGAGTCCACTGGTTTGACTAAGAAGAACTGCGAAGCCGCTCTGAGTGCTTTTACCGCTGAGGTTGCGAAGGCTCTGAAGGCCGGCGACAAGGTTCAGCTGGTTGGCTTCGGTACTTTTGAGGTTCGTGAGCGCGCAGAGCGCACTGGCCGGAACCCCAGAACCAAGGAAGTTGTAAAGATCGCTGCTTCCAAGGCTCCTGCCTTCAAGGCTGGCAAGGCCCTCAAGGATTCCATCCAGTAAGTTGGATCATAGGACGGCACTTCGCAAAAGCGAAGTGCCGTCCTGCTTTTTGAGCTTTGTGAAGTTTCTGCAAATCTTTGCCTGCAGAGCCTCAGGTCCGTTGACGCTGTTTCATTTTTCGATTATAATACAGAAAAACAATCAAATCCGGTATCTTGCAGGGTTGAAAGGCGAATCAAAGTTGTATTTATCAAGATTGAAGGACAAATGGCAGGAGGCGTTGAAAGCTGTCCTGCCCATTATTGCCATTGTACTGGTTTTGTGCCTGAGTGTTGCGCCTCTGCCAAGCAGCATTCTGCTCTCCTTCTTGTTTGGGGGCTTGCTGCTTTTGGCAGGCATGATGCTCTTTACCCTGGGTGCAGAGCTCTCCATGGAGCAGATGGGGGAACGGGTCGGAGCCGAGCTTACGAGGACGAAGAATTTGCCCCTGATCCTGGTCCTGGGCTTTTTTATGGGATTCCTGATCACCATGTCTGAGCCTGATCTCCAGGTGCTTGCAAACCAGGTTCAGTCCATCCCCAGTGCTGTGCTGATCGCTTCAGTCGCGGGCGGCGTTGGATTGTTCCTTGTGATTGCGCTGCTTCGGATGCTCTTTGGCATTCAGCTTCGCACAATGCTCCTTGTTTTTTACGGACTGGTTCTTCTTTTGGCTGCTTTTGTCCCCAAGCGCTTTCTGGCTGTTGCGTTTGATGCAGGCGGTGTTACGACTGGACCGATGACGGTTCCGTTTATCATGGCCTTCGGCATTGGCATTTCATCCATCCGAAGCGACAACCGAGCAGCAGAGGACAGCTTTGGCTTGATTGCGCTCTGCTCAGTCGGTCCGATCCTGGCTGTGCAGCTTCTGAGTCTCATTTATCATCCGGAGGATGCTTCTTATTCTCAGACCATGATTCCTCAGATCGATCACTCTGTGCAGCTTGGACGGGTGTTTCTATCGGAGGTACCGACCTACCTTAAAGAGGTATCACTTGCATTGCTGCCCATTGCGGTTTTTTTCGCAGCGTTCCAGGTCTTCCGCCTTCGGATGAACCGGAAGCCACTGATCCGGATTCTTGTTGGATTGGTCTACACCTATGTAGGCCTGGTGCTGTTCCTGACGGGGGTCAATGTGGGATTTCTGCCCGCCGGCTCCTATCTGGGCGGCGTCCTGACGGAGCCTAAGCTTCGATTCCTGATGATTCCGCTTGGCATGCTGATGGGTTATTTCATCGTCAAAGCAGAGCCTGCGGTCTATGTGCTCATGCGTCAGGTGGAGGAGTTGACTTCCGGTGCAATCTCGGGTCATAGCCTGCAGGTAAGCCTTTCCGTCAGCGTCAGTTTATCCGTAGGGCTTGCCATGCTCCGGGTTTTAACAGGGATCTCGATCCTATGGATGCTGATCCCCGGTTATCTGATTGCGCTGATTCTCTCTTTCTTGGTTCCGAGGATGTTTACGGCCATCGCCTTTGACTCCGGCGGAGTGGCCTCCGGCCCTATGACGGCTACATTCCTTCTGCCATTTGCCATGGGCGCCTGCCAGGCCGCGGGCGGCGATGTGGTAACCGACGCATTCGGCGTGGTTGCCATGGTCGCCATGACGCCGCTTCTGACATTGCAGCTTCTGGGGCTGCGCTATCGGCTTCATTTCCTGGAGAAGGAGCCGGCCGTTGCGACTGCCCAGCCCGAGTATGAGCTCACAGCCATTATCGAATTGTAGAGGTGCTGCTATGAGTACGCTATCCTGGATGGTCACCATCCTGAACCGATCCCGTCTGCCTGATTTTTTGCGTCTCTATCCGGAGCACGGCGTCAGTGTGAATCTTGCGGCACTTGGACATGGAACTGCCAGCAATGATATACTCAACTACTTTGGACTGGACGGCTCTGAAAAGGCGGTCTGCTTCTCTGTGATTTCATCAGACGTCTGGCCGGGGCTTAAGAAGGACCTTCGGCGCAGGCTTCACATTGATTATCCCGATGGCGGTGTGGTGTTTCTGGTGCCGATGAGCAGCATCGGCGGTCCGCGGGAGCTGAGTTTTCTGACAGATGGTCAAGAATTTACGAGGGGAGAGGAAGAGGAGATGAAGGGTACCTCCAATGAGCTGCTGGTGGTTATCAGCAACCAGGGATATACAGAACTGGTCATGGACGCGGCACGGGCCGCAGGCGCTGCTGGTGGTACGGTGATCCATGCAAAAGGAACCGGCATGGAGAAGGCAGAGCGCTTCCTTGGCGTAAGTCTTGCATCTGAAAAGGACGTGATCTTCATCGTCTCCCGGACGGAAAAGAAAAACGAGATCATGCAGGCAATTATGCAGAATGCAGGACTTCAGACCCGGGCCAAAAGTATTGTTTTTTCCCTTCCTGTCACCGATACTGCGGGACTTCGGCTTCTGGAAGACAACGAAAACGAAGAGCAGTAAAACCAAATTCTCTGTCAGGTTCCCTGACAGAGAATTTTTCTTGCTTTTTTTAACGAAATGATATAATATGAGAAAAATATATCTTTTAGAACTGGAGTTGATCTCGTCCATGCCTACGGATGACAGTAGTATACCCCGAAGTATTCTTTTGCTTGTGCTTTTGATCCTCTGCGGCGGCTTTTTTGCCGGCACGGAGACTGCCTTCTCTTATTGCAACCGCATCCGCATGAAGCGCTACGCGGAGGAGGGCAGGCGTTCTGCCAAGCGGGTCGAGAAGATCCTCGATTCCTTTGATAAGCTTCTTACCACAATTTTGATTGGTACGAATGCCTGTTATGTGACCGCTTCCTCTCTAGCAACGGTCATTGCGGTTTCCCTCTGGGGAGAACAGCGCGGTGCCGCCATTTCCACGGTGGTCATGACCCTGGCCGTCTTTTTCTTCGCTGAAACAGTCCCCAAAAATATCGCGCGTGTCAATGCAGACGCCTGGGCCTGTATGGTTTCGCTTCCGATCCGGACGATCATGGCAGTGCTTACACCCATTTCTTTTATCTTTGCCAGCATTGGAAATATGTTCCGGCGACTGATTCACGCTCAGGGAGCCCCGTCCATGACGGAGGACGAGTTTGCTGCTGTGATTGAGGACGTTCAGGAGGATGGCCTTCTGGAGCCGGAGGAGAGCGCTCTCATTAAATCCGCCATTGAGTTTTCGGATGTGACTGCTTTGGATGTTATGACGCCAGTGGATCAGATGGTTGGTATTGAGGTATCCGATTCGCAGCAGAGCATTCGGCAGAAGATCCTGGACGAAAAGTATTCACGTCTGCCGCTCTATCGCGGCGAAGCATCCAATGTGATTGGTGTGCTTCGCGCCAAGGAGCTGCTTCGCTGTTTGATGCAGGGAAAAGAGATCGAGTTGACGCAGTACATGACCCCGCCGTACTTCATCGTTCCGGAAATGAAGCTTGACGCGTTATTTGAAGGACTTGGCAGACGTCGGACCCACATTGCGTTTGTGATGGGTGATTCCGGTGTACAGGGGTTTGTCACCATGGAGAACATTCTGGAATCCCTGGTCGGCGAAATCTATGACGAAGACGATGAGAGCGAATCCGCTCCGGCTGAGGAGGTGGACGCTCCATGAGATGGACTTTGATACTCGCATCTGTGCTTCTGGTTCTATGCAGCGGCTTTTTCTCTTCCTCTGAGATTGCCTATGCCACCATGAATCGGCTTCGTATGGAGGCCCATGCGGAGCAGGGGAGCCGCAGCGCAAAACTGGCACTCTATATTTCTGATCACTTTGCGCAGTTCCTTTCCACAGTCCTTGTGGGAAATAATCTGGTCAATATCGCGTTCTCTTCCATCATGACCGTGATCGCCATTGGTCTGTTTCCAAAGAGCGCAAGCCTGTATGCAACGCTATTAACGACTGTGATTCTGCTGATTTTTGGTGAAATCTGTCCCAAAATCGTTGCAAGTGCTGTGTCTGATCGCTGGGCGATGATTGTTTCTGTTCCGCTGCGGGTCCTCATGATCCTCTTTGCGCCGGTAGTTCTTCTGGTGTCCTGGATTGTGGAGAAGCTTTCCCCCATTTGGACGCCAAAGAACGGGGAGGACGCCATCACGGATGAGGACCTTGTCACTATGGTGGATACCATCGAGGATGAGGGTGTTTTCACCGAGCGGGAGGGCGATCTGATCAAATCAGCCATTGAGCTGACCGACACCACTGCAAAAGAGATTCTGATCCCCAGAGTGGATGTGGCTGCCTTTGATATTGAGGATCCGCTGGATGAGCTTCTGGAGAGCGAGGAACTCATGAGCTACTCCCGTATCCCTGTTTTCGAGGATTCCATCGACAATATCATCGGAATCCTTTCCACAAAGAACCTGATGAAGACGGTTCTGACGGAAGGGAAGAACCATGTGGATCTGCGCGCGCTTCTGACGCCGCCGCTGTTTGTCCACAAGACCAAATCGGTCTCCGATCTGCTCCGCGAGCTGCGCAAAAGCCATCTGCAAATGGCGGTTGTCGTGGATGAATTCGGCGGAACGCTGGGAATCCTCACCATGGAGGATATTCTGGAGGAGGTCGTAGGCGAGATCTATGACGAGACCGACGATGTGGAGCAGGAAGTCGTAGCCAGCGGTGATAACAGCTTCCTGGTGGATGGCAGCACCAACATCGAGGACATGTTTGAAACCATCGGCTACGAGCCCCACGACTTTGAAAGCGAGTATACCACGGCAGGCGGCTGGGCCACTGAGATCCTGGACAAGCTCCCGGAGGAAGGGGACAGTTTCGACTGGAACCGGCTCCATGTCACAGTGGAGAAGGTTGATTCCATGCGGGTTGAAACGCTGCGGGTCGAGGTTCAGCCGGAAGAAGAAACGCAGGAGGAAACAGATTCCGCGTCATAATTGCAGAGAAAATATGAGAGAATCTGTTCGTTCTGTATGCTTAATCCTCGTATTCTTTGCTTTTTTTGCAAGATGTGATTCGTTTTCTATCATATTTTCGGAATTATCAACAAAACGCCGGGCGATTGCCCGGCGTTTTTTTACTTTACTTTATTAGAAAACTGTGTTATCGTTCAATCAGAATTTGCGCCCCATCCAGACAAGACTTGGAGGGGCAGCAGGAGGAATTGAATATGAGTAAACAAACAAGCAAAACCCGCACCATGGTGGGCGTGGCCCTGTTCACGGCAATTGTTGTTGTTCTGCAGCTTCTGAGCAGCACAATTCGCTTTGGTCCATTCTCCATCACGCTTGCACTGATCCCCATTGTTGTGGGAGCAGCCCTTTACGGTGTCGCTGCCGGTGCATGGCTTGGCCTGGCCTTTGGCCTGACGGTCCTGCTTTCTGGTGACGCAGCCCCGTTTTTGGCGGTCAATGTCCTTGGAACCATCCTGACGGTCCTGTTGAAGGGCGCTGCAGCCGGTGCCTGTGCCGGTTTGATTTACAAAGCGCTTCACAGCAAGAACGACACAGTTGCAATTACCTTGGGTGCGCTTTCTGCCCCGATTGCCAACACAGGCGTGTTCCTGCTTGGCTGTCTTGCGTTCTTCATGCCCACTCTTCGTCAGTGGATGGGCGGCACGCAGTTTGAATCTGTTGGTGCGTACATGATCTTTGGCCTTGTTGGCCTCAACTTCCTGGTGGAGCTTGGTACCATCGTGGTTTTGAGCCCTGTGATCCATCGGCTCATTGCCTTTGGCAAGAAAAAAATTGCAGGCAGAATCGGATAAAAACATTTGCCCTGATATGGCAGCAAAAGCGCCATATCAGGGCGTTTTTTCTTCTGTAAATTGGAGGATCTTTCATTGACTTTACATCTTTTAGCCGCTATAATTCTTCAACATGGGGGTATTGCCTATGAAAAAAAGTATTATCATTCTCATCGCAGTCTTAGCCGTTTTCGCCTTGTTCCTTTGCACGGCGCTTCTCGGATTGAATCTGGGCCTGTTCCGGATTAATTCCGTTTCCGATGGCGTCATGCTGGGGCTGGATCTGGTTGGCGGCTCCGAAATCACCTACGAAGCAAATATCCCGGACGGCACCTCTTCTGAGGATGTGTCCACCGGCATGAACAGTGCAGTCGCTATGCTGCGTGCACGCCTTGACATGCTGGATTATACCGAAGCAAATGTCTATGCGTCTGGTTCCAATCGGATCGTTGTGGAGATTCCAAACGTGACCGATCCGGAGGAGGCTGTTCAGAAGCTGGGAACCACTGCCATTGTGGAATTCCGGGATGCTGACGGCAAGGTCTGGCTCAATGGCCAGGACATCAAGAGTGCAAAGTATCAGTATTCTGCTGTGGATAACACAGGCTTTGCACAACATCACGTGGTGCTGGAGTTCACCAGCGACGGCCAGAAGAAGTTCACGGAGGCTACCAGGGTAGCGGCCAATCGCAGCGGGAACGACAACTATATTGATATCGTCATGGATGGTGAGTCCATTTCCGCGCCCTTTGTGGATAAGGACAAGTACCGTTCCACCGGCATCAACTCTGATACGGCGATTATCACCCTGGGCGGCGGCGCTTCCGCTGAGAGCGCCCGTTATCTCGCCAATATCATTTCCGCCGGTCAGCTGCCTTTCAGCCTCACCTGCGTCAAGCTGCAGGCTGTCGGTGCGTCCCTGGGCGAGCGGAGCCTGGAGACCAGTCTCCTGGCGGGACTCATTGGCCTGATTCTGATCATGGTTTTCATGATCGTGGTCTATCGCCTCATGGGCCTTGTCAGTTGCATTTCTCTGGGCATCTATGCCAGCTTGTTCTGCGTGATCCTTTCCTTTGGAAAGATCAATCTGTCTCTGCCCGGTATTGCCGGTATCATCCTGAACCTGGGCATGGCAGTGGACGCAAACGTGATTATTTATGAGCGCATCCGGGAGGAGCTGCGTGTGGGCAAGACCCTGAACGCTGCTGTCTCCTCCGGTTACAAGCATGCTGTCACCGCCATTGTTGACGCCAACATCACCACCATAATCGCTGCTGCAGTCCTTTGGTGGAAGGGAACAGGCACCATCCTGTCCTTCGCAAAGACGCTGCTGGTTGGCGTGATCCTGTCCATGATTATCATGCTGCTGGTTACCCGGCTGCTGCTGAGCGCAATCGTCGGCTTCAAGGTGAAGAACCTGAAAGCCTTCGGTGTCTGAGAGAGGAGGGCTTCACATGTTTAAGAATCAGACTTTCAGCTTTGTGAAACACTCCAAGGTATTCTTTATTATCTCTGCTGTCCTCGTGCTGGTTGGCGTGATTGGCCTTTTGTGCCTGCCCTTCCGGCTGTATCTGTTCAACTTTGACATTGATTTTGTCGGCGGCACCACGATGCAGTATGAGCTGAACACGCCTGTGACCCGCGCTGAGCTGGATAAGGTCAGCAGCATCACAAAGGATGTGATCGGTTCTGCACCCTCTTCCGTCACCAAGGCAGGCGACTCCGGCACGCAGGTGCTGATCAAGACGCCTGAGCTGGATTCCGAGACCCGTGACGCGGTGTTCGAGGCCATCAAGGAGGCTTACAATCTTCCTGAGGATCTGCAGCCTATCAAGAGCGACTATGTCTCTGCTTCCGTTGGCAGCGATCTTCGCAACGCCGCTTTCACAGCCTCCCTTGTGGCGGTGATCCTGATTCTCATCTATATCACCATTCGCTTTGAGTTCCGCTCCGGCGTCGCCGCGGTTGTTGCGCTGGTGCATGATATTCTGGTGATGCTGAGCATGTATATCATTTTCCGCATCCCATTCAATATGAACTTCATTGCGGCGGCCCTGACCATTCTCGGTTATTCCATCAACGCGACCATAGTGGTCTTTGACCGCGTCCGGGAAAACCGGAAGCTGGAGCCAAAGGCCAGCTTCGGCGATGTGGTTGACAAGTCCATTTGGCAGACCATGACCCGCAGCATCTACACCACCATCACCACGCTGCTTGCCATCGTGATGCTGCTGATTCTTGGCGTGAGCTCCATCCGGAACTTTGCGCTGCCGCTGCTGATTGGCATCCTTTCCGGTTGTTATTCTTCTGTATGTATTTCCGGTCCTGTCTGGTGCGCCCTCACAGGGAAGGGAAAGAAGAACGCAAAATAAGCTGTCCACCTATCCGCATTTTCTAGCAAGGAGGCTATACTATGAAATACGATCGTGTTTACAATTTCTCCGCCGGTCCGTCCATGCTCCCGGAAGAAGTCCTGGAGTCTGTTCGTGACAACCTGCTCAATTATGAGGGCACGGGCATGAGTGTCATGGAGATGAGCCATCGCTCCAAGGCATATGAAAAGATCATTGGCGAGGCAGAGCAGAACATCCGTGACCTGATGGGTATTCCGGAAAACTACAAGGTGCTCTTCGTCCAGGGCGGTGCAACGCTCCAGTTTGCCATGATTCCCATGAACCTTATGCGCGCGAACAAGGCTGATTATATTGTCACCGGCGCCTGGTCCAATAAGGCCTATGCCGAGGCCAAGAAGTATGGAACGATCAATCTGGTTGCCTCCAGCAAGGACCGGAACTACAGTTACATTCCTGATGTTTCCGATCTTCCCATTGACCCGGATGCAGACTATGTCTATATCTGCGAAAATGAGACGATTCACGGCACTACTTACCGGGACCTGCCCAACACCAAGGGAAAGATCCTGGTTGCAGACCAGAGCTCCATGTTCCTGTCCAAGCCGGTGGATGTGTCCAAGTACGGTCTGATCTACGGCGGCGTGCAGAAGAACGTCGGTCCTGCCGGCCTGTCCATTGTGATTATCCGTGAGGATCTGATCCGGGAAGACCTTCCTGCCTTTGTTCCCACTTACATGAGCTATAAGATCCACGCCGACAATGGCTCCATGTACAACACGCCGAACTGTTGGGCCATCTACGTCTGTGGTGAGGTATTCAAGTACCTCAAGAGCATCGGCGGCCTGGAGGAGATGAATCGTCGGAATGAGGACAAAGCCAAGATCCTCTATGATTTCCTCGATCAGAGCGTCATGTTCCACGGCACTGTTGAGAAGCAGTTCCGTTCTCTGATGAACGTTCCCTTCGTGACGGATTCTGCAGAGCTGGATGCTGAGGTAGTTGCTGCGACAAAGGCTGCGGGCTTTGATAATCTGAAGGGTCATCGCAGTGTTGGAGGCCTGCGTGCTTCGATCTACAACGCCATGCCCAAGGAGGGCGTTCAGGCGCTGGTGGATTTCCTGAAAGATTTTGAGGCAAAGCACTGATTGACTTCCTGACTGCCCGGAGCGATCGCTCCGGGCAGTTTTCTGCCTGCAGGCAGGGAAAAGCCTTGACTTTCTTCTGGTTCCCGGATATGATAAATGCAATTCAGGCGGCGGTCATTCGCCGCTTTTCTTTGAGGAAAAACCATGTTTGAAGTAATCAAAAAAGAAGGAATGGCCCGCCGCGGCGTTTTCACATGTCCCCATGGAACCGTGCAGACGCCGGTTTTCATGAATGTCGGTACACAAGCCGCCATCAAAGGCGGTCTGAGCGCTTTGGATTTGAAACATCTGGGCTGTCAGATTGAACTTTCCAATACTTACCACCTTCATTTACGCCCCGGGGATACAGTCATCAAGAAGCTGGGCGGCCTGCACAAGTTCATGACCTGGGATGGACCGATCCTGACAGACAGCGGCGGATTTCAAGTGTTCTCCCTTTCTGGCCTTCGGAAGATCAAAGAGGAGGGCGTTACCTTCGCTTCCCATCTGGATGGACATCGGATCTTCATGGGCCCGGAGGAGAGTATGAGGATCCAGGCAAATCTTGGTTCAGACATCGCCATGGCGTTTGATGAGTGCGTGGAGAACCCTTCGCCCTATGACTATGTCAAACAGTCGGCTGACCGCACCTATCGCTGGCTGGAGCGCTGCAAGGAGGCGCTTTTGCGTTATAATCAGGAATCAGACGCGGTGAATCCGGGGCAGGTCCTCTTTGGAATCAACCAGGGCGGAACTTACCGTGATTTACGAACAGAGCATATGAAGCGTATCGCGGAGCTGGACCTGGCCGGATATGCCATCGGCGGACTGGCAGTCGGAGAACCGACTGAGGTCATGTATGAGATCTTGGATGCTGTAACGCCTCTAGCGCCCGCAGATCGGCCGAGATATCTGATGGGGGTTGGTACTCCGAGCAACATTATCGAGGCTGTAGCACGCGGTGTGGACTTCTTTGACTGTGTAATGCCTGCTCGCAACGCCCGACATGCAAGGGTGTTCACTTGGGATGGGGCAAGAAACCTAAAGAACGCAAAGTATATCCTGGATGAAGAACCCATCGATCCCCAGTGTGATTGTCCTGTCTGCCGCCGGTATTCCAGAGCCTATCTGCACCACCTGTTCCAGGCAGAGGAGATTCTGGCGATGAGGCTTTCCGTTGCCCATAATCTGTATTTCTACAACCGGCTGATGCAAAAAATCCGGGATTCCCTGGACGAAGGCAGCTTTGATGCTTTCCGAACCAGGTATTCTGAACGCTTAAGCCAGAGAATCTAGATTTCCTGCTTGCAATCCGGCAGGGAAGAAGATATAATGAGACATATTTGTGATGGAGGAATTTTACTATGGAATATGCCAGCAGTATTATTATGCTTGTCCTGATCTTTGCGGTGTTCTATTTCCTGATTCTCCGCCCGGAGAACAAGAAAAAGAAGCAGGTCGAAGAGATGCGTTCCAGCCTGAAGGTGGGCGATAATGTGACCACCATAGGCGGCATCGTTGGCCAGATCTGCCACATCAAGGACGACAATATTGTGCTGGAAACCGGCGCTGATCGTGTTCGCATCGAGCTTGCCCGTTGGGCTATCTCCTCGAACGAATCCGCTCCGGATACAAGCAAGAAAAAGAAGTAAAAACGGAAGACCGGATGCCCTGATGCTCTTTTGAGCACCAGGGCATTTTTCTGTTCTGAATTAGGAAAAAAGACATACGATAAAGCAAGACAAGCAGGGAAGGGGCAAAGAGGAAGTGTTAAGGAAAACGGTGAAGAATCTGGGACTGTCAGCAGTACTGGGGATAATGATACTCCTGTGCCTGAGCGTGATTGGAGCAGAGCTGATCAATCAGGAAATCTTGGGCGAAAAGCTGATCGGAGCATATGGAACGGCAGTCAGCGCAATCGGTATATTTGCTGGCGCAAGAAAAATGACAAGAACACAGAAAGAACGAGATCTGCTCTCAGCTGCGCTTGGGGGAAGTGCGGTTCTGCTGGTGCAGGTTCTTGGAAAGCTGATCTGGTTTCAGGAGACGAAACAAGAAATCGTACTGCAATTCGGAAGCGGAATTGCGGCAATTCTGCTGGCTGCATTGCTGCAGAGAGGGAGAAGGCAAAAAAGGGGGAATAAGCGCTTTGTGCAATTTGACCGAAAAAGAAGTGCCTAAGCTATGGGTTGAATCATTTGAAAAGAAAAGGGACGCGGGAGCGTCCCTTTTTCAGTATCGCAACATTTTCCAGAGCATGAGAAACCTGGAAACTAGATGTGGTGGTTTTCGACTTTTCTCCCCATTCGAGGATGCATCGCGTTTACAAAGTTTACATAATGCAATTTACATAATATTCTAGCATAATGCACAAAAAGTGCTGTAAATATGAAATCTTGATTGAAATTTTCGCGAATTTGCGCTATAGTTATAGCGTTCTTAATGGGTGAGATTTGGTCACCGTAATTTTTGTTATGGGAGGTGAGCGCATTGCCGGATCCTTTTTCTGCCTTTGAATCTTATCTGCATGATGTAAAGCATTCTTCTTCCAATACGATCTCTTCCTACCTCCGGGATTTGCGTCAGCTCTCTGATTACTGTCAGCAGAATGATCTGGAATTGGATCACCTCAGTTCTGAGGATCTGGATGGATATCTGCATCATCTTTCGAACATCGGAAAGTCTCCTGCGACGGTTACCCGCTGTCTTGCTTCTGCTCGATGCTATTTTCAGTTTTTGCAGCAGCATGGTGAAATCTCTGCTTCTCCTGCCTTGAACATCAAGACAGAAAAAGTTGAAAAGAAACTTCCTCAGATTCTAACCAGCAAAGAAGTAGATTTGCTCCTGGATCAGCCGAAGCTGACAGATATGAAGGGATATCGGGACAAGGCCATGCTGGAGCTCCTCTATGCGACCGGTATTCGTGTCAGCGAGCTTATCAATTTGGATCTTTCTGATGTCAACCTTGCCGCTGAGTTTATTCGCTGCTCATCCGGCGGGAAAGAGCGGATTATTCCTCTCTATTCTGCGGCTGTTCGCGCTGTACGGGATTACATCGAAAACATTCGTCCTAAAATGATTGCTACTGCCTCTGAAACCGCGCTTTTTGTCAATGTCAGCGGCGAGCGAATGTCGCGGCAGGGCTTCTGGAAGCTGATTAAGCACTATCAGCAGACTGCGGGCATTGAAAAGGATATCACGCCCCATACGCTTCGGCATAGTTTTGCTGCTCATCTACTTGAAAACGGCGCGGATCTTCGTTCTATTCAGGAGATGCTGGGTCACAGCGATATTTCTTCCACCCAGGTTTATGCGCAGCTTGTGAAGCAGAATCTGAAGTCTGTATATAATAAATACCATCCTAGAGCGTAGAAAAGCGGCAGGGGACAGACCCGTGCCGCTTTTTCCATGCAAAAAGGACCGCAGAGTATTTTTTCTCTGCGGTCCTTTTCATATTCTGCTTGTCATGCGCCGGTCATAGCGTCAAGAACTGCGAACTCGTGTTTCTTGATGGTCTTTTTCGTCTCAAGACCTTCCACAATGTCCACATCCGTGGTCGCGCCGCCCTTGCGGCAAACAACACGGTTGGTATGTCCGTTTGCCAGAAGCTCCACCGCATGATAGCCCATTCTCGTGGCAGTCACACGATCACGGACGGTGGGTGCGCCGCCGCGCTGGATATGTCCGAGGACAGTGACGCGGGGATCCAGGGAAGTTGCCTCATGGATCTTCTTTCCGATCTCCACAGCGCTTCCTGCGCCCTCAGCGACCACGATCATATAGTGTGTGCGTCCGCTGAGCCGGGCTGCACGGATCTTTTCAACAACGTCATTCTCAAAATCAATCTCTTTTTCCGGGACCAGGACCGCTGTTGCGCCGGAAGCCAGGCCAACATATAGAGCCAGATGTCCCGCGTGCCGTCCCATGACCTCCACGACGCTGCAGCGTTCATGGGACTGCATGGTGTCGCGCAGCTTGTCGATCGCGTCCATGGCGGTGTTGCAGGCGGTGTCAAAGCCAATGGTGTATTCGCTGCAGCCAATATCATTGTCGATGGTTCCGGGGATGCAGCAGACGCTGACGCCGTGCTGGGAAAGCGCCAGGGCGCCGCGGAAGGTTCCGTCGCCGCCGATGGCGACCACTCCGTCCAGACCCAGGAGCTTGCAGGTGTTGGCAGCCTTCTGCTGACCGGCCTCCGTCATGAACTCCTCGCTGCGGGCGGTATAGAGGATGGTGCCGCCGCGATTGATGATGTGGCTGACGCTGGAGTCATCCATCACAAAGACATCGCCGTTGATCAATCCATTCCAGCCGCGACGGATTCCAACACAATCGATCCCGCGATAGCGTGCAGCTCGAACAACAGCACGGACTGCCGCGTTCATTCCGGGAGCGTCGCCGCCACTGGTCAGGACACCGATGCGTTTCACAGCGTTGGTCATCTTGATCTCTCCTTCAATTGTAATTATTGGATCTCAAATTCAATGGTGGTCAGAAGTGCGCTGTTAATGTAGATTTCAAGCTGATAATGGCCCTTGTTGGCAGGCGTTTCAGGCGCGACGTCCAGAAGCAGATTGTTGCTCCAGAGCTCGTTCCAGGAAACCGTCTTGAAGCTGGTGGATACCGGCCGGTTATCGGCGTTGCGAATCACATAGCGGACATTGACATCGGCGTTCCAGTTCTGGATACCGGAGATGGACTGGATTGCCAGAACGATCCCTTCATCTGACGAGAAACTGGTTCTGGTGGTCCGAAGATTGTTGATATTCCAGTTGTCGCCATCCGGCTTCAGCCAAAGCGCAGAATACAGAGAATCTGTGCCATAGGAGGTGAAACGTTCCGGAACCACAGTCCGAACAAAGGTGGTGCTTTCGCCGGCGAGAACATTGTCATCCCCATCCCGCAGCTCAATGGTGTAGCTGCTCTGAGGAATCAGGTTCTCCAGAAGGAGACTGTGTTCTGTAGTCTGGATGGTTTCTTCCTCGCTGCTTCCGGAAATCTTGTAGTGAACAGTCCAGACTGCATCTTCCTCCACGCCCACAGCGTCCCAAAGCAGGGAAATGGAATCTGACTCCCGGGACTCGGCGCTGAGCTCCGTGATCCGAGCCTGGATAGTGGAGACATGCAGTGTGGCAAGCTCAGAGGGCTCCATACCAACGGTGCTGATAGTGAAGGTGTACTCCATGTCGGTCGCAAGATCATCAAAGGTTGTGCTCAGTCCGCTGACTTGTTCTTCGATGGTATCGCCGTTGCTGCCTTCGCAGCGGATGGTCCAGCTGGAGGCCAGATCTCCGGAGTAGCTCCAGCTGAGCGTTACAGACTTTGCGCTGGAGTGGGTGACCTCAAAGGATTCCAGCGTCAAGGAGGGCTCCGTTGTAAAGGTGACGGAGGTTTCTCCGTTGACCGGGGCACCGGAGGCATCAGCAAAGGTGCAGGTGTAGGTGGTGTTGGAACGAAGACCGGTGATATCGATGCTGTTGCCGGAGAAGGTGTGCTCCATATCCTCCATTCCGGTGGAGCTGCAGCGGATGGTCCATGCGGTGGGAACTGCTCCGCTGACACCAAGCTGAAGGGTGACTGAGTTGGTTGTCAGATCAGAGACAGAGATGCTGTTCAGAGTCGCTGTAGGTGTCGTGGTACAATTGGTAGAGGTGGAACCCAGCAGGGTAGCCTTGGCATCTCCGTCAACTTCAACGGTGATGGAGTATTGCGCACCGGGCAGAAGTTCCTCAAATACCACGTCCTCGCCGGTGAAAGGCTTGCGCTGGATATTGCCGTAAGCATCGGAGCAGACAATGGTCAAAGGCGTCTCGGTCTCCGGCTTGTCCATGCTGGCGGTGATGGTGCAGAAGGAGGACTCCGTTGCCCGAAGCCCACTGATCACAATGGTCTCGGGACGATTGAAGTAGAGATAGCCGGCGGTGAGAGCAGCCACTGCGACAACCGCGATGGTGACAGGGATCCAGACCTTTTTCCGCTTTTTGATGCGCTTTCCGTTCCCTGTGGCGGAATCGCCGGAAGGCTCATCCTGTGTCTGCTCCTCAGCACGGATCTGCTCCAGGTCATCCCCGCCGCTGGACTCCAGATCGGGGGAGAGATGTGCCACGAATTCCTTGTCCAGTTCTTCGGCGCTTGTGAAGGAGATGGGCTCATCCTCCTCAGGAGCTTCGGTATCGACCACATCCTCCGGTTCGGAGACAATGGGAGGAAGAATGGGCTCATCAGAGACGGGATTTCTCTGCATATAGAGGGTAAGCGCCTGTTTGAGTTCCTCGGGCGCCTGATAGCGTTCTGCGGGGTCAAAGGCGCAGGCCTTGAGCAGGATCTCGCTGAGTTCATAGTCCGCAAACAGGGGAACGGGCAGCTGCTCGCCCTCCAGCCGCTTCTTATTTGCCGCGATCTGGGTGGTGCGCTCGTCTACAAAAGCGTTGTGAGAGCCGTTGAAGACGTAATAGAGGACCATGCCAAGGGAATAGAGGTCCGAATTGGGCTGGAAGTTCGGCACGATTCCAAAGAGCTCAGGAGCCGAGTACTCGCTGAGCTCGTTCTGAGAGATGGAATGATAGGCCAGCCGATCCAGTTCCGCAAGAGACAGATTTGCCAGGACAAAACGGTTGTTCGGAGTAATCAGAATATTGTCCGGATGGATATTCTTGACCAGATGTCCATTCTCATGGACGGTAAACAAGGCATCACACAGATCCAGCGCCATATTCAGCGCCTCCAGCTTTGTGATGTTGTTCAAGGAAAGGTGCTGGTTCAGCGTGGGCAGATAATTGGAAAGGACATAGACCTCAAAGCCTGCCTCTTCCGGAAGCTCTTCGATCTGATAGCCAATCTGCGCCTGAATGCCGTCAAACTCACCGAGGGCCTTGATGGCTTCCAGCTCCCGGCGAAGCTCCAGGATCTGGTCGGTGTAATAACGCATGGCCTCCGCACGATCGGACACTGCGCCGGAGTAAATCAGCGCATCCAGCTGGTTCTGATTCTCCGGAATCGTAAAGATCCGAAGCAGAAAGACCGTTCCGTTCTTTGGATCGCGCAGGAGGTGCATACTTTTTGAATCCGTTTTCTGCACTTCAGCGCCGAATTCCAGTCCGTCCAATAAGGGAGAGAGCTGTTTTGGCTCGGGCATAGAGATTCCCTCCATTCGATAGATACTTCATTTTATTCCAGTCTTGGAAAAAAATCAATATGGGATTTGCAGTTATTCCCTTGGCAGATCGGCGAAACTGTGCTAGAATAGGGTCGAACCATGTCGAGGAAGGCTTCGACTGGAAGAACATGGAGGCGCGAATGCGATGAAGAAGTGCATTTACTGCGATACAATATACGCAGATACCGATAAAAACTGTCCTCTTTGCGGGGGAACAGCCTTTGAGCAGGTCGGAGACGTTTCTCCGATTCAGCAGGAAGAATACAATTTTGATGATGAGCTGGACCGCACCATTGCTGAGATCAAGGCGGAGGAGGATCCACTGACTGCGGCAGCAGCTGTTGCAACTGCGTCCAGGCCAGACGATACCAAGCAATGGAAACCAAGACGGAGCAAGGAGCGCACAAGCACCCCGGCAGCGGCACCTGTTCAGAAAAAGGAGCCTGAATGGCAGGAGCAGGAGGCAGTTGCTGTGCCAAAGTGGATGACAGCGCTGATATGCCTGGTTCTTTGTGCGGCGCTCCTGGTTGGCCTGGCGTTTGTTGCCTATACCCTTGGCCTCTTTGAAAAGAAGGAATCAAAGCCCCAGGAGGAAAGCCTCTCCCTGCCTTATGATACCCAGTCCGAGCAGCAGACAGAGACTCAGGAGCCGGAACAGCAGCCTGTTGAGCAGGAGCCTGAGCAGCAGGATCCTCAGCCGCAGGAGCCGGAGACCAAGCCGGATCCCGTGCAGGAGCCAGAGCAGCAGCTAGACGCGCAGGAACCGGCACAGCAGGAGCCGGAACAGCAGCCCGACGAGAAAGAGCCAGAGCAGCAGCCAGAGGATCAAGAGCCGGAACAGCAGCCGGAACCTCAGCCGCAGGAACCTGTGAATCTTTCCTGCACCAGCCTTTCTCTGAATTTGACCGACGTCACGCTTTCTTCCAAGGGCGAGACCTTCAAACTCCGCGCGACCGTGGAGCCTGAGAACTGCACGGACGAGTTGACCTTCACCAGCGCGGACACAAGCTATGTGACCGTGGAGAAGGATGGAGAACGGAGCGCCACCGTGACCGGTGTCAATGGCAAGCGCAGTGGAAATGTCATCGGGACAGTCATGGTGACTGCACGCTGTGGCAATCAGTCTCAGCAGTGCATCATCCGTCTGAACTTTGCAGATCGTGAACCCAGCACCACCTCGGAAGGAGACAACTCCAGCAGCTTTTCCCTGAACCTGACTGACTTTACCATGCAGTTCAAGGGCGAGGAAGTTGCGGTGGAAGTCAATGGGATGAACCTTGCCAAGGATTCTGTGACCTGGTCCATTGGAGACACATCCATTGCGACGATCCGCAGCAATAAGGACACCTGCATCGTCACCGCAGTCAAGACCGGTTCCACCACCCTGACAGCCACAGTTAATGGAAATGTGGTGCTTAAATGCATTGTGCGCTGCGGCCCGAAGGTCAGCGGAAGCTGAGTTTTATCCTGGAAACCCATCAGAAAGCATGGCGACGGATGATCCTCGCCATGCTTTTGCACGTTTGAAAAGGAGACTTTTATGAAGCGAAACATTCTTTTGATTCTGCTTTGCTTTTTGATTCTGCTGTCTTCCTTCGTTACGGTTTCGGCGGCCGAGGAGACGACGTTGAGCGCAGGCGCAAAGCTGAGTACCGGTCAGGCGTCCAGTGGAACAGGCGAGTACATTCTTACTTACAAACCTTCCGCCGATGTTCGGCCTGTTGTATTCTTTGGAACAACGCTTTACGGTCGAACCGCAATGGATCAGATTCAATCCGAACTGTTGAAAACCGGAGAAACTCCGGTAGCAGGCGTCAATGCCAGCTTTTTTGACATGGCAAACGGAATCCCCTATGGCCTGGAGGTGACAGAAGGCATTCTGCGCACCAGCGGAACCGGTCCGTGTGTCGGCATTCGCGCAGATGGAAAGCTGCTTCTGGGGGACCCGGAAACGGAGCTGACAGTGACCTGGCCGGATGGCAGCAGCACCTCGACCAATTACAATAAAATGCAGACCTCCAGAAATGGTCTCGTGCTCTATTCCCGGGATTTTGACGAGCGGATCAAGGGCGGCGGTGAATTGTACTGCGTATTCCTGGAGCCGGATCAAACGGAGCTGAAGCTGGGCGCCACGGTGCGCGCAAAGGTCCAGCGGACAGCCACAGGGAACGGGCTGGACATCCCGGAGGGAAGCTTTGTCCTGACAGAGCGCTCTGACGGTTTCAATGCGGTCCTCAAGCCGCTGAAGGCTTTGAAGGTGGGCGATCAGATCACCATTCAGGTGAAATCGTCCCAGCAGTGGCAGGATGTTCAGAGTGCCTGCGGTGCCGGAGAGATTCTGGTGGAGCAGGGAAGCGCCAAGGAGAGCTTTACCCTGGATTCCGCACAGAAAAAAGCGCCGAGGACCGCCCTGGGCCTTCGATCTGACGGCAGCGCGGTGTTCTATGTGGTGGATGGAAACGCCAAGGAGACGGTGGGACTGACCCTTTCAGAGCTTGCGCAGCGTATGGTCTCCCTTGGGTGCGTCCAGGCGATCAATCTGGACGGCGGCGGCTCCAGCACCATGTCGGTTCTGGAGAATGGCAGCTGGAAAACGGTGAATAAACCTTCCGACGGCGCGCAGCGTGCCTGTGCAAATTTCCTTTTCCTCATCTATGACGTTGGAAAGATCCAGGTCCAGGCGCCTTCCGGTCCCGTGATGACAGGTGGGAAGATTAATCTGAATCTGACGGCTGCGTCCCCCAGTGGGCTGAGTATTCCAACACCGGGCGGTGTTTCGGGAAAAGCAGAGCTTGGCAGTGTGGACGGGACATTTTACAAAGCGCCGCAGCAGGCAGGCACTGATCAGGTGACTCTGCAGCGCGGAGATCTTGAAACTTCCTGCACGGTGCAGGTTCTCGCCCCGGATTGTCTGCAGCTGACCAGAGCGGATACTGGTTCGATCCTCACCGGTCGGGTTCTGCGACTGGATGCGGGAGAAAAAATCAATCTGAACGCCCTTGCTACAAATGCGGGTGTAAAGCTCCTGGGTTCCGATGCTTCCTTTACCTGGCGCTGTGATGAGACGATCGGATCTGTTGATGAGAATGGTGTCCTGAGCGTGAAAAGCACAGAAGCAGCTGACGGATTGATCCAGATCCAGAATGGCAGCCTCTGGGAGGCGCTGGACGTAGTGGTCAATGGCGGAGAGGAATCGGTCCGGCTGCTTGCGGATTTTGAATCCGGGGAGGATATTCCATCCGGCGGCGCAAGAAATACTGGACGCGGACATGTGCGTTATGGCGCTTCCAGCTTGAGCCTGAGCCATGATGCCGGAAATAAAGCATACACCTGGAATATCCCAATGTCGGCACAGGAACGCCGTGTGGGCGTTTGGGCCTATGGAGACGGCAGCGGTGCGGAATTGAACCTGCTTTATCGGCTCGGAGGTCAGGCACTGAGCACCAGCCTCGGAACGCTGGACTTTACCGGCTGGCGCTATCTGCGCGCCGCGCTGCAGGAAGGGGAGAAGCAATTGACTGGACTGGAGCTCAATGGCGCAGCATCCGCCGGGACAGTTTATCTGGACCAGCTCGTTGCCTCGCGTTACTATTTCCGTGATAGTTTCGCGCCGCTCATTTCTGCGCAGACCCAGGGCGGAACGCTGAGCGCCGCGATCCAGGATGAGGATTCGGAACTTTCACAGCAGGAACTCTCTGTCAGCCTGGATGGAAAAGCGCTCAGCAGCAGCTGGCAGAGTGGAGTTCTCTCTGCAAAGCTTCCGGAGGACGGAAAGATGCACAAGCTGACAATCTATGCGGCAGATGTAAGCGGAAATCGGTCCAGCCTTCCAGTAACAGTCCCTGGCAGTGCTGAGCAGGCTTTTTCCGACACAGCGTCCCATTGGGCGAATAAAAGCATCAATTACCTTGCGCAGCAAGGAATTCTCAATGGTTCCAGAAATGCCGCCGGACTGATGGTCTATCGTCCCGATGATACCATGACAAGACAGGAGTTCCTGGTTGCCGCGGTCAGTGCGTTGAAGGTCAATCTGGAGGATTACAAATCCGCAACCCTGCCATTTGCTGACAATGGACAAATTGCCTCCTGGGCCCTGCCATATTGCAGAGCGGCCTATGCCCTGGGGCTTCTTCAGGGTTCCAGCTCCGGGAATGCCCTCTACTGCTATCCCCGGGCGACCATCTCCCGGCAGGAGGCGATGGCAATTCTTGCTCGCACGCAGCCGATGGGTTATGAGGAGGACGATCTGAGTTCTTTCTCAGACCGGGGCAGCATTTCCTCTTGGGCAAGAAGCGATATTGCGGTGATGGTTCGCCGCGGCGTGATCTCTGGCTCCGGCGGACGTCTGGATCCCAATGGAACCGTTACCCGAGCGCAGGTTGCGCAGATCCTCTATCAGCTTTATTGAATCAAAAAAATGCGCCCCTGTGCTGAAACCAGCACAGGGGCGTGTCGTTTATTCTTTTTCTGCCCGGATGAACTGCAGAAGGCCTTTGCAGCCTGCAAAAATATCGTTCCAGGCAGCCGTAAAATCGCCGGTATACCATGGATCGGCAACATCCCGCGGGAGATCTGTATAGTCCAGAAGCAGATGGAGCTTTCCCTCCGGATCCCCATGAAACCGACGCAGCATTGCTTGGAGATTTGCATTGTCCATGCCGATAAGATAATCGTATCGCGCATAATCTGCCATCGAGATCTGTCTAGCGGTTTTTCCTTCGCAGATTAAACCGTGCTCCCGGAGCTTTCGACGGGCCGGCGGATAGACCGGATTCCCAAGCTCCTCGGCACTGGTTGCGGCGGAGTCGATCTGAAATTGATCGGACAGACCTTCCTTTGCAACCATATCTTTCAGAATGAATTCTGCCATGGGACTGCGGCAGATGTTTCCCAAACATACAAATAGAATCCGCGTCATGATCTTGCCCCTTTCTTTTCTGGTATTGTAACGGTCACCTAGCGGGAAGTCAACGCATTTTCTCGGGTTTCTGACACATGCGGCTGCTTGACCGAATAGACTGGCCTGTACAAGAGAAGAAGACAGAATTGGAGGATCGATATGGATCAGATGAACAGACACACGAGACCCGGTGTGACGCGCACACCGGGAGAATGCTGCACATTGCCAGGCAACGGCGGCGCAGCAGAGCAGGGAATGGGGACACTTCCGGCTTCTGCTCCGCTTGCGAATCCCTACGTTCCATTTCAGCGTACCGGATCCAAGCAGTATGAACCGGGTTACGCGCTGATCCGCGGAACACTGTTTCCCGGCCTGGAGCTGCCCTTCATGGGAATGGTCAACAACGATCCAAAGGATACCCCGATTGCAGAACTGATGGCCATGCATTTCGTTTTGGTAGAACTGAACCAGTATCTCGACACCCATCCGGAGGATCGCGAGGCCCTGGAAGTATTCAAAAAGTACGCCGGGCAATATCGGGACCGCAAAGCGTCCTATGAAGAGAACTATGGTCCGCTCTGTATCACCGAGGCCGGCGGAACGGAGAAGTTCAACTGGATCGATGGACCGTGGCCGTGGGATTATGAGCAGGAGGGGGACGAGTAAGCATGTTCGTTTATGAGAAGAAACTGCAATACCCGGTCAAGATTCAGAACACCAACCCGAAGCTGGCGTCCATGATCATCAGCCAATATGGCGGACCGGACGGCGAGCTTGGGGCCTCCCTTCGCTATCTTTCGCAGCGTTACAGCATGCCTTATCCGGAGTTGAAAGCGCTGCTCACGGATATCGGAACGGAAGAGCTTGGTCATCTGGAAATGGTAGGAACCATCGTCCATCAGTTGACGCGAAATCTGACGGAAAGCCAGATCGAAGAGTCAAACTTTGCGCCGTATTTTGTGGATCACACGGTCGGCATCTACCCACAGGCGGCCTCCGGCGTTCCGTATTCCGCGGCGATGCTGCAGGTCAAGGGAGATCCCATCGCCGATCTGACAGAGGACCTGGCCGCGGAGCAGAAAGCCCGGGTAACCTATGACAATCTGCTTCGCTTGTCGGACGATCCGGATGTGAACGATGTGCTTAAGTTCCTGCGGGAACGAGAGGTTGTCCACTTCCAGCGTTTTGGAGAGGCCATCGAAAAGCTGCGTCAGAGACTGAATACCAGAAATGTTTATTTTATGAATCCAGCAATGGATCTGTAAGAAAAGGCGGCGGAAAGCATCTTGCTTTCCGCCGCCTTCCGATTAGCTGAGCAGCTTTGCGTGGATCAGCTGGCAGTAACTGTAACCTTCCTCTTCGTAGGTGTCGAAGATCCCCTGGACCTTGATCTCACTGCCAGACTCCGGGTACTCCTCCGGATATTTCAGCGGCTCCTCAAGAACGAATTCAATTCCCTGCGAGCAGCAGGCTGCAGCGTCTGCAATGACACAGGCGTAATAGTTCCGATTGGAGCCCTCATAAACAGAAAAAACTCCCTGCATGGTGACTTCTCGGCCAAGATAATTCTCCGGCTGAACCATCATCTGGTAAACCTCAGCGTAAACCATGGTCCCGCTCATGACGGTCAGATCAATGGGACGATCCGAAGCCTGCGGTAAAGATGTTTGCGGATCCTGTGAGCGTTCAGCAGAAGAATCTGAGCGTTCAGATTGAGCTGGAGCACTTGCAGAAATTAGCGGATCTTTGTTGCAAGCGGTGAGTGTCAGAATTAGAAAAAGCAGTAGTAGAGTTCGTTTCATCGTTTGCCTCCGGAAAAAGAACCAATCAGGGAGAAGACTATGAAGCCAGCCAGATCAACTGCAACGATGGTGGAACCAACCGGGGTCCCTGCAACGACAGAGATCAGGATTCCCAGCACAGCACATACGACAGAAAGAACAGCTGAACAGATTGTAACCGCCAGGAAATTCTTGAAAACCCGCATAGCGGAAAGGGCAGGGAAGATCACCAGCGCGGAGATGAGCAGAGAACCGACCAGATTCATGGCAAGCACGATGATAACGGCTGTAATCACTGCAATGAGCAGGTTGTATCGCTTCGCTCTGGTTCCCGTGGCGGTAGCAAAGTCTTCATCAAAGGTGATGGAAAAGATCTGATGATAGAACAGCAGAAACAGCGCCACAACGATGGCGGATAGAATCACACAAAGCCAGACCTCGGCCTTCGTCAAGGTCAGAATTGAGGTGGAACCGAACAGCGTCGAGCAGACATCGCCGGAGAGATTGCTGGACTTGCTGAACAGGTTCATAAGAAGATAACCAATGGCCAAGGATCCAACAGAGATCAGTGCGATCGCGGCGTCTCCCTTGATCTTGGTTTTTTGGCCGGTGCGAAGGAGCAAAACGGCGCTGAGTGTGGTGATGATGAGCATCAGCGGCATTTCATTGGTCAGATTCAAAACACTCGCAATGGCCATAGCGCCAAAGGCAACATGGGATAGCCCGTCTCCAATGAAGGAAAAGCGTTTGAGTACCAGCGTTACGCCGAAGAGAGCAGAGCAGAGGGCAATCAGTACACCGACAATCAGCGCGTAGCGAACAAAGGGAAACTGAAAGTAAAAGATCAGCTGATCAAGAATGCTGCCCATATTCCGGTCCCTCCTTTGTAAACGCTGCGCCGATGGGACTTGCAAGATAGTCTGCCTTTGTCCCGAAAAAGATGGTTTCGCCCACATGAAGGATGTGATCGGCATACTCCAGCGCCGCGTGGATATCATGTGAGATCATGATAATAGCAATCTTTTCCTGCAGATTCAGATCGGCGATGAGTCGGTACATCTCCTGTGTACCAACAGGATCAAGGCCGGATACGGGTTCGTCCAGAAGCAAAAGCTTCTGGGTTGCGCAGAGCGCGCGCGCAAGAAGCACACGCTGCTGCTGGCCTCCGGAGAGTTCCCGATAGCAGCGCTGCTCCAGATTCTCAAGGCCCAGACGTTTCATCCAGAGCTCAGCCATCTGCTTTTCCTCGGCTCGATAGAAAGGCCGCAATCCCATGCGGCTCAGGCATCCGGAGCGAACAATCTCCTGTACCGAGGCAGGGAAGTCCCGCTGGACGATGGTCTGCTGGGGAAGATAACCGATTTCATTTTGTCTGAGCCCGTCTCCTGTCAGAATTCTCCCGGACATGGGCGCTTGCAGACCGAGGATGGTGCGCATCAGCGTCGTCTTCCCGGAGCCGTTTTCTCCGACAATGCAAAGATAATCCCCGGTCTGGACCTGAAAGGTCAGATCGGAAAGGATCTCATAGCCGTCATAACCAAGGGTCAGATTTTGGCAGGTAAGTAGTGCCATTTCAAAAACTCCTTACTGTAGCGCCTGCTTCAGAATTTCAAGATTTTGTTCCATCCGGGAGAGGTAGCTTGCGCCGTTTCGGATATCCTGCGAGGTAATTGCCTGGAGAGAATCCAGGATCAGAATGGTTTGATCCTTGCTCTTCGTGTTGTTACGGATTGTTCGGGCAATGGATCCATCCGAGGTCTCGATCTGCAGGATCGTATTGAGACCGAGCTCATCGACCTTCCCAGCCAGAAACACGATGGTCTCAAAGCTGGCTTCAGTCTCAGCAGAACAGCCTATAAAGGCCGCGTAATAGTTCAGCCCGTAGTCATCGGTCAGATACCGGAAGGGGAAACGGTCTCCAAAGAGCAGGGTTTTGTGGGAGGCCTGGTCCACCGCTGCCCGATAGTCCGCATCCAGCTGTGCCAGCTTCTCCAGATACTGGTTTAGATGATCGGAATAAAGCTGCTCGTGGGCACTGTCCAGCCCTGCGAGGGTGTCAGCGAGAAAAGAGCAGACCCGCTCCGCGTTTTTCAGAGAGAGCCAGACGTGCTCGTCGTATTCAGGTTCTTCCGCTTCCTCATCTTCCGCTTCTTCTTCCGGTTCCATGCCCTCCACGAGCTCCTCCTCTTTCACGGCATCCCCAAGGAGCTTCATCAGGTTCAGGACAACCATATCCTTGTTTGTCGCTTCTTTGAGGGCATCAGAGACCCATTGATCGGACTCGCCGCCAACATAGATGAAAACGTCGCAGGTGGAAATAGTCACAATGTCTGCTGCTGTGGGCTGATAACTGTGCAGGTCAACGCCGTTATCCAACAGCAGCGTGATATCCGCATTGTCTCCGGCAATTTGCTGCGCCCAGTCATAAATCGGGAAAATGGTGGTGACAATCTGTAGTTTGTCATTGGAATCAGAGCTGGTACTTGCGGCACAGCCGGTGAATATGGAAACGATCCATGCTAGGATTATGATAAAGACGATTTGTTTCTTTTTCATTTTTCTTGAAACCTCCATAATACGATGTGTAGTTTTTTGCCTCCACATCGTTAATTGGAGAGCTTAACCTTACAAAGGACAAGCGTGTTGCATGGAGAAAATGCAATGAAAACATAAGAGAGTATCAGGACAGGTAAGAATCCGATCAGTACAATCTGCATAAACGCAGATATTGTCCAGAGCTTGTTTTGCTGCATACATTGAGCAATCAGCAGACAAATGTGACAGTCTTCTCCAGTGCAATCATGCTTTGCTTCCATCGTCAGAAAGAACCAGGAGAAGAGCATTGCTGCAATCATAAGGGCTGCCAGAGCTGCAAAAATCGTGCGTTTGGAATGCATCAATGCTTGTCCTCCTTTTTCTGGCAGCTTGCGCAGATACCATATAAAACGGTGTTGGCACGATCAATGCGGAACTGCTCCGTATCAGCAAGACTCTCCTCCAGAAGCTTTGCAACCGAATGGTCCATGTGAAAGGTTTTGCCGCATCGGTTGCAGAGAAGATGCAGACAGCCCTGACAGGCCTCGGCGTCTGAGTATTGATAGTAGACCTCCCGGCTTCCACCTTGGGAGACGCGACGCACGCGGCCCTCTTCCTCCAAATCGGAGAGATTCCGGTACACGGCGCTGACGCTGAGAGAGGGGAGCGCCTGGGCAACGCTTTTTGCAGAAAGGCTTTGATCCGCATGCTGCGCCAGAAAATCCAGAAGGGTTTTCCGCTGTTTTGTCATGTACTTGGACACAAGATCGCCTCCTGCCAAATTTGCGAATAATTCGCAAATCAATATAGCATAGAACCTCGAATCCGTCAAACCTTTTTTTGCAGCTCTTTTCAACATTTGGATTGTGTGGTATGATAACAAGGAAGAACATACACTTCCCGTGGAGGTGCGTGTTCTTGAAGCAGATTATCAAAGAGATTCCGAAGAGCTTGCTCGTTGGTTTCCTCTGCCTGGTTGCGGCGTTGTCTTTTGTTTCTGTCTGGAGACTACGTGAGCTCTCTGTGCCGGTATCTGGGCAGGAGCTGCATGCTGGTCCTTATACCTATGTCCTCGATGCCGGACATGGTGGAGAAGATGGCGGCGCCACCACTGCAGATGGCGTAAAGGAGTCGGGGATCAACCTGGCGATCAGCCTGAAGCTGGATGCGCTTCTGCACCTGCTGGGACAGAACACTGTGATGGTGCGCAGGGACGACCGTGCGGTTTACGATCCCGGAAGCGAGACCTTCTCCCAGAAAAAAATTTCCGATCTGCGCAATCGGGTACGGCTTGTCGAACAGACGGAGAACGCTTTTCTGATCTCCATTCATCAGAATGAGTTTCCACAGGCCAAGTACTCCGGCGCACAGGTTTTTTATAACGAGATTCCACCTGCGAAAGCGTTTGCCAAGCGTCTCCAGTCGGAGCTGGCAGAGAAGCTGGATCCGGAAAATCACAGAAAAAGCAAAAGCGCGACAGATACCGTGTATTTAATGCGGCAAATTCATGCACCGGGGCTGCTGGTGGAGTGCGGATTTCTGTCCAATCCCCAGGAGGCGGAGCGCCTCCAGCAAGATGACTATCAGACAAAACTGGCGCTGGTTGTGGCTTGCTCTGTAACAGCAAGCGTCCAGGAGGAGATGCAAAGCAATGAAAGCAAAGACAACATTCCTGTGTACAAGCTGCGGCAATGAGCTGGCAAAGTGGGCGGGAAGATGCCCCGCCTGCGGAGAATGGAATACCATTGTGGAATACCAGACGCCGAAAAGCGTGAGCACCAAAGGAGTTTCCAATTTTGACAAGAATCCGCGCAGACCCAGAACCTTGGACCAGATTGTCGGAAGCGAAGAGATTCGCTTTCAGACGGGGATGGGGGAGCTGGATCGGGTTCTGGGCGGCGGAGCGGTACGCGGCTCGCTGGTTTTGTTCAGCGGCGCGCCGGGAATCGGCAAGTCTACGCTTTTGCTTCAAATCTGCCAGACGATCTGCAAAGATCAGAAGGTCCTCTATATCTCCGGCGAGGAATCCGAGCACCAGCTGAAGCTTCGTGCAGAGCGGCTTGGAGTGCACTCAGATCAGCTCTACGTGCTCTCTGAGACCAACCTGACAGCGGCCCTGGAGGAGATGGGACAGCTGGATCCGGAGCTTTTGATCATCGACTCCATACAGACGATGTACCGCCCGGAAAATGAATCGGCGCCTGGCAGCGTCAGTCAGGTCAAGGACTGCGCCATGAGTCTTCTTCAGCTTTGCAAGCAGACCGGCAAGACGGTGTTCCTAGTCGGCCATGTCAACAAAGAAGGTTCCATAGCCGGCCCCAAGGTCCTGGAGCATATGGTGGATGCTGTGCTCTATTTCGAGGGAGAACGGGAGAGCAGCTATCGACTGCTTCGATCGGACAAGAACCGCTTTGGCTCCACCAATGAGATCGGTGTCTTTGAAATGAATGATCAGGGCCTACGGGAGGTTCCGAATCCCTCAGAAATGCTTCTTTCCGGGCGGCCCAAGGGCACGCCGGGCACCTGCGTTGCCTGTGTTATGGAGGGCAGCCGCCCGATCCTGGCAGAGGTTCAGGCGCTGGTGGCGAGCACCTCCTTCAATGTGCCGCGCAGAACGTCTGTAGGCGTGGATTACAATCGGATGAACTTGCTCCTTGCTGTCATGGAAAAGCGCGCTGGAATGAACCTCTCAGCCTTTGACGCTTATGTGAACGTTGTGGGCGGTCTTCAACTGACGGAGCCTGCTTCCGATCTGCCAATTGTTATTGCAGTCGCCTCTTCCGGACGGGACCAGCCGGTTTCTGAGAATCTGGCCGCGATCGGAGAAGTTGGTTTGACTGGAGAACTGCGCGCTGTCGGCAATCTGCAGCAGAGACTGCAGGAACTCTCAAGACTTGGTTTTCAGAGCTGCATCATTCCTCGACATGGGACCGATGAGATCATCGCACCGAAGGGCTTGACGCTCCTCAGAGCACGAAATATCCGCGAGGCCGTGGAAGCAGCACTCCAGGCATAAAAAACGCCCTGAAAGCTTAAGATGCTTTCAGGGCATTTTTATATAATCAGGCGTCCGAATACATCTTTTTCCGGAAAACCAGGACAGCAAGGATCAGAAAGAACAGCGCATATCCTGTGACCCAAAGCAGATGCGGAAGCAGGGCAGGAAGATCCATCCGCAAAGCTGCCCGACCTGCATCGACAGCATGGGCGAAGGGCAGGGCATAGGCCAGCTTTCGAAACCAGCCGCCGACCAGATCCAATGAAAACCATGTGCCGGAAAGCCAGGCAGAGAGGTTGGTCAGCAGCGCCCCGCTGATGGAACCAACCTGTTTTTCATTTAGAAGGCTTCCGAATAATAATCCGATGGAAATATACAGGATCGCGGCGGGAAGCAGCACCAGAATGCAGAATAGAATACTTAGACGCAGTTTCAGTCCAAGAAGTACAGCGGCAGCAAAACAGACCAGCATCTGCACCATGCAGAGCGGCAGCAGGGGAATGGTATAGCCTCCGAGGAAATCCCAGGCGCGCATCGGCGCGGTGAAAAGCCGAAGCATAAAGGAGCTGCTCCGATCCTTTGCAATCAGAAGTCCGGCGAACAGGGACACAAAGGACAGCCCAAAAACAGCGATGCCTGGCGTCAGGGTGCTGAGTTCAAACAGATTGACCGGGATATTGTGCTGGATCACAGTCAAAAGGCCAAGAAGCACCAGGGGAAATCCGAGGCCGAAGATCAGCGTCAGTCGATCCCGCAGCAGTTCCTTGAGACAGCGATTTGCAAAAGCAAGCATCTTCATGCCGTGACACCTCCCTTTGAACAGAGCCGGAGGAAAGCTTCTTCCAGGGACGCGGTCTCAGTCTCTGCAAGAATCTCAGAAAGAGTCCCAAGAGCGACAAGCTTTCCACCGACCAGGATCCCGATCCTGTCAGCCAGAGCTTCCGCTTCCTCCAGATAGTGGGTAGTCAGGATCACAGTGACCTTTCCTTTGAGCGTTTCGATGGTCTGCCAGAGCTGGCGTCGTGCGATGACATCCAGACCCAGCGTCGGTTCGTCCAGGAAAAGGACTTTTGGATCACAGATCAAGGACATGGCAAGGGACAGTCGACGCTGCCAGCCGCCGGAGAGTGTCTTCGCCCGCTTTTTTGCAACTTCAGCCAAGCCGTACTGTTCCAGCTGGGTCTCCGCACGTTTTTTTGCCTCTTTCGGACCTGCTCCATAGGCGCCGGCGATCAGCGCAAGGTTTTCCAGCACCGTCAGATTGGGTGCCACTGCCGATTCCTGAGGAGATACGCTGATTTGCTGTTTGACAGCAAGAGGCTCAGAAACGATACTGTGGGCGTTTACATGTGCGTCACCATCACTGGGGCGCACCAGACAGGAGAGCAGCTTGATGGTGGTAGTTTTTCCGGCGCCATTCACGCCCAGCAGCGCAAAGAATTCTCCGTCCTGAATCGTAAGATTCAACCGGTCAAGCGCTGTCACATTTCCGTAGACCTTTTTCAACCCAATTGTTTCAATCATCTTCTGATTCCTCCAGCGCATTCTGAATCGCGTTAGCAAATTCAGCTGCATCTTCCTCGTCGGGCTCCGGCTCCAGTCCGGTTTTCTCTCCAGAGAAGATCTTTTCCGCGATTTTTGAAAAAACATTGCTTCGGGTAATTGCGATTCCACGTTTTGAATCCGCAAGGATCATCACCTGGTCGCCGGGTTGAATGCCAAAAATATCCCGGACTTCCTTGGGAATGACGATCTGACCTTTGGGCCCGACCTTTGCAGTACTGATATGGAGCTTCTGCCCATCTGGTTTGGTTTTCATAACAATTCCCCTTAGGTTATACTAGTATTACTAGTATAACCTAAGGGGAGGGCGTTGTCAAGAGAAGCAGGGGAGTCACTCCTCTTCGAAGCGGGAGATTGGATTGGCGTCAGCCGCAATCCGAAGCTCTGTATTTTCAATATGCGTGTAAATCTGTGTTGTATTCAGGTTTTCGTGTCCAAGGACCTCCTGAACGGTTTTCACATCCACACCATTGGAAAGCATCAGAGTTGCAGCGGTGTGCCGCAATTTATGGGCAGAAAGTTGGCTTGCATCAAGCCCGGCAGCCAGCATATGCTTTTTTACCAGGCGATGTACCGCGGTGACGCTGATACGGTTGTTGTCCCGGGAACCGAAAAGCGCCCGATTGTCTGTCAGGGTCAGTTTCTTCCGAATGGGCAGATAATTGTCGATGGCCTTTCTGCAGGCGCTTCCAATATAGACGAAACGCTCTTTATTCCCTTTTCCGACGACGCGAAGGCGATCTTCATAGACATCTGAAAGATTCAGGCCGACCAGCTCAGCGCGCCGAATCCCACAGGAGAGAAAAATCATCAGAATCGCGTAGTCCCGTTCTTTGTTCGGTCCATCCACAGCATGCAAAAGTGCCTGAGATTGTTCCAAAGTAAGGTATTTTGGAAGACTTTTTCGTAGTTTTGGGTATTCAAAGTCAGAAACAGGATTTTCAGGAAGCATTTTAGTTCGTACTGTTAAATATTTATAGAATGATTTAATGGACGAAAGCTTCCGCGCACGTGCAGAGGGACCGATACCATATTCTGGGGCGGCAGCGTCAGGGTCCTTGACTCGATCGTTTGCAAGATAAGAAAGAAAATCAAAGATATCCGTGGTCGAAATGGAACGAATAAAGTCCAGATCGACATTCTTGATTGAAATAGAATTCAAATCCGTGTTGTAAGGCATTTCGTGTTTGACCATCCACATGAAGCGCAGGAACAAACGAAGATCGAGATAATACTCAGAGATTGTTTTCTGAGACTGGCCTTTGATCGTATCATGATAAGATAGAAACTCACGAAGGATCTGCGGACAATCGCTATAATCCATCATCAGGAACACCACCTATAGAAAGAATCGGTCAATAAGACAATTGAATGCCAAAAGGGCTTGAAGCGGGCCGCAGGAGTTGAATCCAACATCAGAAAGCGCTTCAAACGCTTCTTGTCAGTATCATTATATCATAAACGCCTCTCCAACGCAACAAAATTTTTATTTTGTTGCGTTGGAGAGATTTGATGGCTCAGGGAGCTTGGCCGGTTTGTCTTGCCCCTCCCTCCAAAAACACAAGAAATTTAAGCCCCTGAGATGGTCTCAGAGGCTTGAATCGATCAATAAATGAACATGGCGTCGCCAAAGGAAAAGAACCGATAGCGTTCCCGAACTGCTTCCTCGTATGCAGCAAGGACGTGCTCGCGTCCCGCAAACGCGGAAATCAGCATCAGAAGCGTACTCTCAGGCAGATGAAAATTTGTCACCAGTGCATCCATTGCTTTGAACCGGTATCCCGGATAAATGAAAATGTCTGTCCAGCCGGATCGTTCTGTGAAGCTGCCGTCATCTGCTGCAAAGGATTCCAGTGTTCTGCAGGACGTCGTTCCAACACAGACAATTCGTCCGCCTTTTTCCCGGGTATCATTCAGAATATCAGCTGTTTTCTGGGTTAACATGCAAAATTCTGCGTGCATATGATGATCCTGAAGCTCCTCCGCTTTCACCGGACGGAAGGTTCCAAGCCCAACATGAAGCGTAATCGGCGCAATGCGGACGCCCTTTTCACCGATTATTTGCAGAAGCTCGGGAGTAAAATGTAGGCCGGCAGTTGGAGCCGCAGCAGAACCCAGCGCTCTGGAATAAACCGTCTGATAACGTTCTGCATTCTCCAATTCTTCGTGGATATAGGGCGGCAGTGGCATCTTCCCCAATTGTTCCAGGATCTCCAGAAAGATCCCTCCATAGTGAAACTGGACCAGCTTGTTGCCGTCTTCCCTTGCACCGACGACGGTAGCGCGCAGGAGTCCGTCCCCAAAACTCAGCTCTGTTCCAGGCTGTGTTTTGCGGCCTGGTTTTGTGAGACACTCCCAGGTGTTGTCGCCTAAATCCCGAAGGAGCAGGACTTCTACCCCACCCCCGGTGGAACGGTGGCCGAGCAGCCGAGCAGGTAAAACACGGGAGTCATTGACCACAAGGCAGTCCTCTGGGTTCAGGAAAATCGGAAGATCTGAAAAGTGGAAATGGCCGGTTTCACCGCTTGTGCGATTCAGCGTCATCAACCGGGAAGAATCCCGCTTCGCCAGAGGTGTCTGTGCGATCAGTTCCTCCGGAAGATCATAAAAGAAGTCACTGGTTTTCAATCCGTGAAACTCCCCTTTTATCAGTAAATATCAATCCCTGTGAAGTAATATCTGAGGATGTCCTCGTAATCATATCCACGGTTTGCCATGGCTTTGGCGCCCCACTGGCTCAGACCGACATTATGGCCATTGCCGCTGCCTGTGATATTCCATTGCGTGGCATATCCGAGATCAGAGGACGCGCCGTGTGTGATAGAGAAGCGACGACTCATATACGTCACGCCGGAAATGTTGCGCAGCAGCCGAACATCGTCCTTTGTCAGGGTGAAGGTCCGGCCATTGTCATCCTTGAAGCTGACTTCCAGTACATTACCGATCTCCGTCCAGCGGGTGACCGCCATGCCGACAATGGTGGAACAGTTCTTCCCTGCCGCGCGAAGCATACTGGTCACCTGGGACGAGGTGACATCGTAACTCCAGAAATTACCGGGATAGGAGTCCACAGAGTCAAATTCGTCCACCTTGGCCTGGAGATAACCCCGGTCCACAGACCAGGTATTGAGGGCGGATTCCGTGTATCCGCCGGTACCGGCGCAGTACACCGCTTCAATGGGCGCACCATTGTAATAGGCGCAGATACCTTCCGTGGCACGCACGGCGCTTGTGATGTTCTCGGCGCTTTTTCCGGTGTAGACGCCGCGGTAAACTTGACAATCCGTGGTGTTGCATACGTCAAAGGTCTGATGGTTATGGGAAGTGATGGCGAAGGAACGGGCGCAGACAGCGCCGGCCTTCAGGGCTTCCATCGGCCAATCGGCACTGAGCTCATAGGGCAGCACGCCAGCTACGTACTCCTCCATAGGAACGAAGTTGGTCACAGCAATGCGACCGCCCTGATTGTAATTTGTGGAACGAGAATAGCGGAATCCGCCGCGGTAAAGATTTCCCAGAAACCAGGCCTGGGGCGTGTCCACGTTGTTGATGGGCTGAATCGCCAAGGCTTCCCCTTTCCCGTCATACTCGAAGAGAATCGCACCGGAATTGGTGTCGGTAATGGTCATGCAGGTGCTGCTTTCCCCAACTGCGGAGCCGCCGGACACGCTGGCAGGCGCGCTGCGCGCAGTGGAGCTTGCGGTGTCCTCTCCTTCTGCTGTGATGCAGGCAGCATTGCCGGTTACGGTGCTCAGGCCGTCAGAGGTTATCACATAGACCGAGCTGACCGTGGAGTAGTTTGTTCCGTTATAAATGGAATAACCCTTTTCGTTTGAACTGCTGCTGGGTGTCGGAGCAGCTGGCTGGTTCCCTGCCGCACTTTGCGCGTCGGCAAGGGATGTGTAGGAGCCAACACGCACAACATAGGATCCGTTTACATAGGCGACAAAAGCACCGGAATAGTCGTTTGCTGCATTGGCAGCGGCCTCAAAGCTTTGGTATGTAGTACCAAGCTGGACGTGCGAGGTTTTATCCACCTGGATTGTGATTCGCTTGTTGGAAAGCTCGCCCAGCTGATTGAAGCGGTCGCTGCTGTCATACCAGCCCAGCAGAAAGCCATAATCCGCGTCATTTGCCAGGTTCGCGGAATCCACGGAGCTGTTGGCATATTTCAGGCCAACCTTTACGATCTCGGGCAGCCCGCTCTGGCCATAGCCGTTGACAGCAGATGCTGGAGCGAAGAGACAGGGAATCAGAATCGCGGTGCATAAGAGCGCAGAGAGCGCACAGTAGAGACGTTTCTTTCTCATGTTGTTCTCCTTTCAAGGGGTATCGGGATTATTGACAAAAGATCCATGCGGAAAGAGCCGGATGATTGGCCCTTCGGGCATTGACACAGAATTTCATAATGTGATACTATGTCACTGGAGGAACTGCTCAAAAGAGCTGACTTTTTGTATTATACAGCATTCTTCCTCCAAGTTCAACCAGTTTTCAGGTTTTTTTATGTTACCCTATTATAGCAAGGAGAGATCGTCCTATGGAAAAGTACAAGGTTGGAATCGTCGGCGCGACCGGTATGGTTGGTCAGCGTTTTGTCACGCTCTGCGCCAAGCATCCCTGGTTTGAGATCGCCGCGCTGGCTGCTTCCTCGAGAAGTGCCGGACGGGTCTATGAGGAAGTTGTTCAGAACCGCTGGGCGATGGATGTGCCCATCCCCGAGGAAGCCAGGAATCTTGTTCTTTTGGATGCAGACGCCGATGCGGAAAAGCTGGCCGGTATGGTGGATTTTCTGTTCTGCGCTGTCGATATGAAAAAGGACGAGATCCGCGCGCTGGAGGATCGCTACGCAAAGCTGGAGTGTCCTGTGGTGTCCAATAATTCTGCCCATCGCGGCACGCCGGATGTTCCTATGGTCATTCCGGAGCTGAACTACGACCACCTGGCTATCATTCCTGCCCAGCGCAGAAGATTGGGGACCAAGCGCGGCTTTGTCGCAGTAAAGTCCAATTGCAGCCTGCAGAGCTATGTTCCGGCCCTGACGCCGATCAAGGAGCTCTATGGACTCAACAAGACGCTTGTTTGCACATACCAGGCAATTTCCGGCGCGGGAAAGACCTTCCAGACCTGGCCTGAAATGGTGGATAACGTGATCCCCTACATCGGCGGCGAGGAAGAAAAGTCCGAGCAGGAGCCTATGAAGATCTGGGGCCGCATCTCCGGCGACATCATTGTCCCAGCCACTTCCCCTGCCGTGACAGCCCAGTGTCTGCGTGTGCCGGTATCCAACGGCCACATGGCAGCCTGTTTTGCCTCATTTGACAAGAAGCCGGATCTTGAGCAGATCAAGAGCATCTGGCGGAACTATCGTTCCCGTCCTCAGGAGCTGGAGCTTCCCACCGCGCCCAAGCAGTTCCTCCATTACTTCGAGGAGGATAACATGCCGCAGACCCGTCTGCACCGGGATCTGGAGGGCGGTATGGCTGTTTCCATCGGCCGCCTGAGACCCGATACCCAGTATGATATCAAGTTTGTCTGCCTGTCTCACAATACGCTCCGCGGCGCGGCCGGCGGCGCGGTCCTTCTGGCAGAGCTGCTCTGCGCGGAAGGATACATGGACCGCTGATTTCTGATTGTTTGGGAGGTTATCATGAAACAACCGGTATTTCAAGGCACCTGCGTTGCCATTGTCACGCCCCTCAAGGATGGCAAGGTCAATTTCGCAAAACTCTCTGAGATCCTGGATCAGCAGATTGAAGCAGGCGTAGCTGCCGTTGCGATCTGCGGTACCACTGGAGAAGCTCCCACCCTGGATTCTGAAGAGCACCTGGAGGCGATCCGCCATACCATCCGGCACTGCGCCGGACGAATGAAGGTCATTGCCGGCACCGGAAGCAACGACACCATGCACAGCCTGTATATGTCCCAAAGCGCGGCAGATGCCGGCGCGGACGCCCTTCTGCATGTGACTCCTTACTACAACAAACCCACACAGCGCGGCCTGATTGCGCATTACACCTATATCGCGGATCGGGTGAAATGCCCGCTGATCCTCTACAATGTTCCTTCCCGCACGGGAACCAACATCGCAGTGGATACCTGCCGCGTTCTCAGCGAGCATCCCAACATCAACGGCATCAAGGAGGCATCTGGAAGCATCACCCATGCGATGCATATTCTGAATGCCTGCGGCGATCAGCTGACAGTCTGGTCCGGCAACGACGATCAGATTGTTCCGCTCATGAGCATCGGCGCGAAGGGCGTGATTTCCGTGCTCTCCAATGTGGCGCCCCGGCAGACCGTTGCCATCACGGACGCCTGTCTGCGCGGCGATTTCGCAGAAGCCGCACGTCTGCAGCTTCGCTATCTGGAGCTGATTGACGCCCTGTTCTGCGAGACGAACCCGATCCCTGTCAAGACGGCCATGAATCTGATGGGCATGGAGGTCGGTCCAGTGAAACTGCCTCTGGTAGATATGGAAGAAAAGAATCTGGAGCGTCTGAAAGCGGCGCTCAAGGACACGGAGCTTCTCTGAGAGAAGTACACCAAAGACGGGAGGAATCTCGAATGAAACTCATTCTCTGCGGCTGCAACGGCCGCATGGGCCGGGTCATCACAGAGCTTTGCAGCAGCCAGGATGATCTGACAATTGTAGCCGGCGTGGATGCCGTTCCTGAAAAACGCGCTTCCTATCCCGTCTATGCAGATGTGCGGGAATTCAGCGGTGAAGCGGATTGTCTGGTGGATTTCTCCAATCCGGCGGCGCTGGATGCGATCCTGAGCTACTGCTTGGAGCATCGGACGCCTGCGGTACTTGCCACAACCGGTTATTCGGAGTCTCAGCTTGCGATCATCGCAGAAGCATCCAGGAGCATTCCCCTGTTCCGTTCTGCCAATATGAGCCTGGGTGTCAATGTACTGCAGGCTTTGGTCAAAACGGCGGTGAAGCTGTTGGGCGACGGCTATGATATCGAGATTGTGGAGAAGCATCATAATCAAAAGCTGGATGCTCCATCCGGTACCGCCATTATGCTTGCAGATGCTGCCGCGGAGGCCAGAAGCGTGCAGAGTGAATATGTCTATGAACGTCAGAGCGTCCGCAAGAAGCGGGAGACCCAACAGATCGGCATCAGCTCGGTTCGCGGCGGGACCATAGTCGGCGTTCATGAGGTGCTCTTTGCGGGCCATGATGAGGTGTTGGAGCTGACCCATACCGCACAAAGCCGGGGGATTTTTGCAAGCGGCGCTTTAAAGGCTGCAAGGTTTCTGGTTGGCTGTAAGCCAGGCCTGTATTCCATGACAGATCTTGTAAATGAGATGCTCAAGTAAAATCATAGAGAAAGAATCACGGCGAAGAATGATCTTCGCCGTGATTCTTTATTCTGTGGGCTTCAGGGCGTCATGAAGAATCTCCGTGATCCCGCCGCGGAAAACCCGGAAGGCCTTTTCGTGAAGCGTCTGAAGGCTTTGCGCAACCTGCGCCGCGGAAAGCTGTCCAAGAATGAACAGGTCATTGTCCAGGATAAACCGAAGCTGATCCTCCCCTGCTCCGTCGTTTCGTTTGACTTTTGCAGGTCCGGCATGAACCTTGAGAAAACATCCATCTGAGAGCGGGAGCTCCGCATCGGTCACGTTTTTGTGGGTGGTTTCATCCGAAGTGTCATCCTGGGAGAGAATCCCCAGAAAATGAGGCGAAATCAGCTCGCGCCAGCGCCGATCCTCCAGCCCAAGCAGCTGTTTGGAAAAGGCGTTCTGATAGCGAAGACCGATCCGCTCAAAGTAGGCTGGCTCATAGTCCTGAATAAACATGGCAAAAGGAAGATCCAGCTTATGCGCAAAGTTCTCCCAACTGGTATAGCGAACCGTGGAAACTGAAAAGAAGTCCTTTGTCAGATTGATCTTCCAGGTTCCATCAGCAGAGACAAAGTTGTGATTGTTGGCAAGGGTCGTCTGCTGGGGCTGGTTCTGCGGGATCCCTGCCTGAACGACCCGCTCCTGCCGGACGAAATACCGCGGAAAATCCCTGCGAATCTGGTCCTGAAACTTCGCAGGCGGCTCTGTATCAATCTTCAGGATCGCGGGAAAACGGATCTGGCAGATGACCTCCAGCAGTTGATTGCGCCCGTAATGAGTATGGGGCTGGTCTGAAATGAGCATGACTGGCACCTCCCTAGGCAATCATTGTAGTTCAAGAAAAAGAAAAAGTCAAATCACTCTTGACAAACAGCCTGAGACTCTGTATGATATCCGTACTAAGACAGCTAATACAGTAGAAAGGGGATGCACAATGGGTCCAATTGATTATCGGGATTCCCGCCCCATTTATGAGCAGATCAAGGACTCGATCCGCCGCCTGATTTTTTCCGGCGCCATGTCAGAGGGAGATCAGCTTCCTTCGGTCCGAAATCTTGCCGCGCAGCTCTCCATCAATCCCAATACCATTCAGCGCGCCTATCGGGAGCTGGAGGCAGAGGGCTGTGTGACCTCTGTGCCTGGAAAGGGGTCCTTTGTGCGCAAAACAGACAGCATTGAGGCTGCCCGTCGACGGGAATTGTTTTCCAAGCTGGATGATGCCACTTCTGCCCTCTATCACATCGGTGTTTCGCTGGAGGAAATTCTGGCGCATCTGCGCGCCCAGAAGGAAGGAGAAAACCATGATTCAAGTATCTGAGGTTGTCAAGACCTTTGATGGGTTCCGTGCGCTGGACGGGCTTTCCATGCACGTTCCCAAGGGTTCTGTCTACGGACTGGTTGGACCGAATGGCGCCGGCAAGTCCACGATTATCCGCCATCTGACCGGCGTTTATCGTCAGGACTCCGGCCAGATTCTGGTGGACGGTGCGCCGATTTTTGAAAACGCATCGACCAAGGCGAGAATCGGATACATCCCCGACGATGCATTCTTTTTCCAGTCAGCAGGCGTTCGGGATATGATGAAGTATTATCAAGGCATTTATCCAAGATTTGACCGCGCTCGTTATGAGCGCTTGCGGGAGGTTTTTCAGCTGGATGAGAAGCAGCCCATTCGTCGTCTGTCCAAAGGCATGCAGAAGCAGGCGCTCTTCTGGCTGAGTCTGTGCATCCGCCCGGATCTTCTGATCCTGGATGAGCCTGTGGATGGCCTGGATCCGGTCATGCGCCGCCAGGTATGGAGCCTGGTGATGGATGACGTCAGCGAAAACGGCACGACGGTTCTGGTTTCTTCCCACAATCTGCGGGAGCTGGAAGATGTTTGTGACTATGTCGGTGTCATGCACAAGGGAAAGCTCCTGCTGGAGCACGCGCTCAGCGAATTGCAGGACAATATCTGCAAGGTGCAGCTTGTCATGAAGGAAGGCGGAGGCATGCCGGAAGGCCTGAATATTCTTCATGAGAATACCACTGGCCGGGTTCAGACGCTGATTGTCCGCGGAAAGCAGGAGGCCATCCAGAAAACAATCAAGGCCTGTGATCCCTTGTTCTTTGATCTTTTGCCCCTTTCCCTGGAGGAGATCTTTGTCTACGAGTTAGGAGGTGTGGATTATGAAATCAAGAACATCCTTCTTTAATCTTGCTGTCTTCCGCAAGGATCTGATCCGCTGCATTCCATTAATCGTCGCATATACTGCATTTTGGCTTCTTTTGATGCCGATTCGATTTGCCAGCGGCGCAGGGATCGCATCCGCAAGTGAGCTCATCGATGGGTTTGGAAACAAAGCAGGAAGCATCGCAAACCTGTTTTACAGTATTGCGATAGCCATGGTTCTTTACTCCTACCTGTTTACAGCGCGGAGTGCAAATATGATCCATGCCTTTCCCGTCCGTCGGGAAGGATTGTTTCTGACCCACACAGCTGCCGGTCTTGTCTGCTCCTTCGGACCAAACCTGCTGATTGCGCTTTTGAGCATTCTTTCAGTGGGATCCAGATATTCCGGCACGGTGCTTCTCTGGTGCGTGCTGCTCTGTGTCCAGTTTGTCTGTGCGTTTGGCTTTGCCAGCTTCCTGGCTCAGCTCACCGGCCAGATCATTGCCCTTCCCATACTCTATTTTATCCTGAACTTTGCTGTTGTGATTCAGGAGCTGATCCTTCGGCAGCTTCTGGCCAGTTGGGTGTTTGGTCTTCCCTATCGCGCAAGATCTTCCCTGAGCTGGCTCTCCCCGGTGGTTTACATCTGGAGGGATCATCCCGGACTGCTCCGGGTATATTATCCCTGTCTTCTGGCTGCCGGCGTTTTGTTCCTGCTGTTTGGCATGCTGCTCTATCGGAACCGGAAAATTGAATGCGCAGGGGATGTGATTGCGATTCCGGTGCTTCGGCCCATCGCCCAGGTCCTGTTCACCGCAGGCTGCGCCATTGTCCTTGGCTTTCTCATCACCTTGGTGGTGGACAGCGAAATGTATGTGGCAAAGCCCGGAACGGTCGCTGTCAGCCTGGTGATTGGAGCGTTCTTTGGCTACTTTGGCAGCGCTATGGCGCTGAAGCGAAAGATCAATGTATTCAAAAAGGAATGGCTTGGATTCGGCGTCGCAGTACTTTGCATTCTGGCTGTCCTGGCTGCTGCTCGCTTTGATCTGTTCGGCTATAGCCGCTCGATTCCGGACCCCAACGATATTGCAGGCGTTTATTTAGGCAACACATATCAGTACTCCGGCAGCTTTGCGGATGATGCAGAGACCATTCAGGCAGTTCATGAGATGCATGAAGTTCTGGTCCAGGATCGGTCTCTGGCCGCAGAACGATACTATGGAAGCACCTACCAGATCAGCTATCAGCTTCGAAGCGGCAAGATCGTGAGCCGGGAATATCGGCTGTCCTTTGATCGGGATACGAAGGATGCAAAGAAGCAGCAGTTCAACACGCTCTTTGAGAAAGCGTACACACGTCCCAAGCTGCGGATTCTTCGCATCTGCCCGGATGAGCTTCTGACCAGGAAAAATGTCACTTCCATCTACTTTGATGTGCATTTTTGGGATGAGGAGACCGGAAATACTTATGACAGCTTCTACGCAAGTCCCGATGAGCTCATTGATCTGTACTATGACTGCATCGAACCGGATGTCGCAGATGGATATATCTCCGACGATGGGTTCCATAATGGAGTGCTTGAAGATAACCCAGACATGGAGCAATGCATATTCACCGTTCAGTTCTGCGTGGATAATGAATATTATTATTACAATGTCGACGCATCCTGCATTCGCAGCTATCCAGCCTGCAAGGCGCTCTACGAAAAGAACGGTTCCAATCAGGATGAGGAAGTCTGGTAAAGAAAGATCCCTGACCAAAAGGTCAGGGATCTTTCTTATGCGCACTCATTGAGCTGCGCTTCAATTCTGTGATAAACCAGGTCTGAAACCTGGGCGGAGGAGAGCCCGGCGTATTCCTCATATGGAATGGGCTTTAGGAAGTAGACGTAGTTCTTCACTCTGCGCAGAGAGTTCTTTGTAAAGATCTTGTAGGAATCCACAATGACCACCGGAACGATGGGACATCCGGCCCGCATGGCGCATTTGAACGTCCCGGCGTGGAAGGGCTGGAGAGAGTTCTGATTGTTGTCATAGCCTCCCTCGGGGAAGATGATATATCGCCTTCCCTGCTTGACCTCCTCCGTGATCTCGTGAATCACGGAGACCTGCTGACGCAGATCATCCCGCTGAAGACGTTTGCCGTCCAGAAGGTCCACAACTTCCTTCGCGATGGGCAGCTGGGAACGCTCATAGTCCATGACGACTGTGCAGGGCTTGGAGTGCCCGGCAACAACGGCAAGGGCGTCGAAACGGCCCTGATGGTTGGGACACATGAGATATCCGCCCTCGGCAGGCAGGTTCTCTACGCCATGGACCTCCGTTTTAATGCGGCCCGTGCGGGAAATGATGCGTACGATCCGTCTGGCGATGCGATACCGTTTTTCTTCCGAATACCGCTCCGGATGGCGGATACAGTAGCGCATTCTGGGGATATAATAAAATATCGCACCAAGATTGATCAGAATGACAAAATAAAAGCGAAGCATGTTTCTCGTTCCTTTCTTCGCCCATTATACGGGAGCTTTTGACAAAATGCAAGCCCCCATAGCTTGACGATTCCTGCCCGGATGCGATATAATCAATTCATCAAACATAAAGGAGTTGTTTCCTATGGGCGCAATTAAAGGGCTGCATCATGTGGCGTATAAGATCGTTCCGGAGAATTACGAGAAAATCGTGACCTTCTATCGGGATTTTCTGGAGCTTCCGCTGGTTCGTCAGAGCTCTGACTGCACGATGCTGGGCTTTGGCAATACCATTCTCGAGATCATTGCAGAGGAAGGCAAGACCACGGATCGTTCCGGCTGCCTGGACCACATCGCAATGTGGGTGGATCCTGCCGATGTGGACCGTCTTTGCAAGAAGGTCTCTGACGCTGGATATGAGATCACCATGACACCGACGGATATCGTTATTGCTTCAGAGCCTCCCTACCCCGCCCGCATCTGCTTCTTCAAAGGTCCCTGCGGCGAGCTTGTGGAATTCTTCGCTGAGCGCTGAACCATGAAAAAAACTGCGTTCCATTTTGGAATGCAGTTTTTTGCGCTTTTTTTACAGCTTGACACGCGCTTCCAACTCCTGCGCAACAGGATCGATGGCAGAAATATCGCAAAGCTCAATCAGGCCTTCATCTGCTGCATGGGCAAGGTTGGGATCGATGGGCAGACGTCCAAGAATCGGAATGTCCAGCTGATTGCTCACAGCATCCAGCTTGCTCTCACCAAAGACAGAGATCTTCTTCCCGCAGTCCGGGCATGTGAGATAGCTGTAGTTCTCCACAAAACCAATGATGGGAATGTTCATCATCTTTGCCATGTTCACCGCCTTGGAAACGATCATGCTCACAAGCTCCTGAGGACTGGTGACCAGGATGATGCCGTCAATGGGAAGACTCTGGAACACAGTCAGAGGCACATCGCCTGTTCCGGGAGGCATATCCACAAACATATAGTCCACGTCATTCCAGCAGACATCTGTCCAGAACTGCTGCACCGCGCCGCCCAGAATGGGACCGCGCCAGAGGACGGGATCTGTCTCGTTGTCCAGAAGCAGATTCACAGACATCATGGCAATTCCTTCCCTGGACATGACCGGAAGCAGGCCTTCCTCGATGCCCTCAGGATGGGCGGTGACGCCAAAGGTCTTGGGAATGGACGGGCCAGTAATGTCCGCATCCAGCACGGCGGTTTTGAAACCCTTCCGATGCATGGCCACAGCCAGCATGGAGGTCACAGTGGATTTGCCCACGCCGCCCTTGCCGCTGACGACAGCAATGACTTTTTTCACATTGGACATGGGATTGGCTTTGGCAAGCAGGCTCTCCTGGGTGCGATCAGAACAGTTGGCCGCACAGCTTTCGCAGTTGCCGTTGCATCCTTCACTCATGGTATTTGATTGCTCCTTCCGAATTGCATATTCTTTTTGCACAACAATTATAGAGGGCAAAGACCGTATTGTCAAGGAACCGGGTGATTTGCCCTGGACTGGAGGATCGCTTTTATAAAAGCAGGAACCTCCCGGAGGTAATAGTTCATCTTAAAGAACCATAGGCCGGTGTGCGCAGGATAGACCGCTGCGGAGAGATTCTGTGCTGAGGCGAGATAACTTGCGCGGCAGCAGTGAAACTCGCTGGTGATCAGGCAGAATCTGGAGCAGTCGATTTCCGCTTCTTTCGCAAGGCGGACAGAGAAACGCAGGTTTTCATAGGTGTCTGTTGCCTGATTTTCCTGGATCATGCGCTCCTCCGCAACGCCGCGGGACAGAAGATAACGGTACATTGCCTCCGATTCCGGAATTGCCTCCCCACTTCCCTGCCCGCCGGAGAGAATCAGATAGGCATTCGGGTTACTCGCTGAAAATGCAAGCGCTGCATCCAGGCGCTCCCGAAGAATGCGGCTGGGTGTTTCCCTATTGACCTGAGCGCCAAGCACAATGGCTGCGCTACAGTCCTTTACATCCGCATCAGGGGTTCCCCAGACAGCGATGAGACTGACAAGAATCTCCAGGACGACAATTCCCAGAGAAACAATCAGCGCAAGGACACGCTGCAGTGTCTTGGATGGAAGCATGGGCAGAAGCAGCGCAAAGCCGCCCAGGAAGGCAAGCAGCATTCCGGTAACCCAGAAATGCGGCGGGACAAGACACAGAAGCAGGCCAAGAACGATCAGGCAAAGAAACAGGAGCTTACGATTCAGAATTCGATGTTTCCACTGCAAGACTCAGTTCCTCCCATTCCTGATAGAACGCTTCCAGTTCCTGGGAGCGTTGTTCTTTCTCAGAAAGCAGCGTTTGCAGCTGCTCATAATCTGTGGCCGCTTCTTCAATCTGATGATCCAGCTGAGCGATCAGCTCCTCCTGCTTGGAAATCTGCTCCTCCAGTTTTTCAAGAAGCCGCGCGGGATTCTTGGGCTTCGGTGCATTTGGGAGCTTGCCTGACTGTTTCTTCCCTGCGCTGGGAGCCTGCTGGCGGCTCTCACGCTCTTTTTCCAGAGTAGAGCGATACTTTTCATACCCGAACGGGAAATCGCGGATGCCTCCATCCTGAAGCTCCCAGATGCGGGTTGCGAACTGCTCCACAAAATAGCGGTCGTGAGAGACAAAGATCAGAGTTCCCTCATAGTCGTCCAGCGCTGCTTCAATCCACTCTCGGGATGCGATGTCCATATGGTTGGTAGGCTCATCCAGAATCAGAAGGTTCACCTTCTCGTCCATCAGCATGCAGAGCCGAAGGCGCATCAGCTCGCCGCCGGAGAGCACAGATACCGGCTTAAAAACGTCTTCGCCGGAAAACATAAACGCGCCGAGCCTGTCCCGCGCCTTCTGTGGGGTGCAGTTTGTCTCATAGAGCATGGTGTCGTAGAGAGAGCGCTCTGGATGCTCAAAATGGATGATTTGAGGCAGATATGCCCACTTGACGGATGGACCGAATCTGATCCGCCCGTCACAGGGTTCCAGACCAAGCAGGCATTTCAGAAATGTGGATTTGCCGGTTCCGTTGTCGCCCAAAAACGCGATCCGTTCCCCGCCTGTGACCAGAAGCTCTACCCCGGAGAACAGCACGCGATCATCAAAGGACTTGCCGAAATTCTTGACCGAAAGCACGCTGTCGCCGCGAAAATCCCGCTCTCCAAAACGAGCGGACATGGTTTTTTCCTTAGTGGGCCGCTCAGTCTTTTCAATGCGCTCCATGCGGTGCTGGATGCTCATTGCACGGCGATACAGGGTCCGGTTGTTGATGCCCCAGCCCTTCATGCGTTCAACTGTGTAGCCAAGTTGTTTGATCTTGGCCTGTTCCTGCTCGTACTGTTTCAACTGAAGATCATACCGGGCCTGCTTCTCCACAACATAAAAGGAGTAATTGCCGGAATAGAACTCCGCCTTTCCTCCACGCAGTTCGATGATCCGCTGGACCACCCGATCCAGAAAGTATCGGTCGTGTGAGATGGTCAGCACAGTTCCCTTGAAGCTGAGCAGGTACTCCTCCAGCCATTCCACCGAGTGCATATCCAGATGGTTTGTCGGCTCGTCCAGGAGCAGGATGTCCGTCTTTTCAAGCAGCAGTCGTGCCAGATTTACCCGTGTTTTTTCTCCGCCGGAGAGGGAATCAAACAACTGTTCCCGCATAGCGGCAGGGATGCCAAGGCCAGAGCACATCTTATCCGTATCCACATCCATCTCATAGCCACCGCCGTGCTCAAAGCGGGAACTCAGCGCGTCGTATTCCTTCAAAAGGGAATCCGGCGCAGAGGTTGTCAGATGTTCCGCAAGCTGCTCCATCTGCTTCTGGATCTGCAGAAGCGGGCGAAACGCCGAGCGAAGCACCTGTTCCACGGTATATCCTTCCGGATAGTGGGGAATCTGGGAGATCAGACCGATTTTGCGGCCGGAAGCGATGACCATATCCCCCTCATCGTAGCCGTATTCTTCTGTGAGGATCTTAAAGAGCGTTGTCTTTCCTGCGCCGTTGCGGCCGAGAATGCCAACACGTTCTCCCTCGTAGATCTCAAAGCTCAGCCCATCCAGGATATTCTTATCCTTTTCAAAGGCCTTCACCAGGTTTTTTACTGAAATCTCAATCATGATCGTATTCCTTCAAGAATGCTTCCCGCTGATACAGCAGGTTGACAGCCCGCAGCAATGCGTTGGCGCTCATTTTTTCCGGCAAGTCCAGGGAGCGGGCCAGAGCCTTGCGCCGTTCCAAAGACCCAGCGCCGCCGGAAAAGCCACAGCGGCAGAAATCTGCCTTGGTAATCTCTTCCCGGGGGGGAGCTTCATGAAGCGGCACGCCCGAGCGCTCTAGCGCTTTCAGAATGACCTCAGGACGCATACCCTCCACACCCAGGAGCCCTTCCTTCCCGGGAGCGCGCTTGCGCCGTTCCTTCCCGGAAATCTCCGGGATATAGGCATGGTAGACCCCTTCCTTTGGCAGTGCGCCGGAGAGGTAGCTGCGAATGACAAATCCGGCGCCATCTGAGTCTGTGAGGATAATCAGTCCCCGCTCCTTTGCGACACGGCGAAGAAAGGACAAAAGCTCCTTGTTTTTCATAATCCCGAATCCGTCAGTCTGAAAAATGGGTGCATCCACAACCTGAGCAAGGGCGTTGGCGTCGTACTTTCCTTCCACCAGAACAGCCTGTTTCAGCTTGATCATCTTTCGGCCTCCTGACTCAGCTCCAATAGAAGCAGCTCCACAAGCCGCTTCGGATCATCGTAGGAGGTCTTCATCTGATAGTCCGTCTCAGAGCAGAGAACGACAGCTTTCTTGCACCACTCCAAAGAAAAGCCTCTTGCAGCGCTCATGGTCTTCCTAGCCGGATAGTCTCCAAGACCGCACAGCTTCATCAGCTCGTCCGATCCCTTTCCAGCCGAGGAAAGGACCTTTGCCGCGTAAAGTCGGCGTAAATTGGATGAGATCGCGCCGAGTACCGGAATGGGCTCCTGCTGCATCTGGAAAATTGTGTTCAGCTTTGAGAGCGCGCCTCCAAAGTTTTTGGAGGACAGCGCATCCGTGATATCAAAGACCTGCGCATCCAGAACCGGGATCGTAACGGCGTCGATATCCTGTTTTGTGATCTGCTCCTGGGTTGCATAGGCACTGATTTTTTCGATTTCAGGACCAAGCGCAGCCATGGTCCCTCCCACGGAGAAGATGAGATAGCCGCAGAGGTCGGGTGAGATAGTCTTCCCAGCGGAACGGAAATGCCGAATGCACCACTCAGTCAGGCTTGCCTGGGACTGCTTGGGAAATGAAAGCTCTGTACAGTTCTTTTCCACAGCGGCACAGAGCTTTTTCTGCCGCCTGTCCAGTTTGTATTCCCGGATATCGTAATAGAGCACCAGACAGACATAGTCCGGCAGATCCTCCAGGATGGCAATGAGACCTTCTCTGCCTTCTTCATTGAGGGCACCCAGATCCAGATCGTCCACCCGGATCATGCTGCGTTCAGACATTACAGGGAGCGCATTGACCGCGTCTGAAAGTGCCTGAATGGAGAATGCCTTTTCATCAAAACGATGATAATTGAATGCCTCTGCCGGTCCGTCAATCAGCCTTTTACGAAGCTGTTCCAAGTAATAATCCCGAAGATAGGTCTCTTCCCCATGGAAGATATAGGCGCGTTTGATGCTGCCGTTTTTAAGATCGGCGCGCAGAAGGGCTGCGCCGTCGTTCTGTTTTTTTTCTTGCTTCGCCAAAAGGCTCACCTCCTGACAGTGATCGTTCCTGCCTGATCGGTCCGCAAAACGGTGGCGCCAGAGGCATCAATGCGCTCCAAAGTCTCCTTTGCGGGATGCCCATACCGATTCTCACCGACAGATATCACGACCAACTCCGGTTTTGTTTCCGACAGAAGCTCTTCAGATGTGGCATAGCGGGAGCCGTGATGACCTGCAACGAGCAGTTCAATATCGGGCAGATCATATCGTTTGAGCAGAATCTGCTCCGCGTAGATGCTGATGTCTCCCGTTGCTAGAATATCGTACTGATCAAAGCTTGCCAGGATTGTCAAGCAGGCCTCATTGTCACTGGTATAGGCGACCGGCGGAAATACCCGGAGCTGTCCATTGCCGAAATCCACCCTTGCCACCCGATGATCCAGAAGTTGGAGACTGGTATTCGTTCCCGAAAGGGCTTCTTCAATCCGCTGACGGTTGCCCATGTCATCCTCCACATCCGGGCCAATGATCTGCCGGACCGGAATGCGCTCCATCAGCGGGATGACTCCGCCTGCATGATCTGAATCATAGTGGGTCAGAATGAGCAGATCCAGCTGCCTTGCGCCGATCATGGACAGATACTTCTCTGCGGTTCTTGCGGTTTCCAGATCATTGGAACCCCCGCAGTCAATCATGGCGGACACGCCGCCGGATGACAAAAGCAGGCACTGACCCTGCCCTACATCCAGCGCAAAAAATGTAAACGCCGCAGCATCATAGCTCAACGCATTCAGCCCAAGACAAGCAGAGAGCATCAATGCAATGCACAGAACCGGGACAAGCGGTCTTCTGGGAGCGCCGGCAAACAGTATGCAGGCGGCCAGCGCATAGAGGAAAATCAGGAAAAAGATCGTATACGGGGAAGCCGTGTAGAGCTTTGCGTAAGGAATTGCACTCATCAAACGTGTGATCACAATGAGATATCGTGCGAGCCAGGTACTGAGAAATGCAAGCGGAAGTCCAAGCGGCAAGAACACGCTTCCAAGCAAACTCATCAGCAGTCCAACAGAAAAGAGTATTGTCACCGGAAAACTGCAGAGCAGGTTGCTGAGCGGGCCAACCAAGGAGACGTAGCCAAAATACCAGCAGCTTGCAGGCAGAACGGCAAATTGAGCAGACAAGGTTACAATCAGGATCTGTGCGGCAGCGCGAGCAATCCGGATCCCCTGTCGCCTGGGCCAAGGCATTCCCTTCCGGATCTGCCATTTTGGCATGAGAAAGCGCCCGATTGGCGCCTGCAGCGTCAGGATTCCCAAGCAGGCCAGAAATGATAACTGAAACGATACTGAAGCAATGGTATAGGGGTTCTGGATCAGGATTATAAGCGCAGCAAGGCCAAGACTGGTCAGCGCATCAGCCTCACGCCGGAGGACTGGAGCAATCAGAACCAGAGCGAGCATCCAGGCAGCACGAACCGCGCTAGGTGATGCACCGGTCAGAAGCACATAGAAAGCAAGAAGCGGGAGCCCCAGGACCACCTGAAGCCGCTTTCTCCTGCGAAGTAGCTGCCGGAGAAGGCCGATTAGAACACTCACATGCAGGCCGGAAACTGCAAGCGTGTGATAGATGCCAGCTGTTGCCATCTGATCTCGCAGCAGATAGGAAAGGCCGCTTCTCTGCCCGGTCAGAAGCGCGCAGAGCAGTTCCGCCTCCTCGCCATGCATCAGGGTGCGAATGGTTCTGCGAAGCTGCATGGCTGCATAGGCGGGAAAGAATCGAAGCGGCAAAGCATCAGGCCGTGTGCATGAAACGTCCTGCGGCAGCCAGCCGGAGAGCCGGATCCCCCGAGAAGGCTCATACCAGTCTTCCAAAGTCTCTGGCCTTCCGTTCCAGGAAAGCGTTCCGGAAAATCGGAGCAAGTCACCAGGAAGATAGTCCTCATCTGAGCGGTAAAACACACGTGCTTTTGTGGTTCGCCCGGCAAGGGGAACATGCAGTTCCACACTTTTCCAACCGGAGGGATAAAGAATGGACTCCGACATGACCTGAGCCTGATACTCCGATTGGTTCGCTGCAGCTTCCTCCATGGGTGAAAGATAGAGTGCGTCATATGCGCTTGTGATGCAGACAGCTGCTGCAGCAGCAAGCAGGACACAGGCAGCCCGATGAAAAATGATCTTCTTCCGGAAGCAGACTCCAATACAGCCCATTGCAAGCAGAAGCACGAGGGCTAATAGACGGTTCCAGCCAGTGAGCAGATAAGCGCAGAGTGCCGCTCCAAGAGCAAAGCCCAACGCTGCCATGAACAGCCGACGCATCCCGCTTCCCTTCCCATCTTAGCATATTTAGATTATTATACCAGTTCAGCAGCATAAAAACAAGCGCACGTCTTTTCTCGGCGTGTTATTCTGTGTTCTGCGCACAGAGTTCCCGGAGACAATAGGCCTCCCCTGTCTGATGCTTGCACATCTGATCAACAATCTGTTCTGATGATGCAAAAGGACGAAGGATTCGATCCTTCGTCCTTTTGCGCTCACGCCTCAGCAGCTTTCTGAATGCGGCTTTGAATATAGTCAGGAATGTCTTGCTTTTCCAGGCCAAGGGCAGCGGCCAATTCTCCGTGAAGCAGCTCCTCTGCCCGCTTCATGTAGCGCTCGTCAATGGCGCTGATCCTGCGTTTTTTCTGTTCAAACTCCTGCTTCTTGTTGTAAATGGATGCGACGAGACGGGCAAGCTCCATGCAGCTGTGGGTATTCAGCGCGGCCTCATAACGTTCAGTCAGTTCCCTGGGAACGCCGGTCGCATAACCCTGCCCGGAAAGTGAGGGAAGCTGGTCGATCAGGCAATCGGCCTCTTCCCGGCTGATGATCGGACGGATAAATATTTTTGGGGAGTCCACCGGGGCAGAAATCGTACAGGACTGATACAGCGGAGCGAGATGATAATAAAGCTGATTTCCCTTTCCGGTCAGGTCCTTCTGCGCAATATCCACCACACGGCACACGCCCGTGGTTCCATACAGAACCAGGTCACCGACTTGATACATGCTTCGCCTCCTAACGTAATTAATCTTCTTTTATGTATAATTATAGCATATTTTTCCATACGATGTAAGTAAAAAGTTTCAAAACCCGCTCTGCAAAAATGCAGAGCGGGTTTTGACTTAAAGCTTTCCGTTGTTTGCAAGAAGTCGGTACTTGATGTCCCAGAGCTTCGGAGAAAGGTCCACGTAATAGTTATGCGGATTATCAAAGCGCTTGACCTCATCCCAGAGCGTATCGACCTGCTGGGCACAGTAGGTGCGGATCTCCTCAAGACTTGGCTGTTCATAGACCAGTTTTCCGTTCAGGAAAACTGGAACCTGAAGCTGTTTTGCCGTGAAATTATACACGATCTTCTTTTTCCATGTGGCGTCAGGATCAAAAATCTCAAGATCATGGGAATCGTCCACCTCTTCATCAAAGACACAGAGGTAGTCAGCAATGGCCTTGCCGGTATCATTTCCGAAGAAGCGATAGGTCTTCTTGAAATGTGGATTGGTGATCTTGGCCAGGTTTTCGCTGATCTTGATCTTTGGGATCAACTCGCCCTCAGGGGTCTCCACAGCGACCAGTTTATAGACGCCACCAAAGACGGGCTCAGACCGGGCTGTGATCAGCCGCTCACCGACGCCAAAAGCATCCACGCAGGCACCCTGATGCAGAAGATCCTCAATGATCCGTTCATCCAATGCGTTGGAAACAGTGATTGAGCACTCCGTCCAGCCGGCATCATCCAGCATTTTACGCGCCTTCTGGGTCAGATAAGCCATATCGCCGGAGTCAAAGCGAATGCCGCACTTTTTGATGCCCAGTGGTTTGAGAACCTTGTCAAATGCGCGGATCGCGTTGGGAACGCCCGATTTCAGGCTGTTATAGGTGTCCACCAGCAGGGTTGCGTTGGTGGGATACAGACGGCAGTAGGTCTCAAAAGCCTCCAGCTCAGTATCGAACATCTGGACCCAGGAATGAGCCATGGTACCGCCTGCTTTCACGCCGAACATCTGATCTGAGATGGTGCAGGCAGTTCCGTTGCAGCCGCCGATATAGGCAGCGCGGGCACCGAGAATGGCAGCGTCGGCGCCTTGGGCCCGGCGGGAGCCAAACTCCAGAACGGTCTTCCCTGCCGCAGCCCGGACAACGCGGTTGGCCTTGGTCGCAATCAAACTCTGGTGGTTGATGACCAGAAGCAGATAGGTTTCCACCAGTTGGGCCTGGATCGCGGGCGCACGTACTGTCAGAATGGGTTCTCTTGGGAAAATGGGAGTTCCCTCCGGCACCGCGTAGATATCCCCTGTGAAGCGAAAATCCGAAAGATAATCCAGGAAGCCCTCGTCAAAAATCTCACGAGAACGAAGATAGTCAATATCTTCCTTGGAAAAATGCAGATTCTGGATATAATCGATCACCTGTTCCAGACCTGCTGCAATTGCAAAACCGCCCTGATCAGGCACCTGACGGAAAAATAGATCGAAATAGGTCATCTGATCCTTCATTCCGTTCAGAAAATACCCATTGCCCATGGTAAGCTCATAAAAGTCGCAGAGCATGGTCAGATTTAAAGTTTGATTGGTGTTCATGATAGACCTCCTTTGTAGGCTCAGATCTCCTGTCGGCCCTCCAGAGCTCTGAGGAGCGTCACTTCATCAGCATACTCCAGCTGGCTTCCTACCGGGATTCCGTAGGCAAGCCGCGTGACCTTGATCTCCATGGGGCGAAGCAGACGGGAGATATACATGGCAGTTGCCTCCCCTTCTGTATCCGGGTTTGTGGCCATGATGACCTCACGGATGCCGCCCTGTCCGACTCTGGTCAGCAGTTCCCGGATCCGAATGTCATCCACGCCGACGCGATTCAATGGCGAGATCACACCATGCAGAACATGGTAAACCCCATGAAACTCTCTTGCACGCTCCAGGGCGACGACATCTTTTGGATCTGCTACGACGCAGACCAAGCTGTGATCCCGTTCCGGGTCGGCACAGATCGGACAGAGCTCCTCATCGGTCAGATTCTGGCACACTGGGCAGGTTTTGATGGTGTCCTTGACCTCCAGGATTGTCTTGGAGAAGGCCTCTGCTTCATCCCGGCTCATGGAAAGCACATGGAACGCAAGCCGCTGGGCTGTCTTTCCGCCGATGCCGGGCAGGCGCGCAAATTGTTCCGTCAAGCGCTCCAGCGCTACAGGAATGTATCGCATCAGAACAGACCGCCCAGGTTCATTCCGGCAGTGAGCTTACTCATGGAGGCAGCAGCGTCACTCTCCGCAGCGCGGATGGCCTCATTCACAGCGGCTACGATCAAATCCTGGAGCATTTCTACATCATCAGGATCCACGGCCTCCGGTTTGATTTCAATGTTCTTGAGCTGACGAGAGCCGTCGACAGTTGCAGTCACAACTCCGCCGCCTGCGGCAGCAGTATATTCCTTGCTCTGCATCTCTTCCTGCATTCTGAGCATATCCTGCTGCATTTTCTGGGCCTGCTTAATCATGTTTGCGTTCATGCCGCCCATGGGGCCGCCACGAAAACCACCTTTTGCCATGTCTGATTCTCCTTTTCAATTGATATCAACAATATCTGCATGCGTTTTTCCAAACTGAAGAAGCTCGGAAAAAGCACTGTCGTCTTTTTCATTTGCGCCGCGAAGCCTGAGCTTGACGCCGACGGGGCGTCCCATCATGGATGCAACTGCGTTCCGAACAATGGATAGCACAGACTCGTCGGATACAATGCCGTGCACGAAGGGAGACTCTGCGGTCAGCACCAGCAGATCCCCGTTCAGCTCCCCGGAAAGAGGTCCGCTTGGTGCGAAAAAACCTCTTGCTTTCACTGGAAGCTCTGGCCGGACCTTTGCGACAAAATCTGCCCAAAAGCCGATGGGGGCTTCTTTCGGCGCTTCCGCTTTTGGAGGCGCTTCCGAAGGCTCCGGAGGAGCGTCCGCATCATCCCAGGGAGGCGCTTCCTCCTGCATTGGTGCAGAAACCGTCTGAACCTGGAACTTGCCGGATCGGATCAGATCTTCCAGTTTGGAAAGTCTTGCATTGAGGGCATTTGGTTCTATAGTCAGCGTCGGAGAAGCCAATTGCATCAGGCAAAGCTCCATATCCAGCTTTCGATTGGCGCTTTTTGCAAATCCAGCAGCGGTGTTCTGCAGTGTTGTGGTGATATAGAGCAGCTCCCCTGCGCTCATGGAAAGCAGGGGCTGCATCTCCTCCTGTGTGCAGACACCCGAGAGCATGGATTCCGCAGCCTTCCCGGCAGTCTTCAGAATCAGAAGATCCCTGGCCAGCTGAGAGAGCTCGTCCGTCATGGCCGCAACATCCTTGCCGCTGGAATAGAGCTGATCGAAGAGGCTCAGTGCGTTTGCCGCATCCTGATTGGCAACGGCATGCATGATCTCAGCGGTTTTGCGGTCGCCAGCCAGACCAAGCACCTGGGAGACAGTCTGCCTGGTAACCTCTCCGGAGGAAGCGGAGGCGCACTGATCCAGAAGGCTCATTCCGTCACGAAGCGCGCCGTCAGCAAGCCGGGACAGAAGCTTCAGCGCTTCCGGATCAACAGAGATTCCTTCCTGATAAGCGGCGTAGTTGAGGCGGGAGGCGATGTCCTCCGGCAGAAGACGACGGAAGGAAAAGCGCTGACACCGGGACAGAATGGTCGCCGGGACCTTGTGCAGCTCTGTGGTTGCCAGAATGAACAGCAGGTGCTCCGGCGGCTCCTCGATGATCTTCAGAAGCGCATTGAAAGCAGAGACGGAGAGCATGTGCACCTCGTCAATGATATAGACGCGTTTCTTAACCTGAGCCGGGGTGTAGACCGCCTCGTCGCGCAGCGCACGGACATGGTCCACACCGTTGTTGGAGGCAGCGTCGATCTCCAGCACATCGGTACAGCTTCCGGCGTCGATGCTCCTGCAGGCGGAGCAGCAGTTGCAGGGATTTCCGTCATGCGGATTTTCACAGTTGACAGCCTTCGCCAGGATCTTTGCGCAGGAAGTCTTTCCGGTGCCTCTTGTACCGGTAAACAGATAGGCGTGGGAGAGCTTTCCACTGCGAAGCTGGGATTTTAGTGTATCCGTCACAGCCCGCTGGCCGACCACCTCATCAAAGGTCTGGGGACGATATTTCCGATATAAAGCCTGATACACGCTTTTCGTCCTCCTTACAGAAAACTGCCGGCCCATGACAAGACTGCACACCCACCTTTGAACGAGACGCCCTCACCGGAACCGATGCGGCTTGCTCGGAGACGGCGACCCCGCGGCACACGGAGTGCACCGCTTAATGCTGCTCGGTTCCCCGCCTGACATGGTTCACGGGTCTCCGTTGCGCAGGACCGTCTCTTCAACGCCGCCCACACCGGGCAGACATAACAACGCACGCCCTGGGGCGGGAATTCATCCCTGCTGTAGCGGATTGCAGGTACAGGGCACCGCTAACTCCCCAACTAGTGCAGCCTTGCCACAGGCCGGCAGCTTGTGACAAGCTCTTATAAGCTGGAATTAACCGATCTTCGACTCCACGTAGGCAGCAAGCTCACCCACATTGGAAATCTGCTCACCGATCTCCAGATCGACGCCAAGCATTTCCTCCAGATCCATGATTAATTCGACCGTGTCGAGAGAGTCGATACCAAGATCCTCCAGGGTGGTCTCCGGACGAATCTCGTCCACGGAAATCGCAAGCTGTTCTGCAAGATGGGCCGCGATTTTTTCAAACATAATCCATTCCTCCGAATTACATGATGGTCGATTACAAAGAACCAACTTCTGTGACTATATTACGGTTTTTTGCGACAATGTCAAGAGAAAGATTCTTTCCCTTCTGAAAAAGATTCAGAAGGTACAGTATTCCGGACTGCAGCCCTCTGCAGGCGTAACGGAGCTTGCAACAAGAACAGGGCCCATTCCGCCGGATTCTTTGTATAGATAATGGGGCCGGATCTCAATTTTACCTTCCACCATGACCCAGCTGCGAAGCTTTAAAGATGCGGAATCCTTCCAGGCGCAGGGCATGCCCATAAAGCGGATATCCTCGATACAGCAGGTCATGACAAAGCGTCCAGGGGCAAAAAAGCCATTCTTTTCCCGGCGCAGGTTGGCCACCTGAGCCTTGAAACGGACTTTCTTTCCGGAATACTTCTTGGACTCATCCATCAGATCCCGGTAGAACAGGCCGTAATCCTGATCCTCAATCTCAATAACAGGGGCGTTAATGTCAAAGGGCAGCGGATCTTCAATCTCATCAAACTGTGTGTGTCCATCCGCATAGTCATAGACAATGTCCACCTTGCGGCTGACTGCGCGAGCCAGCTTATGCAGGGGCATGATGTCCATATCAGCAGGAACACGATTGAAAACGACCATCTCGCAGCCGCCCAGCTTGTCCACAACCAGATTGCGCATGTTGTTGTTATACGCAAGAATGGTGTTGGCGTCCGCAAACATGATTTCCTGATAAATCACCCAGTTCTCAGGCATCTTCACAAGGAAATCCGGAACAAGCTTCATGCCGTTCAGCTCCACGACAACGCGCTGCGCCTTGTACTTCTTCTGCATGGCAGCCAGCTGCTCCGTTGTGACAGCATCCTGGTCATCAATGATTTCCACATAGACATTTTTGTGGGGATAAGGGGCGGGATCATACTCCTCCTCCCCTTCCTCACACTGCAGAAGCAAGGTGCGTTCTCCCGCATTGAAACGAGGATCACACAAGGTGTCTTGAATGAAGGTGGTTTTGCCGGAATCCAAGAATCCGGTAAAAAGATAGACAGGAATCTCCATAAGAACTCCTTACAGACCGAAAGCTGCTTTGATCTCCGCTTCCTTCAATTCTGCGCCAATGACACAGAGCCGTCCAGTGACAGCGGCAGGACCGGTGCGGACATTCATCTCTCCAGGGACATAGTCAAAGTGCAGCCAGCTGCCGTCCTCGGCAGCAACAATGCCCTTCGCGCGCAGGACAATTCCGAACTTGGCCTCATCTTCGAAGGCTCCGAGAACCTGCTCCAGGCCTTCCTGGGTAAACTTCTTGGGAGTCTCCACACCCCAGCTCTGGAACACCTCGTCGGCGTCGTGACCATGATGATGGTGATGGTGGTGATGATGCTCATGCGCTTCATCTTCATCATGATCGTGATGCTCATGCTCCTCGTCTTCGTCATGATCATGATGATGGTGTTCGCGCTCGTCCTCGTCCTCATCGTCATGATGGTGATGATGCTCATGTTCTTCATCCGCATCATGATCGTGATGATGGTGCTCGTGCTCCTCATCCTCGTCATGGTGATGGTGATGTGCCTCTTCCTCTTCTTCCTGCGCATGCTCTTCCGCTTCCCGGGCTGCTTCTTCCGCAAGGCGGAGAAGTTCCTCAGTCAGCGTGGAATGCTGCTCCATGACCTCCAGAAGCTGTGCGCCGGTCAGCTGATCCCAGGGAGTGGTGACCACAGTCACGCTGGGATTGATGCCGCGGATCAGCTCCAGCGCTTCGTCCAGCTTCTTTTCGCTGATGTTGCCGGTCCGGCTGAGGATCACGGCGCCGGCAGTCAGAATCTGGTTGTTATAGAACTCACCAAAGTTCTTGAGATAGATGCGGCACTTGGTCGCGTCTACAACTGCAGTAAACGCATTCACCTGGAACTCATCGCCTGCCTTCTGCACAGCGGCAATGACGTCGGAGAGCTTGCCTACGCCGGAGGGTTCAATGATGATGCGATCAGGCTGGAACTGCTCCTCCACCTTGTGAAGGGCCTCGCTGAAATCACCCACCAGGGTGCAGCAGATGCAGCCGGAGCTCATCTCGGTGATTTCGACGCCTGCATCCTGGAGGAAACCGCCGTCGATGGCAATGTCGCCGAACTCATTCTCAATGAGAACCAGCTTTTCGCCCTGATATGCTTCCGCGATCATCTTGCGGATCAGGGTGGTTTTGCCAGCGCCCAGGAAACCGGAATAAATATCTACTTTGATCATGAAAAACACCTTCTGTTCAATTTCTAGCAAGTTATTATACCACAGATGCCAAGAATATGCAAGCTCTTGATTTATTCCTGCGAGGTCCGGAGAACCTTCATATACACGTCTGTCTCGCTGCGGTCATATTCCAGAAAACCGCATGCCTCATAGACATGAATGGCGCGCTTGTTGCCTGGAAACACACGCAGCGTGACTTGATCCAGGTCGAGCTCATCAAAGGCATGAAGAAGAATGCGCCCGATGGATTCTTTCCCGAACCCCTGATCCTGCTTTTTTGCTGTGATTGCAATTCCAAGCTCGGCAGAACCCTCTTTCGGATCCATCAGTTCAATGTTGCCGATGAACATTCCGCTGCTGCGCTCAATCATGGAATAAACCAGCGCTCTTTCTTCCAGTTTTTCCCGAACCCAGCGCTGTTCAGCTTCTGTTGTGTAGGTCTTGATCCGGTCACTGATCAGTTTCGCGACGTGTTCATAGTCGTTTACCATTTCAAGATAATCTGGAATCAGAGCTTCTGTGACCGCAACAAAGTCAATGCGATCAGATTGGAATAGAATTGCCATTTCTATCGGCTCCTTTCAAGCGTTTTCGTGATCGATGGAATAGACCCGACCAGACTCATCCGGCATTCCAAGTGCAAATAAAGCGTCGTATACACAGAAATTACAGGAGGTATTTTGTGCAGCGTAAAATACTCGGCAGAGTGGTTATCAATTATTCCGAATGAACATAGAATACAAAAACTAAGACAATAGTTCTTGGTATTCTTTCTGAAGATCCATCTCTTGCAATCTCGAAATTGAAACGCCGAGGACAAACTCATTCAGGTATATTATGGGATCAAGTTCATCCTCCATCATTTGTTATCCATGGTCTCTGCATGATGCACAAAGGAGAGGGCTTCTTGATAAAGAGCCATTGCCTGAGCTGTTGAACTAATTTGTGCTAGCGCAATACGATTATAAACAAATTGCGTTTGGAACGACACAGAACGCTCCAATTCGTTTCTGTAGTCCGTGTTATGTGTCTTACTTATTTTGGAATTTAAATCTATTTGTTTTGCTTGAAGATAATGAAACATTGCTTTTTCTGCATGTGATAAAGAATCATAGTTGCTTTTCAGTAGATCCAACGCTGGATTTACAGACTCTTTTTCCCAATAAATTGACATTTCAGCAGCACAGAGCCAAAGTAAAGGGATTGGATGTTCTTCAGCTTGTTCCAATATTAGTCGAATCGAATTGCGATAGTCTTCGATTGGAGTTTGAATCTCTGACAGCACATAGGCAGTAAAAGATTGATTTGTGTGTTCCCTTTCGAAAGCTTCCCGATACTTCTGATTATTCAGCTCGACATTCTCGCTTTGAAGTTGAGAGAAAAAATTTAGATTTGCCCATAATGATGAAAGCTTTTCAGAAGAGGCGAACCGAAGTCCTATTTGGAAAAGTGCATCATATATGATTTCTGTCGGATGTTGCTCTATGATACATTTCATAGCAACGTATGGAAGCGTCAAAAGAATATTTCGTTTAATAGTTTTGATTGTCTCGGATTCCTGTATCAAAAACGACCATGAGAGGTCTTCTGTCCTCCCGCAGGGAGAAGCACAGGCGCTGCAGCCGGGAGAAAGACGATCCTTTTCTGCCCGAACCTGCGTCAGTGCGTTCTGTAAAAGAGAATCTGATGCAATTGGGTAGTCCGCAAGCAGACAAAGGCTTTGGCAAACGATTTGGTCTGTCTGCTTATTCCTGCGCCACTCGTTGCCATCTTGAGCGCGGGCAAGGCCGACTAGAGCACAGAAAAGCTCTTTTTGAAGCGATGTCCAGTTCGTCATCCGATATATCTCTCCTAAAGCTCAAATATAGTAAAATCCCACCGTTTCCGGTGGGATTTTTGGCGGAGAAGGCGGGATTTGAACCCGCGCGTGCGGTTTAGACACCTACTCCCTTAGCAGGGGAGCCCCTTCGGCCACTTGGGTACTTCTCCAGGCCGGTTTGTTTCGAAAGATGTGGCGGAGAGAGTGGGATTCGAACCCACGGTGCCGTTACCGACATCACTGGTTTTCAAGACCAGCTCCTTAAACCGCTCGGACATCTCTCCAATGCTCTCTTCGAAATGCGGTGTTATATTATCACAAGCTTGGGCCGATGTCAACAAAAATTACCTTGTCTGAATATCGCTATGCTGGAAAAACTTTTGTTGAGGTGATGATTGTGAAAACGAAAAAGACGAAAGGGACGGAGCATGCCACCCCATGCGCGGATCCTTCGCAGCAGCTCTGCCCGATCTATGATCCGACAGGGATCCGGCTCTTCCCTGTTGCAAGTCCGGAAGAGATGGGAATGCGGGTGCGGGACAACTGTGCAGAGGAGCACATTCAGTAGCTTCTTCAACTGCGGAAAACGGGGCGGCAATTGCCGCCCCGTCGGTTTTTTTCAGATTACTCCAGGTTGCCAGCCTTCTTGGCTTCCTCGATGATCTTGGCCTGGTTCGCCTGAGGAACTTCCTCATAGCGCAGGAACTCCATGCTGTAGGAGCCGCGGCCCTGGGTCATGGAACGCAGATCGATAGCATAGCTGCTCATCTCACCCTGAGGAACTTCCGCCTCGATGACGGTGTCGCCGTCACTGTTGGGGGTCATGCCGAGAACACGGCCGCGGCGCTTACTCAGATCGCCCATGATGTCACCGGTGGAGTCGGAAGGAACTGTAACCTTCAGGAGGTAAACAGGCTCCAGAATGGTGGGCTTGGCCAGGGGCAGACCTTCCTTGTAAGCGATACCGGCAGCGGTCTGGAATGCCATATCAGAGGAGTCAACGGGATGGGAGGATCCAAAGTACAGGGTTGCCTTCAAGAACACCACGGGATAGCCGGCGAGGACGCCCTTGCCAACCACGTTGCGCAGGCCCTTTTCCACGGAAGGAATGAAGTTCTTGGGCACGCAGCCGCCGACGGTCTCATCGACGAAGATCATTTCCTCGGACTCGCTCTGGGGCTCGAAGCGGATATACACATCACCGAACTGGCCATGGCCGCCGGACTGTTTCTTGTGACGTCCGTGCTGCTCAACCTTGCCCTTGATGGACTCGCGGTAGGCGATCTTTGCAGGCTTGAGCTCAATCTCAACGCCGTACTTATTCTTCAGCTTGGAGCCGATCAGATCCAGATGGATATCGCCGACGCCGGAGATGACCATTTCCTTGGTCTCCGGATTGTTCTCGTACTTGAAGGAGCAATCCTCCTCACGGATCTTGTTGATACCGGCAGCGATCTTGTCCTCAGTGCCCTTGACCTTGGCATACACGGCCATGGTGTAGCAGGGCTCATCATAGACGATGGGATCCACGGTGACAGGATTTGCCTGCTGGCAGAGGGTATCACTGGTCTTGACAGAGGTCAGCTTGGTCAGAACGCCGATATCGCCGCAAGCAAGCTTGTCGACTTCGGTGGTCTTCTTGCCCTTGGCAACATACAGGTGAGCAAGCTTCTCGGTGGCGCCTGCGCGGACGTTATAGAGGCTCAGATCGGGCGTGACCTCACCGGAGACGACCTTGAAATAGGAGTTCTTGCCGTACTGATCGGAGATGGTCTTGAACACAAAGAGCACGGGAGCACCCTTGGGATCACAGGGAATGGTAATCGCGTTGCCGGATGCATCGGTAGCGGGAGCGCCGGCACCCTCAGCAGGATTGGGAGCCAGAGCAATCAGGTTGTCCAGCAGAAGCAGGCTGCCGATACCGGTCATAGCGCAGCCGCAGAAGACCGGGAACAGAACGCGCTGACGAACGGCCTCACGGATACCGGCAGAGAGCTCTTCCTTGGTGAATTCCTCACCACCGAAATACTTCTCCATGAGTTCCTCGGAGGTCTCAGCAACGGCTTCCTTGATGGTCTCCATGTATTCCTCGATGCGATCAGCAGCATCCGCAGGAACGTCGATCTTCTTGCCAGCGGCATCGAATGCTTCACCGGTCAGGATGTTCACAAGTCCGGTGGTCTTGTCGCCGTTCAGGATGGGGAACACAAACGGAACAACCGCCTGATTGAACTTTTCCTTCAGGGAGTCAACGACACCAAAATAGTTTGCGTGCTCCTCATCCAGCTTGGAGATATAGAAGAAAGCGGGCAGATTGGCCTTGGCCAGGTATTTCCAGCCCTTCTCAGTGCCGACGCCGATGCCGCCCTTTGCGGACAGGACGATCAGACCGGAATCGGAAACCCGGAGGCTCTGCACGATCTCACCAGCGAAATCGAAGTAGCCAGGGTTATCCAGAATGTTCAGTTTGGTATTCTTATATTCAACAGGGATCACAGAGGTTGAGATGGAAGTCTTCCGCTTGATCTCCTCCGAATCGTAGTCACTGACTGTATTGCCGTCCGCAGCCTTGCCAAGACGATCCGTTCCCTTGGTGAGGAACAGCAGGCTCTCGCAAAGTGCGCTCTTACCGTCGCCGCCGTGACCCAGCAGGCTGATGTTTCTAAGGTCCTTCGTGTTGTACATAAAAGTGCTTCCCCTTTCTAACCATGCTTCCGGCAAAGCCGCCGGGAGCAGCCTCGATCAAACGCGATGGGCGCGGACCGACGCATGAAACCATTATAGATAGTTTTCGCTAAAGTTTCAATCAAAAATCTTCCTGAAATTATGCAAGCGTCCAAATTAGTGCAATCTCTCCAAAAACCGCTGCGTAGTTTTGTATAAAATGTAAAAGCAACCGATGGCAGCGCCGTCGGTTGCTTTAGATGAATCGAACCCAAAGGTCCAGAAGAATCGTTGGAATCAGCCACAGCAGCATGTAAAGAAGCAGATTTGCCGCGGATGCGATGGCAACAGCTCCGGTTCTGGTCAGCAGCAGCATGATCAGAAGTCCCATCAGACCGGAAAGGAAACAGAACACAATGCTCCAGCGGGTGATGCTGTTTAATGTCCTTGCTCCGAGCACGGAACCAGCGTAGGCGGACATGCTCTGCTTTGTCATAACAGCTGCCGGTGTCGCGTCCCGCGGCAGTTCCAGTTCTGAGAGCCTGACCCGGTCCGCAACCGCGGGAAACTCCAGACTGTCCGAAGAGATCTTGAACTTCTGCGCCAAAAACTGAGGTGAAATCAAGAAGTCTCTTGTGGCAAGGAGCGGCGTCAGACCACTGCTGTGTTGTACGGAAACAAGCGCGCTTCGTACCGTGCCTGCTGCTTTGTAGGTCAGCGCAAAGACACCGGCAAGTTCGCCATTGATGGAGAGAAACAGCGCCTGTTTCAGGTTCAGCTCGTTTGGGATGGCAATTCCCATGAGACGCATAAAACGAAGAGACCCGGTCAGAACCACATCGCCGCCGATTTCAGCGCCATAGCCTCCGCCTTCGTAGCGCCGGAAGCTGCCCATGGGATACTCCCGAACTCCATATTCCTGCATCAGATCCGTAAAGATCGGTTCCAGTTCGCTCCCAGCCGCAATCATCATAGTACCGGCACAGGCAACAACCTGATTGACGCGATAGGAGCCGAATACCTTCAGGCCGTTGAACGCAACGCTGGATTTCGGGAACAGATCCTTTGAGCTGAGCATCAGGTATTTGGAGCCGCACAGCAGTCGAAGTCCCCTCCAGCCGAGCAGCGCAGCGCCGGATTTCTGCAATCGGAGCGCCAGCTGCTGCATGGGCGCAGAAAAGCAGAAGAATCCCATCGCCGGAAGAGAGCCGGTCAGCATGACCGCAAACACCCAGAGGAAGTTCTGCTTCGCAACGATAGAAGTCGTTACGGAAAGAATCGATGCGGCGATGCTCACCATGGGGCAATATACCCGAAGAGCGCGCTCACATCCGTCCGGCTCGTTCAGGCACTGCGCACCGATCGCTATGTCAGAGGATTCATGGGTCAGACAATCCGTGTTGTGCCACTGTTTCGGAAGATGATAGACATACTCTCGCGGTTCTTCAGAAAGAAGGACTTTGATTGCGCGGTAGTTACCCTTCAAACGCTTGGACCTGCCATAGTTTGCAAGAAACAGTGACAGACACACAGGGGCATAGAGCGGAATCCGTCCGCTGGAAAACGCAGCAAAACCATCCAAAAGCACAACAATACTGCATAAAAGCAAGCTGCTCTCCAGATTGAAGCGCAGAAGCAAAATCTGCTGCAGGCCGCGCAGCAGCACGTCCAGGCTGAGAAGCAGACATAGGACGTAAATAGCAAGAAGCGCGATGGAAAGGGTGCTGACAGAAGGCAGTGAAACAGGGATTGGCCACTCCATCCCCTGCCAGAGAGTCAGAATTCCGGCAAGAACAGTCAGAAAACCAGTCAGATAAGCCCGCAGAGGCAGCAGCCGCAATTCTTTTTTGATTTCAGACTGCATCTGCTGCGGTGTTTTTTCAGGAAGTGTGCGGCGACGTTTCTTCTGCTTTTTTTCTACAAGGCGAAGCTTCGGCTTTTCATCGGGAATCTCTTCCGGCTCATGCTCTGGTTCGGGAGGATCCTCTGCTTCGGAGACATTTTCTGTTTCGGGGCCTTCTTCCTCATCCGGCCTGAGCCATTCGAAGGCGATGTGGGCCTGCTCGGCAATTGGAGTTTCCTCCGTTTCCTGGGCAGTTGGCTCCGCAACGGGCGGCTGTTCCGTCCATCCGCCATATTCGCGCACGATATCGTCCAGCGAGAAATCCTTTTCCCGCGGCATGGACGCATCGTTCCGTTTATCAGGCTCGTGCGCGTTTCCCACTTGAACGTCCTTTCTCAGCCTCTCTGACGCAAAGCCTCATAAAGAAGCACCGCAGCAGCGGCCGAAGCATTTAATGAATCAATATGTCCCTTCATCGGGATTGAGACCAGAAAATCACATTGCTCCGCAACCAGGCGGCTCATTCCGTCGCCCTCGGAGCCGATCACGATCGCGGCAGGACCAGTCAGGTCCGTTTCATACAGGGGCTTTGCTCCGTTTGCCGCAGTTCCGTAGATCCAGATGCCCGCTTGTTTCAGCTGCGCAATGGTCTGGGTCATGTTGGAAACCTTGGCAACCGGAAGATACTCAATCGCGCCGGCACTTGCCTTCGCAACCGTCGCAGTCAAGCCAGCGGAGCGTCGTTTCGGAATCACCAGTCCATGGGCACCCACACATTCGGCAGTTCGAAGAATGGCACCAAGATTATGCGGATCGCTCAGCTCATCACAAAGAACAATCAGAGGGGGTTCTCCCCTGTCCTTGGCAATCTGAAGAATCTGTTCCACTGTAACATAGCTGTGGGCGGCGACCATTGCAATGACGCCCTGATGCGCATGGGTAATACTCATCTGATCCAGCTTACGGCGGTCCACCTGTGTCACAACAATGCCTGCCTGCTTTGCAAGCGAGGCGATTCGGGTCAGGCCATGATCGGTCTCGCCGGAGGCAAGATATAGCTTGTCTATGGTTCTGCCAGCCCGAAGGGCTTCCATGACCGCGTTGCGGCCTTCCAGAATGCCCTCAGAGAATTCTTCTGAGTCCTGTCTGGGTTTCGGTTTGCGTTTTTCGTTCATCTTCATCACTTTCTTTTTCAGCCAATGATATTTCATGTTATTATAGCATAGACCGAGGCAAAGAAACAACATCATTCTTCATTTTACAGAAAATTTACAGTCACGATCAAGTCTTGTTCTTGTAACGGTTGTGGCTTTATGATACAATACAAAAACAGTATCTCCCTGAAAGGAGGCCTTTTTTTGAATCAAAACAACAATAATAACAACAATCAGGATCAGGGCGGAATCTGGAAAAGAATTATTCCCATTGTCGTGGTCTCTCTGGTCCTGACGCTGCTGGTGAACTATCTTTATCAATCTGTCTCCAACAGTTACCTGGAGGAGATCACCTTCGATCAGTTTGTCACGCTTTTGGATGAAGGCCAGATTGAGTCTGTGGAGGTTCAGTCCGATCGTCTGCTGATCGTCACCAAGGAAAGCGCAGAGCTTCCCACTTCGAAACGAACGATCTATTATACTGGTCTGCTTCCGCAGAACAGTATGACGGAGATCTATGCAAGGCTCCAGGAGCAAGGCGTGGATTATCAGAACAAGGTGACGGAACAGATGTCTCCCCTGATGACCTTCCTGCTCACCTGGATTCTCCCCTACGGACTCTTTGCAGCTGCGATTGTTCTTCTCTCCCGCTTCATTACAAAGCGAATGGGGTCCGGCGGCGGAATGATGGGCGGCTTCGGCCAAAGCAAAGCCAAGGTCTACATGGAAAAGGAGACTGGCGTCACATTTGAAGATGTTGCCGGTCAGGATGAAGCCAAGGAACAGCTGATGGAGATCATTGATTTTCTGCAGTATCCGCAGAAATACACTGCCATCGGCGCAAAGCTCCCCAAAGGTGCGCTGCTGGTCGGCTCTCCCGGTACTGGTAAGACCCTGCTTGCAAAGGCTGTTGCCGGCGAAGCCAAGGTTCCCTTCTTTTCCATTGCAGGCTCTGATTTTGTCGAGATGTTTGTCGGCGTCGGCGCAAGCCGTGTCCGGGATCTGTTCCAGACTGCTGCAAAGATGGCTCCTGCCATCATCTTTATAGATGAGATCGACGCCATCGGCAAAAGCCGGGATAACCGTCTGGGCGGCAACGACGAGCGGGAACAGACGCTGAACCAGCTGCTTGCTGAGATCGATGGTTTTGACTCCAGCAAGGGCGTGGTCATTCTGGCTGCGACAAACCGTCCTGAGATCCTGGACAAGGCGCTTTTGCGTGCAGGACGCTTTGACCGGCGGATTGTTGTGGACCACCCCAACCTGGCTGGCCGTTATCAGACCCTTCGGGTCCACACCCGCAACATCAAACTGGCAGAGGATGTGGATCTGCAGAAGATTGCGCAGGCGACCGCCGGCGCAGTCGGCGCGGATCTTGCGAATCTGGTCAATGAGGCTGCGCTGCGTGCGGTTCGCATGGGCCGTCAGGCCGTCAACCAGGAAGACCTGCTTGTTTCCTTCGAAGTTGTGATCGCAGGTACCGAGAAGAAGGGCACGGTGCTGACTGATATGGAAAAGCGGATCGTGTCCTATCACGAGGTCGGCCATGCATTGGTTGCAGCACTGGAGAAGCACAGTCAGCCCGTCAGCAAGATCACCATTGTGCCGCACACCTCCGGCGCGCTGGGGTATACTATGCAGATGCCGGAAGAGGAGAAGTTCCTCTCCTCCCGGGAAGAGCTGCTGGTGGAGCTCCGGACCCTGCTTGGCGGCCGTGCAGCCGAGACGGTGGTCTTTGGTGTAGAGACAACCGGCGCTTCCAACGACATCGAGCGGGCAACAGATCTTGCCCGGAAGATGGTCACCCAATACGGAATGTCCAAGCGATTCGGCCTTATGGCGCTTTCCAACGTGGCAAACCAGTATCTGGATGGCTCCTCCGTAATGAACTGTGCGCCAACCACCGCTGCCGAAGCGGACGCGGAGGTCAAGGAGCTTCTGGCTTCCTGTTTTGAGGATGCCAAAAAGATCCTGATTGAGCATCGTGATCTTCTGGATGAGGTCGCGCTCTATCTTCTCCAGAAAGAAACCATCACCGGTGATGAACTGATGGCATATGTCAATGCAGACACCAAGAAGCTGACGGACGGCTCTGAACAGGAGCATGAATCCGAGATCGATTCTATAGATCAAAACACAGATACAACAGATACAATTGAAGGATGAGCTCATGAACTACGAATCAGTCGGCGCTTTTTTCAAAACTCTTTCTCTTTCAAAGATCCTGCCAGCAGCACTGATTTTGCTGGTTGGTCTGATTGCAGCAAAGCTTCTCAGTAAGCTGTTTTCCAAGATGCTCCAGCATTCCCGCCTGGAAAAGAGCATGCATGCGTTCCTGAACACGCTGTTCAAGGTGCTGATCTATTCCCTGGTAATCCTTCTGGCTTCAAGTGCGCTTGGCATCAACACCTCCTCCCTGATTGCGCTTTTTTCCGTTCTGACACTGGCAATCTCCCTCGCGGTTCAGGGAACGCTGAGCAATGTTGCAGGCGGTGTCCAGGTGCTGACTGCACGCCCCTTCAAGGTGGATGATTTTGTGGAGATTGGCAGCGTAATGGGCACAATTCAGGAAATCGGCCCCATGTACACAACGCTCATCAGTATGGATGGAAAACAGGTGAACATTCCCAACAGCGCAGTGGCCAACTCTACGGTCATCAATTACTCCACCCTGGGAAAACGCCGAGTGGATCTGCAATTTTCTGCCTCCTATGACTCGGACCCAGATGCGGTCCTCTCTGCCCTGAAAAAAGCAGGACAGGTGGATGGGATCCTGGATTCGGAGGGCGTATTTGCCAGTATTCTCTCTTATGAGGACAGCGCAATCAAATATGTTCTTCGTGTTTGGGTAAAGCCGGCGGATTACTGGGATGTGTATTTCGGTATCATTGATCGGGTGCACCGCTGCTTCCAGGAAACCGGCGTTGTCATGACTTATCCACATCTGAATGTCCATCTGGATCGATAACGCACAGCAAAATGCCGCTCTCAATTCTGAGAGCGGCATTTTCTTATGGAGCAAAGATCACCTTTGCAGTCTGTTCACCATTATCCTTGCTGTTCAGCGTGTGACTGAGAATTTCAACTTCACAGCCCTCCGGCGGATCTTTTGAAAATGCGTCCGCTTCTTCAAGGGTCGTGACAAGCCAAAGGCCTTCTTCTGATTCATGAAGCTCCGCGTTAGGGAACATTTCCTCCGGCGAACCAACATGAATTGTTACACGAAGAATCAAAGCGAAATCTTCTGCTTCTTCGGCTTCCGGCAGATTGAAAATGCTATCTTCCAGATCCTCAGACGCAGATTCCCTTGTTTTGTTGTCGTTAATCGATTCATACACAGCTTCTGGTTCTGCTTCAGGCGCTTCCTTCGGATACTCCTGATTGACGCTCTCCGATACAGTTACCTGATCCGCTTCCATATTGCCAAGCGCAGGCGTATCCGCCGTCAGAAGCGATTCCTCGGCAATCTCGTCAGACGCTGCTTCCGATGGTTTTGCGGAAAGATAAGCATACTGTAGTCCTGCATCCGCGCCTCCTGCCTGAGCTGGGGTCCCGGGTCTTGCCTGATCTGCAGATGCATTGGAATCTGCAAATTCATTGGAATTATAATGCAGATTCTTCAATACACCGGATCCGACCAGCAGAAGCAAGAGCGCCGCCGCGGCAGAAAGAACAGAGATCCTACCAAAAGGAAGCCGTTTCTTCGGAGCAGTGTCCCGGGAGATCCGGTACATCACGCCTTTGGCAAAGTTCTCCGGAGGATCCTTTTCCAGAGATAATAGTCCGTCTTGCAAGTCTTGATACGCATCGATGATTTTTCTGCATTCTTCGCACTGATCCAGGTGCTCGCTGAGCATGGCCTGTTCACGCGCATCCAGTGCTTCATCCAACTGCTTGTTCATCAGCTGGATTGCTTCTTCACAAGAACACATGCTCACTCGTCCCCTTTCGCTTCATTGGACGTTTGGGCGGCGTTTTTGTTCCCGGATTGTAATAGTTTTTTACGGATTTTTTCTCTTGCGCGGAAGATGCGGGACTTGACGGTTCCCTCTTTCACGCCCTGAACCTGCGCGATCTGCTCATAGCTGAGTCCGGCGAAGACACTCAGGCTCAGCGCTTCCCGATACTCAACCTCCAGCTCGTTCATGGCCTGTTCCACTTCTGAGCGATCCTCCTTGCGGATGAGTCTTTCCTCTGGCAGTGGAGCAGAATCCGGAATCACCAGTTCTGTCTCCTCCTCATCCGCATCCAGAAAGACCGTTGAAACCGTACTGCGGCGTTTTTTGGCACGCAGATAACTCAGGCAGACGTTGCTGGTCAGTCGATAAAGCCAGGTGGAAAATGAAGACTGAAACTGAAAATCCTTCAATCCGCGCCAGGCATTCAAAAAAGCCTCCTGCGCAAGATCAAACGCATCGTCCTCATTGCCGGCCATCCGCAATGCCAGGTTGTATACAGGTTTCTGGTATTGTAAGACGAGCTGTTCAAAAGCAGATTCTTCTCCAGAGGCGGCTCGTTTCACAAGCTCCAGGTCCTCGGACATGCGTTCTCACCTCAAATCTCTCTGCACCCCTCGAATCACTGCATCCACATCCTGTGCGCTCATGATTTGAGAGATCTTTTCCTTATAGTATCCGCTGTAGGAAACACCGCGCAGGTACCAGGAGAGATACTTCCGTGCCTCCAGACAGGCGATGTGCTCCCCTTTATCTTCAACAGAAAGGAGGAATTGCTTCCTCGCGGTTTCCATACGCACTCGTAGCGCCGGCCTCTCCGGAATCTCCTTCCCTTCCAGCGCAGCACGGATCTGGGAGAGAATCCACGGATCACCGAAAACCGCTCTTCCAACCATCAGAATCTCACATCCGGTCCTGGCCCGGCAGCGAAGCGCCTCAGTCGGCCCAAAAACATCTCCGTTGGCAATCACGGGAATGGAAACAGCCCGCCGCGCCTTCGCGATTGCATCCCAATCGGCTATGCCGGAGTACTGCATGGTTTTGGTTCTGCCATGAATTGCAATGGCGTCCGCACCGGCAGCCTCCAGGGCGGCAGCAAAATCAACAATATTGATGCTGCCCTTGTCCCAGCCAATCCGTGTTTTGACGGTGACCGGAATCGAAACAGCATGCTTCACCGATTCTACGATTCTGGCAGCAAGATCTGGATCGCGCATCAGAGCGCTTCCATCTCCGTTTCCTGCGATTTTAGGCACAGGACAGCCCATATTGATATCCAGAAGCTCGCAGCCGGAACGTTCTGCCGCAATTCCGGCAGCATCCGCCATTACAGAGGGGTCATTTCCAAAGATCTGAACCGCCATTGGCCCGGTTGGAGTTTTTTTCAGAATGCCCTGAGACTTCTTATCCTGATAAACCAGCGCACGGGAGGATACCATTTCTGTGACAGTCAATCCGGCGCCGAGTTCAGCGCAGATGGTGCGAAATGCAAGATCTGTCACTCCCGCCATGGGAGCAAGCACAGGCCCTTCGACGATTACTGTTCCGATCTGCATATTCTCCCTCCAATCGTGCTAATTCTAGCATACTTTCCCCGCTTTGGCAACGAAAAAGCGCGGCAAATACTTGCGCTGATTCCCGGGACAGTGATATAATAGCTCAAAGGAGGCGATCTCATGAGACCAATGGAACGACAGTATCATATTGACCTGGCAAAGGGAGAAGTCGGAAGGTACTGCCTCTTGCCTGGTGATCCAGGACGCTGCGAGGCGATTGCCCGATTCTTCGATCATCCGAAGCACCTGACCCAGAATCGCGAATTCAACACCTGGACCGGTGAACTGGACGGGGTTCCTGTTTGCGTAACCTCTACCGGAATCGGCGGGCCTTCCGCCAGTATTGCCATGGAGGAGCTTTTCGCAGTCGGTGTGGATACTTTCCTGCGCATCGGAACCTGCGGCGGTATTGCCATGAAGGTCCTTCCGGGAGATCTGGTCATTGCCTCCGGCGCTGTTCGTCATGAGGGAACCAGCCGGGAATATGCGCCGATTGAATTTCCTGCGGTTGCGGATTTCTCCGTCACGCTGGCTCTGCAGCAAAGCGCAAAGAAGTTGGGCTACCGGCATCATGTCGGTGTTGCCCAGTGCAAAGATTCTTTTTACGGACAGCACAGCCCGGAGCGAATGAGCGTTTCCTATGAGCTGCTGGCAAAGTGGGAAGCCTGGAAACGGCTCGGCGTTCTCTGCTCTGAGATGGAATCTGCTGCGCTCTTTACCTGCGCCGCAAGTCTTGGCGTCCGCTGCGGAAGTGTGTTCCTTACCGTTTGGAACCAGGAACGGGATAAGGCAGGCTTCACAGGAGAGCCCGAGTATCATGATACGACCCCTGCCATTGAAACTGCAATCGGCGCACTGCGTCTGCTGATTGCGCAGGATCAGGAGGAAGATTCATGACAGATCAGAAGCTGATCCAGGCTGCGCTGGAAATGACAAAACGCTCCTATGCGCCTTATTCAGGGTACCATGTCGGCTGTGCGATCCTGGGCACCGACGGAAATGTTTATACCGGGTGCAACGTGGAGAGCGCCTCCTTCGGGGCGACTTTATGCGCGGAGCGAAGCGCCATTGCAAACGCGGTGTCATCCGGATGCCGCAGCTTTCTCAAAGCGGCTGTGATCTCGGACCATTCTGCGATCTGTACCCCGTGCGGGATCTGCCGTCAGCTGTTTTATGAGTTCTCTCCCGAGATGGAGATCCTTTGCTGCAGTCCGGACGGGAGGATAGCGTCCTATTCCATCGCAGAGCTGCTCCCCCACGGTTTCGGCGGGACCTCCATGGAGGTTTGAACTTGCAAGCAGAGACCCTGCATGCTACAATATACTAAATCAGTTTTGGATGTGAGAAACATGGATTATACGAATTTTCGATCCAGCGTGGGCGGCTTCCGCCGCAGCGATGTCTTTGAATACATTGAAAAAACCGCGCATGAGCATCGTGTTGCGCTGAAAGCCCTTGAAAAGGAGCGTGACGAGCTCCAAAGCCGTATTTCTGAGCTGGAAGCCAAGCAGAAAGAATTGCTTGGCACAATCGAAAACCTGGAAGCTGAGAATCAGGCGTTAACGATTTCTGCAAACGAACAAAAGGAGCAGAATCCGGTTACCTCAGAGGATCTGGACACCCTGGAGCTTGCCGCATATCGGAGAGCGGAGGCGACTGAGCGCAATGCGAAAACCCGCGCAGAAAAGCTTCGGTCCTCTGTTCAGGATCTCTTTGAAACGACAAAGGATCAGGCCAATCAATTAGATGCCGAGATATCGGACGCATCCGGGGCGATTCATGTTCAGATGGAGCTCCTTCGCTCCCTTTCCGGCCGTTCTGAGGAACTGCTTGCTTCTGTGCAGAAGCAGCTGAACGAGCTTCGTTCCGCGTTCCTGGAGGAAGAAGATGAATGAACTCCACCTGCAAACAGAGGATCTTCGCAGCACTGATCCGCAACTCCATGCCGGAGATCGGGTTCTTCTGAGTGGAACCGTTTATACGGCTCGGGATGCAGCCCATAAACGGCTGTTTGCCCTTCTGGACGCCGGGGAGCCTCTCCCATTTCCCCTTCAGGACGCTGTGATTTATTATGCGGGACCCACCCCGACCCGCCCTGGTGAAAGCATTGGAAGCTGCGGTCCCACCACCTCTGGACGCATGGACCCATATGCACCCCGGCTGCTGGATCTCGGTCTTGCGGCAATGATTGGAAAAGGCGCGCGTTCCCAGGCAGTCTGTGATGCGATTTGCCGCAATCAGGGCGTGTATTTCTGCGCAGTCGGCGGCGCAGGCGCACTGATTTCCAGCTGCATCCAATTCGCGGATGAGATTGCTTTTCCGGAGCTTGGCTGCGAGAGCATCAAACGGATGTTGGTACAGGATCTTCCTCTGACAGTCGCGGTCGATTGTTCCGGAGGAAACATCTTTCAAACCGGACGGGAATCCTTCTTACAGAACCAGAAATGAATCTGACAGATCATCTGTACAAAAGTGCAGACGATCTGTCTTTTTTCATTGCACAATCTTGGCGACAATTTTTTTGGATTCGCCCTTTTCATAGGAAGCGATTTCTGTTATACTATATTCGTCAGAATTTGGCAAATAGCTAAAACCGGATGCATGACATCCTGCGGAACAGGCGGTACCAACCATGACAATTTTTAATGTAATTTCTTTGCTGGGTGGCCTCGCGCTATTTCTCTATGGTATGCGGATCATGGGCGATGGACTCAAGCGCGGATCCTCTGCCGCCTTGAAAGCAGCCATGGAAAAGGTCACCAACAATCCAATCGTTGGCTTCTTGCTTGGCCTTGCGGTTACCTGCGTAATCCAAAGCTCCACAGCGACTATTGTCCTGACCTCCGGTCTGGTTGGCGCTGGAATTTTGACGCTGCACCAGTCCCTCGGCATTATTCTAGGCGCGAACGTCGGTACCACCGTCACCGGTCAGATCATCCGCCTGCTGGACCTGAACACGGAAGCGGGCTCCTGGATGCAACTGTTCCAGCCAACCACCCTTGCTCCCCTTGCTGCAATTGTTGGAATTCTGCTTCTCATGGCATTCCATTTCCGCAACTCGGACACGATTGGCGGAATCTTTATTGGTTTTGGTATTCTGTTCACCGGACTTCTGAATATGACCGCCGCGGTCTCCCCGCTTTCCCAGTCTGAAACCTTTTCAAGACTCTTTGCCGGTCTCGCCAATCAGCCGTTCCTTGGGTTCCTCGCCGGCGCCGGCGTGGCCTGCCTGATTCAAAGCTCTTCCGCGACAGTCGGTATTTTGCAGGCACTTTCCATGACAGGCGTTCTGTCCTTCTCCTCCATCTATGCTGTCCTGCTTGGTATCTATCTGGGCGACTGCATCACAACTGCCATCGTTTGTTCCATTGGTGCAAGAGCGGATGCAAAGCGGACCGGTGCGATCCACATCATGTTTAACCTGTGCATGGGCGTTTTGATCCTTCTGGTCGTCACGATCCTGCATCGCACGGGTGCCATCTCTGATTTCTGGAGCAAGCCCATTACCTCCGGCGGCATTGCAAACACACACACCATCTTCAAGCTGGCTGGTACGCTTGTGCTTCTGCCGATCTCCGGACTGTTCGAAAAGCTCAGTCGCCGAATCATCCGGGACGATCCTGTCAACGCCCAGGATGCCCAGCGGGAAAAGGTCATCGAAACCCTGGACCGTGCCTTCTATGCATCCCCGGAGCTGGCTCTGGCCAGTGCGCACAGCGTGATTGCCACCATGGCTGACCTCTCCTGCCTTGGTGTGAGAAATGCTTTGGAGGACCTTGGAAAGGACACCCAGTCAGTCGTTTCCACAATCAAAGCCAATGAGGCCAACATCGACAGCTTTGCTGATCACGTGAGTGATTATTTGATTCATCTCTCCCCGCATGTGCAGGAGGGCAAAGGGAATGCCCGGCTGAACTATTTTATCAAGTGCGTCTCAGAATTTGAAAGAATCGGCGATCATGCCGTGAATCTGACCGAAAACTCCGCTGCTCTTGTAGAGAAGCATGCAGAGTTCTCTGCAGAAGCAAAACGAGAACTTGAAGTGCTGACCGATGCGATCAAGCAGATCCTGGATTACGCAAGGCGCGCCTTTGTGGAGCATGATCTGACAGCTGCCCATCACATCGAGCCTCTGGAAGAGACCGTTGATGATCTGGTTTCTGCACTGCGAGGAAATCATGTGGAACGACTCCAGGCTGGAAAGTGCAGCTCCGAAGCTGGTTATATCTTCATGGATGTGCTGGTCAATGTGGAGCGTATTTCCGACCATTGTTCCAACCTGGGAATGCATACCATCTTCCTGTATGACGCGAAGGCTGCGGAAATGCAGCATGAATATATCCGTCATCTGCACAAAGGGGAAGACAGCGCATACAACCGTGAGTTCGATATGGTTCATGCAGAGTATTTTGACCGCTTGAATACGGCAGAAGCTTGAATCAAGATAAGCGAAGAGCCCGCCTTCTGGCGGGCTCTTTTAATGTCTCTTTTTCTTGGGTTCCTCTGTCTGTTTTCGCTCTTGTTCCGCGGCCATACGCTCACAATAGGCTTTCACCTCTCGCTGAAGCCGCAGATTGGAGGCCTGAGAAGCAGATGAGGAGAGTTCCTTCGCAAGGTCCTCCATAATGGCGATGGCAGTATCGTAGCGGTCCATCCCGCACAGCGCCTCAGAAACTGTGATGCGCCACAAGGCGCGCATATCCTCAGAAGGCGGCTTGATCTCCATCTTCATCAACGCCTTATATAACTGTCTGGGAGACCGATTCGGGCGGTAGCGCTTTGTAAGCTCAGAAAGCTGCAGTGCATAGCGGCGAACAGCGCGCTTCCTTCTGCGTGCCTGGAAAATGGAGCCAAGAATCACAATTCCGATGGCTGCAATCACATAGATAGTGAGCGCTGTTTTGTTGTTGCCGGAAAGAGTGCTGCACAGAACAGCGCCAAGCAGGAACACAGCAGCGAATCCAAAAAACAGGAACCCCTGTTTCCACCGAAAGCCAGGAGCCTTCGCCGGATATTTCTCAATAATGCGCTGGACTTCTTCCATGCGGATCCCTCCATTTTGGTCACATGATATCATATCGGGAAGATTCTTGCAACGGCAGTTATTCGTTTGCCTCCGGTCCGGTGACCAGATTGTTTACCCATCGTCTGCTTCTGACCATAATGAAACCAATCAGGCATTTAATCAGCTCCAGTGACTGCACCAGGAAAAACATGGGAACAATGGACATTGTGGTAAATCTCGACAGACAGAAGGCAACGGGAATATTGCAGACCCAGACAAAAGCGGAGTCAAAGATGAAGGTAATGACAGTCTTTCCGCCTGAGCGAAGCGTGAAGTAACAGGTGTTTGTGAAGGCGTAAAACGGAAGCATCAGAGCGTCGATCAGCAGGAATCGTACGGCGAGCGTCTTGACCATGGGAGTTGTGTTGTATAGCTCCGGAATCAATGGGGAGACAAGCGCCATCACGCCTCCAATTACAACACATAGCACAACGGAAAAGGCAATCAGTTGATGATCCTCCTCCACGGCTCGGTCCAGCTCTCCCGCGCCAAGAAGCTGACCGATCATGATGGATACGGCAGAACCCATGGCAAATGATGCGCAGAGAAAGAGATTCATGATCGTACTGGAGATGTTCTGCGCAGAGACAACCTCCAGGCCGCGAAGAGAATAGCACTGATTCATCATGGTCATGCCGGCAGACCAAAGCGCCTCATTGACAAGGAGCGGCGTGCCAAGCAGGGCGATTTGCCGAACCAGCTTCCCGGGGACATGCAAAGAACGATACGCTCCCACAATGAAAGGGTTTTTCGAAGGATGCCGATGGGTCCAGAGTACGACAATCGCGCATTCAGCAAACCGAGCGATCACTGTTGCAATTGCTGCTCCGGTAACTCCGAAAACGGGCATGCCAAGCTTGCCAAAAATCAGGATATAGTTCAGAATCAGATTCACAAATACAGCTGCCACACCGGCTTTCATCGGCACCATCGTCTCCCCTGTTTCCCGCAGGGTGCTCGCATAGATCTGGGAGAGCGCAAAGGGTGGGATCTGGAACAGCATGACAAACAGATACTTTTTCCCTTCGTCCAGGGTTCTTGCAAGATCCAGAGCCTCTTCCCCTTCATGAAGGAATAAAGAAATCAGGCTTCCGCCAAAGAACAGAAAAACCAGCAGGAAGACTACGGACGCGGCAAGACCGATAAATAGTTTAAACCGGAAGGTATTGCGGACGCCTTCCTGATCTCCGCGGCCAAAGTACTGTGCTGTAAAGATCCCCGCGCCAGCCAGGCCGCCGAAGATGCAGAGATTGAAGACGAACAGAAGCTGGTTCACGATGGCAACGCCGGACATGGCCTCTGTTCCCACTTGTCCGACCATTAGATTATCGAGCAAACTGACAAAGTTTGTTATGACATTCTGTATCAAGACTGGCGTCATGACTTTGAACAGACGCTTATAAAACAGTCGATTTCCTACCAAAGAGCTGAGTTTCATGATATCCCTGCCATTTTTGAAAAGTCCAAGTTATTATATCGGCCAGATATAATGCTGTCAAGGAATGAATCATTGCAAACAATTCGAAAAGGACGCGGCAGTGAAAACATGCCGCGTCCTTCTGTTTCATATGAGATGTGCAATGACAATGCGCTGTTTCCTTATGTCTTTCTAACGGTGAAGACCAGGCTTGCCTCTGCGCCGCCGCTACTGGATTCCAAGGCACGAACCGTGAGACGGATCTCTCCCTCTTTGCCGGTGGTACGCACATAAGTGCCGCCCATTCCGCCGGACAGACTGAAGTACTTGGGTCCGATCAGCTCCGCCGGTCCTTCCAACTCCGCATGGATTGTCTCGTTGAAATAAGGAAGCTGATTCCCATGCTCGTCCAGTGCCTGAATCCGCACCGCCGCAACGTCATAAGTCTCCCCTTCTGTCAGCTCCGTATGAGAGGCTTTCAGAGAAAGCGACACTTTTGTCATGGTTGTGCAGGTCTTCTCTGCAACCACCTTCCCGTCTCGGATGGCCTCAAAACGGAATACCGTGGACTCGCCGCCCCAGTCTCCAATGTACTTCTGATAGAGCTGGTAAGCATCCTCAAAGCTCATATGGTAGCGAAGCATCAACTCCGCGGCTTTGGCTTTGATCGGTGCCGAGAGATGATCCATGCCAAATCTGGCGCAGTAGTTTAGAATCGCTTTTACAAGCTCTGCCTGACGCGGCGTAAAGCCCTCCTTTTCCGCGATTTCCTCTTCGACCCAGCTGTCCAGCACAATCGGGCCATGGCGAAGGTTCTGATAGGGAGACTCTTCTGCGTGATACACCTTGATAAACTTCCCGTTCTTATACATTCGAACCGATTCCGCGTTGGTAAACATCCAGACGTTTCCGCGGCTGCTGGCGGGGTGCTCGCCAATGTCCATACTGGAGCTGATAGCTAGAACCGGGGTCCTCTCCTGCTGGGAAGCATAGACCATCGCGGCCATCTTTGGATTGCGGAACATATCCAGGACGCCGTGATAACAGATCCGGTCCCCGCTTCCGAAGTCCTTGTGGGTGTTGTAATCCGACATGCACCAACCAAAGGAACCAGCGATGTCCGGGTGCGCAGCAACCGCATTGAGTACATTTGCATGGCGCAGGGCATGCTCCTGGCGATGAGGCTCGTCGTCATACGCCTTTGTCGGGAACATATGTCCGTTGTATTCACTGATAAAATAGGGCTTTTCAGGATCGGACGTGGCTGCTTCCTTCTGAATACAGCCGTCATTCTGGCCGGAATGAGAAAAGTCATTATAGGCGTAAACGTCCTCAAGCAGGCTGCTCTTTTTGATGAAACGAACACCGCTTGTGGGCCGATCCGGATCCAGAGAATGTGCCTTCTCGTTGGTCCTGAGATAGAGCGCGTCATCGTCCTGGGATTCATTGATCCGAACACCCCAGAGTATCACAGAAGGATGGTTCCTGTTTTGGGTGACCATCTCCTCCACATTCCGAACAGCCTGATTCTTCCAGGAATCATCGCCAATATGCTGCCAGCCCGGGATCTCCGTGAAAACAAGCAGCCCGATCTCGTCGCAGCGATCGAGAAAATGCTGCGACTGCGGATAGTGAGAGGTGCGCACAGCGTTGAGCCCCAACTCAGTTTTCAGAACATCCGCGTCCATTTTCTGAATGGACGCCGGCATGGCATAGCCCACATAGGGATAGGACTGATGCCGGTTGAGGCCGCGCAGCTTCAATTTCCGCCCGTTGAGATAATAGCCATCCTTCCGGAATTTTGACCGGCGGAAGCCGATGCGAATCTGTTTAGTATCCAGGACATGTTCATCCTTGAGCAGTTCCACAGTCAGCGCATACAGATTGGGACAGATCACATCCCACAGCTTCGCGTTTGTGACGGGAATCGAAATCGCTTCATCAAGAGAGAAGCATCCAAGGGAAACTGTATCGTCCCGTGCAAGATCCCGAAGGCTGCAGCGAATGGAAAGGCCGGTTTGCTCTCCATTGATCTGAATCTGAGGAATCAGCGTACCCTGGAAATGATAATCGCGGAGCCTGCTGTTTCGATCGTCCCGCTTTCCCTCCTGCCCCGGAAGAACCAGTTCCTCTGGAATCAGGGCACGCGCATAGATGCTCTCCAGATAGGTCTGCTCCTTCACCTCCAGATAGGCCTCCCGGTAAATTCCACCGTAGGTCATGTAGTCGATCACGAAGCCGAAGGGCGGAATATTCTGGCATTCTCGGCTGTCCACCTGAACAACCAGAACATTCTTCTTGCCAATCTGAAGAAAATCTGTCAGCTCCACAGTAAAAGCAGTATAACCGCAGTGATGCTCGCCGGCCAGGGTGCCGTTCAGATAGACAAGGGCAGAATGTGCAACGCCTTCGAAGGTAAGAAGGATCCGCTTTCCTTCCCACTCCTCCGGGGCAATGAACTCTTTCCGATAGCCGGAGACCATCTGATAGCTCTGCTCGTCGAAGTAGTGAAAAGGCGTCTCCTTCACTGTGTGAGGAAAACGGACTTCTTTCAAAGGAAGGGCGCAATCAGGTCTGTGCAGCTCGTCCGTGAAAGATTCCGTAAAGCCCCAACCGTTGTTCAGCGGGATTCTCATGTTTCATCCTCCTGCTCCATAAAGTATAGACGCGAGCTGAAATCCGAGAAAAAGCGGATCTTTTCGGAGTAGCCCGTGGAAGAAAATGCCTGCTTCAGCTTTACTCCGGCGCGCATCAGGCTTTCTCCGGTTGCAATACAGTCTTCCGTCTCTCCCGGCATCTTCATTCTGCGATCCAGGATCCCCTCAACAATGGAATCCTGTTTCACATGGATCGGCGCAAACATGTTTACAAGGCTGCCAAAGCGCTTGATGGAGACTTTTTGCTCAAGACTGTAGAAATGATAGTGGGCATTGGGATCCAACCCTCTGGCCTGGAAGCTGTGGAATGGCTCATTGGGATGGACAAGCTCCAGAAGAAGCATACCGACTGCTTTTTTCCGATCTGCGCTGACACAGCACCATTTGTGCAGATTTCCACTTTGGATCCGGTAGAAGTCTCCCTGCTGAAGAACATCCCGCCACTCTTTATATCGTGCGATCTGCTCCTTCACCTGCTTTTTCGCCTCCGGGGAGAGATCCCGAAGATCCGATTCATAACCCAAGGCGCCAAAAGAGGCGACATTGAAGCGGGTCTCTAAAGGCGTTGCGCGAAGAGTCTGATGATTTGGGCTGGCAGAAACATGGGCGCCCACTGTGTTCAGAGGATATCCATAGCTGTAGCCCTCCTGAATCGAAGCGCGGGCGATGGCGTCTGTGTCATCACTGCCCCAGATCTGCGGGAAATAACAGAGAATCCCGAGATCGAAGCGGTTGCCGCCTGAGGCACAGCCTTCAAACAGAATCTCAGAGAAGCGCTTTGTCAGCACGTCCATGATCCGATAAAGACCCAGAATGTAACGATGCGCAGTCTCAGACTGCCGATCGGCAGGAAGCGAAGGAGAATAGACATCGGAGAAGACCCGATTGTAGTCCCATTTGACATAGCGAATCGGAGCGGCGGAAAAGACAGATGACATTTGCTCAATCAGATAATCCTGAACCTGCGGATTCGCCAGATCCAGCAGCCGCTGATTGCGTCCTTCGGAATGAGGCTTCCCCGGAATGGTCATTGCCCAGTCAGGGTGCGCCGCATAGAGTTTTGAATTGACATTCACCATCTCAGGCTCGACCCATAGTCCGAAGTCCAGGCCGAGATCATTGATCTTTTTACAGATTCCAGCGATTCCACCCGGCAGTTTTTTGGTATTCGGCGTCCAATCGCCCAGAGAGCTTGTGTCATTTGCGCGCTCCCCGAACCAGCCATCATCCATGACAAACAGTTCGATGCCAAGTTCTTTCGCGGTCTTGGCGAGGGAAACCATTCCATTCTCGCTGATGTTGAAATAACAGGCCTCCCAGCTGTTCAGAAGCACCGGGCGGGCTCGCCTCTTCCAAGAACCTCGCACAATATGCTCCCTGACAAAATGCTGCATATTCAGGCTCTGCCCCGTAAAACCATCCGGAGCGTAAGTCATCACTGCTTCGGGCGCCTCAAAGCATTCGCCCGGTGAAAGCAGGAACTGAGATGACTCCGGGTGAAGGCCTGTGACGATCCGCGTTTTGCCATAGCAGCCGACTTCCACTGCAGAATAGTGATTGCCGCTGTAAATCAGATTGAAACCGAAACAATCCCCGGAAACTTCTGTCGCTGCAGGATCATGGACCATAAAGAACGGATTGCAGCGATTGGAGGAGCTGCCGCTGCGAGATTCCAGCACAAATTTGCCGGCAGGAAGCGTCAGCGTGGATTTTTGCATTTCCCGGATCCATGCGCCATGGAAGCTGGTAACGGCCCAGCCTGTTCCTGGAAGCTCCAGCTGAAGGCTGAGCAGCCTCTGAAGCTGCACAGGCGATTGACTCTCGTTGATCAATCTGGCGCTTCGGCAGATGCAGTCACAGTCTGCGTAGACATAGTAATGAAGCTCCAGGAGAAGATCATACTGCTGATCCCGAAGAAAGACGCAGAGGTGTTCCACCTTGCCAGACTCGGAATAAGATCCGGGAAGCGTCTCAAACGTGGGCTTCTCTTGACTGAGTTCGGCACGCTCATAGGTAAAATCAGAACTGCGTCCGCCATCTGCGTGAACCAGATCCACCGTAGGTTCCCGAAGATCGCCCTTGCCCAGTGAGGACATTTCCAGATCAACTTCGTCCAGGGTATAGCTCCCGTGTTCCTGATCATAGAGGACCGTGCTTCCCGGCGCAAAGGCAAATTGTTCCTGGAGGGAGGACAAGGTGTCCTCCCTCTCCAGATTCAGTCGTTTTCCGTAATACAGGTGCTCCAACTGCCCTGTGGGCATGACGCGGAAAACATAACTGGTGTGTACGGTATGAAGAATGAAATATGGGGTCTCCCCCGCTGTCTTGTGAATCATGCTTCGTCACCATGCAGAGCCTTGACTTCCTTGGCAATAGACTCCACCTTTTCATCCGTCAGGATATAGCGCTTCTTGAACCAGAAGAAAGCAATCACAAGACCGATGATTGGGATGATGGTCATGGTCATCCGCAGTCCGGTCTTGGAGCTCTGAGCAACATTCAGGGACCAGTCGACCAGCTTATCGGCTTCGCTGACTTCCGTACCGGACTGGAGATGATTGATGCTCAGGCAGATGGATGCGACCAGCGCGGCGACACCGGAGGCCAGCTTGACCACAAAGGTTTGCATAGAGAAGATCACGCTCTCGTCGCGGCGACGATTCTTGAGCTCTCCATAGTCTACGGTGTTTGCAAGGAACACCGTCGTAATCACCGTCAGCATGCCGTTTGCTGCGAAGATAAAGAAGCCGGGAACAAACAGGATGAACACATTGGACATGTTGGTAAAGGCAAGAAGCAGCAGGACGGCATAACCAATCACAGCCATACCGAGGCAGATATAGAAGATCTGCAGAGAAGAGAACTTCTTGCGAAGCAGCGGATACAGGGCCATCATGGAAAGAATCTGGATGGCGCCGCCAAACATATTGAACAGAACGTAGGCATTGTTCCAGCCGGTGGTGCCGAAGTCATATTTGAAGAAGTAGATCACGAGGTTTGACGTAATGTAAATTGCCGTGTTGATGAGCACAATGGCGATGGTGACAGTCATGGCCTGGTCATTCTGAATCAGGGCTTTGAACATCTGACCGACAGACACGGTCTGCATCTGCGCCGTGGATTTCTCTTTGACATTGATGCAGGTCAGAATCGTGAAGATAATAAACAATGCGGCAACAATCAGAGAGAACCATTTGAAACCAATGACTTCAATTGCCTTTGCGCCGGCAGAGGCCCCGGCAAACATGCCGCCCAGGGCGGGAACCAGCATCATGGTAAAGATGGTAATGATAGCGCTGCCAACACCCGCGCAGGTACGTGCCAGGGTCGTCAGGCCTTCACGCTCTTTTCCGCCCTCGGTAAAGGCAGGAATCATGGACCAGTACGGAATGTCCATCATGGTATAGGTCACGCCCCACAGAATATAGAAAACTGCGGCGTAAGCAACCAGGCCCTTCCCGGAAAGCGTGGGAGGCGCGGAGAACATGAGAAACAGAATCACTGCGTTGGTCAGTGTTCCGATGAGCAGCCATGGGCGGAACTTTCCCCAACGGGTTTTTGTCTTGGCCACAATCACGCCCATGATCGGATCATTGAATGCGTCAAAAACACGTGCGACCATCAGAATCACGCCCATGGCAATGGCGTTGACTCCAAGAAGGTCCTGGAAGTAATAAAGCACATAGCTGGCTGAGAGCATGTAAACCATGTCCTTGCCAACTGCGCCAAGTGCGTAAGAAAGCTTGGAGCGTCCAGATAATGACTGTTTCTTTTCCATTTGTGAATCCCTCTTTCATTCTTTTGGCTGTTTCATGGCCATAGCCAGTTTCACAACTTCATAACCGCCGTTATAGATTCCGGCAGCTTTGTTCTGGATGATGTTTTCGCACATATTGGCAAACAGTGTTTTTTCATTCAAGAACAGATCCAACATCTGCAGCGTATGGGGAATATCCCGGCATTCCAGAGTTCCGTCACCAATCTCGGCGGAATGGATGGCGCCCCATTGCTCATGCCCGCCGATTCGCTTGATAAAAAGCTTGGGAATCGGATAAAACACTAGCTCGGAAGGCTTCGTGATCAGAACATCCGCGCTTCGCATCAGAAGATTTGTGGCATAGACTGCCTGGAAGATATTCTCGTGGCAGAAGCCGTGAACGCCTGTGACCGTTCCTTCAATGGCGCTTTGGCAGAAGTCGCAAGTCTCCTCCCAGTTGCCAAAGTGTGTTTTGCTCACCTGGCGGAGCCCTGGAACCGACTGCTCAAGATATCCCCAGACATCCTGGTAGTCGCCGATGTTCACATAGACAGCTGCTTTGCCGGATTGAATCGCCGGCATCAAATGGTTAAGAATGGCCGCGAAGGTTTCCTTCTGAGCGCCAGCGCCACCGATGGTCAGCAGAAAGCGCATGGGCGCGCCTTGTTCCTTTCGGGCAAGACGCTTCGCGCAATCGGATTCCACATTGCTGACCAGTTCGTGGTCTACATAGTGTCCGGTATAGATAAGACTGTCTTCCGGCATGGGATTGAGCACTTTTTTCTTTTCCATTCCGTTCAGGATCCGGTAGCCCTGGTAGGCGTAGTGCGTCTGGACAGTATGCAGGCTGCCCTCTGCCAGGTGCAGCGCCATGGGCCAGTTGTCCGGTATAGCATTCACGACATACTTCATTCCACCATGAAGCGCTGCCTGTGCAGGCCATACATGGGTTGCAACAAGCGGGATCTCCTTCGGGATATTCCGGAACAAAGGAATCATGAGCTCAGCATTTTTCTGATCGGACGCGTTATAGCTCAGCTGCCGGAAGCCCTCATAGTTCATTGGCTCCCAGACAAGCTTATTGAAAAGCTTGCTTTTTTGGGAAAGCCGTGAGCCAAGGGAATACAGATCATTTTGCGCGGAGATGACCTTGGTCGCCGTGGTCTGGGGATAGGAATTCAGATCCATCCAATAAGGCTTGTATCCAAGCGCATGAGCGCAGGATGCCATGGCCATGGAAATGCGATAGTGTCCAAATCCCATTCGGATATTTCCAACGATGATTCCCTTCTCAGAGTCAAAGGAAAGGCTGCTCTCCCCGTCTCCGATTCTCAGATTCTGGACCCCAAGCATCTGCCCGATATGGGGATTCTCCTCCAGATAGACCGGATAGACCGCATCGGCGTCATCCCCGAATTTCCTTGCGTATTTTTTCTTGGAATTGACTGCCTTCTGATAGGTTCCTTCTGATTGAACATTGCCGAAGATCACTTTTGAACGATCCAGATTCTCCAAACACGTTCCCTCCTGAATATATGAAATAATACTTGGGATTCTGCCCAAAATTATATCATACGACTCCACCTTTTGTCGACACTATTCATAAAACAAAATTCGTTTTTTTCAAAAAACTAATTGACGAGGGAAGCAGAAGGTTTTATGATAGAAACAATCAAAGAACACGAGGTGAAAAGAATGACAAGAATCCAAGCTCAAATCGAGCAGGCCCGAGCGGGTGCGCTCGATCAGGCGATTCTGCATCTTTATCGCGCGGATTATCTGGAAACGCAGCGCTCACGCTGCATCCATGTCATGGACGGCTTTGCCTCCCATTTCGAAGATTCCGAATTGCTGCTTTTCAGCGCTCCAGGCAGAACGGAAATCGGCGGAAACCACACTGACCATCAGCATGGCTGTGTTCTTGCCGCCGGAATCGATCGGGATACGCTGGCAGCTGTATCGCCTGTATCTGAAGCTGTCATTACCCTGATCTCCGAGGGCTATGCCCCCATGGAGGTTTCGCTGGATACATTGTCCCCTGTTCCTTCTGAAGTCGGGACATCTGTTGCATTGATCCGAGGCGTTGCAGCGGGATTCCTGAAGCGTGGTTACCGGATCGGCGGATTTAAAGCCTATGTACAGAGCGAAGTCCCATCAGGTGCTGGCCTCTCTTCTTCTGCTGCCTTTGAGACTTTGATCGGAACCATCTTCTCGTTTCTTTATAATGACGGTGTTGTTCCCCCAAAGCAAATCGCAATCATTGGTCAGGAAGCAGAAAATGTTTTCTTCGGGAAGCCATGCGGCCTGATGGATCAGATGGCATGTTCCCTTGGAAGTCTTGTTGCCATTGATTTTGCAGATCCCACAGCTCCGAAAGAAACTGCAATTCCATTTGACTTTTCTGAGTGCGGATTCAATCTCTGCATTTCCAACTGTGGTGGATCCCATGCAGATCTGACAGACGACTATGCGTCCATTCCCGTGGAGATGAAGCTGGTTGCATCTGAGTTTGGCGAGGAAGTCCTTCGCAGGATCCTCCCGGAACAGCTTTTGAACGCACTTCCATCGCTCTATAAAAAGGTTCCTGACCGCGCGATTCTGCGATCGATCCACTTTGTGCAGGAAAATCAGCGGGCGCAGGATGAGGCTGCTGCCCTGCTTCGCGGAGATCTGACAGCATTTCTGAATCTGGTTCAGGCTTCCGGAAACTCCTCGTTCCAGTTCCTGCAGAATGTTTATGCGCCAAAGCGGCCTGAGGATCAGAGCCTTGCGGTTGCGCTTGCTGCGACACAGCTGTTTTTGAATGGCCAGGGTGCTTATCGGGTACATGGTGGCGGCTTTGCCGGAACAATCCAGGCATTTGTTCCTATGGAGCGAACTGAGTCCTATCAGATGCTTATGAATGGCATTTTTGGTGAGGGAGCCTGTCATATTCTCAGCATCCGTCCTGTGGGCGGTGTAAAACTGGAATTTGGAGGGGATCAAAAGTGATCAATCAATGGATCGGCGAGCTGCTTCGTTATGCGCTTTCCTGTGGACTGATTGAGAAAGAGGATCTGACTTTTCACACCAATCAGCTCCTGGACCTGTTTTCCTTATCATCCTACGAGCCAACGGAGCTTCCGGCGGAATCGCGTCCCTTGCATGAGATTCTGAGTGATCTTTGTAGCTATGCTGTCTGGGAAGGCATTCTTCCAGACGACAGCGTTGGATCGAGAGATCTTTTTGATACCAAGATCATGGGACTCCTGACGCCGCTCCCTTCGAAGGTCATCCGCACCTTTGAGCAGCTTCGCAAAGAGAATGGCGCATCCGCAACAGATTATTTTTACAAGCTGTCCCAGGATAATAACTACATCCGGCGTGATAGAATTTCAAAAGACGAAAAATGGGTTTATGAAAGCGAATACGGTCCCATCGATATTACCATCAACCTTTCCAAGCCCGAAAAAGATCCCAGAGATATCGCAAAGGCTGCCAGCGCTCCCAAATCCGGATATCCTGCTTGCCTGCTTTGCCGGGAAAACGAGGGCTATGCCGGTCATGTCTCTCATCCCGCAAGGCAGAACCTGCGCTTGATCCCCATGGTTCTTGGCGGCGAGGAGTTTTTCATGCAGTACTCCCCGTATGTATATTACAATGAGCATTGTATTGTGCTGAGCAAAGTCCATGCCCCGATGAAGATCGACCGGAGCACATTTGAAAAACTTCTGGATTTTACCACACTGTTGCCGCATTACATGCTTGGATCCAACGCAGGGCTTCCCATTGTTGGCGGCTCCATTTTGAGTCATGAGCATTTCCAAGGCGGTCGCTATGAATTTGCAATGACAAAGGCTCCGTATGAACAGGAATTCTCTTTGTCTGCCTTCCCGGATATCCGCTTTGGTACCGTCCGCTGGCCTATGTCCGTCATTCGTCTCCAAGGTTCGGATTCTTCCAGAATCGCTGAAGCAGCGGATTATATTCTCCACGTCTGGAAGGATTACAACGACCCGTCAGTGATGGTTTTGAGTGAAACAAATGGTGAGCCTCATAATACCATCACACCGATTGCAAGACGACGCGGTTCGCTTTACGAGCTGGATCTGGTCCTTCGGAATAATTTGACAACGCCGGATCGACCCATGGGCCTTTATCATCCGAGACCGGAATACCATCACATCAAACGAGAAAACATCGGCCTGATTGAAGTCATGGGACTTGCTGTGCTCCCCTCTCGTTTGAAGGCGGAGATGAAGGAGCTTGAGCAGGCCATTCTGCATGGCGACAATCTGCGGGAAAACGAGCGGCTTGCTCCTCATGCGGATTGGGCTGAGGCCTGGCGCCGGGACTGCGGTGTTCTGACAGAGAAGAACATCCACGAAATCGTACAAAAAGAGATTGGAAAGGTCTTTGTCAAGGTTCTGGAGGATGCCGGTGTCTTTAAACGAGATGAAGCAGGCCAAGCAGCATTTGCTCGTTTCATTGCAACCCTTTAATCAGATAAAAAAGGACTGCTGTATGCAACAGCAGTCCTTTTTTAATGATCCCGATCATGAAGCGCCCAGGCAAGCCAAACAAGAAATTCTGATTCAGAAAATGGCTCAATCGCCGAACAGGCTCGGACCGTTCGAGATTTTGCTTCTTCCCGGCACCATTCGGGCCCGTTGAGAGAAAGAAACGTGGATTTCTTTTCGTCCATGCCCGTCATTTTTCCAAGCTTTTCAGAGCTGCCAAACGCATCCAGAAGGTCGTCAACAATCTGGAAGGCACGGCCAAGGTGTTCAGCATAATCGGCTGCAGCTTTCAATGCGGCTGGATCCTCAGTCGCACAAAGAACGCCAAGTTGGCAGGCAGCTTGAATCAGCGCACCGGTTTTCAGACTTTGGATTCTTTCAACTCCATGCTGATTTGCAGGAACGGATTCGGCGTCCAGATCCAGGACCTGACCACCCACCATCCCCTCAGAACCAGCGCAGGATGCGAGAATCTCGACCATTTTGATCCTGCGATCCGGGTTGACTGGAACACAGGAGAGCTGCACAAACGCCTCTGTCAGAAGCGCGTCTCCAGCCAGAACTGCACCGGCTTCTCCGAAGACCTTGTGAGATGTTGGCTTTCCACGGCGCAGATCATCATTATCCATGCATGGAAGGTCATCGTGAATCAAACTGTAGGTGTGCACCATCTCCATAGCGATTCCCGCTTGAAGCGCTGCCTCATCCGATCCGCCAAAGAGCCTGGAAAACTCCAAGGTTAAAACAGGCCGGATCCGCTTTCCGCCGGCGAGAAGGCTATATCGCATGGCCTCATGAAGCCTTCCGCAGCCGGGAGCCTGATATAAAGGAGCTAATGCTTCTTCGATCAGCTGCTGGTCTTCCCTAAGCCTTGCAGCATATTCAGGCTTCATCGGTAAACTCCTGTTCCTGCGGAGCTCCATCCGGACCCTTCGACAGCTTCACCACCTGCTGCTCTGCATTGCTCAGAAGCGTGTTGCAGATTTTTGCAAGGGCAGTTCCTTCCTCAAACAGTTTCATTGCGTCTTCCAGCGGTGCATCACCCTTTTCCAGTTCCCGGACGATTTGCTCCAGTCTGGCCATTGACGCCTCAAATGTCATGGATTCTTCATTCATTTTGTTTGACTCCTCCGTTCAAGAACCTTCGCATCCGCTTCTCCATCTGAGAGTCGAAGCTGAATCAGATCTCCCGATTTCAGCTGGTGCACCGAGCGAACTGGCGCACCTTCCGAAAGTACAAGGGAATAACCTCGAGAAAGAACTTTTAATGGGCTCATGGCATCCAGCGCAGCAGCGTATTCACGCAGTCCGCTTCGTTTGTTGCGAAGCTCAGCGCGTATCCCGGTTTGGAGCTGTAAAACCAAATGCTCCATCGCGACACGACGATCCGCAAAATACTGCCCGGGTGAACGAAGGACCCGACTGGATGAGAGAACATCCAACTGCTGTCTTGAGAGCTTGAGACGTCTTTTTATCGCCTGCTCCATCCGACTCTGGAACAGATCGATCTCCTGATACAACTCATTCTGATCCGGGACAGCCAACTCCGCCGCATTGGATGGTGTTGCTGCCCGAAGATCTGCCACATAATCGGAGATTGTTACATCCGGCTCATGTCCTACCGCAGAAATAACCGGAATCTGAGAGTCGAAAATCGCACGGGCAACGCGTTCATCGTTGAAGGCCCAAAGATCCTCCATGGAGCCGCCGCCGCGTCCGGTGATAATCAGATCCGCAAGCTGGAAGCGATTTGCGTAGCGAATTGCGCCCACAATCTCCGGTGGGGCCTCAGTTCCCTGCACGCGAACCGGAAGTAGCAGGACCTTGCTCAGAGGATAACGCGCCTTGAGAATACGCAGCATATCGTGGATTGCCGCGCCGGCAGAGGATGTTATAATCGCAATACGATGGGGATATTTTGGAAGCGCTTTTTTATGGGACTCGTCGAACAGGCCCTCTTCTGAGAGCATCTTTTTCAGTTGTTCGAATGCAACTGCAAGATCGCCAGCGCCCTCAGGTGTCAGTGCATTGCAGTAGAGCTGATATGCGCCGTCTCGTGGGTAGACTGTGATCTGCCCCGAGGCGATCACTTTCATTCCATTTTCGGGGCGAAAACGAAGCCGTCCGGCGCTGGAGCGGAACATAACGCAGCGAAGCGCGCTTTCAGAATCCTTCAAGGTAAAGTAATGATGACCGGACGGGTAGACCTTATAATTGCTCAATTCTCCCCGGATCATAAGCCCCTGAAGCATGGGATCCTGATCCATCAGGTTTTTTAGGTAAGCATTGACTTGCCGGACTTCCAGAATCTGCTGTTCCATCTCAGGCCTCCATCCTTGACGCAAGGACCGCGATCCCCATGGCGTTATCCGTTGAATACTCCGGCGCGGCAAACACTGGAGAAAACGATGCAGCCCGTTCCCGAAGAAGCGAATTGGACGCGACGCCTCCGGAAAACACCACACAAAGCCCCGGATATTCCTTGCAGGCGGCCTCGGTGACAGAAAGAACCGCATGAATTACACTGAGCAGCGCATAACGCGCAATCTGCGCAGCGCTCTTCCCCGCGGAAAGCTGATCGGACACTTTGTTCTCAAGGCCTGAGAAAGAAACTTCCAGCCCGCGAAGTTTCACTTGAAAAAAGTCCGGATCTTCGCATTCCCTGCTCAGCGCATCCACAGCTTTTCCCGCTGGAAATGAGATTCCAAGCAGCTTCCCGCTGCGATCAATCAGCTGGCCCGCAGAAATATCACTGGTTCCGCCGATCCTTGTTGCATGTACAGAGCGTCCCTCGGGTTCCACGAACAAAAGCTCCGTGGTACCTCCAGAGAGATGCCAGGCCAAATGCGGCTTATCCAGAAGATCCATCCGTCCCGCAGACCAGAGAGAAGCAGCAATGTGGCCCTGCTGGTGTGAAAAGCGGTAGAGCGGTTTTTTCAGTGTATCTGAGAGAACAGAAGCAAATCCTTCTCCTGCAAGAAAACAGGGCATATAGCTTCCTTCCACCGCCCGTGGCCTTGTACTTACGCCAATGGCAGAGGCCGTCTGCAAAGAGACGGTCTCAGATAAGGTATGACAGACCTCGGGCAGCTGGCGTACATGCCAGAACAGTGCGTCGCTCTGCCGAAGTCCAAGCTGCCCATCCTTGACAGGAAGCAGTTTGGAGACATTTTTGCAGGTCTCGCCGTAACAGGCAATGGAGGTCGTGTAATTGCTGGTATCCAGGCCGAGAACGATCATTGCTGTTCCTCCCGGGCAAAACTGCCCAGGATCCCGTTTACAAAGCCGACGACGTCCTCATCCTCGTATTCTTTGAGGATCCGGACTGCTTCACCAATGGCAACACCGGTGGGAACATCCTCCACATAGAGGCATTCAAAGATTGCAACACGCATGACCGCCCTTGCAACGCTGGAAATTCTGGAAAGATTCCAGCCGACAGAGTATCTGGAAATCAGTGCATCCAGTTCCGCCTGATGTGCGCTGATGCCCTCTACAACAGAGCGGATATAGGCGCTCTGCTTTGCCGAGGGCTTTTCCGCATAAAGAGGCGATTCCCCTTTCAAACGCTCAAAATGCTCCTGTGACAGACGCTCATCCAAAAAAGACGCCGTATCGGTATTCTGAAACTCCAACTCAAAAGCAAGCTGTACCGCAATTTCACGGGCAGTTGATCTTGTCATAACAGACTCCTTGGTATTTTGATAGAAGTATTCAGCCCTTTGCATTTGCAAAGGGCTGTATCATTACACTTTCTTTGTGCTGATTCCAGCAATATGAACATTCACGGTGGCAACTGTCAGCCCAGTCATGGATTCCACTGCCTGACGGACCGAATCCTGGACGCTTGTGCCGACCGTCTGCATGGAAGGACCATAGAGGACCAGAATGCTGCATTCCACAACCAGAGATTCCCTATCCAGGTTCAGCTTGATGCCGCGGCCGGTTCCCTTCTTCACCAGTCGATCCTGCAGTTCCGCACCGAAGGCAGTGTTGAGGGAGGCGACGCCCTCCACCTCCATAACGGCAGCTGCGGCGATGGAAAGAATCACATCCTCCGAAATATGGATTGCACCAAATTCCGTTTGTTTGGTAAAATACTCTCTGCTTTCGCTCATAGCTTCCTCCTGCTAACAGGTTATGAATTCATGTACAGGGCTATTTTACCACAAAGCGCTAAAAAAACAAGAGGATTCCTCTTATCCAACCTCAATAATTCGAATCGAAGAGAGATCGTAGTCTGTCTGTGAAGTCACGATATCTGCAAGAACCGCCACATCCGCTTCATTCAGGCCGCTCTCAGGGGATGCAACAGCCAGACTGATGGTATCATCGGACATATAAGCGACGCAGTCTGTATATCCTTTGGCAACCACCATGCTTTCGATCTGCGCCTCCTGCAGTGCAGAAGATACCAGAGAATCCAGAGAAGCGGATGCGCTGCTGGATGCATCAGAATCTTCCTCAGCATAGGAGATGGTCTCCTGAAGCATTTCGATGGCCGATTCACGACTCTCCTGGCGGCTCAGTCGAATCCCAGCAAAGGTCTCCTGAGCATTCTCTGCATGATTCTCTGAAGTTTCCAGCCCATCCTTTGCAGTTTCCAGAAGGGTCTGTTCATACTCCTCGGTTGTAAGCGCAGCAGCATCCAGTGTCTGTGTCAGATCCGTCGCTGCCGTTTTTTGCTGATATGACCAGTTGAGATAGATTCCTGCGCACACAAACAGCAAAACCGTCGCGATCACAGCATTTCTTTTCCATTCCTTCATATTGCTTCCTCCCTATTCCGCAATTTGAATCACTGATATTTGATCACCGGACAGGCCAGTCAGACTTTTGACCGCAGACCGGATCGCAAGTACAACAGATGGGCTTTCGGCACCTTCGCAGGCAATCAATGCGCCCTGATAAACCGGTGAGCGTTTTGTTTTCACAACCCCTTCGTTTCCAGATAAAACAGTTTCCTCCCGATTGCTTCCGTCTGATCTCGAATCTTTGTCCGTTTGAAATACAAGCTCCTGTTCCTGAGAAATTGTCAGGATGACATGGACCTTCCCCGCCCCTGGGATCCTGCACAAAACAAGCTCTAAGGAATGGGATAGCTTCTCTTCTGGTTTCTCCGTATCGGACATTGCTGTTTTGCTTTTTACAGCGCTATTGGAGAGAAAACCAGATAAGAGATATAGGACAAGTCCGCATCCAAGAAGCGCAGAAAAAAGGAGCATCAGACTCCGGGGATGATTCTTTTTCCATGCGTCAAGCAGCTTTTCCAGCCGATCAATCAAGAAACAAACACCTGCCTGCTTCGGGGAATTGCAAGATCTGTCTCCAGGATCTCTGACAATAGTTCCTGCTGTGCCGCAGTCAACGTTCCGCTGATTTGAATGCTTGAGATGGATGGCCATGTACCACGCAGGTCCATCTGAATCTCCACCTGGATCTCCACCCCCATTTCCGCTGCTTTGTCCAATACATATGCTTGAAGCTTCCTGGATATGATCCTTGCAGTCAGATCCTTGGATTGGATCTCAACACCGCTGACAGCAAAATCCTTTTTCATTTCAAGTTGTGTCAGATAACGAAACATATCGTCTGCATCCAGGCGCATGATCGGGCGAAGTGTAACCAGAAGGAGCAGAAGACCGCAGGCAAGCCTCGTGATTCTTCCTGCACCGTCCTTGGGCAGGAAACTCTGGATCATGGCACAAAGAAGTCCAGCGGCAGTCAGTGCAAGGAAGTATTGATAGATGGCTTTCAAGCCGGAATCACCGCCTTCATAAAGCAGACGCATGCAATCAGATGAAATAGCCCAACTGTCCCGATCATCGCAAGCAGAAGCCCCATCGCACTTGCCGCAGCATCGATCATCCTGGTTGGTCCCTCAGCGCCCAGGATCCCCGAGAGCGCTGCAAACAGTTTTAGGACCAGATACTGGATTCCAATCCGGACAAATGGAGTCAATACAATCGCCAGGACGCCGAGAAGTCCAAGCGCTCCAATGCCGCTGCGCAAGATGGATGCACTGACCAGGATGGTCTCAGAGGCGTCTCCAATCACGCTGCCAATGACCGGAACGATGCCGGAGATGGCCAGTTTTGCCGCCTTGACTGCCGCATTATCTGCACTTCCTGAAATCAAACTGGTGATGCTCAGATACAATGAGAAGAGCACAAGCAGTGCTTTCAGGCAGAAGCTGAGGCCTGAATGGATCAGTGATCGCATCCGCGTGAGCATCTGATTGCCAAGGGCCTGTTCTGTGCAAGCACAAGCAAGATCGACATACAGCAGAGGGAGAAAGACCTGACTGATTAAATTCGTCAACAGAGATGCAAAAAAAGCTGTGCCCAGATACAGCCCGCTGCTGCTGACAGGCGCGCCGGATGCTGTGACAGCTGCGGCCAATGCCGGCAGCAGTACATCCATAAAGAGCGATACCTCGTCCAATGCGCCTGCCCCTGCTCCGATCAAAGTGTTCATCGGAACCACGCAAATCAGCGTGATTGACACAACGCCTGCAATTCTGAGAACCGTTTGAGAAAGCCCATCTTCCAGGCTTCCCAAACACGCACAAAGCAGCGATACTGCCAGCAGCGCTGCGCCGCAGGCAAATGCGCTGTGCATCCCTGCCTGATTGTCTGCGATTGCTTTGTGCAGAATCCGTGACGCCTGTCCCGGAAAATCCGGATTCAGAAGATCCTGCTCCTGTGAAGATAACTCTGATGGAAGCGCCTTGAGCAGCGTGCTTGTCCCAAGCATTCGTTCCTGCTCCTCCAGAATCTCCTCTGGAAGCATTGCTGCATGGCCCTGAATGCTGAAAAGGATAATCAAAAGAATTGAAAACAGAACACGCATTCAGCCACCCATCAGATCTTTTACAAGGCTCAGAACAGCAAGAAACAATGGAGACGTACAATATAGACCGGCTGCTGTTCCCAGCATACGAATCGATTCGCTGACAGCGCTGCTGCCTGCGTCTTTACAGATCCCGGACGCAGTCTGCGAAACAATCCCGATCCCAAGGCATTTGTAAACGGGAGAGATCAAGGAGGATTCCAAACCGATCTGACTCTCCAACTGATGCATTGTATCCATGACCGGCTTCGAAAACTGTAGGAAAGAGGCAAGAAGCATTGTTACACTCAAGGTATTCAGGAGCATCGCCTGTTCCCGGCTGCTTCGCTGAAGAACAAGAGAAAAGATACAGCAGATCATGCCTATGGCAGCAGCCTTAAAAAACGCCTCCATCAGAATCGAAACAGGGATTTGACCAGATTGAACAGCTCTGAGATCTGCTGAACTACGATCATCAGGACAACGACAAGACCTGCCAAGGTTACAACAGTTGCCATTTCATCTCGCCCGGAACGAGAAAGGACCTGACCAAGGATGGATACGATGATCCCGACAGCAGCGATTTTAAAAATCAGATCCACATTCATGCTTTTGCTCCTCAAATCAGAAGAATTGCTCCAAGAGCGGACAGAGCAGCACCGGCACTTAGAGCCGCAGAGCATCGCTGCTGCGTCGAAATAGATACTTCCTTGAGCTTTTGTTCGGTTTGCGCCTGCACAGATCGGATCAGATTCAGTTCTGCTTCCAGGTCAGTGCTGGAAAACATCTGCGCAATTGGCAGCGGAACAGCGCCTACTGGAAGCGTGTAAGATAGAGATGACTCCATTGTTTCTGCTGAGCTTTGAAGCTCCTGAAAATAGGTGCGGACTGTACCAGAAGAACCGAGTGACACGGAAGCAAATGCCTTCGACAATGGCGTATGATGAAAACGAAGCTCATTTTGTAGCAGTTCCAGGGCGCGAAGATAACCTTCAAGCTCCCGTTTTTGCTGCAGGATCGACTGACAGCGAAGAAGGCCCGGACAAAACAGCGCGGCGCTGATGAGAAGGATTGAAACGCCTCTCATGGGATAACCTCTTTCCCCTGTTGATTGTGATTGAGCATCCAGAAAAGGCCAAAGATACCCTGCTCAAGAAGCTTGCGATAGAGCCCGCGGCGGTGAAGGTCGTCCATGCTGTCAGCGTGCGCGGTAGCAAGAAAATGCACGCCGCAATAGGACGCTTTTTCCATTGTCTCGAGATCCTGTACGCTGGATATCTCGTCCAAAGCAATCCAGGAAGGCGCCATGGCGCGCAGGGCCAACTCGATTCCCTGCCTTTTTGGAAAGCCGGACAAAACATCTGTGTGCTGGCCGACGGGCAGCTGCGGGATTCCGTTCAGGACAGCTGCCACTTCATTTCGTTCATCCAGAAGACAAATTCGCGTTTCATGTTCATCGGATAGAATTCGGATCACATCCCGAAGCAGCGTGGTTTTTCCACTTCCGGGTGGTCCAAGGATTAAGGTACTTCGTCCACTCGTCTTCATCAGGGCTGCAAGCTGGTTTCCAATGGATCTGAACTCCTTTGCAAAGCGAATGCACAGACTGCTGGGCTCCTTGATCGTCAGAACACTTCCTGCATTCATGACTGCTGTTCCGCAGATACCAACCCGGTGTCCGCCGGACAGTGTCAAAAATCCTTGGGAAATGCTGGACTGAACAGAATAGAGGGCGCCGCCGGACGCCTGGCCGAGGAATCGTTCCAATTCTTCCATGCGGACTTTTTCTGTATTTGGAAGAATTCGCTCTCTTCCGTCCATACAGATCGTGGGGGATTGTCCGCATCGCAAATGCAGCTCTGTGAATCGGGAACGCTCCCCGATCGGGTATTTCTCCAAAGCGTCCCGGATTCGACCTGGCAGATACATGGAGATCTGGTTCACAGGATCCATATTCTCACCTCACAATCACTGTATGTGGAGCCTGTCCGGAATATGCTAAGAGCGGCCCTCCAGATTGGAGGACCGCTCTTGGAACAATCGTTAATTCAGTTTCAAATCTCCGTCATGGATCCAGCCTAGCTTTCGAAGCAGCGCGCCAAATACAGCACAGAGCACAGCCGGAAGCACAAAGCTGATAAGAATCAGCCCGATCCAATCCATCGGCGTAATGGCAGCTTTTGCGCCGGAAAGCACGTCGGAGACCCAGCCGGTATAGACGCCGATCTGTCCGCAGAAGCCACAGGTTCCCATACCCGCATTGACAGCCGCGCCGTTCATCTCCAGTTTGAACAGGCAGGTCGCGATAGGCCCTGTAATCGCGGAGGCCAGAATGGGTGGAATCCAGATTTTGGGGTTTTTCACGATATTTCCCATTTGCAGCATCGAAGTTCCGATGCCCTGACTGACCAGGCCGCCCCAGCGGTTCTCCCGGAAGGACATGACAGCAAATCCAACCATCTGGGCGCAGCAGCCGGCAACTGCCGCTCCGCCGGCCAGGCCGGTCAATCCGAGGGTCATACAGATCGCAGCGGAGGAAATCGGAAGCGTCAAGGCAATGCCAACAGTCACAGAAATCAGGATTCCCATCCAGAAGGGCTGCTGACGGGTTGCCCAGCGCAGGAAGCTGCCCACGGCATCCGCGGCAGTTCCCAGAGCTGGCGCGATCAGCCAGGCAAGGCCTATACCGACTAGAATCGTCACAATTGGAGTGACCAGGATATCCACTTTGGTTTCTTTACTGACAAGCTTTCCACATTCGGCTGCTACAATGGCTATCACAAGAACAGCAAGCGGGCCGCCTGCGCCACCGAGAAGATTGGTCCCGTAACCAATCGGAATCAGGGAAAACAGCACAAGCGGAGGCGCCTGGAGCGCATAGCCGATGGCAACTGCCATGGCAGGGCCTACCATCAAGGACGCAAGCTGACCAATGGTATATGACGTAGTCTCGTTGATTATTACAACAGGCTGCGACAAAAAACCGATGTGAAGCTGCGAGCCCAACGTATTTAAGATTGTTCCGACGAGAAGCGTACAGAACAGCCCCTGTGCCATGGCTCCAAGAGCATCCACGCCATATCGGCGCAGACTGATTTCAACATTTTTCTTCTTCAGAAATGCTTTCAGTTTCATCCGTTTCACCTCACACAAGATATCGGTCGTTTCTGGACATGCGGCGGACCAGTACAAAAGCGGCCAGGAACATCAGCCCCACAAATACAACAAAGATCCAGGCGCTTCGCTGCATCTCCACCGCAGCCAGATAGTCGTATGTTCCGTGAAGAAAAACAGGCAGCACAACAGCCAGGATCCTGGCAGCCTTACTTTTTTCTTCTTCACCCCGCAGCGCATGACGTTTGGCAAGTCCGTACCATGCCCCCATAAAGACGCCAAAGCAGGCATGTCCGGGTACTGCAGTCAGCGCTCTGGCTACGGCTGTCTGAAAACCATACATCAGCACATAGCTGATGTTCTCCCACAGGGCAAAGCCAAGAGAGACAAAGACGGCGTAAAGGACCGCATCGAACTGACAATTGAAATGGGGCGAATCCCAAGTTCTTCTGCGGAGCAAAAAATACTTTGCACCCTCCTCCGAACAGCCAACCACGACAAAAAACAGGAGCACATTGTAAAGCGGAGCATTCTGAGAAAACAACCTTCCAAGAATCACGCCGCCCAATCGTTCCAGAACCTTTGCGATGCTGGTGGAGATAATTCCAAGCAGGACAAGTGAAAAAAGAAGCCCTGCAGGTTCCCGTTCCAGCCGATCTGCCCGATAGACATAGAGCATCAGAACAATTGCTGGAATAATCGCCGCAGCGATCAAAATAGGACTTGCACCATAGAAGAAAAACATCGTACGCCTCCCTCCCCGGATTTTTTTCATTATACACAATCATCTGAAAAAAGTCACGTACTTTGCTCAAAAATAGCGTTCAGCGCCTGAGAAATTCCTCAGGCGCTGAGCTTACTCCATCATTTTCAGGAAGTCTGCCTCACTTAATACCGGTATTCCAAGCTCCTGGGCCTTGCGCAGCTTGCTGCCTGCATTTTCTCCGGCCACCACGTAGCTTGTCTTCTTGGATACCGATCCGGCTGCCTTCCCGCCAAAAGACTCGATCTTCTCCGTTGCCTCTTCCCGGGTAAACAGGCTCAGCGCTCCGGTAAGGACAAAGGTCAATCCATCAAAGCGACGGTCAGATATCTGAGATTGGCAGATGAAGTTCAATCCAGCTTTGCGAAGGCGCTCCACGAGGTCTCTCGACTGCGGAGCAGAGAGCCATCGAACCAGATTCTCCGCTGTGATTGCGCCGATATCTCGTACCTGACAGAAGTCATCAACACTGGCGCTCAGAAGTGCATCCATGGACCCGAACTCAGAAGAGAGAACTTTTGCCGCTTTCACGCCCACCTGACGGATTCCGAAGGCATAGACCAGACGATACAGATCGTTGGACTTACTTTTCTCAACAGCATGACGAAGGTTTTCCGCAGAGGTCTTACCCATTCCCTTCAAGGTGCTGATCTTTTCATAGTCAAGGCTATAAAGATCCGCGGGGTTATGAATCAGATCTTCGGCAACCAGCAGCTCAACCACCGCAGGGCCAAGTCCTTCGATATCCATTGCGTCCCGGGAAGCAAAATGTGTCAGATTTCGAATCAACTGAGCTGGACATTCCGCCCCGGTGCATCGGAGGGCTGCGCCGTCCTCATCCCGTTCCACCGGCGCTCCGCAGACCGGACAGGTCTTCGGCAGCTGATACGGGACGGTTCCATCCGGACGCTCAGAAAGCACGACTTCCAGAATCTCCGGAATAATCTCACCGGCCTTGCGGATTAAGACCGTGTCACCGATCCGGATGTCTTTTTCAGAGATGAAATCCTGATTATGAAGTGTCGCATTTGTAACAGTCGTTCCGGCAAGCCGCACCGGTGCGACGACAGCTTTCGGCGTCAGCACGCCGGTTCTTCCAACCTGAACCAGTATATCCTGCACTTTGGTAGGCTTGATTTCCGGCGGATATTTATATGCAGCAGCCCAACGTGGAAATTTCGCGGTGGATCCCATCTGCTGACGCAGGGAGAGACGATTCACCTTGACGACTGCCCCGTCGATGTCGAAGCTCAGGGACTCACGTCCCTCATTGAGCGCTGTGATCTGCGTCTCTGCTTCCTGGATTTGAGTGACCAACTGATACGGAATGACCTTGAAATGAAGGGAATGCAGATAATCCAGCGTCTGTGCGTGTGTTTCAAAGTGCATTCCTTCTGCAAGCTGCAGATTGAACATCAGAATATCCAGGCGCCTTTTTGCAGCAACCTTCGGATCCAGCTGTCTGAGGGATCCGGCAGCCGCATTTCTTGGATTGGCAAAAAGTCCCTCTCCCCGCTCCTGACGCTGTTCATTGAGCGCATGAAACACGGTTTTGGGCATAAAGACTTCACCGCGAACAATGAGTCTATGTGGAGCTTCTTCCAGCTTCAATGGGATGCTGCGAACAGTTTTCAGGTTCTCTGTCACATCTTCTCCCACAAGTCCATCTCCACGGGTCGCTCCGCGTACAAACACACCATCCACATATTCCAGCGCAACGGATAGACCATCCACCTTCGGTTCCACAGTGTATTCTACTTCCCCAAAGGATCGGACGCGCTGATCAAATTCCTCCAGTTCATCAAAGGAAAAGACATCCTGAAGGCTCTCCAGCGGGACCTCATGCTGCACACTTTCAAATTGCGACAAAGCCATGCCGCCCACCCGCTGCGTGGGAGAATCCGGCTGCCGGAACTGGGGATAAGCTTCCTCCAGTTCCTCCAGTCTGCGTAGCATGTGGTCATAGTCATAGTCGGAAATCTCCGGCGCATCACAGACATAGTAGAGATAATTATGATGCTCCAGCTGCTGTGTCAGGGAAAGGATTTCCTCTTGCGGCGTCAAGGCGCTCATCCTCCTTTGTGGTCAATGGAAACATAAGTCTGGGGAACTTCCCCGAGAAGCACGGTCTCTGCCGCAAGCACCTCAGTCTCGGCAGTTACATGAATGGTTTTTCCCAGGACAAGCGCGCTACAATCTGCGCGCATGCAGATGCTGATTCGATGCAGGGTCTGATTGATCCCTGCCTGGGAAAACGAATGAGAGAAATCGGCGCTCACTGAGATGAGATTGATCAGATGCACCGGGATCACAGGCCCATCTCCGGAAAAGAGCGCCGGAAAAAACAGGTTCCCAAGCGGGACGCCGATGGACTGTTCTTTCAACTTTAGAAGGGATTGGTTCCCTTCTGAAACAATCTGACTTTTGAGTCGATTGACTTCACGCATATTTGTTTGAAGAGCCTGAATGCCCCCTTCAGAATCCCGTTGGATCAAAATGAGATCCTGATAATGGATTTCGTCTTCATTCAGGCAATTGATTATCGCGTCATTCATTGTTTCTGACAACGCGCGTTTCAGTTCTGCAGCTGCAAGTTCCTCCAGAACCGGCGAGGTTCCGCCCAGAGCAAGGCTGCCAAAAAGAAGCAGCAGTCCGGGAAGGAGCAGGAACAGGAGCCAACGCTTTCTCCTTCGGCGCATGGCAAGCACCTCCGGAGGATCCTATGATCTTAAAGCTTTTTTAAGTACCTGGACGCAGTTTTTGCCATAAGCTTTTTGGTCCCGACTTTGTCAAACGCAATTTCCAACAGCGCATCTCCACTCATGGGAAGCACGGAAAGAACCATGCCATCCCCGAACGCATCGTGGTGGACCATCTCCCCTTTTCGATACTCCGGAACTGGAGAGCCAGATTTTGCGCTGCTTCCATTCATGGAAAAAACGCTGGAGGTCTTGTGTTCGCTTCTGGAAAAACCAGTACCCGCGGAACGGGCAGTTCCAACCGATGCAGGCCGGCGAACTTGCGGACGATAGGTCTGATCAAAGCCAAGATCATCATCTGATTGGTCGATGTATCTGCGTTCCCGTTTTTTCAGGCTGCCGGATACAAATTGTGCCGGGATCTCCGAGATGAAGCGAGACGGCATGGAAAAGGTCGTCCGGCCATAAAGCATTCTCTGCTGCGCGCAGGTCAGCGTCAGCGTCTTCTGCGCCCGTGTAATGGCGACATAGCAGAGACGGCGCTCCTCCTCCATCTCCTCTTCATCCCCGATGGAGCGATTCCCGGGAAACAGCCCCTCTTCCATGCCAACCAGCATTACATGGGGGAACTCCAGCCCCTTTGCGCTGTGAATGGTCATCAGGACAACCGCATCCGCATCCGGATCCAGCTGGTCGATATCTGTATAGAGGGCGATTTCTTCCAGGAAGCCGTTCAGACTGGGCTCATCGGTGTTTTCACAGTAGGTGACGATCGAAGAACGAAGCTCTCGAACGTTTTCGGCTCGCGTTCGGTTTTCGATATCATTCTTCTCCTCCAGCATGGCAAGATAACCGGTACGCTGAAGCAGTTCATCATAGAAATCCGGAAGCTCCATGGTCTGCAGCAGCGCAGCGGCTTCCTCAATGAGAACAGTAAAGGCCATCAGTCGCTCCGCACTTTTTTCCAGACTTGGATAGGAGTAGGGATCGGAGATGACGTTGTAAAGCGGTACATTGGCTGCCTCCGCCTGCCTTGTGACAACCTCCATGGTCTTGTCGCCAAGCTTTCTGGGCGGATTGTTGATGATACGCCGCAGCCGGAGATCATCCGCGCGATTGTTCACGACACAGAGATATGCCAGCATATCCTTGATTTCGGCCCGATCAAAGAATCGTGTGCCGCCGACGATCCGGTATGGAAGACCATTCTGTTTGAGCGCGCGTTCAATGGCGTTGGACTGAGCATTGGTTCGATATAAAACAGCGATATCACGATAATGGCCCTGCCGGGCAAGACGAAAGATCTGATTTGCAACATAATTCGCCTCGTCAGACTCATTGTAGGCTTCATAGAGAGCTATCTTATCACCGGGATCATTTTCTGTCCAAAGCTTCTTTCCTTTTCGCCCCTGGTTATTGGAGATCAGCGCATTTGCCGCATTCAGAATTGCCTGAGTAGAGCGATAGTTCTGCTCCAGGCGAATGACCTTTGCGCCCTTATATTGCTTCTCAAAGCTCAGGATATTGTCGATCGTCGCTCCACGGAAGCGATAGATGCTCTGGTCATCGTCACCCACCACACAGATATTCTCCCGCCCGCCGGATAGCAGCGATGCAAGAAGATACTGAAGATGGTTGGTATCCTGGTACTCGTCAATGAGCACATAGCGAAACCGTCTCTGATAGGAAGTGCGAACATCCTCGTACTCCTGCAGAAGCCGAACCGTCAAAAGAATGATATCGTCAAAATCCAGGGCATTGGCTGCCTGAAGGGCAGGCTGGTACAGCTTATACGCTTCCGCTGCTTTTTGCAGGCGGATATCACTTCCCTTTCGGCTGCTTGCAAAAGCATCATCTGGGCTGAGCATCTGATCCTTGAATTTGGAAATCAGCGTCAAAAGCAGCCTAGGCGGAAAAGACTTCTCATCCAGATTCATCTGGTGCATCACGTCTTTCATGACACGCTCAGAATCCGCCGTGTCATAGATCGTGAAGGAACGGCTGTACCCCAGACGCTCGATCTCCCGACGCAGGATCCGACAACAGGCAGAGTGGAAGGTCATTGCCCAGATATCCAGAGCCTCCGGACCAAGCATTGCCTCCAGCCGGGATTTCAGCTCTCCTGCTGCCTTGTTGGTGAAGGTGATTGCTATGATGCTCCAGGGCGGCGCAGGATCCAGCTGACAAAGCGCATCGGCTCGATCAGTATCTTCCTCCTGCGGATTCGCCAGGTAGTTTTCCAGAAAGGAAACGTCCTCCTCTGTAATCTCATCCGGGATTTCGGCTGAATCGGAGGCGGCGCCATAACGGATCAGATTTGCAATCCGGTTAATGAGAACCGTGGTCTTTCCGCTTCCCGCGCCGGCAAGAAGCAGCACCGGTCCCTGGGTCGTCAGTACACCCTCCTGCTGGGGCTTATTCAAATGCGCAAAACGGGATGCGATCACAGCCCGTCTGGCTTGAAGAAAACGCGTTTCAAAATTCTGATTCATAATTCCACCTATTCACATTAGATGGAATCTATTTTACAACGCTTTTGTCCGAAGGTAAAGAGTCAAAAAACGATCTCAGATGCTCGATGGCCCGTTTTTCGATTCTGGAGATCTGAACCTGACTGACGCCAAGAACCGCAGCACATCGCTGCTGCGTCAGGCAGTGCGCGTACCGAAGTTTCAGCACCTGTTGTTCTCGCTCCGGCAGCTCTGAGATGGCCTGCTGCAGTGTCAATCGCTCCACCAAAGCATCCTCCGGTGAACCGTTTGTCAGAATCTCCTCCAGCGTAAAGCCCTCCTCGCTGCTGGCGCGCTGAATGGATTCAGCCGTTCCGGTGGCATAGGCTGCTGTTGCAACCTCCTCCGGGCTCAGTTCCAAGGCTTCGGCAAGCTCATTGACGCTTGGCTCTGTTCCCATCGTTTCCAGATAAAACTCCCGCATCTTATGGATCGCCGCGGCCCGCTCCTTAAGGGTTCTGCTGACCTTTACGGTCCCGTCATCCCGGAGAAAGCGCCGGATCTCACCAGAGATCTTGGGAACCGCATAGGTGGAAAACAGGGTTCCAAAGCCTGTGTCGAAGCCCTCCACAGCTTTCAAAAAACCAACACAGCCAAGCTGAAACAGATCGTCCGGATCCACACCCCGACCGAAGAAACGTCGGGCCACAGACCAGATCAGGCCGGTGTTTTCCTGAACCAGCTGTTCCATGGAAGCCTTGTCTCCTGCCTGTGCCGCCTCAATGACGGAAACGCTGTTCATGCTCTGACGCCTCTACGGCCCAGGATGCGTTTCATTCGGACAGTTGTTCCTTTTCCAGGTTGTGAAAGGATTTTCAACTCATTCATAAAGGTCTGCATGATGGTGAATCCCATGCCGCTGCGCTCGCAGCCTCCGGTCGTAAACATGGGTTCTCTCGCTTTGTCCAGGTCCTCGATCCCGACGCCTCGATCTCTGATCTGGATCATCAAAGTGTTTCCTTCGACGATCCAAGCACGAAGTTGGATTTCTCCAACACAGTCCGGGTAAGCATGGACAATGCAGTTTGTGACTGCTTCCGAGACTGCTGTCTTCACATCGCCCAGCTCGTCCAGCGTTGGATCCAGCTGCGATGCAAAGGCTGCGATGGCAGAACGCGCAAACGCTTCGTTGCAGGATCTGCTTGGAAAGGTCAGATTGATGTAGTTCTCCGATTTCATCTCGATTCTCCTCCTTATCGGATCTCCGCGATTTTTTCGATTCCAGCGGTTTTCAAAACTTTTAATGGCTGCGCTGGAACATTCTGCAGATAGGTCACGCCTCCGAACTCTCGTTCTCGACGCAGCGCAAAAATAACGACCGCAATCCCGGAGGAATCCATAAACGATACTTCTTTAAAATCCAGTACGCAGGTCAGCGGCAGATACTGGTCGATCCGTTTTCCAATCTCCTCCATGATACACTTCGCAGAATGGTGGTCGATCTCCCCTTTCAGCGCGATCGTCAAGCGCCTGTCCTGTAAAAAACTGGTCAGATTCATATTCTCACCTCAAATAAAAAATGGACGCAAACAGAACTGTTTGCGTCCATTATAGGCGTTTGATATGCTATTTTTTGTCAAATGAAAATCCTTCATCCAGGATCTTGAGAATTTCTCCGGCAAGATACACAGAGCCGCAGATCACCAGCATCTCATCCTCTTGAAGAGCGCGGACGGCTGATTCAAATGCCTTGCATACATCAGAAACCGCACAGACCTTGTCGCACACTGAAGAAGCGCAGGCCTTCAGATTCTCCGCCGAAAGAGCTCTTGGCATGTCCAGCGTTGATGCCGTAAAACGAACTGCATCTGTGGCGATTGTCTCGACACAGCGCTCATAATCCTTGTCCTGCATCATGGCCATCAAGAGCGCGTATGGGCGATCATTGTAGACCTCATGAAGTGCCTTCCGAAGCGCTGTGATCCCATTGGGATTATGACCGCAGTCAAGAACGACGCAGGGCGCTGCGGAAATCTGATCCAGACGTCCTGGCCAGGAAACGGCCAGAAGACCCTCCCGGATTGCGGAACCCGAAATACCAAGGGCGGCTGCAATCTCAATGGCACAGGCCGCATTGTGCGCCTGATGGGCGCCAGCAAGAGAAACAGAATACTGCGCTTCCTTGTAAGAAAACCTGGTCTTGTCCGGAAACAGCTGAATATGCTCCGGCGAAGAAGCCACACAAAGAGAAGCACCCTGTTTCTCACAAACGCTTTGAAGAACAGCCAGCGCCTCCGGCGCCTGTGTTGCAGGAGTTACGACTATGCTTTCAGGCTTGATAATCCCAGCTTTTTCCGCTGCAATCTCGGAAAGCGTACTTCCCAGCTGGGCCTGATGGTCCAGGCCCAGTTGGGTGATGCAGCAGACCTTCTGTGGCGGGATGACGTTGGTGGCGTCCAGTCGTCCGCCCAAGCCAACCTCCAGAACGACCCAATCACAGGACAGCTCAGAGAACCATAGCATTGCAATGGCAGTGATGATCTCAAATTCATTCGCCGGATCCTGTCCAGCTGCTTCGAGCGCACATTCGGCTTGATAGACATGCTCATACAGGCGGCAGAAATCTTTCTTGGGAATCTTTTTCCCGTTGATCTGGATCCGCTCCGTGAACTCCTTAAGATAAGGCGAGGTAAACAGGCCGACTGCATGCACACCGGCACAGCGCAGAATGGAAGCAGTCATGGCGCTGACACTTCCCTTGCCGTTGGTGCCCGCAATGTGGACAAAGCGCAGATCCTTCTGCGGATCACCCAGCTTTGCCATCAATGCCTGGATCCGATGAAGATCCTTCTTTTTTGCATAGCGCGGCCGGGTGTGAAGCTCCGCGAGAAGCGTTTCGTAATCTCTCATTTCTCCAGTCTTGCCTGGCTCGCCTTGAGCTGCTCCACAAGCTTTGTAAGCTTCTCCTGCTTCTCCTTTTCTCCTGCCACCACGTTTTCAGGTGCCTTGGCAAGGAAGCCGGGATTGGAAAGCTTTCCTGCGATCCGAGCCAGCTCGCCTTCTGCGTTCTTGAGCTCCTTGGCGATGCGCTTCAGCTCCTGTTCCCGATCAATCAACTGATCCATGGGCAGATAAAGACGCACATCGTGCGTGATGGCTTCCACCATGTCCTCGTGGCCTTCCGGCGCGGTGCTTGTCACAATGACCTTGTCTGCATAGGCAAGTTTCATCAGGAAAGCTTCGCCCTGGGAATAGGCCTCAGGCCGATCCGTGACAATATAGAGGGTGCTCTTTCTGGAAGGCGGAACATTCATCTCCGCGCGGCGGTTGCGCACAGCGCGGATGGCATCCATAACCGACTCCATGGCTGCCTCTTCCTTGGGGAAAGAAAGGGCATCATTGGCAACGGGCCAGCTTGCCCGAATCAGGAAATCACCTTCGTGAGGGATGGCCTGCCAGACCTGTTCCGTCAGGAACGGCATGAAGGGATGGAGCAACCGAAGCACCTGCTCCAGCACATACACAAGGACCTGCTGCGCTGTGCGCTTGCTGTTCTCATCCTCAGAATAGAGGCGCGCCTTGGTCAGCTCAATATACCAGTCACAGTAGCTGTCCCAAATAAAGTCATAGATCTTCTGTACCGCAACGCCAAGCTCAAAGCGTTCCAGATTCTCTGTTGCCTCAGCAATCAGCACATTCAGCTTGGAGAGGATCCACTTGTCCTCATTTTCCAGATTCTCCAAAGCGGGAAGCTGATTCTCGTCGATGGTCAGGTTCATGAGCACATAACGGGAGGCATTCCAGATCTTGTTGGCAAAGTTCCGCATGGCTTCGCAGCGCTCCACATAGAAACGCATATCATTTCCGGGACTGTTGCCGGTAAGCATGTTCATGCGCAGAGCGTCTGCGCCATACTTGTCCACCATCTCCAGAGGATCAATTCCGTTGCCCAGAGATTTGGACATCTTCCGGCCCTTGTCATCCCGGACCAGGCCATGGATCAGAACCGTTTTGAAGGGCTTCTGCTTCATATGTTCCATTCCGGAGAAAATCATGCGAGATACCCAGAAGGTGATGATGTCGTATCCGGTAACAAGCACATCCGTGGGATAGAAATAGTCCAGATCCGCCGTCTTTTCCGGCCATCCAAGGGTCTCAAAAGGCCAGAGCGCGGAAGAGAACCAGGTGTCCAGCACATCCGGATCACGCTCGATATTCTTGGAGCCGCAGTGGGCACATTCCGTGGGATCTTCCCGGGCAACGGTGATTTCACCGCAGTCCGCGCAGGTCCATGCAGGGATCTGATGCCCCCACCAGAGCTGACGGGAAATACACCAGTCATGCAGGTTCTCCATCCAGTTCAGATAATTCTTGGAGAAGCGCTCAGGAACAAAATTCAGCTCGCCAGACTTTACAACATCAATTGCGGGACCTGTGAGAGGACCCATCTTCACGAACCACTGTGCAGAGATGATCGGCTCCACATCATTGTGGCAGCGATAGCAGGTGCCCACGTTGTGCTGGTGGGGCTCCACCTTCACAAGGTATCCCTGCTCCTCCAGGTCGGAGACGATGGCTTTGCGTGCCTCATAGCGATCCATTCCGAAGTACTTGCCCTCGAAGTTGACGCATCCATTGTCATCCAGCACCCGGATGACCTCCAGATGATGACGAAGACCAACTTCAAAGTCGTTCGGATCATGGGCCGGGGTCATCTTCACGCAGCCGGTGCCGAACTCCATATCCACGTACTCATCCGCAACAATGGGGATTTCCTTGTTCACAAGAGGCAGAATGCAGGTCTTGCCCACGATGGACGCATAGCGCTCATCATTGGGGTTGACCGCGACGCCGGTATCACCCAGCATCGTCTCCGGACGAGTGGTCGCGACAACCACTTCGCCTGAGCCATCCGCCAAGGGATAGCGGATATGCCAGAGATTGCCCGGCTTGTCCACATACTCCACCTCTGCATCAGAAAGCGCAGTGATGCAGTTGGGGCACCAGTTGATGATCCGGCTGCCCTTATAGATGAGGCCCTTCTCATAGAGGCTGACAAAGACCTCGCGGACTGCGTTGGAGCAACCCTCGTCCATGGTGAACCGGCTGCGGTCCCAATCACAGGACGCACCAAGCTTTCGCTGCTGCAGCGTGATCCGGTCTCCGTATTTCTTCTTCCAGTCCCAGACGCGCTCCAGGAACTTTTCCCGACCCAAATCATAGCGGGTCAGGCCTTCCTTGCGAAGCTCCTCCTCAACTTTGATCTGCGTTGCAATACCGGCATGATCCACACCGGGCAGCCACAGAGCACTGTAGCCCTGCATCCGTTTGAAGCGGGTCAGAACATCCTGCAGAGTCGCATCCATGGCGTGGCCCATATGAAGCTGTCCCGTAACATTGGGTGGGGGCATGACAATGCAGAAGGGTTTCTTCTTTGGATCCACCTCAGCCTTGAAGCAGCCGTTATCCAGCCACATCTGATAGATCTGGGCTTCGGTTGCCTGAGGTTCATACACCTTGGGGAGTTCTCTTGCCATAATTTCTCTCCTTCCAAATAATAACGCCCTGAACAAAGCTGTTCAGGGCGAAAAGATTCCGTGGTACCACCTGAATTCCCGCGCATTGGCGCGGACACTCCTGCTCTGTAACGGGAGCACCCGGCGCAGCCTAATTGGTTCAGCTGTGCAGCTCCGAGGTGACTGTTCCCCTTCCGGCAGCAAAGGCTTGCAGCAACCGCCTTTTCTCTGAATGCCGCGTATGGAAGTATACTTTTCCTCTTCATCGCTGATATCAAGGAAACTATACTGGATAATCCGAAAAAAGTCAACTGATAAATACAGATTTTGATGAATTATGCAGATTCAATCACGCGAATCACGATGGTTGAATCTAAATCAATTAAGTTAAACTCTTTAAAGCACTATGATGGATTTAACGCGCTTAGATTAGGACAAAATGAGCTTTTTTCACAAACACCGTTGACATGCCTAATCAAATAAGTTAATAATGTATTGTAAATTCTTTATAAGAACGGAGGAACACGCATATGTATGACAGTTTTCTGGTCCGGAAGGACAGCCTGCAGAACGTCTGCAAAGACGGCGAAGTCGTCGGCTTTAAGTTCGCTGTGCAGCTGGCCAACTACCGCGGCATCTACCTGTCCCTGGTCAACGGCTTCTACGTGAACATGGACGGTGTGGAGTACGATCAGGACGACCTGACCCTGGAGGTCAACGGCCAGCCTCCTCGCACCATGGCAGAGCTTGCCAAGGCCGTCTGGGAGCATTGGGATCTTCAGGACGAGGCGTTTGTCAATGTCCGCAAGCCCGGCGGCCTGGAGAAGGGCGCCCATAAGCTGGGCTATCTGCCCTCCACCATGGATGCCTACGGCTACCAGGCTCATGACGAAGAGTGGGTCAAGAATCCGCCCAAGCCCGGCGCTGGCGGCGGCAAGACCTATCGAGTCTGCTGGTTTGATCTGGAACTGAAGTAAGGAGGTTTGAATCATGATTCACAGAGGCGTATCGCTTTATAGCTATCAGCAGAATGAGTTCTTCCACACCATGAACTGGAAGGACGAGTTCCGTGAAGTTGCCACCAACCTGCATGGCGCCGACGGCATCGAGATCATTTCTGAGTGCACCATTCCCCACTACCCCTTCCCGCCCGAGAGCTTCATCTTCGACTGGAGAAATGAGCTGGCCCGCTGGGGCCTGAAGGCTGTCACCATGGACACCTATCTGGATACCCTCCAGTTCCGTGACCATGTCATGAGCCATGCTGAGACCGCTGAGCGTCTGAAGTATGACCTGGAGCTGGCACATAAGATGGGCTTCCGCAACATGAGACTGTGCCACAATGTGCCCCTGCAGTCTGTGGAGATGGTTCTGGATCTGGCTGAAAAGTACGACATCCGCATGACCAACGAGATCCATGCTCCCTCCCCCATTAAGCCCAAGCGGGGCGTCAACTGGGGCGAGACCGTTGCCCGTGACGTGGCCTTCATTCAGAAGACCGGCACCAAGCACTATGGTCTGCAGCCTGATATGGGCATCTTCCAGCACAAGCCCAACCGCGTCATGATCGCTTATTCCCTGCGCGCCACCATGAGCAAGGAAGACGCCGACAAGATTTCCCAGGAGATCATTCAGCGTTTTGACGAGATGGACCGCGATTCCCTGAAGGCTTGGGGCGAGGAGAACTATCCCACCCTGTTCAAGTCCCGCATGGCTGAGATGCTGCTCCGCGGCAACTCCGCTGATCCGCTGGACCTGTACGACATCTTCCCGTACATCTACTGCATCCATGGCAAGTTCTACGAGATGACCGAGATCCCCGGTGAGCCCGGCCATTATGAAGAGAAGTCCATGCTGTATCCTGAGGTCATCGCGATCCTGAGCGACCTGGGCTACGACGGCTACATCGACTCTGAGTACGAGGGCCAGAGAAGCCAGCAGGATATGGGTTATGAAGGCCTTCCCAACGAGGTCGAAGAGGTCCGTCGTCATCATGAGATGATGGCCCGCCTGATCGAGAATTCCACCAAGAACAATCTGTTCAAGGTCTGATCTCAATCCATTCAGCGCAGGATGGATCATGTTCCATCCTGCGCTTTTGAAAAAGCACGCTTTTTTATAATGAAAGGAGATTGTAATGAAACGGAATCAGCTTAAGGTCGTTCTGTCTCTTGTCCTCTGCATTGCGTTGATCTGTGCTTTATTTGCAGCCTGCAGCAAGAAGACTGACACTCCCGCCAACAACACTACCCCCAGTACCAACACCAATACAAATGAGCCCAGCAAGCCCGCTGATTCCAGCGAGCCCCAGACCTTCGACGAAGAACCGACTGAGGTCATCTTCTACATGTTCGATATGCGCGGTACTGGCAACGACTACGGCGGAAACGCCAAGCAGGCCGCTCATGACTACGTTCTGGAAAAGGTCAATGTGGATCTTGACATTCATTTCGTCTCCCCTGGTGACTGGGCAAATACTGTTCCAGTTGCCCTGTCCTCTGGTGAACGGATCGATGTCTGCTCCCTGTTTGGCGGCACCGGCATTGCAAGAGCCTACCCTAAGGGCCTGCTGATGGACATCACGGATCTGCTTGCTGAGTATGGTCCCGAGGTCTCTGAGATCACCAAGGCTTACATCGGCACATACACCTATGGCGGCCGTGTATATGGCATCCCCACCATCCGTAACTATTCTAAGAACGGCTACGTCATCTTTAACCAGGAGATCACAGATGAGTTGGGACTCACCGAGCAAGCCAAGGAAATGAAGTCCTGGAGCGACTACGAAGCCATCATGAAGGAGTTCAAGGAGAAATACGGTGACGCCAACGGCATGTACGCTACCCGCGGCAGCACCGGTGACTGGGTCTGCACCAACTATCTCTGCGCTGGCGACAGCTTCGACAGCTATGTTCTGTTCGATAACCTGGGCGACGGCAGCAGCGTGGTCTTCACCGACATGGACGGCCATGTCTCCCTGGCACAGGAGCATCCCGGCTGGGTCAACGAGGCCTCTTTGATGGCAAAATGGATGGAGAAGGGTTATGTTTGGCCCGACAGCACCTTTACTACTGAGTTCTCTGACGACACCATGAAGCAGAAGGTCGTTTTCTCCATCGTTATCGGCTCTGAGTATGGTGTTGACGTGGTCAAATCCAACTCCATGGGCTTCAAGGTCCTGGCTGTGCAGACCGTCGGCGCTATGATCAAGACTTCTCAGCCCACCTTCACCGGTATTGGTATTCCCTACACCTCTGAGGAGCCTGAGGGCGCCATGAAGTTCATTAACCTGCTCTATTCCGATTCTAACCTGATGAACTACCTCACCTGGGGCGTCGAGGGCAAGGATTATGAGCTGGTGGACGGCCAGATCAAGCACCACGAGGGCACTGACCACTACACCGGTGTTGACTTCATGCTCGGCAACAGCTTCCTGCTGAAGCCTCTGTATGGCAACGGCGAGGACTTCTATCAGAAGGCAAAGGAGATCAATGACTCCGCTCTGATCAGCCCGTACATGGGCTTCTCCCTCGATTTGACCGATCTGGATGGTCTGATCAGCCAGCTCAGCGCGGTCAACGATCAGTATCTGAAGACCTTCACCGGCGGCGGATACACCGAGACCCTCTACAATGAGTACCTGGATAAGCTGAAGGCAGCTGAGGTCGACAAGTACCTGGGCATCGTTCAGGATCAGCTGGACGCTTGGCTTGCATCCAAGTAAGATTATTTCATATTGATCAAAGAGAACGCGGTTTACACCGCGTTCTCTATTTTTATTCATATTATTTAATTCTTTTCAATCTGTTCGAAAAAGATTATTCTGCTTTTATCGCAAGATCATCCCGCTGTTTTGACGAATTTGCATTGACATCCAATTCTGATAATATTAAAATATTGTTACATACCAAAATTGATAGTTTTGTTTCGCAGGTCTGATTTACATCCTTATCGCATTCCAATTCAAGCTCATAAACACGATCCGTGTTTTGAGATAGGGTCCCCAAAAATAAACAAAGGAGAAGAAGAATGAATCAGAGAACCCTGAAAGCCGTCATTGCCCTGCTTCTTTGCGTCGCTTTGATGTGCACCTTGTTTGCAGCCTGCAACAAGAAATCCGAGACTCCCAGCAACAACACTCCCAGCAACTCGACTCCCTCCAGCACGACCCCAGACAAGACCGATGAGGGCGAAAAGCCCGCTGAGACCACTGAACCTGAGACCTTCGACGAAGAGCCCACAGATATTATTTTCTATATGTGGGATATGCGCGGCACCGGCAACGACTATGGCGATGCTGCCAAGCAGGCCGCCCATGATTACGTCCTTGAGAAGATCAACGTGGATGTTGACATCAACTTCGTCAACATGGGCGACTGGACGACCAAGGTTGCTGTAGCCCTGTCCTCCGGCGAGCGCATGGATGTTGCTACCCTGTTCGGCGGCCTCCGGATCGCTGCTGCTTACCCCAACAATCAGCTGATGGACATCACCGATCTGCTTCCTGTCTATGCCCCTGAGGCTCTTGAAGCCTGCAAGGATTACATTGGCACCTACACCTACAACGGCCGGACCTTTGGCCTGCCCACCCTGCGTAACTACTCCAAGAACGGCTACATCCTGTTCAACGGCGAGATCCTGAATGAGCTGGGTCTGACCGAGCAGGCTCGTGCGATCAAGTCCTGGAGCGATTACGAAGCCGTTATGAAGGCCTTCAAAGAGCAGTACGGCGACGCCAACGGCATCTTTGCTACCCGCGGCAAGACCGGCGACTGGATCTGCAACAACTATGTCTCCACCGGCGACAGCTTTGACAGCTTTGTTCTGTTCGACAACCTGGGCGACGGCAGCAGCGTGGTCTTCACCGACATGGATGGCCATGTTTCCCTGTATCAGGACCAGCCCGGCTGGGTCAACGAGGCTTCCATCATGGCGGACTGGATGAACAAGGGCTATGTGTGGCCTGACAGCCCGTTCACTTCTGAGTTTGGCGACGACAACATGAAGCAGAAGATCATCTTCTCCATTGTCACTGGTTCCGAGTACGGCGTCGAAGTCACCAAGACCAACACCTACGGTTTCGAGTGCGTTGCTGTTGAGACCGTCACTGGTATGATCAAGACCAGCCAGCCCGTTTTCGCCGGCATTGGCGTCCCCTACACCGCTGAAGAGCCCGAGGCTGCCTGCAAGTTCATCAACCTCCTTTACTCTGACTCCACTCTGATGAATTACCTCACTTGGGGCGTTGAGGGTAAGGACTATGAGCTGGTGGACGGTCAGGTGAAGTACGGCGAGGATTCCAAGCACTATCTCGGCGTTGACTTCATCATGGGTAACAACATGCTCCTCACTCCCCTGTATGGCAACGGCGTAGACTTCTACGACAAGGTTCGTGAGATCAATGCCAACGCGCTCAAGAGCCCCTACATGGGCTTCTCTCTGAACCTGACCGATCTGGATGGTGTTATCAGCCAGATCAGCGCGGTCAACGATCAGTACCTGGGCAACATGCAGGGCGGCGGCTACACTGAGGAACTCTACAACGAGTATCTGAACAAGCTGCAGGCTGCTGATGTGCAGAGCTATCTGGACAATGTCCAGGGTCAGCTGGACGCTTGGCTTGCCAATCACTAATTCCGGTTTCCATCAGAAAAGAGGCGCCTCCCGCGCCTCTTTTTCTTTTCGAGGTTCAAAAAGGCCGCCAGATGATTCTGGCGGCCTTTTTTGTGGTTATCAGAGGGTTTTCAGGCGTTCATCCATCTCCGCCTGCAGCTCAGCCAGGCGAGCCTTAGCAGCTTCTTCGGTCTTGCCAACTGCGCTGAAATAGATCTTCAGCTTTGGTTCCGTTCCGGAGGGACGAACAATCACAGTCGAGCGATCCGCCAGATCCAGTTCATACACATTCGACGACGGAAGCCCGGTCTTTGTAATAGAACCGCTCATCCGGTCTTTCCGCTCACCGGAACGATAGTCAACCGAAACAGAGATCTGGCTGCCGCAAAGCTCCTTAGCAGGATCATTGCGCAAGCCATCTACAAAAGCGGCAATCCGGGCAGGGCCATCCAAACCGGCCATCTCCACACTCTTCACTCCAGCTTTGTAGAAGCCATAGGTCTCATAGAGCTCCTCCATCCGCTGCGCAAGGCTCTTTCCCTGCGACTTGCACCAGATGGCAAGCTCGCATACCAGCATGGAGGCAACCACTGCGTCCTTATCCCGCGCATAGCTGCCTTTGAGATAACCACAGCTTTCCTCAAAACCAAAGAGGAAATCAGACTCTCTCCCCTGCTGCTCCAAACGAAGGATCTCTCCGCCGATGTACTTGAAGCCAGTCAGGACATTGACTGCCTTGCAGCCATACTGTTCCGCAATTCGATCGGCCAGGGGCGTGGAAACAATCGAACGGACGATCTCGCTATTTGGAGTGACCTTGCTGTGCTGCAGAATGAAATCCAGCAGCAGACAGCCGAGCTCATTGCCGGAGAACTTTCTCCAGCCGTTTTCAGAAGCTGCCGCAACTGCGATGCGATCCGCATCCGGGTCGGTACCAATGATCAGATCAGGATGAATCTGATCGCCCAACACATAGGCTTCATGAAGCGCCTCATCCGTTTCAGGATTGGGATAGGGACAGGTCGTAAAGTCGCCGTCAGGCTCCATCTGAACTTCAACCAATGCAGGCTCTATGCCGATTACAGAGAGAATGTGACGCACAGGTCGATTTCCTGTGCCGTTGAGGGGCGTGTAAAGGACCTTTGGCATGTTTTCGGGCGTGGTGATGATTCCGATTCTTTGGGCAAGAACTGCCTCGTAATAAGCGTTCCAGACGCTCTCGTCAATATAAGTTACAAGGCCGGAATCCAGCGCAGGCTGAAGCTCGGGGATCGGCTTTGCAAAGACTTCCTCTGCAAGGATCTGATCGAACACAACAGCGGCAGGCTCATCAGTCATCTGACAGCCATCCGGGCCATAGCATTTCATGCCATTATAGCGTCCATCATTATGGCTGGCAGTAATCATGACGCCGCAGCCGCAGTCAAGATGACGAACCGCGAAGGAAAGCATGGGCGTAGGTGCGAGCATATCGTAAAGGAACACCCGAATGCCCATTTCGGCAAGTGCGGCAGCAACAACCTCAGCAAAGCGCTGAGAATTATGCCGGGAATCGTATGCAATGGCGCAGCGCTTGGGAAGCTCAGTTGTGAGGAGCCATTTTCCAAGACCACGTGCGGCACGGCAGACCGTGAATACATTCATACGATTGATTCCGGCTCCCATGAGCCCTCTCATTCCTGCGGTTCCAAATGGAATCACCTGGAAGAACCGAAGCTCCTTCTCCTCCGGATTGTTCTGGATATCCTCGAGTTCCTGGCGCATCTGCTGCGGCAGCGACGGCTGCTCGAGCCAGACGCGATACTCCTGTTCAAAAGCGTTCATATTGCGTCCCTCCATTGTTTTATTGTAATAGCAGAAAAAGGCCGATCGAAACGAGCGGCCTGGTATTCTGAGCGGATGATCAAACCTCTTCGATAATGGGAGAAGCAGCCTTCTGCTGAGGATTGGTCATGGAATTGAATTTTGCGCGGGAATCCTTCACCTGGGCAAGAGAGGCCGCGATGGCTTCCTCTGTGCGTTTCAGAGAATCATCCACATAGTCGCTGGTGACCTGGCGCAGCTCCTTGATCTTGTTCTGCGCGTTGCGGATCATCTCCGCAGACTGCTCCTTGGCCTCCCGATAGACCTCCTCATCGGAAATCAGGACCTTGGCGCGCTGCTCCGCCTGGCGCAGGATGTTCTCCGCCTCGCGCTTGGCGTTGGTGATGACCTCATTGCGGGACTCCACAATTGTCTTGGCCTGCTTGAGCTCACCAGGAAGCTGGCTGCTGATCTCATCCAGCAGATCCAGGACTTTATCGCGCTCAATCACGCACTTGTCCTGACCCAGGGGCAGGCTCCAGGCAGACTGGATCATCTCATACAGGGAGCTGATGAGTTCTTCAATGTTGTTTGCCATCTTGTATCCTCCGTTCATGCACAGAATGAATTCTGGCTGTGACTTCATCAATGATTTCAGCCGGAACATAAGGGTCCAGTGACACCGGATAGGTTCCGAGTTCCCGAACGACACTGGAGCTCAGATACATATAATCATGCTCCGCTGTGAGAAACATCGTGTCCAACTGCGGATTGATGTTCCGGTTGATCAGCGCCATCTGAAACTCATGTTCAAAGTCAGAAACAGCCCGAAGCCCTTTGACGATGACGCAGCCGCCCTTCCGCCTGGCATATTCCGCAAGCAGCTCATCAGAGGCATCTACCTCAACATTTTGAAGGTGGGATGTGACCCTGCGGATCATGTTCTCCCGTTCTGCTCTTGAAAACATGGGCTGCTTTTCCGCATTGACCATCACGCAGACGATGAGTCGATCAAAAATGCTGGCAGCGCGCTCAATAATGTTCAGATGACCCTTTGTGATCGGATCGAAACTGCCCGGATAGATTGCGATTTTCAAGCTTATTTTCCTCCGATCTTTCGATACAAGCAAAGCAGGATCTTCCCATAGCGGTAATCTCTGGAACGTTCAAACCCATCCAACTCCAAAGAAAGTTCCTTCTCTGCCGACCTTTCACAAATAATTATACCACCATCTGCCACAATGTCAATTCCCGCAATTTTTTTCAATGCATTTTCCAGGGTCTGTTCTGCATAGGGAGGATCCAGGAAGACAAGGTCAAAGCGGTCTTTTGTGGTAGAAAGAAACGCAGAATAATCTGTCAGCAGGATTGTTGCCTGATCTTCCAGATGGGTTCGCTTGACATTCTCCTTGATCACCTTGACAGCGTCCGTGCGGCTGTCAACAAACGTGGCACGCTTTGCGCCGCGGCTCAGCGCCTCAATGCCAAGCTGTCCGCTGCCTGCGAACAGGTCAAGAACCCTTCGTCCCTCAATATCAAACTGAATAATGGAAAACAGCGCTTCCTTGACCCGTTCCGCGGTCGGCCGGGTATTCAAGCCCTCCGGCGCGATCAGACGAGTCCCTTTTGCACTGCCAGTGATGACTCTCATGTTTTTTTCTCCTCTGTATGAAAATGATCGTAGACCGCCTGGGTAGCATTCTTCGGCAAAACCTGCCGAAGGGATTCCAGACTGGCCTCCCGAATCGCTTTGACGGATTTGAAGCTTTTCAAAAGTTCCTGCTTCCGCTTCTCTCCTACGCCCGGAATGTCATCCAGCGCAGAGGAGCGCATTCCTTTCCGGCCAAGAGAGCGATTGAAGGTGATGGCAAACCGGTGGGTCTCCTCTTGGATTCGGCCGATCAGAGAGAAAACTGCTTGGTTTGTGGAGATTCCGATTTCTGCGCCGTCCGGATCGATCAGGGCACGTGTTCTGTGCCGATGATCCTTAACCATACCAAATGCAGGAACAGAGATTCCCATTGGAAGAAGCTCCTCCACGACAGCGGCAACGTGCTGTTCCCCGCCATCGATTAAAAGCAGATCCGGTTTTTCGGAAAAGCCCTTGTCGCCGGCAAGATAATGGGCAAAGCGGCGATGCAGAACCTGCCGCATGGAGGCATAATCGTCCGGAGTGCTCAGCCCTTCGACTTTGAATCGTTTATAATCCCGTTTCAGAGGCTTTCCGTCCACGAAGACCGTCATGGAAGCCACAATGTTGGTATTTCCCGTGTTGGAAATATCATAGGCCTCAATGCGTCTGGGAGGCTCAGAAAGCCGCAGCATGTTCTGAAGCAGAAGCAACGTACCAGCGATCCGCTCCTCACGGGTTGTGACCCGAACAGCCTCCTCCTTGGCATTGCTGACAGCCAGGTCCACCTTCTTTGCCTGATCGCCGCGGCGAGGCATGGTGATCCGAACTGTCTTGCCAAGCTCCTGCTTCAGCATCGCAGCGAATTCTGCCGCATCGTCCATAAGACAGGGCAGCAGAATCAGCTTCGGAGCGGTTCTTCTTCCAAGATAATACTGCTTGACGAGGCTGGATACAGCTTCCTCCTGAGAATCCGAGATGGGCAAAACCTCATAATCCTTGTCGATCAGATTGCCCTCCGAGTAATGAAGCACCGCAAAACAGGCTTTTGCCTCAGTCTGAAAATAGCCGATGGCATCCGTGTCCGCGCGGGCACCGGCCGTGACCAGCTGCTTCTGCCCCAGGGACTGGACGGCATGGAGCCGGTCTCGAAGTTCAGCTGCCCGTTCAAAGGCAAGCTCCTCGGAAGCCTGCAGCATCTGCGCCTCCAGCTGATCAGACAATTGCTGGTAGTTTCCCTTCAGGAGCATTTCGATTTCATGGAACGACTGCCGGTATTCCAGCTGCGTGTGCTCCTCCTGGCACCAGCCTGCACAGTTGCCCAGATGATAATTCAGGCAGGGCCGATCCTTCCCCACGTCCCTGGGAAACTGCTTGCTGCACCCAGGGAGCCGGAAGGTCAGACGCAGCGTATCCAAAAGCTCCTGTGTTGCGGAACGGCTTCCAAAGGGCCCATAATAGGATGCCCCGTCATCCTTGGCATAATTCTCCATAGTCAGCTTCGGATAAGCTTCCCGCATATCCAGGCGCAGATAAGGAAAACCCTTGTCGTCCTTGAGCAGAATATTATACCTTGGCATATGCCGCTTGATGAGGCTGCACTCAAGGATCAGCGCTTCAAACTCGGAAGCTGAAACGATCACATCAAAGGAATCGATCTGTGCGACCATGACGCGCGTCTTTGGAGTATGCGAGGCCAGATCCGCAAAGTACTGGCTGACACGATTCTTCAATTTTTTTGCCTTGCCAACGTAAATAATCTCGCCGTGCTTATCCTGCATCAGGTAAACGCCCGGCGCAAGAGGCAGGGAATGTGCCTTTTCCTTCAATTCATCCCGTGTCATAGTACCACCATAAAAAAGCTGCCCCGGAGGCCGATCAATGAACGACCGCAGAGGCAGCATGCGTTTAAACTATCAGAATACGTCGACCTCGAGCATTTTTGTAAGCTCTTCCACAGCTTCTTCCTCATCCGGGCCGTCCGCGATCAGCGTGACATCAGAATCCTGAACAACACCCATAGAGAGAACGCCAAGCAGGCTTTTCGCATTGATCCGGCGGTCACCCATCTCCAGCCAAAGGCTGGATTTATACTCATTCGCTTTCTGAATGAAATAAGTAGCCTGACGGTTATGCAAACCAGCTTCACATTTGACAGTCGTCTGCTTTGTGAACATAATCGAAAATCTCCTTTGGCACAGTGCTTTAACAATTAACAAATGCAATTATAACAAGGAGTGCCCGAAACGTCAACTGGTTCCGCTTGGGCAAAATTAACGAAATTCTGCGATTGTAACCCCGTCTTCTCCTTCACCATATACACCTAATCGAAAACTTTTGATATTTTTTTCCTGTTTTAGATGCTGTTGGACCGCTTTGCGAAGAACACCTGTCCCCTTTCCGTGGATAATCCGCACGGATTGCAGGTGTGCGCGCCATGCATTGTCCAGGAACAAGGAAAGAACAGAGACCGCTTCGTCCGCCGTCATACCACGAAGATCCACCTCAGAGGATGCAGAAGTCTCCCGGAAGGAACGGCCAGACTGCTGTGCTGCTTTTTTCTGTTTTTGCGTCGGTGTCTCCACCAGGGCGACCTCGTCCGGGGAGGCTTTGACCCGAAGGATTCCCGCCTGAAGCTGGAGGGTTCCGTCTGCGGAAATGGAAAGCACCTGAGCGTTGGCGCCACCATGGGCAAGCAGCTCCACGGTGTCCCCCACCTGAATCGGCCTGCTGGACTCTGAACGTTTCGGCTGCACTGCGCCTTCGTAAAGCTTTCCCTCTGCTTCGTTGAGGCTTCGGCGCAGCTCTGCCTGCCGCTCATTCATGCCTTGGGCATCCACACTGTCCCTTGCCTGCTTGCGAAGGGCCTTCAATTCATCGTAGACCTGATTTGCAGTTCTGCGGGCGTCTTCAATGATCTGTTTTGCATCCCGACGAGCGATTTCAACCGCACGGTCATGCTCTTTTTTGATTTCCTGATAGTACTCATCGGATTTCTGCTTGGTCTTTTCCATCTCCAAGCGCATGCGCTCAGCCTCAATGCGAGCATCTTCCATCTGCTGCCGCTGCGCATCCAGCTGAGTCAGAACGTCTTCAAAGTTCTTGTCATTTTCATTGACCGTGCTGCTTGCAGCTTCAATGATCTCCTCCGGAAGGCCAAGTCTGCGGGAAATGGCAAAAGCGTTGGACTTGCCTGGAATTCCGATGAGCAGCTTATAGGTGGGCTGCAGGGTCTCCACATCAAACTCGCAGGAGGCGTTTATGACGCCTGCGGTGCGGATAGCGTAGATCTTGAGTTCAGCATAGTGGGTTGTCGCGGCAACGCGGGCACCCATCTTTCTGCAGAACTCAATGACTGCAATTGCAAGGGCAGCGCCTTCAGCCGGATCCGTTCCGGCGCCCAACTCATCAAAGAGCACCAGTGAATCTTTATCACAAGTCTCAATGATCTGCACGATGTTCTTCATGTGGCTCGAGAAGGTGGACAGAGATTGTTCAATGGACTGCTCATCGCCAATGTCAGCCAGAACGGTCTCAAATACACAGACCGAGCTTCCGTCGTCAGCCGGAATGTGCAGGCCGCACTCAGCCATGAGGGTCAGAAGGCCAAGGGTTTTCAGCGTGACAGTTTTTCCGCCGGTGTTGGGACCGGTGATGACCATGGTATCAAAATCGCTGCCCAGGCGCACAGAGATGGGTACAACCTTCTGCCGATCGATAAGCGGGTGTCTGGCTCGTTTGAGTTCCAGTGCGCCATCGGTGCGAATCACCGGAGAAATGGCCTTCATATTGAAGGAAAGCCGTGCTTTTGCAAAAATCACATCCAGGCTGATGAGTGTCCGGTAATCTCGCTCAATACTCTCCCGATGTGCAGCTGCTTCCGCCGACAGCTCTGCCAGGATTCGCTCAATCTCCTTCTGTTCTTTCAGAAGGAGCTCCCGCAGCGCGTTGTTGGCATTGACTGCTGACATTGGCTCCACAAAAAAAGTCCCGCCAGAGGATGACACATCATGGACAAGGCCGGGAATTTCATTCTTGTACTCGCTCTTGACCGGCACCACATAGCGGTCCGATCGAAGGGTGATGATTGGTTCGCGCAGATACTTGGAATAAGCAGGACTGGAGATGATCTTCTGAAGGCTGTCCTTCACCTTGGCGCTCTGAATGCGCATATGTCGGCGGATATCCGCAAGTTCGGAGCTTGCAGCATCCGCAATCTCATCCTCAGAGAGGATCGATGCAGAGATCTTGTCCTCTAAGTAACGATTTCCGGTCAGGTCAAAGAACAGATTGTCCAGGCAGGTGGACTCTGCTCCATCGGCGTAGCTTTTCACCAGCCGTGCAGACCGCAGTACACCTGCAACCCGCAAAAGCTCTGCGGTCGTCAGACAGCCGCCGCGATCGGCGCGGTCCAGGGAGAGCGTAATATCCTTCACATCCGCAAAGCTGGGGGTACCCTTCAGCGTGACCAGACGACAAGCGGCGCTCGTCTCATTTTGCAGCTCCTGTACGTCATCCGGATCACAGACCGGAAGCAGGGCGCAACAGCGCTCCTTGGCCTCCTGACTGATTGCGCAGTCCGAGAGCATTCCAAGCACGGCTGGCAGTTCCAGGGTGGAAATGGATTTTTCATAGAGTGGATTCATAGTGATTCCTCATTCGATCCGTAGTGATTTATAAAAGTCCAAGGCAGAAAAGCCCCGTTCAAATTGTGCCGCGAGATAGGTTTCACAGATGTCGGAGAGCTCATGGAGGACACTTTCCGAAACAGAGAAGGAAAAGAGCTTTTTGAGCTGCTGCATGGTAATGTAGCGCATGGCCTCTCGAGTGCCCGGACTCATAGGCAGGCGAAGGCCTTCTCCCTCTTTTGCGCAGTCCTTGCATTGTACCGTTCCCTGAGTGACATTGAAGCAATCTGGCGTCTCAGAACCGCAGAATGGACATTCCTCCAGCTGCGGCTGAAAGCCGGCCAGGCAGGCAAGACGGAGCTCATAGGCCGCCTTGATCTGATCCTGCGAGTAATCCAGATAGCTGAGCGCGTACAGTGCATTGAGCGTCAGCGTCATCAGCTCTCCCGTCGGAAAATCCTCCTGCGAAACCGTCTCGGCCAGCTGCGCAAAATAGGAGGCCAGGGCAAGCTTCTCAAGGTCAGACCGAAGCCCTGAGAACTGCTCAATGGGCTGTGCCTCCCGGATCGAGGCTTTTCCGCGTTCTTCAAAATAAGTAAACTCCGAATAGCACAGCAGCTGACAAGCGCCGCGTATTCGGCTTGTGCGTGCTCTGACGCCTCTGGCCCGAAGGGTCAGAAGCCCCTGGTCGCGGGTTAAGACGCTCAAAAGCTTATCCGCGTCCTGATAAAGGACCTCCCGCAGGACCAGTCCCTCCGTCTTGTGATACATCCGCTTTTCGCCCTTCCGCCTTTGCGATCCGGTATAAAAGATATGCCTCCGGCGCGCCGGTCTTGACAAATACATCCCATAGGATTCTCTCCTGCATGGTCTCACCTGCTTTCAAGCACTAGCCTGTGTCGAAAAAAAGCAGATATTCCAGGAAAAAACACCTAACCGGATTATAACATATTCTCATTCATCCCGCAATCTGTACAGGCAGCGGCATGACCCGAAAGTCACGCCGCTGTCAATCAATCCTCAAAGCCGAAGCTGTGAATCAGATTCAGATTATCACGCCAGTTTTCTTTGACCTTGACCCAGGCCTGGAGATAGATCTTCGTTCCCATGAAGCGTTCCATATCCTCCCGGGCCATAGTACTGATTTTCTTCAACATGGCGCCGTGCTTGCCAATGATGATTCCCTTATGGCTCGCCTTTTCACAGTAGATGGTCGCTTCCACGTCCACTACGCCGCTGTCGCGCTCAGAGAAGCGCGTGATTTCAATCGCCGTTCCATGGGGGATCTCGTGTTCCAGGCACCAAAGAAGCTTTTCACGCAGAATCTCAGCCACGACCTGCCGTTCCGGCTGATCAGAGGTCATTCCATCCGGGAAAAGCTGGGGCCCCTCTGCCGCAAATTGCAGCGTCTCCTGAAGAAGCTCATCAACGCCTTCTTTGTTCCTTGCCGAGATGGGAACGATCGAAGCAAAGTCGAAAGCCTCCGAATAGGCGGCAATCACCGCCAAAAGGGCGTCTTTTTCCGTCAAAGTGTCAATCTTGTTGATTACCAGAATCACAGGAATACCGCTGCCGCGAAGCTCGTCCAGCAAGGTCTTTTCCTGCTCCCCCACATTTGCGATGGGCTCAACCAGAAGCATGACCGCGTCCACATCCGCTACCGATTCATGGACCACATTTACCATGTAGTCTCCCAGGCGGGTACGGGGCTTATGAAACCCTGGCGTATCGACAAAAACGATCTGGGTATCCTCATGATTCCAGACGCCGCAGATGCGATTTCTCGTTGTCTGTGGCTTGTTGGAAACGATTGCAATCTTCTCGCCGACAATGGCGTTGATAAGGGTGGACTTTCCCACATTGGGCCGTCCCGCAATGGTGATCATTGCCGATTTTGTAATCATACTCTCTCCTGCTTTCAGCGGGGAAGCTCCATCTCCGCCAGAATCTTCTCTTCCCGTGCGCGCATTGCCTTTTTCTGCGCCCCTTCGTCCATATGGTCATAACCGAGCAGATGCAGCACCGAATGAACCGTCAGATATCCCATCTCCCGGCGAAGAGAGTGCCCATACTCCTTCGCCTGCGCTTTGGCGCGTTCCAGAGACAGGACCATGTCACCCAGGGCAAGTCTGCCGGTCTCCGGATCTAACATCTCGGAGGGATCCTCGGGAAACGCGCCTGGCGTCAGATCAAACATGGGAAAGGAAAGGACATCGGTTGGCTTGTCAATCTTCCGGAGTTCCCGATTGATGGCCTGTATCCCCTCGTCATCTGTGACAAGTACATTGATTTCACAAGGAACCTGGATTCCCTCTTCTCGAAGTGCAGTGTTGATTGCTTTGTTCAGCTGCCGGGTCATCAGGGCATTCAGGGGTGAAAAGTGCACATAGCGGATCGAAATCTGATTCATGCTTGTTTGCCTCTCTTTTTCTTCTGGCTGACGCTGGGCGCACGCTTTGCTCCTGCGCTTCGCGCCTGATTTTTCTCTTCTGCAATGGTTGCTTTCTCATAGGCCTCGATGATGCGCTGCACGAGCACATGGCGTACCACGTCTTTGGCGGTCAGATGGCAGATGGCAATATCCTCCACGCCGTCCAGAACGCGGATCGCCTCCTTCAAGCCGCTGGTTTTGTCGGCAGGAAGGTCGATCTGTGTAATATCGCCGGTAATGACCACCTTGGAATTGAAGCCCATGCGGGTAAGGAACATCTTCATCTGTTCTCTGGTGGTGTTCTGCGCCTCATCCAGAATGATAAAACTGTCATCCAGCGTCCGGCCGCGCATGTAGGCCAGAGGCGCAACTTCAATAGAGCCCCGCTCCAGATATTTCGCATAGGTCTCCGCGCCGAGCATGTCGAACAATGCATCATACAAGGGCCGCAGATACGGATCCACCTTGTTTTGAAGATCGCCCGGTAAGAAGCCAAGTCGCTCCCCCGCCTCAACAGCAGGCCGCGTTAAGATGATACGGCTGATCTGTCTTGCACGAAATGCCGCAACAGCCTCCGCAACCGCAAGATAGGTCTTTCCGGTTCCGGCTGGTCCAACGCCGATGGTGATGGTGTTCTGCTCAATTGCTTTGAGATATTTGGTCTGTCCAAGCGTCTTTGCCTTGACCGGGCGGCCCTTGGCTGTGATGCAGACTACATCCTTCTCCAGTTCTCCGATCTGCTGCTCCCGTCCTTCCCGGACAAGAGAGATCAGGTAGCGAACTCTCTGTTCATCAATGGGCTCTCCGCGATCCGACATCTGGATCAGCCCCTCGATGGTTCTTGCAGCGCCGTCAGCTGCCGCCTCATCGTCACCGGCAATCTTGATTTCGGTTCCCCGGTCCGCAATTCGGACTGGAAAGGCTTCCTCAATCAGGCGAAGGTTCTCATCCAGAGAACCAAAGACAGCTGTCAATTCGGAAGCATTTTCTGCGCTGATGGTACGTTCTATCATGTCTCATTCTCCCAGGGTTTTTCTTCCTGCGTACGTGCGATCATTTCCCGCGCTGTCGTGTTTGCGTGATAATGATACAGGCCGGAGGAGCTGGAAAGCTCTGCTTCCGTATCCAGGATCGTTCCGGCGATCAACTCAGAGCGTACCTGCCGAGACTCGGATTCGCTCAGAATAGAAAATGCCAGGTTCTGATCTGTCCTTGCTTCTTCTGTCTCATAGTGTGAAAAAGTGGTTTTCACAAGGGACAGAGGCAACTGAATCCCCCCTGGCAGTATGCAGGGATATTTTTGTTCTATTTTATCATATCCAGTCAAGGCAATTCCACTGTTTCTGAAAAAATTCAACCGTTTTTTTCCGATCACGATGCTCCAGCGGCTTGTTTTATCAGCATTTCCTTTCCGACGTGCTGATTTGACCGGCATAATTCGCTCAGATTGGTGCTGCGTCAGAGCAAACACCTCCCCTTTTGCGCGACAACAAAGGATTTCATCCCAGCCGCTGCCGAATCCGCTGACCAGCAGTTCCCCTTCCAGAACGGCCTTTCCAACCTCCGTTACTGCGTAGCCTCGATAGACATTCATTTCCACAATCACACCAGGACGGGCAGCTACCAGGCTGCTGACCGGGCTTTTGATCTCTTCCGAAAAATGGCTCCTGCGTTCCTGAACAAGAACCTCCCCATGGGCGCCGCGTTTGTTCACGCTGATCCATTCTAGCTCCGGAATCCTCTGAAGCATCTGATTCTTGATAATCTGGGGATCTATTTCTTTCTGACTGGTACCTGGTCCGATTCCGATTTCCTCCAGGCATTGGAGTATCTGTTCAGTCGGGATTGTTTCGTTCCCATGAACTTCAAAAAACCAGATTCTGCTCTCCAGAAACAGCAGCAAGCAGACTGCGAAAACCAGGCCGAACAGAAGAACCCAGCTTTTTATGATCGTCTTGAAAAGAACCGGAAGGCCAAATGCCTTTTTTTCTGCAAGGAAGAAACCAAACTGCTTCAAATGCTCCGTGCTCTTCTCTTCTTCCCATAGCAAGATACGGAATCGAACCAAGTCCCCTTCTCTTTCCAGATTCCAGAAACGGACACCAAGCTTTTCGAGGCCTTTCAGAACCGTTTCCGGCCAAGGCGTCCGGATCGACAGCTCACAGGTTCCCAGAAGATACTCGGTCAGCCGCATGTCTGGCCTCCATACTGCAGGCTCTGAATCTCTCCTTCCAAAACCACTCGTTGCGGATTCATCCGGGAAATGACAAGATTCCTGCCGCAAATTGTCAACGGGCCAAGTGCGGTTCGAAGTTCAATCTTCTCCGGAGCATATAGATTGACTCCTCCATAGTTTTCAACACGGACGCATTGATCTGCTTCCATTATCACCCGCGGGACTTTCGGAAGCACGATCGGCGGCAATTCAAACGCATTCGATAAGGATTTGATGAGCGACATTGTAAGACCTCCCCTGTAAAAAACTATGCAGGACAGGCAAAAGATTTTCCCCGCAGACATAAGCTATGCTCTGAGGAGGTGAGGATTTGCTTCGAAATCAAAAAGTCCGGAACCTTTGCTTTTTGCTTTCCCTGTGCTGCTGCACTGCATACCTGCTGCTGCACCCACAGGAGGCCGTTGACGCAGCGAAAACCGGGATGCATCTCTGCGTCAATGTAGTAGTGCCGTCACTCTTCCCGTTTCTGATTCTTTCCGGCCTGGTTGTCCGACTTGGATTTGCGCAATCACTTAAGCGGATTCTGGAGCCTGTCATGCGACCGGTGTTTGGACTGAGCGGTTCCTGCGCTTCAGCACTGGCACTTGGGTTGATCGGCGGTTATCCCGTTGGCGCAAAAACTGCCGTGAGTCTTTACCGAGAGCATCAGATCAACAAAAAAGAAGTGGAGCGACTTCTTGCTTTCTGCAACAATTGCGGACCGGCTTTTTTGTTTGGAGTTGTAGGTGCCGGTGTCTTTGCAAACAGCCGCATCGGACTGCTGCTCTACCTGATTCACATTCTTGCTTCCATTCTGGTTGGAATCGTATTTCAGCTGTTATTCGGTTCTGTTCCGTCTTCATTCAACAAGACGCACCCAGTGAATGAGATGCAAAGCTTTCCAAATGCATTGACCGGTTCTATCCAGGATGCGATTTCCAGTTCCTTGAACATCGGAGGTTTTATTGTCTCATTTACGATCCTGATCCGTTTTGCTTTTTCTGCGGGACTGATTCCCGCAATCGGTGGGTTTCTTGCCCGGATCCCAGGAATCAGTCATTCGGACAGCGAAGCAATGCTGGTCGGAATGATCGAATTATCATCTGGGGTTTGGGGGCTGAAGGAGGCATCAGCCGCACTCCCTTCAAAAGTCGCGATGGCAGCTTTTATGCTTGGCTGGGCAGGACTCTGTGTTCATTGTCAGGTGCTTTCCTTTACAGAGGATGAGGATCTTTCAATCCGGCCATATCTGACTGGAAAGCTGCTTCACGGAATCATTTCAACATTGCTGTTCGGTCTTCTATTTCGTCTGGCGCCTGTTCGGGCAACACTTGCAAGCAATTACGCCGAGCAGGTTGCATACGTATCTGCGCAAAGCTTTTTAAAGACTTTGCTGCAAGGAACCGGTCTCGCCGCAGCTGCCTTCTTTCTGTGCTGGCTATGCTTCATTCTGCAGAAAAAGGGTGGAAATCGACAGCGACGTGCGTTATAATGGAGAAAAACCATCTGAGGTGATCGTCCATGCTTTTCCGGAAAAAGATTCCGCCCCAATGCGCTTACTGTGCACATTCTGCCCCTGCTGAGGATGGTCTTCGGATCTGCCGAAAAAAGGGGCTGGTCGCGGAAGATGGCGCTTGCAGAAAGTTTCAATACGATCCCCTGCAGCGCAAGCCGCTGAACGCCAAAGCACAGGACTTTTCCAAATATGATCAGGTCGATTTCAGCCTGTAAAAAACGCTCCACCGTCTGGTGGAGCGTTTCTCATATGTACTGCGTTACAGTTTGGAGAGCGCCTGCTCCAGATCGTCCAGAATATCTTGAACATCCTCGATGCCAACGCTCAGGCGCAGAAGATCCGGCGCAACGCCTGCATCCTTAAGCTGCTGCTCGGTGAGCTGACGATGGGTCGTGCTGGCAGGATGGAGCACACAGGTCTGCGCGTCCGCGACATGGGTCACAACATTGGCAAGCTGTAGGCTGTCCATCAGCTTGGTTGCCGCTTCTCTGCCGCCAACCGGGCCAAAGGAGAGCACGCCGCAGCTTCCGTTGGGCAGATACTTCTTTGCAAGAACATAATACTTGTCCTGGGGAAGACCGCAGTAGCTGACCCAGGCAACCTTTGGATGCTTTGCAAGATACTCCGCAACGACCTGCGCATTGGCGCAGTGCCGCTGCATCCGCAGCTCCAGCGTCTCCATGCCAAGGCCAAGGAGGAACGCGTTCATGGGCGCAGGGATCGCGCCATAATCCCGCATCAGCTGAGCAGTTGCCTTGGTAATAAAGGCCAATTCGCCGAAATCCTTGGCATAGTTCTTTCCATGATAGCTCTCATCGGGCGTGGTAAGGCCGGGGAACTTGTCGGCATGGGCCATCCAGTCAAACTTGCCGCTGTCCACGATAGCGCCGCCAACTGTGGAAGCGTGACCCTCCAGATACTTGGTGGTCGAGTGGGTCACGATATCGGCGCCCCATTCAAAGGGACGGCAGTTGATCGGCGTTGCGAACGTGTTGTCCACAATCAGCGGAACTCCATGGGCATGGGCGACACGGGCAAACTTCTCGATATCCAGCACGGCGCAGGAGGGGTTGGCGATGGTCTCGCCGAACATTGCCTTGGTGTTGTCGCGGAATGCCGCGTTCAGCGTCTGCTCATCCGCGTCCGGATCCACAAAGGTAAATTCGATGCCCAGCTTGCGGAGGCTGACATTGAAGAGGTTGAAAGTGCCGCCATAAATGGCAGTGGAGGCCACAATGTGATCGCCTGCGCTGCAGAGGTTCAGCACCGAGAAGAAATTTGCAGCCTGTCCGGAAGCAGTGAGCATTCCTGCGACGCCGCCCTCCAGGGCAGCAAGCTTGGCAGCCACGTGATCGTTGGTAGGATTCTGTAGACGGGTATAGAAATAACCGCTCTCCTCCAGATCAAAGAGCTTTCCCATCTGTTCTGAGGAGTCATACCGGAATGTGGTGCTCTGAATAATCGGAACGCTTCTCGGTTCGCCATTCTTGGGGCGGTAACCTGCGCGGACACAAAGCGTTCCAGGTCGATACTGTTTCATAGGGTCTCATCCTTTCTGATTGAATCAAATCGCTGAGGGTTTTTAATTAACGCTCCATCGATATTGAGAAGCGATGGGTTCTGACAGATCAATAGATTCCAGGACATCGTCACGTCCTTCCACGGTCAGGCGGACGCGTCGGATCGTCGGAAGGCGGCAGAGTGTACTGACAAGGCTTTGGACCGCAGAAGACTCCTGACCTTCCTTTCCGGCAATTTCAAGAAACTCCGAAGAAAGATCGACGTAGCAAACCCCATCCCGTTCCGAGACCGAGCGTGCTGTTGTTCCAGCCGGAATCGGATTCTCCAGTCCTGGGGGCGGCATCCATTGCAGAAGCGAAGAAAGCACTGCGTCCGCCATGGTCTGGCTGGCTGCGCGGCGCAGTCTCGCTGGCACGCCGACCAGGCGTCCAACCGCATTGGAGCTTGCGTAAAGCGTTGCCTGGAATTCATTCAGGCCGACGCGCACCGGTCCAATGGCTGTCTCGTCTCTGGCAATTGGCTCGGAGAGATTCAGATACAGATACTGACCAAGACGCTGGCCCTCCACGGTAAAGCGGACTGCGTTGACATGCGGCAATTCCGTCAGCGAGTTCACGACCGCATAGATTGCCAAATGCTCCGCAGCGGCGGAATCCGGGCGATTCTCCAGAAATGCACCGGAAAAATCCACAGTGCACACTCCGTTGGAAATCTGAGCCGAGTGAAGGATCGTACCGTCCGGAAGAACCGGTTTCAGGTTCTCTTTTTTCGGCCCTTCCAGAAGCATCTGGACCACATAGCTTGCTTCATCCTCGTATTCCAGAGAGTTCACACTTCTGGAATCTAGGAGCAAAAACGTGCCAGTCTCATCAGAAAAATAGAGATTGATCACGGTTTCGCCGCCGGAGCCGCCCAAGTCCTCCAACACAAAATCAGATGCGGACATGGGCTGATTGTTTCGGTAAGAAAAGCCGCCGTTGCTTGTAAAGACCTGGATGCGGTCAATCCCTTTGACCTGTGTGAGGGTCAGAGTCAGGCACGCCATTGCAAGGGTTCGATCCATTCCAGTGAGGCTGTTGAACTCATCGGAAAGCGTCAGCTTCAAAAGGTCTCCCGTCCACACTGCCTGTTCAAGTCTCGCATTCGGTGGGAACGGAGACTCCAGAAATGTCTCGTCCGGACCCTCAAGATAGAGAGAGACTACTTCAGAAATCGGAATCTGGTCGTTTTCCAGATCCACGTCCCGGCCATAGAGGACTTTTGCTTCCGAGTTATATCGAAGATCCGTGTTTTTGTAATAAAACGTGATCGGATTGATCCGGGTGTCCCCTTTCGTGCTGCAGCCAGCAAAGCCAAGGAGCATTACTAAGCTCAGAAAGAGCGCTGCAAATCGTCTCATACGGCGCCCTCCCCTTCTGAAATCGGTCCGGCCGGTTCGGCGCTGACATAGGCAAAGCTGGCTGAAAACACACTGCCGCCGCCTTCGCGTGCACGCACAGAAATCGTTCCGTCATTATGCTCCACCAGGTCATGAACGATGGATAGGCCCAGTCCGGAACCACCCATGGCACGGCTTCTTGCCTTATCCACCCGATAGAACCGGTCAAATACGTGTTCCATCTCTGACTCCGGGATTCCAACGCCGGTGTCCGCAATTTCGATGGTAACAGTCTGCTCGTCATGACGCACCGTCAGATAGACGCTTCCACCTTCAACATTGTATTTGATGGCGTTTTCTGTCAGATTGAAGATGATCTGATGCAAGGCATCTTCATGGTTCATGACAAAGCTCTCGGGCTGAAGCTCCGGCAGGAACGTGATATGCTTGAGCTCAGCCTGCGGATGCAGCATTCTGCACACAGTCCAGGCAACATCGGCCGCATCCACAACCACAAAGGGCTCGTCCACATCACTGTCCAGCTTGGACAGCGACAGCAGCTTATGGCTCATACGAGTCAAGCGATCCGCCTCATTGCCGATGTCGGAGACAAACTCCCGAATGGTCTGCATGGGCATTTCATTCTGCAGGATGGAATCAGACAAAAGCTTAATGGATGCAAGGGGCGTCTTCAGCTCATGGGAAGCGTCCGACACGAACTGCCTGCGGATCTGCTCCGCCTCCTGCAGCCGATGGGTCAGCTTGTTGAACTCGCTGCTCAGATCGGTCAGCTCATCATTTCCGTTCATGTTGATCACATGGGAATAGTCGCCATCCCGGACGATTGCCATGGAACGCATGATCTTGTCCACCCGCTTGGAAAAGCCCAGCGCAAACAGTACAGAGAACAGGATCATCACAGCCATCAGGATCAGGGAGATACGCACTACATTGTAGGATAGCGCGCTGACCAGAACGCTGGACTGCGTATCATACTCCATCAGATAAACCACACCCACCGGGTTGTTCAGGTACATGATGGGAATGGCCGCATGGCTCTCCTGCGCGCCCTTCTGGAAAAAGGAGTAAAACACATCGCTGCCGGACAGCGCGGCCACGATCTCCGGCAAGAGCATCGCAGAACCTACGGCATCCAGACGTGTGTTGCTGTCATAAAGGCAGATCCCTTCGTTGTCTGTGATCAGAATCCGGGTGGATTTCACATCATCCAGCAGGCTCATGACCTGTCCAACGGATTCCCTCGTCAGATTCTCAGAGCCCGAGAAAGCGGATGCCACCAGCTGAGCTCGTCCAAAGACGGAGGAATACTTGTTCTGATGCATCAGCTTTTCCATAGTCGAATTCATGTACAAATTCAGCCCAATTAAAGCGACTGCGGTGATCAGAATATAGATCACCGCATATTTGAATTGTGTCGTTCTGCGAAGGGATCGAAGCAATTCATTACGCTTTGAAATAGTATCCAACTCCCCACTTGGTCAAGATATATTCCGGCTCGGAAGGATTGGGCTCCAGCTTTTCACGCAGACGGCGGATATGCACGTCCACCGTGCGGATATCGCTGCGGAACTCATAGCCCCAGACCAGGTCCAGAAGATTCTCTCTGGAGTAGACACGGCCGGGATTGTGGATCAGAAGCTCGATCAGATCAAACTCTTTCGCAGTCAGTTCCACACATTCCTCGCCCTTATAGGCGTTGCGCTCCGTGGAGTCCACAGTCAGGATACCGGAGGTGATGCGCTCAGCCTTTGCGGCGTCTTCCTTGGCTGCAGAGCGGCGAAGCAGGGCGCGAATCCGGGCTTTGAGCTCCAGGATGTTGAAGGGCTTGGTCATATAGTCATCTGCGCCCTGCTCAAAACCCATGAGCTTGTCCATATCCTCGGACTTCGCAGTGAGCATAATGACGGGAACATCGGAGAAAGAACGGATCTCCTGACAGGCCTGCAGGCCGTCAACATTCGGCATCATCAGATCCAGAACCACAAGATCCGGCTTCTGCTCCCGAGTCAGGTCGATGGCCTGCTGACCATCGGAGCCGGTAATTACTTCATAACCGTCGTTCTCCAGATTGAAACGAATCCCTTTGACCAACAGTTCTTCATCATCAACAACAAGAATTTTCATGACGATTCCCCCACTTCTACATATTGCACAATTTCGTTGAATGTCTTCTCCCCGATCCCGGGGACCTTCGTAAGTTCACTGACACTTTGGAAGGGTCCATTCTCCTCCCGATAATCCAGAATCCTCTGTGCCATGACAGGCCCGATTCCAGGAAGCGTTTCCAGCTCCTCCAGGCTCGCCCGATTCAAATCCAGAACAGGCGCGTTCTCCGGCAAACGCTCGATTTCTTCCTGCTGACTGGTCACTTCATCCTGCGCTTCCGGTGTGATTTCCACCGTAACAGCAGGTCTTGCAGTGATTCTTCCCAGAAAAAAGCCCAGGACAAACACAAGAAATAGAGCCAGCAATCCAAGCAGGATGCGCTCAATCCGATCGAGCCGCATGTATCCTCCGTGTTTCTGCGTTGACAAGTGGTTGAATTCTGATATAATTTAGTCGGGTTCTTTAGAAATTATAACACAGAGAATGCAATTTGGGCAACCTCGAAATTGCAGTTGGCAGGAATTATTATGAAAAAAATTTGTCGTTTTTTGTCATTTCTTTTATGCATTCTGGTGGTGAGTTCTCTTTCGGTTCAGGTCTTTGCGGATGAAACATCCAGCCCTTATGTAGTGGACGCAAAAGCGGCCATGCTCATTGATCTGGATTCGGAACGCATTCTCTTCTCTCAGGACGCAGATGAGAAAATCTATCCCGCTAGTCTGACCAAGATTATGACCTGTATGCTTGCCCTGGAAAACGCGGATGCAAACCAGATTGTTACGGTCTCATCCCAGGCGGTGGAAGGTCTCGGAGAGGATTCCAGTTCCGCAGGCCTTCTGGCAGGCGAGCAGATCAGTCTGCGGGAGCTGCTCTACTGCGTGATGATCTCTTCCGCCAACGAGGCCTGCAATGTGGTGGCTGAGACAGTCTCCGGCTCCGTGAGCGCTTTTGTGGACCTGATGAACCAGCGTGCGCGGGAACTTGGATGCACTGGGACACATTTTGTCAATCCTCATGGTCTGCACGATGACAACCACTATACCACTGCCCGGGATCTGAGCAAGATCACTCTGGCTGCGCTGAAGCTTGAAGACTTTGTCACAATCTGCACGGCCGCAGAGCACACCGTCCCGGCGACAAACCTTTCTGCCGAACGAGAGCTTCATTCCACCAACTACCTTATCAGCACCTACAATACAGAGATCTACTATTATGCGAAGGCCAAAGGCATCAAAACAGGCTTCACTACCCCTGCCGGTCGGTGCCTGATCTCCATGGCAAGCTCCGGCGGCCTCAACTTCCTGAGTATCGTCTGCGGCGCTGCGACAGTGCAGCAATCCGACGGCAGCTGGCTCATGAAGAGCTTTACCGAAACGAAAAACCTGTTTGAATATGGCTTTTCCCACTATCGGGAGTTTACCCTTGTAACGCCTCTGCGTCCGCTGGGGAAACTGCCAGTCCGCCTGAGCGCCGACACAGAATCAGCTGTCTACGCGCCTGCGGAAACGATTTCTGCCCTGCTTCCGACAGAATACGATGAGCTTCTTTTGCGAACCGTCATCAATCTGGACAACCCGGAAGGAATCGATGCGCCTGTGCGGAAGGATCAGAAGCTCGGAACAGTCGAGGTCTACTATGACCATGAGTTGCTTGGAAGCACCGATCTTCTGGCGATTGCTGACATTCAGCGCTCTGCAACAGAACAGGTCATCAGTCAGACACAGTCTTTTTTCCATGCTCCGTTTTGGAAATGGGTCCAATATGCCCTGGTCCTGCTCGTTATCGTCTTGATTGCGCTGCTTGTCTGGAGGATTTATCGTATTCGAATGGCTCGTCAGCGCCGCGCGGAGCAGCGCAAACGGGAGGAGCTTCGCCGCAGATTGCGGGAGGAGATGGAAGATCAATGAACCTGACAGAATTGCGCGCAGCCTGCAGCACCTGCACCGGTTGCGGACTGTCCCAGACAAGAACAAAACTGGTCTTTGGCGTTGGTCCTGAGAATGCAGAGGTTCTTTTTGTTGGAGAGGGTCCCGGGCAGCAGGAGGATCTGACTGGTGAACCTTTCGTGGGCGCTGCCGGGCAGCTTCTGGATGAGATGCTCTGCATCATTGATCTTGGCAGAGACAACTGCTATATCGCGAATATCGTCAAGTGTCGTCCGCCGCAGAATCGGGACCCTTTGGAAACAGAACAGGATGCCTGTTTCCCTTGGCTGCAGCAGCAGATGGAAATCCTCCAGCCGAAACTCATTGTTTGCCTGGGCAGAATCGCCGCAAAGCGGCTGATTAAGGACGATTTCCGGATTACACGGGAGCACGGTCAGTGGTTTGACTATCATGGGATCCCCATCATGGCTACCTATCATCCCTCCGCCCTGCTTCGGGATGTTTCCAAACGACCTGAAGCGTTCCGGGATCTGAAAATCCTACAGAAGAAAGTGCAGGAAATCTGTTCCCATACGTTATGAAACGAGCCGCCCAATGGGCGGCTCATTCTTATTTTTTCTTTTTCTTCCCTTGTCCATAAATCAATCCGCCGCTGATTGCTGCAACCGCTGCAACCAGGATCCCAGCCAGGGTCAGCTGCTTCGTGCGGGGATTCCCGTCAGGATAGGCCTCAATCGGCGCTGCCGGATAAATCTGCGTTCCTTGAGAAACCTGTGTCGAAATGGATTCCGCCTCCGTCTCATCCTGCTCTTCCGGGTCAGCATCCACATCCTGGTTCTGGATGGGCACCTGCTGAAGGGCTCCGCCAAAGGCAGGAATCGAATCGTTCGTGGGATCTGACAGACAGAGCCAGTCTCTTTGCCCCCAGTAATATCCAACATATCCCCAGATTCTTCCTTCTGGATCCTCATAGAAACTGGAAAAGCCAAAATTGCCCCTTATGTCTTCATAGTTTTCTTTCGTCAACTCCAGCGTGCTGTTCCACTCCCCTGCGCCAGGGTATTTGTAGAAGTACAAGGTCATATCCGGCTCAAACTTCTCTGTAAAACTCTTCACAAGGGCCTCATCATAGAAGAATTCTTCCGAATGATCTGCAGTGAACGAAACATTGTCATAGACCACAAAGGTATCAGACAGCTTAATCCAGCCGTACTTCCCTTGCCAATCCTGCACAGCGCCCTTCTCGCCTTCCGACCAGCTCACGATGCCCCACTCGTTCTGATAGGTCCAATCCACAAAGAAGGTCTCCCCATTCTGGATTGTGGCAAGGACGACATTGCTTTCTGGCTCCTGATAGATTCTCGTGCCGCCTTCCGGTGCGTTGATGGTATATGAGCGCCGCGTATACTCACATTGATTCAGATTGTTTTCAAGAAAGCTGTTATTTGGAACATCAATGACATCTGCCAGCACCGGCACGGTCAGAACAGCACACATAACAATTGAAAAAAAGAATACCAGGCTTTTTTTCATGATGATCACTCCCCTTTTTTATTTCGAATCAAAAGCACAAGACTGATAACCACAAGCGCAGCAATCAGAACAACAGTCATACCGGCCTTTCGACTGCTCTGCGTCGGCGGATCAATCACATCACAATATGAAGTTGCTGTAGCAAAAAGCAGGACCAGACAGAATAGGACAAAGGTTCTGACAGACTTCATGTGTTTTGCCTCCTTATAACAATTTTGAAAACAACAGCCCGATCAGATAGGACAGGCAATTGGCAAACAGTGAAAAAAGCAGAGGCAAACGAATACGTTCCCCGCGCTTTTGATAACAAAAAGCCTCTGCAAGGATTACAATTGATTCCATGCCCAACACAAACAAAAAAGACGGGCCATTTGGAAACAACAGTGTCAAGAATCTCGCAGCCGGATTTGTCAGGCAATTAACCAGAAGAATCAGATTTAAGTCCCGATTTGATACCCGCCAAATGAGGCCGAGCAACAGCTCCACTGCTGCGCTTAGCGCAAGACAGTAGGCAAACTCAAGAAACATGTCAGGTTTCTCTCCTTTCGGCTGCAGGAAGATATACAAGAAGAGATCCCAAACTGACGCTCATAAGCAGAGCACCTGTGGATAAAGGTGCAGGAAGCCCAAAATACTTTGGCAGAAAACCAAGGAAAAGAGCAAACGTCAGAAGACCGAAGCAGGCACCGCGATGAGTCGGCAAGCGCTTTGCAAGCGCAAAAAGCGTCATCGGCATGGTCAGATTGAAGAGGAAGATTCCAAGCAATCCGGAAACGGGATGGGCAGAAAACAGGAATAGGACCCCAGCGCCAAGAAGCGAAATCACACCGCCCCAGCGAAGTCCCACCTGATCCGAAAGAAATCCGCCGGCTGTTTTTCCAAGGACCGTGGCGGCCACTGCTGCAAAGGCAAGAATCCCTGTCCGCCAGGGAAAGGCCATGGCAAAGCCGCCGTAAGAGCGAAGAAGAACTACCACGAAAATGGCTAATACGCAGAATCCTTCCCCGATGTTTACGGGGAAAGCAACGTCATTGTCGCGTTGAATTCGTGCTCCGGAGAACAGACAAAGAATTCCCAAGGCAGCCATCAGGACCGGAAGAAGAAGGAATGGAAGGCCTCCATTTTTCCCAAGAAGCATGCCAAAATAGATGCCAAAAGCTCCTGGTGAGACAAACACGCCCAAGGGGGCAGCATGCTCTGGTGAAGCATCCATCACTTCACAGCCTCCGCCCACATGGAACAGCGCGTTTCCGATCCCTGCGACAACAGCTGCAATGATGGCACCGGGAAAAGCATACGCGGCGCCGCAGAGAAGGCATCCCAGCGCAGCGAAGCGCTCAGGTCTTCCCAATTGATCGGCCAGGATTCCAAGGGGAAGCTGCAATGCAAAAGCAAAGAAGTTATAAAGCAGGATCACCGTTGCGATCTGCGCATCCGCTGCAAAACGCCTGTACAGTAAAAATGCGCAGGAAAAATCCACTGCAAAATGGACACAGGACAGGAAAACTGTTCGCCACCGAAATGACTTCATACACTCCCTCCTCCCTTTTTTTGACGCATGCAGACTATGATTTGTTCCCGGAAAAAACAGCCCGCAGACTGCGGGCTGTTTCATCAGATATCAGGATATGCCGTGACCTTTTCCACATTCTGAAGCGCGCGCTCCACCAGCGCATCTACATCCAGTTTTGCCTCTGCCTCCTCGGCGCCGTGAAGGGTCGGCTTTGTCTTCGGGTGCTTTGGCGTAAAAACGGTACAACAGTCCTCATAAGGAAGAATTGAAGTATCCAGAGTGCCGATTTTTCTGGCGATGGTCACAACTTCTTCCTTGTCCATTCCGATCAATGGCTGGAAGATGGGCATCTGCACCACAGCGCCGGTGACAGCCATTGCCTGCATAGTCTGGCTGGCCACCTGACCCAGGCTCTCGCCTGTGACAAGGCTCAGTGCGCCGTGATCACGAGCAATCCGCTCTGCAATGCGCATCATGAAACGACGCATAATGATAGTGAAGTATTCTTCAGGGCAGTTGTCGCGAATGGCCTCCTGGATCTCTGTAAAGCCAACGATATCGACTGTCATGCGTCCGCAGTAACGGGCAACAATCGAAGCAAGGTCCAGAACCTTCTGCTTGGCAAGCTCAGAGGTATAGGGATAGGAGAAGAAATGGATGCACTCAAGCTCCGCCCCGCGCTTAGCGATCATATAACCTGCCACTGGGGAATCGATTCCACCGGAAAGCAGCAGCGCAGCCTTGCCGCCCACTCCCGTGGGAAGGCCGCCGGCGCCAAGCTGATTGGGCCCGTGAACGTAGGCAGCATGGTCCCGGACCTCCACATAGACCACATACTCTGGATGATGAACGTCCACTGTCAGGTTCGGATATGCGTCTGCGATTCTGCCGCCAATCTCCTGGGAGATCTGGATGGAACCAAGCGGAAACGCTTTGTCAGAACGCTTGGACTCCACCTTGAAGCTGGAAACGCTCATAAGGTCGTCGCCCAGATAGCTCTGAACCGCAGCAAAGATGGCATCCAAGTCCTTCTCACAGGGGCGGCAGCGGCACATGGAGACCACGCCGAACACACGTCCGCAGGCTTCCCAGGCACCATCCAGGTCACAGTTCTCCGTCTCCGGTTCCACATAGACAGTGGACTGGGTCAGATAGACATGGAACTTGCCATAATCAGCCAGACGACGGCGCAGATTGGATTTCAAGCGATCTTCAAAGCTCCGGCGATTTGCTCCCTTGAGCACCATTTCGCCCAGCTTCAGCAAAAACATTTCATTCATAGAAACGTGAACCCTTTCTTGGTGATTATCCTGGGTATTTTATCACACGGATCACGGAAAATCAACGGATAGCCATTGCATTTTCCTCTGATTCTGTTATAATTTGACGAAGAAAGGACGTGACTGCATGGCTGAGGTTCAAAAAATCATCGAAGAGTTAAAAGCGCTCTATCCACAGGCGCTTTGCGCGCTGGACTATGGAAAGGATTATGAGCTGCTGATTTCTGTGCGGCTCTCCGCACAATGCACCGACGCACGGGTGAATCTGGTCACGCCGGATCTGTTCGCTGCCTACCCTTCTCTGGACGCATTTGCAGAAGCTGATGTGGAGGATGTGGAGCGATTGATCCATTCCTGCGGCTTTTATCATCACAAAGCTCGGGATATTGTTGCCGCGTGCCGCATGATCCGCGATGAATTCGGCGGAATTGTGCCGGATAACATGGACGATCTTTTGCGGATCCCTGGGGTTGGCCGGAAAACTGCCAATCTGATTCTTGGGGACATTTACGGCAAAGAGGGTTATGTCTGCGACACCCACTGTATCCGCATTACTGGTCTGCTTGGTCTGACCGACGGAAGCAAGGACCCCGAAAAAGTGGAGCGCCAGCTTCGCCAGGTGATTCCGCCTGAGGAAAGCTCGGATTTCTGCCATCGCATGGTCCTGCATGGCCGTGCTGTCTGCGTTGCAAGGCGGCCAAATTGTTCTGCCTGCACACTGGCGCCTTACTGCAAACATGCCCAGGAGCAAGCTATTTAATCGAAACCCGCCCACCAAAATGGTGGGCGGGTTTTTCAGCAGATCCTTGAATCAATCAGACAATGATCATTTCGCGGGTGTAACCCATGGACTCAGAGTGACCGTGGGCAGCTCGGGTCTCATCGATCTCACCGGAACCAAAGGGAACATAGGACGCAACCTGAGAATACAGAGCAGACACGGTGTGATTGCCCTGAGCAAGGCCGCCAGGCTTCTTCACGCGGACGATCATAGCTTCCTTCAGAGGCCACTTGACGCGGCCCAGGGTGAAGGTTTCCTCGTAAGTATACTCGACGCCGCTGACCACAAAGGTGCAGCGATCTGCGCGGAACTTTTCACCGTCCACTTCAATATAGGCAAAGCGGAACTGGCTCAGCCAGGCGCCGCGATAAGCGATCATTCGGATGCCGACCTGGAATCCGATGGCCTCGCCGGCCTCATTGTAGAGATTGCGGAATCCTTTGTACTGTACGCCTTCATACTCTAACATGTAATTCCCTCCAATCGCTTATTCGCCCAGCAGGCGCTTGAGCATGACATGATGACGCTTCACCTGGGTCATGCAGTGGTTGTAAATCTCCTTGTGTGGGCCTTCATACTCAGACAGCAGATAACCGTTCCAGCCATGCTCCTTCATGATGTTCACGATTTCCACATAGGGGATCGTGGTCTCATCAAAGTTTTCATCCATGTTGTAGTACTTGGCGTGGCAGCAGTGGATGTAGGGCAGCAGAGGGATGATGTCCTCCGGCATGCTGGGATGCATCTCGTGTCCAGGAGGCATCTGACGTCCCGGTGTGGGCTTGTTCTGGAAGGTGCCGAAGTCCACGTTGAAGCCGAAGAACTGGGTGTCTTCCTTCTCGATGAACTCCACATAGTCCTGAATCATCTTGTCAGTCAGTCTGGTGGGCGCATGGATCTCAGGCTGCATGACCACATTGTACTTCTCCGCGTAGGGCAGCGCCTTGCGGATCACATCGCGCCAGATCTGGGTCGGGGTCAGGATCTCGTCGATGACGCCCAGCTTTGTGCGCATGCAGGTGAAGCCCATGTAGGACGCCAGCTTGATGTCATGAATCAGCTGCTCCAGGGACTCCTCCACCGTGCACTCACGGCCCCGATACAGGCGGGACTCCACCCAGTGGCCGTACTCCACGGGAACGATCTCGTAGTGATCGCAAAGAGCGAACCACTTGTTGAGCCACTCCTTGCTGGGATAGGGATAGCCGTCGATGATGCCGTCG